>Ga0256405_10000028_pt1 | contig 405420 bp, 380 predicted proteins | sample RumenRJG_02DNA_FD_189096 | JGI IMG/M metagenome (GOLD analysis project Ga0256405, IMG submission 189096) | Bovine rumen microbial communities from Lethbridge, Alberta, Canada - RJG_02 | ecosystem: Host-associated > Mammals > Digestive system > Stomach > Rumen | place: Canada: Alberta... | reverse complement strand
TTTGATTTAGCTCCGTCCAAACACTAACATTACTTAAAACATTATTGTTTATCCGAAATTATCTTTTTCCTTGAATATCAAGGGTTCGTTAATTCGTTCTTGTCTGCTGTTCAATTTTCAAGGTGCCTCGTATTTGCTCCAACGCTCCGCGTTCTCGCAAATACTCACATTCGCTTTCGCTCATGTGCCGCTGTCTCCGAAAAACCTCTTCTTCTCGACAGCTTTAATATTCTACCACAATCCGCTCGCTTTGTCAATACCTTTTTTCAATTTTTTCAGAAAAATTTTTTGACCTGCCTTCCGGCTTGTCCCCGGAAGTGGTGGAATGGTGTTATTATATCACAGCTGTCATTTTTTGTCAATAGCTTTTCTCGTTTTCTACATTTACGCCATTTTACGTCTTTATTATGCCATTTTCATTAGTAATTATTCACTCATACCGCATTAAAGCGGTCATACTATGAACTTTTATCACAGCGCAGCCATGCCGGGTACGACAGACATCCGGAACGGCGCAAGCGGCTGCGCTTCGCCGTTATAGACAGGGATATCATCGGTGTAGTTCGTCCAGAGATACCTTATATATTCAGGCTCCGGAACATCGGGACTCGATACGGTTATCGTGCAGCGATCGGCAAACGCCTTCGCCGGCTTGAACGCTCCGTCTGCGCCTGCTACCTCAAATCCGCCCTCACCGCGTATTTCAAGCGGGCTCTCCGTGTTAACAGCGACTTCAATTGCTCCGTTCCTGCTTATCGCCGTCTTACAGAGGACCGGCTTATGCTCCTCGCCGTAAGCGACAGACATAGCCTGCAGATATAGCCTTTCCGCCACAACTTCCTTATTCTTCGGGTGTATCTCGTTGAACTCGCCGCAGTCTATCGCCACCGCAAGTCCGGTATTCTTAACAGTCCGGAAAGCCTTTTCCTGTGCCTCACGGATAATGCACCAGTGTTTACGGTCCGTATCGGCTTCATAGCGGTGCATCGGCAGCTGCACGATAAGAAACGGCAGTTCACTGTCACCCCAGTCAGACCTCCATAGATCGATCAGTCCGCGCAGCAGCTTATAGTAATTCTGCGGGTTGTCGTCATCGCTCTCGCCTTGATAATAGAGGAATCCCGCCAGCGTATAGGGGCAGACTACATTTATCATGCTCCTGTAAAGGGCGGTCGGACAGAACGGGTTCAGCGGCACGGGAGGACCTGGATATCTGCACCCGCCGCAGGCTTTCAGACAGCCGTCCCAGCTCGGATCCGGCGTGTTGTTGTAATAGTCGGCGCTTCTTTTGTTCCACTCGTTGTTGTAAGTCTCATATTCGCGGTATTCCCGGACAAGCTCCTCGTCCGTCTTACCTTCGATTGCCGCAAGGTATTTGTCGTAATCGAAGCGCATATCCGCGTCCTTTTCAAGGCTCTCCGCGCTCATCCAGTGGCTCGCTTTAGTCCCTCCCCAGTTGCAGCCGATGACTCCGACGGTACAGCCGAGCTTTTCCGAAAGCCGCTTTGCGAAGATATATCCCACAGCCGACCAGCATTTCGCGCTCTCCGCGTCAAACGTCTGCCAGCCGTTGTTCGTTATCTTCTCCTCATAGCCCGGCTCAAGGCTGTTGATCTTCTGGGTGTAATAGAACCTGACGTTTACGCCTGTATCGTTTTCGAGATGTTCTTTTCCGGTGGTGCAGTTCTGCAGCTCATACTCCATATTGGACTGACCGCCGGCAAGCCACACCTCGCCTATTGCAACCCCGGTGAAAGTACGGGAGACGCCCTCCGCCGCGACTGTCATAGCAAGATCATCTGCCGCTTTCATCGCCGGAAGGACGGCAGTCCACTTTCCGTTCCGCACAAAGGCATGCGCGGTATTGGCGCCGAGGGTCACCGTTACCTTTTCGCCCTCATCTCCGGAGCCGAAAACGCTTATGTTTTTTCCTCTCTGGAGAACCATATTATCACTGAACATAGGTGAAATTCTTATCATAAGTCTGTCCTTTCTCCGTATCATTCATCAACTTTTATATCCGCCGTGAAAGTGAACGGCGAGCCGTCGTCCGGTTTTTCAAGCGTGAAATTAATAACAACGCTGTGTCCGTCATATTCGTAAGAAGCCGTATATTCCGCACTGCGCCCGCCCTCATAGCTCACATACCCGCCGATCTCCTCGCGGCAGCTTTTCAGCGCATTCGCAAAAGCGCGTCTTGTATCAAGATAGTATCTGAACTCGTATGGCAGCAGCTCTATGCTTGCGAGCATCGCGTCCGTATCCAGCCGGTATATGTCCTTCGGCGAGACCGAAAAGCATACGCTTTCAAGCTTCTGCGCCTCAAAATAAAGCGCACTGTCGGTCAGAAGTTCATCATATTCGTCCTCATCATAGATATCCGGACCGTCCTCATCTTTCAGCCAGCCGAAAAGCCCCATACGCTCACGCTCCTTATCCAAGATTATAGCACAGGCGGACAGGATTTGTAAATAGTTTTTATATTTTTTGTTTTCGCGGTAAAATTACGGTTTGGTATTGAAAAACGATGTCAAATGTGTTATAATAGTATAATAATGTATTTCTGAAAGGACATGCACCATGGCAAAAATCAGGATTGCCGTTCTTTTTGGCGGCGCAACAAAAGATCACAAGGTCTCGCTGATATCCGCGTACTCGCTTCTCAACGGACTTTCGCCGGAAAAGTACGATGTCACCCCGATCGGCATTACCCGGGCGGGCAGGTGGCTCTATTTCCCCGGAAGCTACGAGGATATAAAGGACGGAACATGGGAAATGTCCAGCGACTGCTGCTCGGCGATAATCAGTCCTGATCCGCTCCATGCCGGCATAATAACCATAATGTCCGACGGCTCCACAGCCATAAAGCGCGTTGACGCGGTAATGTCCGCACTTCACGGGAAGTACGGCGAGGGCGGAAGAATACAGGCGCTCCTCAAGCTTTCAAAGATACCGTACGTTGACTGCAGCCCGGAAACTGCCGTGTTCTGCATGGACAAGATAATGACACATCTGATACTGTCGTCTTTCGGTGTTGACGTGCCGAACTATGCTATCCTTGAACGCGGAGATATGAACATCATCAACGAGCGTATAAAGGAGATCGAGAGCCGTCTCAGATATCCGCTGTATGTGTCGGCATCGAGCTGTTCCTCCTCTATCGGCGCGAACAAGGTGCATAACGCAGAGGAAATGAAAGCGGCGGCAAAGATCGCGTTCTCGCATCACCACACCGCGATCGTGGAAGAAGACCTTACCGGAAGGACAATAGAGATCGCTGTAATGGGAAGTTCCTACGATGTGGAGACTACAGTTCTCGGCGAGATCGTGAAGAAGCACAGAATAAACTCCGCTGCGGCATATACCGCGGAATTTGCAGCAAATCCTGTTCTTACGGACGAACAGCGTGAAAAGATAGTAAGTACCGCGAAGAAAGTGTTCAGCTGTTTAAGCTTCAAGGGCTGCGCGAAGATGTCGTTCCGGCTTGCGGACGAAGGAAGAGTCCTGCTGCGCCGCATAACCCCTATTCCCGGATTTACGCCTGAAAGCTCGCTTATGATACTTATGCGGGAAAGCGGATTCAGCTATGCCGGCGCTGTTGACAAGCTCATAAGCCTTGCGATAGAAACTGACGCCTGATAAGGAGAGGAAACCAGCATTTATGATACCGGTTGATCTGAATATAACGAGCATCATCAAAAGCGATGACGACGAAGAGAAGATCGAATTCTTCACCGTCGGAGAATACAGCTTCAAGAAGCAGAACGCGGTGCTTTCCTATGAAGAGACTGACGGCATAGGCTACGAGCAGTGCCGGGTAAGCGTGACAGTCGAAGGCAGCTGCATCACCATAGAGCGCACCGGACCTGCCGCTTCCACAATGTGCGTGGAAAAGAACGTGAAGCATCACAGCATCTACGGCACTCCGTTCGGCAATTTCACCATGGGGATAAACACCTACGACATACAGAATACGCTGAGTGAAGTCGGCGGGCGGCTGTGGTTCAAATACAGCATAGATATCAACTCGGACTTCGTATCCGAGAACGAAATGGAGATCCTCGTCACGCCCTCGGGAGAGGAAGAAATGAAGAATGAATAATGAACAGTGAATAATGAATAATTGTGGTGCCGCCTGCGGCGGCATATCCGAATCGTGACGAAGCGGATAGGTCAGTTTAATTTTAAAGACACCGGAAAGGGAATACAAATAATGAACATCAACATGACAGAAAAAGCAAAATCGGAAGTAAAAGAGATAGTTATGAATGCGCTGGGACAGCTCATAGCCGACGGAAAGCTCCCTGCCGAGCCGCTGCCGGCATTCACGGCAGAACAGCCTGCCGACAGCTCCCACGGCGATTTCTCCTGCAACGCGGCACTCGCTTCCGCAAAGACATTCAGAAAGAATCCGCGTGAGACTGCCGGACTTATAGCAGAGACCGCGGTGCTTGACGGGACGCTTTTTGACCGCATCGAGGTTGCGGGACCGGGATTTATCAACTTCTTCTTAAAGCCGCTGTGGTTCGGCGAGACCGTTACCGCCGCGATAAATGAAGGTGCGGATTACGGAAAGACCGATCTCGGCGGAGGTAAGCGCGTTCTGGTGGAATTTGTCTCCGCGAACCCCACAGGACCTATGCACATAGGCAACGCACGCGGCGGCGCGATAGGAGACTGCCTTGCATCGCTCCTTGAATACGCGGGATATAATGTAGAGCGCGAGTTCTATGTAAACGACGCCGGCAACCAGGTGAACAAGTTCGGTCTGAGTCTTGACATACGCTATAAGCAGCTTTTCGGCAGCACAGAGGAAATGCCGGAGGACAGCTACCACGGACAGGACATCATCGACCATGCAAAGGCTTTTGCCGACAAGTACGGCGACAAATACATGAGCGTTTCCGAGGAGGAGCGCAGAAAAGCGCTTGTTGAATACGCGCTTCCGATCAACATACAGGGTCTTGAAACCGACCTGCTAAAATACCGCATCAAGTACGACACATGGTTCAAGGAAAGTTCGCTGCACGAGAGCGGCAAGGTAAAAGAGATCGTTGAGATGCTGAAAGAAAAGGGCGTCACATACGAGAAGGAAGGCGCGGTATGGTTCAAGGCTTCCGATTTCGGTGACGATCAGGACAGAGTTCTTGTCCGCGCCAACGGAGTTCCCACATATTTCGTACCGGATATCGCATATCATTACAATAAGCTCGTTACCCGCGGATTCGACAAGGCGATAGATATCCTCGGCGCAGATCACCATGGCTACATCGCCCGTATGAAAGCGGCTCTTACAGCCCTCGGAGTGGACGCGTCAAAGCTTGATATCGTGATAATGCAGATGGTAAGGCTTGTGCGCGGCGGTGAGACCGTAAAGCTCTCAAAGCGCTCCGGAAAGGCGATAACCCTCGCTACTCTGCTTGACGAGATTCCTATGGACGCGGCAAGATTCTTCTTCAATCTCCGTGACCCCGACACACACCTTGAATTCGATCTCGATCTCGCAATAGAGGAAAGCTCCAAGAACCCCGTATTCTATGTGCAGTACGCACACGCGCGTATATGCCGTATGCTCGGCAAGTTTGCCGAGGAAGGCATCACTCTCGGCAGCGTTCAGGCTTCCGCACTCACCTATACGGAAGAAGCGGAACTTGCGGTAATAAGACAGATCGCCGCTCTTCCGGACACGATAAACGAAGCTGCGTCTTCATACAATCCGTCCCGCATAACGAGATACGTTTATGAGCTTGCACAGCTCTTCCACAAGTTCTACGATTCCTGCAAGATAAAGGGCGAATCGGAGGAAGTGGTAATGTCAAGACTGGCGCTTTGCACCGCGGTAAAGACTGTTATCAAGAATCTGCTCGACCTGCTCAAAGTCGAGGCTCCCGAAAAGATGTAACGGAGAACGCCCCGCGGCGAAATGCGCAGCGACACTCTTCAATGGACGGGTGGAGTACCTCGGTTAGTTATTCTCTGCCACATCTGAACGAAATATTGCCAACCCCACTGCATTTTAATGAAAGCTGTCCATAGAAGAACACTTTGAAATACTGCATTGATTTAGGGGGTCCAGCCCACTTTTTTAAAGTGGGCTGGCGGGGTCCGGGTCACGGCAGGAAGCCGTGAGTAGGCTGCCAAAAGGCACGCACGATGCGTGCATATAGAGCAGCCGAAGCAGCCCCCCGTCTAAAAATCTCTCAAAGTCTCTTAACAAATTGAAAGGACAAGAAATGACCGACGACTGTTTACGACCGATAGCAATCAAAAATGAAATATTCACAATTATAGGACCCAGCGGTGAGATGACCATACCGTACGGTGAGACATCGTTCACCGAGCTGAAAGCGATATACAAGGACAAGATTGCCGCTTCGGGGGCAGAAAACAAAGCAGCTTTTATGCTTGACGGCATCACCCTTCTGGCTGACCTGCGCGCCGCCGTGCTTGAATGCAGGAAGATCGGCAAGCCAATATATGTTATGCTGCGCGTTGACGACGAGCTTCTCACCGAGAACGAGCTTCCCGCCGACGCGGCGCTCATCGTCGCACAGAGCCTCGGCGCGATATGCTTCGGCATAACTGCCGACGACACCGAAACTCTCATAGACGGTATTCACCGCATAAAGCCCTGCTCGCAGATACCCGTTGCGATACGCCCGAAGAACGGCACGCTCACCGATGAAGAGCTGTCAGAACTGCTGAAAGCAGGAACTGACGTGTTTATCGGTCTTACCGACGAATGCGCAACAAGATTCCAGAACATCATCTCCTCGGAGAACTATGCTTCCCCGGAGATAGAATACATAGACTCGGTGATGCTTGCGAACGAGCGTTCCGCATTCTTCCTCGAGCATGACACCACCGAGATATCGGAACCGATTGAATGCAACGCGGGAATGGGCGAAGACCTTGTTGCGGTGTGCGGCGAGGGCGGTTACGACGTTCTCAATATACAGATAAACTCCCCGGACGATGCGCTGGACTTTGCCGACAATGCACACATGGCTACTCTGCCGGTGATGTTCAGCGGAGATGACGAGATAGCTATGAAGCTGGCGGTAATGCTCTATCAGGGGCGGGCGCTCATAGACGGAACAAGTCTCATCGATCCGGAAGAACTCAAAAACACCGCACGCAAATACGGCGCGGTGATCTACTGATACAATATCGGAGGAAAATTTGTCATACGACATTAAAGTCCTGTCCGCAGGTGCGTCCTGCAAGCTGAATATGACCTGCGGAAGTATAATCGCGGAGCGGACCGACGGATTCGGAAAAGCGTTCCGGGAGACATACATCTATGCGTCGAAGATAACCGGGGAATGGTTCGAGCTGGTAAAAGAAGGCTCTCCGAAGATACTCGGTTCATTTGACGTGTGCGATTTTGATTTCGACGGCGGAGAACATGAGCCGTCATGGCGCACAGGAAAAGCGGCGGAGGGGCATTACAGCCTTGTGTTCCGTTCGGAGGACCTTTTCTCGGATTTCCGGCTCGTTATGCGTCAGCTCCGGAATATGTCCCCGTCAAAGACGCTGATTTTTCTTGCAAGACTCCAGGACAACGAACAGAATGATGTGTGCGGGGTGCTCACACTCGATGAGTTTCTCGCACTTATCCCCGAAAAGCGCATATACAGCAATATCTGCTACATAATACAGAATTAGCATATCAGAAAATACAGGAGAAAAGACAATGGAACTTACCGAAAAAACGATAAACAGCGAGCTTAAATACAAGGGCAGGGTCATCGACGTTTACAGCGATACCGCCCTGCTTGAAAACGGCAAAGAAGCAAAGCGCGATGTAGTGCGCCACCCCGGCGGAGTGTGCATTGTCGCGCTGACCGAAAACAACGATGTTTATTTCGTGAAGCAGTTCAGATATCCCCATGCAAAGGTACTGCTTGAGATCCCTGCCGGCAAGCTTGAATGGGGCGAGAGCCACCTTGAATGCGGAAAGCGGGAGCTGCACGAGGAAACGGGCTGCACGGCGGACGAATTCACATATCTCGGCTGTCTCTACCCTACCCCGGCTTACGACAGCGAAGTAATACACATGTATCTCGCCAAGGGTCTGCATCAGGATAAGCAGAAGCTTGACGATGACGAGTTTCTCGAAGTCTATACCATTCCGCTGGATAAGGCAGTGGAAATGGTAATGAACAACGAGATCGAGGACGCAAAGACCCAGCTTGCGCTCTTAAAGGCTGCCAGACTGCTGGGCTGAGACGTACTTTTCGTAAGCGCTCATGATGCGGGCTTCTATCTCACCTCTTGCTTCCGGGCTTATGGGGTGGATTATATCGCGGAATACTCCCGCCTCATCACGCCGGCTCGGCATTGCCACAAAAACGCGCTCGTCTCCCTGCACGATCTTGATGTCATGCACCGCGATAGCGTTATCGACTGTCATAGAGACTACGGCTTTGAGCCTGCCGTCCTGCATCACTTTTCTTATCCTTATATCGCTTATGTTCATAAGAGCGACCTCCCTTTCGATTTTGTCGATCTTATTTTAAGCAGAATGATACATTTTATGCAAGTTTCGGGAAAGTCTGCGCTTACGCGCTTGTCCTACGCGGACGGTGCCAGCCTGCGAAACTGCGCTTGCGCGCTTTGTCCTACGCGGACAGCGCCAGCCTGCGCGGCTGGATCGCGCCAGCGTGACGCTGGACCCGGATCCGTAACACGGAAATCTGAAAGATGTATAATGTTTTACAGACAGTGAATAATCTTTATAAATAAACCCATCTTTCCGCTTTCGCTTCCTTTCGCGTCCGAAAGGAAGTGGAGTCGGAGCCGAGGGAGGGGCAACGTCCCTGCCTCGGCTTTTCGTGACGGGTCCCCCGGCACGAAAAGGGACGCACAAAAGGAGACAGTACATGGAAAACTTTCTTAAAGGCAAGAAGCACATACACTTTATCGGCATAGGCGGGAGCGGAATGTACCCGCTGGCACAGATACTTCACAAGCAGGGGTATTACCTTACCGGCTCGGACAACAACGAGACCGAGACGCTGAAAGCTGTACGCGCTATGGGGATACCTGTCTATATGGGGCAGAGAGCCGAGAATATCGAAGGCGCAGACCTCATCGTCCATACCGCGGCGATAATGGCTGACAACCCGGAGCTTATTGCCGCCAAGGCAAGCGGAGTGCCGGTTATCGAGCGCTCGATACTGCTCGGACTTGTAACGAGCATGTACGATAACGCTGTGTGCGTATGCGGCACCCACGGCAAGACTACGACTACCTCCATGCTCACACATATCTTCCTTGCCGACGGGAATGACCTTACCGCAGTCATCGGCGGAAAGCTGAAAGCCATAGGCGGAAGCGGCATCTGCGGCACAAGCGATACCATGGTCTGCGAAGCATGCGAGTTCGTTGACACTTTTTTAAAGCTGTACCCCGACACGGCTGTGGTGCTGAATATTGACTGCGATCACCTCGACTACTTTAAAACGATGGAGAATATGAAGCGCTCATTCACGAAGTTCTGCGAGATGACAACAAAGACTATCGTTTATAACGGCGATGATGCGAATACAGTAGAAGCTGTATCGGCTGCCGATACAAAAGCCCGGCTCGTGACATTCGGGCGCAGCAGCAAGAACGACTACTACCCCGCGAACATCAATCACATCTCCGATTTCAATACAGAATTTGAGCTTTACCATTCCGGTGATCTTGTGGGAAAAGCTGCAATACACGTTCCCGGCGAGCATAACGTGCTGAATGCCGTAGCAGCTATTGCTGCCGCACTTGAGAACGGCTGCAGATTTGAAAGCGCGGTAAAAGGACTTTCCGAGTTCCACGGCGCAGTGCGCAGATTTGAGAAGCTCTCGGAAGTGAACGGCATCACGTTTGTTGACGACTACGCCCACCACCCAACCGAGGTGAAGTCTCTGCTTGAAACGGCAAAAGCTATGAATTTCAAGCGTGTCTGGGCTGTCCACCAGCCTTTCACCTACTCCCGTACAGCCACACTTCTGAACGAGTTCGCAGACGCGCTGAAGATCGCGGATAAGGTAGTGCTGACCGAGATAATGGGAAGCCGCGAAAAGAACACCTACAACATCTATTCCAAAGACCTTGCCGAGAAGATAGAAGGAGCCGTGTGGTTCCCGACATTCGACGAAGTCGCGGACTACGTCGTAAAGAACGCGGAGAGCGGTGATCTTGTGCTGACTTTCGGCTGCGGTGACGTATATAAAGTCGGCTACCTCATGATCGAAAAACTCGGCGGTAAGCTGTTATAAGGGGCGACTGCCTGCTATTCCTGCTGCGCTCACGCGCTTTGTCCTGCGCGGACAGCGCCAGCCTATGCGGCTGGACCGCACCGGCGTGACGCCGGAACCTTGTCCCGTTATACGGATATTCACGGATCCCGGACAGAATAAAAATACATCTGAATAAAAGAACAGCCTCTCTGCATTTTTCGGCAGAGAGGTTTGTTTCTTTTTCGTATCATCTTTTCACAGACTTGCAATGCTCCGTTTTACGGTCGCAGCGCGGCGGGGCGCTCCCCGCGCCCCGGCACCGCCTGTGAAGGCGCGCGTCAGCGCTGTTCAGCAGCCGCAGTTGTTGTCACAGCCGCAGTTGTTTCCGCAGTTGTTGCCGCAGCCGAGAATGTTGCCGTTGCCGCAGCAAAGGAACAGGAGAATGATGATGATAGCGAGTGTACAGTTGTTATTTCCGCACATAATATGTTTCCTCCGGTTGATTAATTATTTATGAAACGTTTCATAATATAATATATGACAGACATCGAAAAATGTTACCTGTCGGCGAAAAAAATATGCGGTGCAGGTAAATTTCCGGAGGGACAGAATGATCGAATTCAAAGGCTTTACCGAAAAAGCAAACTCCGCGCTCAACAAGGGCGTAAATGCGGCTATGGAAATGGGGCATACCTATATCGGCAGCGAACATATCCTCTATGGGCTGCTCTGTGAGGAAAACAGCGCCGCCTTTGCCGCTCTCACAAAGTACGGCATCTGCGGCAGTGAGATACTGCGCAGGATCGAAAGCACTGTCGGAAAAGGTGTGGCAACGCGGCTCACCTCCGCGGATATCACCCCAAGAAGCAGAAAGATACTTGAAAGCGCACTGAACGATTCGAGAAATGAGGGCGGTTCTTTCGTCGGAACCGAGCATATATTGCTCGCATTGCTCCGGGACGAGAGCTGCAGCGGGGCAATGCTGCTCAAAGAGCTCGGCGCGGATATACGGCAGCTGTCCAGGGATTGCTCCGCGGCTCCCCATAACGGCGGCATCGCTAATGCACCGGATAAGGAATACCGCAGCAGCGTGCTTGACCGTTTCGGAACAGACCTTACACGGCTTGCACGGGAAGGCAGGCTTGACCCGGTAATAGCGCGCGACAGGGAGATAAACGAGGCTATGCGCATACTTATATGCCGCCGCAAGAACAATCCCTGCCTTATCGGGGCAAGCGGTGTCGGCAAGACCGCCATAGCCGAAGGTATCGCCCTGCGTACAGCGGCAGGAGATGTGCCGGAGGGGCTTGAAAATGTGCGTATTTTCAGTCTCGATCTTTCGGCGGTGGTTGCTGGTGCAAAATACCGCGGCGACTTTGAGGAGCGGATAAAGGCTATAACCGATGAGGTCAGAAACAGCGGGAATACTATACTTTTTATAGATGAGATACACACAATTGCAGGTGCCGGTGCAGCAGAGGGAGCAATAGACGCGGCAAATATACTGAAACCGGTGCTTGCGAGAGGTGAGATCAGGGTCATCGGCGCGACGACAGCCGATGAGTACAGACACTTCATCGAAAAGGACGCGGCGCTTGCAAGACGTTTCCGCCCCGTATATACCGAGGAGCCGGACGAAGCTTCCGCGATCGCTATTCTTAAAGGTATCCGGGAGAAGTACGAAGAGCATCACGGAGTACGGCTTCCCGACGAGACTCTTGAAACCGCGGTAAAACTGTCGGTGCGGTATATGGAGGACAGAAAGCTGCCGGACAAGGCTATAGATCTGATAGACGAAAGCTGTGCGGCAGTCCGGCTCGGAGCGGCAGACGACAGCGGTGCGATGCTTTTAGGGATAAAACAGCGCATAGACGAGCTTGCAAGCGAAAAGGAAAAGGCTGTGATAATGCAGGATTTCGAGCTTGCGGCAGAAATACGCGACCGTGAAAAGACAGTGAATGCGCAGTATGAGGAGCTGCTTTCAGAAAGGAAATGCCGGAACGAAAAGCCGGTCATCACTGCCCGGGATATTGCCGCTTCACTTGCACGGATAACAGGGATATCGGCGGCAGAAGTGCTTAAAGACGACACGGGACGGGTAATGGGGCTCGAAGATGAACTGCGCCGGGAGATAATCGGACAGGACAGCGCAGTGCGAGCCGTTGCCGCGGCAGTAAGGCGGAGCCGCTCCGGCATCTCCCGCCGTGACAGACCGATCGCAAGCTTCATTTTCGCAGGACCTACGGGTGTCGGAAAAACGGGATTGTCGAAAGCACTTTCCCGGGCAATGTTCGGGAAAGATGACGCTTTGATAAGATTCGACATGTCAGAGTATATGGAAAAGCACAGCGTTTCCGGACTTATCGGCTCCCCCGCCGGCTATGTGGGCTATGAGGACGGCGGAAGGCTCATAGAAGCGGTAAAGCGCAGACCGTACAGCGTCCTGCTCTTTGACGAGATCGAAAAAGCACACCCGGACATTCTTGATCTGCTCCTTCAGGTGCTTGACGACGGGCATCTGACTGCCGCTGACGGTACACGGGTAAGCCTTAAAAACTGCATAATAATAATGACGACAAATGTCGGAGCGAGAGCTTCCGAGGAAAAAAAGCCGGCTGTAGGATTTATTTCCGGGGAAAGCGAAAAATACGATGACATTATTAAAGCCGAACTTGCCCGGACATTCCGCCCGGAATTCATCAACCGCGTGGACGAAATAGCGGTATTTTCACGCCTTTCAGAGGATTCAGCCGAGCTTATCTGCCAAAAAATGATATCCGATCTGTCAGAGCGCGCAGCAGAAGGCGGCATTGCATTAACTGTAACTGACGCGGCTGTGAAAAAGCTTGCAAAACTCGGATTCAGCGAGAAATACGGCGCGCGAGAGATGCAGAGGACGATCATAAAGCATATTGAGGATCCGCTCGCGGAAAGGGTGCTTGCCGGCGAAACGAATGTAACGTTCAGCGAAGAGGATATATAATGAATGACCAGTCCCCCGCCCGCATATAATTGCAGGAGGGGGACTGCGCTATGATGAAGTGGATAATGACGGGGCTGATAGTGCTGTCGGCTGTGTTTGCGGCACTCACCGGGAACATGGGCAGCCTTACGACTGCGTTTCTGGAGGAATGCGGCGGCGCGGTACAGCTCGCTATATCGCTGACCGGGATAATCGCGCTGTGGAGCGGAATAATGCGGGTAGCGCAAAGTTCCGGGCTGACCGGAAAGCTGGCAAAGCTTGCCGAACCGGTACTGTCGAAGCTGTTCGGAGGTCTGGAGCGCGGCGGAAAGGCGATGCAGTACATAACGCTGAACATCACTGCAAATATACTTGGTCTCGGAAACGCATCAACGCCTTTCGGTATCGCGGCAATGCGGGAAATAGAGCGCGAGGAGCATAGTCCCGAGCCGGAAAAAGCCTCACATAACATGATCGTGCTGACGGTGATGAATACTGCGAGCCTTCAGCTTATCCCGACTACCGCCGCCGCACTCCGGCTTGCGCACGGCTCTGCCGACCCTATGGAGATCCTGCCCTGCGTATGGGTAACATCAGTCTGTGCTCTTTTCGCGGCTCTGACCGCAGCGGCTGTCTGCCGCGCTTTAAGCAGGAGGAAACGGCTTTGAACATATCCGATCTTGTTATCCCGCTGATATTTGCGGGGGTGCTGATATATGGAGTATGCACGAAAACGGACGTTTTCGCGGAATTCACGGAGGGCGTAAAGGACGGATTAAAGACGGTATATGACATCTTCCCGTCGCTGTTCTGCCTTGTGATCTCGGTAGCCGCATTCCGGGCGTCCGGCGGTGCCGGACTGCTGACGGAACTGCTGTCACCGGCACTGAATGCCGTTGGATTCCCGCCGGAGTGCGCCGAGCTGATCCTGCTCCGCCCATTTTCCGGCAGCGGCGCTATAGCCGTATTCGAGCGGGTACTGACAACCTGCGGTCCCGACAGCTTTCCCGGCAGGACTGCGTCGGTCATACTCGGAAGCAGCGAAACGACATTCTATACGCTGTCCGTTTATTTTGCTGCTGTAAAGGCGAAAAAGACCCGATACGCACTGTTCTGTGCGCTTGTGGGAGACTTTGTCTGCGCAGCGGTTAGTGCTGTCGCTGTAAGAATGATGCTCTGAGATGACGCTTCGCTTGAGACCCGGGCGCTGCCCGGACCCGCCAGCCCCCTTTGAAAAAGGGGGCTGGACCCCCTAAACAAGTCCCGTAAAACGGAACTTTATCAGATTCTGCGTTAATTACAAAAAACCGCTGAATGCTTACGCATTCAGCGGTTTACTTTAAACTCCTATTGGAAGTATTGGCGATGTTCCGACGATCAATCCGTCGCTTGTAACGCCTTGATCTTCGCCGTCCCATGCAAAAGTCTCCACGCTCCAGCCGGCTGTATTGTCAAATGCCGGGAAATTCTGAACGGGCGTAGTCTGACCGTTCACGAAGTACAGCGCAAAGCATACACCGCCCACAAGCCTGAAGCAAACATACCCGTTCTCAAGCTCGGGAAAAGCATTTGCAAGCTGGCATGCAAGACGTTCTTCGGCATTTATACTGCCCTGCTTCTGCTCATCTTTGGTCGATTCGCCGTGACCGGTCCATTTTGTATTGAACTTCTGTAAAAAAACTGTCTTGTCAGATGTATCAATAATCCATTTCCCGTTTATTATTGCGACATCAACATCGCAGATAGCGCTGCGTGAAAGGAACATACCATATCCGTCGGCGCCTGCCTGGGTCATAAAATAAGATATATTATCACGCATCTTGCCCGCTGTGGAGTTTGCCCCCGCAACATGGGAACGCGTAACATAACCTATCATCGTAGGTATAAGTATCGCCGCAAGTATACCTATTATTGCAATAACAACAATAAGCTCCACAAGCGTGAAACCCTTTTTATTCAATTTTTTCATATTTTTTCTCCAACACCGCCGGTAAACCGATTACCGGTACCTATCAGGTCTTTTCTACCACCGAATTCTCTGCGGAATTAATGAATATCTGTCCTGCATCACAGAACATAACAGGGTAAGAACAGCAATAATCGCCGCTTGCGAGAATGCAGTTATCCTGCAGTGTAACGTCAAGACCGTTTGCGTCAACGTTCAGCCAGTATGCAGCAAGTACACGGTATGTTTCATCGGTAACTATATAAATAGTACCTTCCATACCTTCCTTCTGTGTGGTGTACTTCTCAAGTGCAGTCTGCATCTTTGAATACATCTTCTTCTGAGCATCGGTTTTTGAAGCATCGGCAATGAGAGTATCAAAGCTGGTCGTTGATACTGCGGCGGTGTGAACAGTTCCTGCCGAACCTACTACGGGGTTGGCAACTCCCGAACCGCCCTTGATGACCTGACCCTGATTGTCAAGCATTGCGTAGAAAACAACGAAAGTTTTTCCGCCGGTTGACGGGATCGCCGTAGGATTGGTTATCTCGATAGTTGAAAGAACGTCCTGTGCATTGTAGTAAACGTCCTTTGCGAGAGCCTTTCCGAGCGCAGGCTTCTGGTCATAGGTGAGAGAAGGAACTATCATAGCTGTAAGCACACCTATGATAACAATCACGATGATCATCTCGATCAGCGTGAATCCTTTTTTTGCCCGCAGACGGGCGATTTTGTGAACCATAAAAGATTCCTCCTTCTAAAGGATTTTATAAAAGGAGCAGCGGTGTTAAAGAAAAATTAAACGGTTTCCCGGTTCCGCCTCGGCGGAGAAATTTGCGCTGCTCCATTTTACCTGTTTACAGATATGTCGTGAGGTCATATCCGCGTCCGAAGTACGGGTGCGGATATCGCCCTGCGGCGATTTTCAGTGCTGTTCGTGCTGGCTTCTTACAAGCCGGAAAAAATCCACTTCGAGAGGCGGATCGTTTATCCAACCGAGATAATACGCTGTAATATCGGTGATCTCTGCATCGACACGATCCCAATAAAATTGACGATTTATATTACCCCCGGTAGTGTACATAATATCTGTCGTGTGAAAGACACTGCAAAAGTCAACAAAATCACTCGTGGTATGGTACAAAACATCATGGTTATCCGGAGCATAAAGATCAGGAGCGCCGAAGTCGTGAAGGAGTTCGTGTATAAGCATATCCGGCGATATCGGCTGATTCTTTCTTATATACCAGTATGGGCTTACTACAAGCTCGTACGGACGCTCAAATGGCTTATTGTACACATTCAGCTCATATATAAAGGTATTCGGGGAAGTTCCTCCGTCATAAAAGAAATAATAAACTACATTCTGACAGCCAAGTTCATTGTATATTGCATCATTGTTTACACAGCTGTCGATAAAATCCCATTCGTAACCGGCTTCCTTGTTCATAAAGCGAGACATATAGTCATCATTTACTATTATGTCTCCGAAGTCGTGCTCATAATAGAGAACATTGTCATTTTCGTCGAAAGGCTGAACAAATTCCAACTCGACCCTGTACTTTTTTCCCTGTTCTATGAGCCAGTCAGTTCCGACTGAAAGATATCGGAGAAGCTCTTCACGCTTTTTCTTATCTTCCGGCTGTGTGAAATCCCATTTATCATATCCGTCAGAAGCAAATACGGTCACAAGAGCCGTTTTTCCCTCAAGTTTTTTTGCGGAACCGAGATCTTCGTAGGCTACACCCGGATACTTCGGCTTATAATCGAGGTCAATAACATCAAAATAGTCAAGCTCAAATATGAGTCCGATTATTACAGCGGCTATGACCACAACAAGGAGTATAACAGTAAGGATCTTCTTTTTTGTCATAAAAACCATTACTTACAACAAATTCCCTGACGAGAGAGTTTCCCGTCAGGGAGAATTTGTTTAGTTCTTTTTGTCAGAAGCCAACTTAATTACGTTGTAGCACCGAAGTTGAAAGTGCTGCTGCTGTCGAGCGGGATAACAGGAGCTGTTCCTACGATATCACCGGAAGCTGCGATACCTGCTGTATCGTTAGCCCACTTAGCACCTGTCGGCCAGTCAGCAGAGCTGGTCCAAGAAATAGCGCTTGTGATAGCTGCCGGAACTGTAGCTGTACCGTTAACATAGAGAACACCGAATGTCTTACCGCCTCTGAGGTAAGCTACGATCTGAGCTGTCTTAACCTCGGGGAAGAGGTCAGCGAGGTCAGCTGCAAGAGCCTTGCAGTGATCAGCATCGCCCTTGGTTGTACCTGCAACTGCAGATGTGCTCCAGTTTGTTTTATCGTTGAAGCTGTCCTGATTTGTTACAGCAACCTTCCAGTCGCCAGCAGCTGTACCACCAACAGTGATAGTTACAACAGAAGTAACTGTGCCCTTCTTCATTCCCTTATTAACAGTATCAAGCTGTGTAAGGAATGCGTCGATCTCATTCTTGATAGAAGCAGCAGTCGAGTTAGCAGATGTAACCTTGGACTGTGTTACGTAACCAAGCATGGTCGGGATAAGGATCGCTGCGAGTACGCCGATGATAGCAATAACAACGATCAGCTCAACGAGTGTGAAGCCCTTCTTAGCACGGAGCTTCTGAAAATACTTTATCATGGTATTTTCCTCCTTTGTAAAAAATTTTTATTTATAACCCCGCAGGGTTATATACGTTGAGAAAGGGTGTTTTCCCTTTCTGTACTTACAGTATATCGCATCTCGGAAAAAATTGCAAGCGTTTTTTTCAAAAAATCTGCGTTTTACCGTAATTTTATATACATTTAATAAATACCGGGAGATGTTTTTTAGCATTTTACTAACCGGCGGTTACAAAATCGTTTTCACAGCCTCACCAAAACTGTAACCAACTGCACTAAATCAGCATCCTGTAACCGAACTGTAACCGTCAGCATTGCAGGATTTGTATTTTCAACCGCTATTTTCATCATATTATGTCACATCTTACAATTTTGCCCGATTTTCTTCGGTAGCCTTACTCTATATAGACGTATGGGCGTAAGCCTTGCTGACTTTGTTGCTGCAGCAACGTTTATCGCTATTGACAAAACCGCGTTTCAGTGTTATAATAAAAGAACAAAAGCAGTCCTGATGATGCTTTATGTGCGCGCGTCGTGCGCGCTTTTGGCATCATCGTCGATGCATCGTACATCGGATAAGACGGTCTGCTCCCCTAAAGTTTTAGTTAAAAGAAATAACCGTCAACTTTGGAAGAGTGTGGGCGGTTATTTTCTTTTGCCGTGGCTTGAAAATATTTCGTAAAGAAATACCGCAAACGTCAATGTAAGCATAAGTGTCTGAATAATATCAGAGTATGTAAACATCAACATCAGCACCACCCCCTTTTTCAAGGGGAGAAGAACCGCCTGATCGTTTTTCCGCTGCCTTGTCCGATAATCACGCCAAGCCTGCCTGCGTCAGCGGCGTTTTTTCTGACCGGGGCGAGGAGGCAGCCGCACTCCGGCTATGCTAATGATATCATATCGTGCCGGCTTTGTCAACTATCTTAATGTACCGGCATAAGCCTTGCTGACTTTGTGGCTGTAACAGCATTTTTATTTTGCGCTATTGACAAAACCGTGTTTCAGTGTTATAATAAAAGAACAAAAGCAGCCGATAAGACGGTCTGCTCCCCTTATTTGTTAGTTATTTAGAAAATAACCGCCAAATTTTGAGAGAGTCTGGCGGTTATTTTCTTTTTCCGTGGCTTGAAAATATTTCGTAAAGAAATACCGCAAACGTCAATGTAAGCATCAATGTCTGAATTATATCAGAGTATGTAAACATCAACATCAGCACCACCCCCTTTTTCAAGGGGAGAAGAACCGCCTGATCGTTTTTCCGCTGCCTTGTCCGATAATCACGCCAAGCCTGCCTGCGTTAACGGCGTTTTTTCTGACCGGGGCGAGGAGGCAGCCGCACTCCGGCTATGCTAATGATATCATATCGTGCCGGCTTTGTCAACTATTTTGATGTTCCGGCGTAAGCCTTGCTTACTTCCTCCGCGTGGCGCCGGCTTATAGGCACCTGCACACCGCCGGCAAGCAAAAGGCTCGTCTGCCGCAGCGCCCGTATGTACTTCGTATTCACAATGAATGACTTGTGTGTCTGGACGAACCTGCCCGATGCAAGATACGGCGCAAAGAAGTCCTCGAACGAGATGTTGCGGCGCTTTCCGGAGATTACCGTGCCGTCGCTGAGCATATACTTCATATTCCGCACATTATTTTCGATGTAAACCACACTGTCCGCAGCTATCGAACGCACCTCTCCGTTCATTCGCACCGTTATCTTCTCTGCCGCAGCCGCTCTTCTTACGAGAAGAGCAAGGTCAAGCGCAGAAAAAAGCTCCTCCCTTATGTCCGGCTTTACGATGTAGCGCAGTGCGTGCAGTCCGTAAGCTTCGAGGGCATGAGTGCCGGAACGGGTGACGTAGATAAGCTGTGCCGGGGTACCGTAGGAACGGACAGACTTGCCGATAGCGATGCCGTTTACTCCGTGGGAAGAGATGCCGAGGACGTAAATATCGGAGAGCTTTCCGGAGAGAACGTGCCTGTTCAGCTCACGGGGATCGCCGAAGACTTCAAGGACAATGTTCTCATGCCCGGATTGGGCAAGCCACTCCCGGATTACGGTCTCTGTCCCGGATATATCGTTTTTCTGGTTGTCGCAGAGGACAACAGTGAGTTCATTTCCCATTGCTTTCAATAAAAGCCATGACCGCGTATGCGATTATGGCAGGTCCGGATATTTTGCTTTAGCGAATTGATAGCGTCTGACAGAATTCAGCCAGTTTCGCCGATGTGATCTATTCACGATCTGATGAATGACATTAAGTGAATAGTGAATAATGAATAGTGAATAGTACAGAAACGGCGCAGAAGCTTTTGTGCTCAAGTACTATAATTTATTCATTATTCACTATTCATTCTTCATTGAGGCGCTGTAAAGCGCCGTTTCTGGTGCCGGCGGCGGGGGTCGAACCCGCACGGTATTGCTACCAACGGATTTTGAGTCCGTCACGTCTGCCAATTCCATCACGCCGGCATACAGGATTTAACTATAATAGTATATCATATAACAGCCGAAACGTCAAGCAAAGATGAAATATTTTTATGAAATATCGGAAAATAACTTGACAAGCGGGCGAAAATGTATTAAAATTAATATTGTGAATAAGTCTGTATGAAAATACGATCATATACAGCTATTTATCATTTTTACCGGTTTTCGGTTTACATATTACGTTACGATGCAGCTTTAATTTAATTTTTATTCTACACAGCCGTGGTGCGGGACCACGCACAGACGGTATTTTGCGGAATGCTCCGGACAAGTTTGCCGGCGCATGATAGAAGTTATTTTATATTGTACAGCGTCAGCAGTGGTTAAGCACGGGCTCTTTATGTCCTTGCCTGCCGTTTGTTTTGCGTTTCCTGCACCGCCGTTCTATGGAAATCGGCATTACCGGATATCGCGAAAAGGAGGGAAGGTTTCATGGATACATGGCTCGCTATTGTGCTTATAGCCGCTGCTCTTATTTTGGGCGCAATTGCAACGGTTGTTGCATATAACAATGCATTCAAAAAAGGCGTAGAGCACCGCAAGAAAGAGGCTGAAGCACAGATTGAGTCCGCCGAAAAGGAAGCGGAGCGTATAGTTGCGGAAGCGAAAGAAAAGGCCGAGACTACAAAGAAATCACAGCTCGTGGAAGCAAAAGACGAGATATACCGCATGAGAGGACAGGCGGAAAAGGATATCCAGAAAATGAAATCGGAAGCCGAGCGCGAACTGAAGGAACGCCGCGCGGAGGTTTCAAGATCAGAACGAAGATTACAGCAAAAAGAAGAGAACCTTGACAAGAAGAACGACAAGATCGAAAAACTCGAAGAAAGCCTTGCCGCAAAGAACAAGAAGGCTGAGGAGAAGCTTGCCGAGGCTGAGAAGCTCAAGGAAGACCAGATGGGGATCCTCGAAAGGATTTCGGGATTCACAATGGAGCAGGCAAAGGATCATCTGCTAAGAATGCTGGACAGCGAACTCGACAGAGAAAAGGCAGTCCGCATAAACAACTACGAACAGAAGCTCAAGGACGAATGCGACGACAAGGCGCGCAACTGCATAGCGCTTGCTATTTCGAGACTTGCCGCCGAGACGGTATCCGAGATGACGGTATCTGTCGTATCGCTGCCGAATGACGAGATGAAGGGAAGGATCATCGGACGCGAGGGAAGAAATATCCGTACCCTCGAACAGCTCACGGGCGTTGATCTTATAATTGATGATACTCCCGAGGCTATCACGCTTTCAAGCCACGACAAGGTTCGCCGCGAGATCGCAAGGATAGCGCTTGAACGTCTTATTCAGGACGGCAGAATCCACCCGACACGCATTGAAGAGACAGTGGAGCGTGCAAAGCGCGAAGTTGAGCAGAAAATCAAGCATGAGGGCGAACGCGCTCTGCTTGCAACGAACGTAAACAATATGAACCCCGAGCTTGTGAAGCTTGTCGGAAGGCTTTACTATCGTTCTTCCTACAGCCAGAACGTGCTCGATCACTCGATCGAGGTAGCGCATCTCGCCGGAATGATGGCGGACGAGCTTGGAGTAGATGCAGCTCTTGCCCGCCGTGCAGGTCTTCTGCATGACGTCGGAAAGGCGCTCAGCGAAGAGATCGAAGGCTCGCATGTACAGATCGGTGTTGATGTTTGCCGCAAGTACAAGGAGAGCCCCGAAGTTATCCACGCTATCGAAGCTCACCACGGTGACGTTGAAGCGAGAACAGTTATCGCAAATCTCGTCAAGGCAGCCGATGCTATCAGCGCGGCACGTCCTGCGGCAAGAAGCGAGAACTTCGAGAACTACATCAAGCGTCTCCAGAAGCTTGAAGAGATATGCTCCTCCTACAACGGCGTTGAAAAGACGTATGCTATCCAGGCAGGTCGTGAGGTACGCGTAATGATCAAGCCCGAGTCTATGGGCGACGACAAGATGACGGTACTCGCACGCGAGATCGCTAAGAAGATCGAAGCCGAGATGGAATATCCGGGTCAGATCAAAGTCAACCTTATCCGCGAAAGCCGCGCCGTAGAGTACGCGAAGTAAGAGCGGCGGACGCGCCGCGGCGAAATGCGTAGCGACACTCTTCAATGGGCAAGTGCGCCACCTCGGTTAGTTTTTTTCTTCTAAATACAAAAACAGCTTGCAGACATCTTCTCTGTAAGCTGTTTTCTTGTTATTTTCTGAATGGAGTCTTTGCCAACCCCACTGCGTTTTGATCTTTACCCGCCCATAGCAGCGCACTCTGAAATACTGCATTAATTTAGGGTGTCCAGCACCCTTTTTTAAAGGCGGCGGACGCGCCGCGGCGAAATGCGTAGCGACACTCTTCAATGGGTAAGTGCGCCACCTCGGTTAGTTTTTTTCTTCTAAATACAAAAACAGCTTGCAGACATCTTCTCTGTAAGCTGTTTTCTTGTTATTTTCTGAATGGAGTCTTTGCCAACCCCACTGCGTTTTGATCTTTACCCGCCCATAGCAGCGCACTCTGAAATACTGCATTAATTTAGGGTGTCCAGCACCCTTTTTTAAAGGGGGTTGGCGGGGGGCTGGGGGCGCTCCGTTCCCATGTAGAAGTTTTCATATTTCCTTTGGCAGCGCGATTTCTCACGCTGCCTTTTTGTAGTAATCTCTGCTGTCAACGGTCGCCGTAACGACAAACACGTTGAATCTGAAACATATCTCGACTTCCTGCTCGCGGTGACCGCTGGATTTGTCAGCTTCGTGGACGATGATCTTTTCCACAAATTCGTGCATCACCTTGGGCGTAAGCTCCGAAACGATCTCGTGCTTGCGGACGATCTGCATAAAGCGGGAAATATCACTGCTTTTCTGCTCTTTGACTTCGATAAATTCACGAAGTTTTGCCGCTTCATCCCGAAGACTGCGCTGTTCCTTGGTGTAATCCGCAGACATCTGTGAAAACCGCTCGTCGTCGATCTTTCTGAGAACATTGTCCTCGTAGAGCCGCTTGAACAGCCTGTCAAGCTCAGAAATTCGCCTTTCGTCCTTGTTGAGCAGCTTTTTGGCTTTCTTGACATCTTCGAGGTGCGAAGCTGACGACTTATCCATTAAATTCTGGATAAAGCTGTCTTCGTCATCATTTACCGCCGTAAGCAGCTTGTTTATCTCGCCGAGCACGATCTCCTTTAGAATACGAGTCCTGATGTAATGCACCGTACATTCGTGATAATTTCTTGAATATGTTCCGCATTTCATTGACTCGTACTTTGATGGAAGCCCTTTCCCACGGTTGAGATACAGCTTCGCTCCGCAATCCGCACAAAAAACTATGCCCGAAAACGGGTTAGGCTCGTTGCTCCTTTGAGGCTTTCGCTTGTTGGCACGAAGCTGCTGAACAAGGTCAAAATCATGCTGCGAGACTATCGGCTCATGCGTATTCTCGAAAATCAGCCAGTCCTCTTTCGGAAACTTGATGCGCTTTTTGCATTTGTACGACTTTGTAGTACCCTTGAAGTTCGCGGTATGCCCGGCATATTCCACTTTTTCAAGCACATCCCTGACAGTCCGCTGGTCCCACCTTTTGGCAACCCGGTTGTTGCCGTTGATTCCCATTTCAGCAAAATGTGCGGACGGCGGCGGTATGCTTTCGGCGTTAAGACGCTTTGCGATCTGAAGCGGCCCGTATCCGTCGATACACAGCTTGAAGATTTTTCGGACAATTTCGGCAGCCGGTTCGTCGATCTCCCAGACATTTTTGTCGGTTTCCGACTTTTTGTAACCGTAAGGCGCTCGTGCAGCAAGCGGTTTTCCCGATTGACCTTTAGCCTTGAAAACTGCTCTAACCTTGCGGGAAACGTCCTTGGCGTAAAACTCATTTATCAAATTTTTGAACGGCGCAAAGTCGTTATCGCCACGCTGGGTATCAACATTATCGTGAACTGCTATGAACCTGACATCGTGTTCGGGAAAGAACATTTCCGTGTAATACCCCGTCTGTAAATACTCTCGTCCGAGACGGGACAGATCCTTGACTATGACCGTTGAGACCTTGTCGTGTTCAATATCCGATTTTAATCTCTGAAAGTCGGGACGGTCAAAATTAGTTCCGCTGTATCCGTCATCGACATAGACCTGCGGATTGAGAAAACCGTTCTCTTTTGCGTATTTAAGCAGGATCTCTTTCTGATTTGTTATACTGTTGCTTTCTCCCGCGAGCATATCGTCCTGTGAGAGTCTGCAATAAAGTGCCGTTATCTTGTTTGTCATCTTTTCTCCTTTCTCAACAAACAAGCGGCGGTTCGGTTCGTACTATTATTATATACCTTTTCAAGAAATTTGTCAAGGCTTTAAAGTTTCATTTCGCTAAACCGCCGCTTTTCATTGTTTTAATCGTCAGTATCGTTCAGATCCTGCAAAATAAGTCTTCCGACTACGTCGGTAATGGTCTCGGTACAATTCAGATTGAAGTGCGTCCTTACCTTATACACCGATTTGCCGAATCTGTAAATCGACACATTATCTTCCTGAACCGGCGACGGCTCGTTTTTGGTTTCTGCCGTATCCGCTACGGCGGCGTTCGTGATGAGTTCATTTCCTCTCAATTTAGCTCCTTTCGTGCAAAAATGCAACTTCCATGTTTCTCCCAAACTTATCTTTTCTGTTTAATGCAGCGATATTTCTATTTTTATTCTTCATCGTCCGCATCAGAGTTATCATCGGAATCGTTAATAATATCATCTATGATACTATTTAAGGATTTCGATTTTTCATTTTTCGGCGGCAGCGGATCCGGTGCGGTATCGCTTATTTCTGTACCTTTTGCGATAGCGATCTCGGCAGCCTTCCGCTTTTTCTTTTCGGTCTCGACATACTCCCGAATCTCTTCGTTGAGGAAAATGAACGCGATCATATCCTCAAACTCGGACGGAGTAATGTCATCCCCGAATTTTTCGTAGATAAGTTCTCCCATCTTACGGCAGTTCTGTGTTTTCTGCCTGTCCAGCTCGGCGCTGAGTTCCTTTTCGAGCTTTGCGAGCTTCGCCTCGGTCTTATCGACCTCGGACATCAGCTCGCGCTGTCTTTTCTGCGCTTTGGCTATGCTCGTGCGCAGAGCTTCGGTCTTCTGTTCTTTTGTCATTGTGTGGTTCCTCCCTCATTTTTTGTCTGTTTTTCTTTATCTGCAAAGTGCGATCCCCGAAGCTGCCGTAACTGCGGTTCCGGTACGCCGGCGAAAATACCGGAGAACACAGCTCGCGGCGGCGGGGGGCGGTATGAAGCTAACTCATCAGGCGAAACAAACTACTTTTCATATCGAGTGAAAGTAATCTGAAAAACCAAGTAGCTAACCGCCCCCGGAGGGCGCACTTATACAAACGTTCCGTTTGTTAAGCGCGCAAGGAGCACATCTCCTTGACTTTTGGGCTAATGCGGCACCTGCGGTGCCGCGGGGAAAAGCGGCTAACGCCGCGCGTATGCGCCGCTTGTGCGGCGAAAAATTGTTGCGTCAGATACTTCTCGACTTAGGCTTGAACGTAGATTTTTCGGGCGTATCATTTTGAGGCGGTGCGGGCATTTGAACGGATTGCTGTTTCTGCTGTTCTTCCTGTTGCCTTAAAAGACGATAGGTTTCCATAATGCAGTTCCAGCCAGACGGATATTGCCCATGTTCGTGAACATAATCCGAAGCGGTTTTCATTTCGTACATTATCCGATCCAGCATTTCGTGATCCCGCCTCGCAAAGAACAACTTTGAATACTCCTCATCTTCCTTTGCCTTTATTGCACTATGATTCCTACGTTCCATTTCACTTTTAAGGAATGATATGTAATCATCTTTTTCCCGCAATTCATAAGCCTCAGACATAGAGCAGCCCAGCTCTTCCTGAAAAAGACAGTCCAAGTTTTGCTGGATGAAATGCTTAGTATCTTCCATTTCCTGCTTCATGGCAGCGATAGAGGTGTTCGCGTTTTCAATCTCGATCTGCAGGTTCATCAGCCCGCGATCTGTCTTTTTGCCCTTTTTCTCGATAGCGCAAGCACCGGCTCCGAGGTGTACAGTCGGGATTTTGTCAATTCCCTGAGACTCGTAGCTGCGGTGATCAATGCGTTCATCGGAAACGAAGTACAGCTTATGGTTGCACCACTCTGCCCAAGATTTCCGCCATTGCTCCAGCATAGCCCTGTCGTTCCACGAACGGTCTTTTACCGTAAACCCGTTCTTATCTACGCGACGGGTCGGCAGTAAAATATGCACATGGGGATTTCCATCATTCTTGTCGTGAATCGCAAAATCGACGCACATCCCGTATGATGTGAAATTCTGCGCACAGAATTGCCGCACGAGGTCGATCTGCTCCGTTCGTGAAATTTCCCGCGGGAGTGCCGCGTCAATACTCCGGGCAGTCTGGCTGTTTTTGCGGGTTTCCTTCTGTTCCGCTGCGTTCCAGAGAACAGAACGCTTGCGGAAATGTTCGGGTGCTCCTGCGGGCAGCAGAATTTCTTTGTGAACGACCTCGTGCTTACGTCGGTAGTCATGGGTGACTCCGTCGCGTTCGTTTCTGATCTTCTCCCCGGCGATGTACGCGGCTTTTGCGACACAGCTCGCGCCTGCGCTTCGGGAAACGATCCTGACACTGAAATGATAAATAGCAATTTTTCCTTCCTCCTCCGTTATTTTTCTGAAAATGTTCCGGAACATTTTGTTCGTGATCACAAATATATTATCGCACGCTATTGACAGAAAATCAAGAGTTTGGTATCATATTTATTAGAACGATATGGTTTCCGGGATTTCGGCAAAATCCATATTGTCCAAAATTATCATGGGAGTTTTACGAACATGGAAGAGAAAAAAGAGATTCCTGAGCTTGAAAAATACTATGCTGTCCGCTCAGACTATACACGTATGTATCAGGACGCTTACAGAGACAAAGTATACATAAACGAAAAGGAAAGAGCCTTTATCATCGAGGTCGATGATATTTATGAATATTATACCAATGACGACTGGATCCCGCAGGGCAACGATGATGAAAACTCCGGAAATGAAGATGACGAGGAAGAAAGCGAAAAGTATGATTTTGATTTCTCCGATCAGGATATAGCCGACAGCAATAACGACTATCTTTATCACGATGTTTTTCATCTCAGCCATAAATACCCGAACGATCTGCACGAATACAAGATAAATCCGTTCGCAAGTTTAATGGTAACTTACCCTGTCGGCGAAGGGCTGCTGGAATTCTGCTTCTTCGATTTTTCGGAAGAAATAAAATCGCTCAGGAATTATGGAGCGTTGTTTTCGGCATTTCACAAGGACAAGGTCGATGATGACAAGATCAGGAATTATTCTCACAAAGAAAGATTTGACTTTATGTCAGAAACATTTTTGTTTGCCGATGACCTTCTCTTAAAGACTGTCTACACATCAGTATTTCCGCCGATGTTTATTAAAACAGATGAAAGATCCGCGGCACTTTACGCTTCCTGCATTACTGAATTGCAGAAAGAAATGCTGCGGAGACTGGAATTTGTGTTTGACGAGGAGTTCTATCCAGATGAATTATTGAAGCTGACGGCGCACGAACGTTTTGCCCTGTATGCGCGTATATATGATATTCCTGTGAAATCGCGCAGAACCGAGGATTTTGAGATCACGATAAGAATGGACAAGACCGCGCTTGAATGTTCACGACTTCCGATGGATGTCATAATAAACAGACTGCAAAGCCATAAACCAACAAAGAAAAAGAGCCCGCTTGAAAAGGCTCTTGGCTTAAAAGCAGACACGGTTCAGATGTTCTATCACGTTCCGAGATTTATGGCTGTTTCCTATGAGATAAGCTCACTTCACGAAATGCTTGATCTTGAATTCTCCAAAATGCTCGAATACGGCATCAAGCTGCATAAATGCAAAAACTGCGGACGGTACTTTATCGTCAAGGGAAACTACAACGCCGAATACTGCGACCGCGTCCGCGCGGGCAACACCCAGACCTGTCAGCAGATCGCGGCTCAGCGGAAATATGAAGAAAAGCTGCACAGCGATCAGGCTGTCGCCCTTTTCCGTAAATACTACAAGCGCTATCACGCCCGCTCCAAAGTCGGAACAATAAAGCCCGATAAATTCCGGAAATGGAATTATCAGGCTTGTGAAAAACGAGATATGTGTCAGCGCGGGGAAATCTCGCTGGAGGAGTTCGAGGAATGGCTGGAGGGGAGCTTTAAGAATAGGGGGAAATAGGAATCCCTCCCTTGTGGGTATTCCCGTAACGACGATCCTGCTCTTGTCAAATCCCATTCTCTCGCACTCCGGGATAAGGTCGGGATGTGCGACAGTCAGCAGGTCTATACTCAGAGTGCTGTTCCAGTACGGTGTAATATTATAATCAAGATTTGACGCTATCACCGGGCATGAGATACTGTGTTCTTCGCGCATCATACTTACCGCTATCGCGGGAAAGAAGTGTGTGCAGTAGATCACATCCGGTGCGAATGAATCTATTATCGAGCCAAGCTTTTCTGTCATCCCCGACGCAACATATCTTATGGTGGGAAGCTCCACACGGGTCTCGCTCATCGTCTTGGACAGCGAATAGCTGGCATTGTAAATACCCGGAGCTATACTCATCGAAGCGGCGCTGTTATGTCCGCCGCCGATACTAGCGGTCAGTATAAGTTTTTTTCATAAGTATGTGACTCTTTTCACCAATGTACGACAATTATTGCCCGCAAACAGCAGACCGCTGCCGGGCCGGACAAGATAAAGACCGATGTCCTGCTTCCATATTATGATCTCAGCCTTGCATACCAATGCTGTAAAATTGAAGATTTGCTCGATTCCTCGTGCTCATAAACAGGATAGACCTCCTCGCCCGCAATAGTCACACGAAGTGGGTCAAGTTCTGCCTGCACAAGACCGTGACCGGTAATATCACTGTGCAGGGTTTGTTTGTTGGGAGTGACATTAGTCCTCGCCGAATACAGCTTATTTCCTATATACAGGCATTGTTCCGTGTCGGAAACAATAAGTCCGATCTTTACATCATCGTGCTTGTATTCATAAAGTTTGTACATCGCTCTTGCCCCTTCCTGTAACCGAGATAGATCAGCTATATCATGCCGTCTTATTACAACGCATATTTCTCCGCAAGCACACCGTTGAATCCCGACAGCGCAAGAACACTTATCAGGCGCGTCACTTCCTCCACCGGCATCTGATAGCTTGAATTGTACCATTCGCGGTAGACCGATACAAGTCCGGACACGACAAAGTCGGTAGAGACAGCAAGCTGCATAGCGTCGAGCTGTATCTGGCTCTGAACTGTACTTCTGATCTTGTTTTTCAGAATATTATATATCTTTTCGTTGAGCGTGGATTCTAAATTCTTCGCGAGCAGATACCCGTAAAATTCCGGATCGTGATTTATCAGCTTTGTCAGTTGCTCAAAAATAATATTCGGGTTTTTCAGAGCCGTTCTGAAATCAACATTCACAAGTGTCTCATCCAGAAAAGCGGTCACTTCATCTTCTATCTCTTCGATTATCTCGTAAACTCCGGAATAATAATTATAGAAGGTCTTGCGGTTGATATCCGCCTTTTCCGCTATATCCATGACCGTAATATTGTTGATATTCTTTTCTGAAAGCAGCTTTCCGAACGCGGTACGGATAGCTTTTTTTGTTTTCTGGATACGTCTGTCCGTTTTGTGCTTCTCACCCATAACAGTTACCTCCTCTCGTCAGGTATATCAATAGAATTATACCCCTTGATTCCCGAAATGTCAACAAATCCGGCGTCGTACAGGCAAAAGATAATACACATCATTTGCTTGTTGTGTGTATTATTACACACTTCATTCAAAAGATGTGTATTAATTCTCACTTACACGGAAATTTGTCCATTGGAAAAGGCTCTTTTTTGTATTATAATACACATAGTGAGAATATTTTGTGGAGCCTATGGATTTGTTTTTTACACTTGCGTTTTTATTTATGACAGGCAGCCTGATAGGCTGGGTCATTGAGGTGATATACCGCCGTCTGTTCTCTCAGAAGCATTGGGTAAATCCCGGTTATCTGACCGGACCCTGCCTGCCGCTTTACGGGATATGCCTTTGTATGCTGTATCTTACCGCAAATGCGGAGCAATACATACCGATAGGTAATGTTATGATCCGCAAAGCAGTACTCTTTGTGATAATGGCACTTATGATCACCGCCACGGAATACGCAGTAGGAATGGTCTGCCTTAAAGTGACAAAGGTAAGGCTCTGGGATTATTCCAATCACAAGGGCAACATACAGGGTGTGATATGTCCGCTGTACACCTTCTATTGGTATCTGCTTGGCGCGGTTTATTATTTTGCGGTACATTTCAATATCCTGCAATTCCTTTATACTTTCACTCAAAGCAGTACAGCATTTTTCATTCTTGGTTTCGCGTACGGAATATTCGCCGTCGATATTGCATATTCGGCGCAGATAATGAAGCGTATAAGAAGATTTGCGGCGGAAAGCCGTATTATTATCAGACTTGATGAACTGAGAGAGGATATTTATACAACAATAAAAAAATACGGCAAGCCGCGATTCCTTCTTTCTTTGCCAACTGGAGTACAGCTTCGTGAAATGCTTGAAAAATACAGAGAGGAACATTTCAGCAAAGATATAATAAAAGAGCGGCTGCACATACCGCAAAAGAAAGGACGTTCAGAATGAATATAAAAGAATCGCTGGCACACACATTTGCATCAAAAGCTATAAAGTACATTTCCGGTAATCCCGAAACGAATATGCTGAAGCTGCTCAACCTGATGGAATCGGTAAGCTGGGACAAAAACCAGACGAAGGTGTTCAGAGATATTCTCGAAAACCCCGATGATCCGTGGTACAGATATATAATGGATATGTGGAAGGATATCGACATTGAACAGATAAAGGTTTTCTTCAATACCCTCGGTCTCAACGCGTCATACTTCGGAATGAAGGTGCAGATGAAGAACGAGGAGCGTTACGGCTGCAATATCCCGTGGGCGATACTGCTTGACCCGACATCGGCGTGCAATCTGCACTGCACAGGATGTTGGGCTGCCGAGTACGGTAATAAGCTGAATTTAACATACGAACAGCTCGACGATATAATAAAGCAGGCGAAGGAACTCGGCACACATTTCTTCCTGTATTCCGGCGGCGAGCCGCTTGTACGCAAGGACGATATCATCAGACTGTGCGAGAAACATTCCGACTGCTTTTTCAGCGCGTTTACAAACGGGACTCTCATAGACGAAGCCTTCGCAGACGAGATGCTGCGTGTTAAGAACTTTGTTCCCGGAATAAGCGTCGAGGGATTTGAGGAAGCGACTGATTTTCGCAGGGGCAGCGGTACATTCAAAAAGGTCGAGAGAGCAATGTCGATACTCAAAGAGAGAAAACTGATGTTCGGCATTTCCTGCTGCTATACAAGTAAAAATACAGAAGTCATCGGCAGCGAGGAGTATTTCGATCAGATGATAGCGTGGGGAGCGAAATTCTGTTGGTTATTTACATATATGCCTGTCGGCAAAGACGCTGTTCCTGAGCTTATGGTCTCGGCAGAACAAAGAAAATTCATGTACGACAAAGTCCGCGAATACCGCAAAACAAAGCCGATATTCACTATGGATTTCTGGAATGACGGAGAGTATTCCGGCTACGGCGGTCATGTAGGCGGCTGTATTGCGGGCGGCAGGCGTTACCTGCATATAAACGCGAACGGAGATGTGGAGCCTTGTGCGTTTATCCACTATTCCGACTCCAATATCAAAGAGAAGACGCTGCTTGAAGCGTTACAGTCTCCTCTGTTTATGGCATACCGCAACAACCAGCCGTTCTCGGAAAATCTTATCCGCCCCTGTCCGCTTCTTGACAATCAGGGTGCGCTTGCGAAAATGGTCGATGAGTCCGGCGCACATTCTACCGATATGCAGGCTCCGGAGGACGTACACGATCTTACCGCAAAGTGCATACCGGCGGCGGATAGATGGAAGCCCGTTGCGGACGAGTTGTGGAAGTGTTCTCCTAAATGCAAAGGCTGTTCCGCAAACAAAGAGAGCTGAATCGATCGGTGGACAGAATGAAAAAGACTTTTATACCTCCTGTGAAGCTTCCCGGCATCAATTATAAGATAAGCCGAAAACTGTTTGTGCTTGAATTGATGTCTATGTTTGTGATCGGTTTTATTTCCGGTATGTTTGCGCATTTAATAATTAACAGAGGCTGCTCCGATATGATGATAAAAGGCAGTTCTCATAAGTATCTTATTATTGGATAATTATCTGTCTCCCGAGTCGCCGGCTGCATTTTTCCTCCTGTGAAGCAAAGAAAATGCTTTTTGCAGCCGGCGTTTTTTGTAGACATCATTTTTCATGGTCGGATAATAACTGCATAATGTCGAAAAGAGTCACATGATTATGAAAAGAATACTTATACTTACCGCAAGTATCGGCGGCGGACATAACAGTGCCGCATCGGCAGTCTCCGAATCTCTGAAAAAACAGGACGATACTGTCACCACCGAGATCGTAGATGTTCTGAAAGAATGTTCCGATACAGCCGCACGGCTTATTTATGAGAAAGGCTATGCCGCTTCGATGAGTATAGCTCCGGGTATTTACAATGCCGGCTATTCGCTGTCCAAGACGATGAGCGAAACCCGCAAGGAAAGTCCCTCCATAAGACATTTTGCGTCGGGGATGACAGAAAAACTTTGCTCGGTAATAAAAATTTTCGGACCGGACGTGATCTACTGCACCCACTTCTTTCCCGCAGTAGCGGTAAGTATGCTTCGCGAAGAACACAGTATATCCTGCCCTGTGATAGCGTCAAATCTGGATTATAATATAACTCCGTACTGGAACAGCGCTCTGAGCATTGATCTGCTGACAGTTGCACATCCCGAGCTTATCCCGGAGTGCGAGAAAATGGGATTTGACAAGAGCAGGATCGTCGTTACGGGAATACCTACGAGAGAGGATTTTCTTGAGCCGCTTGAGAAAAACGCTGTACGGCAAAAGCTCGGGCTTCGTTCCGATATATTCACTGTTTTCGTGATGTTCGGAGGCGGTGACTGGGCAGGAACTCACAAAATTGTAAAAGACCTTATAAGCTGCGGCAGGGAAATGCAGATCGTTGTTATCAACGGAAAGAACGACAAGTCACGTGCCGCGGTGAGCGATATGGAGATACCAGACAATATTGAACTCGTAAATCTCGGATATACGTCAAATGTTGCAGAATATATGTACGCGAGTGACATTGGAATAACAAAGGCGGGTGGCTTAAGCGCCACCGAAATGATAAATACCGGACTGCCTATGATAATAAAAAGCAGCGTTTACGGACAGGAGCGTCTCAATCTTGATTTCCTGATGAAACACAGCGCTTGTCTTTGCTTCGGTACGTCTGCAGAGCTTCGGCAGCAGCTTGACATAAATGCCGGCGAAAGAGAAACTATTCTGCAAAATATGCTGTCACTGAAAAGAAACGGCTCTCGAAATATCTCAGAGCTAATTATGTCCCAGGTCAAGGCGTATGAATTAATATGATACCCTTAGCGCGTACTCTGAATCTGAAGAAATTGGATTGGAATCAGCTTAACAGCATTTCTGCAATTGTGTCTGATATTGCTAAAGGCAAGAGAAAAAGACCCTGCATCGTACAGATGCAGGGTCAATTTGTTATAAATCAATGCGGTCCAACATTTCAACTGCTAATTGGGCTCCGACTCTCACTCCAATAAGAAATTGGGTATAGGCTGTTTCATTGTTGACTGTAAGATGTGCATCTTCCGGTTTTTCCAGTAAAGACGCACATTCAGAGAAAGCAGTAATGAGATCGTTGTGTGATTTTCCGCAACTATCCCTGCCTTATATCTCGGTGTATCAATATGATATTCTCCGAATGGGCGCATTTTGCCGTCGTAGATGTCTTTTATCATGTTATGCATTTAGTTTTCCTCCGGTATTATAGTGTTACAAACCGTTGCCGCCGTATCTTGTCTGTTGATACGGTTCAGGAAAACTTCTTAATGGGAGTGGATAGGGCGGCGCCCCCTCTCAAAATCTCTCAAAATCTCTCAAACATCTCTCAGCCTCTCTTGCGCATCTTGTGCGTAGCGAGCTTGACGACGCGGTATGCGCCCTTATAGATGCCGGCTTTGTGCGCCGTGAGAATGTTGTCGCACATCATATCAATAATATCGCCGTGGTTCTGTATCAGGTCTATCATTGCGCAGGTCTCGGCAGGAGTGGTGACCTCGTAAGTGCCGTCGCCAAGTTCCGCCGCGCGTATCGCGCCCCATGCCTCGTGACCGCCGACGCGCTTTATCATCAGCTTCGGTATCGGATAGAATGACAGCTCACTCGGCTTCGTGATAAGCACGTCGGAGCAGCGCATCAGCAGATTCGTTGAGTAAACCGCCGCAAATATGTCGGAGTGGCAGAATGCGTGAATGCCCACAACTTCATTGTCAAGCGCAGCTTCGGCAAATGCCTGCGTTTCGGCAAAATCGTCGAAATGCTCGGTAAGATAACCGCGCATCTGCGGTATCTCGTTGATAAGCGCTTCCCATACATTCCTGTGATCGCCCACATTTATAAACAGCGCAGCATTCCCCTTTGCTATGTCGGGGAGAAGCTTTCTGATTATCGAAATGAATATCTCCTTCTGTGCGCCCGCACCGCCCACAGACATGAGCCAGCGCTTTGTGCCGCCGTGAGAACGAGCCTTGCGCCTTGCGCAGTCAGCTTCGATGTTGCTGACAAGCTCGTGGTCAACATAGTGACCTGTGTACGCAATAGATGTCTTGGGCATGGGTTTGAGCTGGCGCTTCTTGTCCATTCCGCGCAGCGCACGGTAGCCGAGATACGCAGACGGAGTCTGCACTGTGTGTATTGAGCCTTCCGCGAGATGCAGGGCCATAGGCCAGTTGTCCGGGATAGCGTTGACTACGCTGGTAAGTCCCGCATGTACCGCCGCCTGCGCAGGCCATACATGAGTTGCTACATAGGGAATATCCTTCGGGAGATCATGCAGAACAGGTGCCATAAGCTCGGCAACCTTCTGATCGGAGCAGTTGTATGTGAGCTTGCGGAAGCCCTCACTGTTGATCGGCTCCCAGACAAGCTTGTTAAAAAGCGGTATCGACTGCGAAAGGCGGGAGCCGAGGGAATACAGCTCGTTCTGCTCCGCTATGATCTTGCCGCAGGTGGTACTTTTGAACGAATGGAGATCTAACCAGTACGGCTCATATCCCATAGCCTTTGCCGCGGACGCTATCGCCATTGAAATGCGGTAGTGACCGAATCCCATTCTGATGTTCCCTATTATTAAGCTCTTCCGGTCAAATTCCACGTCCTTGTGATCGGAGATAAGAAGCTGTTCGGTGCCGAGAATATCCCCGATCGCCGGAGCCGGTACTGCGGTTAGGTGATAGTTCTTTGCGGAGTCGTCGCCGTACTTGCGTATAAACTTATTCTTGTTTGCGACAGCCTTTCTGTAAGCTTTGTCCGACATTTCGTTCCCGAAGATCACTTTTGCTCTGTCCATAATAATTCCTCCTGCATTATAATAGTGCGGCGCTTCCCGTTTTTTGGGGAGCATTTTGTTTTATTTTTGCAAAACCTATTGACAAAATTGAGAAAATGTGATAGACTTACTATCAGCTGATAGTAAGTCTATCACATTTTAGGAGGTTTGTCAAGTGGTAAATGAAATTTCTTCCGATCTCTCACCAAAAAAACTGAAAGACAAACGTGTCGAGCGTGCAGTCGCCGTCTGTGCAGAGCTTTTCCTCGCAAACGGCATCGAAAATGTGAAGATGACTGACATAGCCGATGTGAGCGGTATAGGTGTTGCAACGCTTTACCGGTACTTCGGCACAAAGATAGGTATAGCGATCGGCGCTATGACCTTTCTGTGGGATGACTTAAAAAACCTTTTCAGCGGGGTGTTCGACTCGGAAACATTTGTGTCCCAGCCCGGCATAAAACAGCTTCAGGATATGCTGAAAATGTTCATCGTACTGTTTACCGCGCATAAGGACTTTATGCGGCTCCTCGGCGAGTTCGACAGGTTCGTGATACATGAGAACGTACCGCCCGAACAGCTCGAAGTTTACGAGAGATCGGTCATAAACTTCTACCCTATAATCGAGCGCGCTTATAATAAAGGAGTTGAGGACGGCACGGTAAGAGAAATACCGGAATTCCGGATCTATTATCTGACATTCGCTCACGCTCTGACGGAGATGAGCAAGAAATTCATAGACGGCGAGATACTGCCGTCCGACGATTTTTCCGACGCGGAAAAAGAGCTGGCGATGCTCATTGACTGCGCGGTAAACTATCTTAAGGCATGAAAGGGGTTTTGGTCATGGAGAAAAAGATCGCAACTAACAAGGTACTATGGATTTTCGCGATAGGTCAGCTCGGCTGGTCTACGCTGTCCGGAATCGTTTCAAACTGGCTGGTATTCTTTTTCCAGCCGAGCGCGGAGGAGATAGCAAAGGGACAAACCGTCTTTCTCCCGCAGGCTACGTTCATCGGTCTTACCGCTATCGGTCTTATAACCGCGTTCGGACGTATCTTTGACGCAGTTACCGACCCGCTTATCGCCGGCAAGTCCGACAGGCTCAAGCACAAGCTCGGCAGGCGCATACCTTTTATGCGTATCGCCGCACTTCCCTTCGGCGTTGTTACAGTGCTTATGTTCATTTCGCCGGTAGGCTCCGAAAGCCCGATTAATGTAATTGCGCTGTTTATCTGCGCAATGCTGTTCTACCTCTGCATGACCGCCTACTGCACGCCCTACAACGCGCTTATCCCGGAGCTCGGACGCACACAGAACGCCCGCATCAACCTCTCTACATTCATTTCCGTTACCTACTTCGTCGGAACAGCTATGGCATACCTCGTTCCGAATATCGCAGGATTCTTCCTTAACGCGCTGAGCAATGAGGAAGTTGCGGCAAAGACGGGTATGACCGTTGACGCGGTAATAGAGTCCGGAACGGTTATCTACACCAACTACCCCGAAGCATACCGCATCACGATCGGAATACTTGCGGGAATAGCGGTCATCTGCATGTTTATCCCTGCTTTCGCAATAGATGAGAACAAGTACGCAGACACGACGCCCACCGAAACACCTGCGTTCAAATCCCTCGCCGCAACATTCAAGAACAAGGATTTCCGTCTGTTTGTCGCTTCCGATATTCTTTACTGGATCGGACTTACCCTCTTCCAGACAGGTCTTTCGTTCTACATCACAGTCCTCATGGGTCTTGACTCTACATGGACATTCCCGCTTTTCGCGATAATGACGGTAATGTCGCTGGTATGCTATGCGCCGGTCAACATTTTCGCAAAGAAGCTCGGCAAGAAAAAGCTGATATCGTTCGCATTCATGTTCTTCGCGGTAACGTTCCTTGTGACCGCATTCGCCGGGATCATTCCGATACCCGGAGTTGCTTACGGCATTATCGTAGCTATCCTCGCATCTATCCCCATGGCGATACTCGGTATTCTTCCGCAGGCTGTTGTCGCGGATATCTCCGAAGCTGACAAGATCGACACCGGCGAGAGCAGACAGGGTATGTTCTATGCGGCAAGAACCTTCGCGTTCAAACTCGGTCAGTCCCTCGCAATGCTCATCTTCACCAGCGTAGCGCTTATAAACTCGGATATAACCGACAGAGCGGATCCCGGATACGGTCTCGGCTACCGCATCACCGCGATCATTGCTACAGTCCTTTGCCTGCTGGGAGGAATTGTATTCTTCCGTTATAATGAAAAGAAGGTCATCGACAAAATAAGCAGCGGCTCTGAAAAGTAATACGGAGGGACGGATATGTACAGATTCGTAAATGTCAGATTCGCATACCGCGTTAACGGAAAAGGCTATACCGTAACATCTGCGGAGAGCGTCCGCAATAACCGTGTTTCACTTGAAATAAAGGAAAACACCGAGACTTTCGGTGTTACCGTTCGCTCAAAGAGCGAGATCGAGATTATGAAGATATCTGCGGAGTTCGAGTACGTTTTCAGCCCGGATGACCGCATCTTCCTCAACGGCTACCAGTCCTGGACGGACAGCACCGAACTGCCTGCTGACGGCAAGGTAAGGGGCATAGATCATATCCCTGCCGCTGTCACCGACAGGTACTCCTTACGGGCATACGGAGACTACGGATTCACAAAGTACAGCCGCAAGAAAGGTCATATACACGGCTTCTCCTACGGATATGTGAAGCACAGCGACGGTATCTTCGACTTTATCGGCTCTCTCGGCGAGGACAAGGGCTTCACCTGTATCAGGGCAAATACCGAAAAGAACACGGTAACCGTTGAGAAGGACTGCCGGGGACTTTATACCCGCGGCGATTATGAGGGACTTTCGCTCTATATCGGAAGCGGTTCCGAGGACGAGGTGTTCGACGCTTACTTTGCCTGGCTCGGCATCGCGCCGACGGAAGAAGAGCCGGTATTCGGCTATACCAGCTGGTACAGGCATTACCAGGATATCAACGAGCGCTGCCTGCTGAATGATCTTGAAGGGCTGAAGAACTGCGAGGTAAAAGCGGACATCTTCCAGATAGACGACGGCTACCAGACTGCCGTAGGCGACTGGCTCAGCATAGATATGTCGAAGTTCCCGAACGGCATCAAGCCTGTCATAAGCAGGATAAAAGAGGACGGATTCACTCCCGGACTATGGCTTGCTCCTTTCGTATGCGAGGAGAAGTCGGAGATGTTCTCCGGTCACCCGGAATGGCTGCTGCGTGACGAGAACGGCGAGCCGGTAAGAGCCGGAAGCAACTGGAGCGGTGCTTATGCACTCGATATCTATAACGAGGATTTCCGCGCATACCTCAAAGAAGTTTTCCGCACCGTGACCGAGGAATGGGGATTCGGTCTTCTCAAACTCGACTTCCTCTACGCGGCGTGCATTCTCCCCCGCCGCGACAAGACCCGCGGTATGATAATGGCAGACGGAATGGAGCTGCTCCGGGAGCTTTCTGGTACTGCGAAGATACTCGGCTGCGGCGTGCCGATAGCCTCCGCGTTCGGTAAGGTCGATTACTGCCGCATAGGCACGGACGTTACTCCCGAATGGAACGACAAGACTTATATGCAGCTGATGCACCGCGAGCGCCCGAGCTCCAGAAACAGCATTCTCAACTCGGTATTCCGGCGCCAGCTGAACGGAAGAGCTTTCGTAAATGACCCGGACGTTTTCATGCTGCGCGACACCGATACCACGATGACACAGGAACAGCGAAGATGTCTTGCGGAAGTGAATGCGCTGTGCGGAGGAGTGCTGTTCAACTCGGACGATATGAATGAGTACGGCGAATCCCAGAAGAAGATGCTTGACGATATGATGAAGCTGCGCGGAGCGAGAGTACTTGCGGCTGAGTATATCGGCAGCGAGCTGGTACTGTCGATAGAACTGGACGGCAGAAACATCATCAAAGCTTACAAGATGTAATACTATATTTCTATCGAAATATAGACAAATGCACAATTCACAATGCAGAATGCACAATTATGGAGCGCGCTCTGCGCGCATATCTGAATCGTGACGAAATTACTTGATTTTGTCTATGAATAGATACTAATTTAGTATAAAACAGGATATATGGTCAGAAAAGGGCGGGGCTGCGATAAATCGCAGTCCCGTTCTCGTTATATCAATAAAGTTTTTTCTTTTCACAGATGTTCAATTCTCCGTGGAACGGGATCGGGTGCAGGGCGCGCCCTGCCGCGGGACGGGGGCGCGTAGCCCCGGCGCTGTCCGCGAGGACGTCTGCCGAAAAAGTTCCTTTTTCGACAGACTGAAACGGGGCTGCGATAAATCGCAGTCCCGTTCTTTTTACATATCAAGGATAACAGCCAAAGCCGTCTGTCAATCCTTATCAAAGCTCTCTACCTCGATATCCGCCGGTGCGTCTATTTCTTTTCCGACGTAGCCGCCATTCTTCCGCCGCTGTTTCACGCACTCGGTAAGCAGGTACTCGATCTGACCGTTTACAGAGCGGAAATCGTCCTCCGCCCATACAGCAAGATCATTGTACAGCTTTTCGGACAATCTGAGGGGGACCTGCTTCTTAGCACCCATTAATATAAGCTCCCGGAGTTGACAACGGGCTGTGCATCGTGGTTGCCGCAGAGGACTACCAGCAGGTTGGAGACCATTACAGCCTTGCGCTCGTCATCAAGCTCGACAACGTTCTTCCTGCTCAGTTCCTCAAGCGCCATCTCCACCATACCGACTGCGCCGTCAACTATCAGCTTTCTTGCGTCAACGACCGCAGAAGCCTGCTGTCTCTGCAGCATAGCGGCAGCTATCTCCGGTGCATACGCAAGGTATGTTATTCTCGCGTCAACTATTTCAAGTCCCGCGTCCTTTACTCTTTCCTGTATCTCGCACTTGATACGGTTCGCTACGACATCGCTTGAGCCGCGCAGGCTTCCCTCGTCCGCAACTCCGTCGCCCGTGGTGTCAACATTCGGTGCCACATCGTAAGGATAGAGCCTTACAACATTACGCAGTGCCGTGTCACACTGAAGTGAAAGATATTCCTTGTAGTTGTCAACGCTGAATACAGCTTTCGCGGTGTCAACTACCCTCCACATGACCGCAATTCCTATCTCCACCGGGTTGCCGAGACAGTCGTTTATCTTCTGCTTTGCGTTGTCAAGGGTCATTATCTTGAGGGAAATGCGCTTGTCAACAGTCGATACGGCGGAAATGGTTATATCGCCGGCACCCGCTTTCAGAAGTGCCGCCGCAGGACCGCTTCCCTGACCTACATCTCCGCTCTGACGGAGCTTTGTTCCGGCTGCGGGATTTACTGCCGAGCAGAACGGGTTCACATAGTAGAAACCGTCGCCTTTAAGCGTGCCGACATACTTTCCGAAAAGCGTGAGAACGAGAGCTTCCTGGGGTTTGAGGACGCGGAGTCCGCAGAAGGGGAACCAGCCGATGAACATCCAGATGCCGGATATTATCAAGGTAAGTACCCATATCGCACCGCCCTGTTCCGCGTCTGTCTTTATGATGCTCATAATGAATACGACTATCGCCGCGATGTACAGCAGTATGGTAAATATAAGCACTGCCATACCGTTCTTTTTGGTTGTGTAGATCTTTTCTGTCATTTTAATGCACTCCTTTCGGGCATCTGCCCGTTTTGCTGTTTGCATCAAAGCTTCCTCTCTTTGATATCACAATGATATCATATTTATTTCGATTTGTCAATACCTTTTTTGAAAATTTTTCAAAAATAAAACGAAACCGGCGGAGCTGCGTTTTATCGCAGTCCCGCCGGTTTTATACTATATATAATACAATATGTTATGAGTTCATATACGGGATAAGCCCTGTCGCCGTTCCCTGCGCCGCACAGCCTAAGCAGCCAATACAGAGCAGCGTGCTTGCTCCGACAACCAGTCCGATTATGCCGCAGACCAGTCCCGTCACCGCCATGCCTTTTCCTGCACCCGCAGGAGTCTTTTTCATGGACACAGCCGCAAGTATTATCGCAATAAGAGACAGAATCGCCGTCAGCCACTGAATGATCGGGATAAGACAGCCAAGCACGCCGATAATGCCGAGTACCATTGACGCAATGCCCGCTCCGTGACCCGGATTGGGCTGGGGCGGATTTACCGGCGACTGAATATAGGGATTGTTCTGCACAGGAGGCTGGACGTATGGGGTGTTCTGCACAGGGGGCTGGACATACGGGGCATTCTGAACAGGGGGCTGGACGTATGTATTATTCTGCGCAGGCGTGTTCTCATTTCCGGAGACCGGAGCTCCGCAGTTTTCGCAGAATTTGGAATCATCGCGTATCTGTGTACCGCATTTTGGACAAAACATGATCTTTCTCCTTTTGCATATTATTTACTGTTTCTATCTTTATTGTAGCCTGTTTTGGAATAAAAGTCAATAGCAATGTTACTTTTTTCTTGATTTACCCGTCCGAATGTGCTATAATTATAAGACCATATTTTAAAAACGGAGAAAAGAAAATGGACATTTCAGCAAAAATTTCGGAAGAACTGAACATATCACGTTCGCGTGTTGACGCGGCTGTAAAGCTGCTTGACGAGGGCAACACCATACCCTTTATCGCGCGGTACAGAAAGGAAGTTACCGGCGCTCTCGACGATGTGCAGCTCCGTGATCTTTCCGACCGCCTTACCTACCTGCGCAACCTTGAAAAGCGCAAGGAGGAAGTGCGCACAGCGATAGAGGAGCTCGGAAAGCTCACAGAGGAGATAGAGCATGACCTGTCGGAAGCGGCAACTCTTGCGGCAGTCGAGGATATCTACCGCCCATACAAGCCCAAGAAGAAGACCCGTGCAAGCATAGCCCGCGAAAAGGGGCTGGAACCGCTTGCAGAGTTCATATTCGCCCAGTCAACAGGCGACCCCTATGCCGAAGCGGAAAAGTACATATCGGAAGAAAAGGGAGTTGCGACTGTACAAGACGCTGTTGACGGCGCAAAGGACATCATCGCCGAGAACATATCCGATGATCCGGAGATACGCAGGATACTCGGCGGACTTTACGACCGCACTGCACTCATCACCTCGGCAAAGGCAAAGGACGACATAGAAGAGAGCGTTTACGAGAACTACTACGAATACAAGGAAGCCGTATCGAAGATACCCACACACCGCATTCTCGCTATAGACCGCGGAGAACGCGAGGGCATACTTAAAGCGGCAGTGGAAGTCGATACAGACAATATGCTTGCGACGATATACAGCCGGTGCATTACGGGAAAGAGCCGCAACAAGAACTCGGATCTTGTGACCGAGGCTGCGGAGGACGCATACAAGCGCCTTATCCACCCGTCTATCGAGCGCAGAGTGCGCAACGACCTTACAGAGAAAGCCTGCACAGCGGCTATAAAGGTGTTCGGGGACAACCTGCGCCAGCTCCTTATGCAGCCGCCTGTAAAGGGAATGGTGACAATGGGGCTTGACCCGGCATACAGAACAGGCTGCAAGATCTCGGTAGTTGACGCGACAGGAAAGGTGCTTGATACCGCGGTAGTCTATCCCACACCGCCGCACAACAAGACCGAGGAAGCGAAGAAGAAGCTTACCGCGCTCATAAAGAAATACGGCGTCAGAGCGATCTCGATAGGAAACGGAACCGCAAGCCATGAAAGCGAAGTCTTTGTGGCAGATATGATACACGAGCTGGACACCCCGGTAAGCTACATGGTAGTATCGGAGGCAGGAGCCAGCGTTTACTCCGCGAGCAAGCTGGCGCAGGAGGAATTCCCGGATTTCGACGTCACCCAGAGAAGCGCGGTCTCTATTGCAAGACGGCTCCAGGATCCGCTGTCGGAGCTTGTCAAGATCGAGCCGAAAGCGATTGGCGTCGGGCAGTACCAGCATGATATGCCGCCGGCACAGCTTTCCGAAGCACTCGGCGGTGTAGTCGAGGACTGCGTGAACAATGTCGGCGTAGATGTCAACACTGCGTCCGTGCCGCTTCTGTCGTATGTTGCGGGCATCAACTCAGGAATAGCGAAGAATATAGTTGCATACCGCGAGGAAAACGGCGGTTTCACAGAGAGAAAGGAACTGCTTAAAGTAAGCAAGCTCGGCAAGAAAACATACGAGCAGTGCGCGGGATTTCTGCGTGTGCCGGGCGGAAAGGAGCCGCTTGACAACACTGCCGTACACCCGGAGAGCTATGCGGCGGCGCGGAAGCTTCTTGAACTGTGCGGGCTTACGGAGGACGACATCTCCGGCGACCGCTCGAAAGCCGCGTCAGAAAGCATAAACGCAAAGATAAAGGAAATCGGCATAAAGAAGGCTGCCGAACAGGCAGGCGTCGGCGATATGACGCTTTCCGATATAGTCAAAGAGCTTATGAAGCCGGGACGTGACCCGCGTGACGAACTGCCGAAGCCGATGCTCCGCACCGATGTGGTAGATATCAACAGTCTCAAAGAGGGTATGGAGCTCAAAGGCACAGTCCGCAATATAACGGATTTCGGCGCGTTTGTTGATATCGGCGTGCATCAGGACGGCCTTGTGCATATCTCCCAGCTTGCGGACAGATATGTGAAACACCCGCTCGATGTGGTAAAAGTCGGAGATATCGTGAATGTGAAGATACTCGGCATAGACGTAAAGAAGAACAGGATCTCACTCACAATGAAAGGCTTGAATTGAGAACGACTCTGCTATGCCGTCTGCCTTCGGCTGTGTCCTGCGCGGACAGCGCCAGCCCCCTTTAAAAAGGGGGCTGGACCCCCTAAACAGAATGCTGTATCTCAGAGCGCACGAAAACGGACAGGTGCAGACTGAAATGCGGAGATATGGCAGTAATTATGTATTGCAAAACTGTACCGTTTGTGATATAATTAAATGATAACGTAATGTTAATTATGAAAGGAATGATTCTTATGGCAGGTTTGATGCTTGGAAATCAGGCTGTGGCAAGAGGATTGTACGAAGCGGGCGTTGAGTTCGTTTCAAGTTATCCAGGAACCCCCAGCACCGAAATAACCGAATTTGCTTCGACCTACGACAAAAACGAAATGTACAGCGAATGGGCTCCCAACGAGAAGGTGGCGTGTGAAGCGGCAATAGGCGCGTCCTTTGCCGGCAGACGTTCGTTCTGCGCTATGAAGCACGTCGGACTCAATGTTGCGGCAGACCCGCTCTATACTGCGTCCTACACAGGCGTGAACGGCGGATTCGTCCTCGCGGTGGCAGATGACCAGGGTATGCACTCCTCCCAGAACGAGCAGGATTCCCGCAACCACGCTATCGGTTCAAAGGTCCCTATGCTTGAACCGTCGGATTCCGGCGAATGCAAGGAGTTCACAAAGCTGGCGTATGAGATATCCGAACAGTTCGACACCCCCGTTATCCTCCGCCTTTCCACAAGGGTGGCACACTCACAGAGCATTGTTGAGACCGAGGACAGAAAGACCGTGCGCTATGAGTACAAGAAGGATCCCCACAAGAACATAATGACGCCCGCCAACGCAAAGCCAAAGCATATCATAGTTGAAGAGCGCACAAAGAAGCTCCGCGAGTATGCCGAGACTTCCCCCCTCAACAGAGTTGAGATGTTTGACACCGAGATCGGTATCATCACCAACGGCGCGGCTTACCAGTATGCCCGCGAAGCACTCGGAGAAAAGGCAAGCTACCTGAAACTCGGTATGGTGAACCCGCTCCCCGTTAAGCTCATCAAGGATTTTGCCGCAAAGGTAAAGAAGCTCTACGTTGTAGAGGAGCTTGACGATATCATCGAGACACACTGCCGCAAGATCGGACTTGACCCGATCGGCAAGGAGCTGTTCACATTCATCGGCGAGTATTCGCAGTCATATCTGCGCGAAAAGATACTCGGCGAAAAGAACGAGTTCGTCCAGCTTGACGATGTTATCCCGGTACGTCCTCCGGTAATGTGCGCAGGCTGCCCTCACAGAGGCGTTTTCTATACGCTCAAGAAGCTCGGCGTGTTCGTAAGCGGCGATATCGGCTGCTATACACTCGGCTCCGCCGTACCGCTTGAAGCTATGGATACCACAGTCTGTATGGGTGCTTCCGTGAGCGGACTTCACGGCTTCAACAAGGCTATGCGCGGCGAATACGAGGGCAAGGCTGTGGCAGTCATCGGCGACTCCACATTTATCCACTCCGGCATAACTGGTCTTATCAACATAGCATACAACCGCACAAACTCCACCGTTCTGATACTCGACAACAGCATCACCGGCATGACCGGACACCAGAACAACCCCGCAAACGGAAAGAACATCTACGGCGATCCTGCCTCGGCAGTAGATCTCGAAGCTCTCTGCCATTCCGTCGGCATTGACCGCGTAAGAGTCATCAACCCCGGTGACCTTGCCGAGACGGAAGCTGCTATCAAGGAAGAACTTGCCGCGGACGAGCCTTCTGTAATTATTTGCAGGAAGCCCTGCGCACTGCTCAAGACAGTGAAGCACAAGCCTCCGTTCAGGGTTGACAGGGACAAGTGCAGGAGCTGCAAGGCGTGCATGAAGATCGGCTGTCCCGCTATATCCATGGTTGACGGCAAGGCGCAGATAGACAATACTCTCTGCGTAGGCTGCGGACTTTGCACACAGATGTGCAGATTCGGCGCGATAGAGGAATAAGGGAGGAATTGTGAAATGGCTGAAACAAAGGCAATAATGCTGGTAGGCGTAGGCGGTCAGGGAACACTTCTCGCAAGCCGTATCCTCGGAAACGTTCTGCTTTCCGCGGGATATGACGTAAAGGTCAGCGAAGTTCACGGAATGTCGCAGCGCGGCGGTTCCGTAGTAACATATATAAAGTACGGCGACAAGATCTTCTCCCCTGTTATCGAAAAGGGTGAAGCAGATGTCATCATCTCATTCGAGGAGCTTGAAGCCGCAAGATGGCTCCCCTATCTCAAAAAGGGCGGAAAGATCATCACCAATTCCCAGCAGATAAACCCCATGCCCGTAATTATGGGCGCACAGGCTTATCCGGAAGGACTTACCGAGAAGATACGCGCAAAGGGCGTTGACATCACTGCGATAGACGCGCTTACACTTGCCGAAAAAGCGGGAAGCTCCCGCGCAGTGAATGTTGTACTCATGGGACTTATCTCGAAAACTGCGGGATTCCCGGAGGAAGCATGGCAGAAAGCACTTGACGAGTGCGTTCCGAAGAAAGCGATAGATATCAACAAGAAAGCGTTTGCGCTCGGGCGTGAAGCATGACCCTGCGAAGGCGCAGCATTGCCGCCCGCTGGTTCTACAACAGCTTCAGCATAGTAGCCGTCCTGCTGATAATACTCGATATCGTGGCGTATTTTCTGATAAGGAATTACTATTACAGCGCCGTAAGGCAGTATATCGAGACGCAGGCGAACATAGTTGCGGGAGTTGTGGAACGCTCGTATGAGGAATCCGGCTCGGACTATTCGGACGAGATAATAAACTCGGTAGAGCAGTTCGAGAAGAAGAACTACGCGGAGCTTATGGCGATAAACCGCGAGGGAAAGGTATATCTGTCGAGCAGCGGATTCACGCCCTCCGGCACATACGATATGCCGGATTATGACGAAGCTTCCGGCTCCGAGAGCATGGACGGCTACTATGTCGGACGGTTTTCCGGCGGCGAAAGATACATGGCGTACACGATACTGAATGCGCTTACCGGCGGCGGGATAAGGATCGTAACATCGCTTGACAAGACTGACGCGCATATATGGGGCGTGACATTCGGCGTACTTGCGATCACAGCCGTCATACTTCTGCTTCTGTTCGTACTTGGCATATACTTCATACGAAGCATAGTCCGTCCGATACACCGTGTCGGTGCGACTGCACGAAAACTTGCTTCCGGCGACTTCACGGTGCGCATCGACAGCGAGAAGAACACCACAGAGGAGATAGGCGAGCTCTGCGATATATTCAATTATATGGCGGACGAGCTTGAGCACTCCGAGAATATCAAGAACGAATTCATCTCGTCGGTATCACACGAGCTTCGCACCCCGCTCACGGCGATAAAGGGCTGGAGCGAGACGCTCATGGATATAGATGATACCGAGACCCGGAAAAAGGGAATGCAGATAATCGGCAAGGAGACGGGAAGGCTTTCGGAAATGGTGGAGGAGCTTCTTGACTTCTCCCGCATACAGAACGGGCATTTCTCTCTCCAGCAGGCTAATCTTGATGTGATAGCGGAACTTTCGGACGCTGTGCTGATGTATGAGGAGCGCGCGAAAGCGGAAAATATCTCGCTCGTAATGGACGAGAGCGAAGATATCGCAATAGTTTACGGCGACAAGAACCGACTGCGCCAGGTATTTATCAATATCATAGATAACTCGATCAAATACGGCAGAAAAGGCGGTCACACATTTGTGAGCACCGAGATCTCCGGCAGTCGCATAATAATTTATGTGCGCGACGACGGCGTCGGCATAGCAGAGAGCGATCTGCCGCGCATCAAAGAAAAGTTCTATAAAGCGAACAACACCGTGCGCGGCTCCGGTATCGGTCTCGCCGTAGCAGACGAGATAATCCGTATCCACGGCGGCTCCCTCGATATCTCAAGTTCTCTCGGCGAAGGAACCCTCGTAACGATCATTCTCCCGTTGGTGAGAGGCGTCTGAGAGACTTTGAGAGACTTTGAGAGAAGATAAGACGGGGGGCTGCTTCGGCTGCTCTATATGCACGCATCGTGCGTGCCTTTTGGCAGCCTACTCACGGCTTCCTGCCGTGACCCGGACCCCGCCAGGTCTGTCGGTCAGCCCCTCTGTCACCTGACGGTGACACCTCCCCGATAACCGGGGAGACCACCTTTGAAAAAGGGGGCGGCGGACGCGCCGCGGCGAAATGCGCAGCGACATTCTTCAATGGGCGGGTGCAGCTCCACGGTTAGCTATATTCATCTGAATACAAGAAAAAGCCTGCTGAAATTTGTTGGTTTCAGCAGGCTTTTATTATGTTCTGATAACCTTCTCCCTTAACTGCGGAGCGATCAAAGTTTTTTGGAAGGGGGTTTGGGGGTGTCTCCCCTTTAGAGGGGAGGTGGCACGAAGTGCCAGAGGGGCTGACCGACAGACACCTTTTTTTCAAAAAAGGTTTCCCCCAAGTCTCTAAAAGTCTCTTAAAAGTCTCTCAAAAAACTCTTACTCGGTCCGCAGAGCCACAACGGGGTCTTTCTTCGCGGCTACGCCGGAGGGGAAGAGACCTGCTATAAGAGTAAGGACGACGCTGATCGCGATAAGGATCACTGCGGCGAGCGGCGGGAGAGATGCGAGGTTCGCAATATTGGTTATATTTTCGATGATAATATTTATCGGGATTATCAGCACCACCGTCACGAGTATTCCTATCGCGCCGGAGATAAGTCCGATGATCGTAGTCTCCGCATTGAATACGCGGGAGATATCCTTCTTCGATGCACCGATAGAACGGAGAATACCGATCTCCTTCGTGCGCTCAAGTACAGATATATATGTGATTATACCGATCATTATCGACGAAACTATCAGCGAGATCGCTACGAATGCTATCAGTATATAGCTTATCGCGTTGATTATGTCAGTAACAGACGACATCAGCAGCCCTACCACATCAGTGTAAGTGATCTGATGATCTTCGTCAGCAGTCGAATTGTACTGCTTGATTATGTCTGTAACGCGCTCTTTCGCTTCAAAGTCTATCGGGTATATCGCTATCGCGGAAGGCGTATCCATGCTGATAACGCCGAGTGTCTTAAGGTTATCGAACTGGCTGGAGGACGATACGACCTCCGACTTCTTGCCCATAGAGCTGAACTGCTTCATAAGCTCGTCGCGCTGCTCCTCCGACATCGACATAAAGAACGCCATCTGATCTTCGCTGATGTTCGAGATATCGAATGCCGACATATCGAAGTTCGCTATGTTTATATTGCCGAGCGCCGGGTTCGTGGGCAGAGCCATTCCGCTGTCCTCGCCGCTCATCTGCATAATATATGCCATCTGCTCTTCGGGAGTCATAGCATTCAGCGCTTCCTGCTGGTCTTCCGGAAGCATCGCGATTATCGACGACATATCCGGCATTTCGGGCATTTCCGGCATCTCCGTGCCTGCCGGCATCATCGACGCCATGTACTGCTGCTGTTCCTCCGGTGTCATCTGCGCTAGTGCAGCCTGCTGTTCGGGCGTGAGCGATGCCATTATCGTCTCCATATCCGGAGCGGCTGCCGCCGCAGCATCGTACTGCGCTTTCATTTTCTCCAGTTCCTTCATCTTCTCCGCTGCATCACGGAGCTGGTTCTGGAGGTTTTCAAGCTCGCGCTTCTTCTGCTCGGCTTTCTCCTTCGCCTCGGCTTCTGCCTTGTCACCGGCTTCGGTGTCCTCAAACGGGAGCCCGTTGAATACATCGTATTCTTCCTTTTCCTGCTGTTCCTTGACGATCTCGCTTTCGTTGATCTTTCCGGAGATGTAGGCGGTGAGTTCCTTCTTGTAGCCGATCGTTCCGCTTATGGAGGTAGAACGTTCCTTCTCGCGGATAATTCCGACGATCTTAAGCTTTATGCCGTTGTCGCAGGCATCTCTCATAAAGTCCTCGTCGTCGGTCATAAGCTGCCATAAGCCGTCATCATTCTTCTTGTAGAGATCGGAGTTCGGCACAACGCTGAATGTCTTTCCGATAAAGTCATCGTAGGCGTAGTCCGGGCTTTCAGCGACCTTCTCTATCTTGTTCTTGTCCTTTTTCTGCATCATATCGCGGACTGCGTTCCTGAGCTCGGAGGGATCCTTCATTCCGAGCGCATACAGCGTAAAGTCCGTGATCTCGTTGTTCTTGTCTATGATAAGCACGGCTTCGTTGTAGTTTTCGGGCTTCTGACCCGCAACAAGCTCGTACTTTGTATTGAACATATTCTCGTTGTCGGTGATCTCATTGAAAACGTTGATATTCGACGCGGAGGAAGACACCTGGGATCTGAGGCTGAACATACCGGAAACCGAACCGAAGCCGATCTCGTCAAGCACATTGTTCGGGTTCACCTGCTTGATGCCGTCCTCGCTCTCGGAGAACACCTGCAAAGTCAGTCCGCCGTATGAGTATTCAATGTTCGTGACATTCTTTGCTATATCTTCGTTGCCGTCAAGGAACTCCTTGAAGCTCTTGAGGTCGTTGGTATTCGTCTGCGCGTACATACCCTCGAGTATATCGCCCATACGGTCATCGGTGTATATCCTGTCCTTATCCCTGTTCTGACGCTCATTCGCTTCATCTATCATATTTCCGCCGGAAACCGAAAGGAAAGATGAAATATCGGTGCTGCTCTCGTCTATCTGTATCGGATAGGAAGCGAGTGTGTCATGCTGGATATCGTTGATGTACTCCTGCACGCCGTTGGAAAGCGAGAGTATGAGCGCAATGCCGATGATACCGATGCTTCCGGCAAAGGAAGTGAGTATCGTTCTGCCCTTTTTGGTCATAAGGTTGTTAAGGCTGAGCGACAGTGCGGTAAAAAACGACATGGAAGTCTTGCGCACCTTATCGGGCTGGTCTTTGAGGGGCTGATCGTAGACGAAAGGGTTGCTGTCGCCGGTGATGTTGCCGTCAACAAGCCTTATGGTGCGGTTTGCGTAGCGCTCGGCAAGCTCCGGGTTATGTGTTACCATTATAATGAGCTTGTCTTTGGAGATCTCCTTGAGAATCTCCATTATCTGAATGCTGGTCTCACTGTCGAGCGCGCCGGTAGGCTCGTCGGCAAGCAGGATATCCGGGTCATTGATGAGCGCTCTTGCAATAGCAACTCTCTGCATCTGACCGCCGGACATCTGGTTCGGCTTCTTCTTCATCTGGTCTTTAAGACCGACCTTTTCCAGCACCTCTACCGCTCTGCGTCTGCGCTCGCTCTTGGAAACGCCGGAGAGGGTGAGTGCGAGTTCGACGTTGGAGAGCACGTTCTGATGCGGTATAAGGTTGTAGCTCTGGAACACGAATCCGATCTTGTGGTTGCGGTAGGTATCCCAGTCGCGGTCACGGTACTTTTTTGTAGATACGCCGTCGATGATGAGGTCGCCGTCGGTATAGCGGTCAAGTCCTCCGATGATGTTAAGGAGGGTAGTCTTGCCGCAGCCGGACTGACCGAGGACTGCCACGAACTCATTCTCGCGGAAGTCAACGCTCACGCCTTTGAGCGCCTCTACAACGGTATCGCCCATTTTGTAGTTTTTCTTGATGTTTTTAAGGCTCAGCATTTACTGTTATATCCTTTCTTTTGCGGCGGACGCGCCGCTCCGTAATGCGTAGCTTCATTCTTCTATGGGCGGGTGCGCCACCTCGGATAGTAAGTCTGATCTAAAATGCACCAACCCCACTTGCGGCGGCCGCGCCGCTCCGTAATGCGTAGCTTCATTCTTCTATGGGCGGGTGCGCCACCTCGGATAGTAAGTCTGATCTAAAATGCACCAACCCCACTTGCGGCGGACGCGCCGCTCCGTAATGCGTAGCTTCATTCTTCTATGGGCGGGTGCGCCACCTCGGATAGTAAGTCTGATCTAAATTGCACCAACCCCACTGCATTTTTCGCAAAAGCTGCCCGTAGCAGATTGCTCCGAAATACAGCTACTGCCAGCGCGGGCTCCGCGCTCTCTACTCTCCCAGTCTCTTCACCGGCTTAAAGCCGGCAGTTTTGGCGAAATTCATATTGCAGGTGAATGAATTTACGAAATCGGAGGGGTCTATTCTGTCGAAGTTTGCCGCTTCAAATTTCTCTCTCTCGAACAGCACCGAGAGGATAGTTACTTCCGCATCGTTGCCCGTAGCGGTATCAAGGATATTGTCAACCGCGTGGACAATGACTCCGCCGACGGGAAGCACCGCGAATATCTCTCTTGCGATGCGCACCGCACAGCTGCACACATAGTCCTGGGTAAGGTCATAGTATGCGGTCCTGGACATTTCCTTTTCCGAAAGCTTACCGCTTTTAAGCACGGTGACAGTGGTTTTCGGAACGACTTCCTCCGACTTGACCTGGAACTCGACTTCCATTACCGACGGGTCATCGGTGCCGAATTCAAATCCGCTGCCGTACTCCACGAGATCCTCAAAGGGATTCGATTCGTTTATCGCTTCAAGATATGCGTCGATATCGCCGTCTATGATACGCTGGGCGAATTTATAGCTGTCCTGCCAGTCCGCAAATTCCTGCGCATCGGCTTTTTTAGCTTCTTCAAGAGCTGTCGTAAGCTTCTCCTTTGCCTTTGCGTCACCGAACAGCTTTCCCGCAAGTCCGGGCTTGTATTCGTCGAGCGCCTTCTGCGCTTCCGCTTCACGGGGACCTGTCTGCCCTTTTACAAAGGGCGGCGGTGATTCGAGAACCGCGTTCCAGTCCACATCGTTCTCGCATTCCTTATGCACCGATTTTATAAGATCGACATAATTTGCCGCTTCTGCCGCTTTAAGCTCGCTCTCCTGCATCTCAGTAGCCTTCTGTTCGGCTTTCTGTGCCGCAAGCTCTTCCTTCTGCTTTTTAAGCTCCTCTTTCTTCTTTGTGGCATCGGAGGTGGATTTTTTCTTTTTGCTGCTGCTGAACGTCTTGACGTATGAAAGTCCGGTGCCGGGAATACCGAATGTCGCAGTCCGCCTTCCGCTTGTGTTGAGCGAGTACCGCGCACCGTTCGTTCCGAGGCTTACGCCCACGCCCGACTTGCTGAGGTTCAGCTTTACGCCCTTGCATATTGATATGCTCTTGTGAAATCTGAGTCCCATATTTACCCCCATATCTCTGCTTGCAGGAAAGTCTCTTCCGGCTGCGCTTACGCGCGTGCCCTATGCGGGCGGCACCAGCCTATGCGGCTGGATCGCACCAGCGTGACGCTGGACCCGGGATCCGTTTCACGGAAATCGGCACATCTCCGAACAGACCGACGATAATGGCTTTCCGACAGGCTTTTTGAAAATACAGAGATATTATAACATAAAAATATCAAAGCGACAAGGCTTTTTTCAAAATTTCACATATATATCATAATATGGAACTGCCCGGTGACAATTATTTCAATTAATAAACCGTCCGCTGCTGAAAAGAATAATAATGTCCGGCAGATGTGATGCCGGCGCATATCCGATCAGCTATTGTACGAACGGAGGAACACTATGAAGAAGAAAATGACGGCTGTCATTGCCGCTGCATATATCGCGTCACTGATGACATTCGCTTCTTACGCACAGTCTCCCGCCGAGGGAGTCGCGGACGGAGCAGGTGAAGTTGTCGAAAATGCGGGCGAGGGTGCCGGAGATGTCCTTGAGGGCGTCGGAGACGGTATTTCCGATGTCGCAGACGGTATCGGTGACGCGGCAGGCGATGTGCTTGACGGCGCGGGTGATGCTATCGACGAGATTACCGGCGGTGACCCCGCGGACGAGGTAACATCGGAGGATCCCGAGGAGGATATCACCGACGAAGAAGAGCTTGCAGAGCTCTCGGACGACGATGATGTTGAAGATACCGAAGAGATCGAGGAAGAAGCCGAGGACGAACAGGACGACAGCGTTATCTATGAAGCAAACATCAATAACGGCAGCAAGAATGACCGGAACCCTGCAACAGGCGGACTGCCCTTTATGACGGCGGGACTTGTTTCCGTTGCGGCAGCAGGTGTGGCTTACCTTACCAAGAAGAGAAATCTTGAAAACGGCACGACGCGGTGAAGAAGGTTTCCAAAGGCGCGCAGGACGCGCGCATAAAAAGAAACCTTCCTGACGGCACGACGCGGTGAAGAAGGTTTCCAAAAGCGCACAATACGGGCACACAAGGAGAAGCCTTCCACGGACAGGGACAATAACGGTTAAGAAGCTCCCGTGTGATCTTGCGGTCACACGGGAGTTTTTTCGGCAGAAGCCTTGACAAATTACAGAATATGTGTTATACTGTATATAGTTAGCAATAGCTAACTATCGAAAGGAGACTTTATTATGGAATTGCTTACTGCTGCCGCGATAGGCGCATCGTTCGTATTCGTGTCTGGAAAGCTTAAATCGAAGCTCCTTGATATTGCCGCCGGAAAAGGCGGAGAGCCCGGAAACGAAAAGTAATACATAAGTTTATGAGCCGCAGACACACACTGCGGCTCGTTTTTATTGACACGGCAGGTGTTTTGGAGTATAATGAGAAACAATGAATATTATAACGAAGGGAACAGCAATGGGAAAAAGGATCGGACTTCTTGACGAAATACGCGGTATCACCTATATCGCAATGATAATATACCACGCCTACTACGACATCGTGTTCGTTTACGGGCATGACCTGCCGGACGTACTTGACACCGTTCTGCGCTTTATCCAGCCCCTTATTGCCGGCACATTTATCGTGATCGCCGGCATATCCTCCAACTTCTCCGCCAACAACTTCAAAAGAGGGGCGCTGTACTTCTTCTGCGGAATGCTGCTCACCTTCGCAACGGCTGTTGCGATGCCCTCAGAGCTTATTGTTTTCGGGATCCTGCATTTCATGGGCTTTGCCTGCATGATCTACGGCTTTATCGGAAAGTTCACCGAGAAGATACCATCAATAATCGGCATTATCGTTTTCGCACTTCTTTACGCCGCCTCACTGAATATTCCCCTCGGCTATCTCGGCATCAAAGATCTGTTCAGCGTACCTATGCCGGATCTCCTTTACGGGCATTACTGGCTGTTCCCTCTCGGCTTCACATCACCGTCATTTTACAGCAGCGACTACTTCCCGCTCATACCGAACCTGTTCCTGTTCCTTGCGGGAGCATCACTCGGCGTGTATCTCAGATCCGGACGCGCCACGAAAGGCATCTACCCTACCCGCTTCAAGTCAATGTCCTTTATCGGCAGGCATGGGCTCTGGGTATATCTCCTGCACCAGCCGGTGATAATACTCGTGCTTGACATTATTTTCAAACTTGCCGGGCAGCCCACTGTATTCCTGTAAAACACTTCGTTCTGTCCCGCGCGGAAAATACAAACTCTCATCATCAACAGCAATTACCGCTGAATATTCACATATTCGGCGGTTTTGTCTTTCACAGAGAAGAACCTGTAAACCTTTCACCAAACTTACAAAATCCCGTGTAACGGTCATAAAGCTGCGGGGCGTTCCCCGCCGCGGTCCAGCCGCGCAGGCTGGCGCCGTCCGCGCAGGACAAAGCGAAGCGGAAGGCATAGCAGAGACCCTCCCTGCTATTGCATTTTCTGATAATTTATGGTACAATTGAGGGAGAAATGATGCAAAGGCGGCGATGACAGATTGAAGATCACCGAAGACAAGCTTGCTTCCGCGATACGCTCCGGAAATATCGGCAAGCTCTACTACCTGTACGGCAAGGAGCCTTTCCTTATAAATATGCACACGGACAGGATCATCAAGAAGACAGTGGGCGATGACGCACTCGACTTCAATCTCCAGCGTCTTGACGGCAATCCCGATCCCGCGCTCCTCTCCGATTATATCGAGTCACTGCCCGTTTTCGCGGAGCGCAAGGTCATAACCGTCAAGGATTATGACCCGGAAAAAAACGACAATGATACCGACAAGCGCATGCTCGACATAATAAGCGATATCCCCGATACCGCTGTTGTTGTGTTCTACTGCACAGGCATAGAGCCCGACGAGAAAAAAGCAAAAACCAAGAAGTTCATTGCCGCTGTCGAAAAAAACGGCATCGTCTGCGCTGTCGAGCAGATGAAAGCGCCGAAGATAGCGGAGCTGTGCGTGAAAAAAGCAGCAAAGGCAGGCGTGGTGCTGTCTTATGACGATGCGCTCGAACTCACCGAGCGCGTAGGCGGCAGCATGACCTCCGCAAGCGATGAGACAGCCAAACTCATAAGCTACGCCGGAGAAGGCGGTACAGTCACCCGCGAAAACATCAATGCACTTGTGCCGAAGCGCCTTGAAGCCGAAGTCTTTGACCTCGCCGCGGCAATAAATGCCGGAAAACGCGCCGACGCGTTCCGCATAATCGACGAGCTGTTCAGCCAGCAGATCTCACCCGTCAATATCCTCTCCGCCCTTTCCGGCGCATACCTCGATATGTACTGCGCAAAGCTCGCGAAAGTAAACGGCATAAGCCCCGCCAATGCCGCGCAGATGTTCGGTTACTACGGCGGAAGGCAGTGGGGATTCGCAAACAAGGTCTATCCGGCTGCATCAAGGCTTGAAACAGGCTACCTCCGCGAAACGGTGAGCCTTATGTCGGAAACGGATATAAGGCTGAAATCCTCGGCTGTGGATAAAAGAATAATCATAGAAGAAGCGGTCACAAAGCTGTTTATGTGCAGGGAGAAAAGACAGCGATGAGCGGACGGATAAAGCTCACGATGCCCGTTGTCGTTGAGGGCAGATACGACAAGATAAAGCTACTGAGCGTGATCGACGGCATCATCATCACCACAGACGGCTTCGGCATCTACAAGAACAAGGCAAAACAGGCGCTTATCCGGAAATATGCCGAAACAACGGGCATAATAATACTTACCGACAGCGACGGAGCAGGATTCCAGATACGGAACTCGCTGAAAAGCTGTATCGGGAACGGGCGCGCCGTAAACGTCTATATCCCCGATATCTTCGGCAAGGAGCGCCGCAAGGACAAGCCCTCGAAAGAAGGCAAGCTCGGCGTTGAGGGGATAGACCCGGATATACTCCGGGAAGCTTTCGAGAAAGCAGGAGTCACCGGTCCCGGACCGGAACGTTCGCTGTGGGCGGATAAGCAAATGCTGGTAAAAGACGGGCTGTCCGGCGGAGATAACAGCTCGGAGCTGCGGAAAAAGCTCTGTATGAAGCTCGGACTTCCGGAGAGAATGACAGCAAAGGCTCTGCTTGAAGCACTGAATACGCTGTTATCGGAAGAGGAATATGCCGCGGCGCTCGAAGCCGTGAAAAAAGGAGACTGAAATGGTAAGTTCAAAGGAATGGGACTGGAAGAATATAAAGAGCGAGTCGTGGCTGAAGCCCTCGGAAGAGAGCTTCTACTATGCTGAAAAGTGGCGCGCGGAGGGAAGAACGAGAATGCTCGATCTCGGCTGCGGGCTCGGAAGGCATTCCATACTCTTCGATGCCAAGGGATTTAAAGTGACCGCCATAGACCTGTCGGAATACGGCGTGAACCACCTGCGGGAATGGCAGAAAAAGAACGGTACGGATTTCCGAACCGTAGTGGGCGATATGAAGAAGCTGCCCTTTGCAGACAACGCTTTCGACTGCATCTACTCCTACCATGTTCTTTCCCACACCGACACCGAGGGCATTAAACAGGTAATGAGCGAAGTCCGCCGCATTCTGAAACCCGGCGGGGAGATATACTTCGATCTCTGCGCCAAGAACGCGTGGCAGTTCACACAGTGCATAGGTGACCGCATAGACGAGAACACGATACGCTTTGTGGGCGGAGCCGAGGACGGTATCCCCCATTTCTTCGCCGACGAGGAGCTGATGCGAGGACTTCTCTCGGATTTCCGCATAAATGTGCTTCGCCATGTCGATACCCTTGCAACCCCGCTCTACAATGCCACCGGTTCCCACTGGTTCGCGGAAGCGGACGCGGAAAAGGAGTATGTAAAACCGGACTTCTCCGGCATAATCGGCACCACAGTGAGCGGAAAGATAGACCGTCCCCTCGGCTCTGTCCACCCACGCATTCCGGATATGACATATACCGTGAACTACGGCTATGTGGACGGGGTATTTGCGGGCGACGGCGCGGAACAGGATATCTACCTGCTCGGCGAGGGCAAGCCTGCCGAAACCTTCACCGGAAAGGTCATAGCGGTATGGCACCGATACAACGACGTTGAGGACAAGTGGATCGTTTCCGCGGACGGACGGGATCACCCGGACGACGAGATAGCGGAAAAGATCGCGTTCCAGGAAAAATTCTTCGACGGGGAGCTGTTCAGATGACCCGGCTTCTGATGCTGACCACCGGCGGTACTATCGCAAGCGGACACTCCGGGGGCGGCGGACTTGCGCCGGAGAAGAACGGCGCGGAGATGCTGCCAAAGCTGGAAAATGTGAGCTTTGATGTACTCGATCTGTACGCGATAGACAGCACCGATGCAAGACCTGCGCACTGGAGAATGCTGTATGATGCGGTGACGGAGAAGCTCCCGGAATATGACGGGATCGTTATCTTGCACGGCACCGACACAATGGCGTACACCGGCGCGGTGCTGGCATTTACGGTAAGCACGGACAAGCCCGTGATACTTACCGGCTCCATGCTTCCTTTCGGCGTACCGGAAAGCGACGCTCCCGGCAACATTCAGTTCGCTGCGCTCATTGCGAAATTCCGGAAATATCCGGGCGTGCATCTTGCCTTTGCAAACCGCGTGATAGGCGGTGCGGATATCCACAAGATAAATTCAGCGGAAAAGGACGCATTTCGCAGATACTCCGGGTTTAAGGTCACACGCACTCTGCCGTTCCCGGAAAAGCCGGGCGCATTCCCGGCTGTCGTGAAGCTGTCACCGTTCATGTCGGGAGATGATTTGCGGCGTTCGGCTGACGGGCATAAAAGCGTGATAATCGAGACATACGGCGCAGGAGGACTTCCGGCTGGAGAAATAACAGATACAGTCAGAGAACTTGCAAAAAAGGCACGCGTGACAATAACCACTCCCTGTATCGGCGGAACGGAGCCCGACAGGTATGAAGCGGGGCGGCGCGCACTTGCGGCAGGCGCTTTCTCCGGCGGTATGATGTCAACGGAATGTGCCGCGGTGTATGAGTGGATAGTTGGAAACAGCGGCGGGCATATATGAAATCCCGCTTATGGCATTATGGTTATGCAATATTGACAGATTAATCTTGCAAAAGCGGGAAAAAGGCGTTAAAAAGCCGATTTTCCCGTTATTTTGTTGACAAAACCATTTCAAGGGCATATAATAAATGTGTCCTCAACAACTGCCTTTTGGCAGTTGTTGTTCCGAAATCCGCAAAGCGGACTTCGGAAAGCCTTAAAAATATGCTTCCTCGAAGATTTCTTTAATGCGCGCGTCCATGCACGCATTTGGAAATCTTCTGTATGACGTCGTGTCATAAGCGTCTTTTTAAGGCGGACGCATTCCTTGATGAGCAGACATTAATAAGGTTACATCAAAAGAAACGGAGAGAGTAAAATGTCCGAAATCACGCTCAGCGACAAGAGCAACCTGCTTGAACAGGACCCTTATATGTATGACCTCCAGGACGTCCCGGAGCCGGAATTGTTCCGCGAGATGTTCCCTTATACCGAGGTACCGAAGATCGCCTACAACTACCGGCGCGTTCCTATGAATATGCCGGAGAAGATATACATCACAGACACCACATTCCGTGACGGTCAGCAGTCCCGCGCTCCCTACACCACCGATCAGATGGTGCATATCTATGAACTGCTCCACAAGCTCGGCGGAAAGAACGGTATTATCCGTCAGACCGAGTTCTTCGTCTATTCCGAAAAGGACAGAAAAGCCCTCGAAAAGTGCATGGAGCTTGGCTACGACTTCCCGGAAATAACCACATGGATCCGTGCCACAAAGTCGGATTTCGCGCTTGTACGCGACATCGGCATAAAAGAAACGGGCATACTCGTGAGCTGTTCCGACTACCATATCTTCAACAAAATGGGGCTTACAAGAAAGCAGGCGCTGGACAAGTACATCGGCATTGTCTCCGACGCGATAGAAGCGGGACTGCGTCCGAGATGCCACTTCGAGGATATCACAAGAGCCGATTTCTACGGCTTCGTAGTTCCGTTTGCGGCAGAACTCATGAAGCTGTCGAAAGAAAGCGGCATACCGATAAAGATCCGTGCCTGCGACACAATGGGCTACGGCGTTCCCTACCCCGGAGTTGCGCTTCCGAGAAGTGTTTCCGGCATCATCTACGGCTTGCAGCACTACGCCGGCGTTCCCTGCGAAATGCTGGAATGGCACGGCCACAACGACTTTTACAAGGGCGTGGTAAATGCTTCCACGGCATGGCTTTACGGTGCGCAGGCGGTCAACTGCTCGCTCCTCGGAATAGGCGAGAGAACCGGTAACGTTCCGCTTGAAGCTATGGTGTTCGAGTATGCCCAGCTCCGCGGTACATTTGACGGTATGGAGCCGAGAGTTATCACCGAGATCGCGGACTACATCGTAAAGGAGACAAATTACGATCTCCCGCCCATGACCCCGTTCGTAGGCAGGAACTTCAACCTTACCCGCGCCGGGATTCACGCGGACGGACTGCTCAAAGACCCAGAGATCTACAACATCTTCGACACAGACACTATCCTCGGCAGACCACCCCTTGTTGCAGTAAGCAACGTTTCCGGACTTGCCGGGATCGCCCTCTGGATCAACAACTACTACCGTCTCCCGCCGGATAAAGCGGTCAGCAAGAAGGAACCGTTCATTGCAAAGATCAAGGAATGGATAGACGCAGAATACGAGGCGGGAAGAGTCACCGTTATCAGCGACGAGGAAATGATCGCGCAGATAAAGCTTTACGGAAAGGATTTCCTCGACAGTATTTCATAAGCAAAACAACAATGCCCTTCCGCGGAACAACTGCACGGAAGGGCATTGTCTGTATCCTGCCTGTTTATCAGGTCACGGCTTACAAAAATCCCCTGTATGATCAACATACAGGGGACATTTTCATTATTCTTCGTCGGAAGCTTCGTCCTCGTCAGCGTCTCCGCCTTCGAGAAGAGCCTTGATAGAAAGGCTTACTCTGGACTTCTCTTCGTCGATCTCGGTGATCTTTGCTTCAACTACCTGACCAACGCTGAGAACCTGTGCAACATTCGTTACTCTCTCAAGAGAGATCTGCGAAATGTGGATAAGTCCGTCAACACCGGGGATTATCTGAGCAAATGCGCCGAAAGGTGTGATAGAAACTACCTGTACCTTTACTACATCGCCCTCTGCGAACTCGTTGAGGAACTTTGTCCACGGGTTATCCTCGGGCTTCTTGGCTGTGAGGGAAACTCTCTTCTTCTCGGGATCGTAGCTCTTGACTGTAACTTCAAGCTTATCGCCGATAGAAACAACTTCCTTCGGGTGCTTAACTCTGTTCCATGTAAGCTCGGTGAGGTGAACCATTCCGTCAACTCCGCCGAGATCTACGAATACGCCGTAGCTCTCAATGGACTTGACTTCGCCGACAAACTTCTTGCCGACTTCAAGCTCCTCCCAGAACTTAGCCTTGACAGCATCGGTAGCCTCTTTGTCAGCTGCCTTGATAGAGCCGACAACTCTGCCCCTGCCTTCGTTTACTTCGATAACCTTGAAGCCTACCTCCTTCTTGAGGATATCCTCAAGCTTGCCGTTTCTCGGAACACCGGACTGGGAAGCAGGTACGAATACTCTTGCTCCGTCCTCGCTTGTAACGATAACACCGCCCTTGACAACAGCCGTAACTGTGCCGTTAACGGTAGCGTTCTCTTCCTTAGCCTTGAGGATCTTCTCCATGCCTGCCTGTGCATCTACCTGCTTCTTGGAGAGATATACGAATCCGTCGGCATCGTTTACCTTTGTTACGATGCAGTCGATAACATCGCCGACCTTTACTACCTCATCGGGAGTAAGGTTCGGATTTGCGGAAAGCTCTTCGGCGGGTATGTAACCCGACTGCTTGATACCGATATCGACAACAGCTTCTGTTTTATTTACAGCAACAACGGTAGCCTTGACCCTGTTTCCGGCGTATGCCCGCACCTTCTGCATCTGATCGATGGCAGCCGCAAACTCAGCATCAACGGCTTCATCTTTAATGATTTCGCTCATAATATTATGAACCTCCTTAATTATATATGCAGGGGTCGATGCTCCTGCTGTAATTCCTATTTTAACATCTTTTCGGGATGATAACAGGCGCTCAAGTCCGGTCTTATGCTCTTTAAGGAGCTGTTCACCGTTCTCGGCAAAAAATACCGGGCAGTTTGCTCCGCAGATATCCGCAAGCTTGCGGGTATTGCTGCTGTGGCTTCCGCCGGCTACTATCACTGCGTCGCACTGCGCCGATAAAGCCTCAGCTTCGCGCTGTCTTTCAATAGTAGCTCTACATATTGTATCAAAAATTTTTAAATTTGTATAGTGTTTTTTGATATTTTTTTGCAAATCTGTCCATTTGCACATATCAAAAGTTGTCTGAGCAACGACAATTAGTGGTTTTGCACCAAAGTTTTTATCCGATTTTTGCAGTTTGTCAAGTTCTTCACAATTGTTTACTGTCTCGGTATGCCCGTGAGCAAATCCGATGATCCCGATGACTTCCGGATGCGTACCGTCACCCGCTATCAGCAGGTCACTTCCGTCCGCGGTATTCTCGTCAACTATCTTATGGATCTTCGCTACATAAGGGCATGTGGCGTCGATACATTCCAGCCCGAGCCGGGCGATATCATCGTATGTGCTTCTGCCGACGCCGTGGCTTCGTATAACGATACAGTCTTCCGCTTCCGACGGGTCATTTACCGGGGTTATCCCCTTTTCCAGAAGATCGGCTATGACATCGTTGTTATGTATCAGCGGACCGAGGGTGTATATGTTTCCCTTTTCTTCCGCCGCTTTGCAAGCCATATCAATTGCGCGCTTAACACCGAAGCAGAACCCCGCAGTCTTTGCGGTAATTATCTCAGTCACCGCTCTTTTCCTCCGCAGGTGACTTCTGCTCCTTTGCCGGTACCGGCAGCGGCTCGCCTGCCGCATCATAGATCTCCTTCTGGAGTCCGGTAAGCGAATCGCCTATAAGCTTTGCCGCATTTCTCATGCTGCGGCGGTCATTTTCGTCTATTTTCAGCTTTTCAGCAGGTATTGTTTCACCGAAGCCGATATCAACTCTGTTTTTTCCGCTGTATCGTATGCACACAGGAAGAACGGGTACTCCGGCCTGTGATGCTATGAGCACTACTCCCGACTTCATACGTCCGATAGTGCCGTCCTTTGAGCGGGTGCCTTCGGGGAATATCACCAGTATCCTGCCCTTTTCGACAGCTCCCACCGATTCGCGTATAGGCGCATCATCACCGGAACCGCGGACTACCGGGAATGCCCCGCATCTTCTTATAAGCCATGCAAAGAACGGATTTCTGAACAGCTCTTCCTTCGCCATGAAGGAGAACTTGCCGCGGACTACTGCCGCGATCATAGGCGGATCCGCATATTTCTGGTGGTTGCACGCGATTATATAGCCGCCTTTTGCGGAAGGTATATTCTCCGGGTGCAGCACATTTATTTTATACTTTATATGGAAAAAGATCGAGAGCAGCTTTCTGAAAAACAGATACATCGGTAAGCCTGTCCTTTCGTCAGATTTTTCCGAGGTCTCTGATAAGATCGGTCACGCCGCTTACGGTCTGCTCGAAATCAAGTTCGGAGGTATCGAGAAGAATAGCGTCCGGCGCCTGTTTAAGCGGAGCTTCCTTGCGGTTCATATCGTTGAAGTCGCGTCGGTTTATCTCTACAAGCACCTCGCCGAGAGTTACATCGGAACCCTTTGCGACAAGCTCGTCATAGCGCCTTTTTGCGCGTATCTCCGGCTTTGCCGTGATGTATATCTTTATGTCCGCGTTCGGCAGTATCACTGTACCGATATCTCTGCCGTCCATAATAACGCTGTTCTTTGAAGCAATATCTCTCTGCATACCGAGGAGGAATGCACGGACAGACGGGAGCGCGGAAACTGCACTTGCCGCCTTGCTTATTTCGAGAGTGCGTATCTCGTCAGAAACGTCTTCCCCGTTTACAATAACGCGCTGTGTGCCGTCCTCAAGCTTTATCGAAAGATCAAGCTTACTGTTCAGCAGCTCGGAAACAGCCTGTTCGTTTTCCGGACTGATATCCACATTGTTTCTGACGCAGAAAAGCGCACACGAACGATACAGCGCCCCTGTGTCAACATATATGATGCCGAGTCTCTTCGCGCATTCGCGGGCAACGGAGCTTTTACCGGCTCCTACCGGTCCGTCTATAGCAACATTGATCATATCCGGTCACCTCTTTTATATTAATCTCTTACATTATAACATATCTTTTAACAAATATCAACAGTTTTTACAAAATATATTGCATAAAAAACTCCTGCCGCAGTTGTGCAGCAGGAGCCTTACTATGATATGAAATTTTGATTCCGGATCTTCTGAACTTCCGTATTTCAGATTGTTCCCGAAACTGTAACAGTAACCGTGCCGGGGACGATAGTGCATGCACCGGTTGAAGCATCACGGCCGGAAGATGCGGCAGGAACAGTGAATGCCCCGGAGTTCGTCGCAAATTCGCCGGTAAGCTCGTTGTAGGTGTAAGCATTCGATGCTGCTCCGTCAACCGTCATGGAAATGCCGCTCAGCACCGGATCAAATGTGTCGCTGATGACCGCGGCGCTCTCGGCTGTATTGCCGGTGTTCTGGATAAGGAACGAATAGGTTATCTGTCCGTTCTCAGCGACTTCGCAGGGAGCAAGGGACTTGCTTATCGAAAGTACAGCCTCGTTCTCCGCCGGAACAGTTGCGGAAGCTTCAACGGCCGCAGTTCCTGTGCCGTCTGCTGTGACAGTATTCGTTATGGCGGAACCAACCTCCACGGGCGCAAACTCATTTGCCGATGCCTGATAGATTATCATGGCATTGCCGCCCGCAGGAACGGTTATTCCGGAGATCACAAGATTCGTTCCGGCTGTCACGGAAGGTGCGGGACGAAGCACGCCGTTCTCGAAATACTGCACGGAGCCGTCAACGTATGTCAGCGGCACGAGTGAAGCGCCGATGTACTCGTATGCGCCGAGATCGTCGGTAAGCGTGATGTCGGTAAGAGCGGAAGCGCCGCTGTTCACCAGTGATACCGCATAGGTCAGGACCTCGCCGGGACTGTATGCGTCGGATACCGCGGTCTTTGACACGGTGAGGACTTCGGTTATCTCGCCGCTTACCACGTTTGAACTTACGGTTATATTGTTATAGGACAGAGTCGCCTGATTGTAAAATGTTGCCATTGTTTTTCCTCCTTTGCGTAAGGGGTTGCAGTCCTGCTGCAGCCCACGATTCATTATATGCGCAAAGGAAGAAAATGACACTTTTACTCGGGGAGGAGCATCTCTATGCCGGCAGTTTTAAGTACCGACAAAAGCTCGTCTATCGCGTTCTGCGTAGCGCTGTCATCGGTTATTATGACCGTACTGATACCCTCGTCAGAGCATATCTTCGCTATCTCGTCCGCAGTCTTCTCGCTGCCATTATAAAGGTATGTGGAGCCGGAGACGGTGATTTCGATATGATCCGGCTCGGGAGCTTCCGTTGCAGGAGCTTCGGTTACTGCCGGAGAAGTATCCGCACTTGTGACCGCGGAAGCCTGACCGCCGGCACCGCCGTTATTGCCGCCGACAGCGAAGGGAGCTCCGAATCCGAACCCGAACGGGTCAAACAGGAACATCACCGCGGCAAGCAGCGCTATGATTATAAGCAGAATGATTATAACTTTACCGCCTGCCTTGTTCTTCTTTTTCAGCTTCCTGTTCTGCTTTTCAAGCTTTTCCAGTCTCTGATTGTCGTCTTTTGCCATTTTGATACTCCTTTTCACCGTGAAATGTTGATGTATGTACAATAAAAATTATTGTAGTCCTTGCCTACGATATCCGCTGCCGCAGTTATCTTCTTCACATCGCGGTACAGCGCTCTGCTGCCGTCATAGACAAAAGCGCAGAGTATGACATCGTTTTTGTCAAGTCCGGACTCCTCTATGACATCGGATATGGAACCCGCGATCTCTTCCTCGGTACCGAGAAGAGTGTGCGCAAGCTCCCCGGTCTCGTCGAGAATAAACAGCTTCCCTACCGCGTCGTATGTGAGATTGAGCGTTATCATGCGTCCCTGGGCGAATTCATCGAGCGCCTTCTGATTTGCGACAGCGGCGTCCTCCGCATTCTCGTCAAGGAAGCGGTTGTACTCCGCCTTTACGGCATCAAGCTCTGCGGTGATATCCGAGACCTGCTGCTCAAACTCGGCTTCCTTCGCCGCTATCGTCTCCTCGGCTTCGGTATGCACGACTTCTTTCTCATGCTCCATGCTCATCATCACCCAGAAGAGCATTATCAGTATAACGTCCAGCAGCGCGGTGAGCTCAATTGCGATCCCCCTGTTTCTCATACCGGCACCGCCTGTTATTTACGCTTTCCGCGCTTTTCGGGCTGCGGGTTTCCGGCACGCTCGTCCTCGCTGTTGCTGTCGAGGTACATGAGCACGCTTTTTTCGTTGCTTTCGATCTCGGGTGATATTATGCCGTCAAGGAACTTGAACAGTATCGCGAAGATAAGACCCCAGAATGTAGAGGTAAGCGCGCCGTAGAAGTTGCCGGTGACATTGTTCATGTCGGATACAAGACCGAGCAGCGACACTACGGTGCCGAGAATGCCGAGAAGCGGGAATATGCCGGTTATATTCACAAACAGCGCATAGAACTTGTCCGACGAGCTTTTGAGTGTCAGAACGTCCTCTTCCCGGAGCTCGGAGACCTGCTTGTGCATTTCTCTGCCGGAAATACGGAAATGCGGTACATAGATGGTATGGTTCATTTTCGCCTTTATCTTGTCTGCGGAGATCTTGACCATACAGAACACAAAGCCGTTGAACAAAGCGGCAAGGAAGATGATGATATCAAATCCCCAGAAATTCATGAAAATAACGGAAAATATGTTTCCCAAAGCCATACACCCCCGGTCAGTTATCTACACAGCTTATTCTATCATATATTCCGGCAAAAATCAACCTTTTTCGCAGAACCGGTATAATACAAAAAGTGGGCAGTTTGCACAAAAATCTTGACGAAGTTGCAAAAATGTGGTATAATAACAGCGCAGGATTCAATTCTACCCGGATATCAATATGCTTTATTGATTCAGGCAGCGTTCATTAAGGAGGACATATTCCAATGGCTCAGAGATATTGGAACGAAAAGATCGAGAAAATGGAGCTCGCGGAGATGCGGAAGCTCCAGAGCGAAAGACTTGTCGCTCAGGTCAAGCATGTATGGGACAACGTTCCTTACTACCGGAAGAAAATGGAGGAGAAAGGCGTTACTCCCGACGATATAAAGAGTATTGACGATCTTCACAAGCTGCCGTTCTTAAGCAAGGCAGACCTTCGTGATTCGTACCCTTACGGTATGCTTGCCGCACCGCTTTCGGACTGCGTGCGCATACAGTCAACAAGCGGTACTACAGGAAAGAGAGTTGTTTCTTTCTACACGCAGAACGACGTTGACCTCTGGGAGGACTGCGTCGCAAGAGCTATCACGGCTGCAGGCGGCACAAAGGAAGACGTTGTGCAGGTAGCATACGGTTACGGACTTTTCACAGGCGGTGCGGGTCTCCACGGCGGTTCCCACAAGGTAGGCTGCCTTACTCTGCCGATGTCCTCCGGAAATACCGAAAGACAGATACAGTTCATGATGGATCTCAAGGCAACTATCCTCTGCTGCACCCCGTCCTATGCCGCATATATAGGCGAGACGCTGCAGGAGATGGGATATAAGCCCGATGATATACCGCTGAAAGCCGGCATATTCGGCGCGGAGCCGTGGACACAGGCAATGCGTGAGCAGATCGAGGCTACTCTCGGAATAAAGGCTTACGACATCTACGGACTAACCGAAACAAGCGGTCCCGGCGTTGCTTTCGAGTGTGAAGAGCAGAGCGGAATGCACATAAACGAAGATAACTTTATAGCGGAGATCATAGATCCCGATACCGGCGAAGTGCTCCCCGAAGGCTCAAAGGGCGAGCTCGTATTCACCAGCATAACAAAGGAAGCATTCCCTCTGCTCCGTTACAGAACGAGAGATATATGCATACTTTCAAGAGGAAAGTGCTCCTGCGGAAGAACTCTTGTAAAGATGACAAAGCCTATGGGCAGAAGCGACGATATGCTGATAATAAAGGGTGTCAACGTATTCCCGTCACAGATCGAAGAAGTGCTCATCAAGGACTTCAAGGCTGCGCCCAACTATCAGATCGTCGTTGACAGAGTCGGCACAACCGATACGTTCGAGATCAAGGTCGAGATCTCCGACGATATGTTCAGCGATACGATCAAGGATATCTCGACGCTTGAGAAGAAGATCGGCGCGGATATCCAGCAGATACTCGGCATAAGAGCCAAGATCTCCCTCGTTGAGCCGAAATCCATACCGCGCTCCGAGGGCAAGGCAGTTCGTGTTATAGACAAGCGCAAGCTTGTATGATGTAAAGGGAGGAAAAAACAATGACAGTTAAGCAGTTATCAGTATTTGTTGAAAACAGACCCGGAAGACTTTCCGCTGTAACAGAAGCTCTTGCATCGGCAGGGATCAATATCCGCGCCGTATCTATCGCGGACACCAAGGATTTCGGTATTATGCGTATCATCGTGAACGATACAGACAAGGCTATTGCCGCACTTAAGGAAAACGGATTTATAGCTTCAGCTGCAAACGTTATTGCGGTTATCGCAGATGACAAGCCCGGCAGCATGGCTTCGATTATGAAGATACTCTACAACGCGAATATCAGCGTTGAGTATATGTATGCCGCATTCCTCAACCGCGAAAAGGGTTCCGCATGCCTTATCCTGAGAGTGGACAACAACGAGAATGCCGTTGAAGCGCTCAAGGACGCGGACTGCACGCTTATCTCGGAGAAAGAGCTGTCGGAGATATAAGAGAAGGCTCGAGAAGCGCGCTCACGCGCGTAGATTTTTCGCTGCCGCGGGCCGCGCGGAGTCCGCGCGGGGACGATCCGCCGCACAAGTGAGGTTTTATCTCGCATCTTGCACAGGCGGCGACCCATTGACGGCTTTTCAGCTGTCTGTCAGTGTCGGTTCTACCGTTCCGGTCACATTAACGGGGAGACAGATTACAGAGTTCAGTGCAGGGATACTTCGGTATCCCTGTTCTTTTTTACAGACACCTCTGATTTTTAGGGTATTTTGCAGGAATATCAGATTTTTCTTGCATTTATGAGAGAAATGTGATACAATATGTCTATCAGAAAATGAAAGGCAGACAAAACTATGCAGAACGAACTTGTTATCGTCCTCGATTTCGGCGGACAATACAACCAGCTTATCGCAAGACGCGTGAGAGAATGCGGAGTTTACTGCGAAGTGCGCTCCTATAAGACACCGCTTGATGAGATAAGAAAGATATCACCGAAAGGTATTATTTTTACCGGCGGTCCCAACAGCGTATATGACGAAAATTCGCCGCATATCGGGAAAGATATTTTTGATATGGGTATCCCGATCCTCGGTATATGCTACGGCGCACAGCTTATGGCATATACCCTCGGCGGGAAAGTCGAGACATGCAAGGTATCCGAATACGGCAAGACGGAGACATCTTACGACAAGTCTTCCGTGATATTCGGAAATGTGAATGATCTTCCGGAAACCGCAGTTTCGTGGATGAGCCATACGGATTATGTTGCACAGGTGCCGGAAGGTTTCCGCATCACAGCGCATACCAAAGACTGTCCCGCTGCGGCATTTGAGAACACGGAAAAGAAACTGTATGCCGTACAGTTCCACCCCGAAGTGAACCACACACAGCACGGTATCGCAATGCTCGACAGCTTCGTGAAGAATGTCTGCGGGTGTATCGGCGACTGGAATATGAAGGATTATGCCAAGACCGCCGTTGAGCAGATACGCGCCCGCGTAGGAAGCGGAAAGGTGCTGCTCGCTCTTTCCGGCGGCGTTGACAGCTCCGTTGCCTGCGCACTTCTGTCGAAGGCTGTCGGAGATCAGCTCACCTGCGTTTTCGTGGATCACGGATTTATGCGCAAAAATGAGGGCGATGAGGTAGAAGCCGCTTTCAGAGACAGAAATGTCAACTTTATAAGGGTCGATGCCTCCGAGCGGTTTATATCGAGACTTGAAGGCGTGAGCGAGCCGGAAGCAAAGAGAAAGATCATAGGCGAGGAGTTTATCCGCGTTTTCGAGGAAGAATCCAAAAAAATCGGCGCCGTTGATTTTCTCGTACAGGGTACCATTTATCCCGATGTTATCGAGAGCGGAACAGGAGATGCTGCTGTGATCAAGTCGCATCACAATGTGGGTGGACTGCCGGATCACGTTGATTTCAAGGAGATAATCGAGCCGCTTCGCCTGCTGTTCAAGGACGAGGTAAGAAAGCTCGGTTCGGAACTCGGGCTTCCCGATTACCTGGTATGGCGTCAACCCTTCCCGGGACCGGGGCTTGCAATACGCATAATAGGAGCGATAACACGGGAGAAGCTGGAAATACTGCGCGATGCCGATCTGATATTCCGCGAGGAGATAGCTGCGGCAGGTCTTGAACGCAGCATAAATCAGTATTTTGCCGTGCTTACGGATATGCGTTCCGTGGGAGTTATGGGCGACGGACGGACGTATGATTATACTCTTGCACTGCGCGGTGTCACCACGACCGACTTTATGACGGCTGATTTCGCGCGCATTCCTTACGATGTGCTTGAAAAGGCAAGTATCCGTATAGTAAATGAAGTCGGGAATATAAACAGAGTTTGCTACGATATAACGAGCAAACCGCCGGCTACGATCGAATGGGAGTAAGCAGAGCGTTCAGATGAGAAGATATTCGGTATTGGTTATGGCTTCCATGCTGCTTGCAGTCAGCGGTTGTGCCGTAAGCACAGAAGCCGGATAAACGGTAACAGAAATAATGATATAAGAGAGGGTTTCCCCGGTATGCGAGACATACCGGGGAAATTTTTTTCAAAAACCTATTGACAAAAGATAAAACTGTTGATATACTGTATATAGTTCGATATATACAGTATTACAGGAGTTATCATGAAGATCATTATAAAAAACAAATCCGAACTGCCGATCTATGAACAGATAGAGCAGCAGATAAAGGCGCAGATACTCGAAGGCGCGGTACCGGAAGACGAGCAGCTCCCGTCTGTCCGCCAGCTTGCGAAAGATCTGAAGATAAGCGTCATCACCACCACCCGTGCCTACAACGATCTTGCCGAGGAAGGATTCATCATCTCCGTCGCCGGCAAGGGCTATTTCGTCGCATCAAGGAACAATGAGCTTATGCGGGAGCGTTTGCTCTACGAAATGGAAGAAGGTCTTGAAAAGGCGGTCACCAACGGGCGCAACGCGGGACTGTCCGATGAGGAGATCATCGAAGCACTGAAAAAGTTTATGAAAGGGGAGCAGGAATAATTATGGAGAATATTCTTGAAATTAAGGATCTTAACAAGTCGTATGGGGATTTCGCGCTGAAAGATGTGTCTTTCGCACTTCCGAAAGGCTACATAATGGGGTTTGTCGGTCAGAACGGCTCCGGCAAGACTACCACGATCCGCTCCATTCTCAATATGGCGAAGATCGACAGCGGTAAGATCAGTGTTTTCGGGCTTGACAGCGTGACCGATACCATAGCTGTAAAGGAGCGCCTCGGCGTGGTATTCGACAGCCTTTACCTCGCGGAGAACCTGAACGCGAAGCTTATCGACAGACAGCTCAAGCCGTTTTACAAGAACTGGAGCAGCGAAGATTTCTTCCGTATGGTAAAGGAATTCGGGCTGCCGGACAACAAGCGCATCGGCGACTTCTCGAAGGGCATGAAGATGAAGTTCATGATCGCCTGTGCTCTTTCCCACAAACCGGAGCTTATGATACTCGACGAGCCTACCAGCGGACTTGATCCGGTGGCGCGCGATGAACTGCTCGATATCCTGTCGGATTATATCACCGACGAGAACTGCGGAGTTCTCTTCTCAACACACATCACTGCCGATGTGGAGCGGATCGCGGACTATGTTACCGTGCTGCACAACGGAAAGGTATGGTTCACCGGCGAAAAGGACGAGCTTTCGGAGAAGTATGCGGTGCTTAAAGGCGGAAATGACGATATCACGGACGCGCTCCGCGAAAAGTGCATAGGTTTCCACGCTTACCGAAACGGCTTTGAAGCGCTTATCCCGACCGATGATCTTGCCGGCATACCGTCTTCGCTCGAATACGAGAAAGCAAGCATTGACGAGATACTTGTGTATATCGCAAAGGAGGATAAGAATGAAAGACATTCTTAAAATGATGCGGTTCGACTTTATCAGTGCGCAGAGCGCCGCAGATAAAACGGCTCCCAATGCTTTTGCCGCAATTGGGATCGTCGTTACGCTCACCGCAGCCATACTGTTTCTCTTCCCGGGTTTCTCACTCGCGGCAACAGGTGCTGCCGGAGCACTCATAGTTCCTTTACAGTCCGCGAAAAAGGACGATCTCGGAAGACTGTACGGTACACTTCCCGTCGGAAGGAAAAACATCACCCGTGCGCGGTTTCTCTACATATTTGTGACACACGCCGTAAGCACTGCGGCATCACTTGTGGTTGCTATTACAGCCGTGCTGCTCAACTTAAACCGTTTTCTGCCGAAGGACAATGATACGATAAAGAAACTTTCGGAATCATACAGCATGGAAGAATTCACGAAGCTTGTACCCGTCCTCGTCGGATTTGGGGTGTTTTCCTGCCTTGTATTCGCATTCATGGAAATGATGGGACAGATACACGGCAGAGAGAATGAGATGAAGATATTTATTATACTGCTGGCTTCGATAGTCGTTCTTGTAATGGGCGGCGTGTTTATCCTCGGACAGCTCGGCTATCCGGAAATAAAGCTGCCTGATATGCCGCTGTGGGCAGGGCTTACCGTCACAGCCCTCGCAGTTCTGGGAATATGCGTGCTGTTCGGCGAGATAACCGCGGCGAAGCTTGCGAAGCGGGAGCTTTAAGGGGTGAGATCATGCAGACTTATATTGATATTATCCGCGCTGACATCATTATGATGAACGGCGCCAAAAACAGTATGCGCCCGCTTATTATCCTTATGCTCGTATTCGGTGCCGCAGTCGGACTGTTTATTGACCCTATGGGGATATATCTGTGTATGCTGATAGCCGCCGCAGGCTTTGTGCCGATGATGTTTCAGGTGCAGGGCAAGAATAACTGTGAGAAGCTGTATTCCCTGCTTCCGATATCACGGAAACAGCTTGTGACTGCGCGGTTCATCTTCGCAATTGCTTCATACGCCGCGGTAAGCGCAGTTATGTTCGCAATAATGAAGATCTCATTTGCCGCAGGCGTTTATAAGAATGCCGGATTCTGGGACGCGTTTATTCAGAACTTCGGTATAAGCATTGATAAAATATACGATACACTGTTCTTCATCATTTTTGCGGCAGGAGCAATAATTACCGGTGCTTCGCTGAAAAGCTGGTTCAGCAACAGCAATATGGATACCGCTGCGGGCAAAAAAATAAAGCCGAAGACCGCAATAGCAATACTGGTTTTTCTCTTTGCGTATATTTTCATCATGCTGTTCTTTTCCGGTATGATACCGCTGGACGCAGCGGCTGCGGTGGTGCTGCAGCTTATTATCCAGCTTGTGACCGCGGCGGACGGGCTGCTGTTCTGCGCCGTGATGACCGCGCTTGCCGGGTTCTCGGCAATGTACAATTATGTCTGCACCGTCCTTGAATACGATGACAAGGATATGTGAGGTGGCTTTCAATGAAACGAATAATTGCAAAAATAACTGCGGCTTTGTGCGCGTCGGCTTTATTTGCGGTCCCGGTCTGCGCCGAAGATGCAGGCTGTGTGCTCCCGTCGGGGATAACAGCCGGAGATCTCGGAAACGCTCTTGAAAAGCTGGGAAATGACAGCAATACCCCGTTTGCGTCCGCGGAAGTCGGTGTTTTCAGAGGCGGAGATGTGCTGTACACCGGTTACTTCGGAAATACCGACATAGAGAACGGTATAGCTGCCGATGAGAACCGTGTATATGAATGGGGAAGTATCTCAAAAACTTTCGTCTGGGTTAGCGCAATGCAGCTCCGGGAACAGGGCATGCTCGATCTTGACGCTGATATCCGGACGTATCTGCCCGAGGGATTCTTTCAGCACCTTTCCTTTGACGAGCCGATAACATTCATGAATCTGATGAACCACAACGCCGGCTGGCAGGAGACTGTACGCCCGATAGAAACAAAGGACGATAATGCGGTGCTTCCGCTGAAAGAAGCGTTACAGGCATGTGAGCCGGCGCAGATACACCGTCCCGGTGAAGTGACCGCTTACTCGAATTACGGTGCGGCTCTGGCGGGATATGTTGTTGAGTGCGTAAGCGGAAAGGATTACTGCGATTATGTGCATGAGAATATCCTCGAACCGCTTGGAATGTCGCATACCTCGGTAAATCCGACTCATTCCGACAATCCATGGGTAAAGGAACAGCGCAGAAAGCTGAAATGCTACCGCGCTGATCCCATATCCGGTAAAATGACCGATCTCGGAAGCAGGCTGGATTACATTATGCCCTACCCCGCAGGTGCGGTCACGGGAACTCTCGCGGATATGATGACCTACGGACAGGCACTTGTGAACGACGAAGCGCCGCTGTTCCGCGATCCGGAAACGCAGAAGCTGCTGTTCACAGGGACTTCCTTCCGGGGAAGCTCCGACATTCCGAACAGCTGCCACGGCTTCTGGGCGGAGGAGTACGGTGTCCGCACCTACGGTCACAGCGGTGCTACCAATTCTTGCCAGGCAAACCTTATATTCGATCCGGTATCAAAGACAGGACTTGCTGTGATGATAAACGAGCCGAACGGGAACGCGTTTATGTATGCTGCGCCGGAGCTTGTTTTCGGCAAGCTGACGCCGGGCAGATTTGCGGCAAGCGGCACAGCTGGTGCAAGGCTCACCGGATATTACACGATGTCGCGCTCGACATACCGGGGACTGTACCGTTTTATGCCGTATCTCACCGCTCTGTCGCTTGATGAGCCTGCATACGATATCGGGAACGGAGTGTATCTTATCGGTGACGAAAACGGAATGCAGATGCTTTCGGACAAGACATATCCGAACGGCGCAAAGGCTCTCGGCTACGGCTCAATGGAGCTGATCAGGGACGACGGATATATTATGGAGCTTCTGCTTCTGACGCTGTATGCGGTGCTGGCTGTCGCGGCGCTGTACTTTATCCGCATAAAACGAAAGCTGAAGAAGCACGGAAGGAAAGAGCCTTACTCCGGCTCGGCATCAATGACCGCGGGAAATATCGCGCTTGTGGGTTCTGTGGTCACATGGCTCGGTTCGTATGTTGTTTATTATGCCGGGAACGGCGGACTGCCGTTTGCCGCCGGAGCCGTTATAGGCGTGCTTCAGATGATATGCGCCGCAGTGTGCTTATTCTCGGCGGTGCGCGGTATAGCGGCACTCGCTTCCGGGAAGGAAAAGACCCGTCCGTACAGGTATATACTGAACGCGGCGGCAAATGTGACCGCGGTATCGGCTGTCGCTTACTTCGAGATGTATATGTTCTGGAACTGCTGAAATACGATCCCCCGTATCTGCACAGGAATGCAGATACGGGGGTTATTTTTCTGTTCAGATGAGAGGACATCGTGTTATACTAAATTAGTATCTGCCCGCAGACAAAACCAAGTAATTTCGTCACGATTCAGATATGCGCGCAGAGCGCTCTCCTAAATTGTGCATTGTGAATTGTGCATTGTGAATTTGTCTATATAGTATTATTTCAGCTTGCCGTAGTCCTCGTCGGAAACCGGCTCGCACCATTCGGTAGAGGCGTTCTCGCCCGGCACTTCAAATGCAAGGTGGCTGAACCAGGAATCCGGAGCCGCACCATGCCAGTGCTTCACATTTGCGGGAATGTTGATGACCGTGCCGGGAACAAGTTCTTCCGCCGGCTTGCCCCATTCCTGATAATACCCTCTTCCGCCAACGCATATCAGCATTTGTCCGCCGGCATTGTCGGAATGGTGGATATGCCAGTTATTGCGGCACGCAGGCTCGAATGTGACATTGAACACCGGAACCTGCTTGTCCGACAGGGGCGCAAGATAGCTCTGACCGACGAAGAACTGACCGTAGGGATTAGGCTCGCCTACGGGGAAGAATATGGTATTCTGATACTTGTCCTTTTCGGTAAGTTCCGGAGTCTGCTCGTTCCATACTTCCTTTGCAAGTCTGAAAACCGCCCAGCCTTTCGGCCAGCCGCAGTACATCGTCGCGTGTGTGATTATTGCCGCTATCTCGGACTTGGTGACACCGTGAGCTTTTGCATTCTGCAAATGGTATGAGAGCGAACTGTCGGTGATGCCGGACGCCATGAGCGACACAACAGTTATGATGCACTTTGTTTTTGTATCTATCGCTTCTTCGTTCCATACCTCGCCGAACAGCACATCATCGTTGAGATGCGCGAACATCGGTGCGAAATCGCCGAGCTGCTGTCTTCCGGCAGTCTGTGTTATCTTCTCTTTCATGTGATCCTCCTTGTATGCATTTCCGGGCATATACCCAAGATATATGATAATTACTCTTTGTTTTCGGTTACAATAAATTTTTTGTCTGACTCCGGGATCCCGTTGTCTGCAACATACCGCTCGACCCGCATTTTAAGAGCATATTTCTGACGAAGCTCTGCGATCGCTGACATCATAGGCGAAGCGTGGTGCATATCAATTGCAGCCTGGTCTTCCCACGAGTCGATCAGCAATACAGTTTCCGGATCGTCGAGCGGCTGAAAATACTCATACCGAAGATTACCTTTTTCCTTGCGTATTTTATCGACTGTTCCGCTTTTTGTCATTTCTTCGGCGAATTTCCGCGCGTTTCCGTTTTCTCCGCTGTAATAGATGTTTACTGTGATGCTCATATCATCGGTCCCCCAGAAGTTTTCTTATGCAGTTATAAATTATCTTGTACACCGAACATTTCGTGAATTTCACGCCTGCTTCCTTCATCGCCGCAAGCTGTTTCTCTGTGGCGACAGAGTAGGGGTAGATGCCGAACATAAACGGGAAGAATACAAATATAAAGCGTTCTCTTGATTCCTCGTCCATTTCCGGACAGAATTTTGAGAGGATATCCCGTACGGCGTCAAGGGACTCGCCGTATGATTTCTTGAACTCCGTCAGCCGCTCCGGACGGGAATGCTCCTCCATATCGTAGTGATTCATCGACAGCAGTTTCAGCAATTGCGTACGTTTTTCGAGGGAATGGGCTATCTCGCCCGCAAGCTCGTCGGCTGTCAGCGTATCATTATCCGACAACACCGCCCGCAGGTCTGCGTTCCACAGATCATACTCGCGCTGCATAAGAGCGAGGAAAATCTCCTCTTTTGTCTGAAAATAGTTGTAGATAGACGGACGGGAAAACGATGTTTCCCTGCTGATATCGCCGAGAGTGATGTCCTTGAAATTCATCGTCCTGTACAGCTTTTCGCAGGCGCTTATTATCTCGCCTTTTCTTGAATTGGTAAGTTCTTGCGATCCTTTTGGCATAATTCCTCCCGGTTATTTGACATCAAGTCAGCGCTCTTTCATTCTGCTTCTTCCATATACTGACACAACCGCACTTTTATTTCCGTGCGGCTGTGTCCTTTGTATATATTCTTTTGTTCCCACATTATCTGCATTAGATCGGTTTGATCCGAGCCCGACAATGATATCCGGCATGATCCAACATCTGATAAAATGCTGCCGGTATCTGACATCGTGTCTATATATTATATTATATTATACACAATTCTGACAAAATGTCAATATCTTTTTTGCATTTTTATATTTTATTTCCACCTTGAGATGCGAGATATCAAGTCCGCCTTCCCCGAAAAGGTAATTCAGTATCTCGTCGTAACGCTCCCGATGTTCATATTTGCAGTCGAGCAGGAGCCGCGATGAATTGTTCGCGCTTATCAGCCCGAAACCCTTTTACAATGTGTTTTCCGCGAGTGACGCAGTAGTCATATCAATATTTACCGTCATGTCTTTTTCTCCTCCGAAGCTGTGACAGGCATTGCAAACGATGACAATACCGACGCCGATACTGCCGGATACGATGCCGCTTTTCCAACCGATCTCATATACTGATCGATACGACATACATTCACTTTGCAGATCTTTGGTACTATGATATACTGTATTCAGAGATTTGTCAAGAAATTTTCAATTCTGACCACGCTTTCAGATCACCTTGCATTTGTCTGCCTTCTTTCAAACCGGCGCAAACTATATTGCATTTTTATCTTATATATGCTATAATAAACCTACATTGTACCACTGCATTCTGCAGGAACGGAGGACTTATTCTATGGCATTTGCGGGAATGGTATGGGGCGGCGCGATACTTATTATAATTTTAGTTATTTTCTCCATACTTTGTCTTTCGCTGTTGATATCTACCACGCTTGGTTTTGTATTCCGCAAGAAACACAAGACTGTATCAATAATAATGTTTTCCATAGCAGGAGTCATCCTCGCGATAATTGTTTTTCTGATCGTCGGTTCCATTTCCGCCAGTTCCCCCAAACCCATTAAAGAACGTACAAGAGATGGAGATATCGTGGAGATACAAGCCGAGGACTGGAGCAGGATAGGCGGTGCTTTTGACACATACAATTACCAAGCGATCATCGATACGCTCAACGAGCACCCGGAGCTTGCATACTTCTATGACACTAACCACGTCAATATAATTGACTACGGACTGTACAACCTGAATGTTGATGTTATGAAATGCGCACTGGAGTACGGTGCTGTATTTGACGATCAGAAGACTTACAAAAGAAGATCTTACGAATGCGGATCTCTTAATTCGTTCTATCAGTGGTTGTATTATCCCGACGAAAAACATAACCCATGGTATCAGAAAGGCGCAGCCAGCGATGAAATGATCGAGGCAGTGCGCTTTGCAATAGAGAATGGAGCGCAGATAGTGTACACCGATCCGCGAAAGATCAGACCTGACTCGTCTCAGAATTTCTATGAGCAGACATGGATATGGGTGAATCAGGATGATGTTATAAGCGACAAAGACTGGGAGCTTCTTGATCTCATTAAGAGCTATATGCCGGAGGACTGGAGCATAGACGATATGTATGATGAAGAGAGACAATGGTATGGGCGTGACTTTTCTCCTGATGCCCGCGTGTACAAGGGACCGAACCGATAATACAGATTGCAAGAACCGCCTGACATTGAATGTTAAGCGGTTCCTTTTTGTTTGCAGCGAAAGGTTTAGTTTTTACTCGAATAGATACAGCAAATCTATCTATTTTTAGTGAATAATGAAAAATGAATAGTGAATAATGAATAATACAGAAACGGCGCACAGAATTTCGTACTCGATTTATGAGCTGGATAGGGGGCAAGAAAAGCAGCCGCGACATAATAATCCCGAAATTCCCGCTGTACTACGAAAAGTACATCGAGGTGTTCGGGGGCGGCGGCTGGATACTCTTCGCGAAGCCGCCCGGTAACGACTTCGAGGTGTTCAACGACTTCAACAGCAACATCTCGAATCTGTACACCTGTGTGCGCGATCACAGTGCGGAGTTGATCGAACGGCTCCGGTTCGTGCTTAACAGCCGGGAGGACTTCGACCGTATCAAGCATATAATCAGCGAGAAAGCCGAGATCGGTGATGTTCAGAGAGCCGCGGAGTTCTATCAGCTTATCCGGTACAGCTACGCAAGCGGGTGTGACAGCTTCGGCGGCAAGCCACATTCCATGTGGAGCAACTTTCCGCTGATAGAACAGGCATCACGCCGTTTGCAGAAAGTCATAATCGAAAACAGGGACTTTGAGAAGCTCATCTCCGCACAGGACAGCGAGGTGAGCTTTTTCTATTGCGACCCGCCTTATTACGCGACCGAGAGCTATTACGAAAACGTAGGTTTCACAAAAGCTGACCACGAACGGCTCCGGAACGCACTCGCGGGTATAAGCGGAAAATTCCTTGTTTCGTACAACGATTGTGAAGAGATACGTAGCCTGTATGACGGATGCCGGATGTTCTCCTATGAACGGCTGAACAATATCCGGCAGCGATTCGACGGCGGCAGTATGTTCGGCGAACTGCTGATATCCAACTATGACATGGACGAGCGGAAAAAGAATCCGCCAAAACAGATCAGTTTGCTGCCGCCAATGAAATTTTCTGTTTTTACCGAATTTTTGCAACAAAAAAAGAGCCTGCAAGTTCAAATGCGATGTTGCTCGCATCTGAGCTTACCGGCTCTCAATTGTTTAGTTTATGTCGTTCGGTACACGATCAAGGAATTCGGCTTGCTTACCGCGGTTGAAGCTGCCGAACTTACCGATCATGCAGCCGCCGATGCAGATCGTCATATTTGGCGGGATATCGCTGTATCGGTACGTTACATCTGCGTACTCGCCGTCAAGCACAATCTCCATGGCTGTTAATATCATGTCCGGCTTGTTCTTCTTTCCTCGCTCTATATATTCATCTCGTTCGGCGGGGGAGATATCGCCGCCGATGACTGTGACCTCTATATTTTCCATTGACGTTCAGCTCCGATTCCGGTCGTTTATGCGACCTTTCCGATTATATCACGTCGGTCGGAAAAAGTCAAATCTTTATCTGCTTTTCACAAACTTTGGTCAGAATCTTTGTGAATATCATAGAAAAAAAGCCCGCATTTGCTGTTCGGAGAAGTTCACCGATACTTGCGGGCGCTTTCTGTAAATTTGTTAAATTGTCACGAAATTTTGCTCGAAAATTTTATAGGGCAGGGGGTTCGAATCCCCTCTGTCGTTTTTTCGCTCAAAAAATATCTATGGAAACGGGATTTTTGAATCCACATAAAAATTGCTCACAAATGGCTTTGTAGAGCCTTTTGTGAGCATAATATCTAAACCGTTCGGTTTAGATGGTTGGACTGGCGGGATTTGAACCCACGGAATGAGGGAGTCAAAGTCCCTTGCCTTACCACTTGGCGACAGTCCAATAAAAGGGGCAGCTTACTGCCCCTTATTCATTATAGCTCGATCTTGCCGTAAAGAGAAGTGCTCTTCTCGATCTCAACAGTCTCCTGCGAATACTCAACAGGCTCAGCCTGCGTGCGCTTGTACTCGCGCTCAAAAGATGTGGAGAAACCGGTTGACTGGCGATAGCTCTTTCCGGACTGGAAGGAACGGCGCTCACCGCGTCTGCCGTTTCTTTCTCCCTTGTTATATGTGGGCTTGGTATTCGATGAAATAACGACTTTTCTGAAAGGCTCTTCACCGACAGAATTGCTGAAAACGCCTTCGATCTCAGCAACCTTGCTGTGAATGATACGTCTCTCATAAGGATTCATAGGTTCAAGCGTAACGCGTCTGCCCTGCTTGAGAACCCTGTGTGCGGTCTTGACAGCAAGAGCTTCAAGAGTTTCCTTCCTCTTTTCCCTGTATCCGTTGCAGTCAACAGAGATCCTGCAGTAAGAGTTCTCTGCCTTATTGCTTGCAAGGATAGTGAGGTACTGGAGGGCATCGAGGGTCTCGCCTCTTCTTCCGATAACAACACCCAGCTTATCGCCGACGATATCAAGAACAACGGTATCACCGTGCTTCTCGGTATTTATGGTGAAATTCTCAAGTCCGAGAGCGCTGAGAACCTTGGTAAGGTACTTCTGCGCATTCTTTACCTTTTCGCTTTCAAGCACATTGATATCATCAGTGGGCTCGGAAACGCTCTGTTCGGGCATATCATCTCCGCCGTCAAAAGCAGCTGCGGGAGCCGGCTCGGTCTTTGCGTCGGCAGGAGCAGAAACTGCTGTTTCGGCAGGTTCTTCCTCGGCTTTCTCAAGTTCATTCGCAAATGCTCTTATCTTGAATTCGCCCTTCATTCCGAACAGCTTCTTGACCGGCTGCTCTATTATCTCAAAAGTAATATCGTTCTCGCTGATACCGAGTGCGCGGAATTCATTTACCGCCTGTTCTTTTGCAAGTTCTTCGGTCTTTGCGGTATATATTTTCTCCATTTAACGAAAGTCCTTTCTTAAATCATATATCGTCGTCATCGGGGGATTCTATATATTCTTCCCCGTACTTTTCCGCGTCTGCACGTCTTGCTGCTTCAAGCTTCTTCTTGTTAAGCTCTTTTATCTCTTTCTGCGAAAGCTTTGAGATGCGTTCTGTCTTTTCTGTGGTATTTCCATCAGCGTCAACGGTGACAACGGTAGTTCTCTGCTCACGCTCGGCTGCTCTTGCTTCCATTTTAGCCTGAGCTTCCGCCCTTATCTTTTCGGACGGCCAGAATTTGTACATTATAAGGCTCTGCAGGATACCGAAGAGGTAGGATACCGACCAATAGAAGCCGGCACCGGCAGGAACGCTGAAAACGATGAACAGCGAAACGAACGGCATCATAAGAAGCATTATCTTCATAGAGCCCTGCTGCTGTGCAAGTTCGGGGTTCTGCTTTTCCATAAGACGCTGCTGTATAGCCATCTGAGCAAAAGAGAACACAAACGCGATTATCGGGATTATGATAAGCTCGTTGAATTCCCAGCGCGGCTGTTCTCCGAGGTTTATGCCGAAGAAGTAGATGTTTCCGCTGAGCTTGTCGAGTCTTTCTGCGACATCACTGCTTATAGCCGATCTGCTGAGAATAAGTCTCTTGTTCTCCTCGCTCCTGTCGTAGCAGTTAAGCGCGCGGAGCTCTCTGTAAAGCGTGTTGTCGCCGTAGTTGACAACGATCTGCTGAAGTCCGGTCCTCATAGGATCGGAGAGTCTTGATGTGTTGGCGAAGAGCGCGTTAAGCAAATCCGTCTTGTTTGAGGCATCAATAAGACCGGAAAGTGCGTCCATATCGGCAGCGCTGACTTTGATGTCCTTCTTTGCCTTGTCAAGAACAAATCCCTCGGGAGCAACTATACGGTTGTTGACCTTGGACTTCTTGCCTGCATCATCGGTAACTTCACTCTCGGTGTATGTTACAGACGCAGGATCCTTGAGGTACTCAAGGACAGCAGCATAATCATCGGGGTTGGTCATGAGGGTCTGGACGATATCGACATTCTCCGCGGTGGAAACGATAGCGTTGATATCCTCTGCTTTAAAGTGCTCCATGTGGGTCATGGGCTTGTACACAACGTCGATGACGCCGAAAAGTATAACGAAAGTCAGTACCATAGGAAGGCAGCCGCCGGTGGGGTTATAGCCCTCCTTCTGGAGCTTCATAAGCTCCTCCTGCTGCTTCTGCTGGTTATTCTTGTACTTTGTCTGGATCTCGCGCACTTTTGGCATATAGAGCTGTGAGATCGCGGTATTTTTCTGCTGTTTCAGATTTATCGGGAACATTGCGGCACGCATGATGAGCGTGAAGATAATGATAGCCCAGCCGACGTTCTGAACGAGTGCATAGCACACCCACATGATATAGCCGAGCGGTGTTCCCACAATTGTATACAGGAAATTTATGATCTATCACCCTTTATTTTTTCTGCAAATGCTGTTTATATCTCTTTTTTTCTGACGGCGAAGAAGCTGAATTCATCGGGAACGGGGTCATACCCTCCCGCGCTGAACGGGTTGCAGCGCAAAATCCTCTTCACAGTCAAATAGCCGCCCTTGACGGAACCGAACCGTCTTATCGCACTGAGCCCGTAAGTTGAGCAAGTCGGATAAAACCGGCAGCAAGGCGGCTTGATCTTGGACAATGTTTTTCTATAAAGCTTGATTAGTCCGATCAGAATATACTTCATTTTTGTTCCGGTAAGGTACCGCTTATCCGGCGGCACCGGTCTCCCCTGCCTTTTTGAGCAGGAGGGGCTTGAGCTTAACACGCATGGTTCCGAGTATCTTGTCGGATTTCATCGCGGCAGTCTGTTCTCTTGCGACGAAAACAAGATCGAACCTCTTTCCGGTAGCTTCTGAAAGCTCGTGGTCAAATATCCTGAACGCTTCGCAGATAACTCTTCTCGAACGGTTCCTTTTGACCGCGTTCCCGATCTTCTTGCCGGTAACGATGCCGCATCTGTTGCGTCTTCTGCCCGTAGGACGGAAGTAGCAGACAAATCCGTAGCTTACACAGCAGTCTCCCTTTTTATAAAGGTATCGGAACTCGCGGTCTTTCTTGATCGTATAGAACCGTTTTGAAAAATCTCCCATTACGATCAGTATGTGAGCTGCTTTCTGCCCTTTGCGCGTCTTCTTGCGAGAACCTTGCGGCCGTTAGCGGTCTTCATTCTCTTTCTGAAGCCATGTTCCACTTTTCTCTGGCGCTTTTTAGGCTGATATGTTCTTTTCATTTCGATTACCTCCGTTTAATTTTTCACATTATCATACTTATTCTGATAAAGGGCATAGTACCCCTTAAAAATAACAGCTATATTATTATAAACAAATTTCGTTCCCTTGTCAAGAGGAAAAGAGCCGATTTATACATTTTTTTGAGAACGCGGCGGCTGTCAAGCGAAATTACCGTATTTTTTCACGAATCTGAGCGTTTCTATGTACTCGTTTGCGAGCACCTGGAAGTCTATATGGCAGGCTTCCGCATATACGACGACCTTGCTCCACTCACCGACCTCATAGCTGCGGGAAAGGCGGAAGATGTCGCCGAAAACGCCGTCGCCGGTGATACCGTCCTTGATCTCCTGGGAAACGGGAAGGTCTGCGAGCGCCTTTGAAAGGGCTTCCTCATCGCTGCTTCCGGTGACTATGGAGATAAGACCCATGAGATAGACCTCGTTGCTGCGGGAACCGACGCTTCCGCCGGAATTACGGGATATGCGTTCGCAGAAACGCGCTCTGAACAGCGCCAGACGCAGTATCTCGGCAGGTGAGTTGCGGTTGAGTCTCTGTAAGCCTACAAGGTATATCCACTCTTTGAGCCTGTCTATACCGAGCATTACGAGTGCCTGACGGACTGTGGAAACGGTATTTCCCTTGTCCGCGCAGAGCTGATTGATGACTTTCAGCAGCTTTATGGTAAGCACCGGGTCAGTGGAAATGACCGCGGAGATGTACTCTATATTTGGCTCCGGACTGTAAAGGAGCGCGAGTATCTGTAAGAACGTCTTTATCATAGGACCGCCGGAACGCTTTGTTTCAAGCACCGGCTTCGAGAAGAACCCACCGCGGACGTAATCAATGTCGAGTTCCCGCGCAAATTCAAATGTCTCCTGTTCCTCAACGTTTTCCGCCAGAACGCGCTTTCCGCGCTCATGGCACTTTTTCACGGTGTACGCTATCTCATCGGCGTCCGAATTGATGTCGAACCGGAGGATATCCGCGAAATTGAACAGCTCTTCGTTATCCTCCTCGTACATGAATCCCGACAGCACTATCGTATAGCCGAGACGCTTGAGCCTCATGCACTGCTGCAGGGTAACGGGATCCGCGAGCAGCTCAGTCGGTATTTCCAGCACGATCCTGTCCTTGAGGAACAGTTCGTGGAACTTGTTGTCAAGCAGAAGCTGGCTCAGTCTTATATACGCGGTCTTCTTGTCGAAGATCTCGTCCATGTGGCTGGTTATGTATTCTTTGGCTTCGGCAATATCGTCGTCGCTTACCAGCGATTCGTCGCCCAAAGGATTTTTCTTGCTTGCAAAGGAGTACAGCATTTCATACATATCCGTACCGCCGCTCTGATTGAAAACGGCTTGCTTTGAAATAAGAAAACTCATTGGCTTGTGTGTCCCTTCTTCCGGTAGTTATTACTACCACTCTATCTCTTCAACAGGTGTAGGCGAGTCATTCACCGTTATCTCTCTGACCTTGCTGTTCTTCAGGTTTATGACTCTGTCCGCCATCGGCGCTATCGCCGAGTTATGCGTTACAAGGATTACCGTCATTCCCCTGCTCCGGCAGGTGTCCTGCAAAAGCTTCAGTATCATCTTTCCGGTATTGTAATCCAGCGCGCCGGTAGGTTCGTCGCACAGCAGAAGCTTGGGCTTTTTCGCAAGCGCTCTTGCGATAGCCACTCTCTGCTGTTCACCGCCGGAAAGCTGTGCGGGGAAATTCGCCATTCTGTCACCGAGCCCTACCTGTTCGAGTATCTCTTCAGCCGGTATGAAGTCCTTGCAGGTCTGCGCCGCAAGTTCCACATTCTCCTTCGCGGTAAGGTTCTGGATAAGGTTATAGAACTGGAAGATGAATCCGATCTCATAGCGTCTGTATGTTATAAGCTCCTTGCGGGAATAGCGCGCGATATCATTTCCGTCAACGACAACGCTTCCGGAATCTATCGTATCCATACCGCCGAGCATATTGAGCACCGTTGTCTTTCCCGAGCCGGAAGGACCGAGAACGATAGCGAGTTCGCCCTTTTCTATGTCAAATGAGATACCGTCGGACGCATTTATCGTGATCTCGCCCATTTTATAGCGCTTGTACACGTCCCGGACTGAAACGAAACTCAAACCTTCGGCTCCTTTCGGGAATTACCGGATAACAACATCTTTATCCTCATTCATTCTGATAGTGCAGGCTCCGGTCTTCTGCGCCACAACGAGCTGGGAATTGTTTATTCTCACGGTCACGCCCGGGAATACTGCCCGCTTCACCTTTACGCAGAGATCGTTGGTATTTTCGATCTCGTGCTCTATCTCCGCGATGCGGTCATGTGTTTCCTTGATGAGTCCCATGTGTCCGAACTTCGCCTTTATCGAGCGCCGCAGCATCTCCTCTCTCTCCGGCGTGAGGGGAGCAGCTTTCTTCTGCTGCTGGAGCGTTGTGCATACCATTTCGAGCTGGCTCAGCTGGTTCTCGTAGCTTTTCAGCTTCTTTTTCAGCTCATTCAGCTCCTCCGCAAGCACCGCCACGTTTCCGAGCACGATCATCGTGCGGATATAGGCGTCCGAACCGATGTAATTGACTTCTATATTGGAAAGGCAGGTATATTTACCGCCTACGATAACTGATTTTCCGCCTACGACGTTAAGATCTCCGCCACAGCGCACATTGCAGCTTACAAAGCTCTGCGCCTTTATTGCGCCCTCACAGCTTATATCGGAATTCTCGCCGAAGTTCACCGAGATATCTCCGCCCGCCGTAACGGTGGAATTAACGAATCCGAGCTTGCCGAAAACATTCCCCGCAGCTTCGATATTCGCTCCGGTGACATTTCCGAACACAGTAACGTTTCCGCCGGAACGCACCTTGAAGCCCTCGTTCACGCTGCCCTTTATCGTCACGTCGCCGATAAAGTCTATATTTCCGATAGAAAGGTCTATATCCCCGACCACAAGTTCCTTGTCAACGACGAAGTGATCCCTGTCCCAGCGGAGATTTCCTTCTATGGAGGATCTTATCTGCCTTCCGTCCTCGGTAAGCATAACGCCGTTTCCGAGGGTGATCTTTGCAGGCTTGCCGGGGTACTGGGGTATCTCTATCCCGCGGATATCCTTGCCTCTGCTGCCGGGCGTTTCCGGGAAGATATCGGCTATGACAACGTCCTTCTCGATATTCTGTATCATTCCGAGATCGCGGTAATCCACATTTCCGAACTCGTCAGCCTTCATCTGTGCGCCGTTCTTGCGCTCAAAATGATAGACAAGATAACCGTTTCTTCCGTCAACGGGAGGCGTGCCTTTGGCAAGCTGGACGCTTATGCCCCCGTTCCCGAAAGCCTCTTTGATCGCATTTTCATCTATATTGTAACGCACGCCCTTAAGGGCTATCTCCTGTCTGACCTGCTCCTCGGTAACGGCTCTTCCTCCGTTTCTCGGCGGAGTTATGGTAAGGCGGGCGTTCATATACTTGTCATCTACTTCAACAAGAACGGTTCCGTTTATGGGATCTGCCATAGCTGTCATCTCTTTTCGTTCGGGAATATGATATACTATATCAATTTATTATATCACATATTTCCGGAAATTTCAATACATTCAGAGAAAAATGCAGTAAGAAGCACAGCCCGCCTTTCGGAAGCGGTCAGATCTTGGTTATCTTCGCAAATTTAGCCGCAAGCTTCTTTGTGCCGCTCTCGTCAAAGCTTATCTCAAGAAGCGTATCGTTTCCGAGCGGGCTTGCCGAGATAACGGTACCCTCGCCGAAATATTCATGCCTTATTCGCTCATCAAATTTAAATTCATTATTATTATAGCCAATAATATTGTCCTCAATATCCCTAATTGCTTCATTTGATATTAACGCGATTGGAAGAATATAAGCTTTATTTAAGCGTGGATTATATATACCAATTTTGCTAACTTTTCTAAATTTCTCTGACCATGTATGCTGACTCATTATCCAATATAATAACAGTTGAACGGCATAAACAGTATCAGGCTCTTTTTTAATAACCTTAAAGTCCCATATTGTATCTTCCGTAAGAAAATCTCCGTCCCCGGCATCAACTTTTCGTGTATATCCAGAGTTTCCATTTTCACAATTAAAGTTAAATCCGTCGCTAACTACCGGACCATATTCTTTCCAAAAATCAAGGTTACGATTGACCATAAGTCGTATATTTTGTATAGTATCTGCATCTGGATTAACAGACAGAACATCATAATTATGTTCTACCGCCCTCTTTGGATTCCTATACCATACATCATACGCGGCACATTTACAAGCACTTATAATCGAATTATCGTCAAGACCCTTAATATTATTAGTTAAAGTCATTATATCTGTGCCTTTTTCTTTATCGTCATCCAAAACCATTTTTTGCGGTTTAACTTTACTCAAAATATAAAGCCTTGCGCGATATCCGCGTATAGGTACTTCAAACGATTGTATAACATTGTGATTTAGCAAAAACCGTGTAAGATATTCAACAGATGTGCCTATTATAGACGGATTAACATTTTCTATTTCATTTAGAAACAATCCATCATCAAACGTATGTTTAGAAAACTGTGAAATTGTTATATATCTTCCCGGTTTTTCTATTCTTTTTGCCGCATCAGTAACAGTTGCCATATCTACTCCTATTATATCTTTGTTACCTTTGCAAATTTAGCTGCAAGCTTCTTTGTGCCGCTCTCGTCAAAGCTTATCTCAAGAAGCGTATCGTTTCCGAGCGGGCTTGCCGAGATAACGGTACCCTCGCCGAATTTCTTGTGGCTCACGCGGTCACCCGGAGAGAAGCTCTCCGCCGGTGCAGCCGCAGCTGCCTTTGCTTCCTGTGCCGCAGTTCTGTCCTGAAGATAAGTGGACTGCTTTCTTCCGCCGTATGTTCTCTCGTTCCCTGTGGGAGCCTGCCGTTTTGTTTTATCTGTAAATTCCATATATTCCCCCGGTATTTCCTGTATAAATCTTGACATCTTGTTATGCTGCGTCTGACCGTAAAGAAGCCTCGACTCAGCAGTTGTTATGTATAGTCTGCGCTTTGCGCGGGTTATCGCCACATAGCACAGACGCCTGTCCTCCTCCAGCTCATACATATCCGCAAGGCTGCGGTAAGCCGGGAAGATATTCTCCTCCGCGCCGACAATGAACACGTTCTCGAATTCAAGTCCCTTCGCGGAGTGCATCGTCATCAGCGTCACCCTGTCCGCGGAAGTGTCGTAGCTGTCGATATCGGAGATCAGCGCCGCCTGTTCGAGGTAATCGAACAGCGTGTGGCTCTCGTTCTCCTCGCAGAACGATATCATCGCGGATTTAAGCTCCTTGATGTTCTCCAGCCTGCCGATGCCCTCCTCGCCCTGTGCTGTCAGCATATCGATGTATCCCGACTGCTGCATCACGTCATCGAGGATATCGGTGATATCGCGCTCGTCCGCCGTGTCGATAAGCTCACGGAACATCGCCGCAAGCGGTTTCAGCGCCTTTGACTTTTTGGCCAGCGCGGCGAACTCCTCACAGCGCTCCATTGTTTCTATCGGGCTTATGCCGCAGGCAAGGGATATGCGCTCTATCTCGCCCCATGTGGTATCGCCTATGCCGCGCTTCGGCTCGTTTATTATCCTGCCGAGACGGACGGTATCGAAGGGATTGCAGATAACGCTGAGGTACGCCATTGCGTCGCGTATTTCCTTGCGCTCATAGAACTTGGTACCGCCTACGATAGTGTAGGGAATGCCCATTTTCGACAGCGCCATTTCCACGCTTCTCGACTGTGCGTTCGCACGGTAGAGAACGGCGTTGTCCGCGAGACGGCAGCCCTTGTCCTTATTCGCAAGGATCTCGTTTCCGATGAACATATCCTCGCTCATTTCGTCATAGAAACGGTAAACGTGTATCTTCTCTCCGGCTCCGAGATCGGACCAGAGGTTCTTGTCCTTGTGCTGGGTGTTGTTGCGGATAACGGCATTTGCCGCGTCAAGGATATTTGACGTGGAGCGGTAGTTCTGCTCCAGCTTTATTACCGTGCTGTCGAACTCGTCCTCGAATGAGAGGATATTTTCGATTGTAGCGCCTCTGAAACGGTAAATGGACTGATCCTCATCGCCCACGACGCAAAGGTTTCCCTTGCCGCCCGCAAGCAGCTTCACAAGCTCGTACTGCGCTTTATTTGTATCCTGGTACTCGTCCACCATTATGTAATCAAAGTGGTTCTGCCAGTAAGCAAGAGCCTCCGGATCGGTTCTGAACACCTGCACGGTCTTCATTATGATATCGTCGAAATCAAGCGCATTCGCGGCTTTCAGGCGGTTCTGATATTCGCGGTAAACATCGCGTATCGTGCCGAGCTGGAAATCTGCCTTCCCGTCATCGTTCGTCACCGGGAACGCTTCCGGCACTATCAGCTTGTCCTTTGCGCGGGAGATCGCATTCATCACGGTTTTCGGGTTGAAAGTCTTGTCGGAGATATTCATGCTCTCGAATACGGACTTTATAACGCGCTTGCTGTCGTCGGTATCGTAAATGACGAAGTTTCTGTCATAGCCTATGGACTCAATGCTCCGGCGGAGAATACGAACGCAGGTGGAGTGGAATGTCGCCGCCCATACCTGGTCGGCTCCCGGCGCGTTCATGCGGGAAAGCCTTTCTTTAAGCTCCGCGGCAGCCTTGTTCGTGAACGTTACGGCAAGTATCTTCCACGGAATGGCTCTGTTATGCCCGATAAGCGAGGAAAGGCGCTCGGTGACTTCCGGGGTGTCGGCAATGATCCCGTTTGAGAAGTCCTGCAAGAACGCTTCGTCCTCCATACCGAGTTCCGGCGCACAGGGCGTTGTATAAGCATCACCGAACAGCAGCAGGTTCGCTATCCTGTTACAAAGAACGGTAGTCTTTCCGCTTCCGGCTCCGGCGATTATAAGCACAGCGCCTTCCGTCCGGAATATCGCCTTTTTCTGCATATTGTTTGAACGCGCGAAAAACCTTTCGAGCGCTTTTTTTCTGAGTTCTTTACTGTCCATATATCTCCTTTCCTGTTTTCAGGTCTGTATGCGGTTTGACGGCGCACCAAAAATAACAGCTCACCGGCTGTATCTGCGCTGTTCCGCAAAACAACACAAACCTTACGCACATTTCTGTGCGTAAGGTCAGCTTGTCATAAAGCCGTGTTCTGTTATGATCCGGCTGTCAGCCGTTATTCTTCGGTATCGGCTGTATATGCCGGGTAAGAGGGAGCGGAGGAAGCCGGGCTTGACTGAGCGGGCTGACTTCCGGTGATAGTAACGAAGGGGTTCACGCCGTCGCTCATTACCTGCGGGAGCACGCCGTTCCACTTCTGGAGTTTGTAGTAGTCGATATAGTTCGGGCTGTTTGCGAGCTGTTCTTCGATAAGTCCGATAGCCTCCGCTTCAGCCTTTGCGATAGCCACCTGGCTGTCCGCGTCTGCCTGTGCCGCAATAACTATCTGCTTTGCTTCCTCTTCCTTCTCACGGGTCTTGTTCTCCATTTTGAGAGCGTCCTGCGCGGCGATCACCTTTTCCTGTATCGAAGCCTCGAATGCAGGGTCAAAGTTAAGGTTCTCGATAGCGAACGCCGTAACGATTATGCCGTAGGGATTGAGGACTTCCGTAAGCTCGGACTGGATAGAAGCCTGAACCTGCGAACGGGACTGAACGAGGTCCTCCGCCTTCACCTTACCGATAGCGTCCTTTGCGATCTTGGCTACGTTCGGAACAAGGAGCTTGTTCTCGACGTTGTTGATTCCGGTATCGCGGATAATGCTCGAGAGCATACCGCTGGAATAGCGGTAGTTGAGCTTGAGCTGGAGGTCATTTACGCTCTGGGTATCGCTTGTATAAGCGTCCGCTGTTACGGAGTATATCTGGTCACGGATATCCACTTCCTGTATCTCCTCAACGAAAGGAATGCGGAAGTTGAGACCTGCGGAGAGATCGTCCTGGATTATGCGTCCGAACTGGTATTTAACGCCGATGAAGCCCTCCTGCACGATAGTGAAGCAGTTGAACACAACGGCAAGTATTATAACGAGTATAACAACTGCGAGAATGATGCCGCCGGTCTTGTTTCCGGAGCCTGTGCTCTTTGCACCGCTGCCTGTCTTTCCTGCGTCTGTGAATTTGAATTCAGCCATAACTTTCACCTTTCCATTCAGTGTTTATCTTCGAGGTAAATATCATTTACCGTATTTATATAATACCACAATTTTATTTACCTGTCAATAGCTTTTTTGCAAAAACAGTAAATTTTATTTACGCTCTCCCGATTCCGTATTACGGGATCCGGGTGCAGGGCATTGCCCTGCCGGTGGACGGGGGCGAGCAGCCCCGGAACCGTCTGTTAAGACGCGCGAAGGCGCTTCGTCATCAGACCGCCTTATTTTCAAGGATCTCGGAATACCCGTCCTTTACGAGCGCTTCCGGTATCGCGATGGAATCCTTGTTTCTGATCTTCTTGAGCGCCGCGGTGAGCATCAGCTTTATGCGGTTGATCTGGTTTACCTCGGACGCACCGGGATCATAGTCAACGGCGATTATGTTCGACTCGGGATTGCGTCTGCGCAGCTCGCCGATAACGCCCTTGCCGGTAACATGGTTCGGCAGGCAGGCAAAAGGCTGCATACATATAATATTGTTGACGCCGCTTTCAAGAAGCTCCAGCATCTCCGCCGACAGGAACCAGCCCTCACCCGCGATATTGCAGGTGGAGACAATGCCGTCAACGAGCTTTCTCATCTCGCGTATCGGCGTGAAGCCGCCGAACTTGGTACCTTTTATTGCCTCTATGAAAGGCTTTTCAAGGCTTTCCAGCAGCGATATCGCCTTGTTGCTTAAGAAGTATCTCGCACCGGAAACGGTAAGGAACTCCTTGCGGGAATTTGCGTGATCGCAGAAGAAGTAGATGAATCCCATAAGATCGGGAACCACCGCTTCGGCGCCCTCGGATTCAAGGAAGCGCACAACATCGTTGTTCGCGGCGGGGCTGTACTTTACAAGAATCTCGCCGACTACGCCGACACGGGGCTTTTCGATATCATACACCGGCAGATCGCTGAACTCCTGTACCATGCGGCGCAGGTTCTGCTTGTAGCGCGAGAAGCTGATGTGTTCAAGATCCTTCCGGAGATAAGTATTCCACTTTTCGTAGAGCTTATCCGCGCTTCCCTTCTCGATCTCGTAGGGTCTTACACGGTACAGGCAGCGGCATATCGCATCGCCGTAAACTACCGCCATAAACGCTCTTACCGCAAGCGCGGGCGTGATCTTGAATCCGGGCTGCTTCTCAAAACCGTTGAAGTTCAGCGAAAGCAGCGGAGTATCGCCGTAGCCGCCGTCCGCAAGAGCCTTCTTTATCATGCTGATGTAGTTTGTTGCTCTGCAGGCTCCGCCGGTCTGGGTGATGAGCAGCGCGGTCTTCGAGAGATCGTACTTCCCGCTCTCCAGCGCGTTCATCAGCTGTCCGACAGTAAGTATGGACGGATAGCAGGCGTCGTTGTTGACATATTTCAGTCCGGTATCGACTATCTGCTTCGAGTAGTCTTTCAGCACTACAAAGTCGAATCCCGAATATCTGAATGCCGCTTCGAGAAGCTCGAAGTGATACGGCGCCATCTGAGGCGCAAGTATCGTGTAGCGGCTCTTCATTTCCTTTGTGAATATGGGCTGGCGCTTGTAGCCGGTATATACCTTGTCGGAAACATAACCGGTGCGCTCGCGCTCTTCCATTACTGAAATCAGCGAACGGAGCCTTATTCTTGCGGCGCCGAGGTTGTTGACCTCGTCTATTTTCAGCAGCGTGTACATTCTTCCGCTGCCCTGAAGTATCTCCTGCACCTCGTCGGTAGTGACCGCGTCAAGTCCGCAGCCGAAGCTGTTGAGCTGGACAAGTTCGAGATCCTTCCGGCTCGCGACGAATGCCGCCGCGTTATAAAGCCTGTTGTGGTACATCCACTGATCCACCACGCGTATAGGTCTCGGAAGATCGCCGAGGTGGGCAATGCTGTCCTCGGTAAGCACCGCGTAGCCGTAGCCGGTTATCATCTCCGGTATGCCGTGGTTTATCTCCGGATCGACATGGTAGGGTCTTCCGGCAAGCACTATGCCCTTCTTGCCCGTTTCTTCGAGAAGCTTCAGTATGCGCTCGCCCTCTTTATGCACGTCAGCCTTGAACTGCGCGTCCTCGGCGTAGGCTTTTGCAAGTGCCGCTCCGAGCTCTTCTCCGCTTATGCCGAGCGGAGAGAATTCCTCGACGATACGGCGTGTCATAGCCTTTTTATCGTATATGGGAAGGAACGGGTTCATAAACCGCACGTTCTTGTCACGAAGTGCGGGGACGGAGTTCTTTATTACTTCGCTGTATGTCGCCACAACGGGGCAGTTATAGTGGTTGTCGCCCTTTCCACCGTTGTCCATCTCATAAGTAAGCGAGGGATAGAATATGAAGTCCGCGCCGTTCTTGAGCAGCCATTCTATATGTCCGTGGGAAAGCTTTGCCGGATAGCATACCGACTCGGAGGGCATCGTCTCGATACCCATATCGTATATATCACGGGAGGATTTCGGCGATAGAAGAACGCTGTACCCGAGCCCGGTAAGGAAAGTGAACCAGAACGGGTAGTTCTCGTACATTCCGAGAACTCTCGGAATGCCGACTACGCCGCGCTTTGCCTCCTCTTTCGGTATCGGCTTGTAGTGCTCGAACAGGCGCTTGTACTTGAAGTCGTACATATTCGGGAGCGTGGATTTTCCCGCGCCCGTACCAGCGCCGCGCTCACAGCGGTTGTTGGTGATGAAGCGCTTGCCGTCGGAGAACTTGCTTATGGTGAGCAGGCAGTTGTTTGAGCATCTTCCGCAGCGCGCGGTAGATTTCTGTATCGTGAAGTTCTCCAGCTTTTCAAGCGGCGAAACGGTGGAGCCTGTGCCGTCGTCGCGCTGCATAGCGACCAGCGCGCTTCCGTATGCGCCCATAAGTCCAGCCTTGTCGGGACGAACAACTTCACGTCCGCAGGTAAGCTCGAATGCGCGGAGAACGGAGGCGTTCATGAACGTGCCGCCCTGGACGATTATCTTCTCGCCCATCTGCTTCGGATCGCGTATCTTTATTACCTTGAACAGCGCGTTCTTTACTACCGAGTAGCTGAGACCGGCGGAGATATCCGCAACGGACGCGCCTTCCTTCTGTGCCTGCTTTACGCGGCTGTTCATGAATACCGTGCAGCGGGAGCCGAGATCTACCGGGTGCTCGGCTTCAAGTCCGATCTGCGCGAACTCACGGCTGGTCATGCCCAGCGCGGCGGCAAAGTTCTCGATAAAAGAGCCGCAGCCGGAAGAGCATGCCTCGTTGAGCAGTATGCTCTCGATCTCGCCGTTCTTTACGCGCATGCACTTCATATCCTGACCGCCGATATCGAGAATGAACTCAACTCCGGGGAGTATCTTCTCCGCAGCCTTGTAATGCGCCATAGTCTCGATCTCGCCGTAGTCAACGCCGAGCGCCGCTTTTATAAGGTGTTCGCCGTAGCCGGTGGCAGTCGCTTTCGCGATATATGCGCCCTCCGGCATAAGCGAGTATATTTCTTTAAGTATGCCGATGACCGATTTCAGCGGGTCACCGAGGTTGTTGTTATAGAATGAATAGAGTATCTCCGCATTCTCGTTGATAAGACAGGCTTTTGTTGTGGTTGAGCCCGCATCTATGCCGAGATAGCACTTGCCCTTGTGCTGCGCGAGATCGGCGGTGGGAATGACATTCTTAGAATGGCGGTCAAGGAAAGCCTTCTTCTCCTCCTCGCTCTCAAAAAGCGGAGCAAGGCGCTCTACCTCGTGGACTGTAACACTTCCGAGGGAGGCGATCTTTTCCTTGAGTGCGGCGATATTCACAGTCTTTCTGTTGTCCGCGAGAGCCGCGCCTGTTGCAACGAACAGGTTCGCATCGGGCGGGAATATCACATCTTCCGGAGCAAGGTTCAGCGTCTCGATAAAGCGCTTTCTCAGCTCGGACAGATAGAACAGCGGTCCGCCGAGGAATGCCACTTTTCCGCGGATAGGCTTGCCGCAGGCAAGTCCGCTTATGGTCTGGTTTACCACCGACTGGAAGATAGACGCGGCAACGTCCGACTTTTTTGCGCCGTCATTGAGCAGCGGCTGGATATCGCTCTTTGCGAATACTCCGCAGCGGGAAGCGATAGGATAGATAGTCTCGTAATCCTTCGCAAGCTCGTTGAGTCCGGTGATGTCGGTGTTGAGGAGCGCCGCCATCTGGTCTATGAACGCGCCGGTGCCGCCTGCGCAGGAACCGTTCATGCGCTGTTCTATGCCTCCGCGCAGATATGTGATCTTTGCGTCCTCTCCGCCAAGCTCGATAGCAACATCTGTCTCGGGAATGAGCGCTTCGATAGCCACCGCACCGGCTTCTACCTCCTGAATGAAAGGTATGTCCAGCCATTTTGCGGCGTTTATACCGCCGGAACCGGTAACGGAAGCGGTTATCTCGGTATCGTCAACCTTTTCAAGTCCGCCGAGAAGCACCTCGGCAAGCGTCTTTTTTATGTCGGAGTAATGTCTCTGGTAGTTCTTGTAAACAAACTCGTTCTTGTCGTTGATAACGGCTATCTTGACAGTTGTTGAGCCTACGTCAAGTCCGATATGAAGCATTAATTATCACCCTTTATAAGATCCGCGGCAATGCGCCGCTTTTATATATACTATTATAATTCGCATGAAAATAATTACCCTTTGCAAGGTAATACAGATTATATTATACACCATTATTTCAATTTTTGCAATGCTTTTCGACACTTTTCCATAAAATTTTCTTTTTGATCGTCAGTTTTTCACGGAAACGGAAATATTGACCGGGACGACACATCGGATTTGTTGCAGCTGCCCCAAAAATGATGTATAATATTGTTCAAATTGATGAAATCAAAAAATATTTTCTGAAATTGACAGGTTTGGCGAACTTACAGGGTGTTATAAGTGAAAGGTCCTTTCAGCAGAAAGAGGGAGGTGAGATACGAATGACTGACAGCGAATTAGAGCATTATGTCAGGCTCTACCGGCGGAATGTGTTTGCCGCCGCGCTCTGTCTGGTACGCAATGAGTACGATGCAGATGATATTACGCAGGAGGCGTTTATGCGGCTATACAAGTACGGCGGAACTTTCAATGACGATGAACATGTAAAGGCATGGCTGATAAGATGTGCCGTTAATCGCGGAAAAACCCTGCTCGGTTCGCGCTGGCGCAAATTTGCTCAGCCGCTTGAATCAGCTGCGGAGCTGATACATACCGACAGCTATAACGATGACAGCACAATTCTGCGGTTGATAGGAAAGCTGAACAAGAATAATCGTATCACGCTTCATATGTATTACTATGAGGGTTACAGGGCAGAACAAATTGCAGACATATTAGGTATAAGCACCAACGCCGTCATATCACGGCTCAGCCGGGCGCGCCGGCAGTTAAAAAAGCTTATTACCGATGAAAGGAATGACGATAATGGATTACAAAGAACTGTTCGATAATGTTATGTACGAAAAATATGATACAACTCCTCTTTCCAACGACAATGCGTTTATTCAAGGTATTAAAGAAAGGGCGAGTAACATGGAAAAGAAAAAGTTAAGATCAAAGAAGCCGGCTGTTATTGCGGCTTCGATAGCGGCTGCGGCGGCGCTGACGGTTTCAGCGGGTGCGGCGCTCAATTGGGATATTGCGTCACTGTTTGAGAGCAATAATTCAGTCGAACGTGAGAAACGTGAACAGATAGTTGATGAGATCGACATGGAGTACAATGTCGTTAAGAATACAGATGCTGTCATAGACAGCGCTGACTCCGCAAGGGAATATGAGCTGCTCAGCAAAATTTCACATAATGTCGATAAGACCGTGAGTTATGACAACTATCTGATACACATCAGCGGTTACTCATGCGACGGAAGTCACGTCGAGGTGCTGTACGATCTCACATACAAAAACGGGTTCGATGAGATCAAAAGCAAGATAGAACAAGACGATCATTCGGACTTTAATCCGTTCGACCTTTGGTTGTCTGATGTAAACAGTGACGCTCTGACTACCGGCGCAAACGGTGGTCCGACTATCGACTACAATGATTACGGAGATAATATTCCGTTTTCGTGTAAATTTAATCTGAGAAAACCCGTTACCTCTGAAAAAGCTGTTCTCTCGTTCTTTGATGACAGAAAGAATACGGACACATCTCCGTATGATATTAAGAACGCTGTTGTTTCATTCGAGATCGATCTTACCGTTCCGGGAATGAAATCCTTGGATATAGACACGAATATAAATGAAACGCTCAATAGAGGCAAGAGTGTAAATATAAGTAATATAACTGTCTCAACTTTCGGAGTAACAGCGTACTGCGTTATTGATGATAATGATATTGATATCTTTACCGAGCTGGGACAAATGCCGATATACATCACCTATAACAATGGAACTACGGTCGATGTTTCCGGCTACGGCAGCGGAGCCGGCGGAAATGCTATACCGCGTGATGACGGATCCTTTGATATTATTGTCGATATATCCTCCGGCGGTACGGTTATCGATGTTGACAACATCAAAGCAGTACAGATATATGATGAAATAATCGAATTGTAGTATTATATCATTGCTTTCGTGTCTGTTTATCGGCTCAGCTTTGAGACGGACTGCCGGTAATGACATTCTTCGGATATTATAAGCTCCCCGATACATTATCCGGGGAGCTTCTTTATGTCAGAAAAAGTCAAAATGCACAATAAGCGCCGGAAAAATCCTGCAATATTTGTACACATAGTACCTTGCAAAACAATGTACTATGTGGTATAATCTAAACATACAAGATACCTTGCATCACAAAGTACCTTGTAAATACCAAAGAGAGGAAGCAGACAATGCAGACACAGCTTAAACGAGGGACTCTCGAAATGTGCGTGCTTTCAATACTGTGCCGCGGAGACAGATACGGCTATGAGCTTGTGAATATCATCTCGGACTGTATGCACATAACCGAGGGAACGATATATCCGCTGATGAAGCGGCTGAAGGACGCCGGAAGCATAGATTCCTACATAGTGGAATCCCAGGAAGGTCCGCCGCGCAAATACTACAATATCACCGACAGCGGACGGGTGATACAGAAACAACAGGAAGAGGAATGGCGGACATTCTCCGCCGCAATTAACAGGCTGCTTGACGGGGAGGAACACAGACAATGATCTGCACCACAAAATCCGAATTTATGACAGGGCTCCGTATCGCCCTCGAAAATAACAATGTTACGGATACTCGCGATATACTTACCGACTTCCGCCAGCACTTCGAGGACGGAGAGGCTGCCGGAGAAACGGAAGCCGAGGTTTGCAGAAAGCTCGGCGATATCGACGAGATAATCAAACAGTACATATCCGGGGATATGACGGAAAACACGGCATCTGAACAGACCGCAAACGCACAGCAATATACGGGGAATGCACAGACCGCCGCTCCCGAAGCTTCCGGCTTCGGCGCCGATTCACAGTACAGCGCTCCGCCCCCTCCGCAGTACGGCAGCGTACAGCAGGCAGCGCCCCAGCCCGCCGGATTTCAGCCCAGCGCCGGAAAGATAGTCGGTATCCTCTGCCTCGATATTTTCATCTATTCGTGGGCATTGCCGGCACTCGCAAGCCTTATAATCTCGCTTATGGGAGTTACGATATCATTCGCGGCATCGGGTCTCGGAATATTCTTAGCCGGGATCCTCTCCTGCTTCGTCAATATAAGCGGACTGATATCCACCGGATTCGCGCCCCTGAGCCTGATATTCCTCGGAATAATGTTCATGGCGTTCGGCGGAATGCTCGTGATAGCGTCCATAGGCTCGGTAAAGGGCTTCATCAACATAATAATAGCAATAATCAACCACCATGCAAAGATCTTCACAGGTCATAAAGTCCTCAGCAAGATCGGAAAGAAGAACAGGGAGGTACAGGCACAATGAGCAGATCGGGAAAATGGCTTCTGATATTCGGCATAATCGCTATCGTGAGCGCGGCAGCATTCGGATTCACAGTAGCGGCATTCGGCGTTACAGACGGCAACTACAACATAAATATCCCGGGAACGGGAATTAAGGTCATCGACGGAATTTCAATAGGAGGAATACCCATGGGAAATGCTGAAATACTTTTCAGAGAAGGACAGACAAACGTAAGATACGATTTCGAGCAGTACAAGGAATACACCGGAAGCTTCGACGCTGCCGACTTCACCGACATAAAACTCTCGCTGGCAAGCTGCAAGGCAAACGTGATCTGTGCAGATACAGACAAAGTGGATATCGTCTATAAAACAGGCAGCAAACCTGTGAATTTCACAGCGGAACTTAACAACGGTATGCTCTCTTTAGAGGAAAAAATGAACTCGGGCTGGTCATTGTTCGGTTCGGCAAAGAGCTCCGAGCTTACACTTACCATTCCCGAAACACTTTACAACTCGCTGGATATCAACCTTGCGTCCGGAAAGGTGTATTCGCAGAAGATAGCTGCCGACGATTTCAGAGCCAATGTGGCAAGCGGTTCCGTGGAACTCGGCATCGCGGCAGAAGATATCGATATAAACATAGCTTCCGGCAGCACTCTGCTCACAAACTGCGGAGAGGACAAAGCCGACAGGATCACGATACAGGTAGCATCGGGAAAAGTTGAGCTGAACGGTTACGGCGCAGAAAAGACCACCGCAAACATAGCAAGCGGCTCCGTACTGCTGAACGGCATTTCCGGTAAGGTAAACGGCGATCTCGCTTCCGGCAAGCTCACAATGGTATATTCCGAGTGGAACGACGATCTTGATATACATCTCCTCAGCGGTTCTGCCGACGCAACTCTCCCCTCCGGCTCCGGTGCAAATGCTTCTCTCAAGCGTCTCTCCGGCAGCATGAGCATCGACCTCGACGGCAATTCCCAGAAGCTGACAAGCACGATCTCCGGCGTAACCGTCGGCGGCAGCAATGTTCACAATATTAACGGCGATGTCGCAAGCGGCAGCATCAGGATACACAACTGACAGAAGAAAACCTCCCATGATCCGGGAGGTTTTTCTTGACATATCATCATTTATAAAGTATAATAGTAATGTGATAATGCAGCAGAGCTGCAAAACAAAAATAGGGGGTATTAAGAAATGAGGTCGTTTAAGAAACTTTTATCGCTATTTCTTGCGGGAGTGATAGCCGTAACATCAATGGTTTGCTGCGCCGTGACAGCTTCCGCGTACGATGACTTCGGCGACAACGATGACCTGTACGCATACTACAAGGAAACAAAAGACACGGTTTATATCTATCTTGCGGGCATGACAGAGTCGAAAATGAAAAATATCTACGGCAAGGATTACGAAACGCTGACCATGACTTTCAGCTACAAGTCAGCCCCGCTTTATCTGAAATATGTCGGCAAACCGCAGCTTATCACCTCTTCTTTCAAAGGAAACGATATCGCGTACTTCATAAAAGACGGATATTACAAGAAAAATGCCAGCAGCTATACATTCGTTTTCGAGATACAGAACAAGTACGGCGTGGTAAATACGCTTAAAAACAGCTCTTCCGTCAATGTCCAGCTTTATGCAGGCAAGCTCAAGAAGGAAGTTTACTACAACAACACCAAAAACATAAATGTAAAATTCTATCAGAGCGAAAAGGATATAAAGAGCATCACCGCCTACACTTTATCGAGCATTCCGAGCCAGACATACACCGGCAGCGCGATAAAGCCGAAGGTAAAGCTTACAAAGGGCATCGCCACTCTCGTCCAGGGAACGGATTACACCGTAACTTACAAGAATAACACAAAGATCGGTATAGCAACGGTAACTCTCAAGGGCAAGGGCAAGTACACCGGAGAAATGACCAAGTCGTTCAAGATACTCCCCGCAAAGACTACTCTTTCGGCAAAGCTCAGCGGCGCCAGGTACAAGCTCTCATGGACTGCGGTAAAAGGCATTGACAAGTACCAGGTATATGTTTCCGCAGACGGCGGGAAAACATTCTCAAAGACAACCATAGGCGGTTCCGAGACTTCGGGTTCGCTCAGTCTCGATACAGACAACACATACGTTTTCAAGATCCGTTCTTACAAGAAAGTCGGAAAGAAGACTTATTACAGCGAATTCTCAAATTCAGTCACGGTATAAACGAAAAGCACCGGCGTGAACCGGTGCTTTTTTCATTGAAGCATCTATTGTTTTTCCCAGTATTTTATGCCGGAATCGGGAACAAATAACGTCCGTATATACCCGTCCTTTGAAAGCACCGCGAAGTACCCCGTCTCCTTGTCAAAGTACAGCTTGTCGCCGTCGGACTCGGTCTTGTGGAGCACATTTGCCGACCCGGATCTGATAAGCTCGTTTGCAAGCGTGAGATATTCAGCCTGCGTGATATCGCCGAATTCGGCGCTGTGCTTTTTATAGTGCTCGTCGTAAAGGCTTTTGGTGCGGAAGGTGTACTTTTTTGCATTTGCTTTCACAGTCACCCTGCATTTCAGCGAAACCGAGCCGTGCTTTGCGGTTATCGTAACCGTACCGGCTTTTTTGGCTGTCACAAGCCCCTTGCTGACGCTTGCGGTCTTGCTGTTTGAAGATGACCACTTTATCGTATCTATCGCATTATTCACATAGATCTGGTATTTATCGCCGACAGCGAGGGTGAGTGATGTTTTCGTGAGCTTCGGCGCATTTACCGCCGCGGCTTCCGTACAGAATGCGGCAAATGACATAACTGCGGCAACAACAACGGTCAGCGCGGTGCATAATAATTTTTTTAGCATGACACAGAACTCCTTTATTATGATTTATATCAGTATATCAGAAAATAATATCATTGTCAACAGATATAAATAGTGAATGATGCCCCATTCTGAATTATTATTTCAAAAATCCTGCCGTTTACATCTGATTTTCAATGCAATTCGGCAAAATTTTCACTTTTTTGATTTTTTTGTGAAAAACTATTGCAAAATTCCTGCAAATGTGGTATGATATTTTCTGTAAGTTTAAAGCGGAAGAAATTTCCGCATTTCAGCCAACAAAACTACAGGAGGAAACAACCAATGGCACTGAAAAATCAGTATCTCATCGAACTTCTTGAGAGAGTAAAGAAAAGAAACGCGAATGAACCCGAGTTCATTCAGACAGTAACCGAAGTTTTCGAGTCTATCGAGCCCGTGATCGAAAAGAGACAGGATCTCGTTGACGCAGGCGTTCTCGAGCGCATCGTTGAGCCTGAGAGACAGATCATGTTCCGCGTTCCGTGGGTTGACGACAACGGCAAGGTTCAGGTAAACCGCGGCTACAGAGTACAGTTCAACTCCGCTATCGGTCCGTACAAGGGCGGTCTCAGATTCGCTCCCAACGTATATATCGGCATCATCAAGTTCCTCGGTTTCGAGCAGATCTTCAAGAACAGCCTTACTTCCCTTCCTATGGGCGGCGGCAAGGGCGGTTCCGACTTTGACCCCCAGGGCAAGTCTGACGCAGAAGTTATGCGTTTCTGCCAGAGCTTCATGAGCGAGCTTTACAGACACATCGGTCCGAACCTCGATGTTCCCGCAGGTGATATCGGCGTAGGCGGACGTGAGATCGGCTACCTCTTCGGTCAGTACAAGAGACTCAAGAACGAGTTCTCCGGCGTTCTCACAGGCAAGGGCATCCAGTACGGCGGCTCCCTCATCAGACCCGAAGCAACAGGCTACGGCGCAACATACTACACAGTTGAGATGCTCAAGCACTTCGGTGACGACATCAAGGGCAAGACAGTTGCTATCTCCGGTTTCGGTAACGTTGCATGGGGCGTTGCACTCAAGGTTACAGAGCTCGGCGGTAAGGTAGTTACTATCTCCGGTCCTGACGGATATATCTACGACAAGGACGGCATCAGCACTCCCGAAAAGATCGCTTACATGCTCGAAATGCGTGCTTCCTGCCGCAACAGAGCTCAGGATTACGCTGACAAGTTCGGCGCTGAGTTCCATGCAGGCGAAAAGCCCTGGGGCGTTAAGGCTGACATCATCATGCCCTGCGCTACACAGAACGAAGTCAACATCGACGAAGCAAAGAAGATCGTTGCAAACGGCGTAAAGTACTATGTAGAAGTTTCCAACATGCCTACAACAAACGAAGCTATCGCTTACCTCAAGGAGAACGGCGTTATAGTTGCTCCTTCCAAGGCTGTTAATGCCGGCGGTGTTGCAGTTTCCGGCCTCGAAATGTCCCAGAACTCCATGCGTTACAACTGGACAGCAGAAGAAGTTGACGAAAAGCTCAAGAGCATCATGAAGAACATCTTTGAAGCTTCCGTAAAGGCAGCTCACGAATACGGTCTCGGTGACGACCTCGTTGCAGGCGCTAACATCGCAGGCTTCCTCAAGGTTGCAGAGGCTATGAAGGCTCAGGGCGTAGTTTGATCTCCCAGACAAGTCTCTTCTAAAGCGCCTTCGCGCGTGTCCTACGCGGACGGCGGCGGGGAGCGCCCCGCGGCGAAATGACCGTAAAACGGAACTTTGAAAGTCCGCAAACAGACCCATAATACAGACAAAATCGGCAGTCACTAACGGCTGCCGATTTTTTTGCGAACTCTTGCAATTCCTTCCGGGATATGTTATGATAGAAAAAGATTAATGCGAAAGGAAATGCCAATGATGATAAAACTGCTTGCCGCAGCCGTCACAGAAGCGGCAGAGACCGCTGCTCCGCTCGAAGATATAAAGGAAACCTTAACTAATACGCTCGGTGAAGATCTCGTCGAGAATGTAAGCGGAATGAACAAAATGATGAATGATATCTGGCAGGGCTTTCTCGAAAAGCTCCCGACTATCATATTTGCTATAATACTGCTGATTATAGGGATATTCCTGTCCAAGCTTACCGTAAAGCTCATGGGCAAGGCACTCGACAAGTCAAAGCTCGATCTCACGATCAATCACTTCATAAAATCCGCGCTCAAGATCGTACTGTATGTTATACTGATAACCGTGATACTCACGCTTCTCGGAGTGCCGACAACATCTATAATCACAGTCATCGGTACCGCCGGTGTATCTATCGGTCTTGCGCTCCAGAACAGCCTCTCCAATATTGCGGGCGGATTCCTTATACTTATCGCCAAGCCTTTCAAAGTAGGCAACTACATAAGCGTTTCCGGAGTTGAAGGCACTGTGGTAAGCATAAATATCCTCTACACAAAGCTGATGACGCTGGACAACAAAGCGATATATATACCGAACGGAAACGCGTCCAACGCGGTGCTGGTAAATGTTACGGAAGCCGATCTCCGCCGTGTTGACAACGTGTTCTCGATATCCTACGACGCGGATTACAAGAAGGCAGTCGGAGCTATCTACAAAGCCCTCAAAAAGATACCGCAGGTACTTGAAACTGACGGTCACAAGCCTTTCGTCCGTATGTGCGCACACAGCGCAAGCAGTATTGATATACAGGTGCGCGCATGGTGCAAGACTGCCGATTACTGGGACGTTTACTTTGATATGATCGAGCATATCCGTATGCAGTTCATCGAGGAAGATATCGAGATACCGTATCAGCAAATCGACGTACACATGAAAGAAAACTAAACAAATGCACAATGCACAATTCACAATGCACTTTTACAATGCACAATTCACAATTCACAATGCACAATTGTGGAGCGCGCTCTGCGCGCAAATCTGAATCGTGACGAAATTACTTCATTATATCTATAGATACGAATTTAGTATAAAATAACCCGCAGCCGGTAACTACAGGACGTAGTAAGAAAGTCTGCGGGTTTCCTTTATCTGCTCCTGTCAAGAAATATCTGTATGCACTTTATCTCTTTCAGAGGAACATGGGTAAGACAGGAAATGTCATAGACATCAATGAACTTGAACTGGAGCATTTCCGTGACAGTCTTGTACTGGAAAGCCTTGTAAATATTCAGCACCATTTCATTGTACATATCTACTGCGGCAACAGAATCCTCTTTTGATATATCTTCTTTTTCTTCTTTTGCCCTTTTTTCAAGATCTTTCCAGTCTTTGTCGCTCATATCCGCAAATCTGATATTTCTGAGATCCATAGTTTTCCTCCCGTAAAAACAAAAAGTGCGCAGCCGAAGCCACGCACCTGTAAAAATGCAGTACTTGGCTGTTTAGCTGCGACACTATACATTCCAATTTCATTCGGGGCATTTTAGACCATACCTGAAAAACTGCATCTCTACCGCAATTATAGGTATGATGAAAAAAACCTAATATTACAAGTGAATATTGGATTCATTGTATGAAATTGTCATGTATAATGTCGCAGAATTATTGTACCATATCTCTGCAATTTTGTCAATAAAAAATCCCGCAGTCTCTAAACTGCGGGATTATTGCTGAAAGGGTTTGAATCTCGTCACGATTCAGATATGCGCGCGGAGCGCGCTCCACAATTGTGAATTGTGCATTGTGAATTGTGCATTTTAAAAGTGCATTGTGAATTGTTTAACTTCTTTTCGCTTTGTGGAAGACTTTCTTGCCCTTCTTGATGATGATCTGATCCTTTATCTCGATCATAGCTGTCGGATCGTCGATCTTCACATCGTCTATTGCAAGTCCGCCGCCCTTGATGATGTCTCTTGCGTCACGCTTGGAAGCAACGAGCTTTGTGAGCATAAGAAGGTCAAGAACGCCGATCTTTCCGTCTGTGAACGCATCATCGGGAACTATCGTTGTCGGCATATTCTCTGCGTCGCCGGAACCGCCGCCGAACATATTCTTTGCCGCTGTGAGAGCCTTGTTTGCCTCTTCCTCGCCGTGGATCATCTTGGTAAGCTCGAATGCGAGAAGTTCCTTTGCCTTGTTGAACTCGGCGCCCTCCATGTGCTTCTCCATTTCCTCGATCTCCTCGATCGGAATGAATGTGAGCAGCTTAAGGCACTTGATAACATCTGCATCAGCCACATTTCTCCAATACTGGAAGAACTCGTAGGGGCTTGTCTTTTCCGCATCGAGCCAAACTGCGCCCTTTTCGGTCTTGCCCATTTTCTTGCCCTCGGAGTTGAGGAGGAGGGTTATCGTCATAGCGTAAGCATCTTTACCGAGCTTCTTTCTGATAAGCTCTGTACCGCCGAGCATATTGCTCCACTGGTCATCGCCGCCGAACTGCATATTGCAGCCGTATTTCTGGTAGAGCATATAGAAATCGTAGCTCTGCATTATCATGTAGTTGAACTCAAGGAATGTAAGACCTCTCTCCATACGCTGCTTGTAACATTCCGCTCTCAGCATATTGTTTACGGAGAAGCATGCACCGACTTCACGGAGGAGCTCCATGTAATTGAGTCCGAGTATCCAGTCCGCGTTGTTTACCATAATTGCCTTGTCGTCACCGAACTCGATGAATCTGCTCATCTGCTTTTTGAAGCAGGCGATGTTGTGGTCTATATCCTCTTTTGTGAGCATTTTGCGCATATCTGTTTTGCCGGAGGGGTCACCGATAAGACCTGTACCGCCGCCGAGAAGGGCGATAGGCTTGTTGCCTGCGAGCTGCATACGCTTCATAAGGCAGAGAGCCATGAAATGTCCTACATGAAGGCTGTCTGCGGTGGGGTCGAAGCCGATATAGAATGTTGCCTTGCCGTTGTTGATAAGATCGGCTATCTCCTTTTCATCTGTAAGCTGCGCGAGAAGTCCGCGGCGCTTGAGTTCTTCAAATACTGTCATTTTGCTGTTCCTTTCATTTCTTTTATTGTATCTTATACTGCATTTTAAGGTTCTTTACAAACATACCGTTTGCCTTGTAGAATTCCTGTGCAGATGTATTCTGTGCATTCACGCCGAGCTCCACGAACTTTGCGCCTTTCTCTTTCGCATAGGCTTTCACCGCATCGAGAAGAGCGGTTCCTATTCCCTTTCTGTGGGCATTTTCGGCAACGCACAACTCATTTACTTCCACGAACACGAACGGGAGTATCTCACCTGCGCCCTTTGAGGTATCGCAGACGGATATTGCCGCGTAACCGTCGATAATGCCGTCATTCTCGGAAACTATGATATCCTTTCCGTCATTCTCGATGTAAGGTATCATCAGCTTATCGAAAACGGGCTGTTCGATCGGGGCGAATATGTCCGGGCGGTAGCCTATATGCTGTATATGGAGCTGTGCGTGCAGCACATTTATTCCTGCGAGATCATTCATTACAGCCAGTCTTGTCATACCGGCAACACTCCATAGGAAATGAGATCGTCGGGCGATATCACTTTTATCACAACCTTTCGGCGCAGCGCAGAGCCTGCGCCCGCATTGCTGTATTTCAAAGTACAGCATTATTTCAAAATTCTATCGAAACGCAGAGTTCCGGTTCAAAAGCACAGAGTATCAAATCTCCGTATAACGGGATCAAGTTTAGGGATCCAACCCCTTTTTAAAGGGGTTGGCGGGTCCGGGCAGCGCCCGGTCTCAAAAATCTCTCTTAAATCTCTCTCAAAAAATCTCTCACTTATTCTTCTTATAGATAGCGAGCATGCCTTTCAGAAGCAGATCGGCGTCATAGACTATGCTGCTCTTGCAATACGGGAGGACAAGCGGAGAATAGCCGCCGGTTGCGACTACTGACTTCACCGAGCCCATTTCCTTTGTGAAGCGCTCAACAAAGCCGTCGATCATTGACGCCATACCTATGATCACGCCGGAGCGCATGCTGTCAACCGTGTTGGTGCCGATAGCATGGGGGACGTTGCCGCCGCTTATCAGCGGGAGTGATGCTGTACCGGAGGAAAGCGCACGGAACGCCATTTCCACGCCGACAGAGATTATGCCGCCGAGGAACTCACCCTTTTCGTTCACCGCAAACACCTTGCTCGCGGTGCCGAGATCAACTATTATGCAGGGCAGATCGTAGTGTATCTTCGCCGCAACGCCCACACAGCACATATCCGCGCCCAGGGTTGCGGGATCATCTATCCTTATATTCAGCCCCGTCTTTACGCCGGGACCCACTACCATGCAGTCTATGCCGAAAAGCCGCCGCAGAGATGTGCGTATCTGCTCGGTAACCGGCGGCACTACCGAAGATATTATAGCCGCGGTTATGTCCTTTACGGAAATCTCGTTTATCGCAAGATAGTTTGATATCAGAACGGTATATTCGTCCGCCATTCTCGAAACGCTCGTCTCTATCCTCATGCAGAAAACAAGCTCCGAGTTCTCGTCGAACGCGCCTATCACCGTGTTCGTATTGCCTACATCGATCGTCATCAGCATTGTAAGTCACCTCATTCTGTCGGTATCTGCCCGTCCGGGTCAGATCCATTCACTGCCGCTTCCCTTAGGCTCAAATATTCCGAGAAGATCACTGTCGTAGTCATCTACCTCATAGTCATCTTCTTCCTCATCGGCTTCCGGCTCGCCGCCGCTGCCGCCGTCGGTATCATCGCCGCCGGTATCACTTCCGTTATCTTCGTCCGCTTCGCCGTCATCGTCAAACTCGTCGTTTGCGTTCGGACGCAGGAACTTCACATATATGAATATCGAAGCCGCAAACAGCAGGACTCCCGCAAGGCTCACAAATACCGCCAGCGGATATCCCGCAGTCGTGAACCTGAACTCTATCGTATGCTTGCCGGCTTCTACCGGAACAGTGATCAGCGTGTCTTCCAGAGCCGTGTAGTAGTTGACAGTCTTGCTGCTGTCCGAAAGATCCTTAAGTTCCGCCTTTTTGCCGTCGATGAATACCTCCCAGCCCTTTTCCTCTGGTATCGAGGTGAACAGGAAGGAGTCCTCCTCCGCATTCACCGTCACCTTCATTGACGTAGGCGTAGGACGCTCCGCGACAGTATCCTTGTTCTTGTCGAGAAGCTTCTGCAGATCAGTATTGATGTTCTTGTCGTTGATATAGACGAACTGCGCCTCGCGGAAATAGAGATCGTCCTTGGTGAGTGTAAGCCCGATCACAACTTCTTCGCCGCGCTTGAAATCGCCTATCTTCATTATGCTGTTGTTGTCGCCCTCAAAGTAGGTGCCGAGGAACGTCTTGCGGTTCAGCCAGACATTTACCTTTCTCTCGTACTTTGTCGGCAGGTACATATACAGCGACGAATCTATCGGCATGCTCATCGTATAGACAAGCTCCGCGTTCTTGCCCTTTTCCTTGACTTTGAAGCTGTGGTGTCCGTCAGTGGTCTTGCCCTGTGTGACATTCGTCTTTTCAAGCGTCACGGGAGTGCGGTCGCTGTTGATCAGCCGCTTGTAGTATCCGGAGTCGCGGTTGCTTCCCGCCATAGCGGAGAGCAGCTTGTTCTGCGCCTCAAACGGGTCGGATTCCGGCAGTTCCAGACTGAAATAAGCGGGATCCACAAGATACGCCATAGGCAGAGCATACTCGTTCTTTGTAACGGTGATGTCCTCCGCCGACTTAATGTTGGCAGTGCTGTTGTCGGGGCAGGAAAGCTCATACTTCACGCCGAGAAGGCTCTTTGTGATCTCGGTGGCTCCGGAATAGCGCGTATAGTGGCTGCGTGCGCTGAAACCGAGATCTTCGAGAAGCTTTATCGGCTTCGCGTTCAGCATGCTTGAGCTGTGCGAAATAGCGTACATGTTGAGCGCCATCGGATCGTTGACTGTGCGGAAGAAAGTCTTTTCTATACGGTAGAAGCCGTCGTCCTCTTCCTTTATGCCGCGTACAACTTCACGCGCCGGCTGTATTACATCGTTGTAGGAAGGACGCGTGGAATACACGATATCCGCGTCCTGGCGGAACAGCTGGGAAATGGTGTTGTAGAAACCCTCCGCAGCAATAATGAAGCAGAAAAGCACCGTCCAGCCCTTCTTAATACCGAGCTTATCCTTGAGCTGTACCAGCGCCGCCGAAACAAGCAGAAGAACGAACATTGCAGGCAGTACCACGGTAAGTCCGTCCATGGTGTCTCTGCTGATATCTTCAAGGTAGTTGTCGGCATTCTCTATCATCAGCAGTACCGCAAACAATATCAGCGCTACCGCGGCTATGCGTTTCTTCGGTATCTCGGCAATGCTGTCGAACGCCTTTGCCGCAAACGACACCATAATGAATGAGAGCATGAAGCTGTAACGGTAAGGGAGCCAGTTCGGGAGCTGACCGCCGTGCCAGAGCATATCGATCTGCTGAACATACATTGACACGCAGAGGATCGAGATAAGCACTGCTCCGGCTATCCTGTCGCGTCCGCGTATCTTCTTCGAGAAGAAGTAGAGCGGGAGCATTATCAGCACGATCGTACCGCAGTACACGAACGGAAGTCCGCTCATACGGCAGGTATCGTATGTCCCGGGGAACATCTTGTCGAGTATCTCTATAAAGTGGAAGTTTGTGGTTATCGCTTTGGCTTCGGTAACGTTGTCCGCGAAGTCGAACTTGCCATAGGAAAGCGAGTGGTACACCGGCAGCAGCATGAATGCCGACATCATCACCGACACTACCGCCACGCCCGTGAACATCAGTCCGCGCTGGATAAATACGCGGTACAGCTTCTTGCGGTGAGAAACGCAGGCGTAGTAGAAGAAGTATATCGCCGAGAAAATTCCGATCATATACCCGATATAGAAGCAGGTAACGAACGCGTAGGTAAGCGAGACCGTCAGCATTATGAACTTTCCGTTGTCTATCAGCTTCTCGACACCGTAAACAACTATCGGAAGTATCATTACTCCGTCCAGCCACATCGGGTTCATGGTCTGTTCGAGGGTGTATGCGCTCAGTGCATAGCAGGAGGCGAATATCACCGTTGTAAGCCTGCCCATTCCCTTTCCGCGGCTGAGATATATCGCCGCGCAGAGACCTATTGCGCCCACCTTAGTGACCATCATCGTCAGAAGTCCCTCGGTGATGCACTCACGCGGCCATATCCACACCAACAGGTTGAACGGGCTTCCGAGGTAATAGCCTATGATGCCCATGAACTCGCCGGAGAGATTTCTGCTCCAGGAGTAGAAAACGCTCTCCTTTCCGGCGAATACGTCATACATATAGTCGTAATAATAAACATACTGCCCGTTAAGATCCAGCGACAATACAGAGTTGTCGCCGAACGGGAAAACTCCGAAAATAAAATAGGATATCAGCAGTATGAGGCAGGGCGCGGCGAAGGATATCCAGAGCTGGTAGTCCTCTTTGAAGAACCGTTTTATGCCCGCTCTCGCATATCCGAGGTAATCGCCGAACGTTGTTCTGCCGTAATCAGCCGTTCTCTCCATTTGCTGCGTTATTTTCCTTTCTTTCTTTGTCCTTTGTATCTATCGAAACTATATATCTTGGTCTGAACTTTATCTCCTCATAGATCTTGGACATATAATAGCCTATGACGCCGAGACCTATCATTATCATCGAAGCCGCCAACAGTATTACAAGATATACGGTGGTGAAGCCCTCCTGCGCGGTCCCGCTGAAAAAGCGCACAAGGCTCTGTATGCCGAGTATGACAGCGAAAACGAAGAATATCATGCCGAGCGCGGTAACAAGCTGCATGGGGAAGTTCGTGAAGCTGGTGATATTGTTGAGAGCGAATGAGACGAGCTTGCCGAATTTCCATTTTGAAGTGCCGGCATTTCTCGGAGCTACCTCGAACTCTATCTTTGTGGACTTGAAGCCTACCCAGCTTGAAAGCGCACGGAAGAATGTGATACGCTCCGGAAGATCGTTCAGCGCGTCTATCACCTTTCTGTCCATCAGCTTAAAGTCGCTTGCCCTGTCGAGATCGACATTCGACGACTTTTTCATTATCCCGTAGAACCACTTTGCGAATATCTTATACACAAAGCTTTCCTTGCCGCGGGAAGCCTTTACCGCTTCCACCACCTCGAAGCCCTGCTCATGAAGCTTCACCATTTCCGGTATAAGCTCCGGCGGGTGCTGAAGATCACAGTCTATGACCACCGCGCAGTCGCCCGTGCAGCGCCTAAGCCCCGCAAAGATCGCACCTTCCTTGCCGAAGTTGCGCGAAAAATGCAGTCCGCGCACCGACGGGTTCTTGTCCGAAAGCCTGTCGATAATCTCCCATGTGCTGTCGGAGGAGCCGTCGTCAACGAACATCATCTCGTATTCTATTCCGGCTTTTTCCAGTATTCCCGATATCACCTTTTCGGTGTTTTCAATATTCTCCTGCTCATTGTAAGCAGGTATTATAACTGATAGCATTTGACTTCCCGTCCCGATTCAGTAAATATATAAGTCCCCGGAGGACGTATTGACGCGCAGCTTGTGCTTTGCGCCGTTATAGATCACGGCTGCATCGCCGTACTCGTGATAATATGTTTCATCAAAGCGCTCGGAGGTGAATGTCCCGCTCTCGGTGAAAAATTCGAGATAAAGAGACAATTCCTGCGGCATCAGCAGCGTAACATCGCCGGCACCGCCGTATATCGTCATATCCGACGCAAACGACGAGAATTCCGCGTAAACGCTGCCGCTGTCGGTACGCACCGAAGCCCGCTCATCTATGCCGAGCAGCCGCATATCGCCGCTCTTTGTGCCGAATTCAAGCGTTCCCGCCATAAGGCAGTCCGCAGTCACCGAACCGCTTGAGCTTGACAGGCTTATCCGCTCATACACCTTGTGAGGCAGGGTGATATGCACCGACGACTTTGCAGCTTCCGGCGAGAAAAGCGTCATTGTGAAGGTATCGTTCTGCGTTATGCGCAGCATTCCCTTTTCCTCTGTGAATATCAGAGGAAGGCTCCCGGTGTAGGAAACGATGACCTTGTCGGTATCGCCGTACTCTGCCGTTATCGGCATGGAGGTGGTTATTGCCACAAGCTCCCGAGGCGCTTCAAACTCGGCTGTCTCGGTGATAACGCTGCCGGCGTAGCCGCTTTCCGCAGCGCGGAAATGTCTTGCTGCACCCGCGGCTGTAAGTGCCGCTCCCGCAATGCAGAAAACGACGCTGAATATTTTAAGAAGTCTGATCCTCTTCATTGTAAGCTCTTTCCCTGCGCACTGCGGAGGATTTCAGAAACCGTCTGAAAATGCCATAGAAAGATGCGCAGACCGGCACGGCTCCGAAGCACATACCCGTTCCGATCAGCAACACTCCGCCGCTTATCATCATCAGCGCTCCGCCGGAGATGTCCGAGGTCACGGTGAGAATGCCAAGCCTTCCGAGAAGCACGGAGGGGAATGCGACGATACCGAGCGAGAAAAGCCCCAGCGCCGTGAACACATAACATACGGCGATCACGAACAAAAGCACCGAGCCTATACGCCCGGCAAAGTTATAGATACGGTATCGTGTCCTGTACTTCACGCCGTCACCCCTGTGTCCGCTTTTCGGAGATCTTTATCCCCATTCTGTCCAGAAGCGTTGATCTCGCGCCCTCGGAAAGTATAAAATACCCGCCGTCCGTCTCCCCATAGGGTATGTAGTATTCGCACGGGTTTATGCTGTTTTCAAGGGTATAGTTGAACACCGCCTGTATGGCGGTATAGTCGTCGAACACGATATCCGTCTCGGTGGTCTTTATTATCGCTTCCGCAAGACCCTGCATCTGTGTCGATGACATTCCTCTGAAATTGCGGTTTATCATATTCATAGCGGCAGAACCCTGCACTGCGAGAGTGTAATCGGCACCGCGCTTGAAATCGTAGGTGAGATAGTCGTAAAGCTTCTCCCCGCTCATATATACGGTGCCTTCCTCGAAGATCACAGTCTCCGTGGTCTCGGATACCTGGCGAGTAACTTCCTGCTCTTCCCCGTCAACCTCGATTATCTCCTTCTTGAGCACGGGAACTGTCTTCTTTTCTACAACATCGGACGGGATATTTACATACACAGCTCCGCCCATGTCGATAAAGTCGATGAATGACAGACGGTCAAACTTGATATAGTGCTCGCACTTTATGCCGAGAAGATCTTCTATTCCCTCGGCAACGGCTTTTGCGCCGTAGTTGTCGTACATCTCGTACAGGCTTCCGGTATTTCCGCCGTAGTTCACCCGCATATTCTCGCGAAGCGGTACGAACACGATGACTTCATTCCTCGGCTGATAGTTCATCAGCATGTAGTACATAGGCGTTGCCGCCTTCATATCCGAGAGCATTATCAGCGAAGTGATGTTGATATCGGCGCTCGGACGGTAGTCGGAACGCGAGATCGAGTATTTTCCGGCTCCCTCGCCGTCCTCCGGAAAGATAGAGCCCCAGATGCTCTGCACAAAAAGTCCGAGGACAACGAACGATACCACGAGAGCTATAAGATAAATATACCAGTTGCTTTTCCTTCTGACGCGCATTCGTTCTCACCCCTCCGAAGCTTATTTGCAAGGTTTTTTTGCGAAATTTCAAAAAACTGTTGAAATCGGCGCGCAAAAAGTATATAATAATAATGTAATTTTTGCTGTAACTATATTATTTTAACACAAATCAACATAAAATACAATAGTAATTTTCGATTTGATGTGACAAAAATTCATATCATAAGCGAACTTCTTTTATAAAACCTGTATCAATTATAAAACGGAAGGTGCATTGCTCAATGGATAAGCTTTTGCGCAGAGTGTGGGCGGAGATCGATCTCGACACTCTCGACAGCAACATTGCGGAAATAAAGAAGGCTGCCGGCGGAAAGCCGGTAATGGCAGTCGTAAAGGCGGATGCCTACGGACACAGCGCGGATATAATCGCGAAAGAGCTGTGGAAACAGGGCATAAAGAGCTACGCGGTATCGAACGTTCTGGAAGCTATTGACCTGCGGAAGACCGTTCCCGATGCCCAGATAGTCATCTTCGGCTACTGTGACGAGGAATGGCAGCCCGAGATCGCAGAGGGAGACTTTGAACAGACGGCGGCAAGCCTCGAACACGCGAAGATGCTGTCGGATTACGCCTCCGCTCACGGCACGAAGATAAAGGTGCATATAAAGGTCAACACAGGTATGAACCGCGTCGGGATAGATACGGCGGAGGAGCTGCATGAGATTCTTTCTCTTGACGGACTTGAAGTTAAGGGCGTTTATACACATTTCGCCGTTGCGGACAGCTCCGATCCCTCCGACATCGCCTACACCAACGAACAGCAGAAAAAGCTGAATGCTGTGGCTGCCGAAGCGAAGGAGAAAGGGATCCCGGTATATTCCCGCAACAGCGGCGGTATCCTCTACCACCCGGAATTCGGCGGAGATATGGTAAGAAGCGGTATCATCACCTACGGCTGTATGCCGAACACCGCGCTTGCGGTACCGCTCGATATAAAGCCGGTCATGCGGCTCCGTGCGGCGGTATGCCAGCTCAAGACCGTGCCTGCCGGAACGGCGGTAAGCTACGGCAGGACTTATGTCACCGAAAAGGAGACCGTTCTCGCCGTGATACCGGCAGGCTATGCCGACGGCTACTCCCGCGGACTGTCAAACAAGGGCGCGGTGTACATAAACGGTCAGCGCGCTCCCATAACCGGACGCGTGTGCATGGATCAGATGATGGCAGATGTTACCGGACTTGATGTCAGAGTCGGGGATATCGCCGAACTTTACTCGGACACCATAGATGAGATAAAAGCCGATAATATAGCGGATATGCTCGGAACGATCGGTTACGAGCTGCTTTGCCTTGTAAGCAAGCGTGTACCGAGAGTATCGGTAAGAAACGGAAAAATAACGGAGGTCATAAACTATATATGAACAGATATGAAACCCACTGCCACACCGCGGAATCGAGTGCCTGCGCATCGGCTCCCGGAGCCGTGCAGGCGGATTTCTACAAATCGAGAGGGTTCAAGGGGATAATCGTAACCGATCACTTTCTCAACGGCAACACCCGTGCTGACCGGCATACACCCTGGGAACAGCAGGTGGATATAATGTTCCTCGGCTACGAGAACGCGAAAAAGCGCGGAGAGGAGATCGGGCTCGATGTATTCTTCGGCTGGGAGTACACCATAGACGGCTCGGACTTTCTCACATACGGGCTGGACAAGGAATGGCTGCTTGCGCACCCGGAAACGGTGACAATACCTCCCAACGAATACTTCGATCTTGTGCGCTCCGCCGGAGCTTATGTGAGCCACGCTCACCCGTTCCGGGAGGACTGGTACATAGAAATGATAAGGCTGCTGCCCCGCAAGTGTGACGCGGTGGAGATAATAAACTCATGCAGAAAGCCGTTCGAGAATGAAATGGCGAAAGTCTATGCTGACAGCTACGGGCTTCCCTACACTGCCGGAAGTGACAATCACCACGCGAACCAGGCGCGTCTCTCCGGCATAGAAACGGAAGAGACGATACGGGACATACAGCATTTTATAGAAGTCCTGCGGGCGGGAAACTACCGGATCTTCGACGAAGTGAAAGAATAAGGATATATGGCAAATCAAAAGAAAAAGTTCATAAAGATGCGCGTTGAGGAAGAGTGCGCGATGAGCCGGGACGAGCTTGTTGAAAAGCTCGATGGGATAATCGACACCCAGTACCGCCGCAATCTCAACAAACTTCGCGGAAACGAGCTTTGTCTGTGGTCAAAGGCTGCGGAGAACTGCTACCGGCTCAGATTCTACCATTCGTACCGCGAGGATATGTGCGACACGATGATGACGATAGACATAGAAAAGGGCATGGAGCGGTGCAGCATTCACGGCTTCATACACAAGCCCGCCGCGATATGGGCGTGCTTCTGGGGAGTAATAGCCTCGGTGCTCATCGACTTCATTGTATTATCGTGGATGCTGCTTTTCAGCGAGAATTTCAGCCTTGAAGGCGGACTTATGGTCTCCGGCGCGATATGCCTTGTACGCGTATATATCTGCATGGCGCTGCTTGAGCTTAACCGCGAAAAGGTGCGGCTGATACGCGAGGAGCTGTATTCGGTGATACGGCACAGACCGGGCGATGATGCGGAAGAAACCGCGAATGACAGCGCGGAGGAGGACGAAGAAAATGAGGGAGATTGACGTATCGCTCGTTGCCGAGACGGTGGCGAAGCTGTGCGAGGACGCGAACCTGCACCTTCCGTGCATGATGCGCGAGACGATAGAGGACGCTGCAAAGCGTGAAGAAAGCCCGGTATGCCGCGAGGTGCTGGGCGATATAGTAAGCAACATAGACTGTGCCGCGGAACTGAACGTTCCGATATGTCAGGACACCGGCATGGCAGTAATATTCCTGGAGATAGGACAGGACGTTCATTTCACAGGCGGGAACCTGTATGAAGCAGTGAACAGGGGCGTTGCAAAGGGGTATGTCGAAGGAAAGCTGCGGCTCTCGGTTGTAAAAGACCCGATAAGACGCGGGAACACGAATGACAACACCCCGGCAGTGATACATACGTTTATTACGGACGGCGACAAGGTGAAGATCACGGTTGCGCCGAAAGGCTTCGGAAGCGAGAACATGAGCAGAATGAAGATGTTCACCCCCTCCGCATCGGTAGATGATATCGTGGCATTCGTAACGGAAACGGTGAATGTCGCAGGCAGCAATCCCTGCCCCCCGATCGTTCTCGGCGTGGGTATAGGCGGTGACTTCGAGCAGTGCGCGTTTCTTGCGAAGAAAGCGCTGTGCCGTGATCTGCGGATCCGCAATGCCGACCCGTACTATGCCGATCTTGAACAGCGTATGCTGGAAGAGGCCAACAAGACCGGCATCGGCTCACAGGGCTTCGGCGGTACCGTAACGGCGCTGTATGTGAACATAGAGACCGCTCCGACTCATATCGCAGGCTTGCCGGTCGCAGTGAACGTGGGCTGCCACGTAACCCGGCATAAAGAGGCAGAGATCTGAGAAAACGCCGCTGTCAGCCAATAAAGGAACTTTATTGGCTGACGTCCTCGCGGACAGCGCCGGGGCTGCTCGCCCCCGTCCCTCGGCGGGGAACGCCCCGCAGCGAATATGAGAATTAACAAGTCTGATGAAAGATCAATATAATTCATAAAACGAAAGGAAAGAAGAACAATGGCAATTTTAGTAACAGGCGGAACAGGCTACATCGGCTCGCATACATGTATTGAGCTGCTCAAGGCGGGAGAAGAGATCGTTGTAATGGATAACTTCTACAACTCAAAGCCCAAGGCGGTTGAGCTGATAAAGGAGATAAGCGGCAAGGATTTCAAGTTCTATGAAGCCGACATGTGCAATGAAGCGGATATGGAGAAGATATTCGCGGAAAACGATATAGAAGCGGTTATCCACTTTGCGGGATACAAGGCTGTTGCCGAAAGCGTACGGGAACCGCTTATGTACTATAAGAACAACCTCGGCGGCACATTCACCCTGCTTGAAGCAATGAAGAAACACGGCTGCAAGAAGATAATTTTCAGTTCTTCGGCAACGGTTTACGGAATGCCGGAGAAAGTGCCGGTTGACGAAACATTCCCGCTCTCGGCTATAAATCCCTACGGCGAGACAAAGCTGACTATCGAGGATATGCTCCGCGCGATCTGCAAGGCGGACAAGGATTTCTCCGCAGCGCTACTGCGCTACTTCAACCCTATCGGCGCGAACGAATGCGGCAAGATCGGCGAGGACCCCAACGGCATTCCGAACAATCTCATGCCTATAATCATCAACGTATGCACCGGAAAACAGGAAAAGCTCACTGTTTTCGGAAACGACTACCCCACTCCCGACGGCACCTGCGTCCGCGACTATATCCATGTCGTTGACCTTGCGCTCGGTCATCTTGCCGCGCTGAAATACGTCCGCACAAAGACAGGCGCAGAGCCGTTCAACCTCGGTACCGGCAACGGCTATTCCGTACTCGATATAATCAACACATTCGAGCGTGTGAACAACATCAAGCTCCCGTACGTCATAGGTGACCGCAGACCCGGCGATGCAGCGGAATGCTACTCCGTACCGGATAAGGCATTCAGGGAACTCGGCTGGAAGGCGGAGCGCGGACTTGAGCAGATGTGCCGTGACGCATGGCATTTCGTTGAGTGCAACAGATAAAAACTGGAGAACCTATGGATATAAAAGGAAAGTACAGCCGGAATTACTTTATGCCGCCGGAAGCGGATCACAGCTGGGTAACGAAAGAATATGTGGATAAAGCGCCGATCTGGTGCAGCGTTGATCTTCGTGACGGAAATCAGGCGCTTGTGGTGCCTATGAATCTCGGAGAGAAGCTTGAATTTTTCAAGCTTCTCGTAAGGCTCGGATTCAAGGAGATCGAGATAGGCTTCCCCGCGGCAAGTGAGACAGAATATGAGTTCTGCCGCCGTCTTATAGAGGACGGGCTGATACCGGACGATGTGAAGATACAGGTGCTCACCCAGTCGAGGGAGCATATAATCCGCAAGACTTTCGAGGCTCTTTCCGGCGCAAAGAACGCGATAGTGCATCTCTACAATTCCACATCGGAAGCACAGCGCGAACAGGTATTCCGCAAGTCGAAGGAAGAGATAAAGGATATCGCGGTATCCGGCGCAAAGCTCATAAAGCAGTATGCCGAAAAAACCGAGGGCAATTTCAGCTTTGAGTATTCCCCGGAGAGCTTCACCGGCACAGAGCCGGATTTTGCGCTTGAAGTATGTAACGCGGTGCTGAAAGTCTGGGAGCCAACACCGGAAAACAAGGTGATAATCAATCTTCCGGTTACTGTTGAGCTTTCGATGCCGCACATTTACGCCGAGCAGGTGGAATATATGTGCCACGGACTTTACAAGCGGGAGAATGTTATAGTATCGCTTCATACGCACAATGACCGCGGCTGCGCGGTAGCGGACACGGAATTCGGTCTGCTTGCCGGAGCGGAAAGAGTGGAAGGAACGCTGTTCGGCAACGGCGAGAGAACGGGAAATGTCGATATCGTGACGCTTGCGCTGAATATGTACAGTCACGGTGTTGACCCGAAGCTTGATCTTACCGACATACCGTCGATAGTAAGGACATACGAAAAAGTGACTTGCATGCGCGTATATGAGCGCCAGCCGTACAGCGGAGAGCTTGTATTCGCTGCATTCAGCGGATCGCATCAGGACGCGATAGCAAAAGGAATGAAGTACCGCGAAAACGGCACGGCGCGCTGGAATGTGCCGTATCTGCCGATAGACCCGAAGGACATCGGGCGCGAGTACGACGGCGATATTATCCGAATCAACAGCCAGAGCGGAAAGGGCGGCATAGGCTTCCTGCTCGAAAAGAAGTTCGGCATCTCTCTCCCGCCGAAACTGCGCGAGATCGTGGGCTACGCGGTCAAGGACGTTTCGGACAAGCAGCACCGCGAGCTTACGCCGGACGATGTTTACAGCGTATTCAACGGCTCGTTCGTGAATATCTTCTCACCTCTCAAAGTGCTTGAAACGCATTATATACAGAAGGACGGCGAGATCACTGCGTCCGTGACCACGCTTATGCACGGAAAGAAGTCCGTGACCGAGGGACACGGAAACGGCCGTCTTGACTCGGTTTCCGCGGCGCTCATGGAACTTCTCGGAACAGAGTTCTCGATACTCGACTACTCCGAGCAGGCACTCGAACAGGGCTCAAAATCGAACGCTATGTCCTACCTCGAGATTGGCATCAACGGCACTGTCTCATGGGGCGTCGGCGTCCACTCCGATATCATCATGTCGTCTGTGTATGCCCTCGTCAGCGCCGTAAACAGGGGTCTGCAGGAGAAGAAGTGAGAGACGGCGGACGCGCCGCGGCGAAATGCGTAGCGACATTCTTCTATCGGCAGGTGCATTGCACGAAGCAATGGCAGTTGCCGTCAAAAGCGCGCACGATGCGCGCATTTATAACGGCAACGATGCCACCTCGGTTAGTTATATTCATCTGAATACAAAAAAGACTGCTGAAACAGACGAGTTACAGCAGTCTTTATTCTGTTGTGATAACCTTCTCCCTTAACTGCGGAGCGATCAAAGTTTCTTGGAAGGGGGTTTGGGGGATAACCTTTTGCACCGCACGGAAGCGGTGAGAAGTTTTCCAAAAGCGCGCACGATGCGCGTCATACAGAAAACTTCGATTCACAAAAAGGTTTCCCCAAAGTCTCTAAAAAGCTTTGGGCGGTCACGCTCGCAGCTTCCTGCTGCGGGGCGAAGCCGCCAGCGGGGCAGCACCCCCTCTCTCAAATCTCTCGTAAAACTCGAAAAGGGTTGCAATTCGGCGCGGAATATGGTATAATATTAAAGTATATTGACTATTGAGTCATTCAAGTACACGAAACAGTATAAGGAGGTAAGATATGGCTTCGCATTACCCATTTTCAAAAGTTACCCCGCAGATCGAAGAGCTTGCCGCTCTCTGCACGGGCAACGGCAATATCTCCCCCGAACTTTACCTTGAACACAATGTTTACTGCGGACTGCGCGATCTTGATGGCAAGGGCGTTCTCACGGGGCTTACGGAAATTTCCGAAATAGTATCAAAGAAAGAGACAGACGGAAAGCTCGTTCCGTGCGAGGGAGAACTCTACTACCGCGGCATAAATGTTGACGATCTGATACGGGGATTTGTGAATGATGACAGATTCGGCTTCGAGGAGATCACATATCTCCTGCTTTTCGGCAACCTGCCGAATGCAGACCAGCTCGCCGAATTCACTAATATGCTCGGCTCTTTCAGAAGACTCCCCTCTTCCTTCGTGCGGGATATCGTGCTGAAATCTCCGAGCAATGACCTTATGAACACAATTTCCAAATGCGTGCTTTCTCTGTACGCTTATGACGACTTTCCCAACGACACCAGTGTGCCGAACGTACTGCGCCAGTCACTTGAACTGATCGCGCTGTTCCCCCTGCTTATGGTTTACAGCTACAACGCTAAGCGCTACTATATCGACGGCGACGGACTTATAATCCACCGCCCCAAAAAGAACCTCTCCGCTGCGGAGAACATTCTCTATATGCTGCGCGACGACTGCAAATATACAAAGCTTGAAGCCAAAGTCCTCGACGTGGCGCTGGTGCTCCATGCCGAGCACGGCGGCGGAAACAACTCCACATTCACCACCCATGTCGTTACCTCTTCCGGCACCGACACATACTCCGCTGTCACAGCGGCGCTCTGCTCTCTGAAAGGTCCGAAGCACGGCGGAGCGAATCTGAAAGTCATGGGCATGTTCGATGAGCTGAAACGCGAAGTAAAGGACTGGAAAGACGACGACGAGATCACAGCCTACCTCGATAAGCTTCTCGAAAAACAGGCTTTCGACAAGAGCGGTCTTATATACGGTATGGGTCACGCGGTATATTCAATATCCGACCCGAGAGCGCAGATATTCAAGAAATATGTCGAAAAGCTGGCTGCCGAAAAACAGATGGAGAAAGAGTATGAGCTATACTCCTCCGTTGAAAGGCTTGCCGCAGAACTCATTTCCCAAAAGCGCCGCATATACAAGGGAGTAAGCGCAAACATCGACTTTTACAGCGGATTCTGCTACTCTATGCTCGGATTGCCGCTCGAGCTTTATACCCCGCTCTTTGCGGCGGCAAGAATATCCGGCTGGTCGGCTCACCGAATAGAGGAGCTTGTGAACGGAAAGAAGATAATCCGTCCCGCATACCTTAACGTGCAGCCGAGAACGGAATACAGACCCTTATCGGAAAGATAAAACATGTAAAGAATAAAAGAGAGGAGGGAGGAAATGGAGCTTGAAGCAAAGCTTTCGGATATCGAGGACAGCAGGAACTGGATCGAGATAGAGCCGATAGAGATCGGGCTTTCCGGCGAGAACAAGTACCATATAACCCGCTGCAACGGCGTTGAGCTTATCCTGCGTACGTCCGGTATCGAAAACTACAAGCGCCACTGCGAAAGCGCAAAGTTCTCGCAGTACATTCATGACAGTCTCGGACTTAATATGAATCTCCCTATCGAGGTTGCCGCATGCGGCGGCGATACTCTTGCATACACTCTCTACACATGGGTAGAGGGCGAAGATGCCGATACAAAAATACGGAATATCCACACCCCGGAACAGGTTCGCTTCGGCGAAAAGGCAGGCGCTCTTCTCCGCCGCATACACGAAGTCAAAGCCCCGGACGATATCCTGCCGTGGGACGAATACTACCAGAAGCATCTTGACGAACTGCTCGGCAAATTCCGCATCATAGGCGTTAATTTCAAAGGCCGCCGTGAAACGCTGGATTTCATCGAGCGCAACAGGCATCTTGTAAAGGACAGACCCCAGACAGCCCTGCACGGAGATTTCCGTTCCGGAAACCTGGTTATCGGGAATGACGGCGAATATGGAATAATCGACTTCGGGCGCTGGTGCTGGGGTGACCCGTATATGGATTTCCAGTGCGTGAGCCGTTCCTGCACCATAGCCTTTGCGCGCGGTCAGATAAACGGCTATTTCGGCGGCGATATCCCCGGAGACTTCTTCTTACTTGTAGGGCTTTACACAGCCATGGATACGATCCGAAGGATATGCGAGGCTTACCGGTACGGCAAGGACGCGCTCGGGCAGGCGATATCCGCCGCTGAAAAGACCGTCCGCGAATATAACGGATTTGAGGGCATGATCCCGAGCTGGTACTGAGATATACCGCAGAAAGCAGCGACTACAAGAACAGGATCGGTGAGAAAATCTTGAAAAATATCATACTTACGGGAATGCCAGGCTGCGGAAAAAGCACAGTCGGCGTAGTTCTCGCCAAAACGCTCGGTATGCAGTTCGTTGATACCGATTTAATAATACAGCGCCAGAATCACGACGTACTGTGGCATCTTATAGACAGGTACGGCATAAAACGGTTTGAGGAAATGGAGGAGGAAGCGCTCCTGTCCGTGACCGAGACCGAAGATACCGTGATAGCTACCGGCGGAAGCGCCGTTTTCTGCGAACGGGGAATGAAGTTCTTAAAGCAGACCGGCATCTGCGTATATCTCGAAGTACCGTGTGACGAGCTGAAAAGAAGGCTTAACAACATAAAGACCCGCGGAATTGCGGCGGCAAAGGGCATGACGATAGAAGATATATTTGCGGAGAGAAGTCCGTATTATGAGAAGTATGCCGATCTCCGGATAGACTGCCTTGACCGTAATATAGAAGAGATAACGGAGATAATAGCATCGGGAACAGGCGGGATCAATGGATAAGATAAGATACCGGCACGAGATAAAGTACCGTATAAACGGCGGGACATACCACATACTCCGTCAGCGCCTGAACGCGGTAATGCAGCCGGACGGGCACGCGAAAAACGGAATGTACCGCGTAACGAGCCTTTATTTCGATGACATTTACGGCACGGCGTACAAGGACAAGGTGAACGGTGCGCTTAACCGGAAGAAATACCGCATACGCGCCTATGATCTTTCGCCGGATGTGATACATCTCGAAGAGAAGATAAAGAACGACAACGTCGGCTACAAAAAGAGCACAGCGATCACGGCAGAGCAGTACAGAAGCCTGCTTTCGGGAGACTACGACTTTCTTGCGGACGAAAAGTACGCCGACACTTCCGGCGGTGATATGTTCGCTTCTCATTCCGCTGCCCGGCTCTCACCGGCGGTGATAGTGGATTACATACGCGAGCCGTATATATGCAGGGCGGGCAATGTGCGCATAACGTTTGATATGAAGATATCCGCCTGTGTGAACGGGTTCGACATTTTCAGCCCGGACAACATTTACGAGACTGTCATGGAAGACAATGACATAGTGCTTGAAGTAAAGTACGACAACTATATCCCGGACTATATACTCCAGATGCTTACGGGGATATCCGCCGCGCAGGAGTCTGTCTCGAAATACATAATGTGCAGTGACCGTCTGCACGCGAAATACTGATATCATTCTCAACGGAGGGTAAAAAACAATGGCACCAAAGGCAATGAGCATAATAAGTGATACGATAGCGCTGTTCGGCGACGATCTGAATTTTACGGCGCTCACTCCCGCGTCGATAATCGCGGCGATGCTTTCGTCGCTCCTGTGCGGAGTGATAATATATCTTGTGTACCGCTTCTGCTACCGCGGAGTAGTGTACAGCGACAATTTCAACATACTGCTGGTGATGATAACATCTATAACGGGATTTATCATAATGACCATAAGCTCGAACGTTGTACTGTCGCTCGGTATGGTGGGTGCGCTTTCTATCGTTCGTTTCCGTTCGGCGATAAAGGATCCGCTGGATATCGGATTCCTGTTCTGGTCTATCGCCTCGGGCATAACTGCGGGCGCGGGACTGTACTTTGTGGCAATACTCGGCACGGTGCTGATAGCGGTGATATACATAGTGTTCTCTCTGCTGAAAAAGACGAAGCGCAACTATCTGCTTATCGTGCATTACACCGACGCTGCGGAAGATAACGTGAACGCAGTCCTCGGAGCAATGAAATACCGCCTTAAGAACAAATCCAAGACCGGCGACAGCAACGAGATCACGATAGAGATAAAGGTGAAGAACAACGACACCTCCGGGCTCTCCCGCTTCAAAGGCATCGAGGGCGTAACGTCCGTTACCCTCCTTGAGTATAACGGCGAGTATATGAATTGAAAGATCTGATACTATATTTCTATCGAAATATAGACAAATGCACAATTCACAATGCATAATGCACAATTGTGGAGCGCGCTCTGCGCGCATATCTGAATCGTGACGAAATACTTGATTTTGTCTGCGGATAGATACTAATGTAGTATGAGTGATTTAAGAGAAGGGGCGCTGCAAGATGCAGCGCCCCTTCTGTCACCTGACGGTTACGCAATGCGGCTGACCGACAGACTGATTAATATGTAACAATGGGAAATAAACCGATTATACGGGATTTATTATTATCTTTCCACCGCGAATAATCGCTGAATTCGCCGTGTTCGTCGATCTTCGGATGATCAACGATCTCGGCAAGCGTGTTATACGTCTCCTGCGAGAACGCACAAGCCGTGCATCTCCCGTCATAAACTGCAATATGTATCGAAGCCTTGTTTATATCGGGAAGCTTATCCGCAAGAGTAAGCAGCAGCAGGTTTTCACCCGTCGGAGGCTTTTTTACAACATCGTCGTATGTTCCGGAAGCCCCCTCGCCCCATCTGAAAGAGCCCCAAGCATTGTCTCCGTCGGAGAAGAAATTGTCCGGGTCTGCGGCACTCACAGTCCACTTCCCATTCACGGCTTTGATATCGAACTCCTGGAGCCGTCCCGGCTTCATGCCGAAGCCGGCGTTTTCGGCATCAACGAGAGAAAGACTCACAGTGCGCACTATCGTCGCAGCAACGGCATTCGCGCTCGTCTGTCTGCTCCGGTTCACATATCCGAGCATTGACGGAATAAGTATCGACGCAAGTACCAATGACAACAGCGTTCCTATCGCTCCTATTATCACTGCCGCGATCGACATTCCCTTTAATCCGAAATTTCGCTTTGCAAGACCCACAATGCCGAGGATAAGACCGACCGGCGCGATAATAAGCGAAAAGATGAATGCGCAGATCGCAAGCGCTGGACTTTTCGGGGGCTCCTGCTGAATACTCTGCTGATAATACTGCTGGTAAACCGGCTGCTGTACCGGCATCTGAGCGGCTGCAGGCGTGTCCGCAGGTGCGCCGCATTTTGTGCAGAACTTCGTGCCGTCGTCAAGCTGTGTTCCGCATTTTCCGCAGAAAAATGGCATTTACAGCACCTCCGTTACTTTACGCTGAACAGTATATCGCCGTATGTCGGTACCGGCCAAAAATCGTCGCCGACAAATGTTTCAAGCTCATCTACTACCGCGCGGATCTCGTTCATCTTCGCAAGCACCTTGTCGTGGAAGAATACGGCAGTCTCTTTCGCATCGGAGAATGAAGAAGCCTGACCAAGAAGATCACAGAGCTCACCGCAGCTGCTTACCATTGCCTTTTCAAGCGAAGTCGCTCTTTCGGCAGTCTCGATCTCCACATCAGCATCGATACCGATGTTCTTCTTTGAAGCTGCGGTATCACACAGGAACTTGATAAATGCCATTACCGCCGGTGCATACTGATGCTTCACCATATCGGTAACGGTGTGGGCTTCTATGTTTATCGTCTTGTAGTAGTTTTCGAGCAGTATCTCGGTTCTTGCGTGTATCTCGCGCTCGGAGAAGACCTTGTGAGCGGTGAACACCTTCATGCTCTTTTCGTCCTCAAAGTGAGGGATAGCGTCAACGGAAGAAACCAGGTTCGGAAGTCCGCGTCTCTCCGCTTCTTTCAGCCATGCTTCGTCGTAAGCATTGCCGTTGAAGATTATGCGCTTGTGCTCTCTGAATGTACGTGCGAGAAGCTCATGCAGAGCCTTCTCGAATGCATCGCGGTTGAAGGCTTCACTGCCCTCGCTGGAAGCAAATTCAAGCTCATCTGCGAACTGCTTCAGCTCTTCGGCAACGATAGTGTTGAGAATGATATTTGCAGTCGCAACATTCTGTGACGAACCCACCATTCTGAACTCGAACTTGTTGCCGGTGAATGCAAAGGGAGATGTCCTGTTGCGGTCTGTGGAGTCCTTCTTGAAGTGCGGGAGCGCAAGTACGCCGAGATCAAAGTCGGTGCTCTTCTTCGGCACTGTACCGCCGCTGATTATAGCTTCAACCACAGCGTCAAGCTCCTCACCGAGGAATACGGATACAACAGCGGGAGGCGCTTCATTTCCGCCGAGACGGTGATCGTTTCCGGCAGTCGCCACGGAAAGGCGCAGAAGCTCCGGATACTCGTCAACGCTCTTTATGACCGCGGCAAGGAATGTAAGGAACTGTACGTTCTCCATAGGCGACTTGCCGGGATTGAGCAGGTTCTGCCCGTCATCGGTGGAAAGCGCCCAGTTATCATGCTTTCCGGAGCCGTTCACGCCGTCGAAAGGCTTCTCATGCAGGAGACATACCATGCCGTGACGAAGCGCCGTTTTCTGCATAACTTCCATAGTGAGCTGGTTCTGATCCGCCGCGGCATTGGCGCTGGAGAAAATCGGCGCCATTTCGTGCTGTGCGGGTGCAACTTCGTTATGCTCGGTCTTTGACATTACTCCGAGTCTCCAGAGCGCGTCGTCGAGATCGCGCATATATGTGTGAACACGGCTGTTGAGTGCGCCGAAGTAATGATCGTCCATTTCCTGACCTTTCAGCGGAGGTGCGCCGAACAGCGTCCTGCCGGTATAGATAAGGTCTTTGCGCTTTTCGTAAACGGACTTGTCGATAAGGAAGTATTCCTGCTCCGCGCCGACTGTAGCGATAACGCGCTTGGAGGAAGTGTTGCCGAAAAGACGGAGTATTCTCATCGCCTGATCGGAGAGCGCGTCCATTGAACGCAGAAGCGGTGTTTTCTTGTCAAGTGCTTCGCCTGTATAGGAGCAGAATGCGGTGGGTATATAGAGAGTTCCGTCCTTGATGAATGCATAGGAAGTAGGATCCCATGCCGTATATCCGCGGGCTTCAAATGTAGCGCGGATACCGCCGGAGGGGAATGACGAAGCGTCCGGCTCGCCCTTTACGAGCTCCTTGCCGGAAAACTCCATTATTACCGCGCCGTCGCCGGTAGGCGCAATAAAGCTGTCGTGCTTCTCGGCAGTGATATTTGTCATAGGCTGGAACCAGTGGGTGTAGTGGGTAGCGCCCTTCTCCACTGCCCAGTCCTTCATTGCCGCGGCAACGCTCTCCGCTATGGAGCTGTCAAGTTCACGGTTGGAGTTCATCGTTGCTTTCAGCTTTCTGAACACCTCTTTCGGCAGTCTCTGACGCATCGTGGATTCGTCAAATACGTCATCACCGAATATTCTTGCAACATCTGTCTTTTCGTTCATGTCGGTTTTCCTCCTGTATATATGTTGGCTGATAATTGATTTTCGGATAAAAAAGGCGTTCCGGCATAGTTATCCCATACCGGAACGTCATTGTTCACTGCTATATTATATTACATTACGGCGCATTTGTCAACTGTTTTTTCAAAGTTTTGTGCCGCGTGCCTTTATTATCTCTGCCATTTCACCGACATTGCCCATTCCGGAGACCTCGCCCATTGTGAATTTCACGCCGAACTCGTCCTCTACTGCGGACATGAGGGTGATGTGGCTGAGGCTGTCCCAGTCGTCGATATCATCGGCTGTGGTATCCTCGTCTATCTCGATGCTGTCATCGTCAAAAAAGTCTCTGAACACCTGTGTAAGTCGCTCGTATATCTTATCCATAATTCCTCCGCTTTTTAAAATGCACAATTCACAATGCAAAACAAATGCACAATTCACAATGCAAAATGCACAATTAAGGTGCGGCTTGCGCCGCAGAATTTAAATCGTGACGAAACACGATATCCATTTTCCTGTTAATGCACTTGTTGTTATTGTGAGGCATAGCCCGCCGCTTTGTCACAATTCAGATATGTGCGCGGAGCGCACACCACAATTGTGCATTGTGAATTGTGCATTGATAAAGTGCATTGTGAATTGAAATAATTACTTCTCTACTGAGAATGTTGCAGTCTCTTTCGGGCGGTTGTCGATAACCCGCTTTGCCTTGCCGGCTGTACGCTCGATCGACTTGGGCTCAACGAGGGAGACCTTTGTGCTTATGCCGAGAACGGTCTTGAGATCGTGATGTACGCGGTTGCGAAGAGCCTCAACTTCTCTGTAATCGGTGAGCAGAGATGCGTCTGCAAGCTCAACCTTTACTTCGAGGTTATCGGCGGAGCCTTCGCGTCCTACAACGAGCTGATAATGCGGAGCAATCTCCGGAATTACCATGAGCACGCTCTCTATCTGGGACGGGAACACATTTACGCCGCGGATCTTCAGCATATCGTCAGTACGTCCGGTAGGCTTCATCATACGCGCATGAGTTCTTCCGCACTTGCAGGGTTCGTATGTTATAGAGGTGATATCGTGTGTCTTGTATCTGAGCACTGGCAGACCTTCCTTGTCGAGGGTGGTGACAACAAGCTCACCGCTCTGACCTTCGGGGAGGTTCTCACCGGTAGAAGGATCTATTATTTCGGGGAGGAAGTGATCCTCGTTGAAGTGCATACCGCAGCGCTCGGTACATTCGCCGGAAACTCCGGGCCCCATAAGCTCGCTCATACCGTAGTTATCGGTTACGAACATGTGAAGCTTGCTTTCGATCTGATCGCGCATCTCGGGGGTGCAGCCTTCGGAGCCGAGGAGTCCGAGACGAAGCTTTATCTCTTCGGGCTTTATGCCGACTTCTTCCATGACCTCGCCGATACGCAGGGCGTAGGAAGGCGTGGATACAAGGGCGGTAGTGCCGAAGTCGCGCATCATCATCACAGTCTTTTCGGTATTGCCGGAAGAGCTTGGAACAACAGCCGCGCCGAGCTTTTCAAGACCGTAGTGCAGTCCGAGCGCACCGGTAAACAGACCGTAGCCGAAGCAGATCTGAACTATGTCGTCGGGAGTAGCGCCGGCAGCGCAGATTATACGCGCCATGCAGTCACTCCACATATCGAGGTCATTCTTGGTGTAGCCGACAACAGTAGGCTTTCCGGTAGTTCCGGAAGATGCGTGGATACGCACGATATCCTTCATAGGTACAGCGAACATACCGAAAGGATAGTTGTCGCGGAAGTCCTCTTTTGTGGTGAACGGGATATACTTTATATCGCTGAGGGTCTTGATCTTTGTGGGATCGAAGCCCGCCTTGTCAAACTTGTCCTTGTAGAGCTTAACATTCTCGTAGCAGTAAACTGCTGTCTTTTTCAGCTTTTCAAGCTGTATCTTCTCGATATCGCTTCTCGGCATGGTTTCTGCCGTCTTGTCAAAAAACATTCCATTTCCTCCTTTAGATCGGGGGAAACCTTTCTGAAGAAAGGTTCTCCCCCGAACCCCTTTCCAAAGACTTTCATTCGCTTCGCATTTATATGTGTCTGATGTTGGCTGCTTACGAAACGATCATTTTTTCTTCTTTTTCTTGTTCTTCTTTCCGCTGTTTGAGGGTTTTCCGGAAGCGGCGGAAGAAACTGATTTTACCGGTGCTTCTTCGTCATTTTCCACAGCATCGTTTCCGGCAGTGATAGCTTCGCGCTGCTGAACTACGACGCGCTTGTCGTAGCAGCTGAATATCCTGTCGGTGTCGGCTTTCTTGAGCTTAGGCGTGATAAGGCTCACCACAGGTACGATTATAAGCGAGCATACCATTGTGAATGCGCCGAGGTTTACCGGAGATGCGACTGTAAATCCGAGGAATGTTCCGGAGAGCATTCCCATAGAGCCGAGGATAAGATGCAGCACAGTTACACCGATGCCGAACGCGAAACTTACCCATACACTCGCTCTTGTGGTCTTTTTCCAGAAAAGTCCGTAGAGGAACGGCGCTAAGAATGCACCCGCAAGCGCACCCCACGAATAACCCATAAGATCGGAGATAAGTGCGTTCTTGTTAAGCGCGATAACTACGGAGATAACAAGGAATACCGCTACGAAAACACGAAGCACTATAAGCTGCTTCTTTTCGTCCAGCTTTCCTTTCATCATCGGCTTGATAAGGTCAAGTGTTATCGACGAGCTCGATGTAAGTACAAGAGAAGAAAGAGTGGACATCGAAGCCGAAAGGACAAGAACAACGACTATACCGATAAGAAGATCGGGGAGCTTTTCAAGCATCGTCGGGATAATCGAGTCGAATCCGCTCACGGGATTTCCGTTGGCATCGGGCTCTACGAATATACGTCCGAAACCGCCGAGGAAGTAGCAGCCTCCTGCCACAACGAAAGCGAAGATCGTGGAGACAATGGTTCCGGATTTGATCGAACGCTCGTCCTTGATAGTGTAGAACTTCGTGACCATCTGCGGAAGTCCCCATGTACCAAGCGAAGTCAGTATCACAACGCCGAGAAGGTTGATCGGATCCGGTCCGAAGAAGCTTGCATACGCGCCCTGCATTCCCGCAAGCACGCCCTTATCATTGGGTATCTGCGACATCTGGTTGAGGGCTTCATAGAATCCGCCCTTGCTGTTGAGGGTGGCGATAACTACCGCAGCTATTCCCACAAGCATTATTATGCCCTGCACAAAGTCGTTGTAAGCGGTGGCCTTATATCCGCCGAGTATTACATAGACCGCGGTAACCACTGCCATTGCGATAACGCATACAGCGTAGTCTATCTGGAATACCATTTCAAACAGCCTCGAAAGTCCGTTGTAAACGGAAGCAGTGTAGGGTATAAGGAAGATAAAGACGATTATCGCCGCAACTACCTTGAGAGCTTTGCTGAGATAGCGCTTCTCGAAGAATTCCGGCATTGTCGCGCTTTCGAGGTGCTTCGACATAACGCGGGTACGTCTTCCCATGAGCGCCCATGCCATAAGCGAGCCGATAAGACAGTTTCCTATGCCGACCCATGTGGACGAAACGCCGAAGTTCCAGCCGAACTTTCCTGCATAGCCTACGAATATGACCGCCGAGAAGTAACTTGTTCCGTAAGCGAAAGCCGTTATCCACGGACCTACCGAGCGTCCGCCGAGGACATAGTCGTTTACGGTGTTCGCCTTTCTGTTGCAGTAAATACCGATGCCGACCGCGACTGCGATATACAGCACAAGTATTGTGATAATGATTGGCATGATATGCTCTCCTTTAAAGTTACGCTGCTTTTTTGTAACGTCGCATTTTTGCGCTAAAGCATATTATACCTTTTTTTTCGGCGTTTGTCAATAGTAAAAAACTACAACGATCACATTTTACCGCCCATAAAACTGTTGAACCACGCATGTTCCCCGAACGGCATCTTTTTCGGCGGTATCCCGTCCTCCTCTGCCGGTATGCCGACAGGAAGAAAGCAGACAAGGTCATACCCCTCCGGGACATTCAGTATCTCCGCCATTTTGTCGCATATCCTGTCATCATCGGTGATATGCCCCTCGTACCAGCAGCTCCGGTAACCGAGCGCAGTAACAGCAAGCAGCATATTCATTATCGCCGCGGAATAGTCCTGTACAGCGAAGCACTTGTCCCTGTACGCGTTTATCCTCTGCGAAAGAACGCATATCGCCGCCGGAGCCGTCTCCGCCACAGGCGGGTCTATAACTCCGAGCAGTTTCTTCATCACCGCCGGATCATCGGCTGCGATCAGACTCACCGTCTGCCTGTTGCAGCCGGAAGGTGCCGCAAGCCCCGCCTGCATTATCTTTTCAAGATCGTCGCGCGGCACCGGCACAGGCTTGTACTTCCCCCGGTAGCTGCGTCTGCTCTCAATTGCTTCAAACACTTCCATTCCCGTCACCTCACAGGTTTCCCGACTGCTTCATCAGCTCGTCTATCAGCGCCCGTTCCGGAAGTCCGTCCGAGAATGCCGCGGCTCCGCCCGCCGCAGTTCCGAGTTTCAGCGCATATTCATAGTCCCCGCTTTCACAGCCTGCCAGAAAGCCTGCAACCATGGAGTCGCCGGCTCCCACGGAGTTGCGCACCGTCCCGCGGAACACGCCGCACCTGTGAGTTACGCCGTCCGCATCGACAAGCAGCGCGCCGTCCCCTGCCATTGACACCAGCACGTTCACGGCTCCCATTTCTTTCAGCTTTTCAGCATACCGCTCAACATCGTCAATGCCGGAAATATCCGCGCCGAAAAGCTCCGCAAGCTCGTCCCGGTTCGGCTTTATCAGGAACGGACGGTATTTCAGCACATTCAGCAGCAGTTTGCCGGAAGCGTCAACTGCCGCTCTTACGCCCCTCCCGTCAAGCATTCCGAGTATCCGCTCGTAGATATCGGCGGGGAGCGTTTTCGGCACACTTCCCGCAAGCACGACAGTATCGCCGGCTGTCAGCTTATCCAGCTTCTCAAAAAGGCGGTCAACAGACGCGCTGTCGATATCGGGACCCTGCCCGTTTATCTCGGTCTCGTCACCCGACTTTAACTTTACATTTATCCGCGAACAGCCCTTTTCAAGCCGTATAAAATCGCTGTCTATGCCCATATCGCGGAGCCCCTGCTCTATCGCCGCGCCTGTGAATCCCGCGGTAAAGCCAAGGGCGCGGGACTTTATGCCCAGCTCGTTCAGCACCGCGGAAACGTTGATGCCTTTCCCGCCGAAGTATATCTCCTCGCCTGCAGAGCGGTTAGTCGCGCCGGCGCGGAGTTCGTCGATGTGCATGACATAATCGACTGCCGGGTTGAAAGTTACGGTATATATCATTCCTGTCTCCTTAAAGATTTATATAATAGATGAAAATGTCGTCATAAGTCCCGTCTCCGCGCCGGAATCCTGCGGGTATCATTCCCGCCTGCGTGAAACCGATCTTCTCATAAAGCGCCTGTGCGCCCTTGTTTGAAGCGGTGACGGCGTTGAACTGCAATATCCGGAAGCCGTTCTTCCTGCCCGAAGAAAGAGAATCGCGGACAAGAAGCTCCCCGATATGCTCGCCTCGCCGTGACTTTTTCACAGCGTAGCTTGCGTTGCAGATATGTCCGCATCTTCCCACGTTGTTCGGGTGCAGGATATACATTCCCACTATCTCGCCGGTTTCACTGTCCTCAGCGGCCGCAGTGAATGTCTGCGCGGCGAAGAATTCCGCTGCACTGCGTTCATCAAGGGGAATGTCCTGCGGGAATGCCGCCGCATCATCTACCACACTGTTCCATATCGCTGTCATTTCCGGTATATCACATTCTTCGTATTTCCTCACTGTAATGCTCATTTTAACACTGCCTTATACCTTTCTTTTGCCGAAGCACTGAACTTCGGCTCATATTCCTTTGTAAGCCCGGAGTTTCTTATTATTTCCCGCGCCTCTGCGACGCTTCCGAGAGCGCCGATGCCGATAAGCGCAGCAACTGCGTTTCCGAGCGCAGTTGCTTCCGTCGGACCCGCCACAACGCGCTTTCCGGTATAGTCCGCGGTGAGCCGGCAGATCAGCCTGTCCTTCGTTCCGCCGCCGAACATATAGACCGCATCAAACTTCCGCCCTGTAATACGCTCTATATCATCGAGCGTGACTGCGAATTCCGCCGCAAGGCTGTCATACACGGCTCTGAGCAGCGCACCCCTGTCCGTGGCATCGCCCTGTCCGGTGCGTTTTATGTACGCGGCGATCTTCTCCGGCATATCGTCCGGCTGCGCAAAGCCGCTGTCGTTGGGGTCAATGAAGTATTTCAGCGGCTCGGCTGCTTCGGCAAGCTTTTCCATTTCCGGAAAACCTATGCTGCAGTCCGTTAGCCGGAACGAGCGTCTGCACTCCTGGAAAAGCCACATTCCCATGATGTTTTTGAGGAATGTGACAGTTCCGCTGTGACCGCCCTCATTGGTGAGCCCGGCATCAAATGCTTCACGGCTTATCACTGCTCTGTCAAGTTCCGTTCCGAACAGCGCCCATGTACCTGTGCTTATGAACGCGAACTCCTTTTCGGAAGCGGGAACGGCTGTGACTGCCGCGGCGGTATCGTGGCTCGGCACCGCGATCACAGGTATCTTCCTGTCACCGGCAAATTCCGGTTTCAGATACCCGTAAACCTCGCCGGAATATATCATATTGCAGAAGATACCGTCGTTAATACCGAGGGTACGGAGAATTTCCTTATCCCAGCTCTTTGTTTCCGGGTCAAGCAGCGATGAAGTGGTGGCTTCGGCATACTCGTTATGAAATTCGCCGGTAAGAAAATTGCATATCAGATCGGGCATCATCAGGAAATGTCCGTGTTCGAGACTTTCCGGACGCGCCTTTTTCAGTGCGTATATCTGATAGATCGTGTTGAACCACGCAGGCTGTATGCCGGTGCGCAGATAAAGCTTATCAGCACCGCCGAACAGCCCGTTGACCTCATCTATAACCGCTCTCGTCCTGTTATCCCGGTAATGAACGGGGCGCTCGATAAAGCTGCCGTCGTCGGCAACAACAGCGAAATCCACTCCCCATGTATCGACAGAAACGGCTTCAATGCCTTCGGTCACAGCCTTTCCGAGTGCGGTCTTAACTTCTCCGAGCAGCCTGTCGATATCCCAGTACAGCGTACCGTCAGCCGTTATCGGCTCATTCGGAAATCTGTGTATCTCGTTCATGCCGAATGTTTTACCGTCGAAGGAAACAATGATCGCGCGTGCGGAAGACGCGCCGAAATCGAAAACAAGGACTTTTGACATAAAATACCTCATATTATCAAAAAAGCTCCGCAACATACGGAGCTTTTTGTGTTAAATTGTGTAATAACTTACTTTCTCTTCTTAGCAACTACTACTGCGCCTGCAGCTACAAGAGCGATACCTGCAACAACTGCAACGTCCTCGATACCTGTGTCAGGAGAGCCCTTTGCGGAATCTGTAACTGCTGCTACATCACCTGTTGCGGGAGCGGGAGCTGCTGTCTCTTCAACGGGAGCTGCTTCTTCAGCTGCAGGAGCTGCTGCACCTGCTGTGCCGGAAACTGTGAAAGTAACTTCCATCTTTGTCCACTCGCCTACAGTCTTGGACATTGCTGTAGGAGTAGCGTCTGCTGCAAGACCGTCAACTGTTCTTGCGTCATCGGGAAGAGCGGATACCCACTCGTTGTAGAGGTTTACTCTTGTTGTAACGCTGTCATCGGAAGATGTGTAAGGTGTACCGTTGAGAGCAACTTCATTGCCGTCGAACTTAACGCTGTCGATAGTGATAACCATTCCGGGGAAGAGTGTCTCACCGTCAACTACCTGTACAGCTGCGAAAGCGATATCGGTAGCGCCGGGCTGTGTTACATCTTCGCCTGTCTCTTCGTCGGTGTATGTAGTGAAAGCGTCAACGGAAACTGTGTACTGACCGTCACCTGTGATGACAGCTGTTGTTTCCTGTGTAGCATACTCATTGCCGTCGAACCAGTACTGGCAGGTCCAGTTACCGTCGGAGAAGGCGATACCGGCCTGACCGGGTGTTCCCTGTGCGTCAACTGCGAAAGATGCTACTGCGAGAGCGGAAGCTGCAACTGCGGAAGCAGCGATTCCGGCCATTATTTTTGTTAATTTCATTTTTAGGTTCCTCCATAAAAATACTTTTGCTGTGTAATCGTTACACAAACAGATTTACACGATTATTATACATCTTTGCCCGGAATAAAACAATCCGCAATTTATACAAAAATAAATTGCGGATTTGTCTTTTTTGTTCAATTGTTACAATTGAGTTACAATAATGAACTTACTTTCTCTTTCTTGTAAGAGCGATACCAGCGCCTGCGAGTACTGCAAGACCAGCAACAACTGCAACGTCCTCGATACCTGTGTTAGGAGAGCCCTTTGTGGAATCTGTAGCTGCTGCAACATCACCTGCTGCGGGAGCTGCTTCTGCGGGAGCTGCTTCTTCAGTAGCTGCTGCTCCGCCGAGACCTGTTATTGTAAACTCAATAGCGAGGGACTTTGTCGGGAATGCTGCACCATAGCTTCCGATCTCATCGTTCCAGATGTTAGCGAGGGAAACGTTGAAGTTAGCGTTTGTTGTATCGCATACAGGGTTGTCATATTCCTTAGCAACTGTACCGTCAACGATAACCTTAGCGTTTGTGCAGGTTACTGTACCGTCGTTCGGGATATCTGTGGAAACGAAGATGAGGTTGAAATCGTTGGCACCGTCAGCTGTCCAGTCAAGATCCTCAGCCTTTACAGTGTATGTACCGTCAGCGTCGATGGTAACATCTGTGTAAGTAGCGGGGAGAACGTAACCTGCGATATCGTAATCAAACTCGTCCTCATACTGAGGGAAGTAGCTCTCATCGTTGTTGCCCCATACGATGAACTTGTCGAAATACTTGGTTGCCTTACCGTAGTTAGCTTCTGTCCAGTCGTTTCTGAAGCTGTAGGGAGTGGTCTGGAAACCGATGTAAGCGTTGTAAGCGCCTGCGGTAACTGCGAGTGCAGCTGCCGATACTACTGCTGCCGAAACTGCGGCAGCGATTCTGCTCTTCTTCATAATAATATCCTCCAAAATTTTTAAAAGCTTCGGCAGACAGGGTAATACCCGCCTGTCAACGTTTCCATTATAACACACTATTTTATAAATTTCAATAGGTTTTATAAACTTTTTTCTAAAATTTATGCTAAAGAAACTAAAATATGAGTATTTTTAGCTTCATATCCGCTTATATCAAGCTTCCATACAGCGTTTCCGTTCTCGTCCTCGGACTGCTTTTCAAAGCCGAATCTGCCGAACAGCTCTTTCACCATGGAGTTTTTGGCTGTCGGGTAATAATAGCCGTAAACGGTATCTATTCCCTTTTCCGCCGCCTTTTTCACAAGCGCGTCCAGCATGGCGTATTCCATATCCCGCTTCAGCACACGGCAGCTCATCAGCCACAGCTCAATATGAAGCTCAGCGCCCTTTATCCTTCCTATAACGACTGAAACTATGCCGTTATCGCCGAACCTGTCGGAAAGTCTCCCGTAAAGCGTGATGCAGGACGGGTCATGGCTCATGTTCGCGATATCGCCCTCGGAAAAGCGCTTCGTGGTAACGTTGAACTGGTTGCTCTTGTTTGTGAGCTGGGCAATGCGGGCAATAAACATCGGCTCGAAAGGACGTATCACAGCTTTCATCTCAAGCCGGTCAAGATACTCGCCGTAATCGGAAGCCGATGTGCGCATCTCCGCTCTCTGCGCTTCCACCTTATACATCTCGCTACGGTGCATATCCTCTTCGGAGAGCGATATCACCTCGAAATACCGGTTCCGGTCAAGTACGCGGATATAGTTCTCCGCGCCTTCCATTTCAGGCACCGCCGCACCTGCCACGCCCTCGCGGACTATCTGTCTTTCGGCGGGATTGTCGTCCGCGAACACGAAGCTGTCCGGCATGAGATTCAGCATTTCCGCGGTGCGCAGTATATTCTGATCCTTGTTGTCCCAGTTTGCCTTCATCACCACGAAATCGTCCGGCGAAAGGGTGCTGTCCGGGTGGTTGAGACCGCCGTAAGCATTCTCCTCGTCATTCTTTGAGCAGACCGTAAGCAGCACGCCGATATCCTTGTGCAGCTTCACATACTCCTGAAATTCCGAGTAAACCTGACCGCTCGGAAGATCTTTTCCTATCCTGATACCCTCGACTCCGTCATCACCTACGACTCCTCCCCAGAGGGTATTGTCGAGATCGAGCGCAAGCACTTTCCTGTTCTTTCCGAAGATCGCCTTTATCATCGCCGCAAGGTTTGCAGCGATATACGGCACAGCTTCCATAGGGAACGCATACTTATACATATACCATTGTGTGCCGTCATGCCACCTGTCAAGCCCGAAGCATGACGCGACATAGTTAATATCGCATATATGCAGCGACTTGTGACCGGCTGCATATTCCGCGAACTTCATATTCAGCTCATTGACAAATCTTACCCGTCCGCGGGGATCGGAGCAATCGCTGTTTCCGAGAAGTCTGAACGGCGGCAGCTCAAAGTTGTTCTGTATTACCGGGCAGCCGAATTTCCCGTCAAGACTCTCCCATACTTCACGGAACCCGGAAAATGCCGCGTCAAGCATTTTCTGTGCATTGTCCGTATCCTTGCCGGCTATTTCCGGGAATGCGCCGATATTGCGGTAAGTCGTATGAATATAGATGATATCGGGCTTGAAAGCGAGAAGCTCTTCCGACGGGAAAAGTGCCTCATTGCGGTACTGACCGTATTCGCTTGTCCAGAACTCCGGCTCGATGCCGTAGTTCAGCAGGAAAAGCTCCAGCACATCACGCACCGCATCGGCAGTCGAACCGCCGAGTATCGCAATCCGCTTCTTCATGCGGCTTGTCCCGTCACCGAGAAGCTCTCGTTTAAGCCGCTTCTGCCTGCGCATTATCTCCGCAGTATCAAAAGGATAATCAAATATTCCGTCCATATTACCTCCACTTGTTCTGCGCACAACGTGCGCAGAACAAATTCACAATGCAAAATGCACAATGCACAATTGTGGTGTCGGCTTCGCCGACAATCTGAATTGTGACAAAACTAAAAAGTAATGCTGTCATGTTGATGAATTGTGCCGATGAGAGAATAAACTCTCTGATCTCGTCACGATTCAAATCCGCGTGCAAAGCACGCTCCTAAATTGTGAATTGTGAATTGTGCATTGTGAATTGTCGAAAATTGTGCATTTCAAAAAAAGGACTACTTGGTGAGCAGTAAGTTCAGGTATTTCCCGCCGTTTCCTGCCGCGATCATCACACAGTCCGCAAACAGCAGGTCGGTAGTGCCGACATCTTTGCAGAACTGAAGTCCGTTGAGGTCAAAGTACCTCATATCACAGACATATATATCCTCAAATCCGGACGTCAAGAACGGTATCAGCGCATTTCCGTAGCTCTGCTTGAATACCGTGAGCGTCCGTCCGTTTTTTACATTGGTTTTTATGTGAGTTATCCTGTCGTCCGAGCCTATGAACGAGCAGTAGAACGCGGAAGCGTTCCTCGTCACGAACAGGTCCCCTGCATATCCTCCGCGGAATGATGTGTTGTAGTAGGTCGTGCTTATCTTGTCGGCATTCGGGGAGATATACATAGTGAAAGTCTCCGCGTCGTTGTAGAGATGAATGTCTTTCGAGTATGTGTACATCGAGCCGACATATCCGCTGCGGGATACGGGAGTGTACTTGTCCAGCTCCGGAAATTCCACTCCCGCGGTCTTTGCGAATTCCTGCGCCGCGTAGTAAGCACCCAGCGGTGTCCAGTGGTGATCGGTCCTTGAGTAGATATACTCATCGGTGTGTGCGGCAAGAACGGAATACGCGTCTATATCCTTGACTCCGGACAGCTTTTCCCTTATGTGCTTCACCTTGTTGTACTGACTGGCGGTAAAGCCGCTGTCAAGAAAGCTCTGCGGAGTATAGAACTCGCTCGGTATCGGCACAGCCATGCTGTAAACATTCACTCCGGGCAGCTTCGCCGCAAACGTATTCACCGCTTCCGCCCAGGTATCGCAGAGGGAGTAAGTGCCGAAACAGCCCATAAGTCCGCGGTAATGACCGTCCTGGTAGGAAACGAGGATATTGTTCTGACCTATGACGTTATAGGTCTTTCCCTGTGCTGCTGCCGAAGACTGCGCTTCTGCGTTCGTCTGCACCGGGAAAGTGGTTGCCGCTGTTGTTGTCGTCTCCGGCGCGGCTGCGGCAGTTTCGGCTGTCGTTTCGGGGATATCTTCCTCAACAGACAGTATTTCCTCTTCCGTTGTCTGCTTCGGGAACGTGGTTTCCTTCGCTGTTTTCGTGACAGCAGAAGAAGACGGTCTCTGAGTTTCTTCGGTGCCGGTAGTCTCGAATCCGGCATCTTTCGGCTCCTCGACGATCCTGATCTCGTGCCACTCTTCTCCGGAGACCGCCGTCTCGGGCAATTTCACCGTAACGGCTGATTCTGCCGATTTCAGCGTGTGCGCTTCGGCAGACTTGCTGATATCGCTGCAGGAGGCGCTTGAAAGCACCAATGCAGCGATAACGGCAGCATTTGTAATAACTGATGTTCTTTTCAATTTAACCAACAGCACCTTCGCTTATTACTGACGACGGATTGCTCAGCGCAATGTCAAGTCCGTTCGCATTCGGACCGACTGCCGAGAACGTACACATCGTGAACAGCAGATCGGTAGCTCCCGTGAATTTCACGAAGTCCGCCGCGTTCAGATCGAAATAGCGCATATCGCATACATAGACCTCGTCGAAAGAACCGAAATAGAACGGTATCTCCGCATTTCCGTAGCTGTCCTTGAATACCACAAGTTTTCTGCCGGTGCCTGCATCTGTCGAAATGCGCACTATCTTCTTGTCGCCGCCCATGAACATCGAGTAAGAGCTCGATACGGGCATCTTCACGAAGAACGGCAGACTGTAATCAAAGCGGTAAGCGGTATCGTAATAGTAGGTAGTATAGTTGTTTGACGGCTTGTAGTATGTGAATGTTTCGGGATCACCGATAAGATTTGCGCTCTTGGTGAATCCGGACATCGTTCCCATATAGCCTTCGACATCTACCTTTTCCATAGTCGAGATATCCGCGAAAGGAACTCCCGCGGTCTCGGCAAAGCATTTTGCCGCATAGTAGGCTCCGAGGGGCTGCCAGTGATGGTCTGTGCGCAGGTAGATCTTCTCGGAAGCGTGCGCTGCAAGTGCGTCTATCGCCGGAACGGGGATAACTCCCTCCAACTTCTCATTGATGCTGTCAATGCTCTTGCGGTGGCTTGCGTTATACGCATTGTAGATATCCGGGAGATAATACTCTCCGGAAGTCGGGACTACCATATTATATACATTTACATCGTCGCCGACTGCCTTCTTGAAACGGTTAAGAGCATCGGCATACTTTGTTCCGGAACCGCCTCCGAACAGCGAAATGCCCCACCAATGCCCGTCCTCAAGCTTTGTGACTACCTGTCCGTTGGTGATAACGCCCTCGGCGATCTCGTTCGGGTGAGTCACGGAAGAGGTCTGTGCAGCCGTGACCTCGGGAGCCGTGGTTTCGGGAGCCGCTGTCTCTCCGGGAACCGACGTTTCCTGCACAGCTTCCGGCTCCTCCGTTATCGCGGCGCTCATCTCCGGTATTGCGGTCTGCACCGGGGGAACGGTCTCATCGGGTACAGGCTCTTCTTCCGGCTCCTCGGTGACTACCATTGCGGGACCTATCATCTCCGCATTGTTGTAGCTGATGCCGAAGAGATTCCGTACCTGGAGCGCGGCAAGCTTGAGTTCCTCTCTGAAAGGAACGTTGTCATTGAAATATTCGGTAATTCCGTTTGTATATTTGCCGTTTGCGACATCGCCGGCGGAAAATTCCGGGAACGCGGCAAGCATTCGCTGTTCTGACTCGGATATCCCGGAGCGGGGCAGGAATATGAATGCTGCGACGGCAGCCCCGAAGATAGTTGCGGTATAGACAATATTGGCGATGCTGAAGATCGGCTTTGCGGGAGCGGTATCGCTTTCTTTCTGCTTCTGCTTTTTCTTCTTATCTGCACGTTTTTCGGCAGATTTTGCAGCTGCTTCGGGGTCATTTTTCTCAGCCATGACCGCCTTGACTGCAGCAGCGATCTCTTCCTCTATCTCCTTGTCTTCCGACTTGTCGCCATTGTCGCGCTTCTCGGGCTGCTTCTCAAGTTGTTTTTCGGGTTGCTTCTCAAGTTGCTTTTCGGGTTGTTTATCAGCTTTTTTCTTCTGTACTGCGGGTTTTGCAGCCGCAGTAGCAGCAACAAACGCAGCAGCCACAGCTTTAGCTGCTACAGGTTCTTTTTTCTGCGCTTCGTCTTTATTTTCACCGACGGATTTTGTTTCAGTTTTTTTATCTTCGCTATTTACAGCAGGCTTATTCGCCGTTTCTTTGTTTTCTTTCTGCTCGGCAGGCTGTTTCGCTTTTTCCTCGGCTTTGCGCTTCGCTTCTTCTTCCGCTTTGCGCTTTGCTTCTTCCTCGGCTTTACGTTTTGCTTCTTCCTCCGCTTTGCGTTTCGCTTCTTCCTCGGCTTTACGTTTTGCTACTTCCTCCGCTTTGCGTTTCGCTTCTTCCTCGGCTTTGCGTTTCGCTTCTTCCTCGGCTTTGCGTTTTGCCTCTTGCTCAGCTTTACGTTTCGCTTCTTCTTCAGCTTTGCGCTTTGCTTCTTCCTCAGCCTTACGTTTCGCTTCTTGCTCAGCTTTACGTTTTGCTTCTTCCTCAGCCTTACGCTTCGCTTCTTGCTCAGCTTTGCGCTTTGCTTCTTCCTCCGCTTTGCGTTTCGCTTCTTCCTCGGCTTTACGTTTTGCTTCTTCCTCGGCTTTGCGTTTCGCTTCCTCTTCCGCTTTGCGCTTTGCCTCCTCTTCCGCTTTACGCTTCGCTTCTTCCTCGGCCTTACGCTTCGCTTCTTCCTCAGCTTTGCGCTTTTTGTCCTCATTGGGATTCCCGCCGCCGGAGAAAATTATTCTCTGCACGCCTTTTAAAGGCTTACGGTCCGCAGCTTCCTCCTCCGGGTCATCAACGAGCGTCAGCGGACGGAAAGCATCGCCGAAAACAAGCCCGCCTTTTGCAGACTCATTCCGCTCACTCTTTCGTTCTGCCGCATCGCCGGTATCGTCCTCAAAATCAAGTGTCAGCTTCTCCTCGCCGCGCTTCCTGCGGAAAGCCGGATTGTTATCGGCGGTCTTGACAGTTCTGCCGGACGTTTTTGCAGGCTCCTGCTCCTTTATCGCGGGAGCCTCCGGGGAATTGCTTTCAGCGGAAATCCCTTTATTTTCCGAGGAAACAACTGATTTACTGTTTTTTCTGCTCATATCGATCTCCGTTCAAACATCCGTTACGAATTGTACTTGTTCATGGCTTCATCTGTTTTGCCGGCAACTATAAGCTGTGCCGCCTCAGCCGCTCTTTCAAGCGCCGATTCGAGCTGTTCGCCCTGCTCCTTCGGGAACATTCCGAGCACCCATGCCGCAAGGTCATAATCGGGATTCGGCTTTGCGCCTACACCGATCTTTATGCGCGGGAATGTATCGCTCCCAGTGAGGTAGATTATGCTCTTTATGCCGTTGTGACCGCCGTCGCTGCCCTTTTTGCGGATCCTTACCCTTCCGACATCAAGCGAGATATCGTCGTACATCACCAGCAGGTTCTCCGGCGGGAGCTTGTAGAAATTCAGCGCTTCCACCACCGCTTCCCCGCTGTTGTTCATGAACGTGGTCGGCTTCATCAGCAGGCAGTGCTTCCCGCCGATATTAACGTCCGCGGTGAGGGATTTGAATTTCAGCCGCTTAACGTCCGCGCCCAGCTTGTCCGCCAGTGTATCCAGCGCCATGAACCCCGTATTGTGGCGGGTGTTCTCATACTGGGTGCCGGGATTTCCGAGCCCGCAGACTATGAACTCCACAGCGCCGACAGGGGCGGGAGCGCGCTCTTCTTCAAGCTTCCTGAAAATATCGAATACCGACATACCTTACTTGTTTTCGCCGTTCTTGTCGGAGTTGAATCCGTCAACGAATCCCTTAACACCGTTCTCGATCTTGTCAACCGCAACGGTCATCTTCTCGTCAACAGTCTTAACGCCCTTATCGAACTTCTCTTTCCATTCCTGTCTCTTCTCCGGGGTAACCGACTCCTCATACTTGTCTTTTGCAATCTTGTATGCTTCGTCTGCCGCGCTGCCTATCTCCGCAGCTGCCTTGCCCAGTTTTTCTGCAATGCTCATATCTTTTCTTCCTTTCATACCGCCGCCCGTCGATCGGCACGGACTCATTCAAGTCCGCCGATGACCTGTTTTATAAGCTCCAGCGGCTTCTCGTTCTTTTCCGGCATTATCCTGAAACAGGTCCTGCCCATAAGATTTAAGCTCACGCGTCCGTTCATAGCCGCGTTAAGCTTTCCTATCTTAGCCATATCGGGCTTGTCGGTATAGAATCCGATCCCGTCCTTGCCCTGCATTATCTCTGTTATGCCGAGTCTCTGCGCTGAGTTCCTGATCTGCGCCACCTCGATAAGTCCCTCTACCGGCGCGGGTATCTCGCCGTAGCGGTCGATAAGCTCATCGGTAACGTCATAAGCATCGTCCTGCGTGCGTATCAGCGCTATACGCTTGTAACAGCTTATGCGCTGCGCCTGGTTGGATATATAATCCTCCGGGATAAATGCGTCCACCTTTACGTCCACAAGGCATTCCGGCTGCTTCACAGCTTCCTCGCCGCGCTGTTCCTTCACTGCCTCGTCCAGCAGTTTCAGATACATATCATATCCGACAGCCGACATGTGTCCGGACTGACTCGCGCCGAGTATAGAACCCGCGCCGCGTATCTCAAGGTCGCGCATGGCTATGCGGAAACCGGAGCCGAAACGCGTGAATTCGCGGATAGCGTCAAGACGCTTTGCGGCGATCTCGGAAAGCTCTTTTCCCCGTCTGAACGTGAAATATGCGAATGCACGGCGGTTCGTGCGTCCTACGCGTCCGCGCAGCTGATGAAGCTGTGCAAGCCCCATGTAATCCGCGTTTTCGATGATGAGCGTGTTGCAGTTCGGAACATCTACTCCCGTTTCGATGAGTGTCGTGCAGACAAGCACGTCTATCTCGTGTTCAAGCAGTTTCCGCCACACTTCAAGAAGCTCGTCTTCCTCCATTTTGCCGTGAGCAATACCGATCCTCGCTTCCGGAACGAGTTTGTGAAGATCGGAAGCACACTGCATTATGGACTCTATGCGGTTGTGGATATAATATACCTGCCCGTTCCTGCGGAGTTCCTTGTTTATAGCCTGTGCAATAACTCCATCGTTATGCTCGATAACGTAGGTGGTAACAGGCTGTCTGTCCTGCGGCGGGGTCTCGATGACGCTCATATCGCGTATCCCGGACATCGCCATATTCAGCGTGCGGGGGATAGGGGTTGCGGAAAGCGTGAGTATATCGACTCCGGCGAACATCTGCTTGAACTTATCCTTGTGGGCAACGCCGAAGCGCTGTTCCTCATCTATGATAACGAGACCGAGATCCTTGAATGAAATGTCGTCCTGCACAAGTCTGTGGGTGCCGATCACCATATCCACGCTTCCGCGCTTCATTCTCTCGATCGTCGTCTTTATCTCTTTCTGAGTGCGGAAACGGGACAGGAGCTCGATATCCAGCCCGAAGCCGTCCATTCTTTTCAGCACTGTCTGGTAATGCTGCCACGCAAGTACCGTTGTCGGACACAGGAGCGCGCATTGTTTACCGCTCATGATGCACTTGAACGCTGCGCGCAGAGCCACCTCGGTCTTGCCGAAGCCCACATCTCCGCACAGCAGGCGCTCCATAGGCTTATCCTGCTCCATATCCAGCTTTATCTCGTTTATGCAGCGGAGCTGGTCATCAGTCTCGACGTAGCTGAAATGGTTCTCAAATTCCGCCTGTTCCGGTCCGTCCGGCTCAAAAGCGTAGCCCTTGGTCTTCATTCGCTTTGAATAAAGCTCAATGAATTCCGCCGCCATTTCCTTTGCAGCAGCCTTTGCCTTTGTCTTGGTCTTCTGCCACTGATCGGAGTTCATCTTCGACAGCTTCACCGTGTTTGCGTCGCCGGTGCCTATGTAGCGGGAAATGAGATCGAGCTGGGTGACCGGAACGTAAAGCACATCGGTGCCGGCGTATTTTATCTTTATATAGTCCTTGCTGATCTTGTCCTGTGTAAGCTTCTGAACGCCGTCAAAAACGCCGATGCCGTATGTGTTGTGAACGACGAGATCGCCGACGGATATATCGTTCAGCGAGTTTATTATCTCGGCTTTCTTGCGTTTCGGAGCCTCTCTCGTCTGCAATGTCACGGAAGTGTGCGAGATAGCCGCGAGCCGGGCTTCCTGGTAGCTGTAACCGGAGGTGAGAACGCCCGGCGTTACATACACCCGCTTTGCGTACAGCTTTTTCGGCTCGGAGGCGTAATCTGCGGCGATGCCGTCTCCGCGGAGATCGTCCGCCAGCACCTTTGCAGCCTTTTCGGTTCCCGCCATGACGATAACACTGAAATTCTCGGAAAGGTAGTTCTTCAGCTCGTCAAGCAGATATCTGTACTCGCCGCTCCACGGTGCCACCTGCCCCGCCGAAACACTCAGCAGCTTTGAAAGTTTCAGATCGCCGCCGCGCATGAAGTTGTCGAAATAGGCGCTGACCCTGCTCTCCGCAGCGGAACGGTATTCCGCGAATGAAAGCATATATCTGTCAAGCCCCTTGCAGAGTATCCCGTCCTCAAACAGCAGCTTCAGATCCTCTGTGTACTGTGCGTAAGCGGATTTGAAGCCTTCGCTGCACGAAGTATTCTCACAGATGACAACGTTGTCCGCATAGTCGAAAAGCGTTTCTTCGCTGTCGTAGCATACCGGCAGGTATCTGTCGGTATTGGCGCAGCCTGCCCCGCCGTTCACATTCTCGATGTCACGGCGGATACGCTCCTTCACCTCGGCGGCTTTCTTGCCGCGTATCTTCGGGAGCAGCGCTTCAAGCTTCTCGCAGATCTGTTCGTTGTCAAGGAACAGCGTCTCAAGCGCAGGGGCAATATCTATCTTCTTTATTGTATCAATACGGCGCTGGGATTCGAGATCGAACACGGAGATGCTGTCCACATCGTCTCCCCAGAGCTCTATTCTTACCGGAACGCCGAAGTTTACCGGATAAACGTCAAGTATCGAACCGCGCAGAGAGAATTGAGAAACTCCCTCTATCTGATCACAGCGCGAATAGCCCGCTTCGACCAGAGCGGACGTGATTCCGGGAAGCGAGATTTGGTCTCCCGAACTTATTGTGACCGTGCGTTTCTGCAGTATCTTACGCGGTATGGTTATCTGCGAAGCGGCTTCCGGAGTAGCACAGACTATCTTTGCCCTTCCGGTCAGCATACGCGAGAGAATCCCTATCCGCCTGTGCTCATATTCGCGCGAAACAGCGTCCACGTCGCCGAGCACCATATCTTTTGCGGGGAAGCTGAAAGCAGTCTCCTCACCGGTCATTGTGTTTATATCCGCACAGAGCCTTGCGCCCTCGCCCTCGGTATCGCAGAGAACGATGACCGGGAACCGAGTTCCCTGTTCAAGGGAGAGAGCCGCGAGGAAATGCGCCTTGTGGATATGCGAAAGACCCGTTACCATAACGGGCATACCGGACACGGCAGCCGCTGCGGAACGGTATTCCGGCAGCTGCCGTGCGGTATTGAGAAAATATTCCATTCGGTTGCCTTATCTGTTGTTTATCATTTTATTTGCGTAGTTGATTATAGTTACTATCACCGAGCTGAGCACGAGGTTCACGCCGAGTTCGACGAAGAAGTTGAGACCGATGAGTCCAACGAAGATGAACTGTATCGTTTCCATTCCGGCACCGGCTGCCCATTCGCTTATTGTTCCGAGGAAGAATACGAATACACCGAGAACGAAAATTCCCGTATTTACTACCGGAGCTGCTATGCCTGCCGCAACGACAGCCACATACCTGTTCTTCTTCTCAATGAGGTGATATACGAATCCGGCCGCAAGACCCGCAAGTGCGCCTTTGAGCAACACTGTGATTATTGTGCCGGGAACGGATATCGCCAGGAACGCAGCTGCATCGCCGCTCAGAAGAACTACGGCTCCGAATACGAGTCCGAGCCATGCACCTGCCCAGGGTCCGAAAAGCGCCGCACCGATCACGATAGGCGCAAGGGTAAGGGTAATGCTGAATTCGCCGAGCTTGATAGAAGCGGCGAAGATCTGGAGCACTACCACGATCGCGGTCATAAGACCCATGCCGACGATCGTCATTGTGTACTTTCTTCTTTTGTCTCTGTCTGCCGTAGGCGCCGCTAAGGTCTCCCCGACTTTTACTTTTGTGTTTTCCATATCTTTTTCCTTTCTGGCTCCCCTTTCGGGTGAACCGACAGATATAAATGTATTGTCACCCGCCGTATGCGGGAAATGACCGTTATTTGATGAAAACGGAGGGAACGCAGCCCGAATCCGGGTCACAGATCTCGCGGGAGAACTGGCGGATTATGGTACCGCTGTCCGTTTCTGCAAGGACGACCTGATCGCGCCCGCCGCACATAAGGGTATATCTTACGACGGCATCGGCGAAATCGTCAAAGACCTCGCTCTCGACCTTGATGTTGGTATCGTTGTCATATTTTTCAGTGTAGCAAAGAAGGTATTTCATATTGTTTACTCCCCTTTCTTATCTGTCGGCATACGATCCTACGATAGTATTATATCACATTTCAGCTTTTAAGTAAACAGCGATTTCAACACAAAAACGAGCAAATTCCCCCTTTTTTCGTTCATTTTTTACATTTGCAGAGAGGATTCGAGAGGATTTTGAGAGATTTGAGAGATTTGAGAGAAGGAGCGCTGCCCCTGTAACCCCGCCAGCCCCCTTTAAAAAAGGGGGGCGGCGGACGCGCCGCGGCGAAATGCGCAGCGACATTCTTCAATGGACGGGTGCATTTGCACGAAGCAATGGCAGTTGCCGTCAAAAGCGCGCACGATGCGCGCATTTATAACGGCAACGATGCCACCCCGGTTAGTTATATTCATCTGAATACAAGAAAAGACTGCTGAGATTTATAAGTTTCAGCAGTCTTTCATTCTGTTGTGATAACCTTCTCCCTTAACTGCGGAGCGATCAAAGTTTTTTGGAAGGGGGTTTGGGGGTGTCTCCCCTTTAGAGGGGAGGTGGCACGAAGTGCCAGAGGGTTGCTGCACGATGCAGCAATTGCCCGCCCAAAGGCGTGCATTGATGCACGCTGCAAAGCGGTCATAGCTGACTCCGACAGACACCTTTTTTTCAAAAAAGGTTTCCCCCAAGTCTCTAAAAAGTCTCTAAAAGCTCTCTCAATTCTGAGCGCTTTCTGTGAGAACGATCTCGATCTCGATGCTGTCCATGCCGCCGGTGGAGTTTTCGCGGGCTACAGTTGCCGTTACGGTATCGCCAACCTTGAACTTGCTGATGATCGACTGTACATCTGTAACGCTCTCAACGTTCTTGCCGTTGATCTTTGTGATTATATCAGCTACGCGCAGTCCGCTTGTCTCAACGGGAGCGCCCTCGTTCATAGCCGAGATAAGAAGTCCCTTGGAGAGCTTTGCGCCGTAGAGCTGTGCGCGGTATTCGTTAAGCTCGATAGTGGTAACGCCGAGTACAGGACGGCTCTTTACATAGCCGTAGCTGAGCAGGTCTTCCATTATCGGCTTCGCTTCGTCTATGGTAAGCGCAAATCCGAGTCCTTCGTATGTCGTGGCGATTATCTTCGAGTTTACAACGCCGACAACATTTCCGTACATATCAAACATACCGCCGCCGGAGTTGCCGCTGTTGATAGCCGCATCGGTCTGGATAAGGCTGAGGCTGTAGCCGTTGTCCGCAAGGCACTCAACATCAAGTCCGGAAACTATGCCCTCTGTCATAGTGTGAGCAAACATTATATCCGCGTTGACGCCCGGATTTCCGATAACCGCGATCTGCTGACCTACCTTGAGTGTGTCGCTGTCACCGATCTTTGCGGCAATAAACGGCTCGTCGCGGCTGATCTTTATAACCGCGATATCCGTGGAAGTGTCGGAGCCTATGATCTCGGCTTCGTACTCGTGTGTGATCTCCGGATCGTTGTAGTCGTTGACTTCTACGACCAGCTTTGTCGAACCGTCCACAACGTGCGCGTTCGTAAGGATATATCCGTCATCAGTGAAAACAATGCCGCTTCCGTAGCCGGTATATACAGGCTCGTCGCTCTTGCTGCTCCTGTCGTCTCTGTCGCCGTAGCCGAAGTAATAATCATAATAGCTGTAAACATTGTCAGAGGACTGATCCTCATAAACCTTTATCAGAACTATCGTGTCATTCACAGCCTCATAAAGCTCGCTGAGGGTATATTCGCCGTTTGCTCCGGTAGGCTGAACGTTGGTGGGATATACTTTGTTTGCCGCCGTTGAGCCGACAGCGCCGCTGTCCTTGCCGCCGTTCACCGCAGCTATCGCATTTGCCGCATCACCGCTTATGGTGTGCTCGCTCTTGTCCTCGCTCAGATTGTATGTTGCAGTTGTCTTTCCGCCGGAAGCAGGGCTGACTGCCGAAGTACCGATCGAACCTGCCGCAAGATAAGCGCCTCCGAATCCGGCACCACCGCCTATTACTGCAACCGCCGCTATGAGAGCAGCAGCTTTTGCAAACCTGCCCTTGCGCTTCGGCTGCTTTTCTTCCTGAACATAATACTGATATGTCTGGGGCTGAGCCTGAGACTGATTTTCATACTGGTACTGATACTGGTTCTGATTCTGTTCCATAACAAACATCCTTTCTCCCGCACTGCGGTTTATGTATTTGCAGTTTCTTTGTTTCCTGCTTTGATTATTATTCTACACCGCTATTGTGAAAACCCTGTGACCGATTTTTTAACATTCGTTACTTTTTAAGGGAAAGAAATGCTTCACATTGTGAAAAAATGTGAAGCAGAGTGAAAAAACTGTGTTACTTTGCGGCATTTGCTTCCTTCACTTTTACGGCGAGGGCTATCCCGCATTCCACACGTTTGCGCATAAGCGCGCACTGGAGCTTGTACGGAGTTCTCACATCTCCCTCGTATGTAAAGCCGTTTGCGTTGCAGCCGCCGGAGCAATAGAACCTTGCCCAGCAGTCGGAGCAGCCTTTTTTGCTGTAAATATGCGTCTTTGCAAAGTAGTCCGCGATCTTCGGGTCAACGTTGCCCTCATATATATTACCCATTTTCCATTCATCAATACCGACAAACTGGTGGCAGGGGTAAATATCTCCGTCCGGAGTTACCGCAACATACTCGTTTCCGCAGCCGCAGCCCCGCAGTCTTTTTACAGCGCAGGGGCCCTGATCGAGATCTATCATGTAATGGAAGAAGTTGAAAGGCTTTTTGCCTGTCTTTTCCACGCTTTCCGCCATTATTTCGTAAAGCCTGTCGTACTGCTCATATATTTTCGGCAGATCCTCTTCCGTGATCGCATACGGAGCATCTGCGGGCGCCGATACCGGCTCAACCGAAAGCTGATCGAAGCCAAGCTCCGCGATATGCAGCACGTCCTCCACGAAATCGAGATTGTACTTCGTGAATGTCCCGCGTACATAATAATCCGTTCTGCCCTCGTTTACTCTGCCTGCAACAAGCTTCTTGTACTTCGGCACGATTATATCGTAGCAGCCCTTGCCGTTGGGCGTGGGACGGGCATTGTCGTTGACTTCCTTTCGTCCGTCCAGCGACAGTACGCAGTTCGACATCTCGCGGTTGATATACTCTATCTTCTCGTCGTCAAGCAGCATTCCGTTTGTTGTGACAGTAAACCGGAAGTTCTTGCCGTGCTCTTTTTCGACACTTCTCGCATAATCCACGGTAGCCTTTATGGTTTCCCATGCCATAAGCGGTTCGCCGCCGAAGAAGTCAAGTTCAAGGTTCTGGCGTCCCATAGACTTTTCTATGAGAAAATCTATCGCTTTTCTGCCGGTCTCCGGCGTCATTATCTTTCTTCCCGTACCGAAATCGCCGGTAGAAGCAAAGCAGTATTTACAGCGGAGATTGCAGTCGTGAGAAACGTGCAGGCACATTGCCTTTATCGGCGCTTTAACGGCGATATCCGCGTATTTGCGGTATTCGTCCTCGCTGAACAGGATCTTGTCTTTGTACAGCTCATATATCTCTGCATAGCACTCGCGCACATCTTCTTCGGGGAACTTTTTCAGCTCTCCGATAAGGCTCTCCGGCATCTCCTCGGCAAGAGGCGGTTCGAGACAGCCCACCATTTCATATACAAGCTCATCGACGATATGCACGCCGCCGCTGTTCACATCAACTATAATATAGTCCTCGCCCTGCTTGAATCTGTGTATTGTATTGGTCATAACTTATCCGCCCGAAGGCGCTCCTTTTCCCGGACTGACAAAAAGGGCAGCTTTCGCCGCCCTTAAGCCATGCATACTCAAAGCTGCTTACTTGTTAGCCTCGCACTGCTGGTTAGCAATAGTGCAGGAGGTCTTGCAAGCGGACTGGCAGGAAGTCTGACACTTGCCGCAGCCGCCCTTGGCAGCAGTTTCCTTTAAGTTAGCCTTGTTGATCGTCTTAATATGCTTCATGATAATCAACCTCCGTAAATATATTTACTCATACAGTATAGCATATTTTTTTGAAAATTGCAATACCCGATTTGAAATTTGTATGAATATAAAAAGCACCGATGAAAATTCGATGCTTTTTCTGTAATTCAGATCTGCCTATAAAGTATTTAATCTTTATCTCGGTAACAAGAACATTACAATAATATACAATATCATAAATATACCTGTCACAATAAAATAAACCTTTGAAGCTAATTTATATCCTTGAATCAATTTATACAAACTGTAAATCAAGCCGATAAACGGTGTCAGGAATAAATTTATCAATATAATTTTTCCGATTTCGGGTTCTTCAAAAGCATTTCTGTCTCGTTCGGTTTCAAGTTTCAATACTTCAACAGGGCAAAAAATATCAAGGTCTGCTGTTCCGCTCGTTCCGTCCATATAATCAATCGTGACAGATTTAACACCCATGTATTCAAAGGTACCTTTTGACAATCCCTCTCCAAATCTTTTTTTAAGGTCAAAAGAACCGCTTCCGTTAAACGGACCCATATATGAATATTTGACTTCTCCTATTACGTCTTGAACTCTGTTATATACTAAAACACTAAAATAAATATACTTTATCGTTTTTTCTGTTGTAAAATTTAAAAAACCGTCGATAGTATAATAGGTCGATAACTCTGACCCCGAAGGTGTATAATTTGTAGTCGGTGTTATAGTAATATCACCAAAGAAACCTACTTCGCTCGTATATGAAGTTGTTTCTGCATAATGATCCCACAATTCCTGATGAAACTTCGGGTTAATTTCAACATTTATACTTGCCATATTATACCTCCAAGCGAATTTTATCCAATATATATAGCGGGCTGCATACTTATACTAACATAATTTGTTGGATTTGTCAAGAGATACCCAACAAAAATGTTATAATTTCTGCAAAGGAGGAATGATAAATAATGGCTTATTATAAAAGAATCCGTGATCTTCGGGAAGATAATGACAAAACTCAAAAAGAAGTTGCCGAATACCTCGGAACACCGTATCAGTATTATGCGGTCTATGAAAAAGGAAGCAGCGAAATATCTTTTGAGCGTGCGATAGCACTTGCAAAATATTACAATGTCAGCCTTGATTATCTTGCCGGACTAACGGATAATAAACGCGGTCTTTCTCATGACGATATACCGGAAGAACAGCGAAGAATATATAACATTATAAGCAAAATCGCACCGCAGGATAGACAACGGCTATCAGTATTACTGAAAGAATTGTCCGATACTTTATTAAAATAAAAAAGCGAACCCGCACGGCAATTAAACCGTGCGGGACGCTTTTATCTTCCCTGTTTAAGATTGGTTATTATCCTCGACTTTCCGAGATCGACCTTCCCCTTAACCGGCAGCAGCTTCACGCTGTCCTTTGTGACATCGGTCTCCGCGAGCCCGAACTCCCGGAAAACATCAAGGATTATGCGGAACTTACAGCAGTTCACCCCTGCCCTGTCCGCAAGTATCTCCGCCTTTGAAAGCGACTGCGTTCCCCGGAGAATGTCGTACACCTTTTTCTGCTCGTCCTTTTCGGGTATCATGCGGGCAAGAAGCCTGCTCTCCACCTTGCCGCAGCGATAATCCTCATAGGCCGTTCTTGCGGCGAAGTAACGATCCTGCCGGAACCCGGACAGGCGCATATCCTTTATCAGTATGTTTATATTACGGCGGTCGTTGTACTCGTTCACATCAATGTTCGCAAGGATATCCACAGCGTCACCCTCGGAATAGGGGAACGCTTCGTATGTCGAGCCGAAGCTTACAGCGCGGTGATCTGCACCGCCGAAGCTTATTCCGACAGAAACATACTTCCCGTCCTTTATCGGCTTTTTCGACTTTATCACACAGCCCCGGAGCATGAAAAGCGGCAGGGGGTTACCCTCTCCGAAAGGCTCAAGGTTCTCTATAAGCTCAATGTTCTGGAGTTTCAGCTCGTCCGGCGTTATCTCCATATCCGCCGTAAGCGTCTCGCAGCACGGTCCGGTGATATTTTCGTCACAATACGCATAAGCCGCTTCAATGAACTCGCCGAGCATCTCCGACGATACCGTGAGCCCGGCAGCCTTGGTATGCCCGCCGAATCGTATCAGCTTGTCCGCACAGCTGTCAAGCAGGTCGTACAGCGGAAGGTCTTCCGTACTTCGCGCACTTCCTCTCGCCGTATCACCCTCTTTGGTTATGACGATATTCGGCTTGCCGTACTTGTGCAGCAGCTTTGCGCTTGCGATACCGATTATCCCGTGCTTCCAGTCGTCTCCGCTCACGATGAGCAGCCGCTTGTTCAGAAGATCGGGATTTCTGCGTATCTGCTCCTCGGTCTGCGTTATTATTTCCTTCTCCGCCTCTTTGCGAAGATCGTTCAGCTGGCAGAGTTCGGACGCTTTGGCGGAAGCCGCGCTCATTGTCGAGCTTAAAAACAGTTCCATAGCGGCTTTCGGGGAGCTGTATCTTCCTGCCGCGTTTATGCGCGGGCATACGGAGAATGCAAGTTCAGTGGAAGTGATCTCCGCGCCCTGATCTATTCCGCTCATTGCGAGAAGCCGGTTAAGTCCCATGTTCTCGGTGTTCTCCATAAGCCGGAGCCCCTCGCGCACTATTATCCTGTTTTCCCCGTCAAGACGGACAATATCGCCTACCGTTCCGATCGCGGCAATATCGGCAAACTGCATCAGAACGCTGTCCGTATCGCCCTCCATAGCCATTATCAGCTTAAGGACGACCCCGCAGCCGGCAAGGTGCTTGTACTGCGACATATCGTCGGGGCGGTGGGGATTTACGACCGCTTCCGCTCTCGGAAGCTCCTCCGGCACCTGGTGGTGATCGGTGATTACGAGCTTCATTCCAAGTTCGTATATCTTCTTTGCCTCCTCCTTTGCGGAAATGCCGTTGTCAACGGTGATTATAAGCTGTGTTTCCTGCTTTTTAAGGAGTTCTACCGCCGGGATATTAAGCCCGTACCCCTCGTCGCGGGTCGGTATGTACCATGAGACTTCCGCGCCGAGGGCTTCAAGGTAGCTGTAAAGCATATATGTCGATGTTACGCCGTCGCAGTCATAGTCGCCGTAAACCGTGATGCGCGCTCCGCTCTCAACAGCTTCATTTATGGTGCTTACCGCCTTGTCCATATCAAGAATGTCGAGCGGATCGCCGAACTCGCTGCTGTTGAAGAAGAGTTCCGCGTCGGAGCGCGATGTTATCCCGCGCGAAGCGAGTATCCGGCAGATAAAGGGCGAAAGCCCGGTCTCTTTTATAAGTTTATCCGTGATCCCCTTATCGGGAACGTTTATCTTCCATTTGTTCATCTGAATATCTCCGCTCTCTTGTCCTGTAACTAATTAATTGACAATTGACAATTGATAATTGATAATTATTGTGTCCGCTTCGCGGACGAATCTGAATTGTGACAGAATCAAAAGCTCTGTTTCCTTTTGCAAAATTTCAGTTCCTCGTCACGATTCCAATCTGCGCGCACCGCTAAAGCACGATGCTTTGCGTTCGTCCCCAAAATGCCGCAAGGAGGCGGCGTAACAAAGGACGAACCGCGCTCCACAATTGTCAATTGTCAATTATCAATTATCAATTGTTTTGACGCAGTGAATTTATTATATCACTTTTGCGGCTGTTTTACAAGAGATTTCGGACAGATTTGAAAGACTTGAAATATAATGTAAAAGAGAGCGCCGCATTCACGGACACTCTCTTTTACCAAAAATTATATATCAATCCAAACCAACAGGCATTTTAAAACGAACCGCACCGCTCATGCTTCAGCAGTAAAATGCGTATGCGCTCTGCGGTAGCTGTCATTATCCTTCTGCGCAAGCTCACTGTCGAGCTGTCCGAGCATAGCTTCAAGCTCGGCTTTCCTGTCCTCGCTGTTTTCCGCGCGGATCTGCGAGATCAGATCGCGGCGCTCGTTTCTGAGCTGTTTTATTTCGCGGTCAACGTCGCCCGTATCCGACACTGCCTTTTCGGCAATATCCTTTCTGGCTTTGTCCTCCCGTATCTTCGCAAGCTTTTCCGCCTGGAGATCTCTTGCTTCCTTGAGCTGGGCGAGCATATCATCGACTGTGAGCGCCTTTACTGTATTGCTTCCGCCTTTTCCGACAAGTCCGTCAACCAGCTTTGCACGTATCGACATATTCCCCTCGGAGTCGAATGTCACACCGTACTTATCTACCATATCCGCGTCCTCGCCGAGACCGGTGCGCACCTGTTCGATGCTCTCAACGCTCTGATCTATCTTACCCTCGTACTCTGCGGCAACGTCTTCGTCCGCAGCCATTCTTTCGAGAAGCGCGGGTGTAATGAGCACATTATATTCGCCTTTTCCTCTGGCGAGAAGCTTGTCAGCCTCTTCATCGGTGGAGTAATCGGCGATGATGAAATCCATATTGCCGTACTTCTTTTTAAGCTTATCGAGGTAATCCTGCGCGGTCTTGCTAAGCTTTTCGGACTTTTCCGAAGCTGCGCCTATCTGCATCTTCTCTTCGGGAGCAGCGGCTTTTGCCTCATCGGTCATATACGATGAAAACTCGGCTCTGTCGGTATTCTTCTCCTTGACTTCGCCCTTCTTTTCAGGCTTTCCGTGGTTACCGGGTCTTTCTTTTCTTGATGCACCGAGCGACGCGTTATAACCGTTCTTTTCGTATCCGCCTATATTTATCACGAGATCATCGCCTTTCCGCTATTGCAATAAGCTTTTATATAATATCGGCAGAAATGCTCCAAAACTTTATAGCGGCATCTCGATTTGACATATAAAACAAAAACCCTCTGCGAGCAGAAGGGTTTTTGTGCATTTTATACTAAATTAGTATCTATCCGTAAACAAAACCAAGTAATTTCGTCACGATTCAGATATGCGCGCAGAGCGCGCTCAATAATTGTGCATTGTGAATTGTGAATTGTGCATTTGTCTATATTTCGATAGAAATATAGTATTATTTAACAACTATGTTCGTTCCGTTTGAATACGCAGAAGCGTGCGGGCGATCGGAATTTATGATCTGGGAAAAACCGCAGATCTTCAGATATGTACCGCCGTATATAACGGTCTTTGCACGAAGCGTAGCCTTTTTGGCAAGTGCTATTATCGAACTCAGGTACTGAACGCGTTCAACCAGCGGAACTTTCTCGGCATTTTTCTGCGCTCTTACTCTTAGTGCCGCTTCAAGGAATCCCTCGTCCTCAAGCGTAGCCGATCCTTCCTTCTCCTTCTCGCGTATGCGGTTTACCTGTACATTTATCTTGTCGATCTCGGAATCGAGCTTGGAGATCCGGGTCTCAAGCTTTTTCGTTTCCTGAACGAATTCCTCGCTCTCGCCCATTACGATATGAGTTTCCGCGTGCTCTCTCGTGCCCACCACAATGCAGTTTATATCGCCTGTGCTGTATATCTCGCCGCCGGATATGCGCCCGAACCCTTCGGTGCAGTCTATGCCGGTCACCGACTTTACCATGCAGCCGGTAAGCACTTCCGCGCCGATACCTCCGCCGGCAACAAGTGTCGCTTCTTCAAAGTCAGTTCCGGTGATATTGCCTGCCTTTGCGGAAAGCGATGCGTTTGTCACGCGCCCCTCCACCGAGATATCCTTTTCCGCTTCTATGACGGAGTTGGAAACGGTACCGCGCACGATAACGCTTCTTCCGGCTTTTACCACGCCTTTGCTGCTTACGTTTCCGTTTATGATTATGGTGCCGCGGTATGCTATAATACCGTCGGACTGATCTATGTTCTTGTCAAATACCTTTTCATCGACGATACTGTAAACACCGCCGCGGCAGACCAGCGTTCCGCCGTACTCGGCATAGAACCGGTTTCCCTTTTTGATGATGCCGTCGCCGGTCACAAAATCCACGGTCTTACCCTGGACGGCTGGAACGACATGCCCGAATACGTCCTTTCCGTCACGGCCTGCATGAGGAGTGACGAGATGGCATATCTCCGCACCGGACTCCACATTTGGCACCGGCTTGTTTTCCGAAACATCAAACTTTATCTTTGCTTTTCCGTCGGTACCGGGAGCAGGCTTAATTCCCGAAGCTATGACCACATCGGTATTGATGATCTGGCGCTCTGCCATGCTCTTTACCGCTTCTTCGTCGATGCCGTAGAAAACTCCGCTCGCCGAAGCTGCCCGCATCACATCGTCCGCGGTGTATGGCTTGTGGTTTTCGTTTTTCGACATCACGTTTGCATAAGCGGTCATGCCGTCATGCGATATCCTGACGGAAGCCACCGCAACAGCCTGAGAAAGCCCCGCGATCTCGCCTATCTCCTGCTTTGCGAAGGGATTTACAAACGTCCCTGCCTTTTCGGGGTGCTGTATCTCGTCGATTATGCTGTCAAACAGGGCGTCGAGCTTTACCAGATCCTCTTCCATGGTGTTCCTCCGAGAAGTATCAGAAAGATGTGACCGCGCCGCGGCTCCGGACAGCGGATACCGATCCGCCGAACGGCTCCGGCTGTCATATCATCTTCTTGCCCATAATTGTGGAGCTTATCTCGACTGCGCCGTTTTCAGCCCAGAATGTCATTGTACGTCCGTAATTAAGTCCAACGTCCTCCGCGAGTATCGGAATACGGAGTCTCGAAAGCACTGCCTTGACCGCTTCTATATTACGTTCGCCGATGTTGAACCTCGAATTCGAGGTCTGGAACATAACCGCTCCGCCTGCGATCTTTGCACGCATAGTAGAGGGAGACGCACCCATCATCTTCATCTTGTCGATCATATCCGGGATCGCGGTATCGGCGAACTTCATTCTTGTGGTATGACCGTCGATTATCGCTGTACTGTCCGGAAGCATTATATGCGAAAGGCCGGAAATACCGGTAGTTCTGTCGTAAATGCAGGTACCGATGCAGGAGCCGAGCGCGTATGTAACAAGCACATCATCGCCCCTGCCGACCTTCCAGTCGGAGATACCGACTATCAACTTCTGACCCATTATGCAACCCCCAGCTTTCCGAGCAGGTGATCCAGAGAGTCTATTGTAGGCAGCAGCAGCATCTTAGACTGAATGCTCGTTTGATCTATTATCATATTGTTGTCGATGAAGAGAAGCTTATCGCCCATCTCTCCCATTTCGATAGCCGGAACGCTCATGATCGCGCCGAGCATATCTATCGTCATTACCGGAACTTCAACGTCTATCGTCATGCCCGCAAGCTGTGCGATAGCGTTTACATAAGAGCCCGCCATGATATTGCCCATTTCGGTAAGAGCGGACATCTGCGCTTCCGTAAGCGAGAAGATATCCGGCGGTGCGTCTCCGAAGAAAGTCTCTTCTATGAGAGAAATAAGGTTCTGCTCGAACAGGAACATTATCATTCCGTCGATATCGCCGTTTATCCTTATGAGTATGCCGGCAATGACCTTTTCCGGTCCGCCTACGGCTTCGATAGCATCGTTGAAATCGAGCACCTCAACTTTCGGCACCTCGATGTCGATAAGCTTGCCGACCATTGAAGAGAGAGCGGTAGTTGCGTTTCCGGAGCCGATATTTCCGACCTCTTTGAGGACATCTATCTGCATATCGTTCAGATCTTCATATTTTCCTATACTCATTATTCACTGCTTTCCTTTCAGTTTTATTGAGTGACACTCTTTGTCACGGATCATCTCAGAGTATTTGCTATATTCATCAGCTCGTCCGAAGTGGTGACCACTCTTGCATTAAGCTGGTATGAACGGTGGGTCTCGATAAGATGCACCATTTCCGCCGCAAGATCGACGGTGGACATCTCAAGCGCTTTCCGTATGATCTGCCTGTCGTTTTCCGGAACGGCTATCGGATCGCCGGAGCGCGGAGTAACACGGAAATGGTTATCCTCGTTCTGATCGAGTCCCCAGTTGTTCTCGACGTCGTAAAGCCCGATCATATCGGTAAGCGCGTCATAGTCGATCTTCGTGGTGACATATTCCTCGGTGCCGGTGACATTCCCGTCCACATCGTGGAGCTGTCTTGTCTCGGTGACGTAGGGGATAACGATATGATTGCCCTCATTATCGAGAACGAACTCGCCTCTGCCGTTTACAAGCTCCCAGTGATCGTTGTCTATGTGAGATGCCTGGAACGCGCCGTCGCGTGTAAGATAAGTGTCGCCGCGCTCGTCCCGCACCATGAAGAAGCTGTCGCCGGGTATCGCAAAGTCAAGCTCCTGCTCACCCATTATGAAGCTGCCCTGCTCCCACATGAAGTCTGTCTTCATGACATACTGACCGTGTCCTGTCTGCCATTCCGGCTCGGTGGCGCGCTGAACGGTGTAGAGACAGTCCGCGAAGCTGGGGCGGAGCGATTTGAAGCCGACTGTATTCACGTTTGATATGTTGTGGGAATATATGTTCATTCCCTCCTGCTGGGCGATCATGCCCGATGCGCCGGTATAAAACGAAATATTCATATACTATGCTCCTTCCCGCTTATCAGGACACTGAAGCTATCTCCTGTGCCTTGGTGTTGATCTGGTCGAGCTGCTTTAAGATCTGGCTGTTTGCCTGATAGAGCCTGTGCGCCTCCATCATCTGTGTGACTTCCTTGTTGCCGTCAACGTTCGAGTGCTCCCATGCGCCCTGAATGATATCGTAATACTCGCCGTCCGGGAGCTGTTCGTTTCCGCCGTACTGCATAAGGTTGTTGCCGAACTTGTCAACGTCCGCGTCCGGCGGGATATAGGTCAGAAGCAGGCGGTCAACGATCTCGCCGTTCACGATTATATCGCCGGCATTGTTCACCTCGAAATCTCCGGTATTCAGCCTGATATCACCGTTCCTGCCCTGAACGCGACCTGCCTTTCCGAGGATAAGGTATCCGTCGCCGTCAAGCTCGAACTGACCGTTGCGGGTCTGATAGACCGTGCCGTCCTGACCGCGGATATTGAAGTACACGTTTCCGTATATTGCCATATCGAAATTGCTTTCGGTATAAGTGAAGTTGCTCTGCTCAAGATTGGTCTTGGAAATATCCGCGTAGGTCTGGAGCAGATGTCCGGAGGTCTCGCGCCTTCCGTTCACGAGTATGAGCTCGTCGAGGAAGGTATTTGTCACGATCTCGTCCTTGCGGTATCCGGCGGTATTTATGTTCGCGATGTTGTTGCCGATAGCATCAAGCTGTCTCTGCTTGACGATCATTCCCTGTGCGGCATTGTAATAGCCTCTGAGCATCGTTATCCCTTCCTTTCGTTATTTCTCCATATAATCGGTCAGCGCGTGCTTTAAGAAAAGCACTGCCTTTGAATGTATCTGGCACACTCTCGACTCGGTGATGCCGAGAACACGCGCTATCTCGTTGAATTTAAGCTTTTCATAGTAGTAGAGGGTGATGACCTGTTTCGCCTTGGGGCTTAGCTCATCTATCGCCGCCGCGATCATCTGTCTTAGTTCCTGCTCATAAAGCGCGGTATCGGCATGATCTCCGCTCTCCATTACATCGAAGTTGTCCTCATACAGGAGTTCCTCGAAGGAAAGCGTCACTGCGCTGGCGGATTCCGCCATCTGCTTTTCGAGCTTCTCCCTTGTAAGACCGAGATGCTCCGCAAGCTCGGAGTTTTTCGGGTGACGGCCGAGCTTCGTGAAAAGCTCGTTATACGCGATATCCAGCTCTCTTCCGAAAGTGCGGACATTGCGCGGTATCCAGTCCTGATGCCTTACGAAATCGACTATCGCGCCCTTGACCTTGATATTCGCATAAGTCTCGAACTTTACGCCGCGGTCGAGATCGAAGGTATCTATCGCCGAGATCAGCGCAAGAACGCCCTCATTTATTATATCATCTGTGGTAGCGTATTTTATGTAGATGTTCCGGAGCGAAAGCGCTATAACACGCACGAGCTCAAGATAACGCATGATTATATCGTTTCTCAGATTGATATCATGAGTCTCGCGGTATTCGCGAATCGCCTGTACAGCGTCGTATTCCGCCATCGTGAGCCCGCCCTCCTTTCCAAAATTCACAATTCACAATGCACAATGCACAATTAAGGTGCTCCGTTCGTCCTTGTATCGCCGCGTTCCTGCGGCGTTCCGGAACGAACTCAAAGCGTCCTGCTTTGTGCTTCGCATGCGGATCTGAATCGTGACGAGATTTGATATAATATTTTCCCATAAGCACAATTCATCAACAGGACAGCACTGCTGTCAAGATTTGTCACAATTCAGATATTATCGCCGTAGGCGATTCCACAATTGTGCATTGTGAATTGTGCATTGTGAATTGTGTATTGTGCATTGTGCATTGCTTAAAGCGCTATGCTGCCGACGGACTGTATCTGCGTCGAGCTGTCTATCTCACTGTACGAAAGAACAGTGATATTCTGCAGGAACTGATCTATAAGCTTCTTGAAATAAACTCTTACTATCGGGGACGTAAGTATTATCACATTCGGGATAACGTCCTTGATCTTGTTGACTTCCTCTGTGGTTCTCGCCACGATGCGCTGTATCGTTTCGGGATCCATAGACAGGTAGCTTCCCTGATCCGACTTCTTTACGCTTGCAACGATCATATCCTCTATTCTCGGATCTATCGTTATTACGCGCAGAGAATTTGCTTCCGCAAAGCGTCTTGTGATCGTGCGCTTAAGCGACTGACGGACATACTCGACGGTGATGTCGATATCCTTCATTGTCGCGGTATGATCGCTGAGCGTCTCGAGTATGGTCTCCATATCCCTTATCGGAACGCCTTCCCTCAGCAGCATAGCCAGCACCTTCTGGAGATAACCGTAGGAGATGACGTTCGGGACAAGATCCTCGACGATAGTCGCATCGGTCTTCTTGATGTTTTCGATCATCGTCTTTACGTCCTGACGGGTGAGTATCTCGCTGCAGTGCTGCTTGATGACCTCGGACAGATGTGTTATCATTACCGATACAGGGTCTATCAGCGTATATCCCGCAACATCCGCGGCAACCTTCTTGTCCTCGCTTATCCACCTTGCGGGTATGCCGAACGCAGGCTCTATCGTATCGATACCGTCAACCGGCATGGAAACGTCTCCGTTGTCCAGCGCAAGGTAGTGATCCACAAGTATCTCGCCTCTTGCGACTTCTTCGCCTTTTATCTTGATTATGTACTGGTTCGGGTTGATATCGGGATTATCCCTCATTCGCACGGAGGGTATTACCATACCCATATCCATTGCGAACTGCTTTCGGAACAGAACGACACGCTCGATGAAGTTTCCGCCGCTGCGTTCGTCAACAAGATGCAGCAGGCTGTAGCCAAACTCCATTTCCACCTGCTCGACATTGAGCAGCTTGAATACGTTGTCGATATCTCTGTAGTAGTCGGTGTCCGTAGTCGGACGCTGTTCCTTTGCCTCTTCTATCTGCTTTGCCGCCTCGGCAGCTTCCGCAGCCTGCACCTCGACGGTCTTTCTTCTCATCAGGTAAACGCCGCCGTAGATAAGCGCCGCGCCGAGTATCGCGAGGATAGGCTTCGGGAATCCCGGCACCAGCATCAGCACGATCATAACGCCGCCCGTGATGATGAACACGATCGGGTTTCTGGTAAAGGAGGACTTGACATCGTCGTTGAAGCTGCCCTCGCTTGCGGTACGGGTAACTACCATACCGGTAGCGACGGATATGAGCAGAGACGGGATCTGTGAGCAGAGACCGTCTCCGACAGTCGCAAGGGAGTATGTGCTCATTACCGTGTTTATGTCCGCGCCGCCGACGATACCGATGATCGCACCGCCGATAAGGTTTATCAGCGAGGTGATGATCGACATTATCGCGTCGCCCTTTACGAACTTCGTGGCACCGTCCATGGAACCGAAGAAGTCGGCTTCACGCTGCACCTTTGCACGCCTTATCTTTGCTTCCTCATCGGTTATCGCGCCGGTATTGAGGTCCGCGTCAATGGACATCTGCTTACCGGGCATAGCGTCGAGGGTGAATCTCGCAGCAACTTCGGATACACGTTCGGAACCTTTCGTGATAACAAGGAAGTTTGCGAGGAATATGATAATGAAGATGATAAATCCTACTACCGGATCACCGCCCATTACGAACTCGCCGAATGTTGCGATGACCGAGCCAGCCTGACCTGTGCTGAGAATGCCTCGCGTGGTCGAGACGTTGAGCGCAAGCCTGAATACCGTGGTTATGAGGAGTATCGTCGGGAAGATCGAGAACTCGAGAGCTTCCTTGATATACATCGTCATAAGCAGTATTACCAGCGACAGACCTATATTCACAAGGAGGAGAAAGTCAAGAAGAGCTCCCCCCATTATACCGTTGAGCGGGATAATGAGAGCCAGAATGATAAAGATTACGAATACGGCAAACACATTGCCAAGCATTCTCTTGACCATTTTTTACTTCCGGACCTCCTTCTGTCCTCTTCTATATTCGGGATCACGGGCTTCCGGGATTCTGTTTTTCCGTGCGCATACGGTCTGTCTGTTCCGTTACGCCGGAGAGCATTCCCTTCGCCGTGTACATTTCCGTAAGTATCGTGGCGACAGCATTGAACAGCTTTCCGGGTATCTGCTGTCCCACGTCCACGGATTCGTAGAGCTCTCTTGCAAGAGCACGGTTCTCCGTCACATATACATCGTTTTCTTCCGCGATCTTTACTATACGGAGCGCAAGCGCATCCATTCCCTTTGCCACGACTACCGGCGCGGATTCCGCTGTCGCAAGCTGTATGTCATATTTAAGCGCTACGGCGAAGTGTGTCGGGTTTCTGACAACGACGTCGGATTCCGGCACCTGCTCCATCATTCTTGCCTGCGCCATTTCACGCTGTTTCTGCTTTATCTTGCCCTTGATCTGCGGGTCACCTTCCATCTGCTTGTACTCGTCCTTGACCTCCTGCTTTGACATCTTGAGGTTCTTCTCGAACTGGTACCACTGGAAGAGGAAATCTCCCGCCGCCACAAACACGAAGATTATGCAGAGTATCATAACTATCGTGAAAATGGTGTTTGCGATGTACGCCACCGCGTAGATAGGCTCCGTGTCCACAAGACTCACTATCTCGGTCATTCTGCTCTCGATCTGGCCATAGACCACAAATATAACTGCGGCAAGCTCTATGATGCCTTTGAGTATGCCCACAGCCGCCTGTGCGGAGAACATATTCTTGATGCCGTTGAGGGGGTTGAGCTTCGAGAACTTCGGCTTCAGCGGCTTCATCGTGAACAGACCGCGGGTCTGCGCCATTACCGAGATAATGACTATGAACGAGATTATTGCGCACAGCGGGAGGACTATCAGCACACTGTCCTTTATCACTCCGAGGAATATCGAGGTGTAGGAGCTTATGTCATTCACAAATTCCTGCCCGACAGCGGTTATCCCGTTCTGCACCACCCGCGTGAGCGAAATGAACATATATGAACCGAGAGCAGCGAGTGCCGCGAATGTGCCGAGTATCGACACCGCCGTGACTATCTCCTTGCTCTGGAGGACTTTTCCTTCTTTTTCTCTTGCATCGCGCCTTTTTTTCGGCGTCGCCTTTTCGGTTTTGTCGTCGCCCGGCATATCATCACCGTCCGATCATACGAAGCTGTGCGCTGCTGCGTAAAGGTTTTCCCACAGTATGCCGAACAGCCCTTCTACGAACTCCGACATCGGTCTTGCCGCCGCAAACAGCGTTATAAAGCCGATTATAAGCTTGAGCTGCACGTTCAGCACGAAGATCTGTATCGTCGGCACGGCTTTCATGATGATACCCATGCACATCTCGACGATAAGCTCCACCGCAAGCACCGGCATTGCGAACTTGAGGGCGAGCTCCATGACCGTTCCCATGTACAGCACCACCACATACGCAAGGTGCAGGGAGTTGTCTGTGAACTCATAGCCTATCGGGATCGTCTCATACGACAGCGAAAACAGCCGGAGGTATGTGAGATGCCCGTTTGTGAGAAAGAAATATAGTATAAACAGATAATAGTAGTAGTTGCCGAATACCGGCATCGTTACGCCCGTTGCCGGGTCATAAGCCTTTGCCATGCCGAGACCTATCTCGGTATCCATTACCTCGCCTGCGTAAAGCAGCACAGTAATGATAAGATTAGTAAAGAAGCCGAAAACGAGACCTATCAGAAGTTCTTTTATGACAATTACCGCGAATCCGATAACTCCCGTAAATTCCGGCGCAGCCTGGATCCCGCCCATGGAGTAGGTCATCACCACCGCGAACACCACCGACATAAACGCTTTGATGTTGTTGGGGACGTTGTTGCGGGAGAAGATCGGGTTGAATGTGAATATCCCGGTCGTCCTGCAAAGAACGAAGATAAAGGCTGTAAAACTGCTGTAAACTGTATCCCATACGAACATTGCGGTACTCTCCGCTACAATGTTATATTGCGCATGAGATCCATTATATAGTTAAAGAAATCTATGATGCTCGAGCACATCCAGGGTCCCATCGCAAGGAGCGCGAGGGCGACAATCACGGCTTTCGGCGCGAATGTGAGCGTCTGCTCATGCACCTGGGTCGCCGCCTGGAGTATCGCGATCACAAGTCCGACAAGCATAGCTATCAGAAGCGTAGGGACCGCGAGCTTGAACGCGAGTATTATAGCTTCGGTAAAAACTTCAAGTACAATATCCTGTGTCATTGGAAATCATCTCCATGGAGTGCGCTATATGTTGAAAGAGTTCACAAGGGTGCCTATAAGCATCTGCCAGCCGTCAACAAGTACGAACAGCATTATCTTGAAAGGCAGCGAGATCATTGAAGGCGGGAGCATCATCATACCCATAGCCATAAGTGTCGAGGAAACGACGATATCTATGACAAGGAACGGTATGAAGATAAGAAATCCCATCTGGAACGCTCTCGTAAGCTCACTGAGTATGAATGCGGGGATAACGGTCTCAAGTCCGAGCTGATCGGTATAGTCCGTAAGCTCGTTCGGAGTTTGTTCGATATCCACCGGCGTGCGCTCTGTGATATCGGTTATCGGCTCAAGCGGTTCGAGGGGAGTGATGAAGTCACTGTTCTCCTCAGTCTCTGCCGCTGCTTCCGAACGCTGTTCGGCTTCGTACACCACAGTGCCTTTGAGGTCAAGGAAGAACTTCATATTCGACTTCGATGTGTTCTTGAGCATAAAAGTCTTAAGACTTTCCGCCGAACGGTCGATCATCTCGTTTATCCCGATCTCGCCTGCTGAATACGGCTGATAAGCATTCTCGTTTATATCCGTTATCGTAGGCCACATTATAAATACCGTAAGAAACAGCGAAAGCCCCATGAGCACCGCGTTCGGCGGTATCGACTGGGTCTGCATTGCATTTCTTAAAAAGCTGAACACGATGACGATCCTCGTGAAGGACGTCAGCATTACAAGAAAAGACGGCGCTATCGACAGGATAGTAACTATAAGAATTACTTCGAGTGTCTGTGAACCGTCAATTCCTATGAGCTGCTTCAAAAGCGATTCGTCCACCGGCTCCGTGTCCGGATTTGCCGCAAGCACCTGTGTTTCCGTTTCCGGGTCAGGACTCAGTGCCGACGCGGTGATGCAAAGCAGTGCTCCGAGAATGCAGGTTACGGCGAAAGATACGAAAAACCGTATAAACAGCTTTCTGTTTTGTTTTATAGCTTCCTTAATCATCGCTCTTATCCTTTTCCGCGTTTCTTTTCCTGTTCAATACCTCGGTAAAGGCAGAAGCAAAGCTCATTCCGTTCTGCGATTCGGGAGATGTCATACGTTCGCTGTATTCTTCCGGTGTCATATCAATGTCAGAAAGCTTTTCTATGTGCTGTCCGGTAACGCCGATAAGCATGAGCTTTCCGGCTACGCTCACAACTACAAGCATTCCTTCCCGTCCGAGAGATATCCGGTCCAGCACCTTCATACGGTTGCCGTTCACATAGCCTATCCCCGTATTGAGTTTTTTAAGAGCGTAAATAAGTATGAAAAACAGACCGAGTACACCTACGAGTGAGAGTATGACCCAGAGAATATTAAGACCCATAGGAAAGATCAGCCGAGGATCTTGGTTACGGTAGCGATGATCCTGTCAGGCTTGAAGGGCTTTACGATAAAGTCAAGCGCGCCGAGCTTTATAGCCTCAACGACCATTGCTTCCTGACCCATAGCGCTGCACATAACGACCTTTGCCGCAGGGTTCATCTTCTTGATGTCGGCAAGAGCCTCGATACCTGTCTTGTTGGGCATGGTGATATCCATGATAACAAGATCGGGCTTTTCAGCCTCATAAGTCTGGCACGCGATAGCGCCGTCCTGTGCTTCAAGGATATTGGTATAGCCGTTCTTTGTGAGAGTATCCTTGATGAGCATTCTCATGAATGCCGCGTCATCAACCAGTAAAATCTTCTTGTCCATATCTGTTTACTCCTTGTTTATTGAATCCATAAGCTTGGATTTGATTATTTCCGTTATTCTGACAGCAAAGTTATCGTCAATAACAACGATATCTCCCTTTGCTATAAGGTTTCCGTTAACTATTATGTCAACCGGGGCGCCTGCCTGGCGTTCAAGCTCTATTATAGTGCCCTGGGTGAATTCGAGTATCTCTTTTACCTTTCGCCTTGCTGTACCGATTTCGACGGATATCTCAAGCGGCACGCCCATGAGAAGCTGAAGGTTTGTTTTCTGCTCGCCCGTGAGCTGCATATTCGGTGCGTCGAACTGGTTAAGCTGGGCGTTCTGGACATTCATGGGCTGCGGATATCCGCCGTATCCCGGCTGAGGGGGATATCCGTAAGGAGGCGGGTAACCGTACTGCGGCGGATAGCCGTAGGGCATCTGCGGCATTCCCTGCATCTGCGGCATACCCTGAGGCATGCCCTGAGGCATACCCTGCATCTGTGGCATTCCCTGCATCTGCGGAGCGCCGCCCATATTTCCGGCGAACATTGCGTCCATCTCCGCCTGGGACATCGTTCCTCCGCCGGCACCGGGTGCACCTGAACCGCCGCCTCCGGCGAACATCGCGTCCATTTCAGCCTGCGACATCGTTCCTCCGCCGGAGCTTCCCTGGCTCGGAGCCGCGGGAACAGGAGCGGGTTCGGCAGGTGCGTCATCGGCAACGCCGAGCACCTTGTCCGCGATGTATTTCGCAAGGTCTATCGTAAGTACCGAGCAGAACTCGGATTTTATCACTCCGTCAATGGTGAGATCAAAGTAGATCGCCGCAACTTCCTCATCTTCGGCAAAATCCTGCACCTCACTGAGATCGACGCTCTCCATAATATAGGGTGTCGGGGTGGAGATATCGACAACGATGCCGAGAAAATCCGAAAGCGCGGTGGCGCTCGCTCCCATCATCTGGTTCATGACTTCGGAAACGGCGCTTATGTTCAGCTCATCAAACTCAAAATCCGGCGTTACGACAAGCGGCTGACCCATGAGCTGATTGAGTATCATCTGCACATCGTCCTGTCTCAGGACCATAAGGTTATTGCCGGAGAGACCCCTGACATATTCTATTTTTACACACACCGCAGGTTCGAGCTTGTCGTACTGCAGCATGTTGTCCGCCCTGATGATCTCCACTCTCGGAGTGGTGATCCACACCTTTGCACTCAGAAGCTCGGAGACTGCCGTTGCCGCACTTCCCATGCTTATATTCATGACCTCGCCAAGGGCGTCCTTTTCCATCTCGGAAATTTCAACTTTAGGCATTACTGACCCTCACTTCTGAACACGTTCTCTATCTTTACCGCTTTATTCTGGTTAAACGATCCGAGTTTTCCGTCAAACCACACCTTGTTGCCTATCTTGAGCGTGACATTGCTGTCTATGCTCACATCAAGCGGTATTATATCGTCTATCTGCAGATTCAGCACGTCCGACACATCAAGCGATGTCTTTCCGAGCTCCGCCACTATATCGAGCGACGTATCGTTGAGAGCGCGCATGATGTTGTCGCGGCGTTCCTGTTCTCTTGCCGCATCATAGCGCCTTGTGCTTCTGACCGACTTTGAGACGTACTTCTGCATAAGCTCATCGAGGCTCAGAGCCGGGATACAGATCGTAATGATCGTCTTTGTATCGCTGACAGTGGCTTCGAGAACGACAAGTATCATCGTATCATCATAGTCCACCGCGGAGTAAACACGGGAGTTCGTCTCGATATTGACGACGCTCGGATTCACCTCGACATACGGCTCCCACGGATCGTGGAGCAGTGCGGACATATTGTTGATTATCTTATCTATGATGCTGACCTCGATCTCCGTGAAATCGCGGTCGGCGTCCTTGTATTCGCCCTTGCCTCCGAGGAGACGGTCCATAAGGATATATGTGAGCGAGTTTGAAAGCTGGACTATCGCCGTGACTGTTCCGATATCGTCATCGTGTATGCCGAGATCAAGGGTTCCCATCATAACGTAGTCCGGCAGTGCGTTGTTGAATTCAAAGTACCGCTGTTCCTCGATAGAGGCGAGGCTTACCTTGCAGTAAAGTCTCAGCAGACCGGTAAGGTACGAGGACAGGAGTCTCGCGTAGTTGTCAAAGATACTGTCGAGTATCTTTATACGCTCTTTGGTAAACTTTTTCGGAGCGCGGAAGTCATATTCCTTGACATCCGGCTCTTTTGAGGTTTCGACCATTTCGCCGGACATGGCACTGCTCAGCAGCGCGTCTATCTGTTCCTGCGTAAGGGTTTCAGCCATTAATGTCTCACCTCTCTCCCCGGTATCCACCGGGCGGCAGATCTACCTTATCACTCAGCGGCTTCGGCGTTATCGTCCTCCGCCGGTTCCTCTTCTGCCGGCAGGTCTATCAGTATATCCTCCGGGATCTCGGATATCGGCACCGTGAATACCGGCCCGGTATCGTCCAGCGCGGTATCTTCATCGGATACGACAGCACCGGAATACTTGCTGTCAAGACCGGAGATTATCTGCTGTACCGTATCGTCGGTAACACCGCCGTGGATATCTGTCCTGTCTATCGCATCGGTCTTGCCGTTGGAAATGCCGTAGTCGTAGAGCAGCATATCCTCGATGATCGCGGTATCCGCTGCCGCTATGTCATTTCTCGTGATAACGAGCTCGACACGCCTGTTTTCCTGTTTATGCTCTTCTGTATCGTTGGGAGCGATAGGATCGTACTGGGCGCGGCCCTCTGCGATGTACTTCTCGCTGTCAACGATAACGTTGTAATCAAGATATTTCAGCACGGAGCAGGCTCTTGCAGAAGAGAGATCCCAGTCGTTTATCGCCGAGAGACCCTGTGCGGTATGACCCTGCACCTTGATGCTCTTGATATAGTCGCCGATCGCCTTTATGCCGGGCATTATGGCTTTCAGCGCGGAACGTCCGGTAGGCTTGAGCTCAGCGCTGTCGCCGTCGAACATTATGGAGTTGTTGAATCTTATGTTGATGCGTGATGAAGAAGACTGTGACACGCTTATGGAGTCGGAGAACTCGCTCTGTGCCGCAGCGTTGGATACCCAGGCAAACAGCTCGTCGAAGTTGTTCGGCAGTCCCATACTGGTTTCGTCGCTTGATGACGTACCCTCTCCGGAACTGTTCGGAACATCGCTGTTTCCGTCCTCATCGCTTTTCAGCTCTCCCTCGTCGATCTGCTCCATAACAAACGGGTTTATATATTTACCCTGGCTGTTGAACGACTGGAAGATGTACTGGAACTTGGTCTCATCGGGAGTCGATGCCGCGTACAGAAGCACGAAGAAGCACATCAGCAGCGTAACCATGTCCGAGTATGTGGACATCCATTCGTCAACACCGGTATGAATGATCTTTACCCTTTTTTTAGCCATTTTTATCTCCGGTGACCGCCCGCAGCGCACTATGCGCAAACAGTCGGTAATATATTATACCATAAAACACGCGGTATTGCAATATTTTTTTGAAATTTATCGTAAGCCGCGCCGGGCTTATGCACTCTACTTTGCCTCTTCTTCCTTCTTTGCGGACTTCGGGAGCATGAAATCGAGCTTTTCCTTTATCATTCTCGGATTCGAGCCTTCCGCGATAGCCATGACGCCCTCGATGATTATCTGCATGCAGAGCACTTCGTCCTCGTGAGCGTTCTTGAGCGCGGATTCGATAGGTCCGAAGATAACGTTTGCGAACAGCGAACCGTAGAATGTTGTGATAAGCGCAACCGCCATAGCCGGTCCGAGGTCACCGCCGTCCAGGTTCTGAAGCATGATTACCAGACCAACCAGCGTACCGAGCATTCCGAATGCCGGACAAAGGCTGGCGCCCTTTCCGAAGAAGCCCTGTCCGGCTTCGTGTCTCTGGGACATGAATTCGAGGGAGCCTTCAAGCATCTCGCGCACCTTTGCGGAATCGTTGGCGTCAACGATCAGCATAAGGCTCTGCTTCATAAACGGATCTTCGCACTTGTTCGCACTGTCCTCAAGTGCAAGAAGTCCCTTGCTTCGTGCGGTATTTGCAAATTCAACTATCTGGGTTATGTAGTCCTCGGCCTTGAACTTAGGCGGGAGTATCGCTATCTTGAAGAGCTTCGGGAGCGATTTCAGCAGCGACAGGGGCGATACTGCGATAAGTACGCCGAACGTACCGCCGACGGTGATCGCGAGAGACGGTATATCTATGAACCAAGCCAGCTGACCGCCGTTAAATATTCCGTAAAGTATAAGACCGAACGCTATGACCCAGCCTATGATAAGTGTAATATTCAAAAAGGATCCCTCCAGTTAAAATTAACGTTGCATACAAACCCGAATACACACCGAAAAACACGACCCTGCCTTTCCCGGCAGATATACACGGTGTACATTCGGGATCGTGTGCGTATTATGTCTGATCTTCGTGTCTGCCGTCGCGCGTTCTGCCTCTGCTTGCTCGGTTGAAGCCGACGATGCGGCGGAAGATCTCTTCAATGTTTTCCTGCACGATATAGCTGTGTCCGTTGGACATTGTTATAACGGTATCCGGCGTTTCCGTAACAGCCTCGATCTGAGTGTCGTTCAGCATTATCGCCTTGCCGTTCAGCTTTGTGAGTATTACCATAAAGCACCCTGCAATAAGTATGCCTGCGCGGCGGAGCATACGCTCCGCCGCACCGGCATGACCGGTTTTATTTTATCTCTTGAGGTTTACAAGCTCTTCAAGCATAGTATCGGAAACGGTTATGATACGCGAGTTTGCCTGATAGCCTCTCTGCGTGATGATCATATCCGAGAATTCCTGGGCGAGGTCAACGTTGGACATTTCCAGCGCGCCCTGGATAACTTCGCCGGCACCGTCTGTTCCGCCTATCTTGACCTGCGGCTCTCCGGAAGCGAGAGAAGCTCTCCACAGAGAAGTACCTACCTGCTCAAGACCGGTGGGGTTCTCGAATGTGGCGATATCTATACGTCCGAGCACGAGAAGTCCGTGTACGGCATGACGTCCGTAGATCGTACCGTCGGTGTCTATCTGTATCGTTTCGAGGTCATCGACAGCCTGCTCCGCCGCGGTGCGTCCGTCTGTAAGTGTAACGGTGCTGAGCGCGGTAGCAATATCGGAGAAGAAGTTGTCTCTTCCGTTATCGAGACCGAGGCGCTCTGTTCTATTGCCGACACCCTGGGAGAAATCGAAGGGGTCTGTTGTTGCAGTTCTTGTCTTTGCGCCGGTAGTCTCGTCCGTCTCAACGGTATATGTGGATATCTCGACTGTGAGCTGGTGGTTGGCATCGCTTGCCTTGTCTATTGCCTCATTTATAGCATCTTCAAGCGAATCGTAAGCTGTTCCGTCCTCATGGTAAGCGACACCGCTCGCCGGTACAGTAACGGTGAGTATGCTGTCCTTCCACTTCGCGGTAACATAGTTCTGCGATGTGGTGGATTTGAGATCGAGTTCGTACTTGTTTGCGAACTCGCCTGCCTTATCGGCGGTAACGGTCAAGTCCATCTCATACTCCGTACCTGTGCCGGAGTCCGTGTAATTCACGGTCATTGTATTGTTTGCCGCAAGCGCCTGAACATCGTCGTACTGCGGGAGGGACTCGAACTCGATGCTGAACGGGAGCACGCCGTCGGGAAGTCCGACACCGCCCTGGTAAACAGCTTCATTCACCGCGTTCTGGAATTCGCTGAGTGCGTTGTTTACAGCGTTCTGGCGCATAGTATCGGTAACGGAACCGGGATTGTCACGCTCCATCTGGTTTAGGCGCTCGAATTCCGCCTGACCGAAATCCTGATCGAGATCCATATATATGGTAAGGTTTGTTCCGCTTCTTGTAGCATACGGAGTATCGGAATCAACGATCGTGAAGGAAACGTTGCCGTCTTCGCCGAATGTATTCGCGCTGATCGTGATATCGTAGCCGTTTACGGTCTTGGTAGCACTTGCAACGTTGTTGTCAACAGCGGGAACGTGGATCTGGATACGCTGGGACTGACCGGTCTCGATACCCGTAGGATCGCCCGAAACGCCGAGAACGATATTGCCGTTGGGGTCTGTGAGGTTTCCGTAGCTGTCCACGGAGAACTTACCTGCACGGCTGTAGTAGATATTTCCGGAATCGTCCATTACCTGGAAGAAGCCTTCGCCCTGGAGAGCGCAGTTGAACTTGCTGTCCGTATAGGTGAAGCCGGACTGCACCATTACCTGCGATACCGTACCGAGCTGGGAACCGTAACCGATCTGGGTGGGGTTCTTGCCGCCGGAGGTGGAATCGCCGGAAGAAGCGTTCGCCTTGGTCTGGTAATAAACGTCCTTGAATGTAACTTCGCTTGTCTTGTAACCTGTGGTATTGACGTTGGAGATGTTGTTGCCTATAACGTCCATTCTTTGGTTATGGGTCTTCATTCCGGCAACACCGGAATACAATGATTTCATCATAGCGGTAATTCCTTTCTCTGCACCGCCGCTGTGCCGTCCGTCTGTCGTTCGGGACGGCCGTGTCTCTTCGGAAGGCTTGCGCCCCCTCGGTCCGACATCAAACTATCACGGCGGAATCAATGTTTGTGAATACGTTTCCTTTAAGATCGTCTGCCGATACCGTTGTTATGACGGTATTGTTCTTGACGCTCACGATAAATGCCGTGCTGTCAACAAGTATAAGGCTTTCTTCGCTGCCCTTCTCCGCTGCCAGCTCCACGCCCTTGTTGAGACGCTCGATCCTGTCGTTCTCCGACACATCGATCTTTCTGCTCTCAAGGCGTCTTATCGCATGGTTTGAAAATTCAACTTCCTTGTTCCCGAGGCTGTTTTTCAGAAGTTCCGCAAAACTTCCCGCCTCATCGCTTCCATGCACGGCTTCGCCCGTATTATAAGGGCTCGCACCGCCTGTTGAAACACTTATCGAATTGCGTCCGGCAAGATACTCACTTATAAGCATCTTTCAACCTCACCCTTTCCGAAAATGTCATTCAAAAAGCTCATAGATGCGTCTGTCATCGTCACTGCTGTCGTTTTCCGCAGCGTCCGCGATATCGTCTTCGTCAGTCTGAACTGCCGCAGTGCTTCTTGTCTGCACCGTCTGTTCAGCCGTAACAGTGTTCTGTGCGGTCTGTGTGCTGCTGCCAGATGTGTCTGCTGTCTGCTGTGAAACGGGTTCAACGTTGTCCGGCACCGAAGATGTGTTCTGTATGCTCTGCTCTTCCTGTACAGGCTGAGTTACTCTGAGAACGTCGGTCGCATTGTACGCATAGCCGTTTACGACTACTCTTACATTGCCGTTTTCGATCTCAAGGGAGCTTACCGTTCCTTCATCGTAGTATGCAGCGCCGTTTTCGTCGATAGACTGTACAACTGCGTTCTTGCCGAGAATGCTTGATGCGAATGCACCGTAGTCTCCTATTGACGAGGACTGCTGTGTTCCGTTGTCATGCACCTGTGATACAGCGCTGAGCTTGTAGTTGGTGCCGTTCACGTTTATCATGGGTGTTTCTCCGCCCTTGACATACGATACAACGCCTGTCTCTACTTCTCCGTCACCCTTTGACACGGTAACGGTCTTGCCGATAAGGGAGTTTGCGTAGGACATCTGCTGTGTTTCAAACGTATCCTGCTGTGCCTGGAGTGCCGTAAAACTTGCCATCTGCGAGATGAACTCGGTGTTTGATGTGGGCTCCAGCGGATCCTGGTTCTGCATTTCAGCTATCAGCAGCGAATAGAAGTTGTCCATTGTTACAAGGTCATGCTTATCGGTGAACATATCCTTGTACTTCTCATAGTTGCTCTGCGGGGAAGCTATTCCGCTTATAGCGTCTGCCATTGATATTCCTCCTTTTCTTTAGTGATCAGATGTTCTGAAGAATGTCGTAGAAGTTCTCGCCGTCGTCATTATCATCGTCGTTCTGCGAGTCTTCATCGTCTCTCGAGTATGGATTCTTGCTGCTGCCGTCGTAGTTCTGCTCGTTGTACTGGGTATTTTCCTGCTCGGTGACTACCTGGTAGTTCTCAAGCTCTACGCCGTTGTCGTGCAGTACGCTCTGCAGGTTTTCCGTCCTTGCAGCAAGTATCGCTCTTGTTTCGGGATTTTCAGCGTTGATCTCGACCGAAGCGCGTTCGCCTGTCATGACCAGCTTGACTGTGATCCTTCCGAGGGCTTCGGGGTTGAGCACCATGGTAAATTCCGTGCGGTCACCCTGCATATTCTGAATGCGTTCGAGTATCTGCTCCGCGGTCTGTACTTCGGGCGGTCTGATCTCTGCGGTCTGTTCCGGCATCTGTTCGTTCTCTACGGGGATATCGGTGTCAGTCCTGCTTCCCATAAGCTCTGCCGACATGTGTACGGCATCGTAGGTCTGCGTCTTCGGCGCATCTCCGTCCTCTTCGGAAACGTCAAATCTGCCTTCGCCGAGTATGTGATCCAGCTCTCCTGTACGGTCCCTGCTGTTCATGCTGTGGGACAGCTTCATCGGCTCATCGTGCATCAGTATCGCTTCCGGCGTTTCGGTCTCTGTGATATGCTCGTACTTCACTTCGCTGAGCCCGAGTTCCTTCTTTGCTCCCTCGATAAGATCGGAAAGCATCTCAGCGGTATCCTTCACGGCGGAAAGGTTTTCCGTGTAACCGAATCCTGTCTCGATACCGAACTCGCTTTTCAACGGATCATAAGGTTCTTCCGGCATATCCGCCAGTCTTTGCAGAAGCGACTTTGCGCGTTCTTCGAATGTGCTGTCGGCAGGTCTCAGATCTCCTTCGGGAAGGTCCGGCATTCTCTCCCGCAGCGTTGACATGAAGCTGTCAAGCTCAGGTGCGTTCTCTTCTCCGGTCATCTCCGGGTCTTCGGCTCCCATTCCGGATATCAGAGCGGCTTCGGCATGTTTTGCGGTCATAACGAATGAAGCATCCGGTGAAACCACATGCACAGCCGGCTCGTCCGGTATAAGATCCGTGAACTCATCGGGGATATCGCCGTCATAGGCTCCGGTACTGCCTGTTCCAGCAGCCGCCGCAATAGCTTCAGCCAGCAGTTCTGCGATCTCCTCCGGTATTCCGGCAGCATTATCGTCCTTATTTCCCGACGACATCGCTTTAAGCGCGTCCGTCATCATCTCCGCGGCTTCTTCCTTTGAAGGAACCTCGCCGGTCTCGCTCACTGTCCGGGTGACTGTTTCGGCGGCCCTGTTCAGCAGCTGATCGACTTTTGCGGCATCTCCCGCTCTCGCCTCATCGTCAAAGCTTCTTCCCCTGTCGTCATTCGCACTGCGTACATCGGGGCGTTCGGAAACGGGTCTTTCGGCAGCCTTTCTGGTATAGCCGAACTCCTTGCGGATATCGTTCCTGCCGGAATCCGACAGACCGGGCTGCTTACGGCTCTCCGTGCTTACGCTGCCGAGAACATCGGAAAATCCGCCGTCCGTCTCACGGGCTTTTGAACCTCCGGGACTGTTTACCTTGACGTCCATACTTACCTTGTTCGTAACCATATTACACCTCCTTTCAAGTCGCAAAAGGGCATAGTTACCCTTATACTACTATATAACTACATTATACACAAATTAATATCAAAAGTCAATCAAATATTGTAACTTTTTATGAATTTAAGCAGATATTGCAAATTTTTTGTTTATTTTTCACTAACAAAAGATCTATATTTATGCACATTTACGCCGGCTGAAACCGCGCCTTTGTCAATTATGCCTCAAAGACGTTATTTTTGCGCAGGTATATCTTTCTTCGGCAGCCGCCTGCGCATGAAGAAATAACAGATAAGATGCACAAGGAAGGTTATCACCCATGAAGCCGGGTATGACATGAACAGCCAGAATACCGTGTGGAACTCGGGCAGCTGAAATCCCGTAAATATCCAGAGTATGCGCAGTCCGCAGGCTCCGAGGAGTGATACTATCGTGGGCGTTACGGCGTATTCCATTCCGCGTATCGAGCCCACGATGCAGTCCATAAGCCCGCAGGTGAAGTACAGCGTACATACAAGGCTCATTCGCACAAGCCCTGCCTCTATCACGTCCGGTCTCGGGTCATATATGCCGAGCAGCGGCGTTCCGAAGAAGTAGGCGAGGTTGCCGAGCACAAGCCCCACCACTGCCGCGCAGGAGCAGGATATCAGCGCGATGCGGTTCACGCGGCTGTACTTACCGGCGCCTATGTTGGCGCTCGTGAATGTGAGAGCGCCCTGTGAGAACGAGTTCATGGACACCCAGATAAAGCCCTCGATGCTTGCCGCCGCCGCGCTTCCCGCCATTACCACAGCGCCGAAGCTGTTGATAGACGACTGGATCACCACATTCGACAGCGAGAACACAACGCCCTGAAATCCCGCCGGTATGCCGATCTTCAGCATCTTCCCCACCGTTGCCTTGTCAAGCCGCAGCTTTCTGAACTCAAGCTTAAAGCCGCCGCTCTCCTTCACAAGACACATCACGATAAGAAGCGCCGAGATGCACTGGGAGATCACAGTCGCAAGCGCCACGCCTGCAACGTCCATCTGGCAGAGAATGACAAAGATAAGATTCAGCACCACATTTATCGCGCCGGCAAATGTCAGATAGTACAGCGGACGCTTTGTATCGCCTTTTGCGCGGAGTATAGAGCTGCCGAGATTGTATATCATCATCGCCGTCATTCCTGCAAAGTATATCCTCAGATACAGCGCGGACAGCTCCAGCACTTCCGGCGGCGTCTGCATCAGTTCAAGCAGGTCATCTGCGAAGATGCAGCCCACGGCTGTGAGCATAAGTCCGCTTATAACGCTCAGCACCATTGAGGTATGTACGGTCTTTGATACGCGTTCATTGTCTCCGGCTCCAAGGTAGTGGGACGCAAGCACGTTCGCGCCGGTGGAAAGACCGAGAAACAGGTTCGTCATAAGGTTCACGAGGGCAGTGGTGGAGCCTACAGCGGCAAGTGAGTTGTCGCTTGCGAAGTTGCCGACGACGATTATGTCCGCGGCATTGAACAAAAGCTGCAGCACGCTCGACAGCATCAGCGGCAGCGACAGCTTCAGAAGCTTCGGAAGTATCGCCCCGCTTGTCATATCCATATCGGTATGTCTGCGCATGGAATGCTCCTTTCTTTGTGTTGACAAGTATGTTTAGTTGTTATATAATGGTATGTGAAAAGTCTGTAAAAAACTCTGGGGGACGGGAAATGAAGATCTACTGCATAAGCGAAGGCTCAATATACCGCATAGACAGCGGAAAGCCGCAGCAGCTCACCTGCGGGCGCATACGGGATTACCTGCATGCAGTCAACGAGATGAAGAAGCGCGACGAGTGGAAGACCACCGGCAAAGGCGCACAGTTCATGCAGGTGCAGGAAACGTACTACGAAACGGAAGGCGAGTTTCTGCGCTCATTGTCGAGCGACGGCGAACGCCTTATCTACGGCACTTTCATCGACGGTGTCGGCGGGCTTTACTTCAAGGACCCCGAGACCGATGACGAGACCTACATATTCGCAAATCAGACCGTTGACCCGGGACGTGTTTCCTGCAGAAACGGAAAGTACATCTTCGATGCGGGCGAGGGCGGATACGAGCGGCACATCGGCTGGCTCAACACCTCGAACGGCAGTACCGACCAGCTCACCGAAGGCTTCACCAGCGAAAGCTGTCCGTTCATATCGCGGCGCGATCCGGATATCGTCTATTATACGGCAATGGGCTATGCCCAGAACAGCTCCGGACAGGTTGTGGAAAAGAGCCCCTGCGCGATCTGCTCTTACAGCGCGAAAGACGGCTCTCTGACAGATATCCTGTCTGACCCGGCTTATGATTATATCAAGGCTTCCGACGACGCGGAAGGAAATATCTACTGCATTCGCCGGAAATACGAGCCTACCCGCCGCAATTCAAACGTGGGAACGGACATTCTGCTGTTCCCGTACAGGATCATAAAGGCGACATTCGGCTTTTTAAGCACGTTCTCAATGGCATTCGGCGGAGAGCCTCTCCGCACCGGCGGCAGAAATCCTGCTAAGAACAAGACTGCCGACGAGCGGGAGCTGTTCGTAGAAGGGAACATGATAAAAGCGAAGCGAATTGCCGACTCCGACAGCTCCGACGAGGGTCTGATCCCGTCGGAATGGGAGCTTATCCGCCATTCCGGCTCCGGCGCCGACACGGTCATTGCGCGCGGAGTAATGGACTATGTGCTGCTTGACAGCGGCGTGATCATCTACTCGGACGGCAGGTTCGTAAAGCGCCTCTCCGGCGGAAAGTCCGAGAAGATATGCCGCATAGATCTCGCCAACTGCATTTCCGTAATCGAGTAACATCAGATCCCATCTGCGCTTACGCGCTTTAGTCCTTTGGTCGCTCCTTGAATGCGCGCATCGTGCGCGCTTTTGGGATCGACCGCCATGCCTCCTGCATTGCGCAGACAGCGCCAGCCTGCGCGGCTGGACCGCGGCGGGAAACGTCCCGCAGCGAATGACCGTTACACGGAACCCGACAAGTTTCGTGACAGATCGGTATTAAAACTGATCCATAAATTTGAAGAGGATAGCTAACCGAGGCGGCGCACCCGCCGACAGAAGAATGTCGCTACGCATTTCGCAGCGGGGCGTTCCCCGCCGCACCGAATCCGCGCACAAGCAGCTCCGAAAGGCTGATCTCATCAAATGAGCCGTCGCTTGCAGCGCAGAGAACAGTTAGATCGGGCGCGAACTCGTACAGGAACTGCCTGCACATACCGCAGGGCGTGCATTTCTCCGCCGAGCTTCCCACAACAGCGATCATTCGGAAGCTTCGCTTTCCCTCGCTGACTGCTTTCGCAACGGCTGTGCGTTCCGCGCAGATGCCGCAGGGATACGACGCGTTCTCGACGTTGCAGCCGGTAAAAACGCTCCCGTCATCGCATAAAACCGCGGCTCCGACGCGATATCCCGAATAGGGCGCGTAGGCGTTTTCCGCCGCCTTTATAGCCGAATCCACAAGCTCTTTCTTCACGTTATTGCCGGTCAGATTGTCAATCATACAAAACACCGCCCTTCAATATGGTGGAAGTATTATAACACATCGCGGCGCAAAAATCAATCACCCCGCGAAAAATGGGCGTTTGGACGGCATCGGAAAATTTCTTTAAAATTTCATAAAAAATTTTTATAAAATACTGGAAATTCTGTTAAAAATATGATATAATATAGTTGTTATGCAGAATAAAGTTCTATAAACCGCATTGTAATGCGGAAAAGACCGGAAGCTGCGGACTAATAAAACATCAGGAGGAAAAATCCAATGGCAAAGAAATATGTTTACCTTTTCAGTGAAGGTAACGCAGACATGAGAGAGCTTCTCGGCGGTAAAGGCGCTAACCTCGCGGAGATGACCAAGATAGGTCTTCCCGTACCTCAGGGCTTTACTATCTCCACAGAAGCTTGCACCCAGTATTATGAGGACGGCAGAAAGATCAACGACGAGATCATGGCTCAGGCTATGAAGGGCGTTGAAGAGATGGAGAAGATAAACGGCAAGAAGTTCGGTGACAAGACCAACCCTCTGCTCGTTTCCGTTCGTTCCGGTGCAAGAGCTTCCATGCCCGGTATGATGGATACTATCCTCAACCTCGGTCTTAATGATGATGTTGTGGCATCCATGATCGCCGGCAACCCCGACCCCAAGTTCGAGCGTTTCGTATATGACTCTTACAGACGTTTCATCCAGATGTTCTCCGACGTTGTTATGGAAGTCGGAAAGAAGTACTTCGAGCAGCTCATCGACAAGATGAAGGAAGCTAAGGGCGTTAAGTACGACGTTGACCTCACAGCTGCTGACCTCAAGGAGCTCGCTACACAGTTCAAGGCTGAGTACAAGAAGCAGCTCGGCAAAGACTTCCCCTCTGATCCTATCGAGCAGTTAAAGCTTGCTATCGAAGCAGTTTTCCGTTCATGGGACAACCCGCGTGCCAACGTTTACCGCCGCGACAACGATATCCCGTACAGCTGGGGTACCGCAGTTAACGTAATGCCTATGGTATTCGGCAACCTCAACGACGAGTCCGGTACAGGCGTTGCATTCACCCGTGATCCTGCTACAGGCGAAAAGAAGCTCATGGGCGAGTTCTTAAAGAACGCACAGGGCGAAGACGTTGTTGCAGGCGTTCGTACTCCTATGCCGATCACACAGATGGAGCAGGAGTTCCCCGAAGCTTACAAGGAATTCGTAAAGGTTTGCGATATCCTCGAAAAGCACTATCACGATATGCAGGATATGGAGTTCACTGTTGAGAACAAGAAGCTCTATATGCTCCAGTGCCGTAACGGTAAGAGAACAGCTCCCGCTGCTCTTAAGATCGCTTGCGACCTCGTTGACGAAGGAATGAAGACAGAACAGGAAGCTGTTCTTATGATCGATCCCCGTAACCTCGATACACTTCTCCACCCGCAGTTCGATGCTGCTGCACTCAAGGCTGCAACACCTATCGGCAAGGGTCTCGGCGCTTCCCCCGGAGCTGCATGCGGTAAGGTAGTATTCACTGCTGAAGACGCAGAAGCTTGGAAGGCAAGAGGCGAGAAGGTTGTTCTCGTAAGACTTGAAACTTCTCCTGAGGACATCACAGGTATGAAGGCTTCCCAGGGTATCCTTACAGTACGCGGCGGTATGACATCTCACGCAGCCGTTGTTGCAAGAGGAATGGGAACATGCTGTGTATCCGGATGCTCCGAGATCGCTATGGACGAAGAGAACAAGAAGTTCACACTCGCCGGCAAGACATTCACAGAGGGTGACTGGATCTCTATCGACGGTACAACAGGTAACATCTATGACGGTCAGATCAAGACTGTTGACGCTACTATCGCAGGTGAGTTCGGCAGAGTTATGGGCTGGGCTGACAAGTACAGAAAGCTCAAGGTAAGAACAAACGCCGATACACCTACAGACGCTAAGAAGGCAAGAGAGCTTGGCGCAGAAGGAATCGGTCTCTGCCGTACAGAGCACATGTTCTTCGATCCTTCCAGAATCGGACCGTTCAGAGAGATGATCTGTTCCGATACAGTTGAAGAGAGAGAAGCAGCACTTGCACAGATCGAACCTATGCAGCAGGCTGACTTCGAGAAGCTCTACGAAGCTCTTGAAGGTTATCCGGTAACTATCAGATTCCTCGATCCTCCGCTTCATGAATTCGTTCCTACAGAAGAAGCTGACATCAAGGCTCTCGCTGACAAGAAGGGCAAGACAGTTGAGCAGATCAAGACTCTCATCGCTTCCCTCCACGAGTTCAACCCGATGATGGGTCACAGAGGATGCCGTCTCGCAGTAACATACCCCGAGATCGCCAAGATGCAGACAAAGGCTGTTATCAAGGCAGCTATCAATGTTAAGAAGGCTCATCCCGACTGGAACATCGTACCCGAGATCATGATCCCGCTGGTATGCGAAGTCAAGGAGCTCAAGTTCGTAAAGAAGGTTGTTGTTGAGACAGCTGACGAAGTTATCAAGGAAGCCGGTTCCGACCTCAAGTACGAAGTTGGTACAATGATCGAGATCCCGAGAGCTGCTCTTACAGCTGACGAGATCGCTAAGGAAGCTGACTTCTTCTGCTTCGGTACAAACGACCTCACACAGATGACATTCGGCTTCTCCAGAGACGATGCAGGCAAGTTCCTCGGCGCTTACTACGACACCAAGATCTTCGAGAACGATCCTTTCGCTAAGCTCGACCAGACAGGCGTTGGCAAGCTCATGGAAATGGCTATCAAGCTCGGCAAGCCCGTTAATCCGAAGCTCCACTGCGGTATCTGCGGTGAGCACGGCGGTGACCCGACATCTGTTGAGTTCTGCCACAAGATCGGTCTTGATTATGTATCCTGCTCGCCGTTCCGTGTTCCGATCGCTCGTCTTGCTGCAGCACAGGCTGCTCTTAGAAAGTAAGAGATTTTAAGAGAAGTTTAAGATTTTTCAAGACGGGGGCTCTGCCCCTGCGACCCCGCCAGCCCCCTTTAAAAAAGGGGGCTGGACACCCTAAACAAATCCCGTACCACGGAAATTTGTTACTCACATCACAAATAGAAAGGCTGCTGAAAGCGTAAGTTTTCGGCAGTCTTTTTTCATGTAATTATTTAGATTGTTCAAATTGCTGAATTTTATGGTATTATTAAACAAAAGTTGAAAAATACCAGCCGTTTTATTGAATAATATGCTATAATTAAAAGTACGGTCACAGGTATAATACTAAATTGGTAACTATCCGTAAACAAAACCAAGTGATTTCGTCACGATTCAGATATGCGCGCAGAGCGCGCTCCATAATTGTGCATTGTGAATTGTGCATTGTGCATTTGTCTAAAATTGTTATATGACGAGGAGGTATTTGTAATGAAGTATAAGGTGCTTATCAATCAGGGCGACTCTCCAAGCGTTGTAAAAGACTTTTTTACATATACAAAGAAGTATTTCACATCATACACGACAACGGATATATGGGAAGATGTCCTCAATCACTTCGATGTGGTAAAACCCGATGTGTATCTTGTATTCCTTGATACCGCATACAGCGAATCCGCATCGCAGCTTCCCCGTCTTAAAGCCAATACCAACTACAACGGTGCGCCTATAATCGTTATCGGAAAAGCAGACGACTGCACCGAGTTTGAAAATAACTATCCGCAGACCGCTGATCTTATTATCCGCAGACCTATCTCCTCGGATAATATCGCCCTCAGCGTCATAGCCTTCCTCGAAAGAGGTCATACCCAGCAGGTAAACGACAATACCCGAAAGAAGATCCTTGTTGTCGATGATGACCGCACTATACTCAAGATGATAAAGGCTGCGCTCGAGGACAAGTACGATGTTACCGCAATGCTCAACGGCGTTATGGTGGAGAGGTTCCTCTCAATGAACGAAGTCGATCTTGTTATCCTCGACTACGAGATGCCTATAATGACCGGTGCTGCTATTTTCAGAATGATGAAAGAAAACGCCAATTTCGCAAAGATACCGGTTTGCTTCCTTACCGGCGTCTCGGAAAGAGATAAGGTTGAGGAGATAATGTCGCTTAAACCGCGCGGATACCTTTTAAAGCCGATCAATATGGAGATGCTTCTTGCAACTATCGCAAACCTCGCATAAAGGAGAAGACAAGATGGCAGACAACAGCAATGTAGAAGAAATGGAAGAACTCCGCCTTACCGATCTTATCGACGTGCAGATGCTCCAGCAGATACAGGACGCGTTCTCCGATATGACCGGAATGGCGGCACTTACAGCGGATAAAAACGGCGTTGCGGTCACACAGGGCTCCAATTTCACGGATTTCTGTATGAAGCATACCCGCCGTTCTCTTTTCGGCTGTATGAAATGCTTTGAGTGCGATAAGCACGGCGCCGAGCTCACAATGGAGAACGGCGGACCGTGTTCTTACTATTGCCATGCGGGACTTGTGGATTTCGCCGCGCCTATAATGGCAAACGGTCAGATGATCGGAAGCTTCATAGGCGGTCAGGTGCTCACAAAACCGCCTGTTCTCTCGGAATTCCGCAAGATAGCGGAGAACCTCAACATAGACCCCGATGAATACGTCAAGGCTGTGCATGAAGTAAGGATCGTTGACAAGGAGACCGTTGACAAGGCAGCGCATTCCCTGTACACGATCGCGGGCGTACTTTCCGATATTGCATACAAGAACCACATGCTGTACAAGACAAACCTTGCAGTAGAGACCGCTTCGCGCATGAAGAGCGACTTCCTTGCAAATATGAGCCATGAGATAAGAACGCCTATGAATGCGGTTCTCGGAATGGTTGATCTCGCACTGAGAGAGGAAATGTCGCCGAATGCGAGAAACTTTGTCAATCAGATAAAGGTTGCAGGCAAGAATCTGCTTGTTATAATCAACGATATTCTTGACTTCTCGAAGATAGAATCCGGAAAAATGGAGATCATACCGGACGATTACGAGCCGCTCTCTATCGTGAATGACGTTGCGAACATCGTCAACACGCGTATCGGCGACAAGGATATCGAATTTACCATGGATATTGCGCCGGACATACCGAGAATGCTGTACGGCGACAACTTCCGCATACATCAGATACTTATAAATATACTGAACAACGCGGTAAAGTTCACGACAAAGGGAAATGTCAGTCTCAAGATAGGCTGCGAGTTCCGCGAGGACGAAGAGAACGATGTTATCCTCAAGATCGAGATAAAGGATACAGGTATAGGTATCAAGAACGAGGACAAGAAGAAGCTGTTCAATTCCTTCCAGCAGGTTGACAGCAAGCGCAACCGCAACGTTGAGGGAACAGGTCTCGGACTTGCGATCACCCAGCAGCTTCTCGGTCTTATGGGCGGAAGCATCCGCTTCGACAGTGAATACAACAAGGGAACTACATTCTTTATCAAGATACCGCAGAAAATTGTTGACAGAATGCCGTCGGTTCCGATACCCGAGAACAAGTTCAATGTTGTGGTATGCTGTGAGAACGAGTATGTCAAGGATCAGCTCTTCCGCGATCTTAAGCGCATAAATGCAGACTACATAGAGGTAGAAAAGCCGGACGAGCTTGACGCGTACAAGCCGGATTATCTGATAATAGACAAGAACGAGCTTACGAACTCTATGCTGAACTATCTGGAAAAGCACAGCGAGATCAACTGTCTTGCGGTTGCCGACTATGCGAGCAGGAGCAGCATACTTCTGCCGAATGTGCATATTATCCGCAAGCCGGTTTATTCACTGGGGCTTTACAATGCTATGGGTATCAGCAATATCAAGCTGTTTACCGACACATCGGAAGAAGAAGCGTTCAACTTTGTTGCTCCGGAAGCCCGCATTCTTGTTGTTGATGATAACGCGGTCAACCTTACAGTTGCAAAGGGACTGCTTGAACCGCTGCAGATGAGTGTTGATCTCGCGGGAAGCGCCGGCGAAGCAATAGATATGATGAATCAGGCAAGGTATGATGCAGTATTTATGGATCACATGATGCCGGAAGTAGACGGAATAGAGGCAACGCACATCATACGCAGACTTATGCCGGAGTATGACAACGTACCTATAATCGCGCTTACGGCGAATGCAGTCAGCGGGGCAAAGGAGATGTTCCTTGCCGAGGGCATGGACGACTTTGTGGCGAAACCGATCGATCTGAAGGATATAACGGCGAAACTGCACAAGTGGCTGCCGGAGGACAAGATCGTGCCGATAACAGCGGAAGAAGCAGAAAAGACGCTGGAAGAGAAAAAGTTCCTCCAGCCGGAGATAGCGATCGACGGACTTGACACAAAGACTGCGATAGAGCGTCTCGGAAGCGCGGATCTGTTTATGACGGTAATGAAGGAGTACTATGCCGCTATCGACAAAAAGGCTGATGTCATTCAGCACCATTTTGACGCGGGCAGCATTCACGAATACACTGTGGAAGTGCATTCTCTCAAGAGCACATCGCGTCAGATCGGAGCAATGGAGCTTGCCGATCTTGCAGCCGAGCTTGAAAAGGCGGGCAACGAGAACAATGTACAGCTGATAAAGGAAAAGACAGCGAAGATGCTTGCGATGTACCGCGAGATGAAGGATATACTCGGACCGCATGTTCCGCATGAAGAAGCGAAGGATCTTGTAGCTGCGACCTCGGACGATGTAGCTCCGCTTCTCGATCAGCTTTCCGAAGCTCTCGAATGCTTTGATACACTGGCGATCGACGATGTTGTTGAGCAGCTTGCCGGCTTCTCATTCCCCGACGATCAGCAGGACTGCTTCGACAGGCTCCGCGATTCCGCCGAGATCAGCGATATCGACACTATCGCAGCGATCATTCCCGAGTGGCGCGCACTGCTGTGAGAGAAATTTTAGAGATTTCAAGAGATTTATTAGAAGAGGGGCGCTGCCCCCAACCCCCGCCAACCCCCTTTAAAAAAGGGGGCTGGACACCCTAAATTAATTCGCCGCACGAGTGAGTGTTTATCTCACATCTTGCACAGGCGGCGACTCATTGACTGCCGCGCAGAATATTTAATTGTTCTGATGCTACTATTCTGCTTTCTTCAATGGGGAGACAGATTCCGGAGTTTGTACAGAAAAAGCCCGTTGTATGCTTTCGCATACAACGGGCTTTTGAATAGCTGTTTATACTAAATTAGTATCTATCCATAGGCAAAATCAGGTAATTTCGTCACGATTCAGATCTGCGCGCAAAGCGCGCTCCACAATTGTGAATTGTGAATTGTGCATTGTGAATTTGTCTATATTTCGATAGAAATATAGTATTTATACGTCTCAAACGAGTTCGATGATAGCCATTTCAGCTGCGTCACCGCGTCTCGGACCGATCTTTACGATCCTTGTATAACCGCCGTTTCTCTCTGTGTACTTGGGAGCTATTTCGTCAAACAGCTTCTTGGAAACGGATTCCTTTGTAACGTATGCAAAAACCTGACGCTTGGAATGAAGATCTCCCTTCTTGCCGAGAGTGATCATCTTCTCTGCCTCACTGCGTACTTCCTTTGCTCTCGAAACGGTAGTCTCGATCTTTCCGTTTTCGAGTAAGAATGTAACCATAGCTCTGAGCATAGCCTTTCTATGATCGGTCGTTCTGCCTAATTTTCTCATTGCCATTATGGTTCTCCTTTCCGACGGACTGTGATCCCGTCAATTATTCATCATCGATCGAAGCCAGATCCAGTCCGAGAGACTGCAGCTTCGCGCGTACTTCTTCGAAGGACTTCTTACCTAAGTTTCTTACCTTCATCATATCTTCCTGAGACTTGTTGATAAGGTCATCGACTGTATTGATACCTGCACGCTTCAGGCAGTTGAACGAACGTACCGAGAGATCGAGATCCTCGATAGTCATTTCGAGTATCTTGTCCTTGCTCTTGTCGTCCTTCTCTACCATAAGCTCCGGCTGTGTAAGCTCGTCCGAAAGATCAACGAAGAGTGCAAGGTGATCGCACAGAACCTTCGCTGCATAAGAAACGGCTTCCTTTGCCGAGATCGTGCCGTCTGTCCAGACCTCGATTATGAGCTTGTCATAATCGGTTCTCTGACCTACACGGGTATTCTCAACACTGTAATTTACCTTAAGAACAGGTGTGTAGATGCTGTCAACCGCTATAACGCCGATAGCCGGCTGGATTATCGACTTGTTCTTCTCTGCGGAAGCATATCCTCTTCCGCGGTCGAAGGTAAGCGACATATAGAGCTTAGCACCTGCACTCAGAGTCGCAATGTGCATTCCGGGATCGAGTATCTCTATCTCGCTGTCGCACTTTATATCACCTGCGGTAACTTCGCACTCGCCCTCTGCCTCGATGCAGACGGTCTTGGGCGCATCACCGTACATTTTTGCGATAAGACCCTTGATATTCAGGATGATTTCGGTAACATCTTCCTTAACACCCGGGATAGTGGAAAACTCGTGCTGTACGCCGTCGATTTTCACCGATGTCACCGCAACGCCGGGCAAAGAGGAGAGCAAAACACGTCTGAGGCTGTTGCCCAGAGTGTTGCCGTAGCCTGCCTCAAGAGGTTCGAGAACAAACATTCCGTACTTCCCGTCGGGCTTAAGCTTAACGATCTCTATTTCAGGCTTTTCTATTTTTTCAAGCATTTCTTGACCCTCCTGCTGTAATCAGGCTGTCTGCGGGCGCGGCTTACGCTCCGCGGACAGCGCTTGTGTCTGTGAAACTACTATAAAGGGCACTTTAATTCTTCAGAGATCATATTTTGATCGAACAAGGCTGCCCCGATTAATTTTAAATCATGGTGAATATGCACGTCAGGCGGCATATTTTAGGTCTGACCGTGAATTAAAAATAACCGCACCATTAGCATTATATGCCAAAAAGCTATTACTTAGAATACAACTCGATAACAAGATGCTCTTCGATCTCGTAGTCGAGCTCGTCACGCTGAGGCATTCTTGCAACCTTAGCTGTCATAGCTTCCTTGTTCACTTCAAGCCATAAGGGTATGAGTCTTCCGCCGGCAGCTTCCGCGATCTGAGCAAACTTGGGGCTCTTCTTGCTTCTCTCGGAGAGAGCGATAACATCGCCTTCCTTGATTCTGTAAGAGGGTATATCCACCTTTTTGCCGTTCACTGTGAAGTGACCGTGACCAACTAACTGTCTTGCTTCACGTCTTGTGATAGCAAAGCCTGCTCTGAAAACAACATTGTCAAGTCTGGATTCGAGGAGTCTGATAAGGTTGTGACCTGCGATGCCCTCTTCCTTTACAGCCATCTCATAGTAATGATAGAACTGCTTTTCGAGTACACCGTAGATGAACTTGAGCTTCTGCTTTTCCTTGAGCTGAAGTCCGTATTCGGAAACCTTCTTTCTCTGGTTAGCATTCTTGTTTCTTGTTGTTTCTTTACCGTAGCCCATAACCATGGGGCTTATTCCGAGTGCCTTACATCTTTTGAGCACCGGGGTTCTGTCTACTGCCATATTAACCTCCGTAATTGTTTTAAATAATATCGTTTCTCAGCAGCTGCCCTGCAGTAAACCGCAGTTTACGCGGCAGATCTGCCGCCGACACCGAGTAAATTATGGATAAACTCGGTTTTCTGATCAGACGCGGCGTCTCTTGGGCGGACGGCATCCGTTGTGCGGGATAGGAGTTACATCCTTGATCATGCGCACTTCAAGTCCTGCAGCCTGTAAAGCTCTGATAGCAGCTTCACGTCCTGCTCCGGGACCCTTAACATATACTTCAACAGTCTTCAGACCGTGCTCCATAGCTGCCTTAGCTGCTGTTTCAGCTGCGGACTGCGCTGCGAAAGGAGTGGACTTTCTGGAACCTCTGAATCCGAGCTCGCCTGCGCTTGCCCAGGAAAGGGTATTGCCCTGAAGGTCTGTTATAGTAACTATTGTATTATTGAAAGAAGACTGGATATGTGCCGAGCCGTTTTCGATGTTCTTTCTTTCGCGGCGTCTGCGGATAACGGGCTTCTTTCCGCCTGCTTTAGCCTGTGCCATTTATTTACCCCCTTTGTGATTACTTCTTCTTGTTAGCTATCGTCTTCTTAGGACCCTTGCGTGTTCTTGCATTGGTCTTTGTTCTCTGACCTCTGCAGGGGAGTCCCTTGCGGTGACGTGTTCCGCGGTAGCAGTTGATCTCGACGAGTCTCTTGATGTTGAGCGCAACATCACGTCTGAGGTCACCCTCTACTACATAGCCGCTGTCGATTATCTCACGGATCTTAGCTTCTTCGGCTTCTGTGAGATCCTTGACACGGGTGTCAGGATTTACGCCTGCTTTTGCGAGAATATCATTAGCGGATTTTCTTCCGATTCCGTAAACGTATGTGAGACCGATCTCAACACGCTTCTCTTTCGGGAGATCCACACCGGCGATTCTTGCCATAATTTTTTCCTCCTATAAATTTCAGAGCTCTCAGCCCTGTCTCTGCTTGTGCTTAGGGTCTTTACAGATAACCATTACCTTGCCCTTACGCTTTATAACCTTGCACTTATCGCACATAGGCTTTACCGAAGGTCTTACTTTCATTGTGATAACCCTCCTTTAAGGTTGAATTACTTGGCTCTCCATGTGATGCGGCCCTTTGTCAGGTCATAAGGCGACATTTCAACCGTCACCTTGTCGCCCGGAAGAATTCTTATGAAGTTCATTCTGAGCTTTCCGCTTACATGGGCAAGTATCTTATGTCCGTTCTGGAGCTCTACCTGAAATGTGGCATTCGGAAGTGCCTCAAGTATAGTTCCTTCTACTTCGATCACATCTTCTTTAGACAAGCTTTATTCACACTCCTGTACTGACTGAAATGCCGCGTCTCCGGCTTTATCTTTGTCCATAATGCTGCGCAGCGCCCTTCTGAGCGCCTTATCCGAAACGTTGTCAACTTCCACGATCTTTTTTGTGGCTGCAAGATGCAATGGATTTTTCTTCTTTGGTCTTGAAAGGGGTCTTTCGCCGCCGTCAGCGACTATGATCCTTCCGTTTTCGGAGCCGAGCACTGCAAGGGGATACCCCTTATCGCGCCCTGCTCTGCTTATTACGACCATACCTCTGATAAATTCCATATTACGTCAGTGTGCTTCGAGCGTCATTATGAGCGGCTTATCGTTCGTTATGGCGATACAGTGCTCGAAATGTGCGCTTAATTTTCCGTTTGCTTCCACTACCGTCCACTTGTCTCCGAGCACCTTTACATCGGGTGTGCTCTCATTGACCATAGGTTCGATGCAGATCGTCATTCCGGGGACAAGTCTTGGTCCTCTTCCTGCCTTGCCGAAGTTCGGGACTTCGGGATCTTCGTGCATCTCGGTTCCTATTCCGTGACCGACATACTGTCTTACAACGTGGTAGCCGTTGCTTTCAACGTGCTGCTGAACTGCCGCGGAGATATCTCCCACGCGGTTGCCGGGAACGGCCTGTTCAATGCCCTTCCAGAGTGCCTCTTCGGTGATCTTCATTATCCGCTCGGCCTCGGGTGACACCGTACCTATTTTGAAGGTACGGGCATTGTCGCCCTGCCAGCCCTTATAGAGCGTTGTGACATCTACCGTTACGATATCGCCTTCCTTGATGATCTTCTTCTTGGAAGGGATACCGTGGATCAGCTCCTCATTTACGGAAATGCAGCAGCTGTTCGGGAATCCCCCATATCCGAGGGACGAGGGGATCGCGCCTTTGCTTACAATAAAATCATGAACTATCTTGTCGAGCTCCCATGTACTCATACCGGCTTTGACCGATCTTCCGGCAAGCGCGAGCGCCTGTGCGGCGATCTCGTTTGCCTCGAGCATCTTACGGAGCTCAGCCGACGACTTAATTTTTATCATCTGCTTATCCTTCTATCGCTTCAAGAGTAAGCTTTGCGGTATCGGCGATACCGTCCTGACCGATAACGGTCTTGAGCTTGCCCTTAGCGGAGTAGTAATCTTTGAGCGGAGCGGTCTTCTCGTGATATGTTGCGAGTCTTGAGAGGACTGTTTCGGGCTTGTCGTCAACTCTCTGAACGACCTTTGCTCCGCAGCTGTCGCATACGCCCTCAACTTTTGTGGGCTTATGCTCGATGTGATAGGATGCGCCGCAGCCTTCACAAACACGTCTTCCGGAAAGTCTCGCGCATATCTTGTCATCGGGAACATAGATCTCGATGACTTTGTCGATGTTCACGCCCATAGCGTCAAGCGCTTCCGCCTGAGCCACGGTTCTCGGAAATCCGTCAAGAATGAAGCCGTTCTTCGCGTCGTCCTTTGCGATCCTGTCCTTGAGGATACCGATGACTATCTCATCGGGAACAAGGTCACCCCTGTCCATATATTCCTTTGCCGCAAGACCGGTAGGAGTCGAATTTTTAACTGCCTCTCTGAGCATATTTCCAGTAGAAAGTGCGGGAATTCCGAGCTTTTCGCAGACGATCTCCGCCTGTGTTCCTTTTCCTGCGCCGGGAGCGCCTAAAAAGATCAGGTTCATATTTTCTCCTTACTAACTAAACGACCGTGAAAGCGGTCTGTTGCTTATTCAAGGAAGCCCTTGTGATGACGCATCATCATCTGGCTCTCAAGAGAACGTACAGTTTCGAGTGCAACACCTACAAGGATCAGCATTGTTGTACCGCCGAGGGAGATGTTTATGCCCGAGAGCTGTCTGAAGATTATCGGGAAGATTGCGATGAACGCGAGGAACATTGCACCGATAAGAGAGATCTTCGAGAGAGAGTTGTAGATGAAGTCCGATGTGGGCTTGCCGGGACGGATACCCGGTATAGCACCGTTGTTTTTCTTCAGATTATTGGCGATCTCCACGGGATTATACTGGATAGAGATATAGAAGTAATTGAATGCGATGATAAGAAGGAAGTAAAGTATCGCATATACCCAGCTTGCCTGGCTGAACAGCCTTACAAATCCGTCCCAGAATGTATCGCCGTTTCCGTAGATGCCGAAGAACGAGCAGATCGTCTGGGGGAGTGCCATTACCGACATCGCGAAGATGATCGGCATAACGCCTGCCATAGCGACCTTGATCGGAATGTAGGAGGACTGACCGCCGTACATTTTTCTGCCGACCACACGCTTTGCGTACTGGACGGGGATACGTCTTTCCGCATTTGTCATAAGGACTACGAGTCCTATCATTACAACGAAGATAATGCCAACTACAGGAACAAGTATAGCATTCTTCATATCCGCTGTCATAGACTGAACGAGCGCGAATACCGCGGAGGGCATTCTTGCTACGATACCCGCGAAGAGTATCATCGAGATACCGTTGCCGATACCCTTTTCATTGATCTGATCTCCGAGCCAGATGATGAACGACGCGCCGGCTACGAAGCAGGCAACTATCGTTACGGCCGCAAGCACGCCGTCGAAACCTTCGGTGTACTTGACTGCGCCTCTTGTTCTGAGCAGGAAGTAGAAGCCTACTGCCTGGAGTATTGCGAGACCGAGTGAAGTGAGTTTGGTAATGGTATTGAGGCGTTTACGTCCCTCGTCGCCTTCCTTCTGCATCTTCTCAAGAGCCGGGATAGCCACGGCGAGAAGCTGAATGATGATGGAAGCGTTGATATACGGCGTGATCGACATAGCGAGCAGCGTACCGTTTGAGAGCGATCCGCCTGTCATTGTATCGAGGAAGCTTAAAAGGGATTCATCTCCCATAAGCTCCGAGATCGCGCTCATATCAAGGAAAGGAACAAATACATTTGAACCGAAGCGGAAAATAACGATGATAAATAATGTGTATAAAATCTTTTTGCGGAGGTTTATATCCTTCCACGCATTGCGAAAGACTTCAAACATTATACCACCTCAGCCTTTCCGCCCGCCTTCTCGATTTTTTCCGCAGCAGCTGCGGTAAACTTGGAAGCCTTAACGGTAAAGCTCTTAGTAAGTTCTCCGTTTCCGAGGATCTTGATACCGTCATAAACCTTCTTAACGAGTCCGGAATCAACCAGTGCAGCGGCATCGATCTCTGCACCGCTCTCAAAACGAGCTTCGAGATCGGATACGTTCACGGTAGCATACTCTGTAGCGAAGATGTTGTTGAATCCGCGCTTAGGGATACGCATAGCGAGCTTTGTCTGACCGCCCTCGAATCCGGGCTTTACTCCGCCGCCGGAACGAGCCCACTGACCTTTATGACCCTTACCTGCCGTCTTGCCCTGACCGGAACCATGTCCGCGGCCTATACGCTTTACTTCCTTTGTTGCGCCTTCAGCAGGAGATAATTCGTGTAGCTTCATTGTTACACCTCCTATTATTTGATTTTAGTCTGTAACTTCTACGAGATACTTGATCTCTTCGATCTTTCCCTTTGTAGCCGCATTATCGGGCTGCTCTGTAACATCGCCGATCTTTCTGAGACCGAGAGACTTTGCAGTTGCGATATGGCTGTCCTTACGGCCGATGAGGGACTTAACGAGTTTAATCTTCATAACTGTTTCCTCCGTTTTCAGCCTAATATTTCCTTGACTGTCTTTCCTCTGATAGCAGCTACCTGCTCAGCGTCTCTGAGGGAAGCAAGTCCGGCGATCGTTGCTCTTACAACGTTGCAGGGGTTGTTGGAACGCAGGGACTTTGTACGGATATTCTTGATACCTGCCATTTCAACTACCGAACGAACGGGACCGCCTGCGATAACGCCGGTACCTTCGGGAGCGGGTCTCATGAGGACTGCGCCTGCGCCGAACTTTCCGACTGTCTCGTGGGGGATCGTTGTACCCTTGAGGGAAACCTTGATGAGGTTCTTCTTAGCGTCCTCGATAGCCTTGCGAATGGCATCGGGAACTTCGTTTGACTTGCCGAGACCGAAGCCTACGATACCGTTGCCGTCACCGACTACTACGAGTGCGGAGAACTTCATGATACGTCCGCCCTTGACTGTCTTGGATACACGGTTTATCGCTACTACCTTTTCGGCGAGCTCGTATTTGGATGCATCTATAAGTGCCAAAGCCTTTTCCTCCTGTATTACTTAGAAATTGAGTCCGCCTTCGCGAGCACCGTCTGCGAGCGCTGCGACTCTTCCGTGGTAGATATAGCCGGAGCGGTCGAATACCACGTCGGTTATACCCTTGTCCTTAGCTCTTTCCGCAAGAGCGAGGCCTACCTTCTTGGCAGCCTCACAGTTTCCGCCGTACTCGGTGAAGCTCTTCTCGTTAGAGGAAGCCGCGCAGAGTGTAACACCTGCCTCATCGTCGATAAGCTGTGCATAGATGTTCTTTGCGGAACGGAAAACATTAAGGCGCGGACAGGAAGCTGTACCGGAGATCTTGTTTCTGACTCTCTGATGACGCTTGATCCTATTTTTATTGCTGTCTATCTGCTTGATCATTTATTATCACTCCTTATGTTTTATTTCTTGCCCTTACCGGCTTTTCCCTCTTTACGTCTGATTACTTCATCAACGTACTTGATGCCCTTGCCCTTATAAGGCTCGGGAGGACGCTTTGATCTTACTTCTGCGGCGAACTGACCGACTTTCTGCTTATCGATGCCCTTGATGATGATCTGGTTGGGCTGTGGAGCTTCGATAGTGATATCTTCTGTATCGGATACTACTACCTGGTGGGAGTAGCCGATATTGAGGATAAGATCCTTGCCCTGCTTCTGGCATCTGTAGCCGACACCGTTGATCTCGAGCTGCTTCTGGAAGCCCTCGGTAACGCCGATTATCATGTTGTGGATAAGAGTTCTTGTAAGACCGTGGAGAGCGCGGTTAGCTGCCTCGTCATCGGGGCGCTCTACCTTGATCTCTCCGCCGTCTGCGGTTATTTTCATTGAGGGCTTGAACTCCTTTGTAAGAGTGCCCTTAGGTCCCTTTACTGTTACTGTAGAACCGTCTACCTTTACCTCAACGCCTGCGGGAACAGTAATGGGATGCTTTCCTATTCTTGACATATCCTGTTCCTCCTTATTACCATACAAACGCGAGGATCTCGCCGCCGACATGGAGCTCTCTTGCCTTCTTGTCGGTCATGATGCCCTTGGAAGTGGAAACGATAGCAATACCGAGACCCTTCATAACCTTGGGCATATCCTTGCAGTTCGAGTAAATTCTTAAACCGGGCTTGCTTACTCTGCGCAAGCCTGTAATAACCTGTGACTTATTCTCAGTATACTTAAGTGTGATCCTGATGATGCCCTGCTTGTTGTCCTCTATAACTCTGAAGTTCTTGATATATCCTTCGTCAACAAGTATCTGAGCGATCTGCTTCTTAACGTTTGAGCAGGGAACATCGATCGTGGGATGCTTTGCTGCACTCGCGTTGCGGATTCTTGTAAGCATATCTGCGATAGTATCAGTGATCTGCATTTTCTGCTTCCTCCTTAATTTAATGATGTAAAATTACCAGCTTGCCTTCTTGACTCCGGGGATCTGACCCTTGTATGCGAGTTCTCTGAAGCAAATTCTGCAAATGCCGAACTTACGGAGATACGCGTGAGGTCTGCCGCATATTTTGCATCTGTTATAAGAACGGGTAGAAAATTTTGCAGGGCGCTGCTGTTTTGCAACTATAGATTTCTTTGCCATGTTTTTTCCTTAACCTTTCTTATTTGGCGAACGGAGCGCCCATAAGCGTGAGCAGCTCTTTAGCCTCTTCGTCTGTTTTAGCTGTTGTTACAAAGTTGATATCCATACCGCGGATAGCGTCGATCTTCTCATACTCGATCTCAGGGAATATCAGCTGTTCCTTGATACCTACGCTGTAGTTTCCTCTGCCGTCGAAGGAATTGGGGTTGATACCTCTGAAGTCACGGACACGGGGAAGCGCGATATTGAAGAATCTGTCGAGGAACTCATACATAACTTCGCCTCTGAGAGTAACCTTGACACCTATGATGTTGCCTTCTCTGAGCTTGAAGTTTGCGATAGCCTTCTTAGCGCGGCAGATTACGGGCTTCTGACCTGTGATCTGTGAAAGGTCGCCCATTATTGCGTCGATCTTCTTCTGATCGTCCTTTGCCTCGCCGCAGCCGACATTGATTACAATCTTGTCGAGCTTGGGAGTTTCCATTACGCTCTTATATCCGAACTTCTTGAAAAGTGCGGGAGCAACGGTCTCCTTATAATAGGTTTTCATTGTTGACATTTTATTTTCTCCTTACCGACGGAAGCCGGAAGCTTTGTTATCCGACCGCTCCGTCAAGCCTTGGCTCAAAGTTCAGCGCCGCACTTCTTGCAAACTCTGATCTTCTTGCCGTCCTTCATCTCACTGCCGGTACGAACGGGCTTTTTGCACTTGGGGCAAACGGGCATTACCTTGCTTGCGTAGAGGGCGCCTTCAGCCTTGACGATACCGCCGAGCTGATCCTGTCTTCTTGCCTTGACATGCTTTGTGACCATGTTGAGACCTTCAACGATCACCTTTCCCTCATCGGGAGCAACCTGAAGTACCTTACCGGTCTTGCCCTTGTCCTTGCCGGAGATGATCTGGACTTCATCACCTGTTTTAACGTGGATCTTATTCATTTTCAAGTCCTCCCTTATAATACCTCGGGGGCAAGAGACAGGATCTTCATGAAGTCCTTCTCACGAAGCTCTCTTGCTACCGGTCCAAAGATACGAGTACCTCTGGGAGTTTTGTCTTCCTTGATTATAACGGCTGCGTTCTCATCGAAGCGGATATATGTTCCGTCGCTTCTTCTGAGACCCGTTGCGGAGCGAACGATTACGCACTTTACAACGTCGCCCTTCTTAACGGTGCCGCCGGGAGTCGCCTTCTTTACGGAAGCGACAATAACATCGCCGATATTGGCGTATTTTCTGCGAGTACCTCCGAGGACTCTGATGCACATGAGCTCTTTAGCGCCCGTGTTATCAGCGACCTTGAGACGTGTCTGCATCTGTATCATGATAACTTGCTCCTTCCGCTTACTTAGCTCTCTCTATCACGTTTACAAGACGCCATCTCTTATCCTTCGAGAGAGGTCTTGTCTCCATGATCTCAACGGTATCACCTATATTGCAGGTGTTTTCCTCGTCATGCGCCTTGAGCTTTATTGTACGCTTGATGATCTTGTTGTAAAGAGGGTGACGGACGTTATCCGCAATAGCTACAACAATGGTCTTTTCCATTTTGTTGCTTACGACCTTGCCGACTCTTGTCTTTCTAAGATTTCTTTCTTCCATTTCGGTTTATCCTCCCCTCTCAGCTTTTAGCCGCAAGCTCGCGCTCACGCTGTATTGTCTTGATAACTGCGATCTCTTTCTTGACCGCCTTTATTCTTGTGGGGTTGTCGAGCTGGTTTACAGCGAGCTGGAAGCGAAGGTTGAAAAGCTCCTGCTTGAGCTCTGCCGCTCTGTTCTGCAGTTCCATCTCGGAAAGGTCTCTGATCTCTTTAGTGATCTTCTTCATTACTCTTCAGCCTCCTTTTCCTTTGCTACAAACTTGCACTTGATAGGAAGCTTGTGCATTGCGAGACGCATAGCCTCTCTTGCTACTTCTTCGGAAACGCCTGCGATCTCGAAGAGCACTCTGCCGGGCTTTACGACTGCTACCCAATACTCGGGAGAACCTTTACCGGAACCCATTCGTGTTTCAGCGGGCTTCTCTGTAACGGGCTTGTCGGGGAATATCTTGATCCATACCTGACCGCCTCTCTTGATGTAACGCGTCATAGCGATACGGGCAGCCTCTATCTGGTTGGAGGTGATCCATGCGGGCTCAAGAGCCTGAAGACCGTAATCTCCGTTTGTAACCTTGTTGCCGCGCAGAGCCTTACCGGTCATACGGCCTCTCTGCTGTCTTCTGTACTTTACTCTCTTTGGAAGTAACATTATTCATTACCCCCTTCGTTGTTTCTTTCTGTTCTCTCGGAATTTCTGGGACGGCGGGGTCTTCTTGTCTCACCGTTTCTGTCATTCCTGTCGTTTCTTCTTCTTGCGGGTCTTTCGTTTCTGCTGTTCTCACGAACTTCGCCCTTGAGGACTTCACCCTTGTAGATCCATACCTTTACGCCGATAACGCCGTAGGTTGTATTTGCTCTTGCAACACCGTAGTCGATGTCAGCACGGAGTGTCTGCAGCGGGATAGTACCCTCGTGGTAGCTCTCGGAACGTGCGATCTCGGCACCGCCGAGACGGCCTGCGACCTGAGTCTTGATACCCTTTGCGCCGAGCTTCATTGTTCTGCCGATGCAGGACTTCATAGCACGTCTGAAGGATACGCGGGCTTCGAGCTGGGAAGCGATGTTCTCAGCAACGAGCTGTGCGGAGAGGTCAGGGTTCTTGATCTCGATGATGTTTACGAGAACGGTCTTGCCGTTTGTGAGCTTTTCGAGTTCGGTTCTGAGCTTATCGATCTCTGCACCCTTCTGACCGATAACCATACCGGGCTTGGCGCAGGAGATATTTACCTTTACCTTGGCAGCGTCTCTTTCGATCTCGATAGAGGGGATGCCTGCCTTATAAAGCTTTTTCTTAAGAAATTCACGGATCTTGTAGTCTTCAACGAGAGTGTCGCCAAAGGTTGATTTTCCGGCAAACCAGCGGGAATCCCAATCCTTGATTACGCCTACTCTGAGACCGTGCGGATTAACTTTTTGTCCCATGTGTTTACCTCCTTATTCCGATTCCTTAACGACCAGAACGATGTTGGACGTTCTCTTTAAGATCCTGTGTGCGCTGCCCTTAGCTGCGGGTCTGATCCTCTTGAGAGTTACGCCCGCGCCGCAGTGTGCTTCAGCAACGTAGCAGCGGCTGAGATCCATATTGTGGTTGTTTTCTGCGTTTGCCATAGCGGACTTTAAGAGCTTTTCAAGGGGCTCGCAAGCTGCCTTGGGAGTGTTCTTGAGTATAGCCATAGCTGTTTCGCAGGGTTTATTTCTGATCAGATCGAGGACGATTCCTACCTTACGGGGAGAAATACGAACCTGTCTTAATTCAGCTCTTGCTTCCATTCGTTTCTCCTCCTTACTTCTTGGTGGTCTTGCTGCCCACATGACCCTTGAATGTTCTTGTGGGAGCGAACTCGCCGAGCTTATGACCTACCATATCCTCTGTGATATAAACCGGCACATGCTTGCGTCCGTCATGGACTGCGATCGTGTGACCTACGAAATCGGGGAATATTGTGCTGGAGCGGCTCCATGTCTTGAGAACCTTCTTCTCGTTAGCCTCGTTCATAGCGAGAACGCGCTTGTAGAGGGCTTCCTGGACATAAGGGCCTTTCTTTATGCTTCTGCTCATGATTATTATTTCCTTTCAAGCTTTGCTGCAAGTTAACGAGATACGCTTTACGCACCGTTCTGCCGGCGCCACGCACCCTTATTAACAGCAGCTTGAGCCGTGATCCGCCGCCCGGGCGGGATCTTAACGGCATTCGGTTGATTACTTGTCGTTTCTTCTCTTTACGATGAACTTGTCTGTTCTGTTGTTTGTCTTTCTGGTCTTGTAACCGAGAGCGGGCTTGCCCCACGGAGTTACAGGGCCGGGACGTCCTACAGGAGACTTACCTTCACCACCGCCGTGCGGGTGGTCATTCGGGTTCATTACGGAACCTCTTACAGTAGGTCTTACGCCCATGTGTCTGATGCGTCCGGCCTTACCGTAGTTTACGTTAGCGTGATCGGCATTGCTTACTACACCGATGGTAGCCATGCAGTTCTCAGCAACATTTCTGAGTTCGCCGCTGGGGAGTCTCAGGAGAGCCATACCGTTCTCCTTAGCCATGAGCTGTGCCATGTTTCCTGCGGAACGAACGAGCTGAGCGCCCTTTCCGGGGTGAAGCTCGATGTTGTGAACGATCGTACCTACCGGGATATTAGCGAGCGGGAGAGCGTTGCCAGGCTTGATATCAGCATCAGCGCCGCTTCTTACCTTGTCGCCTACGCCGAGCTTTTCGGGAGCGAGGATATATCTCTTCTCACCGTCCTCGTACTCAACGAGAGCGATGAAAGCGGAACGGTTGGGATCGTATTCGATCGTCTTTACTTCCGCAAACATACCGATCTTATTTCTCTTGAAGTCGATAACTCTGTACTTTCTTCTGTTTCCGCCGCCCTTATGTCTGACTGTGATACGTCCGTAGCTGTTGCGTCCGGAATGCTTTTTGAGAGTTTCGAGAAGACTTCTCTCGGGAGCGACCTTAGATAAGCCGCTGTAATCAATGACCGTCATTCCGCGTCTGCCGGGGGTGACGGGCTTATATGTCTTTATAGCCATTTATCTTCACTCCTTATATCATTCCGTCGAAGAACTCGATGGTCTTGGAATCGGCTGTGAGTGTTACGATAGCCTTTTTCCAGTCGGAGGTGTAGCCCTCGCTTCTGCCCATTCTTTTCTTCTTGCCTTTTACGCTTATCGTGTTCACTTTTTCGACTTTAACGCTGAAGAGCTTCTCGACAGCCTTCTTTATTTCGATCTTGTTCGCAAAATTCGCAACTCTGAATGTGTACTTGCGGTCTGCGATGCCTTCCATCGATCTTTCGGTGATTATCGGACGTACGATAATGTCTTGTGCTGTTCTTTCCATTACGCATATACCTCCTCTATCTTTGCCACCGCATCCTTTACAACGATGAACTTGTTGTAGTTAAGGATATCATACACATTGAGAGTGTTGTACTGAGTGGTCTTTACACCGGGGATATTTGCTGCGCTCTTGATGACCTTCTTGTCAGCTGTATCGAGAACGATAAGAGCCTTTTCGTCAACTTTCAGAGCCTTCAGCATATTCACGATCGTCTTTGTCTTGAACTCGTCCGTCTTGATCGCGTCAACTACTACTATGTCGTTGTCAGCGCACTTCGACGAAAGAGCGGAAAGGAGAGCGAGTCTCTTGACCTTTTTATTTAATGAGTAGCTGTAGCTTCTGGGCTTGGGTCCGAGTGCAACTCCGCCGTGTCTCCACTGAGGAGATCTTGTGGAGCCCTGTCTTGCATGACCTGTACCCTTCTGTCTCCAGGGCTTTTTGCCGCCGCCGCTTACCTCTGTTCTTGTGAGGGTAGACTGTGTACCCTGACGCTGATTTGCGAGGTAATTAACTACCGCAGCATGCATTACCACAGCGTTCGGTTCGATGCCGAATACCGCATCATTAAGCTCGAGGTCGGAAACAGGCTGACCGTTCATATCATATACTTTTACGTTTGCCATAGTGATCCTCCTCCTTACGCCTTAACCGCATCAGTAATGCAAAGCACTCCGCCCTTAGGACCGGGAACAGCACCCTTGATTGCGATAAGATTGTTTTCCGCGTCAACTTTAACGACTACGAGGTTCTGGACCGTTACAGTGTCCACGCCCATGTGACCGGGCATTCCCTTGCCGGGAAAGATTCTCGAAGGCGAGGAGCACGCGCCCATAGAGCCGGGCTCTCTGTGCACGGGGCCTGCACCGTGTGTCATCTTAAGTCTGTGCTGGTTGTGACGCTTTACAGCACCCTGATAGCCTTTACCTTTGCTTGTGCCCTGAACGTCGATAACGTCTCCTGCTGCAAATGTATCGGCCTTGAGAATGTCGCCTACGTTCATGCCGGAGATATCGTCAAGTCTGAACTCCTTGAGTGTCTTCTTGAAAGGCACGTCGTTCTTCTTGAAATGTCCCTGCATGGGCTTGTTTGTGTGCTTGGGCGATACGTCGCCGAAGCCGAGCTGAACTGCCTCGTATCCGTCGTTCTCGGTAGTTTTCTTCTGAACGACTACACACGGGCCTGCTTCAACTACCGTTACGGGAACAACGTTTCCCGCTTCGTCAAAGATCTGTGTCATACCGATCTTCTTTGCGATCAAACCTTTTTTCATGGTTTTTCCTCCTATTGGTTATTGGTTGAGCATTGTCTCAACGTGACCAAGTGCAGCGTGTCTGCCTTGGTTAGCGGTCGGGGTGACCCGACATAACTCGAAACTTCTTTTCTTTGGCACTTTTGAAAGTGCGCGGTGGGGAATCGCTTAGAATTCCATGGAAATTTCTACGCCTGCCGGCAATTCAAGACTCTGGAGAGCTTCTATGGTCTTGTTTGTCGGACGGATTACGTCGATAAGACGCTTGTGAGTTCTGAGCTCGAACTGTTCACGGCTATCCTTGTACTTGTGAACTGCACGAAGGATCGTGATGACTTCCTTATTTGTGGGAAGCGGGATAGGTCCTGCAACTCTCGAACCTGTTCTCTTTGCGGTCTCAACGATCTTTGCCGCTGCCGCATCAACGATTCCGTGTTCATAGCCCTTGATCTTAACTCTTACAACTTCCTTTGCTGCCACTGTAGTTTACCCCTTTCGTAATATTTGCACTTGATTATGTGTCCGGGAAGGCTGTTTTACGCTTACACTATATCGTGTGTTCCCTGCCTGACGATATCCCGCCGGGATATGGAACACTTGCAGGGGGTATCCGTCACTGGCGGACCCTTCCCCGCTTCATTGTGCGGGTAAAAGCCTTTCGCGGGATTCGTGACCCCGCATACTCCGCCGAAATTCCCACCTTTCGGTGCAACCTTCGGTTTCAACGCATTTACAGCGTGCAAGAAGTATTATACATTATTTTTCTATAAATAGCAATATTTTTTGAAAATTTCCGATGTAGAACTTTCAGAAAGATTTCAAGCTGTATTTGTGCAATTATAACAAACCGGAGCATTTCAAACGAAATGCTCCGGTTACCGCTTAAAACAACGGTTTGTTCTTATATATGCTGAATTTCGCCTTTCCGTTTTCAGAAAAGTTCATTTTGAGATAACAAACAGCGCTCTTTGTTGAAGGTGCCGATTTCTACAATGTTTCAACAGGCTATATCCTCGGAAGAACAAACAGCAAATATACAGAAAAGTGAACCGACACCCGCCGGTTCACTTCTTTTTTATTCCGTTAATAACAGCCTTCACCGCTGCCGCCCACAGAAAAACGACTCCCATACCGCCCAGTACTCCCGTAACGAGCCGGCGCGGATTCGTCGATTCCAGCAGTCCGATATACTGCACGAACCAGTCCGCACCCATTGTCAGCAGCAGCACAGCCGCCGCCCACACCGGGACACGCTTCCTGCAAAGAAGCACCGCAAAAGCCGCGCATTGCCCGAGAAATACCCCGGTACAGCGCGCGCACACCGGCATCTGATACCCGCCGATAAAGAAACTGCGCTCCGGCATCTGATGACACCCGGCTGCCGCTCCGAGACTCATTGCCTTTATCCAGAGTTCGTCCCGCGTCATGCCTTCCACTTTCTGCCGCAGTTGTTGCAGACCCAGTAATTCGTGTTCTTCGTCTCCCTGCCTTTTCCGCAGAGACCGCACAGCAGTCCCACCGGTCCGAGGATAAGATAGCCGAGACAGCCTCTTCCGCCGTAATAGTCGCGTCCGCTTTCATGCACTTCGTTGATGATATAGCAGTTCTCACTGCCGCAGTTACTGCATTTCATATCGTTTCCTCCTTTGCTTTGCTGAGTTTGAGATTGGCAAGTCTTATAACCGTTCCGATTGCCGCTACCAGCAGCATAAGTCCGAAAAACCACGCTATCAGCTCCGGTACCGGGTGATCGTACACCTCAAAGAACGGGTACGGAGCCGGTGCAAGCCGCAGAAAGTTCAGCGCATACACCGTGAACGCATATATTGCCGTGGCAATAAACGGGATAAGTATCGCTTTTCTTGTCTTTACGCCTTCCTCGAACCACACATACGAGATCACCGATATGACCGGGCATACGAGGTGGTGCATAAATCCGTTGACGTGTCCGAGAAGCCGGCTTATCATTGCCGGAGTATCTCCGAACGGGATAAAAATGCACATAACCACGAGAAATGTCATCGTAAGCCCGCATGCCGAAAGATATCTCGCACCCCGGACGAATGTGCGGAGCCGTGCATTTCCGGTGTTCCGGAAAGCTATGAACAGCGCAGAGCCGATAACTGCCGCAACATTCGAGAGCTGTGTGTAGTACAGGAAGAAATCCGGGATATTGCGCGCCACTCTTACGATTATCCCGATCGTTCCGCACACAAAAGCAGCTGCATTGAGAATAAGCGCGGTCTTTTTTACAGTGTTATTTGTCATTGTGCATTCTCCGTTATTTCCCCGGAAACCGCAGGCAGTCCGACACGTTTTATCGGTTCTTCCGGATCGCAGTATTCTATATCGATCTCGTATGAATACTCCCTGCCGTCCTTCTGATACGTCACAAGCATATTAATACACTGCCCGTCATGGAAGACCGGATCAAACTCATACTGTTCCCGATATTCTGTAACACCGGACATCTGCTCATACTGCGCTATTCTGCTGTCATCATATTGCAGGCATACCCGTTTGAGTCCGCCCGCCTCGTTTCTGATCTCGGCGCTCTTTACCGCAGAGGAGTAGTCGTTGAGCAGAAGGTCACCGTCCGCGAAGTAGTGACGTTTCGCGCGGGAGTAGTTGTAGTACCCTTCGCTGCCCCTTGCGACAGCGTTCCAGCCGTAATCGCCGGTCTGCCATGTATCAAGCTCATTTCCGCTGTTGAACTCATAGTATTCCCTGCCGGTCTCGATATCGCGCCCTATGTACATATACTGCATCACATCACCCTCGAATCGGTATGTGATCTCCTGGAGCACTTCGTAGGTAGTCCTGTCCGACACGGTGATATGCGCGGCATCCTGCTCCGTGTGGATCTTTTTTGCCCTGTCCACAAGGTCTTTGCCCTCGTAGCTCGTACCGCTGCAGCCCGTAAAAGCGGTAATGCAATATACCATTATAATATATAAGGGCAGCAGCCGTTTCATTATTTTCATCAGATCTCCTAAAAATTTGAGCCGCACCCGAAAGTGCGGCTCTGATATGTCCTGTTATCGATTATTCCTCGAAACCGCTTTCGATGAGCTTTGTGAGTCCGTCAACAGCGAGCTGTTCGTCGGAACCGTCAGCTATGATGCGGATAGGTGTACCGCCTACGATACCGAGTGAGAGGATACCGAGAAGGCTCTTAGCATTTACTCTGCGCTCTTCCTTTTCAACCCATATGGAAGACTTGTACTCATTTGCCTTCTGAATGAAGAATGTAGCGGGTCTTGCATGAAGACCGACCTGATTCTTTACCTCAACTTCTCTTACGAACATAAAAAGATCCCTCCGTCTTTATACTTTGTATATTGTCTCCTTACGGCAGCCGCTGTACGTGTCCGCCGTTACATCAATAGTATAATCTCAAAATCTTTTCAAGTCAACATATTTTTTGCCTTTTTGCGGTTTTTTCGGGATAATTCTCCGATTACGCTTAATCAAAATCGCTTTTTTCAACCGTTGTTGTTGATTTTGTCCAAAAACTTTTCAACAGCCTATTCAACTTAACCAACAGCTTTCAACAAGCAGCGGGGAACGCCCCGCCGCGAAATGCGTAGCTACATTCTTCAATGGGCGGGCACGCCACCACGGTTAGTTATTCTCTTCCAAGCACAAAAACAGCCTGCAGAATATTTCTCTGTAAGCTATTTTCTTGTTACTTTTTGAATGGAATCTTCACCAACCTCTCGAAATCTCTCAAAGTCTCTCCAGCATCTCCGGTCTCTTCTCACGGGTGACTTTCAGTGACATCTCTTCCTGCCACTTCCGGATATTCTCGTGATGACCGGACAGGAGCACTTCCGGCACCCTGCGTCCGCGCCACACCTCAGGGCGTGTGTACTGCGGGTGTTCCAGCAGCCCGTTGTAATGGCTCTCCTTTGAGTACGCGTCCTCGTTCGGCAGAACGCCCTCCTGAAGCCGGCAGACAGCGTCCGTAAGCATCAGTGCCGGCAGTTCACCGCCGGTCACGACGTAATCCCCCACCGAGATCTCCTCAAATCTCAGCTCGTCCAGCACACGCTGGTCAATGCCTTCGTAATGACCGCAGAGAATGATAAGATCGTCCTCCGCGGCAAGTTCCTTGACAACCTCCTGCGTAAGCGTCCTGCCCTGCGGCGACATATATATCAGCCGGGGCTTCGCGCCCTCTCCGAGATCGGAAATTATCGACATCACACAATCATAAACCGGCTGTGCCTGCATCACCATTCCCGTTCCGCCGCCGAAAGGCTTGTCATCTACACGGCGGTGCTTGTCGAGCGTGTAAGTCCGTATGTTCCGGCAGCCTATCTCCACCGCGCCGGCTTTTCTTGCCCGTCCGATGATGCTCTCCGAAAGGAACGCCTCGCACATCTCCGGGAACAGCGTAGCTATGTTAATCCTTATCATCTTCGATCACCTCCGGGTCAAACAGCCCGTCAAGCGGTCTTATCGTGATCTTTCCGGCTTCAATGTCCGTTTCCAGCAGCACTTCCGGTATTGCCGGGAACATAAGCTGGGCGCCGGAGGGGGTCTTTATCGAGTAAACGTCCGCAGTGCCGTTCTGGTAGATATCGTCCACCTTGCCGTAGAGCCTTCCGGTGTCCACGTCGTAAACATCAAGCCCGATAACGTCCTGTATGAACCATGTATCCTCCGGCAGCTCCATATCATCGCGATCAAAGTACAGCATCTTCCCTATCAGCTTTTCCGCCGCTTCCGGTGTATCTATGCCCTCTATCTTAAGCACAGCCACATCTGCTTTGAGGTAGCGCGCCTTCTTCGGACGCACAGGCGAGTGCTCCTTTCCGAGGTAGAGCGTCTCAAATTCGCAGAGCATTTCCGGATCGTCGCAGTAATACTGCACTCTGACCTCGCCTTTAAGACCCTGCAGTTTGGTTATCTTCCCTATTTCAAGATATTTCTTCATAACAGTCTCCTTCTGTACTATTTAATATACAGCGCGGCAGCAGCCATAAATCTTCATTTTTCATTATTCGCTGTTCACTATTCACTTTTTCTGTTATTAATGTCAGCTCATCAACCGTGAAAAGGCTTCAAAGCGCATCATGAAGCCTTTTCACGGTTGCAAAAGTGCAAGGAAAATTCCGGATTATACAAATTTTCCTTGCACTTTTGTCCGCCCATAGGGCGGAATGAGCTTGACATCAAGAAATGTGTCCGCTTTAAAAAGGCGCTTATGACACGATGTCATACAGAAGGTTTCCAAAGGCGCGCATGGACGCGCGCATAAAAGAAACCTTCGAGAAAGCGTGTTTTTAAAGCATACGACAGTCTGCAAAACAGACTGTCGTGCAACAACTGCCTTTAAGGCAGTTGTTGAGGACACATTTATTATATCATATCTGCGGGCAAAATAAAAGTGACGAAAATACCACCATTTACAGAGCACCACAATATATAGGTTTGATTTTTGCAAAGCAGCACAATATTTTGTGATTTGCAGCAAAAATTTGTGAATACAACTCAAATTATGACACCGTTTTTTGTATAAAATTAACAAATTTTTATTTAAAACTTCTATACTTTTAGGTCAGCCAAACGCAAATTCGGACTTGATTTTTCGGTGCAGGGGGAGTATAATGTTAGTAAAGTGGTTTTTTGTCCACTTTTTTGGTAAAAAGTTCACTTTTTAACGTTATCCACAAAGTTTTCAACAGTTTCGCAGGGCGAAACCTCCAATTAACGCCGGATCTGTTGAAACTGTTGAAAACTTGCCTTATATTTCGGTGAAAGGAGATGAAAGACATGCGCGGCGAATTCAAAAGCACACTTGATGCAAAGGGCAGAATGAACTTCCCGGTAAAGCTGCGCGAAGAGCTCGGCTCTGTCTTTATGATCTCCAAAACCATCGGCGCTCCCTGCATCAAGATCTACAAGACCGAGGACTGGGAACAGCTCGTCGCAAGAATACGCGAGATGCCCCAGACAAAAACCGCGGATCTTCAAAGATTCCTGTTCGGAAGCGCATTCGACATAGAACCCGATAAGCAGGGACGTGCGCTTATCCCGGCTCCCCTCCGCGAGTACGCGGGACTTACCACGGACGTGGTCATCGTCGGACTTGAGGGAAGAGCGGAGATATGGGACAAGGAAAAGTGGGACGCTATAAACAGCACCCGCGACGAACAGTCTCTCGTAGATGTGGCAATGGAGCTTGGTCTGTAATATGGAGTTTTCGCATAAGTCGGTGCTTCTTATGCCGGCAGTGGACGGGCTGAACGTCCGCGAAGGCGGTATCTACGCAGACTGCACGGCAGGCGGAGGCGGCCACAGCCTTGAGATAGCAAAGCGGCTCGGAAACGGAACGCTTATCTGCTTTGACCGCGACAAAGAAGCGATCGAAGCCGCATCAAAACGGCTCGAAGGCTATTCCCCCGTATTCGTGAACCGCAATTTCAGCGAAATAAAGGACGCTCTCGGAGAACTCGGCATAGACCACATCGACGGCGCTCTTATGGATCTCGGCGTTTCGTCGCATCAGCTTGACGATCCCGAACGCGGCTTCTCCTTCCACAACGACGCTCCTCTCGATATGCGCATGAGCGGCGAGGGCATGAGCGCTTACGATGTTGTGAATGAATACCCGGAGGACAAGCTCTCGGAGATTATCTTCGCTTACGGCGAGGAAAAGTTCGCAAGAGGGATCGCTCACGGAATAGTCACATCAAGAGCGGAAGCCCCGATAAAGACAACCGGAGAGCTTGCAGAGATAATCAAGCGGAATGTGCCGCTCAAGGTGCGGAAGGAAAAGAACCCCTGCCGCAAGACCTTCCAGGCGATACGGATCGAAGTTAACGGAGAACTCGACGCGCTGGAAACGGCGCTTGACGATATATTTGAACTGCTCTCCCCCGGAGGAAGGCTGTCGGTGATAACCTTTCACTCCCTCGAAGACAGAATAGTGAAGCAGAAGTTCAGGAGCCTGTGCGAAGGCTGCACCTGCCCGAAGGATTTCCCGGTGTGCGTGTGCGGAAAAAAGCCCCGCGCAGTGCAGATAACAAGGAAGCCGGTAACGGCGGACGAAGCAGAGCTTGCGGAAAATCCCCGCAGCAGAAGCGCAAAACTCAGAGTGATAGAGAAAATATAGGATAACTAAAAACCAGGATAACAAAAGAGGCGTATATTGATGATGTACAATGACAATTCCAACCTTGCATACGATCTCTCGCTGTTTGAGACAGACGAGGATTTTGAACGGCGCAAGGCGGAACGTGAAAAGCAGAAACAGGAAAGAGCAAAAATAAACGTTTCACAGAAAAAGTCCATAGGACGAAACGGAAGCGTGCTTGCCGCGCTCGCGGCGGTATCTTTTGCTGCAATAATAGCTTTTTCACTTCTGTACAGCAAGGTCCAGATCTCGGACTACACTTCGCTCATAAGCGAGACAAAAAGCGAGATAGAGCTTACAGAGCGTGAGAATATCCGTCTGAACTCGGTGCTCGACAGTATGTACACTCTCGACAACGTAGAGAAGATCGCGTCGCAGGATCTCGGGCTCCAGAAGACCCAGAGCTCCCAGATCTCCTTCATTGCCCTCAACACAGAGGAGATGACAGAGGTAGCGCCCAAGGACGAGAACATATTCGTGTCGATACAGAACTGGTTCAACGGTATCCTTGAATACCTCGGATTCAGACAGTAAAAGGCGGACAAGGGGAATATATCAAACTTAAAATTAATATACTTTTATTGCGGACGTGCATTGGCCGTCCGCAATAATCGACTATGGGGATAAAGGAGAACACATGGCAAAAGGAAAAATGCCCGACAGCACGAAAAGCACACCGATCATTGCTCCCACCAACAAGATGAAGCGGAGAATGTTTCTGGTAGTGCTTACTCTTATAGTAGTGGCTGCCGGATACATCTGCACCGTTATATACAACACCGCCGTCATCAAATCGGAGTATTACCGCTCAAAAGCCAACTCCCAGCAGCTCAGCAGCTATACTATCACCGCAAACCGCGGCACTATCTATGACCGCAGCGGAAAGATACTTGCGCAGAGCACTACCGTATGGGACGTGGTACTTTCCCCGAAGGCGATAGCCGAGGACGACGCGAAACGAATTGAAAAGGGCGATCCGCCCGTTACCGATCTTATCTGCAAAACGCTTGCAAGACTCCTCGGCGTCGATCAGAAGCGCATTGAGGAAGGATGCAGGAACTTTGACAACGAATACTTCATCGTAAAGAAGAAAGTCGAGAAGGACGTTTACGACAAGGTCCAGCAGTTCATCACCGAGAACAAGCTCGCGCCCTTTACCGTAAACCTTATGGAAAGCAGCAAGCGCTACTATCCGAACGACTCTCTCGCATCAACCATAATCGGCTTCACAAACTATGACAACGAAGGCGTTTACGGACTTGAAGCCTACTACGACGATTACCTCCAGGGCACCGACGGTCTTATCGTTATGGCAAAGGACGCCAAGGGCAACGCTATGCCCTACGACTATGAGAACCGCTATGAGGCAAGCGACGGCAATGACGTCTATCTCACCATAGACAGCACCGTCCAGTATTATCTCCAGAAGAACCTTGAAAGCGCAGTAAAGCAGCACAAAGCCGCAAACCGCGCCACCGGCATAATAATGAACGCAAAGACCGGCGCTATTATCGCAATGGCAACTGCGCCCGGCTATGACCTCAACAACCCCTCCAAGCTTTCGGAAGCCGATGAAGCCGAGCTTGAAGAACTGCACCAGCAGCTCATTCTCGACTATGCGGCAGGAAGCATGACCGATCAGAAAGCGATAGATGAGGCTATCGAAAAGGAACTTGAGGACAGGCGCGCCGCTATGCGCGAGCTCCAGTGGAAGAACAAGGCGGTTTCCGAACTCTACTTCCCCGGCTCGGTATTCAAGGTCATAACCTGCGCTTCCGCTCTCGAAGAGGAAGTTATAAGCCTCGATTCCTCATTCCAGTGCCTCGGCGTTTACCAGGTAGAGGATACGAAGATCCACTGCTGGACCCTCGGCGGGCACGGCACACTCGGACTTCAGGACGCTATCACCGCTTCCTGCAACCCGGCTTTTATCCAGATCGGACTTAAGCTCGGCAGAAGAATGTTCTCCAACTATTTCACGGCTTTCGGATTTACCGAAAAGACCGGCATAGACCTCCCCGGCGAAGCAAGCCCGCTTTTCGTTCCCTATGAGAGAATGGGTAACGTTGAGCTTGCGTCCTCGTCATTCGGTCAGACAAACAAGATCACCGCGATACAGATGATCTGTGCATACAATGCCGCGATAAACGGCGGATATCTGCTCACTCCCCACGTTATGGAGAAGATAGTCGATGCGGGCGGAAACGTCATAAAGACGGCGGAAACTACCGTAAAGAGACAGGTAATAAGCGGAGAGACGTCCGCGCTCATGCGTCAGATCACAGAGAATATAGTTACATACAACGGCGGCTCCAATGCCTATATTTCCGGATACCGCATAGGCGGAAAGTCCGGTACGTCGCAGAAACTTGATGAATACCCGAGTTACGCTATGCGGTATGTCGGCTCCTTCTGCGCATTCACCCCGGCGGACGATCCGGAATACATAATGCTGGTATGCGTTGACGAGCCTCTCGGAGGTCAGTATTACGGAAGCCGTGTGGCTGCGCCTGTTGTATCCGCAGTGTTCAGCGAATGCCTCGAATATCTCGGAGTTTACCCCCAGTACACAGCGGAAGAGCTTGAAATGCAGAACACCACGGTTCCGTATGTTTACGGCTCGTCAATGCTCGACGCGATCACCTCGATAAATACAAGAGGACTTAAATATGAAGTTATCGGCGATGAGAACGCGAGGGTAGATTACACGATACCCGAAGCCGCGGCTCCTATCCCGAAGAACGGCACGGTAGTCATCTATATGCAGGGCGCTTCCGAGCGCACAGTGACCGTGCCGGATCTTACCGGCTGCACCGTTTCCCAGGCGAACAGCACACTCTCATACTACGGACTTAATATCTCGCTGTCCGGCGGTGCTGTCAACAACGAGGGCGCACGCGCTACCTCGCAGTCAATAGAGCCCGGCACCAAGGTAAGCAAGGGAACCGTTGTCGAGGTAACGTTCCTTATCAACAACTCCGACGCCGGCTGATAGGGGCTCTGCCCTTGCCGCAGGAAGCGGCAAGTTGTCTGCCCAAAGAGCGCAGGAAGCGCTCACACAAAGCAGATAACAAATAACTCCCGCAGGGCTCCGCCCTCGACCCGCCAGCCCCTTTAAAAAGGGGCTGGACCCCTAAACCTTTTTGACCGTTACACGGAACTTGAATACTCTGCGAACAGATTTCAGCTTTTAACTGCAACTCAATTATTATTTATGATGCGTGTCGGGCAAGGCACGCAATCCCCAATCCGCAAAAAGTGAGGTGTGCCGATTGCGGTTATTCGATATTTTACCGGAAAACGAGCGCAAAGGTCTGAAAGACTGCGATATCGGCATCATCACCGACGATACGCGAAAGCTGAGACCCGGAGATATATTCGTTGCCATAACCGGCAGGAACTTCGACGGACATTCGGCGTGTGCAGAAATGCTGGAAAAGGGCGCGGCGGCGGTAGTCGTAAGCCATGATCTCGGACTTCCGCAGCAGATAGTCACCGGAGATACGCGAAAGATGTACAGCATACTTTCGTCACGGTATTTCGGAGAGCCGACAAAGCGGCTGAAACTCATTGCCGCTACCGGCACAAACGGCAAGACCACCACCGTGAACCTCATAAAGCACATAATGAACGAAAGCGGGCATAAGTGCGGCTGCATCGGCACCGCCGGCTATGATGTGTGCGGGAAGACATACGAAGCGCACCTCACCACCCCCTACCAGTTCGATCTCTACGGATATTTCAGAGAAATGGCTGACAACGGCGCGGAATACTGCGTAATGGAAGCGTCATCACAGGCGCTTTCCCAGTCGAGATTCGTGAACGAGCGGTTTGTCTGCGGCATCTTCACCAACCTTACCCAGGATCACCTTGACTGGCACGGCACAATGGAGAACTACTACCAGGCAAAGAAGTCCCTGTTCGACAGCTGTGAAACCGCGGTCATCAACATAGACGACAAATGGGGGAAGCGGCTTTATGATGAGCTTTCGGGAAAAGGCGGGATAAAGCTCGTCGCCCTCAGCATAAACGATATGACGGATATCTCCGCGTGCAGGATAAGCCTGCGGAGCGGCGGAGTAAGCTATATACTCGCGGATAAGGCGGCTGAACAGGCTTTCAATGTATCGGTGCCTATGCCGGGAGAATTCAATGTGATGAACTCCATGGGCGCCGCGGCTGCATGTGAAGCGGCAGGACTCACCATGCGGGAAACCGTAGATGCCCTCAACACATCAAAGGGCGTATGCGGACGCGCGGAAGTGCTGTACGACGGGGATTACACCGTTATCTGCGACTACGCCCATACCGAGGACGGACTTGAAAAGACCCTCTCGTCACTGAAGCCTTTCGTGAAAGGACGGCTCATAGTCGTGTTCGGAGCTGCCGGCGAGCGTGACGCGGGAAAGCGTCCGGGAATGGGGAAATGCGTATCGAAATACGCGGATATCGCGGTGATAACATCGGACAATCCGCGGCATGAAGATCCGCAGAAGATCATAGACGAAGTGAAAAGCGGGTTTGAAGGCGGCTGTGAGGTCCACTGCCGCGTTGACAGGCTCGAAGCTATAAAATACGCAGTGTCACTTGCGGAAAAAGAGGACGTTATAGCCCTCTGCGGCAAGGGTCACGAGGAATATCAGGCTGTCGGCGACGAATACCTGCCGTTCAGCGAACACAGTATAATAAAAGAACTCTGCGGCAATGACCGCACGGAAGGACAGAACCGGTAAATGCTGATAACTATAATCTCCACCGCGGCAGCCGCGGTAATAATAACCGCGGTGCTCGGATTCGCGCTGATACCGTGGCTCAGAAAGCTCAAATTCGGACAGACGATACTCGATATAGGCCCCGCATGGCATAAAAAGAGCAAGCAGGGTACGCCGACAATGGGTGGTATGATGTTCGTTGTGGGAACGACTGCCGCTATAACGATCGGAATGATACTGCTGGCAGTAAACGGGCTGCTCGGTACAGACGAACTCGCGCTCAAGGATATGGCAGGCGTGATCTCGGTATTTGCGGCTGCGTTCTTCTTCGGCTTCATCGGCTTCATCGACGACTTCATCAAGGTAAAGAAGAAGCAGAACGAAGGTCTTACCGCAATGCAGAAGATTATAATGCAGGTGCTTGTGATCGCGGCATTCTTCACTGCAAGAGTTATCTCCGGCGATACGTCAACGGTGATAAAGTTCCCGTTTATAGGCGAACTTGACCTCTGGTACTTCTACTACATCATAATGGGACTTGGCATTCTCTACATCGTGAACGCGGTAAACCTTACCGACGGCATAGACGGGCTCTGTTCCTCGGTCACATTCGTATATATGATCGCGTTCGCGATAATCTCCGCTATGCTCGGCTTTGCGGGTTACACGATAATCGCGGTGGCGACGGCAGGCGGCTGTCTCGGATTCCTTATCTGGAACTGGAAGCCGGCAAAGGTATTCATGGGCGACACAGGCTCGATGTATCTCGGCGGAATGGTGGCAATGCTCGGTATAGCGCTTCATGTCGAAGTGCTCATGGTCATCGCGGCTGCGGTATATATCTGGGAAGCGCTCACGGTGCTGATACAGATGACATACTTCAAGATCACCCACGGCAAGCGCCTTTTCAAGATGACTCCCATTCACCACAGCTTTGAGCTGAGGGGCTGGAAGGAGCAGAAGATCGTTATCGTATTTTCCGCGATAGGGGCTGTGGCAGGTACAGCGGCAGTGCTGCTCGTAAACGGAATTTAAACAATGCACAATTCACAATGCACAATGCACAATTTTGGCTGCGGCTTCGCCGCTTATCTGAATTGTGACAAAACCGGACAATAATGCAGTCCTGCTGATGAATTGTGCATATGTGAAACTATTATTCCAAATTTCGTCACGATTCAGATCCGTCGCGAAGCGACACAACAATTGTGAATTGTGCATTGTGAATTTTGAATTGAAAAAAAGGAGGGTTTTATGCTGAACTCCCGGGATTCAGGTGCGCTCCGGCAGGTGCCGGAACGCGGCAGACGAGAGAATATACGCGCTTACGGCGCTTCGGATATAACCGCGGCGGTACGCCGTCCGCAGGCTTCAAAGCAGAACAGGAAAGCTATCCCGATGCACCCGGATAAGACGGCACAGAAAAAGAAGAAAAAGATCGTCGATTTCTCAATACCCCAGAAGTTCGACTTCTCCTTCTTCCTCATCGTTCTTATCCTGCTCACATTCGGGCTTATTATGCTGTTTTCCGCGACTTACGCTTCCGCGAAGGTATCGGCATACCAAGACAGCTACTATTTCATAAACCGCCAGCTTTTGTTTGCGCTGGGCGGTCTGGCAGCTATGATAGTCATCTCCTTCATCGACTATCATATTCTGTTCACGAAAGTCGTGCTCAAGACGGCGATCATAGTATCGGCAGGTCTTATGCTGCTCGTTCGTGTAATGGGAAGCACGGTAAACGGCGCGGAACGCTGGATAGCAATAGGCCCGATCACGATACAGCCCTCCGAGATACTTAAATTCGTAACTATCCTCGTCATAGCCGACTATATGCAGCGCAACTATGACAATATGAAAAGCCTCACCAAAGGTTTTATACCAATAATGATACGCATAGCCATTGCCTGCGGGCTTGTCGTTATCCAGCCGCACCTCTCCGCTACGCTCATCATTCTCGTTATCTCTATCTGCATGCTCTACATAGGCGGCGCAAAGGGAACTCACGTTGCAGGCGTTCTCGTGCTTATCGGCATAGCCGCGGTAATGGTATTTACGGTGTTCCCGATGCTCGGATTCGACTACGTTTCGGCACGAATGCTGAGTCTTAAGGACCCGGAGGCGGATATCCGCGGCGATACATACCAGACCTACCAGTCGCTTATAGCCCTCGGTTCCGGCGGAATGTTCGGTCAGGGTCTCGGCAACTCCCACCAAAAATACAGCTACCTCCCCTTCGCGGAGAACGACTTCATCTTCTCGGTTATAGTCGAGGAGCTGGGATTCGTAGGCGCTGTGGTGGTAATACTGCTTTTCCTGCTTCTTATAATCCGCGGATTCTACATTGCCGCTTCCGCTCCCGACAAGGAAGGAATGCTGCTGTGTGCCGGCATCGTTATCCAGATCGGCATTCAGGCATTCTTAAACATAGCCGTTGCGTCCAATGCGTTCTTCAACACCGGTGTTTCGCTGCCGTTCTTCAGTTACGGCGGTACGGCGCTGCTGATGCAGCTCGGTGAAATGGGCATTGTGCTAAATATATCACGAAAGGCTTCTATATGAGAGTTATTCTTGCCGCAGGCGGTACTGCGGGACACATCAACCCCGCGCTTGCCATTGCGGATAAGATAAAGCAGCTCTTCCCCGATGCGGCGATAAAATTTGTCGGCGCACAGGGAGGCATGGAGGAAAAGCTCGTCCGCAAGGCGGGATACGACTTCACCGCGTTCAGAATGGCGGGGCTCCAGCGAAAACTCACCCCGGAAAACATCAAGCGCAACATACAAGCGGTGCATTACTACATCACCGCGCAGGGCTCGGCACATAAGCTTATTAAGGAGTTCGCGCCGGATATAGCGATAGGCACCGGCGGGTATGTCTGTGCTCCCGTGCTTGCAGCAGCAGCACAGATGGGTGTAAAGACCGCCGTCCACGAGAGCAATTCCCTGCCCGGTATGACTACAACAATGCTGGCGCACCGGGTAGATAAGGTCCTCTGCGCTAATGAGGACGTACTCACGCACTTAAAGCATACAGAAAACTGCGTTGTTACCGGAAACCCGCTCCGCAGCAACATTCCGATAGAAGACCGCGATGATGCACGGAAAAAGCTCGGGCTGCCGGAGGGAATGACGATCGTGTCATTCGGAGGAAGTCTTGGCGCAAACAAGATAACCGAGGCTGTGGCGGAACTGCTCAAATGGGAGCGTGAAGTCGGCGGCATAAACCACATTCACTCCTACGGCGGCAACGGAAAGGATATGTTTGACGGGCTGCTTAAGGAAAAAGGGATCGAAACCGGCGAACGCTTCATAGCGAAAGAATATATCGACAATATGTACACCTGCCTGAGCGCGGCAGACCTTATAATCTCACGCGCCGGGGCGATGACGCTCACCGAGCTCAAGGCGGCAGGGCGCGCAAGCATTCTGATACCGTTCCCGCAGGCAGCCGAAAACCACCAGTATTACAATGCGCTCACAATGAGCAGGAACGGCGCCGCGATACTGATTGAGGACAAAGATCTGACAGCGGAACGCCTGCTCACGGAAGTAAAGGCGCTGTATGAGGACCGCGAACGGCTTGCCGGAATGGAGAAGGCAGCCGCAGCACTCAATATACCTAATGCTACCGATCTCGTGGTGGGTAATATACTCGACCTGATAAAAGATCGCCCGCTGTGAGAAACTCGAGAGCTGTGAGACGGGGGCTCTGCCCCCCTACCCCCCGCAAGCCCCCTTTAAAAAAGGGGGCTTGACCCCCTAAATTAATGCAGTATTTCAGAGATGCATCAATGGGTCACTCTGCAAGAAATGAATGGGGGCTGGCAAAGACTCCGTGCAAAAATAGCAGAGTATAGCTATCCGAGTGTGCTGTTGTTGCTGCTTTATATGTGCGCTTCGTGCGCACTTTTGGCAGCAACTACCACTGCATCATGCAGTGCACCCGCCCATAGAAGAATGTCGCTACGCATTACGGAGCGGCGCGTTCGCCGTCACCAAAAACCCTTTTTCTGCATAATATGTGAAAAAGCAGAAAAAGGGTGATATATATGTCGGTTCAGCGCAGACTCATTATAAAGGGAGGACGGCGCATAGAGGGAGAGCTTTCCGTGCAGGGCGCAAAAAACAGCTCGCTTCCGATACTCGCGGCAGCGGTGCTGTGCAGAGGACAAACGGAGATATACAACTGCCCGAAGCTGTCGGACTGCGACGCGGCTTGCAGGATCTTATCCTCGCTCGGCTGCGGCTGCAAGAGAGAGGGAAACGTCGTCTGCGTGAACTCCTCGGCGGTTTGCACATCGGACATCTCGGAAAAGCTGATGCGTGAGATGCGCTCTTCCATTATTTTCATGGGTGCGCTGCTCGGAAGAACGGGACAGTGCAGAATGTCATTTCCGGGCGGCTGTGAGATAGGATCAAGACCTATCGACTTCCACCTCGACGCTTTCCGTAAAATGGGCGCGAAGATAACCGAGGAGCACGGTTACATAACCTGCTCGGCGGCAAAACTGCGCGGAGCGAAGATCTCCTTCCCCGTCCCGTCAGTGGGTGCAACAGAGAATGTGATGCTCGCCGCAGTCCTCGCCGAGGGATCAACAGAGATACACAACGCCGCAAGAGAGCCGGAAATATGCGATCTTGCGGGATTTCTTACAAAATGCGGCGCCAGAATAGACGGCGCTGGCACCGGCACCATACATATTGAAGGCGTTAAGAGCCTGTCCGGCTGCACCTATACCGTAATGCCAGACAGGATAGCCGCCGCGACATACCTGTGCTGCGGCGCGATAACAAGAGGCGAGATACTGCTCACAAATACCGATCCGGCTTCCCTCGGACTTGTGGTACCTGTGCTGGAGCAGATCGGGTGCAGCATTTACAGCTTCGGAAGCGGAAGCGTCTATCTCAACGCGCGAAAGACACTGAAAGCGCCGGCGATGATAAAGACCGCGCCGTACCCGGGATTTCCCACCGACGCACAGCCGCCGCTTATGGCGCTGTGTGCTACGCTCCCCGGTACCACCATGTTCACCGAGACTATCTTCGAGAACCGTTACCGCCATGTCAGCGAGCTGAAACGGCTGGGTGCGAAGATAAATGTGGAGGGGCAGGTTGCCGTAGTCGAGGGCGTGAGCCGGCTTTCGGGAGCGGAGCTTGAAGCCTGCGATCTGCGCGGAGGTGCTGCAATGGTCACCGCAGCGCTGTTCGCCGAGGGTACAACAAAGATCGGCAAGATCTGCTATATCAACCGCGGATACGAGGATATCGAAGGCTGCCTGCGAAGCGTGGGAGCGGATATCCGGTGCGTATAGCGCCCGGCTGATAAAGTATATGATACAGTATAGAACATTATGCCCGCGGAGGGCAAAGAAACGGCTGGGGAAAGCGGTGCTTTCCCCTTTGCCGGAAGACGGAGGTGAGCGATATGCCTGATTTTCACAGACTTAACAAGAGCAGGACAGTTGAAATGAGCAAGGAGGAGCTTAACCGGAAGCTCCGCGAACAGGCTTCAAAGGCACCGTCGCCTGCCGAAAGAAGAAAAAAGGTAAAGCCCCAGAGCCGTAAACAGCAGAAGATCACCGAACAAACCAAAAAACAGCTCCCGCCCCAGAGCCCCGTGCGCAAAAAGCGCGAAGAGGAGGCAAGAAAGGCGGCGGAGCGCGAGCTTCGTGAGCGGAGAAAGAAAAAAGGCGGAAGCAATGTCGTTTACTACCTGATGACGGCTATCCTCGCCGTTATCATCTTTTCCGTTCTGTCGGTAACGGTGCTGTTCAACTGCGAAAAGATCGTGATAGAGGGCGAGTCTGACTACACGGAAGAGCAGATCATTGCCGCAAGCGGTCTGGAAGGCACCGAAAACCTTGTCCGGCTCAATACCGCCGGCATTCCCGAACGCATTCTCGACAAGCTCGTAAGCCTTGACAGCGTTCAGGTGGACAAGGTGTTCCCTTCGACTATAAAGATAAGTGTCACCCGCTCCGTGCCTATGGCGGAGTTCTACTACAACGGCAAGAACTACGTCATTTCCCACATCGGGCGCGTAATGCAGATAGACGACAGCAAAGCCGACTGTATGCAGGTGCTCGGCTATAAACCCGCAGAGTCCGTTGTAGTAGGCAGCTTCATCTCCGCCGAGGATCCCGAACAGGACAAGCTTGTTGCCGATATAAGCAAGGCGATCGAGAAAGCGGAGATAGATGATATCACCACTGTGGATATAAGCGACAGCCTTGCGCTGGTAATGACCTATGATGACCGCGTGGTCATACACCTCGGTTCTGTACTCCAGATAGACGAGAAGATGCGCATTATCAAGGAGCTGGTATTCAACGGCTACATCGCCGAAACAGAGCATGTAACGCTTGATGTTTCAGATCCGAGCCGCGCTATCCAGCGTCCTATCACCACTGCGCCCGTGACTGCCGCGCCTGTGACAGAAGAAACGGACGAGAGCGAAGGCGAAGGTGAGGACACAGAGTCGTCTGAAACAACTTCCGGAGAAACCACAGAAGGTTAAAAAAGTTACATAAAAGTTACCGAAGGCTTTATTACCACAACATTTAGATACTTCTCCGAAAAAAAACACTAAATATTTAGATTTTTTTGAAAAACCTATTGAAATTTTTATTAAAATCTGTTACAATGAATATTGAGAAAATGCAGTCGTGGTGCGCGTTTGACGTTCATAGCACTCCGATTTGTGAACGGCGGAGCCGTTATGTATAAAATTCAGGAGGTATATTATCGTGGCAATCGAAATCGATGAGGAAGGCTTCGAAGTAGAAACAGAAGAGCCGGCTTTCGACCACCTTGACGAAAGCGCCGTATATGATATCCGTATAAAGGTATTCGGTGTAGGCGGCGGCGGCGGAAATGCAGTTGAAAACATGGCAAAGAAGGGTCTGCGCGACAAGAACTCAAAAGATATGGCAGCAGATGATGTGGATATAGAGTTTGTAGCAGTAAACACAGATGTCGCAGCCCTCAAGAACAAGGACAAATCACTCATTCGCAGAGTACAGATAGGCAAGAAGTGCGCTAAGGGCCGCGGAGCGGGCGGACGTGCCGAAGTCGGCGCGGAAGCAGCACGCGAAGACAGAGAGGATATCGAAAAGTACCTCAAGGGCGCTTCCCTCGTATTCATCTCCGCAGGTATGGGCGGCGGCACCGGTACAGGTGCGGCTCCTGTTATCGCCGAGATAGCGCAGGAAATGGGCATTCTCACCATAGGCGTCGTTACAAAGCCTTTCGACTTTGAGCGCAGCCAGAAGATGAACCAGGCTATGAAGGGTATCGACGAGATCAGAAAGCATGTTGATGCTCTCGTTATAATCCCGAACCAGAAGCTTCTACAGCTCAACGAGAAGGCTCTTACGGTTCCGCAGGCTTTCCTTATGGTAGATGATGTTCTGCATCGCTCCGTAAAGATCGTTTCGGATATGATAAACACAACAGCGCTTATCAACGTTGACTTCTCCGACTTAAGCACGATCATCAGAAATGCCGGCGATGCTCATATTGCGATCGGCAACGGAACAGGCGACAAGAAGGTTGAGGAAGCTGTATCGCAGGTAGTAAACAGCCCGCTGCTTGAGACTTCTATCAAGAACGCAGGCAGACTGCTTGTTTACATAACACTTTCCCAGGACGCACTCATGACCGATGTTGACGAGGCTATGCAGGCTATCACAAGAGCTTGCGATCCCGACGCAGAGATCATCATAGGTGCAAACTACGGACCTGCCGATATGAAGGACTCCATCACCATCTCGGTTATAGCAACCTGCTTCAAGGACGCATTCGAGACTACCGGTGAGAAGAGCGTAGCTGAAGAGATAATCAGCACAACATCGAGTTCTTCCAAGAACGACTTCGCTTCGTTCATCAACTCAAGAACATCGACAACTCCGAACGACGATGCTTATTCCGAGCTCGAAAGCCTCTTCCAGAACAGAAAGTAAGCACGGAGCCGGTTTCTCTGAAAAAAATTACATTATAAATTGCGAAAGGACCGCTGAATGTCAAAAGCATTCGGCGGTTTTTGTTTGAGGAAAAATGTACAAATATCTGCGCTTCTGTCTGTTGATTTTGTTCAAAAATTCGTTTGCATTATTGATTTATATATGATATACTGATATTTATAATGTGCGATTATGGAGGATAATAATGATAACAGTTTCAAATGTAAGCCTGCAGTTCGGCGGACAGACGCTGTTCAAGAATGTCGATCTGCTTTTCACGGAAGGCAACTGCTACGGAGTTATCGGCGCGAACGGTGCCGGAAAGTCCACATTCCTTAAAATACTCAACGGTGAGCTTGAGCCGACGACCGGAAGCGTAACAATACCGAAAGACCTGCGTATGTCCGTGCTGCGCCAGGATCACTTCGCTTTCGACGAATATACCGTCCAGGATACCGTTATAATGGGCAATAAGCGTCTGTACGACGTTATGAAGGAGAAGGACGCCCTTTATGCAAAAGAGGACTTCTCGGAGGAGGACGGCAACCGCGCAAGTGAGCTTGAAGCCGAGTTCGCCGAGCTGAACGGCTGGGAGGCTGAAAGCGATGCTTCCAAGCTGGTGCAGGGTCTCGGTCTCGATGAGAGCATAATGTACAGCCAGATGTCAAGCCTTTCCGGTAACGAGAAGGTAAAAGTACTGCTGGCACAGGCTCTCTTCGGAAACCCGGATATTATCCTTATGGACGAGCCTACCAACCACCTTGATATCGACGCTGTGGCATGGCTGGAGGAGTTCCTTGCCGAGTACTTCGGAACTGTCATTGTTGTTTCCCACGACCGTCACTTCCTCAACAACGTCTGCACCCACACGGTAGATATAGACTACGGCAAGATCAAGATGTACGTCGGCAACTACGAGTTCTGGTATGAGTCCTCACAGCTGATACAGCGCATGATAAAGCAGCAGAACAAGAAGAACGAAGAGAAGATCAAGGAACTTCAGATGTTCATTCAGCGCTTCTCCGCGAATAAATCCAAGTCCAAGCAGGCTACATCGAGAAGAAAGCTCTTAGATAAGCTCACAGTTGAGGAAATGCCGGCATCGAGCCGCCGCTACCCGTTCATCGGCTTTGATATGGACAGGGAGCCGGGCAAGGACATACTGCAGGTAAGCGGTATCTCCAAGACGGTTGACGGTGTAAAGGTACTGGACGACGTTTCTTTCACCGTCGGACGCGAGGACAAGATCGCATTCCTCGGTGAGAGCGAAATAGCGATAACTACGCTGTTCCGCATTATCACCGGCGAGATCGAGCCGGACGAAGGGACCTACAAGTGGGGCAGCACGATATCGACAAGCTACTTCCCTATCGACTCCGACCATTTCTTCGCAGGCTGCGATATGTCGATACTCGACTGGATAAGACAGTACTCCGATGATGTTACAGAGACTTATCTGCGCGGATTCCTCGGAAGAATGCTGTTTTCCGGCGACGACATCTTCAAACCGGTAAATGTGCTGTCCGGAGGCGAGAAGGTAAGATGTATGTTCTCACGAATGATGCTGTTCAAGTCGAACGCGCTTATCCTCGACCGCCCCACCAACCACCTCGACCTTGAGAGCATAACCGCGGTAAACAACGGACTCCGTGACTTCAAGGGCGTTGTGCTGTTTGCTTCCCACGACCATGAGATAGTCCAGACTGTCGCAAACCGCATCATCGAGATCAAGGACAAGGGCTGCTGGGACAAGATCGGCACCTACGAGGAGTACGTCGATTGGCGCAAGGCTCAGACCGGCGGCACGTTTACACTGTAAGTCAGTTTCTGCACCGGCGCTTTCGCGCGTGTCCTGCGCGGACGGCGGCGGGGAACGAGTCTGTCGGTCAGCCCCTCCGGCACTTCGTGCCACCTCCCCTCTGAAGGGGAGACACCCCGCGGCGAAATGCGTAGCGACATTCTTCAATGGGCGGGTGCATTGCACGAAGCAATGGTAGTTGCCGTCAAAAGCGCGCACGATGCGCGCATATAAAACGGCAGCGACACCACCTCGGTTAGTTATTCTCTGCTGAATATAATGGAAAATCCTCCTGCGATATTTCACAGGAGGATATTTATATATTCGCGAGGCTGTTTACCAGCCGTGTTTCTCGGAAACTACAACCTTTTCGGCATCTGTGGAATAAATGTTGTAATTCGTGGCAGGCTTGCCGGCGAAATCAATGCGGACGTTCGTTTCGGTAAGCGAACCGTCTGAATTGAGCGTGTAGTTCTTGCCGTTTGTGCCGATATAGATACTGCCGTGCTTCACAGCTATCGCGGATTCTCCGCCAAGCTCGGTCTTTATCAGCATTTCACGGCTCACGTCATAAACAAAGGATTCGGAAATGCCCTCATCTTCTTTGTTTACGGAAACTATGAAGCTGTCAAAGGAAGCGCTTCTGCGTATCTTGCATTCGGCTTTGAACGTACAGTCAATTCTGAGTTCGCCGTTTGTGCAGTCGAAAGAATAAAGGTTATAGCTGAGATTCTCGTCTGCGGCGGTGAACCAGAGCCTGTTGTTTCTGTATCCGGCGAGTGAAACTGCTCCGGAGTACTCAAACAGCGGGCGGAACTGGATACCGGTCTCCGCGTTGGGAGTTATCTCGTAGATATATGTCTTGGACGCGGATACTGCCTTGAGGAAGAATTTTCCCTCTGCCGCAGCGTAGTTGATCGTACCGATCTCGGATTCTCCGAGGCTGGTCCTTACATCGCTGCTGTAGAAGATGCCGGACGCGGTATCGAGCACCACGATGACATTTCTGAGTCCGTCCTGACCGCAGCCGGTAATTATCACATTGCCGTTGTCCGTATATGCCGCCTTCGGATTGGATATCTCGCAGACCTTAGGCTGTACGCCTGCAAGACCGCCGAGGGAGTAGCAGTAAACTGCGTTTCTGTTAAGAACCACAGCGTAGTTGCCCACAAGGATCGTGTCGAGCGCATTTTCGACATTGAGCTGATATACCTGTGTCATAAGACCGATATCGGGAGCGTCGGATATCTCGGTAACGGCTACGCTGATCTCACTTTCGGAAGTATGCGGTGCCTCTGTTACCGCGGGAACATCGCTTTCGGCGGCTGTCTCATCGGGTTCATCAGTCTCTTCTATAACGATATCGGGCTCATCGGTCTCAGCCGGCTGAGTTGTATCGTCGCCTTCGGTCTCTGTATAATCGGGTGCCTGTGACTGCTCGGGATCCTCAAGTTCGGGATCCTCTGCGGATTCTGATGTTACCGGCTGAACGGAAGCACTGTATGATGTCTCACTGACAGGCTTCTCTGTAACGAACGAGAACTCCGTGGTAGAAGCGGGAACTTCCGGAGCTGCTGTTGTCGCAGCGGTATCGGAATCGCCTCTGAGCGGGTCTTCATCAGCAATAGGCACGAATGTGTCGTCATTAAGATCCTGCGAAGCAAGCTCTGCGATATTTACGGAAGAGAGATCCCATATATCGCGCAGGCATTTCGCGGGAGCGTAAAGCTTTGCGCCGGCTATCGCCTTATCGGCAGCGTTTGTTTCGGCGTAAGCATCTATATCGGCTCTTCCTCTGAGGAGCGTACCGTCCGAAAGGTAGAGCGCTTCAACTGTAATATCATCTGCATCGGGAACTGCCGAGAACGATACTTTCATATCGCTGTAACACACATTTTCGGCAAAGGAGACATATATATCCGACATGCCCTCATTTTCGGACGCGGTATTCATGTAGTTGTTTTCTGCGTCCTTAAGTCTCTGCGAAGCGGAGAGCATAGTCTCGGAGGGAACAATATCTATAACGGGGTTCTGACCCGCGATATAGGTGACTGCGCCGACTGTTACCGCGACTGCCGCAGCTGCGCCGACAGCGGTCTTCCAGTGAGTGCTTACGGCTCTTTTCCAGGCGGGAGTTTTAGCGGCTTTAAGGGCGTTCTGACGTATTTTCTCTTCATCGAGAGCGTATCTTTCAAAAAGCTCCTTATAAAAGTCGTTTTTATTCATCAGACTGTTCCTCCTTTCCTATTGATTTTAAGGGCATTAAAGATCGAATTTCTTCTTCTGGCGTTCTATTGTACGATAGAGCTTATTTTTCACGGAAGAAAGAGTAAGATCAAGCTCTCTGGCGATCTCGTCGAGCTTCATATCGCATACGAAATGCAGATAGAAGATACGTCCGATAACGGGATCGTCTCTTGCAATATCCTCGAAGATCTGTTTTGCGAGCATCTCGTTGCAGAGTACGTCTTCAAGGCTTTTCTGCTCTTTTGACATCTCGGCTTCGATCTCGACCATCTGTTCTTCGGTATAATCAGCGAAGCTTGTGCTTACGCTGTTTTTCTTGATCGAGCCGAAATAATTCCTGCATTCAAACTTAGCAATATTAATAACAAAAGCCTCGGCACTTTCGATATCTTCGTACCCCTTTTTGGCAATGCGCTGATAAAAGCGGGTATAGATATTCTGAACGATGTCCTCGGAGTCCTGCACGCTGCCGCATTTGCTGACAACGAAGCGCGACACCGCTTTGAACGTATCGCCATAGACTTTGTTGAAATAGGCATCAAGCGCATCGCTTCCCAAAAAGCTCACCTCGCTTTTTACCCCCTACATATAGGTAGTAGGAGATTTGGTCAAAAAAGTTTCAGATTGCCCGAAATTTTTCCGAAATTTTTTATTATCGGCTGACGGCAAATTCTGTATATTGTGTAAAAGTTACTGCAAAATACAATATGTTGATATCAGCCGTTATCTGCGTCTTTTTCCGCATCGGAAGGCGCGACCTGCTCATAAAGCTCGTTGTACTTTGCTCTTACCGCAGGAGCGAAACCGCCGATCATATTATACAGAGTACGCTTGTCCGGGTTGAAGATAACGGCAAGATCGCCGTACTTGTCCGACTCGCTTACGATATAGAACATTCCCACACCGGTCTCATCATGAGCGATAACACTTACGTCCGCATTTACCGCCGTTTCACCGGTATATTCCGCGATCTCCTTTACCGAACGCAGGCTTACGGTTATAAGGCGCTTGCGCTTGCGCTTGCCGATGATCTTGTCGATATCGAGGTCATCGTTGGTCACGATATACTCGTACTCTATAAAGGTGCCCTGTATCAGCCATACCAACCCCCATACCACTGCCGCGGAAAGCGCGATCACAAGTATCCACAGCCCGAATGCGCCAAGAAAGAACACAAATGCCGCAACAAGCAGCAATGCAGCAGCAAGATACAGTCCGCGAAGAAACATATCCTTGCCGGTGGACTGCTTTGTGACAAGCTGTTCCGAAAATCTGTCCATTGATATTATCCCCTTTTGTAAGTATACTATATAATAAACATATATTATTTATTATATCACAAATCAACAAATAATACAAGTCCTTTTTGTGCAATATTTTGCTGCCGGCAAAACACTTTCGCAGAAAGAAAAAACTTGACTTTTTTCATAAAATTGTATATAATTAAAATGTGTATTTTTTCTGTTATGGTTAAAATATGCGGTTTAAATCTTACAATTCAAAGGAGCCTCGGGAGGTATGAACAAAATGGCAAGCATTACCCTCGTTACAGGCGGAGCAGCAAGCGGAAAAAGCCGCTGGGCTATCTCGTATTTCAGGACGTGCGACAATGTTCTTTACATGAATACAAGTCCCGAGATGCCCGAGGAAACGCTCCACCGACTGGAGTATTCCACAAAGGAAAATGAAGTTGAATGGGAGATCGTGAACGGTGTCGAAGATCCCGTTCCGCTGATAAAGGATCACAAGTTCTTCATTCTCGATGATCTCGGAAGCTATGTCGCAAGCCTTATGCGCGAAAAAGCTGCCGATGTCAACCATATCACGAAGGAAGAATGTGAGATGATACGTTCCGAGGCTGTCAACAAGGTCATAGAATGTATGGATAAGGTAATTGAGATAAACGGCGCTCTCGTCATAATCACCCTTGAGCCCGGTTTCTCGGTAATGCCCCTCAGCAGCGAGCAGACATCTTTCAGAGATATACTCGGTGCGGTAAACCAGCGTATTGCAAACACCGCCCAGGAGGTTTACCTCTCCGTAAGCGGTATTCAGTTCAGGATAAAGTAAGCAACAGTATCAACCGGCAATGAAAGGACAGGAATAAAGCCATGACATTAGATCAGCTTATTAATTTTGCAAGAAGCAAAAACGCGTCCGACGTGCATCTTACCGTTGGCGCTCCTACATCTATCCGTATAAACGGCGACCTTAAAAAGTTCGATATGAAGGACGACGATACAAACAAGCTTATTCTTTCCATGCTCTCCGCAGATCAGGAAAGACGCGTCGGCGAAGGTCATGATATCGACTTCTCCTTCACCTGCTCTACCGGCGGACGCCAGAGAGTCAACGTTTACCACCAGAACGGCGGTAAGCTTGCCGCTGCTATCCGTCTGCTCAATGAGCACGTTCCCTCATTCAAGGACATCATGCTCCCGAATGCGGCTATCGAGCTCACCAAGGAGATGAAGGGCCTTATCCTCGTTACCGGGCCTACCGGTTCCGGAAAGTCCACTACTCTCGCAACAATGGTGGATCAGATAAACAACGTTCGTCCCTGCCATATTCTCACTATTGAGGACCCTGTCGAGTATATCTACGAGCCCAAGCTCGCAACTATCCACCAGCGTGAGATAGGCACCGACGTTTCCGACTTCAATACCGCGCTCCGAAGCGGTCTTCGTGAGAACCCGGACGTTATCCTCGTCGGAGAGATGCGTGACTTCGAGACTATCCGCCTTGCTATCACCGCCGCCGAAACAGGACATCTCGTTCTCGGTACGCTCCATACCACCGGTGCCGCACAGACAGTCAACCGTATCATCGACGTATTCCCGTCCGAAGAGCAGAACCAGATCCGGATGCAGCTCTCCCAGAACCTCAGAGGCGTTATCTCCCAGGCACTCCTGCCCTGCATCAACACAGACAGAGGACGCGTTGCGGCATTCGAGATACTCATAAACAACGACGCCTGCGCAAACGATATCCGTACCGAAAAGACACACCTTATCGAGCAGGTAATGGCTTCCAACGTTTCCACCGGCATGAGAACCATGAATGAGAGCCTTAAGAGACTTGCCCGCGACGGCGTCATCACCCGTGAAGTGGCTATGATGTACAGCCCGGACAAGGAAGAATTCAGAAAGATGGTCTGATAAAAGCACGAATGATCTATGCACCTTTATCATATCAACGCCCGCTTTTCGTATGAAAAGCGGGTAAAACTGATTTTTATGTGTTGTTTTCTGATATTCGCGGCTGCCGTTATGTTCCGGCTCACCGCACACTCGGAAGACTACACCGAGCCGCCCGGCAGAACAAATATCCTCCGCACTTCAGCTACGGAGGATAACTATTCTGTTATAGAAGCCGCCGGCAACAAAATTGAAGCGCGGGGAAAATACACTTCCGCAAAGATACGGAAGATGTTCATCAAGTATCTGGAAGACGCTTCCGGCACATATTCCATGAATGCGCAGAAGGACGGCACATACGATGCTGTTCTCACGCTTGCGCCGGAAAAAGGCGCATATATCCTGCTGCTTAAAACCGACAGCGATCTTGTAATGCAGTACCGCATCTTCTACGACGGTTCCGGCTGGTATTTCCCGCTGAACGGGCTTGAAAAGTCGAACAGGAACGTTTTTGAGCATATCTATGAGGCTCCGGCACAGGCGGCTGCACTGTATCTCAGCCCCTCGGCTGATCCGGCGGAGATAAATACCGCTCTCGAACAGATACAGGCGCTTACAAACAGCGTCACGGAAGGCATTGAGGACGATTACGAAAAGGCCCGCGCAATATCCGAGTTTGTTGCGGGAACAATATTCTATGACGAAGATGCGAGAGTATCGGACGTCGATATAAACACGATAGCGCTGTACAACGTGCTGCGCTCGGACAGGACTACCTGTGCCGGATTTGCGAACCTCTTCTGCGCTATGGCGGAGGCTGCGGGGATAGATGCCGTTAACATCAAGGGCGGCGTGATAACCGAAAGTATGCCTTACGAAACGCTGGCAGGCGGCGTTCAGAACCACGAATTTGCGGCTTTCTACTACGAGAAGGAGTCGCGGTGGGTATGGGTGGATCCCTGCTGGGACGGCACAGGAGTTTACAAGAACGGTGAGTTCAACAGCATCAAAACGCGCCCGATGTTCTTCGATATCAGCGATGAGGCATTCGCACACAGCCACCGTGCCGATAAGGCAGAAAGACGCAGTTACTTCTCCGCAAAGACGGAGACTGCGCTGATAAGCGGCGGTGACGGCGAGACCGGAGAAATAACTGCCGGAAGCGATACCGAGCCGGCAGAAACGGAAGCGCCTGTTCCCGCAGAAACAGCGCAAACCGGAATTACGCCGGAAAATGAGCCGGAAAGCATAGAGAATGCTGACGGAACGGTATTTTATGTTATTATTGCTGTACTTGCGGCGGCTGTGATCGCGGCAGGAGCAATACTTATAAAAACAATTATAAACGGAAGGAAAAACTGAAATGGTAATAATCGAACTTGAAAACGGAAAGCAGATAAAGCTGGAGCTTTATCCGGAAATCGCGCCGGAGACGGTGGCAAACTTTGAAAAGCTGGTAAACAAGGGCTTCTACAACGGGCTCACATTCCACAGAGTAATATACGGCTTTATGATCCAGGGCGGCTGCCCTCACGGAAACGGCACAGGCAATTCCGGCGAACATATCAAGGGCGAGTTCGCTGCCAACGGCTTTGAGAACGATCTTAAGCACACCCGCGGTGTTATCTCCATGGCGAGAGCTGCGGATCCGAACTCCGCAAGCTGCCAGTTCTTCATCATGCACAAGGACGCTCCGCACCTTGACGGAAGCTATGCGGCATTCGGAAAGGTTATCGAGGGTATGGACGCGGTAGATGAGATCGCGGAGACCGAGACCGACTACTCCGACAAGCCGAAGACTCCGGTAATTATGAAGAAGGTCTGGATAGAGGATTAAGCTGTGGTAAACATCGGTAACGACTGGGACGGACTGCTTGAAGGCGAATTCGGCAAGCCGTACTACCTGCAGCTCCGGGGATTTCTCAAAAGCGAGTACAAGAGCTTCACTATCTACCCGGATATGTATGACATCTTCAACGCGCTGCGCTTTACGCCATACAGCCGGGTAAAAGCTGTTATACTCGGTCAGGATCCCTACCATGAGCCGGGACAGGCGCACGGACTTGCATTTTCGGTAAGACCGGGAGTAGAACCGCCTCCGTCGCTGAAAAATATTTATAAGGAACTGAACTCCGATCTCGGTATCCCGATACCGCAGACCGGAGATCTCACAAACTGGGCAAGGCAGGGCGTGCTGCTGCTGAACACATCGCTGACCGTGCGCCAGGGTCAGGCTAACAGCCACAAGGGCAAGGGCTGGGAGATATTCACAGACCGTGTGATCTCGCTGCTCAACGAGCGCGAACAGCCTGTGGTATTCATTCTCTGGGGCGGCAACGCAAAAACGAAAGTGCCGCTTATAACGAATCCGCAGCACTGTATCCTCACCGCCCCGCACCCCTCCCCGCTCTCCGCGCATTACGGCTTCTTCGGCTGCCGTCACTTCTCGAAATGCAACGCTTTCCTCGAAAGCAAAGGTATAGAGCCGATAGACTGGAATCTCTGATAAATGCACAATTCACAATGCACAATGCACAATTGTGGTGTCTGCCTGCGGCAGACGAATCTGAATCGTGACGAGAATCGAAAGAATATATTCCAGTTACAGCATTTGTTGAAATTGTGACACATAACCCGCCGCTTTGTCACAATTCAGATATGCGGCGCAGCCGCAACATAAATTGTGCATTGTGAATTGTGCATTGTGCATTGACAAAAATTGTGCATTGACAAAGTGAGGTTTGAAATGAGAGAAAGTATTTTAACGATACCGATAAACGAAGTCTTCGAGCCTAAAGAAGGCTGCCCCTTCTGCCGTATGAGAGATACGGTGGAACAGCATATCTGCGAGTACATAATGGGCGCGGCTATGATGGAGCCGGACGTTCGTATGGAGACAAATGAGCTGGGCTTCTGCCACACCCATTTCGAGATGCTGATGCAGCAGAACAACCGCCTTTCCCTCGCCCTTATGCTCAACAGCTATCTTGAAAATGCAAGACATAATATATTTGAGAAAAAGAGCATTTTCTTCTCAAAGAATGCCAAGGCGAAGAAGTCGGCGGGTATTGAAGAGTCCTGCTTTGTGTGCAGCAAGGTGCAGTGGGGCATAGACCACATGCTTGAAACGTTCTTCACAATGTACTCTAAGGACGAAAAGTTCAGAAAACTGTTCAAGGCGCAGGAATATGTATGCGTGCCGCATTACAACATGCTCAACCAGAAGTCGGCGGAAAAGCTGCAGAAGGGTGAATTGTCATCATTTCAGAAGGATCTCGATACGCTTGTGGAAGAGTATGTAAAACAGCTGAACGCGGACGTGAATGACTTCTGCAACAGCTTTGACTACCGTAACGCCGGTAATCTGCATAAGCCGGAAATGGAGCATGTAAGAAGCTCGATAGAACGCTCGGTGGAGTTCCTTACCGGAAGAAAACCGAGAGTGAAGTGACGGTTGATAGGGGGCAGGAGCTTGCTTGAAATAAAGGACCTTCATAAAAGCTACAAGAAATTCAACGTCCTCAACGGGCTTTATATGAAGATAAACAAGGGTGATGTCTATGGCTTTCTCGGCAGGAACGGCTGTGGAAAGACCACGACAATGAGCATCATCTGCAATATAATCCCGAAGGACGACGGGGAGATAATCCTCGGCGAGGACGGGACGAACAATATAAAGATAGGTTATCTGCCGGAAACGCCGTCAATGTACGATTACATGAACGGGTATGAGTATCTCGGCTATATAGCGTACTGCGCAAAATACGATGGAGATGTAAAAAAGCGTATCGCCGCCGTTCTCGCACTTACAGGAATGACCGAGGACGCGAAAAGGCGCATAAAAGGCTACTCCCGCGGTATGAATCAGCGTCTCGGCATAGCCGCGGCGATAATGAACAAGCCCGATCTGCTGATACTCGACGAGCCGACTTCCGCACTTGACCCGGAGGGACGCGCGGAGGTAATGAGCATAATCCGCACACTCTCCGAGACCGGCTGCACCATACTTCTCTGCACCCACATACTGAGCGATGTTGAGCGCGTGGCAAACCGCGTCGGGATAATGAACGACGGACGCCTCGCCGCAGAGGGAAGGATCGAGGATATCCTCGCAAGCTACGGCCTGGACAGTATCGAGATACAGCTCCCAAGACCCGATCCGGCGGTGGGAGATCTGATAAAGAACGCTGATTTTGCGAAAAAAGTCGATTACATGGAAAAGACCGGACTTATTATCGCCGAGACAGAGAACGGGGAAGAGGGTATGCTTGCCGCTATGAAGATACTTGCGGACAACAGCGTGCCGGTATCGGAAGTAAAGCTTTCCCGCCCCACTCTCGAACAGGTGTATCTCAGTATGGTGGGAGGTCATTGGCGTTGATAAACGGATTCAGAAAAGAACTGCTGTTCTATATGCGCGGCGGAAGACTTATAACTCTGGTGATCGTTATGATAGCGCTGGCTGTGATGTCACCGCTGATGTTCGGCATGACCTCGCAGATGATGCAGATGATGAAGGAAGCTATGCCGGACGGGTCTTACTCCGAACTGGCAGAGGAGTTTTCGAGCTTTTCCGCATCGGATATCGCAGTGTATAATTCAGAGTATATATGCGGTATAGGCGCGATAATAATACTTTTCATTTTCAAGGCTGCCGCGGGCGGCGAACAGAAGAAGCGCTCGGTAATAATACCGCAGTGCGCAGGGATATCGCCGGAAAGATATGTTCTCCCGAAGTTCATCATCTACCCGCTCTCCATATTCGCGGTATCGTTCCTCGCTGTCGTTCTTGGAGCCGCAGTTTCGGCGGCTATGTTCCCCGGCGGACTGGACTGGAGTATGATAATGCTGTCCGCGTTTGCCACCGGAGTTTTCCTGGCTTTCTGCACTGCCCTCCAGTTCTGTGTGGGGCTCAGCACCGGAAAGTCGAATGCCGCTGTGGTCATCGTTATAGCGATGCAGATGTTCCTGCCCACGATACTTGCGATGTTCCGGGTTGACCGGTTCAATCCCCTCGCGCTCAGCTCAATATCTCTCGCGGCGGCAAGAGCTTCCGGCAGATCCGGAAGCGTGCTTCTGTCAACGCTCGACGCGGCAGGAACATCGAATGACCTTTCATCGCTGAATGTCGCAGTAAGCTTCGGAACCGCCATCGTGATTTCAGTGATACTGTACTTCGTGACGGTGTTTGCCCTGCATACCAAGGAAGTCCATAATGAAGGCAACGAGCCCGTGCTTTAAGCGCCTTTGCGCTGTACTTCCGGATATGATCGGAAAAAGATAAAACGAAAGGAAAAAAAACATGCCAATAATCTACAACGAAAAAGCCCGCGTATTCAAGCTTGACACTCCCGCGTCAAGCTACGCGTTCCATATCACCGAGAGCAGGAACCTGCTGCACCTCTACTATGGTGCCACTGTTCCGGAGACAGATCTTACCTACAACCTGCGTATCCCGAACGGCGAGCCGTTTGTTCCCGCCGTACATGACGCTATGGGACCGCATTCCTTCGACTGCGCGGCAATAGAGTATTCCACAAGCGGAGTTGCGGATTTCCGCGAGCCGTGTATGCAGGTAAAGGACAAACTCGGTATGACCGCCTGCGAGATCTACTACAAGAGCCACGAGATCTACAAGGGCAAGAAAAAGCTTCCGGGACTTCCGGCAACATTTGCCAACAGCGACGACGAAGTGACATCGCTCGATCTTATCTGCGAGGATCCCCACACCGGACTGGAGATAATACTGCAATACAGCGTTTTCGAGAAAGTCGATATAATCACCCGCTCTGTCAAGGTCACCAATAAGGGCAGTGACCCGCTTGAACTCCAGAGACTCCTGTCCTGCTGCATAGAGCTTGACAGAATGGACTACGATATGATTACGCTGTACGGCACATGGGCAAGAGAGCGCCACGTCCAGCGCTTCCCTCTGCGCTTCGGCAAGCAGTCCATAGACTCCAACCGCGGCTCCACAAGCCATGCGCACAACAACTTCATTGCGATATGCGATCACACTGCCACCGAGGATTACGGCGAATGCTACGGCTTTGCGCTGTGCTGGTCAGGCTCGTTCCTTGCAATGGCAGAGGTCAATCAGTACGAAAAGACCCGTATCGTAATGGGCGAGAACCCCTATGACTTCTCATGGCACCTTGAGCCCGGCGAGGAATTCCAGGCTCCCGAAGTCATTATGACCTACTCCGCGGAAGGACTCGGAAAGATGTCCCGCAGCTTCCACGACGTAATGCGTAACAATCTTATACGCGGCAAGTGGAAGGATATCCGCAGACCGATACTTATCAACAACTGGGAAGCGACATACTTCAACTTCGATACAGAGAAGCTGCTTGACATTGCAAGAGAAGCAAAGAAAGCCGGCATCGAGATGCTGGTAATGGACGACGGCTGGTTCGGACACAGGAACGATGACCGCTCCTCACTCGGAGACTGGTTCGTGAACGAGGAGAAGATAAAGGGCGGACTGAAGTATCTTGTTGATGAGGTGAACAAGATAGGGCTGAAATTCGGTATATGGTTCGAGCCGGAAATGATAAGCCCGGACAGCGAACTCTACAAAGCTCACCCCGACTGGTGCCTGCATATCGAGGGCAGACCCCGCACCACAGCCCGTTCCCAACTCGTTCTTGACTTCTCACGCAAAGAGATACGCGACTATATCTACGGACGTATGCACGAGATACTCTCTTCCGCGAACATAGAGTATGTAAAGTGGGATATGAACCGCCAGCTCTGCGAAGTCGGCAACGAGATACTCCCGCCGGAAAGACAGCGCGAGATCTGGCACCGCTACGTTCTCGGCGTGTACGAGATGCAGGAGCGCCTGCTCACCGACTTCCCCGATCTGCTGCTGGAGAACTGTGCAGGCGGCGGTTCGAGATTTGACGCGGGTATGCTCTACTACTCTCCGCAGATATGGACGAGCGACGACACCGACGCTATCGAGCGCCTCAAGATACAGTACGGTACATCTATGTGCTATCCCTGCTCCTGCTTCGGCGCCCATGTCTCCGACAGCCCGAACCACTGCGTCGGCAGGATCACGCCGTTCAAGACGCGCGGTCATGTGGCAATGGTAGGTACATTCGGCTATGAGCTTGATGTCACCCGCATAAGCGATGATGACAAGGCTGCGATAAAGGAGCAGATCGCCGAATTCAACAAGTACAATCCCCTTGTGCGCACCGGCGACTATTACCGTATAGGCGATCCGTTCGCAAATGACCGCTTCGATGCATGGCAGTTCGTATCAAAGGACAAGAGCGAGACTCTGCTTGAATATGTGACTGTGCTGAAAGAACCGAGCGTTTTCCTGCACCGCGTAAAGCTGAAAGGGCTCGACAAGTCGAAGTACTACAAGCATGAGGAGTCCGGAAAGGTGTTCTCCGGAGCGTTTCTGATGAATAACGGCTTTGATATTCCCAATATGTGGGGAGATTTCCAGAGCTATATCGCGTATTTCAAGGAGATTTAAGAGAGTTTTTTGAGACCCGGGCTCTGCCCGGACCCGCCAGCCCTTTAAAAAGGGCTGGACCCTAAACTTAGTCCCGTAATACGGAAATATGAGGGTCTGCAAATAGATTATAAAATGACAGCCCCGTGAGTTTTGATGCTCACGGGGTGTTTCTGTTATTTAGAACCATAAAAGACAGGCGCTGTCCCGACAATAATACCTTCTTTAGTTATTCCAGCTATTTCACTCCACTCAAACGATTCATCAAAAACGCCGTCAACAATTTTCGGACAATCAATTCCTTCTTCTAATGGTGTGCTTTTTTCGCTTGTATATGCAAGGCACATTATTTTTCCATCAACTATCGATACTTTTATTGAGCACTTTTCTATAAACGGAAATAATTGAGCAAAATCAGCAGCAAGCATAGATTCGCACCCTGTCTGATCATTGATATTATCATATTCAGTGGCTACGCCATTGTTTCCCCAACTTTTGCTATTAGAATTAAATAAATTGGGATCAACTGCCGATACAGTCCAAGTTTTATTCTCTGCCGTTATATCAATTATCTGCTTAATATCTGTACCACGTTTCATACCATTATTCTGGGTATCCAACATTGTTAGAAATGCATCAATCTCATTTTTCATTGAAGCAGCTGTTGAGCAAGATGAAACTACTTTATCACGTCTTTCGTATAATTTTTCCATTTCATCTTTCGCCTTTAATAAATCAGCATAATTGCTGACCTGTTCTTTTTGCTTATCAGTTAATGTAGCATAGGTAGATTCTATTTTTTCTATAAGCTGCTCATCTGAAAGATCGACCTCACCAATGGAATTAATATCGTCTATTACCTTTTGTGAAACCTCATCTATCTTACCACAAGAAGATAAAGCAACACAACACACCGATATCATAGCTATTACAGATTTTATTCTCCTCATATTATTGTTCCTTTCCACGGCGCGCCCATTCCCCGCACAAACAAAAATGCGCAGCAACAAGGCTGCGCACCGTAAAAATACAAGCCTTGATTGCTGCGACACAAACCGAAACGCAAAATTATTATAACTTATTACGCCACGAAAAAGCCCGTATTTCTACCATAAATAGAAATAGGCATAATAAGTTAAAAATATTCGGTTTATGTCGCAATAATATAATACCATAATTCCCGCCAAAATGCAAGACTTTTGCAAAAATAAAAAACTGTCCCTTGACAGGGGACAGAAAAAGTGTTATAATATAAGCAACAAGAGCAGCCGGCAAACGGTCTCGCTCCCTTGTTGATTAACTGTTAAGAATTAACCGCCAAGTTTGTGAGGCTCGGGCGGTTATTTCTTTTTATCAAAATGGTCGAACAATACAAAGAGTAATGTCGTGTACGCACACATATAAATACCGATTTGAACCAATGTTTCAACAGTTATGTACGTTTCCATTCGGACACCACCCCCTTTTTTCAAGGGAGCGAGAGAAAGACCGCCTTTTCGGCTGCTCCTGTCGGGATCGCCACATTATACCGTTCCTGCAAACGAATGTGCTTTTCCTGACAGAATATTTATACACAGGAAATACCCTGCTGCACAAATAATACCATAATTTCCGTCAAAATGCAAGACATGTGCCAAAATAAAAAACTGTCCCTTGACAGGGGACAGAAAAAGTGTTATAATATAAACAACAAGAGCAGCCGACAAACGGTCGCTCCCGAGGTTTAGATTATAGAAATAACCGCGATCTATTGGAAGCAGAGGCGGTTATTTCTTTTTATTGTATATGTCTATTACAAGCTTGATTATAGCACAGATGAGTAGTCCCGTCTGCACAAATGCTTCGTATGTAAAAGTCATACGCAATCACTCCCTTCCGGGAGCGTGGATTGACCGCCTGCCATTTTTGGCTGCTCCTGTCGGGATCGCCACATTATACCGTCCTGCAAACGAATGTGCTTTTCCTGACAGAATATTTATACACAAGAAATACCCTGCTGCACAAATAATACCATATTCCTAAAAAAATGTCAATAATAACATTCTTTTGCAACAAATCTATTTACAAATTGCAAAAACAGTGGTATAATATATAGGAATACAGTCCACAGGACAAAAATGAAAAGGAAGGCAATATTATGGAAATCAAGATCACGAAAACCACAAATCCCAAGCAGAAGCCCGACCAGACAAAGCTCGGCTTCGGCAACTACTACACCGACCATATGTTCGTTATGAACTATGACGACGGCGAAGGCTGGCATGACGCACGCATCGTTCCCTACGCTCCTTTCGAGCTTGACCCCGCTTCCATGGTTCTCCACTACGCACAGGAATGCTTCGAGGGCATGAAGGCTTACCGCACAGAGAGCGGCAAGATCCAGCTCTTCCGCCCCGAAAAGAATATGGCAAGAATGAACGTTTCCTGCGAGCGTCTCTGCATTCCGAAGTTCGACGGCGATTTCGTCATCAAGGCTATCAAGGAGCTTGTTAAGATCGATCAGGACTGGATCCCCACAGAGAAGGATACTTCCCTCTATATCCGTCCGTTCGTATTCGCGGTTGACCACCATGTAGGCGTTCACCCCGCAAAGCACCTCATCTTCTGCGTTATCCTCTCGCCTGTAGGCGCTTACTACGAAAAGGGCATCGAGCCCGTAAAGATCTTCGTGGAGCAGAAGTACGTCCGTGCAGTCATCGGCGGCACAGGCTTCACTAAGGCGGGCGCTAACTACGCTATCTCCCTCAAGGGTCAGGAAGAAGCAGCAGAGCAGGGCTATGAGCAGACACTCTGGCTGGACGGCGTTGAGAGAAAGTACGTTGAGGAAGTCGGCTCAATGAATGTAATGTTTGTTCTCGGTGACGAGGTAGTAACTCCGGAGCTCCGCGGTTCTATCCTCGGCGGCATCACGAGAATGTCAATGATCGAGCTTCTCCGCGCAAAGGGCTACAAGGTTTCCGAGAGACTTCTCTCTATCGACGAGATAGTTGACAACTACAAGAAGGGAACACTCAAAGAAGCATTCGGTACAGGTACAGCAGCCGTTATCTCGCCTATCGGTGAGCTGAAATACGGCGATCTCGTAATGAAGATCAACGACGGCAAGATCGGACCGATCTCCCAGATGCTCTATGATACACTTACAGGCATCCAGTGGGGCAGGATCCCCGACGAGTTCGGCTGGACACAGGTAGTTGAGTAATAGAAAAAAGGCTCCCGCGGGAGCCTTTTTTGTTTTAGTGAATAATGAATAATTGCGGTGCGCGCTTCGCGCGTTATCTGAATCGTAACGGGGAACGTCTGAATTATTTAAAATTCAGCAGTTCTTCTTTTTTCTTATTATACTCATCTTCTGTTATTGCGCCCATATCGAGCAGTTCTTTGTATCTTTTTATCTTTTCTATGTTGTCGCCGTCTGCCGGTTCCGCAGGTTTAGGCTCAGGCAGTTGAAGTTGTTCAACAGTGTTTATTCTTCTGTTTATTTCTCTGATCTCGGAAAGAGACATTGCACACCTTGAACAAACACCCTTTTGCGACGGATTATAATTCCCGCATTGACATTTCCAATAACCGTTTTTAAATGTACCAGGCTTTTCCGTGTCGTTGCCCTCGGCGGCTATGAGATGTTCGGATTCATAGCTGTGATAATTATTAAGAAGTTGGTTTTCTTGATGTTGATAACTGTAATACAATTCTGACTTGGTAAGTGCAACAATAAAAGCTATAACACCAAAGAAAAATCCCCACCAAAACCAGTTTTCCTTATATCCTTTATTCTTGATGACGCTGTTAGTCGCAAATCCCCAGATAGTTGACCAAAAAAGTATTGATATAACCCACCAGAACCAATCCATATAGTGCATTTGTCATTCCCCCTTTTAGAAAATTATATCACTTATCGCAAGTTGTGTCAACTATAATAGTATATATTATTTATATTTTCCACCCTATTAGTACACAATGACTGTAAACTGAATTAGGATAGGAGTTGGAAAACAGTGGATTTTGGAAGCATATTGAAAGAATTACGCAAGAAAAACAATCTTACACAGCAGCAGTTGGCAGACAGAATAGGCGTTACCAAATCGGTAATTTCGTTCTACGAGCTGCGGGAACGCGCACCGTCACCGGAGGTGCTTATAAAGCTGTCATATATTTTTCATGTAAACACCGACTATCTGCTGGGAATAGAACGGGTAAAAACAATAGATGTGTCCGGTCTTGACGACGAAGATATAAAAGCTGTTCAGGCAATAATCGAAAGACTGAGAAACAAGAAATAATATACAACAAAAGCCCTTTTCAAAGGGGCTTTTGCTGTTATTGGTTATATTGACATTTCCCGCCAAATATGCTATAATACACTATATATTATATTATAAAGCAGGGAGACCGAAATGCAAAAAAGAAACAATATAATAGTGTTATCACTTATTCTCGCGGCAATGATAGCCTCCGGCTGCGGCGGCGCACAGTCTTCCGCTTCACCGGCAGTAACAACAGCTGCAGGCGCTGAGGTGCGCGTTGCTGCCGACGGCAAGGAATACCTCGAAACGCTGAAAAAGGTCTTCCACGAATACGCGGAAAGCAGCTTCCCCCTTACAGACCACCTTGAAGCGAAGGATTTTGACGCGGCCGGGAAAGATCTTGACAATATGGAAGCCGCTTTAAACAAGGTGGAAAGCGTCACCCCGCCCGAGCAGTATGCCGATAAGCAGAAAAAGATCGTCGATTCGCTGAAATCCGAGCGCGAGTATCTGAGCAACTGCCGGAAATACCTCGGCTTCTGTGAAAAGGGAGAAAACAATCTTACGGCAGCGGACGTGGAAGAAGTGCATAAACTCGACAAGGAGCTCGAAGAAGCCCCCGCCGATTTCTCAAACACATATATTGAAGTATTCAGAGCAGTAAAAGCTGATATAGACAAATAAACGAAAGGAAGCAACAAAATGCAGAACACAGAAAAAACAATGGACAAGCTCGTCGCTCTCTGTAAGGGACGCGGCTTTATCTACCCCGGAAGTGAGATCTACGGCGGTCTTGCGAACACATGGGACTACGGCCCTCTCGGCGTTGAGCTGAAGAACAACATCAAGCGCGCATGGACAAAGAAGTTCGTTCAGGAGAACAAGTACAATGTCGGTCTTGACAGCGCTATCCTTATGAACCCGCAGACATGGGTGGCTTCCGGTCATATCGGCGGTTTCTCCGATCCGCTTATGGACTGCAAGGAGTGCAAGACCCGTCACAGAGCCGACAATCTTATCGAAGATTTCGACGGCACGAATGTTGCCGGCTGGACAAACGAGCAGATGATGAGCTATATCCGCGACAAGGGCATCAAGTGTCCGAACTGCGGAAAGGCTAACTTCACGGATATCAGACAGTTCAACCTTATGTTCAAGACATTCCAGGGTGTTACCGAGGACAGCAAATCCGAACTGTATCTCCGCCCCGAGACTGCGCAGGGCATTTTTGTAAACTTTGCGAATGTACAGCGCACCACCCGCAAGAAGATACCTTTCGGCGTCGGTCAGGTAGGCAAGTCTTTCAGAAACGAGATAACCCCCGGCAACTTCATCTTCCGTGTACGAGAATTTGAGCAGATGGAGCTTGAATTCTTCTGCAAGCCCGGCACCGATCTTGACTGGTTCCATTATTGGAAGGACTTCTGCAAGAACTGGCTGCTTTCTCTCGGCATAAAGGAAGAGAATCTGCGTCTGCGCGACCACAGTCCCGAAGAACTCTGCTTCTATTCCAAGGCGACCACGGACTTCGAGTATATGTTCCCGTTCGGCTGGGGCGAGCTCTGGGGAGTTGCGGACAGGACAGACTATGACCTCACACAGCACATCAAGACAAGCGGACAGAAGCTTGAATACTTCGACCCCGAAACAAACGAGAAGTATGTGCCTTATGTTATCGAGCCGTCGCTCGGTGTTGAGCGTCTGTTCCTTGCACTTGTTACAGAAGCGTATGACGAGGAGCAGCTTGAAGACGGCACGACAAGAAATGTAATGCACTTCCACCCGTTCCTTGCTCCGTTCAAGGCAGCAGTCCTCCCGCTTTCCAAGAAACTTGCCGAACCCGCTCAGGCTATTGCCGACGAACTCTGCAAATACTTCCCTGTTGATTATGATGACGCAGGTGCTATCGGCAAGCGCTACCGCCGTGAGGACGAGATCGGAACCCCGTTCTGCATCACCTACGACTTCGACAGCGAGAACGATAAGTGCGTAACAGTCCGCGAGCGCGACTCCATGCAGCAGGTAAGGATCCCGATCGACGAAGTAAGAAGCTATATAGAAGAGAGAATTTTCTTCTGAGAGACTTGAGAGAATTTTAAGATTTTTTGAGACTGGGCGTTGCCCAGACCCGCCAGCCCTTTAAAAAGGGCTGGATCCTAAACTTAATCCCGTTACACGGTAATTAAAAGTCACATCATAATTAAAAAGTCCCGTTGAATGTGCTATCATTCAGCGGGACTTATTTCATCATAACTGCGAACCGACAGTATATCCCTGCTCTTTCCAGTAGTCGATAAGCGGACCGAGGATCTCCGCATTCGTCTCCGATACTGCGTGGAGAAGGTAAATACCGCTGTGTGTGGAATCCTCTATCCTTGCAAGAGCCTCTGCCGGATCTGTATGCCGGCTCGTATCCCAGTCCGCATACGCAAACGACCAGAACAGGCTTGTGTAGCCGAGATTATGCAGATCATCGAGTGTACGCTCGGAAAACTCGCCTTTCGGAAAGCGGAAAAGCGTCATCTCATACCCGAATTCGCTCTTCACATACTCGTGCAGCTTCGTTACTTCCGACCAGACTTCCTTCTGTGTCAGATCCGGCATTGACGGGTGAGACCATGTGTGATTGCCGACGGTATGTCCCTCATCGATCATGCGGCGGACAAGTTCGGGAGCCGATTTGCAGTAGTCGTATGTTACGAAGAATACCGCCTTCACGTTCTTTTCTTTCAGCGTATCGAGAATAGATGCGGTATAGCCGTTTTCATAACCCTCATCGAATGTCAGGCAGATCGTGCCGTCGGAAGCTATGAACCTGCCGCCGAGAGAGGAGTATTTCTCCTCAGCGCGGACAGCATCTATCGGACGGTTTGAACTGTCACGCTCCTTGCCGAGTCCCCAGCCGATCTTCTTCTCCGAAAGCGAGGTTTTTGTGATGTAAGACGAGGCGAATGCCGCCTCGTCGGAAGTTACCTTCTCGTCCTTGTCGTTTTTGCTTGATACGATACCGTCATCTGTCACATCACCGGGACGGAGCGACTCGTCGCCCTCCTCGATCCTGTCCTTGCCGGACTCGAAGGGGTCTGCTTCGGGAGCAGAGGTATCTGCGTGGTCATCTGTAACAACACCGTCCTCACCGGCTTCATACTCGCCGTCATCGGTCGCCATATCCGAGAGGGAAGTCGCTGTTGTTGTGGTAGTGGCGCTTGTTGTGCCGGAGCCGGACGTATTATCCTTCTTATCCGCGCAGCCTGCGAATGAGAACATCACCGCAAAAAGAGCGCAGATAAGCATAGCTGCCTTTATCTTCATGATATATCATTTCCTTTCGATCGTCTGATTGTGCATTTTTCAATGCCTTGATAGTATCTCCGATTTTTTTCGGGATATACAAAAACAGCCTGATGTGAAATTCACATCAAGCTGTCAGCTTTTTACATTCTTCTATACAGGTCTCTTTGTATCTGAAATGTAGTCTTCGCCAACCCCACTGCGTTTTTCGCTGCGGCTGCCCGTGGCTGTGCGCTATGAAAAACAGCAGTCTGTTTAGGGGGTCAAGCCCCCTTTTTTAAAGGGGGCTGGCGGGGTCACAGGGTCGCGGCACGATGCCGCGAGTAGGCTGCCAAAAGCGCGCACGACGCGCGCATAAAAAGCAGCCGAAGCAGAGCCCCCTCTTAAATTCTCTTAAATTCTCTCAAATCTCTCTCACTTCTTGATCGTAACCGTTTCGACATCGTCGTGAGCGGTACGGTTCTCTGCGATAGCGGACTTGAGTACACGGATACGGTTTCTGTCGCTTCCGGTCTCTACTACAACAGTATCTTCCTGAATGCTGAGGACTCTGCCGATAATGCCGCCGATAGTAACGACTTCATCTGCTACCTGGAGGTTCTCGCGCATATCCTTTTCCTTCTTCGCACGCTTCTTCTCGGGGCGGATAAGCAGGAAATAGAATACAACGATCATCAGTGCAAGGGGTACTATCGTAATAAGCATTGATGTCCAGCTTGCCTGGTTTCCGGGATCGGCTGTTGTTGCAGCCATAAGTTTTATTGCTTCAAAATTCATAACTTCTGTCCTTTCCTTTGTGCCTGTATTTGAATACACTTTATTATACTATATTTTTCCGGTAAATGCAAGCATTATTTGTCAATTATTGTACCACAATATAGCTTTCGTAACCAAGTTCGCTTAAAACGCTCACTATCTTCGACTTTTCGGAGTCGTCAAATCCCGCGCCGTCTATTACCGGTATCACATTCAGCCCGAATGTCTTTTTCGCAGCCTGCGCAAGTACAGTCTCCGCAAGAGTCTTTGCATCTGCCGGATATCCGGCTTCTGTCGGGAGATCCTCACGGCTTATAACCAGCGCGACCGAGTTGTCGTGCAGCATTGATACGTCGTTCAACACCTCGGCAGACCTGCCGTAAGTTTCGCCGATAACGTCCGATGCCTTCATCTCTATGATACTGCCCGCCCTTACGACATTGTACAGCATCTTGTATCTGTCTGCCGCAAAATATTTCGCCGGTATCCATTCCGTGTCATAGGGCTGGAAATCTGGGAACATCACATTCGTAAGAATGATCTCCTGAAATCCCGCTTCGGTAATCTCGGTGATGACCTTCGCAAAATACTCCCGCAGCGAGTCGCTTTCGGGATTCGCCCAGCGGCTCTGTCCCGCTTCAAGCCACGATACCGACGGATCGTCAAGGCACTTGTAGCTCATATCCGTGAACAGCGCACAGCCTTCCTCGTCCCGCAGCACAGCCAGCTTCACTACCGGAACCACGCCGTTTTCGGCAAACACCGACATTATCTCGTCAAGCGTCATCGTTCCCGTTACAAGATCGCTTCCCGCAACTCCTGGAATGGTGGAGCGGTATCTGAAATTGCCGTTCTCGTCCTTGAGCTGAATCACTGCGGAATTATAGCCGCTGTTCTTCGCCTTTGTGACCACTGCCGCAAGAGACGAACGGTTCGCAAGAGCAGCCGAAGGCACTTCCGTTGAAATGAGCGTTCCGTCGCTTACGGGGATAAGAAGCGGGGCAGTCGTCGTCTGCTCCGGTACAGCCGTGACCGGTGCAGTCACAGCCGCAGTTTCTTCCGGTTCGGCGATTACTGTATCCGGCTCTGCATAATCAACAGCCGGCTCGCCGTAATCGGTCTCCGCCGCGACATCACCGGTACGCTCCGGCTCTCCCTGCCGCTGCATATAAGATGCGGCGGGAGTCCATTCCTGTGCCGGGGAATCCGTTCCTATACTGCCGAGGTAGTCGAGAAGCGGCTTGCCCACACAAAAACCGAGAAATGCTATCGCCGATGCCGCGATCACCAGCATTACAGTGCCGAATACCTTCTGCCCGGCAGTCTTTCTTCTCCGGTACAGATTTTTTGTCCTTTTTATCTTTCTGCCGTAATATTTCCGCTTTTCCAAATCCTTTTGTCTCCTTTCGGAAAATGCGCAGCCCTTAAAGGGCGGAAGTCGAATATCCGGTGAATGCGTAAAGAGCAAGTGACAGGATACCGACATATACTATCATTATAGGATATCCCCGGAATGCCGCGGGGATAAGCGGCGAATTGAGCCTTGCGGAAGCCGCGTAAAGCAGATATGCAGCCACAAGAAATCCGAGACCCGTTCCCACGCCGTAACCGAGGTAGGCGAATATATCCTTGCCCTGCTGTGAGCAGAGGAACAGTGCGCCAATCACGGAGCAGTTGAAAACGGAAAGATGCACATAGCGCCGGAGGGATTTGAAGAATTTCGGGAAAAACCTCCATATCACCACAAGCGTAAGTATATAGATCAGCGCTATTGTAAGTACATACAGCAGCGGCATTATTATGCGGTAATTCGCATATCCGCCGAAGATCGTGTCGAAAAGCCATGCGAAAGGCGCGGATATCGTGGTCGTGTAGGCTATAGCCGCCGCAAATCCGATAACGTGCTCCTTTTTCCGGGACGCGTAAAGGAGCACGTTCGCTCCGAGTGCGCGTTCAAGCACCATATTCTGCACGAAGATCGACGCAAGTGCCGCGGAGATCACATTAAGAAACGCTTCCATTGTCTGTGTCCTCCTTTTCCTCCGCATCGGGTCCGGTTTCCTGCTGTTCCGCATTCTCTTCCGGCGGAGCGGAAAGCTCCTGCCCCTCGCTTACTATGGCTTCAAACGCGGCAAGTACATCGCGGTTGCTGAGGAACTCCATTTCAAGAAGCTCGTTCTCGTTTTTCGCCTTGCCGACAGCAGCCTTGTATATGCGTATCTTCTCACTCCTGCCGTGCTTCCCGACAAGAAACTCGCCCATGTCCTCGGCATACTCCGCAAGTGAATCCTCGCCGTCGTCCGCTTCTCCGGCAGCACGTTTCTTGCTGCGGTTATATACGGCTCTGAACAGACCGGCGCCTATACCTACGAAAAGGAAACCGCCGAATGTCGTTTCAAGAGCCGGTATCGTAAACAGCACCGGCACCTCCGCACCGCCTACTCTTCCCGATGCCAGCAGTTCCCGGAAAAATCCGGTAAGCGAGCAGGCAGCATCGAATCCGATAATAAATACGATCACGTCCCTTACCATATTGGCAGGCGGTTCGAGATAAAAACGCGTCTCGGTCTTTGAGAGGATAAGCGAGTTCGTCACAAGTATCGGAAGATATACTCCCGCGCTTGTTATCACAGCTTCACCGAATACCAGCTCCGCCAGCATACATGCCGGGATATAGAATACCGCGGCAGCGATGGTATAGAGCGTTACGCGCACGGTATAGACTATCGTTCTCGGTATGAAGCGGCACAGAATTATTGCCGCAAAAGAAACAAAGGAAAACACAAAACACAGCGCCAGACTCTTTGAAAGAGATGTGGCACAGGCAATGACGGGCGCTATGAGCATACCGCTCATAAATACCATATTCTGTTTTATGAGACCGTCGTTTAAATTGATCCTGTTTTCCATAGTATATCCGTTTATGCCGAATCTATTTGGATAACGGCATTATTGACCTTGTTTATTGTTTTTCTGCTGAGATCTTTTCTGCGGCTGCTTGATGATATGCCCGATAACCGTCTTTTTCTCCGAAGGCTTCTGTGCAGGCGTTTTCTTTCTCGACATCATGCGCCGCATCGAGTTCATATAGTCATTCTCTTCGTCCATGACCTGTTTCTTGCGGATCAGCATTTCCTTCTTCCGCCTGATCCGGAGGTTATCGACGTATCTTGTAACAATATTCGACTTTCTGCGGTTTATTTTTGTGACCTTATTGTCTATCGGCGGCATATTGTAGTTCGTCGGTGGAACAATAATTTCCATAGTATCGGTAAGTTTCGGGCGTCTTTCATTCTCTGCAGAATCACGGAGCGCTTCGTACCTTCCCATATTTTCGTGAAGATATCCTGCCGCCTGCTTTATGCGGGCGCCGATGTAAGCACAGGCTTCGTCGAGATGCAGCGAAAGAGCGTTTGCGATAAGCAGGACGAAGATGAAGGAGCCTTCCACTTTTCCGAAATGGCGGAACAGACAGCCGACGATGCCGATCACAAGCCCGTACACGATCTTTCCCGCCGCGGTAGCAGGCATAGTCTGCGGGTCAGCCGCGAGAAATACGAATCCGAACAGGAGATACCCCGCCGAAAGCTCAAGCATCAGCGTATCGCCGATATTGGAGAAAACCGGGAAAAGCGCGGTAAGTGCGCAGTAGGAACCGAGTCCGCACAGCATTACAAGCGGAGACAGAGATCTGCGGAACATAAGGCAGATGCCGCACACAGCGATAATGAGAATGTGGGTGGTACCCATAGGTCCGGCAAAATTGCCGAGCATAAAGTTCTCGTAGTTCACGGTGGGGGCAGTACCGAGTTTAAGAAGATAGCTCTCGATGCCGGATACGAGCTGAACTCCCGTATCTCCCCACAGCTCCGGCTTGCTTCCCGCTGCCGGGTAAGACAGCATATCATTCGGATAGCAGATAATAAGGAAAGCTATCGCCACACAGGTGGGGTTGAAGATATAGTTATCCTTTCCGCCGAAAATATGCTTCACCGCTATCGCAAGAAGAGCACCTCCGGCGACTATCCCGTAATGCACGGACGCGGGCATCATAAGAGCGATGCAAAGACCCGCCGCGATAGTCGAAAGGTCCTTCGGATTATATGTTTTCTTTGTCATACGGCAGAACACGATATCGGCGATAATGCACACAAGCACAGAGCCTATGCATATCACCAGCGCGCGCCAGCCGCTCTGCCAGACGCTCATTCCCATAAGCGCGGCAAGGCAGATAAGCTGATCGCCGTATATAGATCTTGGTTTTCGCTGTTTTCTCGCAACGGCAGTGTCGTAAGGCTTTACGTCGCTGTCGAAGAGATCCAGCAGTTCAAATGTATTGTCAGACATCTTATACCTTTATAATATATTTTATCGGAGGTCCGCCATGTACTATGACACATTAAGCAGAAACACCGTAAAGATCGTTCTAACCCGCGGAGATATGGACCGCTACTCGCTTGAAAGCGCCAGTCTCCGCGCACGAAGCGCCGAATCAAAGCGGAGCCTTACAGGATTTCTTAAAAAGTTCCAGTCCGAAAGCTCCCTTTTCAAGGGTCAGAAGCCGGAACGTCTCTTCCTTGAAGCTTTCCCGTCAGATGACGGTGGCTGTGTGCTGTACGTTTCGACTCTCGGCACGGGAGTCCTGCCCCCTCCGGAGACTGAGGACAGCTCGGAGACGGTGATGTGCACGATCGGCTCATTCCGTGACGCGGCGCATTTCTGCCGCTGTATTTCCGGTAAAGCGGAACGCTCTGCGCTGTACCGTTTCGGATCGGATTACTGCATGATAATTTCCGCTGCGACCGGAGTTATGTGCGAAATATGCCGGCTTGCGGAAGAGTTCGGCGAGATGACGGACGAGGTGTCCGACATAGCCTATATTACGGAGTACGGCGGGGAAATATGCGCGGAGGGCGCAGCCGAGCTTATAGCGGAGCTGATATGACCTCCGGTTCAGCCGCGAAGTTCCTTTACCGCAGCAGCCATATCCTCAGCACGGAACAGGAATGTTCCGGCAACGAGGACATTTGCTCCGGCTTCGCGCACAAGTTTTGAAGTCTCCGGATTGATACCGCCGTCAACCTCTATGTACTTGTCCGGATCAAGAGCGCGGATCTGTCTTATCTTGTCAAGGGTGGAGTGAATGAAGCCCTGTCCGCCGTAACCCGGCTCGACGGTCATCACAAGCACCATGTCTGCTGCAGCTATATACGGCTCAATCGCGGAAACGGGAGTTCCCGGCTTTACCGAGATCCCGGCGCGAAGTCCGAGACGGTGTATCTCCGCGATCGCCGCTTCCGGATCGCAGTCGCTTTCAACGTGAAATGTTATATTATCCGCTCCCGCTTCGGCAAAGAGCCTTATCTGCCTCATAGGGTGAGCCACCATGAGATGAACGTCCCTGAAGGCGCGGGAATGGGGTCTTACCGCATTCAGTACAGAGCTTCCGAAGGTGATGTTCTCAACGAATTCGCCGTCCATAACGTCGAAGTGGAGCCATTCCGCTCCGCTTGCGTCAACGCGTGCGGCTGTTCCTTTAAGATCGGCAAGATCGGAATTGAGTATTGATGCGGATACAATTGTCTGTGGCATTTTCTTTCTCTTTTCAGCATAAGTTAACCGCTGTTGAATACAGCAGGGCATACTTTCAGTATGCAGAATAATAATACCTTAAATTGCGTTTATCGTCAAGCGTTTTTAATGTCGTTTTAAGTCCACCGCAAAAAAATAGTGAAATTTTAACAGAATAAAAAAAAATCCGGGCAGTCCTTTTGCTGTGGAAAGTGCTTAAAACCGGTGCAAAAACACTGAAAATCACAGTTTTTAACGACTTTTTAACGTTGAAAAAGTGGAAAACCCCGCTTGTTTTTTGTCAAATAAATGAAAAAAACAAAATAATATTGACATTTCGGCATAAATATGCGAAAATAAAGAAGGACAATACTGCACAGCCTTTGTGTATTATTCCCTTAAAGCACAAATCCCCGAAAGGAAGATAGTATGACTCGTGACATAAAAATTGTGCGGCTGATAATATCGGTACTGCTCTGCGCCGCCCTTATGATAGCCTCATTCCCCGTTCAGTCATCGGCCGCTTCCGTAACCATCTGGGACGGACAGGCAGCGCTGAAAGCCGGACGTACATATTATGTCCTTGCCGATATAAAGGTAAGAAAAGCGATAACCGTACCCGAAGGCACAAAACTCAGCGTCCGCGAGGGCGGAGATCTCAAAATAATGTCAGCCGGAAAGATCACCGTTTACGGAGAGCTTTCCGTCGCAATAGGCGGTACCCTCTCGAACTACGGCTCGCTTAACGTCAAAAAAGGCGGCAAGCTCAACATCTACGGCTCTTTCCGCTCGTCAGTCAGCGCAAATGTCGGCGTTTCCGGAAATATGACCGTTTTTAACCGCGGTTTTGCGGAAACATCTTCCGCCGTCAAGATATACAAGGGCGCGAACGTGCTTGTAAAGGGCGTTATGAGCTTCTACAAGAGCAGTGACGTAAAACAGAGCGGTACGATAACCACCACACAGAACAGCACCCTCGAACTCCGCGGAAAAATGGCAATTTCGCTGAACGGTATTATAGATGTGAGCGGTCACCTTACCATAGGTACCGCATCAAACGTAAAGTGCAGCGGTAAGATAGTACTTAACGAGGTAGCCACATACACAAGATTCAAGACCATTACCCTTACCAAGAGCGGTCAGCTCATAGACGGCAGACCGGAGTACGAATACGAGGAAATGACCGTCGATATCCTCATAGACGAGCCGGACGTATTCCGCAAGGGAATAGATGTTTCGTGGGCGCAGGGTGACAGCATAGACTGGGAAAAGGTAGCCGCTTCCGGCGTTGAGTTCGCAATAATAAGAGCTGCAAGAGGATACATATCCGAAGAAAAGCCCATGGCTGAAGATGTATGCTTCCGCCGCAACATCGAGGAAGCGCAGAAATACGGCATAGATGTGGGCGTTTACTTCTACAGCTACGCTTCGTCGGTAGAAGAAGCCCGTGAGGAAGCGGAATTCTTTGTCCAGGTCATCAAGGATTACCAGATACAGTACCCCGTTATCCTCGATATGGAGGAGCAGTACCAGGGCAAGATCGGCAAGAAGAAGCTCACCAACATGATCGACGCGTTCTTTGAAGTGCTTATGGAGAACCACTACTTCCCGATGTTCTATTCGTACAAGGCATGGATCGAAACGTATCTCGAAATGAACACCCTCGACAAGTACGCGGTATGGCTCGCACAGGTAGGCGATGAAGTCACCTACGACGGCGGATACTATATCTGGCAGTACTCATTCACCGGAAAGGTAAACGGCATACAGAACGAGATAGATCTCGACTACAGCTATAAAGACTGGCCGACGATCTTCAAAAAGTATCATCTCAACAACATGTAAGCATAACCCGCCGCAGATAAACCTCTGCGGCGGGATTTTTTCCGGAGAATGTTAACAGTATATTTATCCTGTTGATGTTGACAAAATGTGACGGTAATGATATAATATAAGAGATATAGAACCACCGGTTCAAAACTGTATCTGAAGGAGAAATTTATTATGGCTTTTTGTACAAAATGCGGCGCACAGGTGCCTGACGGTTCCGTTTTCTGCACGTCCTGCGGCGCTCCCGTAAATGCTGCTCCCGCTTCCGAACAGCCCGCAGCTCAGCAGCCCGCACCCGAACAGGCAGCACCCGCACCGGTCCCTGCTCCCGCTCCCCAGCAGCAACAGCAGCAGTACCAGTATCAGCAGCAACAGCAGTATCAGTATCAGCAGGCACCTGCGGATCAGTACGATCACACGTCCGAATTTGATCCGAAGGATATTTCCGACAACAAGGTATATGCCATGGCTACATATATGCTGAGCGTTATCGGCGTAGTTATCGCTCTTCTCGCAAGCCGTGACTCGAAGTACCTCCAGTTCCATGTAAGACAGGCAATGAAGCTCCAGATCACCGAGATCCTCTGCACTTTCCTTATGATAGTACCGTTCCTCGGCTGGATAGCAGCACCTATCTGCATACTTATCGTAACTGTACTCCAGATAATCGCATTCTTCCAGGTATGCGCCGGAAAAGCAAAGGAACCCGCTATTGTCCGTTCCTTCCCCTTCATGAAGTAAGCGGAAAGTCTGTGAACAGAGCAGGACTTATATCTGTTTGAAAAAAACTGAGACCGATGAAACCAAAAGTTTCACCGGTCTTTTTCTGTACAGACTATATTTAGTCAATATCCGACTCCTCACCGAAGCCGAGAGTCTCATCATAATAATCATAAAGATCGGGCGCAGAGTACTTAAGCTCAGCGGGCATCAGCAGATACATGGCTCCCGCCTGCGCGAAAAACTCCGACAGATAAGCCGAACTGTCAGCAGCAAATACCGGGATCACCCGCCGGTTCGATGCATACAGCTTCATGAACTCGTCGGACGAAGAAAGCGGGCTGCCGTGAGTATTGTCGTAGGCGTGGAAAAGCTCGTGATAAACGACGTATGAGCTGAAGCTTTCCGTTGAGATGTACACCGTGCGGTTCTGCGTAAGTCCGAGCGCCGAACCAAGACCGGCATCATATCCCGGCAGTTCAAGATCCGTACCCGTGAAATACAGCCTGTCGCAGCATTCGGTAAGCTTATCCGGCGCAGTTCCGAGCATCTGTGCGTGCGCACGGAAATTCTGCTCATCAAGCAGGCCCGACGTATATACCTCAATGCCCTTGTACGTTCCTTGGTATTTGCGCGAAAGCATGAACCTCATCTCGTAATTGCTGACGAGATGACCGATAAGTATGCCTATGATCGCCGCGGCAATAACTACCGCAGCAAATTTCACCGCCTGTTTTATGCGGTATTCGGTATAGTAAGTCATATAGTCCCCAGAAGCGAGAAGTACAGGTACGCAAATGCACCGGCAGTTCCCGAAAGTATTGCTATCACTATAAGGCAGAGTATGAATGCGCCCCTGCCGAAAAATTCCTTCTGCTTTACCGGAACTTCTGCAGCCGGAGCCGGCTGCGCATTATAAGTTTCCTGCGCATACTGATTTACCTGCGGTTCGGCTGTATATGAAGCGCTGCTGTACGGCGAGGCTGCCGTATTATCCTGCACAAGAGGCTCTGTAACAGCTTCCGCTTTTGTACCGCAGTCAGGACAGAACAGCTCACCTTCTTCAAGTACTCTTCCGCAATTCCTGCAAATCATTTCTATCTTCCTTTCTTTGCTTACACATTCGTTCTCTTTCTGAAATACTCAAACAGATACTGCTGGGCTATTCCCTTATATTCGCCCATGCACTCGGGCAGACCGTCGCTGTAATACTCGGCGACTACTCTCTTTATCCATACGTCGGACGGGAATGCCTCGGTCTTGTGGTATGCAAAGAGAAGCACGCAGTCCGCGACCTTGTCACCCACACCTGTTATCGTCTTCAGATAAGCTTTTCCGTCGTCATAGCTCATTCCATATATCTTTTCAAGATCGACAGTGCCGCTGTTCACCTTGTTTGCCGCGTCGAGTATGTAGCGTGTGCGGAATCCCGCACGGAGCGGCGAAAGATCGTCAGCCGAAAGGGACGCAAGCTTTCCCGCTGACGGGAATGAATACATATCCCCGAACGGGCTTGTCACCTTTTCTCCGAAGTTCTCACAAAGCCTGTCTATTATCCCGATGATACGCGGAATATTGTTGTTCTGTGAGATAATGAAGCTTATCAGTGTCTCAAACGGCTCCTGACGGAGTATCCTTATACCGCGGTTCTCCTCGGCTGCTTCTTTGAGCACCTTGTCGGCGGAGAACTGCCTTATCACGGAATCGTAGTCGGTCTCGCAGTCGAAATACCGCAGCCAGAAATCCGTCTCCGCCTCGTCATTCATTTCCATTACCGCACCGCCGTCAGTCTGGGTGATCTTAAGAATATGCTTTCCGGAAATGCCGATGTACGAGTCGCCGTCCCCACTTTTCTTCCAGCGGAAACACTGACCGCTTTCAAGAGTCTGTTTAAGATCGAGACAGCTTGTCTCAAAATAATACTGCAATTCTGTCCTCTCCATTCCGCCAATATCTCTATTATATTATTATACTACATTTCCCTGCGGATTTCAATGTAAATTGTGTGAAAAAACTCCCGCAGCCGGAAATTCCGCCGCGGGAGTTCTGAACTCTTCTTATTCTCCGATAGTGATCGTATCCGGGAAGATGTTCTTGCTCTCATCTTTATTGAGGAAGGTGGTGCTGACATAACCCTGAATGATCGCACCGTCGTTTACCGTAATGGTAGAAGCGCTTATATCTCCGAATATTACCGCGTCGCTGCGAAGCTCCGCTTTTCCGGTGATCGCAACATTTCCCTTGATCTTTCCGTTGATGTCGGCAAAATTCGAGGAGAGATCGCCGATAAGAAGCGTGTCGCGCTCCATATATACGTTGCCTTTCAGCTGAACATTTCCCTGTATCTGCGAAACACGCATCTGTGCGTTGTTGCAGGCTATATTTCCTACGATCTTTCCGTTGAGGTCGATGTCCTTTGTTGTCTCGACATTTCCCTTGACATTTCCGTCAATGCTCATATTTGCGAAGGAACGGACATTACCGTCGATAACCGTGTTCTTCGAGATGACAGTGATCTCGTTGTCCTCGCTGCCTGTATTGCGGTCGTAGCGTGCCGCACTGAACGTCTGCCCGCGGGGATTTTCCGAAGACATACCGGAGGGAGCACCCGCTCTCTGCTGCTGACCGCCGTACTGGTTTCCTGCATACTGACCGGCGCCGTAGGGATTTGCACTGCGCTGTGTGCCGGCTGACTGGTTTCCGGCGGAGTATGGGCTTCCGGCATAGGGATCGGAAGCACTGCGCTGTGCCTGATTCTCATAGGGAACATCGTTCCGGGGAGGTCTTGCGGGCTCTGCGGCAGGATTGCCTGCGACGCTTCTTCCGGCAGTATTGTTTTCAAATCCGGAAATGCGGAGCGGTTCAGCGGGATCGCTGCTTTCCGGAAGTCCCATGGTCATATCGCCCTGATCGGTCTCCGCTCCGGCTCTGCCTCCGTCATCGTTATGATATGTAACATCAAGGTACGCGCTCTGCTGACGTGTCATTTCGTCAGCTGCCGCAGCCGCTCTCTTCTGTATCTCGTCGTATGAGCTTCCGCCCACGGTATCATACTCGGAACCGTCGCCCGCGGAGACTGCATTCTTTATAGCGTCAACGGAACTGCCGCGCTTTGCGTCTTCTTTTTCGGTGCCGGTTAGCTCTCTTAAAGCCTGCTGAAAATTATCTTTTATTCCCATTTTTTTGACAGGGTATTGCCGTTACCCGTTCTCCTTTCAACTGTATGCCGGTCGGGCAGTCCGTCAGAACTGCACGGGTTTTACAAATTCCGTGAGCTTATCGAGCTTGTAGCCGCGCTCATTGCTGATAAGCCATCTTATAATATCCTCAAGCACGAGGATCGTGTTATATCCGCCGTTGTAATCGTGCATCAGTATTACCGCGCGATTGCATGCCTTTGTCTGCGAAGTTACATTGTTGTACATCTCCGTCCATGTTGCGCCGAGAGCATCGCTGCTGTCAACGTTCCAGTCGAAGTAGATGAATCCGCGCCTTGTCATTTCTGCGATAAGGTCATCGCGGATAGATTCGTTGTAGTCGTTTATGCTGCCGCCGGGGAATCTGAACAGCTTGCACTTGATGCCGGTAGCTTCATAAACTCTGTCATAAGCGAGCTTGAAATCGTCGAGGTACGCTTCCACACTTTCGTAGATCTTGTTGTACTCGTGGGAAGCAGTGTGGATACCGATAGTGTGACCGGCATCAGCGATACGCTTGAGACGCGCATTGCTTTCTGCGCTTCCGTCCGGAACAACGAAGAATGTCGCCTTGAGATCGTACATCGTAAGGTAGTTCAGAATGCTGTCGGTGTACTTTGAGGGACCGTCGTCGAATGTGAGATAGACGTAATCCATATCAGAGTTGTACACGATATTCTCGGGAACATCGGCATAGAGATCCGGATACATCATCTCGTATGCGGCAGTCACTCCGGAAGTTCCGTCCGGCTCTCCGGTATGGGTAAATTCCGGCTCCTGCTCCGGAGCTTCCGTAGTCTCGGCATCACCGGTGCTTTCCGTCTCGCCGGAGTTCTCTGTCTCGTCTGCGCTCTCTGCCATTGTGGGCACGGCATCTTCCCCTTCGGTCTTATCCGAAGCCGGAGCTGCCGCCGCGCTCTCTTCTGCCTTTGCTTTCCCTTCATCAGCCGCAGCCGCATATCCGTCCGCGTCGTCTTCATACACAAGTTTCAGAAAGCCCTGCTTATCATCGAGGCTGTCCTTGTAAAGTCTGAAAAGTTCGTCAGCGTCACAGCTTGTCTCATATTCTTCTATTCTTCTGCTGCCGATCTCGGCTCTGAGTTTCTCGTTTTCTTCATCGGCAGTTTTCAGCTGTGACCCGAGGACGAAGCATATAACGCAAGGCACGACTATCAATATTATAGTAACAACAACTATAACGTGCTTAAAAAATCTTACACTTCCGAAATACAAAATACGGTCCCCCGGTTCTATCACATATATATTTAATAATACCTTAATATCTTCAAAATGTCAAGTGATTTTTGTTTCCATATTTCTGTTTTCGTCAAAAATCCGTCAAGGATATCCGACGGACTTTCGTCTGCTGTCGTTCGCCGACATCACGTTTAAAATTTCGGGAATCTGAAAAAATTAACATCGACGCTTGCCGCACGGTTCGGAAAAATCAGAAAGCACTTTATTCTGCTTGTCGAATTTTACATTTTTATACTCGTCAGATATTCGAGCTTCCAAAAAATAACAATTTCTATATTTCCGGAAATTGCATGTCTGAAATCTGACCGGTCAGACAAGCTGTTAAAGCCTTAACAATAAAATCGGATCATCTGATTTTTCGGCATTTCCGCACGCTGCTTTACCGAAATCGTACCGAGCCGGAAAAAGCACCTTTTTTCTGACAAAAACAGCCCGGAAAACGCTGTTTTTCGACAGATTTTTGCCGAAATCGGGTAAAATATACAATAATCAGGTCATCTGATTTTTGATTTTTCCGAAAATCTGATCGGAGAAATTGGCTTTTTGTCGCATTTATGATAATTTTGTCATCAGAACGGCTCTGTGAAGCTTTTTGGCGACAGCATTTTTGTGCGAAAATCCGGATCATCGGCAGAAAATTTCTTTCATCAGGGCTGCAAATGCCGGTTTTTAAAAAATCAGATGATCTGATTTTTCCGAAAAATAGCGTCATCTTCCTCAGTTCTGACCGCTCCGGCAGTCAAAAATGCCCCGAAAATTCGTTAGTTCCGCTTACATTCACTGTGAATATTGCCGAAACCTGCATTTCACACCGGAAAACCGCCGGAATAAAAAATCACATCATCTGATTTTTCACAATCCGGGCTGTCGTAAGAACCCGGTCTGATCCCCGACGCCCTCCCCGAAGTCACACCCCGTGACCCGCAAATGCCCGACAGGACCCCAGGAGAAATCCCGAAAAATCGCGTCATCGCATTTTCGGAAAATATTGGTCAAAATCACGAATAGAAATGTGAAAAATCAAGCGGCGCTCTTTATCACACAAAAACAGTCTGCCGAACGCAAATGTCTGACGTTATTTATTCAAATGTGAAAAATAAAGTGATATTATTTTTCACATTAAAGCCTGTTTTATGCTCGCCTGGCGCACTGTTTCCCGTCATTTCAACGAGAACCGTGCTCTTTCTTCCAAATACACGCTCTTAAAATATGAACATGGTATAAAGCGCTGCGGCGAGCCGCTGCTGAAAATCGCTTCATCGCATTTTCAACAAATTTCAACCGCCTGAACATAATATTCGGTTAAAATCATAAAAATTTTTTTAAAACAGTTGCAAATCATATTATAATAATGTATAATAGTTGTGCAAATATTCATAAAAACGGAGACAGGAATGAAATTTACTGACCTCATTTTTGTCTATATCTTTATGGCGGCACTTATCCCCATATATTTTATAGGCAGAAAGACAACTTACAGAAACGTTATTCTCGTTGCATTTTCACTCATCTTCTATGCGTGGAGCCGTCCCGAATGGCTCATACTTTTACTTGTCAGCATAACCGGCAACTACTTCTTCGGTCTTATGATCGACAAATACCGGGGTACAGGCAAAGCCAAACTCGGCGTGGCGCTGTCCCTTGTACTGAGTCTCGGTATGCTTGCCGTATTCAAGTACACCGACTTCTTTATCGGCAACATCAACGGCATCTTCGGGACAAGCATTCCCCTTACCAACATCGCCCTCCCGATAGGAATAAGCTTCTATACCTTCCAGATAATCTCCTACATCATGGACGTTTACTGGGACAAGGTACCGGTACAGAAAAACTACGGGAAGCTTCTTCTCTACATCTCACTCTTCCCCCAGCTTGTCGCAGGTCCTATCGTAAGATACAACACTATCGTCAACGAGATAGACAAGCGCACCTCGTCCTACGACGACATCAGCACAGGCATCACCCGCTTCATCTACGGCTTCGGCAAGAAAACGATAATCGCCAATGCACTTTACGAGATCGTGGAGAAGTATTTCGGCAATGACGTCGGCTCACTTTCCGTTGCGGGAACATGGTACGCGGTTATCCTATACGCCCTCTACGTTTACTACGACTTCTCCGGCTACTCGGATATGGCTATCGGTCTCGGAAGGATATTCGGATTCAGATTCGACGAGAACTTCCGCTACCCCTTCGTATCGAAAAGCATCACCGAATTCTGGCAGCGCTGGCATATCTCCCTCGGAACATTCTTCCGTGACTATCTGCTCTATGTGCCGATCTTCGGAAAACGCAGAAAGTATGCCGGACTTCTGCTCGTATGGTTCTGCACCGGATTCTGGCACGGCGCAAGCTGGAACTACATCATCTGGGGTCTTTACTTCGGACTTTTCGTGTTCATCGAACAGCTTATCGGCAAGAAGAGACTCAAAAAAGTGCCTGCCGTGATAATGCACATCTACGCTAAGCTTATCATAATCGTCGGCTTCGGCATCTTCTACTTCAACGACAAGTCCGGCGGAATATCGGCGCTCGGTACGTTCTTCGGAAACCTCGTGGGAGCAAACGGCAATATGCTGACAGACCTCGGCACACAGACGTCCTTCATGAACAACATCTTCCTCATAATCGCTGCGATAGTTTGCAGCACACCGGTAATTCCGGCGATAAGGAAGAAACTGCTGGAAACAGATGCAGGACAGAACGCCGTGGGCATCTCAACAGTCGTAAGCAATGTCGTTATTCTCGCAATCGGGACGCTTATGCTCGTAAGCAGCACAAACAACCCGTTCCTTTACTGGCAGTTCTGATAACTGCACAGCCAACGTAAGTCTTCCGGCGGCATGCCGGTTCGTATATCCAACAAACCATGAAAGGCAAGGTATTCAGACATGATCGAAAAAGAAGTATTCGGAATGGCGGACGGTTACAAAGTCTTCCTTTTCACACTCAAGAACAGCAGCGGAATGACCGTTAAGCTTACAAACTACAGCGGCGCTATCGTAAGCATAATCGTTCCCGACAAGAACGGCGATATGGGAGACGTAGTCCTCGGCTATGACGATCTTCAGGGCTACATCGAAGGCAGATCCACACAGGGTGCTCTCGTAGGAAGATATGCGAACCGTATCGCAAATGCAAAGTTCACTCTCAACGGCAAGGAGATACAGCTCCGTCCGAACGAGGGCGAGAACTCACTTCACGGCGGTATCGTCGGATTCCACAAGAGAGTATGGACTGTTGACGCTATGGACGACACCAGCGTTACATTCGGATATTTCAGCCCCGACGAGGAAGAGAATTTCCCCGGCAATGTAAAGGTAAGCTGCAAGTACACGCTCACCGATGACAACGAGCTCAAGCTTGAATACAAGGGCAAGTCCGATGCGGACACGATACTCAACCTTACCAACCATTCCTACTTCAACCTCGGCGGCGTACACTCCGGCTCCGTTCTCTCGCAGATCGTTCAGATCAACGCGGACAGCTACACCCCCGTTGACTCGAAGCTTATACCCACGGGCGAGATAGCTCCCGTCGAAGGCACTGCATTCGATTTCCGCCAGCCCAAGCCGATATACAAGGATCTTGAAATGGGCGGAATAATCGGCTACGATCACAACTTCATGCTCGGCGAACCCCACGTTATGAGAACTGCCGCAATAGTTTACGATCCCGAGACAGGACGTGAGATGACAGTCTCCACCGACAAGCCCGCTATCCAGTTCTATACCGCTATCGGTCTCCAGGGCGAGATCGGCAAGGACGGAATGATGATGAAGATACAGACCGCCCTCTGCCTTGAGAGCCAGTATGCTCCCGACTCCCCGAACCAGCCGAACTTCCCGAGCTGTGTTCTCAAGAAGGACGAAGAATACAACTTCACTACAATATATAAATTCGGAGTTAGAAAGTAAGAAGTTTTCAGACAGGATCTCCGAACAGACCGAAAGAAAGGACAAACAGTCAATGAAATACGATTTCAGAGAAACAGAACCCAAATGGCAAAAATACTGGGACGAACACGAGACATTCAAAGCCGTGACCGGAAGCAGCAAGCCGAAATTCTATGCGCTCGTTGAATTCCCTTACCCCTCCGGAGCAGGAATGCACGTCGGACATATCAAGGCGTATTCCGGACTTGAGGTAGTAAGCAGAAAGCGCAGGCTCGAAGGCTACAACGTACTTTTCCCGATAGGCTTCGACGCTTACGGACTTCCGACAGAGAATACCGCGATAAAGACCGGCGTCCACCCACGTACAGTAACAGACAACAACATCAAGAAGTTCACAAGTCAGCTCCGCAAGGTCGGCTTCTCCTTCGACTGGTCAAGAGTGGTCGATACCACCGACGAGGATTACTACAAGTGGACTCAGTGGATATTCCTGAAGATGTTTGAGAACGGACTTGTTTTCCGCGACAGGACTCTCGTAAACTACTGCCCGAGCTGCAAGGTCGTTCTCTCAAATGAGGACTCCCAAGGCGGCAAGTGCGACATCTGCCACAGCGATATCATTCAGAAGGAAAAGGAAGTATGGTACCTGCGTATCACCGAATACGCGGACAAGCTTCTCCAGGGTCTCGACAGCGTTGACTTCCTCCCGAATATAAAGCTCCAGCAGGAGAACTGGATTGGAAAGTCCACCGGTGCTTTTGTGAAATTCAAGATCAAGGAAAACGGCGAAGAGCTGAAGATCTATACGACACGCCCCGATACGCTCTACGGAGTAACCTTCATGGTCATGGCTCCGGAGCACCCCATGATCGAGAAGTACAGAGACTCGATTGCAAATATCGCGGAGCTTGATGCTTACAAGGAAGAGTGCGCGAAGAAGAGCGAATTCGAGCGCACACAGCTCGTAAAGGACAAGACCGGTGTAAAGATCGAAGGTCTTACCGCGATCAACCCGATAAATGACACCGAAATACCGATCTACATTTCCGACTACGTTATGATGGGTTACGGAACCGGCGCTATCATGGCCGTTCCGGCTCACGACACGAGAGACTACGAGTTCGCAACAAAGTTTGGCATTCCGATAATCGAAGTCATCAAGGGCGGCGATATCTCCAAGGAAGCCTACACCGGCGACGGCGAGATGGTGAACTCCGGCGAGCTCAACGGTATTACAAATAAGAAGGACGCTATTGCAAAGGTACTCAAAGTTCTCGAAGCAAAGGGCGTTGGTAAAGCCGGCGTTCAGTACAAGATGAAGGACTGGGCATTCAACCGCCAGAGATACTGGGGCGAGCCGATACCGATCGTACACTGCCCGAAGTGCGGAATGGTTGCTGTACCGTATGACGAGCTTCCGCTGAAACTTCCGCCGGTTGAGAACTTCCAGCCCGGTCAGGACGGCGAGAGCCCGCTTGCAAAGATAGAAAGCTTTGTAAAGTGCAAATGCCCGAAGTGCGGCGGCGACGCAAAGCGCGAGACGGACACAATGCCGCAGTGGGCGGGTTCGTCGTGGTATTTCCTGCGTTACTGCGATCCGAAGAACACCGAAGCGTTCGCTTCACAGGAAGCGCTGAAATACTGGCTGCCGGTTGACTGGTACAACGGCGGAATGGAGCATGTCACAAGACATCTTATCTACTCCCGCTTCTGGCACAGATTCCTGTACGATATCGGAGAAGTGCCGGTTGCCGAACCGTATGCAAAGAGAACTGCGCAGGGACTTATCCTCGGACCAGACGGAGTGAAGATGAGCAAGTCACGCGGAAATGTAGTTGACCCGAACGACGTGGTTGACGAGTACGGAGCAGATGTACTCCGCGTTTACGTTCTGTTCATGGGCGACTATGAGCAGGCTGCACCGTGGAGCGAGAGCAGTCTTAAAGGCTGCAAGCGTTTCCTTGACCGTATCTGGTCTCTCCAGGACAGCATGACAGACGACGAGGGATACAGCAGGGAACTTTCGGCTGCATTCCACAGGACTATTAAGAAGGTATCCGCCGATATCGAGCAGCTCAAGTTCAACACAGCTATCGCGGCTATGATGACACTCCTCAACCAGATCAGCGACAAGGGCTCGATCACAAAGGGCGAGATGCGTTCGCTGCTTATACTCCTCAATCCGTTCGCACCGCACATCACAGAAGAAATGTATCATAACATCTTCGGCGGTATCCTCTCCGAGCAGAGCTGGGTAACTTATGATGAAGCGCTCTGCATTGACGAGACGATCGAGATCGTAGTCCAGATAAACGGAAAGGTTCGTGCAAAGCTCAATATTCCTGCCGACGCAGACCAGGACGCTATGATCGCAGCGGCTCTTGAAAACGAAAGCATCAAGCCTCTCGTTGACGGCAAAACGATCGTCAAGAAGATCGCCGTTCCAAAGAAGCTCGTTAACATCGTGGTTAAGTGAGAGAGGCTTGAGACTTTGAAGAGACTTGAAGAGAAGGGGCGCCGCCCCTGTGACCCCGCCATCCCCCTTTAAAAAAGGGTGCTGGACACCCTAAATGAATCCGCCGCACGAGTGAGTATTTATCCCACATCTTGCACAGGCGGCGACTCATTGACAGATAAACAGTAAGCTTGATATCCCGGATTCTACTTTTCCGCTCACATCAATCGGGGGACAGATCCGTTACTCCCGTGCAGGGCTTATATAAAGTCTCTTCATAAACCGCCAGTCACATAAAATACTATGAACCGCCCGCTGCCGTTGGCAGTGGGCGGTTTGAATTAAATTTGAAAAAAATTTTCAAAAACCTATTGACAAACTACAAACTTTGTGATAATATTTCTTTAAACCGGTGATGCGGAGATAAAGATGATCAATGACTCAACAGAGAGTCCGGGCAGGTGAGAGCCGGACGTGATACAGTTCATCAAATGGCCCGCGGAGGGCGCAGTCGGAAGATGCGGCGCAGATATTTCTGCCCTGCATTACAGCGAAAGCTGCCGGATAAACTGCGACGCGAAGATATGCGTTAGTTATCGGGGATATGCTTGTATCCCGCAAAGGGCACAGCTGTATAATGCAGCTGTGAATCAAGGTGGCACCGCGAGTAATTGTAATTGTACTCGTCCTTGACTTTGTTTAAGTCATGGACGGGTTTTTTGTTTTATAAATGCCGTTCTGACACAAGCACAGGAGATCATTCAACCAATCAACCATTCAACAGAAAGGCAGGAAAAAATATGCACACATTCTACCCCGACCGCGAAACCGCAAAGAAATATGCGGAAGAAGGCAAGTACAGCGTTATGCCGGTATGCTGTGAGATGCTCTCCGATATGTTCACGCCCCTGCGCGTGCTGAGCATTCTCAAAAATGTATCATCACACTGCTATATGCTCGAATCCGTTTCGGAGCAGGCAACATGGGGACGCTACACTTTCCTCGGCTATGAGCCGAAAACCGAGCTTACCTGCGTTGACGGAGTTCTCCGTTACGGCGACCTTACCGTTGAGACAGACGACCCCTCCGGATTTATCCGCCAGGTGCTCGGACGGTACAAAAGCCCGAAGATAGACGGGCTTCCGGCATTCACGGGCGGACTTGTCGGCTACTTCTCATACGACTTTCTCGGCTACACCGAGCCGTCGATACGCACCGACACCGAGGACAGCGAGCATTTCAAAGATGTCGATCTCATGCTGTTCGACAAGGTGATCGCATTCGACAACAGCCTGCAGAAGATAATCCTTATTGTAAATATCGGCATCGGCAAAGATGACGATGTGGACACAGAATATAACCGGGCAATGCGCGAGATCGGGAATATGATCGATCTGCTGAAAAACGGCGAGAGAAAGCGCGAGCCTGCCGGACGCATAACCGGTGAGATAACCCCGCTCTTTGACAAGGAGCAGTACTGTGCGATGGTAGAGAAAGCGAAGGAGCATATCCGGGAAGGCGACATCTTCCAGATCGTGCTGTCAAACCGACTGAGCGCACCGTTCGAGGGAAGTCTGCTGAACACATACAGAATGCTCCGGACGATAAACCCGTCGCCGTATATGTTCTACTTCTCCGGCACCGATGTTGAGGTAGCGGGTGCATCTCCGGAAACACTGGTCAAGCTTGAAAACGGAGTACTGCACACATTCCCGCTTGCCGGAACGCGGCCGAGAGGAAAAACGCCGGAAGAGGACAAAGCACTGGAGGAAGAACTGCTCCGGGACGAGAAAGAGCTTGCCGAGCACAATATGCTGGTGGATCTCGGAAGAAATGACCTCGGCAGGATAAGCCGGTTCGGCACAGTGGAAGTCGAGAAGCTCCACACCATAGAGCGCTACTCGCACGTTATGCACATAGGTTCTACGGTTCGCGGGATAATAAGAGAGGACAAGGACGCTGCCGACGCAGTGAACGCGGTACTTCCGGCGGGAACGCTCTCCGGAGCGCCGAAGATAAGAGCTTGCAGGCTGATAAACGAGCTTGAGAACAACAAGCGTGGGATCTACGGCGGAGCGATAGGATATATGGCGTTCAACGGCGATCTCGATACCTGCATAGCAATACGGATCGCATACAAGAAGAACGGAAAGGTGTTCGTGAGAAGCGGAGCGGGAATAGTCGCGGACTCGGTTCCGGAGAAGGAATACGAGGAATGCATAAACAAGGCGAAAGCGGTAATGAATGCACTGAAGGAAGCGGGTGAACTTGAAGAATGATACTTCTTATCGACAACTACGACAGCTTTTCATACAACCTGTACCAGTACATCGGCGAGATAAACCCGGATATCCGGGTGATACGCAATGACGAGATGACAGCGGAGGAGATAACAGCGCTTGCACCCTCCCATATAATCATTTCGCCGGGACCCGGAAGACCGGAAGACGCGGGAGTGATAACCGACGTAGTGAAAACGGCAGGAAAGACGATACCGATCCTCGGCGTTTGTCTCGGACATCAAGCGATATGTGCGGCATTCGGAGCAAGAATAACATACGCGAAACGGCTGATGCACGGCAAGCAGTCTGACGTGGTATTCGACAGGAGCTGCCGGATATTTGCGGATATGCCGGAGAAAGCTCCGGTAGCGCGGTATCATTCCCTTGCCGCGGACGAAGAAACGATGCCGGATCGCCTTAAAGTTACGGCAAGGACAGACGACGGCGAGATAATGGCAGTCGCACATAAAGAGTACCCGATCTACGGCGTACAGTTTCACCCGGAGTCCATTATGACACCGGACGGAAAGAAGATGCTGAAGAGTTTTTTGAGAGACTTTTGAGAGATTTGGAGACTGGGCGCTGCCCCTATATTTAATGACCGATACTAAATTAGTATCTATCTGTGGACAAAATCAAGTAATTTCGTCACGATTCAGATATGCGCGCAGAGCGCGCTCCACAATTGTGAATTGTGAATTGTGAATTGTGAATTTGTCATAAGGAGGACAAGAAAATGATTAAAGAAGCAATTGTTAAGATAGTTCAGAAGCAGGATCTTACCTACGATGAAGCATATTCGGTAATGAATGAGATAATGAGCGGTGAGACAACGCCTACACAGAATGCGGCATTTTTAGCCGCACTTTCCACAAAGAGCGCGAAAGCAGAAACGACTGCCGAGATATCCGGCTGTGCGGCTGCAATGAGAGATCACGCGACAAAGGTAGAGCACGGATTCGATGTGCTTGAAATAGTGGGAACAGGCGGTGACAACGCAGGAAGCTTCAACATCTCCACAACCTCCGCAATGGTAATAGCTGCGGCAGGGGTAAAAGTCGCAAAGCACGGCAACCGTGCGGCATCGTCAAAGTGCGGAGCTGCGGACTGTCTTGAAGCGCTGGGAGTAAATATAGACCTTTCCCCGGATAAGTGCAGGGAGCTTCTTGATAAAGTTGGTATCTGCTTTCTGTTCGCACAGAAGTATCACACATCTATGAAATATGTCGGTGCGATAAGAAAGGAACTCGGATTCCGCACAGTATTCAATATATTGGGACCGCTTACGAATCCCGCAAACCCGCAGTACATCGTGCTCGGCGTTTACGATGAATACCTCGTTCAGCCCATAGCGCAGGTTCTTACCACACTCGGAATGAAGCGCGGCATGGTGGTTTACGGGCAGGATAAGCTGGACGAGATATCACTCAGCTCCCCCACGACCGTCTGCGAGTTCCGTGACGGCTGGTACAAGACATACACCATTCAGCCGGAGGATTTCGGGTTCGCAAAATGTGACAAGTCAGAGCTTGTGGGCGGTACTCCGGAAGAGAATGCCGAGATCACAAGAGCAATACTCAAAGGTGAGGACAGGGGAAGCAAGCGCAGCGCGGTGCTTATGAATGCCGGCGCGGCTATATATGTGGGCGGAAAGGCTGAGTCGTTCACAGAGGGAGTTAAGAAAGCGGCAGAACTTATCGACAGCGGAGCCGCACTTGAAGTTCTCAGCAACTTTGTGAAGATGTCGAATGAGTGAGAATATGAAAAATATACTTGATAAGATAGCGGACAGCACCCGTAAGCGTGTGGCAGAAGCAAAGAAAACAATACCGGCAGAGAAGATGAAAGCAGATGCGCTTGCAATGCCGAAGCTCGGATTTGAGTTCGAGAAAGCACTGAAAAAACCGGGAATATCATTTATATGCGAATGCAAGAAAGCTTCGCCGTCAAAAGGACTGATCGCGGAGGATTTCCCGTATCTCGATATTGCGAGGGAATACGAAAAAGCCGGTGCCGACTGCATAAGCGTACTCACCGAACCGGAATACTTCCTCGGAAGTACGGAATATCTGCGCGAAATAGCGGCAGCGGTGCAAATACCGTGTATCCGCAAGGATTTTGTCGTGGACGAGTATATGATATACGAAGCGAGAACACTTGGAGCGTCGGCAGTTCTGCTGATCTGCTCGATACTCGGCGGTGAAAGGCTCCGGGAATATATCGGGATATGTGATACTCTCGGACTTTCGGCGCTGGTGGAAGCACACGACGAGGACGAAGTGAAAATGGCGCTTGAAGCGGGCGCACGGGTCATCGGCGTAAACAACAGAAACCTCAGAGATTTCTCGGTAAGCACCGGAAATGCAGTAAAGCTGCGGGAGCTGGTGCCGGAGAACGTGGTTTTTGTTGCCGAAAGCGGGATAAAGACCGCGGAGGATATAAAGGTGCTGCGTGATGCGAAAGTTGACGCGGTGCTGATAGGTGAGACGCTGATGCGGGCGAAAGATAAGTGGAAAAAGCTGCGGGAACTGAGAGGTGATAAGATGCCAAAGATAAAGATATGCGGGATAATGAGGGAGCAGGACTGCGACTGTCTCAACGAGACGCTGCCGGATCTTGCGGGATTCATATTCTGGGAGAAGAGCCGGCGCTGCATAACTCCCGATACCGCACTTAAATTCCGGGAAAGGCTTGACAGGCGGATAAAGACAGTCGGCGTTTTCGTGGACGAGGATATAGATACGATATGCGATATAGCACGTTCCGGCGCGATAGATGTGATACAGCTCCACGGCACAGAAACGGACGAGACAGTGGAGCGGATAAAAGCACTGACCGGGCTGCCGGTAATGAAAGCATTCACAGTGAAAGGCGCAGCGGACATTGATCCGGCAATGAGAACTCCGGCGGATATGCTGCTTCTCGACAACGGACGCGGCACGGGAGAAAGCTTCGACTGGGACAACCTCGAAGATGTGGACAGGCTTTACTATCTTGCGGGAGGACTTGACCCGGACAATGTGGCGGAAGCAGTAGAAAGGTACTGCCCGTACGGGGTGGACGTCAGCTCCGGCGTGGAGACCGACGGACAGAAGGACAGCGACAAGATCAGACGATTTATAAACACGGTAAGAACTGTGGGATTATTCTGAATATAGAAAGGAACAGACCATTATGAGCAAAGGAAGATTTGGACAGCACGGCGGGCAGTATATCCCCGAAACGCTTATGAACGCGGTGACCGAGCTGGAAGAAGCATATAACAGATACAAGGACGACCCGGATTTCAATCGTGAGCTTACTGCACTTTTCAATGATTATGCCGGAAGACCGTCGAGACTTTATTACGCGGAGAAGATGACGAAAACTCTCGGCGGTGCGAAGATCTACCTGAAGCGCGAGGATCTTAACCATACCGGCGCACATAAGATAAACAACGTGCTCGGTCAAGCGCTTCTTGCGAAGAAAATGGGAAAGACGCGCCTTATAGCAGAGACCGGTGCAGGTCAGCACGGAGTTGCGACCGCAACCGCCGCCGCACTTATGGGAATGGAGTGCGTAGTATTCATGGGCGAGGAGGATACCAGGCGCCAGGCTCTCAACGTTTACCGCATGAAGCTGCTCGGAGCCGATGTGGTTTCAGTCACCGAAGGGACAGCGACCTTGAAGGACGCTGTATCAGCCACATTCCGCGAGTGGACAAACCGTATCGCGGACACGCACTACTGCCTCGGTTCGGTAATGGGACCTCACCCGTTCCCGACAATCGTCCGTGATTTCCAGGCTGTTATCTCCCGCGAGATAAAGCAGCAGATGCTTGAAAAGGAAGGCAGGCTGCCCGATGTAGTAATGGCTTGCGTGGGCGGCGGATCGAACGCTATCGGTACATTCTACAATTTCATAGAGGATAAGGACGTCCGGCTTATCGGCTGCGAAGCTGCAGGACGAGGGATAGATACATTCGAGACAGCGGCGACGATAAATACCGGAAAGCTCGGCATCTTCCACGGAATGAAGTCCTACTTCTGCCAGGACGAATACGGTCAGATCGCGCCGGTATATTCGATATCCGCAGGACTTGACTACCCCGGGATAGGACCGGAACACGCTTACCTGCACGATACCGGCAGAGCGGAGTATGTTGCGGTGACCGACGACGAAGCCGTAAACGCATTCGAGTTTCTCGCAAGAACAGAGGGCATTATCCCGGCTATCGAATCCGCGCATGCTGTTGCACACGCGATAAAGATAGCTCCGGAAATGGACAAGGACAAGATAATAGTTATCACGATCTCCGGACGCGGAGATAAGGACTGCGCGGCAATAGCGCGTTACAGAGGGGAGAATATCTATGAGTAATATAAAGGAAGCATTCAGAAACGGAAAGGCTTTTATCCCGTTTGTGACCTGCGGCGATCCCGATCTCGAAACGACAGGCAGGATAGTGCGGGAAATGGTAAAGAACGGGGCGGACCTTATAGAACTCGGAATACCGTTCTCGGATCCGACGGCGGAAGGTCCTGTGATACAAGCGGCAAATATCCGCGCTTTGTCGGGGAATGTCACCACCGACAAGATCTTTGACTTTGTAAGAGATCTGCGCAAAGATGTTCATATCCCGCTGGTATTCATGACATACGCGAATGTGGTTTTCTCTTACGGCACGGAGAGGTTCGCAAAGACCTGCGCCGAGATCGGAATAGACGGGATAATTCTCCCGGACGTTCCCTTCGAGGAAAAGGAGGAATTCGCGCCGACATGCAGAAAGTACGGCATTGATCTGATATCACTCATCGCCCCGACATCTGACGCGCGTATCGAGAAGATCGCCCGCGGCGCCGAAGGATTTCTGTACATCGTGTCGAGTCTCGGAGTCACAGGTGTTCGCAGCGAGATAAAGACGGATATAGCATCGATCACTGACGCTGTACGCAGATACACGGATATCCCATGCGCAGTAGGCTTCGGCATATCCTCGCCGGAACAGGCAAAGAAGATGTCCGCGGTGTCGGACGGGGTTATCGTCGGTTCCGCTATCGTGAGAATGATCGGCGAACACGGCAGAGATTCCGCACCGTTCGTCGGAGAGTATGTTAAGTCCATGAAAGATGCGGTAAGCGAAGCATGACTGTGTGAATGCTTATATATAATAGTATATACATTCGTCCGAATACAGCAAAAATCCCGATAAGATGACGTTCTTATCGGGATTTTCTATTTGTCAGAAACACATTTACTCCGCGTGCTGCTTCCGCCAGTCGGCGTTGGAAACGAATTCCTCTATGAACTGCTCGGTCTCTTTCTGCTCGGCAGCCTTGTAATCATCGAGCTGATGCTCTTCAAGCCTTTCGAGCTTCGACAATTCCTGTGTCGCGTCTATGACGGTCTGGAGCTGCGACTCTATCTTGCGGTTCTGCATCAGTATCCTGTGGCGCTGCTGATGAAGCTCCTGCTGCTTCGCGTTTATGTAGCGCTTGTGTACAGATATGTCGTTAGCCGTGGTTCCCTTGGCATACAGCGCAAGCAGATCACGGTTAAGTTTTGCGAGTTCTTCGAGGATATGCTCAAGCTCCGCTTCCATCTGAACGAGCTCCGCCCGCATCTCCGCAAGCGTGCCTTTCTCGGTGTCCAGCGTCTGTTCGCGGTAGTCTTTCAGATTCTGGAGCGTAAATACGAATTTCTTCAACCGGCATATCCTCCTTCCGGACGTATTTCGTAATATCAGCCGTCATAGCCCTGCGCTATTCTGTAAACAACATCGGGCGGGACAGATTCCTCCCGGGCTTTCAGATCATTTCTGTCGCCGGTGTAATAATAGCCCCACAGCATATCTGTTTTGTCGGGATTTTCATATCCGTATGACGATCTGTCACCGAAGACCTCAAACTGCTCACGCTGGAAAACAAGACGTTCACGCTTATCATTCTCTCCGATATCGAATATCGAGCTTCCGAATACCTTATCATCGCCGTCCTGCCTGAGTCCGAGCGTATCAAGGCAGGTAGCCTGGAAGTCACGCAGATGTATAGGCGCGTGGGATATCCGCATTTCGTCATGACTTTCTCCAGAACACTTTATATAAAAGATAGGAATATTGTCAACTTCTCCGTGTATGCCGTGGTCGGCGGTTATGATAATAACTGAGTCGTCATATATCCCGAGATCTTTGAACTGCTGAATGTATGAGTTTATTATAACCTTTGTGCTCTTCAGTGCACCCTCTTTTCCGTTGGACCACCAGCTGTGCCAGTGCATTCCGTTAATGTGTTCGATTATACAATAGCTGCTGCTGTCATCGGATAATTTCAGACTGAGATTATTCAGTATGTCCTCATTTTCCGTAAAGCACTTCTTCTCTATGACAACACCGTGATTTATGATATGCCAGTCGGGTTCAACATACTGCTTTATCAATATCGGCATATACCTGTATGCCGACAGATGATCGATGTTGCTGTAAAGTATTCTATTGACATTGAACTGACCTTCTGCCTTTATAACATTGTCCGCTTTTCCTGTCAGATCAAGATAATCGTACTGGAAATCTCCGAAAATATTGACTTTATAGTTGTTTTCGTGCAGTCTTGAATAAAATGCTTCCGAACGTTCCGATGACCATATATCGGCATACCACTCGTCAAGACTGTTGACTTCGTACAGCTCCCCTCCTGTAAGCAATGAAGGTATGGATATGTTTGTCGAGTCGCAGGTCATACAGCAGTTGTCATAATATGTAAAATCCTTGAGACATTCAAACGAGGCAGGGTCTTTTTCCATTTCCTCTTCAAACATCTCAACATCGCCCATGTCAACGATAAGCGTGAATAAGTTCTTGTTCCTTGAAACAGTGAACTGCTCTTCGTTTGAAAGTATTCCGACAAAGTTGTAGTGAAACAGATTGACCTCCGTAGTAAGAAGCATGGTTATAACCGAAACAAGCTCTACCGCTCCGATAAAACCGCTGAGATACAGATGCCCGCGGGACACGACATCTTTTGCAGTACCCGGTTTCAGCTTCCGGGAAATAAAAAACGCAATAAACGGGAGAGCAAGTATAACGGCCCAGACGACCGCGTTTATAATACCTGCTCCGGTAAGTTCCGACCAGTCTATCGGGTCACCGGCATTGGTTCTTATGTCACCGTTCATAAACAGATACTGCACATATATGCCGAACATAAGACCGGCAAACACTCTCATGAAAATATCGGCACGCTTTACCGCGAATGTGCATAATACGCTTGCGGCGATCAGTGTGAATACAGCAGTTCTTACTGCCATAAACGGTGCAAAGTCGATATATCTGTAATAGAAATCCCTGTAGCTTCCGAGATATGTCTCCGTCGGCAGATATATATTTACAGTGAAAAAAACCGGGAAACAGCTAAGCAGCGCCCACTTGAAATTCTCAGGATGGTCGCCTTTCTTATCCGACAGCAGCATTATCAGCCTGAATACGGTCTCTATCGCCAGAAAGAGCAGAACTGCTCGCGACACAAATACCAATGCCATTCCTGTATCGGAATCGTACTCGTTGGCAGTTGTAAGTTGTGAAGATAAGATATTGGCATAAAGCAGCGCACCGAGATGTACAGGAAGTATATTCCCGAAATATACCCTGTACAGCTTGAAATATCCGAACAGCACCGTCATAAGTACCAGTACCACAGCGGGTATTATAAGATTTTTATCCATGCCGGAGGTGTACGATATGTAAGCTCCCGCAAGCGCATTTATTACAGCTATGATCCAGCCAGTGACGGTTTCGGCGCGTCCGGTCGGAGCAAATCGTTTCAGCAGCAGTTTCATTCTTTTGTTCCTTTACTATTATAATATATTAATCAGCTCACAGCTTCTTTGAGCAGCCTTATCGTTTCTTCGAGTGAGAAGCTCTCATCTGTCCGCTGACACAGGAAGCCGTTTATCTTGTCTATCTTCGATACCGCCTCGTCGAGCTTCGGGTTCGTTCCCGCCTTGTACGCACCTATGGAGATAAGGTCGAGGTTCGAGTTATAAAGCGCCTGAAGATTACGCAGCTTGCTCGCCGCCGCCTTATGATCCTCCGAGCATATCATAGACATAAGACGCGAGACGCTCACGGATATGTCGATAGCGGGGTAGTGGTTCTGTGCGGCTATCTTTCTTGAAAGCACGATATGTCCGTCGATAATACCGCGGACAGTATCGGCAATAGGCTCGTTTGTGTCGTCACCCTCGACAAGAACGGCATAAATGCCGGTAATACTGCCCTTTTCAAAGCAGCCCGCGCGTTCGAGCAGCTTCGGCATCTGCGCGTAAATGGACGGGGTATAGCCTCGTGCTATCGGCGGTTCTCCGATCGAAAGTCCTACCTCACGGTTCGCCATTGCGAAACGGGTAAGGTTATCCATCATCAGCAGCACGTCCTTGCCCTGCGACATAAAGTATTCTGCGACAGCGGTAGCTGTCATCGGGCATTTATAGCGCATCATTGCCGGCTGATCGGAAGTTGCGACTACTACCACCGAGCGCGCCATACCCTCCGGACCCAGGTCATTCTCTATGAACTCGCGGACCTCTCTTCCACGCTCTCCGACGAGGGCGATCACGTTGATATCGGCTTTCACCTTACGCGCGATCATACCCATAAGCGTGGATTTTCCGACGCCGGAACCCGCGAAAATGCCGATACGCTGACCCTTGCCGAGTGTGAGGATCCCGTCTATCGCCTTTACGCCAAGCTCGATCGGTTCTGCGATCTTCGGGCGGGTGAGTGGGTTTGTAGGTTCGCCGGAAATGGAGACGCTTCCGGTGTAGTTTATCTCGCCGCCTCCGTCTATCGGCTCGCCGATAGCATTGATGATGCGCCCGATCATAGCCTCGCCGGTTTTTACGCGAAGCTTGTCGCCGGTGTTGTCAACTATACTTCCGGGACCTATTCCCTCGATATCGGTGTACGGCATCAGCAGTACCTTTTCAGACTGGAAGCCCACAACCTCGGCATATATGAAATTTTCCCTGTCCTCTTTCGAGTATATGCGGCAGATATCACCGATACTGCATTCAGGGCCGGAAGATTCGATAGTCATACCTACGATCTTCTCTATCTTGCCCATATATCGGTACATATCGAAGCTTCCGATTTCCGCTCTGAAACCGCGAAGATCCATATTCCTGCAACCTCCGTCAATACTGCAATATCCCGCCGCAATGCGCTTTCACGCTTAACGGCGGGAGTTCTTTGTCTGTTATGATCTTATGTTCCGGACAGCGCATCTTCTGCGTCTCCGTCCTTATATACCACGTCCGGCAGTTCTCCCTCATCTGCGGAAGACCCGTTGTCTTCGGGAGCCGGAGCTTCTTCCTCACTTGCTGCTTTCTTTTTTGTACCTGTCTTTTTCGACCGTGAAGTCCGTGTCTCCCGGAGCATATCGGTGATGTTCTTGTCGCGGTATTTGCCCTTGCCGAGCTGTTCGACCATTTTTAGCTGTGTCATAACGCTGGCATCGGTTATCTCCGCGCCGTCATCTATCATCAGCGTACCTGCGGGAGCGTCCTCAAGTATCTCGATATCCACGTTCTCGCAGTTCCGGAATACATCTTTGAGCAGCTGCTCGTCTATTTCCGCCTCGTCGCTCACATCAAGCTTGGAGAGTGTGATCTTTACGGTCTTGCTTGCCTTGTACTTCTTTCCGGCTTCCTGTATCATACGGGTGATGACACCCTTGTCCTTCTGACCGAGCGCACCGAGAGTCACGCGCTGCGCGATATCGAAGATAGTGTCGAAAAGCTGGCGTTCGTACTGCATAAGCAGTTCGGTTTTGTCCTCCGTCACCTTTTCGGCAAGCTCCTTGAGCTCAACGAGGCTGTCCTTGCACTTTTTCAGCGCCTTCATATACCCCTCATCGTAGCCCTGCTTGACGCCCTCATCGTAGCCCCGCTGCTTTGAGTTCTCGCCGAGCTTCACCGCTTCTTCCCGTGCATTTTTCAGTATCCCGTCAGCTTCTTCGCGGGCTTCCTGCACAGTCTTCTGCGCTATTTCCTTTGTCTGCTCGTATATCTCGGTAGCCTTTGCTCTTGCGCGGAGAACGAACTCCTCGGACTCCTTCTCATACTTTATGCGGATAGACTCGTACTCGGCGATCAGCTTCTCGCGCTCTATACGGGCTTCTTCCAGTGCGACAGTGTCCTTCTCGGTTCCTTCGCCGCTTCCGGACAGACCGCTTTCGTTATCCGTTCCGGCGAGCATTCTCTCGACCGCGGCTATCGCCTTTTCCTGCCGGCTATTGAGCTTTGAGATCTCGGCGAGCTTATCCGAAGCGGGGCTCTTGCCATAGACGGTCTTCATCACAGGCTCGTCGGTATCGAAATTATTAACATAAACATAGCCGGTACCGATACCGCCCTTGATAACTCCGCCTGCCATTTATACGGCTCACCTCCGTGTACGCTCTGCGTGAAAACTGCTCAGGCGATGATCTCGTCGTCGCCGCCCTTGGAAATAGTAAGCTTTCCTTCGTCCTCAAGACGCCGGATTATCGCAACGATACGCTGCTGTGCTTCTTCAACGTCACGCATACGAACGTTATGCAGGTATTCGACATCGGTCTGTGTGGACTCCTTGTTTCTGGTGGACATATTCGCGTAGATAACGTCCGCGACTTCCGCCGTAGAACCCTTGATCGCGACTGCAAGGTCTTTCGGATCGACCTCGGAGATGAATGCCTGTATGGACATAGAATCGAGGTTGACGATATCCTCGAAAACGAACATCTTGGAGCGGATCTCGTCCGCGAGTTTGGGATCGCGCAGATTCAGTTCGTCGAATATGTATTTTTCCGTAGAACGATCAACCTTGTTGAGGACATCGGCAATGTAGTTCACGCCGCCGACTTCCATATTCTCTGTGGTGACTATGTTTGCGAACTTCTTTTCGAGGGTATTTTCGAGACTCTTTACAACGTCCGGGGAAGCGGACTCCATTTTCGCTATACGCTCAACTACCTCGATGCGCATCTCCTTGGGAAGTTCCGCAAGTATCGCGGAAGCCTGATCGCTTCTCGCATAGGAAAGGATAAGCGCAATGGTCTGGGGGTGTTCGTTCTGAACGATAGCGAGGAGGTTCTTATAGTCCGCCTTTCTTATGAAAGCGAAGGACTTGGATTTGAGCTGTTTTGTGATCTTGTCGAAAAGAGAAGCCGCAGCCTGGGGTCCGAAAGCCTTTTCGAGTATCTCTTTCGCATACTCGATACCGCCCTCGGAGATGACCTTCTGGGTAAGGCAGACCTCGTAGAAGTCGTTGAGGACATCGGTCACCACTTCGACAGGCCAGTAGTCCATCTTCGCGACTTCAAGGGTTATCTTCTCGATCTCATCATCTGTGAAATATTTGAATACTTTTGAAGCGTTTTCGGAACCTATTGCGGAAATGACCATTGCTACCTTCTGCATCATAGTCAGTTCCGCCGTAGAGCCCGGTGCTGCCTGAGGCGCATCAGCCATTTAAAGTTCCCCTTTCATCAATATTCCGCTGAGGTACGGCATTATTCCTCGCCCCTTATCCAGGTTCTGATAAGCTGGGCGACGATCTCCGGATTGGAAGTCGAGAAATCGCGTATTTCCTTCTTGAGGAGCGCGTCTCTTGAGGTCTCGTCCTCTTCGCCGGAAAGGCTCTGTATCTCGAACTCGAATCCGTCCTGCGAGTTTTCGGGTCTTCCTGTTCTTCTTCCCATTTCGTCCTCTTCATAGTTCGTAAGGTTTACGCTTGAAATGCTCGATCCGCCGGACGATGCCGCAACTGCGGCGGCACGTCTTGCCTTGATGCGCTTCTTGTTGGAGCCTGCTGCCACGAGAGCCGTTACAAGCAGGACTATCAGCATTATACCGAGCGCGATTATAATGAATACCAGCGTGTTGTTGCCGCCCTGGACGATAACTCCGCCGTCGCCTGCGCTCTCGCCTGTTCTGTCAAGGGTAAAGCTGGTGGGTATGAAGGATACCTTGTCAGTGGTGGTGCCGATGCAGTCCGCGATAAGGTTCTGCCACTGTTCGATATTTGCCTGTGTGAAGTTCTCCGGGTCATCGTCCACGATAACGGAAGCGGAGATGTTATCGAAGCTGTAGCCGTCCTTTTCTATCTGTGTTATCTCTTCATTTACGAGATAGTTGATCTCGCGCTGGGTCTCGTAGTAGAACTCATCGCCCTCTCCGATACGGAGCGTCGGATAATCCGGCGAGATATCCGCGTTCACGGTGGTTCCGACAAGTCCTCCCTCGTCGGCATTTCCTCCGCCTGCGGAAACATACTTTTCATTCTGCACCATACCGCCGCGGTTTCCTTCGGAATCGACGGAAGGCGTATATTCCTTGATCTGCTTTACTGTCGGGTCGTAGTTGAGGCGTACATCAACGCCTATGCGGTAATCCGGAAACACCTTCTTCAGCAGGTTTCCGAGCTTGTCGTCAAGAATGCTGATTATGGAGTTCTGGAAATCAAGGCGCTTGTAGTAGAGCACCGTCTCGTCCTCGTCGGCGAGTGCGCTTGCCACTTTATCGGTCGTGAGGAGTTCACCGCTTCCGTCTGTAACGGTGATATTTTCCTCCTTGAGTCCCTTTACCGCGGTCCTTACGAGGTTGTAGATGCCCTCAACCGTGTTGACGCTGAGCGTATGGCTGGTATTGAGCACTACCGATGCACTCGGCTCATCGCGGGTCACAGTGAAAACGTAGTTGTTGTCCTCCGGGATATTAAGTATTACTATCGCTGAGTCAACTCCGTCGAACATTGCGAGTGTGGCGCGCAGGTTTTCCTGAAGCTGCTGTTTTTCCTTAACGCGCTTATCCGACTCTGTGGAGAACATTCCGATGCCGTTGTCCCAGATATCGTAGTTGAATGTGGTCTTTGGGTAGCCCTTAACGCTGAGCTGGGCGCGGAGGGTCTCGAGCTCATTTGCCGGGACGAGGATATCTCCGTTGTTGTCAACGCGCACATCGGTCTGTCCGAGCTCACCCTGGAGCACGCCGATGATCTCTGCGGTCTCTTCCGGGGAAGCGCCGCTGTAAAGCACGGCGTAGTGGGTTATGGAGTTGATGATGATAAGGACGATCAGCGATACCACCAGCACGGAAGCAACCGAGATAATGATGATCCTTATTGTCTTGTTGAGGGCTTCCCACCGGGTCTTTATCGCACCGGTGATCTTCCCGAGTATTTCTTTAACTTTATCCATTTATGTATATGCCCTTCCGGGCGTCACTCCTCACTTTGCCAAAACCTTTATATGCTCATTCTCATGATCTCGTTGTAAGCGTCAACTGCCGCGTTCTTGATGTTGACGAGAAGTTCTGTGGAGATCTCCGCCTTCGCTATGTTCATCTGAATTGTTTCAAGTCCCTCGGTGTTGCCGAGCATGATATTCATCATATCCTCGCTCTTCTGCGCTTGCGCCTCGGCTGCCTGATCCCAGAGTCCCGTGAGCGCATCGAGGAATGTGCCGGTCTTGGGCATTCCGTTCTCATCTTCTGCGCCTGTAACGCTGTTAAGTGACGCAGCTTCGTTTCCGAAAGCCTTGTCTGCTGCCGCAATAGTATGTATCGTCGGAGACATCGGTATTATCTGCATAGGTCATTTCCTTTCATATCATACGCCGTAATAATCCGAAATTCATCAAAAGGAAAAAATATCTTTCTCTTTCGTCACGATTCAAATATGTCCGCGAAGCGGACAACCAAAATTATTCATTATTCACTATTCAATATTCATTATTCATTCTTACTGCTTACCGATAGTAAGCGCCTTGTTCGCAATGGATTTGAGACTGTTGAATATCGTGAGATTTGCGGAATAGGACTGGGTAGCCGCGAGCATATCTATCTCCTCTTCCGCAACGTCAACGTTCGGGAGATAGTAGTAGCCGTCCTCATCTGCGTCCGGGTGGGTCGGGTCATAAACAGGTGTGGGAGGCGTCGGGTCTTCGACTACCTCGGTCATAAGCACGCCCTCAAAGGTCTGAGTTCTTCCGCGTCCCGCAAGCCCGCGCAGCTCTTCGAGCCTCTTTCCGAGCACCGTTGAGAACTCTATCGAGCTTAAGCTGACATCGGGAGCACGGCGGTATGTCTTGTTTTCGGTGAAAACCACGTTCTGCCTTACATAAGGTCCGCCGTTCGCAGTTCTCGTTGTGTCCGCGTTCGCAACGTTCTGTGCGATAACGTCCATTCTCGCGCGTTCCGCGATCATTCCGGAGACAGCTATGTCAAGATTACTGAGAAATGCCATTTACTGCTCCTTTCGCCTTACGATCTTCTCATCGCCGTTCTCATCATCGTAAACTCGGAGTTTATCTGATTGATGAGGGCTTCGTACTGTATCGCGTTCTTTGCGAAAAGCGCTTCCTGCGTATCCGCGTCAACATTGTTCCCGTCGGGCTGATCGGCTGTCGTCTCGTCGGTATGTATCACCGAAGCAAGCTCCAGCCGCTTTGTACCGGTCTTCTGTCCGGCTTCATCGAGCTTGTCCCTGAGCACGCCGGCAAAATACAGGTACTTTGCCTTATAGTCGGGAGTATCCTGATTCGCTATATTCTGGGCAATGACTGCCTGCTGCTGTGATAAGAGCTTGAGTCCCTGTTCCGCTATACGGAACGAGTTGGTGTCGAACAGTGCCATTTTTACCTCCGTGGTGCTGCATGCCGATGCGGTTCCGGAACACAGCCGGTTGTGCCGCATATATGTTTATTATACTACATATCGTGATGTTTTTCAACACATTTTGCGTAAATTTTCGCCTTTTTCCGCTTATTTCCAGCTTCTGCTGTAATCGAGATCCTCCGGCATCACGCGCTTTTTCGGTCTGCGGCGGATAAAGTCGGCTTCCTTGAAAACGTATTTGCGCGGAACGGGGATCTCATCGAAGCGTTCTTTTGCCTCCGCAAGCGCCTTGCAGAGCCTTTCCGGCTTGCCGAAAACAGCCGGTATCACCGCTTCTCCTATCTCCTCGAAACCGCCGACGTTCAGCCACATCTTGTCGAACTCCACATCACCGCCCCGGACATGATAGCCGAGAAAGTCGCTGTCCATCGAGTATTTCCGTATTTTACCGCGGATCACGATCTTTCTGCCGTCCTCGGTGGGGACTGCCGAATCAAAGGTACTGAACGGTATGATATAGAGGTTCCGGAATATGGTATTGCTGCCGTTTATGCGCATCTCGCCCTCATATCGGCTCACCGCGGCGAACTTCAGCTGAATGTCCGCGTAGGTGTATCTGCTGTGCCGCAGGGTCTTCTTATCCGCCGAGTGCGCCGCAAGCAGGCATACCGCAAGCCCGACAGTCACGAATGCCGCGGAAGCTATTATAAGCTCCGGCGCAGGCGTCGGGTTTTCCGAGCCGAACATGCCGAAGAAGAGGATTATGAACGAGATCACGGCAGCTTCGGCGCAAACGGAGCCCACAAGTGTGAGCCATACCGCCTTCCGTCTGGCATAACGCGAGGTGTGGCAGTGAAAGTATGAGCGCACGCTGCACCTCCGTTCCGGCATATACCTATATTTAATATATTATACAATTTTTTCGCCTGTTTGTACAGCGATTTTTAAAACTTTTTATTTCTTTGAGCAAATTAGACAAAATCTCCTGCCATTTCAAGGCTTAAAAAGGTAAAAGTTTGTTTATATTGACGAATATTCTGTCACTTATGACGGTTTTTGCATTCCGACTCAAAAAAATCGCGCTCCGCTATTGACTTTTTTGTGCATTTTAATGTATAATTAATAATAAGCGATTGTGCCCGCAAGTATTTGTGGGTGCATCTTGAGTGCGCGGAAGGAGGGGTGCTCATGCTGGATACGAGCGGGATCGTAAGTGTCCGCGTGACTGGACTTGACGGCAGGCTGATGCTCGAAACAGACAGTGAGCATTTCTCGTTTCCGAGAGTTTTCGTGAACAATATACCCGTAAACAACATCATAATGATAAAAGGCAGGGACATGATCGAATATCCGGCTGACCTCGGCGTGTACGTTATTGCGTCCATGAAGAACGGCGATCGGATAAGATACATGGGTCGTGTCAAGATGTCGCTGGATAATCAGCTAAATATCCAGATCCGGGACGATACGAGCACGATAATGGAGGAACGGCGCAAATACTTCAAGGTGCAGTCAGATCTTCGGTGCGTGATCAGCGGCTACGAGCGTGACAATATGACGTTTGAGCTCGAGTCGCCTGTGCTTTCAAAGATCAAGAATGTCAGCATCGGCGGAGTTTTCATAGAAGGGACCGATCCGCCCTTCCGGAAGGACGATATCCTTCTCCTTAACTTCAAGGTTGACAGCGAGATCGTGAGCGCGGTGGTCAAAGTGCTGCGGCTTCAGCTGTTCTTCGACGGACAGCTTGAGGGATACGGCTGTGAATTCACAAACGTCGATAAAAAAATGGAGGGGCTCCTCGCAAAGCTCGTCTATAATATTCAGCTTCAGCAGCGTCAGGAAAAGCTGGAAAGAGATTTCCGGCGCGAAGAGGCGCAGAAGCGGATAAAAGGCTCTTAGCGAAAGCTGAAAGCCGTCCGGCGTGAGCCGGGATACAGCATGCACGGAAGTACATGCAAAATACACACGATAGGAATGGTATGGGTATGAATATCAAAGTAAAAACCGCCCTCAGGGCAATACTTATCGGTTCTACTGTTTTGCCGCTCGTCATTCTGGCGATCGTCTCCGCAGTTCAGATCTTCGGATTCTCGAAGACCGTGATAAGCGATGAGGCTGCAACAGCCGGTGCCGCACAGAGCGCAGCGATAGCAAACATCGCAGACGCTTACATGAGCGATGCGGCGGGTTATGCCGGAATGGATCTGTTCATTTCCTCGGTCAAGGACATGAACGGCGCAAAGGCTGACCTCGATACGATCAGCAATGCAGCAAAGGCAGGCGGCTCCGTGCTCGACATCGTTGTAAGCGGTTCGGACGGCGGAGTTCTCTACAGCTCGGCCGGTGTGGCAGTCGGAACACATTTCTTCGGAATAGACGACAGTTCTTCTTCCAAGACTTCCGCTTTCGTTTCCAAGTTCGCAATGAACGAGGCTTCCTACAAGAAGAACGTATTTGCTGCAACAGCTCCCCTTTCCGGCGGAGAGGGCTATGTTTCCGTAGTAGTTGACGCTGCGAAGATCACAGATATCCTCAGCGCTGCCTCTTTCCTCGGACACGGCTACCTCGTTGTGGCTGACAGCGACACCGCTTTCAACTTCAACGGCAGCGTTTCTTCCCCCAGCGCAGACCTCTCTTCTTCGATAGAGCCCGCAGTTTCTTCCATGATCTCCACTAATGTGGGTGATGCAGGCGAAAAGCTCACAAGCGGTCAGTACCTCGGTGCATTCGGTCACATCAACGGAACATCCTGGGTATGGATCTCCCTTTATCCTGCTTCCGAAGCTTCAAGCTCGGTAATGCTGGTATTCATCGTAGGTATGGTTATAATCGCTGCGCTTATCCTTATCTGCGTACTCGTAATGGTTATAGCAACACAGAAGGTTATCGACCCGATGCTCGGAATGCTTTCCACAATGAAGGAGATCAACGCCGGCAACCACAAGGAGCGTATCAATACCGACGGTATGGGCAAGGAATTTGCCGGAATGTCCAACATCTTCAACGAGATGATGGATGAGTCGATGATGAGTGAAGAGCTCCACAGAACAGTATCGGATATCTCCGACAACATGCTGTTTGAATGGGATTTCGCAAAGGAATCCATGTTCGTTTCCGATAACTTCAAGGAGAAGATCGGTCTTAACGTAAGCGGTGCAACTCTCAACAACGGTAAGTTCCTTGACTCCCTCATGGACGAGGACGATTCCGAGAAGTACAAGAGAGATATGACAAACCTCTTCAAGGACAAGGGCGATATCGGCGGCGAGTACAAGATCAAGAATGCCGCAGGTCAGGATATGTGGGTATCCATGAGAGCACGCTGCATCACCGACCGTCTCGGCGAAGTCCTCAGAGTTATCGGCGTCCTCACGGATATCACGAGCGAAAAGAACGCAACACTCAAACTTGCGGAGCGCGCAAGCTTCGACTTCCTCTCACAGCTGTATAACAGAAATACATTCGAGCGCGAATTTGCTTCCGAGCTTGAAAGAAGCACCGGCAAGAAGATCGCTGCGCTGTTCATAGACGTCGATGACTTCAAGTTCATCAACGACCGTTACAGCCACGCAGTCGGCGATGAGGTCATCAGATTCGTTGCTGATGTAATCAAGAGCAAGACCGGTGAATCCGGATTTGCTGGACGTTTCGGAGGAGACGAATTCGTTCTCTGCGTACCCGACCAGAACATGGTAAAGAATGTCGAAGTCCTTTCAATGGATATCATCGACGACCTTTACAGCGGATATTATTCCAAGTCTGTTGATACCACCCTCAACATCAAGGCTTCTATCGGTATTGCTATCTATCCCGAGCACAGCCAGGATCCTAAGGAGCTCGTAGGCTGCGCCGATGCGGCGATGTACTTCGTTAAGAAGAACGGTAAGGCGAACTACCATATTTACCAGCCTGAGGACAGCAACCTCGAAGGTAACTACACATCTTCGATCTGATCGCATTAAACACGTTATGCGGCTGTGTGAGAGCGCAGCCGCTTATGTTTTAGAAGGGTATTGAGAGTAATTATGGCTAAAGTCATCACGTTCACAAATCAGAAGGGCGGAGTCGGTAAGACTACCACCTGTGCCGGGCTTTGCGGCTGTCTTTCGAGAATGGGGAAGAAGGTGCTTGCCCTCGATCTTGACCCGCAGGGAAACTTAAGTTTCAGCCTCGGCGCCGATACCGATTCGTCGTACACGATATATGATGTGTTCAAGAGCCGCGCAGATATCTACGATACGGTGCAGCACTGCAACTGCTGTGATGTAGTACCCGCGAATATCCTGCTGTCCGGCGTTGAGCTTGAACTTACATCGGTAGGGCGCGAATACATACTGAAAGAGCATCTATCGACGATCTCCGATGAATATGATTATGTACTTGTTGACACGCCTCCGGCTCTCTCGATACTGACGATAAACGCGTATGCAGTCTCAAACCAGCTTGTTATACCAATGGTGCCGGAGATCCTTTCGCTGCAGGGAATAGCGCAGCTTAAAGAGACGATCTTCGCGGTAAAGAAGTATTACAATCCGTCGCTTGAGATACGCGGGATACTGCTTAACAAGTACTCGCCGAGGCTTGTGCTCACGAAGGAAGTCGAGGAGCTTGCGAACATCATTGCCGAGCAGCTTGACACGGACGTATTCGAGCAGAAGATAAGCGGAAGTGTAATTGTAGCGGAAGCGCCTGCGCACGCAAAGACGATAATCGAATACGCGCCGCGCTCAAAGTCCGCGCGTGAATTTATGGATCTGACATACGAGATACTTGGCATGGAGAAGCCGAAGCGCACGGAGCAGAAGCTCGGACGCGGACGTCCTCCCAAGAACAGACCGGTGGAGTTGTAAGGTATGGCACATACAGCAAAGACAGGCAAAGTACTCGGACTTTTTGACGGCTCGCAGGAGCAGCCGGTACTTACAAATCCTGCATTCAAGGCTCCGGAAAAGGAAGCGGTTCCCGCTGTTTTCGTGAAGTCGGACAACGGGACGCAGTTTGTCAATGTAGGTTTTCTGCTGATAAACGAGCAGCTCGGAGGCATAATGGAGCGGTTTCACTGCTGCACCTGTGATATCTGCATATCTGCGGTGACTGCGGAGATCCTTAAAAACCTGCCGGAGCGCATCGTGCGTGTAAAACGCAAGTCCGATGCCGACGAGGTGAACCGAGCTGCGGCTGAAATGCGCAGCGAAGCTATCCGCGTCATCACTAAAGCCGTCATGTTCGTCAAGTCCAACCCGAGACATTGATGAGAGAGTTTTGAGAGCTTTTTGAGACTTTTTGAGACTTTTGAGAAGGGGCGCCGCCCCTCACCACCCCGCCACCCCCCTTTAAAAAGGGGGCGGCGGACGCGCCGCGGCGGAATGCGTAGCGACATTCTTCTATTGACGAGTGCGCCACCTCGGTTAGTTATTCTCTTCCAAATACAAAAACAGCTTGCAGAAAATTGCTCTGTAAGCTGTTTTCTTTGTTATTTTCTGAATGGAGTCTTCGCCGACAACTCTGCATTTCAGCTGTCAGCTGTCCATAGCTGTGCGCTCTGAAATACTGCATTGGTTTAGGGTGTCCAGCCCCCTTTTTTAAAGGGGGCTGGCGGGGTCACAGGGGCAGAGCCCCCTTCACTCAAATTCTCTAAAAGTCTCTCAAAACCTCTCAGCGGATCTCAGCCCCGGGGTAGTAGAAAGCGAGGATCTGATCGTAGGTGTATCCGTACTGGGAAGCGAGGATATTAGCGCCGTGCTGGCTCAAACCTACACAGTGACCGTAACCGTAAGTCGTGATCGTGAACTCGTCCGTGCCGGCATCGTAGCTGATCTCGAAGCAGGAGGAGCGGATATCAAAGTTCATTATCGTTTCGCGGAATACTCGTCCCGTGATCTTCACATCGCGCGTTCCGTTATTAAACGTGCTTTGTCCGCCTACCGTCATCTGCCCGACAAAGATCTCGTCAACATAGGATTCGATCGTGAACCACTGTGAAGGATCGCCGGACAGCTCAATTCCCGTGCTGTTCCTTACATACTCCTTCATCTCGTCGGAGGTGAATGTCACCTTCCTGCCATAGTTGATGTCGTATTCCTTGTCGATAAATCCGGTGTCTATGCTCTTGAGATACGGATAATCCATGCCCCAGACGCTCTTCGATGAAGCTGTTCTTCCCGCTGTTGAAGCAGTGTAAACCGCCTGTATCAGCGTTCCGTTGTAGTATAACCCCTTGCCGATGACCTGGCTTACGAGATCCTTGACCTTCTGGCTCGGCGTTGCCTTTGCAATATACGCTCTCTGGTTGTTGAGGTTGTAGTACTTGATATAAGTGTATGCGGCTATCGCCTGCGCCTTTATTGCTTCATCATCGAACACATCGCTTATCTCAGCCATTACCGCAGCCGAAACTATATTAAGCGCCGTGTCGGTGATTATCGTACCGCCTGCATTTACCGTGAAGATCTCGTTGTTGCCGGAAACATCGGAAGCCGTGGTTTCTTCGGCAGTCGTAGTCTGTGATGTCTCTGTTTCCGATTCGGGAGCGGAAGTCGTTACTATCGTGACATTTCCGCCGTCAATATCGTCCTCAGCGTCTTCACGGAGATTGAGCGGAGCATCGTCTTCGTCAATCTCTTCCGCATCTTCGATATCATCTTCATCATCAGCTTCCGTTAAAGGCGGGACCGTTGTCGTCTCGGAAGAGATATCGGGAGCCGCAGTCGTGGGTGCCGGTGTAGTCGTAGTCTCGGGAACAGTCGTCGCAGCTTCCGTTGTCGTTTCTGTTTCCGGTGCGGCAGTCGTGGTGGTGACCGGTACGGTGTAGTTCAGATCGTCGCCGCTCATCACGAAATCTGCGCTTTCGGTGGCGGCAGTAGTTACTGCCGATGTGGTATCGTCCTCCGACGGTATGAGCAGCATAGTCTCGGTTCTCGTGTAGTCGGCAAGCATGGGCTTGTGGGCATTGTACACATTGAGCCGTGTCGCGTATGTATAGACTGCCATTCCGTCCTCGTTGACGGCAGATGTGACTGCGGGAGCGGCTATCTTTATCTCAGCCGGTTTGGTCTCTTCTTCTGCACCGATGCTTACGTCGATGCTGTCGATAGTACCCATTATCCCGAACAGGAACACATAAAGGGATATGATCATAAGCGCTATCGTGATCTTGATGACAGAACCTTTTTCCGTAGTCTCACCTCCTGTTGTTTTGTCGTAAAACAGCGCAAAGCGGCAGTCAGCCGCCTTGCAGCATATTCATTTATTCTTCCTTGAAATCCTTGATGTAGGAGCGGTCCCACTGTCTTCCTGCCCATTCGCAGGCATAGTTCTTGTAGTACGCATCGAACATCTTGCGCTTGACATTTCCGTTGTCGTCAAATCCGGTATTGTCGATAAACTTCGATGTATCGAGGGTAAGTCCCTCATTGTCGCGCACCTTTCTTGCCATTACGACAAGGCGCATATCGTTGAACATCGAGAAATCGCAGGTTGAAAGCGTGATTATCTCATCGCCGTATTCGAGGTCAACTCCCGTGTAGAAGTAGCTCCTGTCGAGGCACTCCGCGATGTAGTTGTCAAAGTCGGATTTTGACGAGAAGTTTACCTTGTTCCAGTATTTGAACACTTCGCCGTGCTGCTCATTCGTGTTGGTAAGGAATACCGAGAAAACGAAGTAGCGGTTGCGGTTGTAGAGCGTGTCGAACTGGATAAGGTAGTTGTGCTTCAGGAAGTCCATACCCTCTTTGCGGTAGTGGGAGAGGGGCTGGAAGAAGTTGTTGGTTATAAGATTGTGACCGTAAAGCAGCAGGTTTCCGGGCATCTTATCCGCAGTGATCTTGCCCTGGTAATCCGCGAAGATCGTTCCGTTCTCGTTGGGATCGCCGTCGAAATTGTGGTGCAGATAGTATTCGTTGTCGGAGTACTGAACTACCGGCATCTGTATGTACGGATACAGTTCTATCCAGCCCACGAAGTCATTGTTGCGCTCGTAGAAAGATTTGTATTCCGCGAGTATTTCGACTTCCTTCTTTTCGGTGCTGCCGCCGCTGTTTGCATCATCATCGTCGTCCGTATCCATGAGGACGGTTATGACATCATCGGAGGCATTCTCCTCCTTCTGCTCGGCATAGCTCTGGACTTCCTGATTGTTCCTGCTGTCGCGGAGAACATAGAAGTCGAGCATTATGAACCCTGCCGCAAAGAGAACGATGATAGAAACGAGAAGTACGATCTTTCTTATCGCCTCGCCCGTCGAATCGCCCTTCCACGGGAGTATTCCGCTGAAAAACGTCTCTACGGGGCCCATCTGCTTCCGCTTTTTGGGCGGGCGGCGCTTTACGGGGGTCTTTTTGTTTTGTGACAGATCAAGTTCAGGCATTCAGTTCATCAACCCTCTGTGCTCGCAGTTGTCTCATGCGATTTGTAATATTCGTCAAAGCCCTTTATCTTCAGATGTGTCTTGGTGGTATCTGTGCTGTTGGGGTCTGTATCCCAGTTTCTGCCCTTCCACGAACCGCCGTTCACCTGGTAGTAGTAGTCGAAGTAGAGCGGGTTCGGATTCTCGATAGCCTTGGAAGTATCAACTTCCGCACTCTCGCCGTCTCTTACGCGTCTTGCGAATACAACGAAACGGGTATCCGCAGCCTGCTTGGTGAGCGGGTAGTAGCAGGTGGAGAGGGTGAGCAGCTCATCGCCGTATTCAAGGTCAACATCGGTGAAGAAGAGGCTCCTGTCCATGATCTTGCCGATATAATCATAGAACTCACCCTCGCCGGAGATCGTTCTCTGCTTGTAGTACTTGAACACTTCACCATTCTTTTCCTCGGTATTGACGAAGATAGCCGCGAATACCTTGTATGTACCCTTTTCCCAGACCGTATCGAATGTAACGGTAGGAGCCGCTATGTACTGGCTTATGCCGAGTCTCTGACCGGTGATCTTGCTGGTATTCCATGTGCAGTATCTGGTGAGCTTTGCGAAGCTCTTGCCGGAAGCCATATTGTGACCGTAGAGTATAGTGTTTGCGGGTCTTGTTCTGGTGGTGAAAGCGCACTTGAAGTCTGCGAATATAGCGCCTTCCTTTACCTCGGTGCCGAGGAAGTCATGGGTAAGGTAGTAGGTGTTGTCCTCGCCCTGTACCACAGGCTCATTGATATCGTTCTCGTTGGGGATATAGATATTGATCCAGCCGATCATATCCTTGTTGATATTATAGTATTCTTCAAATGTCTTGGGGCTGCCGACTGAAGCAAAGTCCGTGTTCTCGGCAGGTACCTCGTCCGACATTACCGGCAGGGGAGCGGGGGTGGTAGTCGTAGTGGTGGTGACCAGCGGAACTTTCGATGTTTTCGCCTCGGTGGTGGATTCCTCGGGAGCCGATGTTTCAACAGCGGACTCGGTGGAGTCGGAAGTCTGTTCCGGCTGATTGCTTTCACCGCAGGAACCTGCTGCCATTACCATGCTCACGGCTGCCGCAAGTGCCGCTATCCTCTTGAATTTACCTGATCTTGACATAGTTTTTCATTCCTTTATATATACTTGTTTCTTATCGGATATTCCGCCGCGGACCGCGCGCCGTCTGCCCTACACAGACCGTCACCGGCTCCGCGCCGTTTTCCGTTCTTAACCGTTATAGCTGAGCAGCTTTGAGCTGTCCCATTTGCGTCCGCCCCACGAACCGCCCTTTACGCGGTACTCGTATGCAAACAGGAGCGGGTCGGGGTTGCGCACAGCCTTTGATACATCGACTTCCGCGCTTTCGCCCTCTCTCACCTTTCTTGCGAACACTGCCACACGGGTATCGGCAGTCTCCTTGCCGTAAGGGTAGTAGCAGGTGGAAAGGGTGAGGATATTGTCGCCGTACTGCAGGTCAACATCTGTCCACAGCACGCTTCTGTCCATTATATCGAGGATAAAGTTGTTGAACTGATCGGCATTTGCGAAATCGCGCACGTTGATGTACGGATATACTTCGCCGAGTTCCTCCTGCGTATTGAACAGTACGCATGCAAAAACCTTCCAGTCCGCGTTGTTATACAGCGTATCGAACTCGATAGTCGGGTGATCACGGTAGAACTGGAGCGGATCGGTGGACTCTTTGGGCTGGTAGTAACGGGAGAGCTTTGCGAACATCGTATCTCCGTTCCACATATTGTGACCGTAGAGGATAGTATTTCCGGAAAGCGTACCGTTATCGAACTTGTTGCGGTAATCCGCGAATATAGCGCCTCTCGGTGCGTCCTCACGCTTGAAGTTGTGGGTGAGGTAGTAGTCGTTGTCCTCCGCCTGCATTACCGGGTAGTCGATATTTACGATCGGATCGTCCTTGCTGCCGAGGTGTATCCAGCCGACGATATCGGAGTTCTGGGAGTAGAGTCCGAGAAAATCCGCCTGGATACCGGGCTTTTCCCTCTGGATATTCTCAACTTCTTCGTCGGAAATACCGATCTTTCCCTGTATTATCTTTATCTTTTCTTCCTCGGATTTCGGAGACTCGCCTTCTTCTCCAGCCGAAGCGACATCGTGGAGATCCGATATCTCCTTATCAACGATGATCACGTTTCCGGCTTCATTCAGAACGTCTTTCAGCACCGAACCGCCGGTTATGATAAACGCGACTACGGCGATATCGAAAATGATCTTGCGGACCGACTCGCCCACGCCGTCGCCCTTTACGGGGAATATTGCGCGGAGAGCACGGACGAAGATGTTGGGCTTCTTCTTCTCCTCGAACTCGTCATCATCGTAAATTACACGGCTCCTTGAGGATTTCCGCCTTGTATCCGGCTCATCGTCGTCATCATCGTCCCCGAAAAGCCCCGGAGTTATATAGCTGACACTGTCCTCGTCCTTATCCTCGGGCATGTCGAACTTTTTCTCTTCATGGTGCTGACCGCTTGTCTTTCTGCGCGGTTTCTTTGAAAAGCCTGCCATAGCCTTCTCCTTTTATTCTATCACATTTTTTCTGTTTCTTCTATTATCGTGTTCAGCGCTGTGTACGCTGTTTCAAACCTTACCGCCTCACGGCTGTCCGCGGCTTCGGGGAAGCCTTCCCCCGTGAACAGGTATCTTTTCGCGTAAACGGTCTTGTCCGACGCAAAGCCGATATACACTGTTCCCACCGGCTTTTCGGGAGTTCCGCCGCCGGGACCCGCTATTCCGGTGACCGATACCGCGATATCCGCGCCGGAGAGCTTTCTTGCGCCTTCCGCCATCTGCACGGCAGTTTCTTCCGACACCGCACCGACGCTTGCAAGAGTCTCTTCCTTAACGCCCAGCAGCTTCATTTTCGCTTCGTTGGCATAAGTGCATACACCATACCCGAATACGTCCGACGAACCGGATACCGATGTTATCTCCGCGGAGATAAGCCCGCCGGTGCAGCTTTCGGCTGTTGCAAGCGTAAAATGGCGCTCTTTCAGTAATTGTACTACATTTTGTGCTGTTTTGTCAAGTTTTGTTACCATATTGTAATATATTTCACTCCGGATACCGCAGATTTTAACACGGCTGTCATTTCCTGCAATTTTTTATCACACATTTTCCCCTGCCGGAGCTTTGTTTTCATATCTTACGCGCATGGGGTCTGACGCTATATTCTTCATCTGTCTCTTCTTGTGGTACATCTTGTCGTCCGCGTCCTTATATACCTCGGTGAATGACTGACCGCTTCCCCATTCGGCATAGCCGATAGCGCAGGAATAGCCTGCCTCTTCCACAGCCTTGTACATCTCCGTTATCATAGCTTCCACAGCCTCGGTCTTTTTATGCAGGCATATTGCCGCGAACTCATCGCCGCCTACACGGTAGGCAAAGCAACCGGGCAGGCATGACCTTTCCAGCGCTTTTGCGATAGCTTTGAGCGCCTTGTCGCCCTCGCCGTGGCCGTAAGTATCGTTGAGCACCTTGAGGTTGTTGAGGTCAATGCTGAGTATGTGGGAAATGGCGCCGCTGCCGTACTTCTCGACATCAGCAATGAACGCGTCACGGTTAAAGATGCGTGTGAGCGCGTCAAAACGGAAATGCTCGATGTGAAGATACAGGTAGTAGAACGTGATGTCCAGCGCTACTACTCCTATCAGTATGCCCCGCAGCGCGAACAGGAATTCAGCCAGGAATCCCATTATCGTCAGAGCGCCGCACAGAATGAGTATGCCCATTTCGTTGTGCCTGCCTTTTCTTCTGCACAGGAAGCCGAGTGCGAAAAGGAAAATCATATATACTGCCGACAGGATATGCGGTTCAAAGGCAAGAGGACCGCGTCCGACAGAGCCGTCCGGGTTGTAATAGAAGAACAGGTCAGTAAACAGGCAGGGCAGAAGTATTATAACATTCACAAGCGCCGGCAGATATGTCCAAAGCACCGTATGTTTGCGGTCGCTGAGCCTGTCCGCGGCAACCGATATAAGACTTGCCATAAGGGTTATGCGAAGGTCGTAGCCGAGCATCGCCGCCGTTCTGTGCAGCAGGTCGATCGCTCCGGTGACTTCCGCGGCATCGTAGGCGTAGTAATCCACGTTATCCACCACTATCAGCGCCAGAAGAATGACCAGCGACGGTATGAACTTCTTCGTAAGGTCTTTTTCGTAAGTATAGTTTATCTTGAGAAAGAAGATCAGGAATATTATTATCAGAACCGGTATGCAGTTTATCTGTACAATGTTCTGAAAGAACTCGTTCTTTATCAATTCTTTCACCTTTCACGGAGTTTGTCCGTTTCCTTTTATTCTGTTGTTCCGAGCTTGAAATCCTTGACGGTTATGCCGTTTATCGCCTTTTCAATGAGCGGTTCGAAGTCAAAGCGCGCTTCCGCCTTTTCAACGTCCGCAAGCACCGGCTTTGTGCGGGGGTGCTTGGGAGTAAATACGGTGCAGCAGTCCTCATAAGGCTGTATGGAAGTCTCGAATGTGCCGATCTTACGCGCAATCTCGGTTATCTCTTTCTTGTCCATTCCGATAACGGGACGAAAAACCGGGTATTCCGCAGCCTTGTCCGTGCAGCCCAGCGCCATTATCGTCTGGCTCGCCACCTGTCCGACGCTCTCGCCGGTGATGATAGCCTTGTAGTCGTGGGCAGCGCAGACGCGGTTTGTGATCTTTATCATAAGCCTGCGCATTATTACCGTGAAATATTCTTCCGGGCAGTTGTCCCGCAGCGCTTCCTGTATCTCGGTGAAAGGCACGATGTAGAACCGTATATCCCCGCAGTACGGTACAAGCTCGCCGCACAGCTCCTCCACCTTCATAAGCGCACGCTCGGAGGTGTAGGGCGGACTCTGGAAATGGATAGCGTCAACGCCGATGCCGCGCTTCGCCATCATATATGCAGCCACCGGGCTGTCGATACCGCCGGAAAGGAGCAGCAACGCCGTGCCGCTGCTTCCGACGGGGATACCGCCGACGCCGATAATGCGCTGTGCGTTAAGGTATGCGTTTGTGTCGCGTATCTCGCACAGGACTGTAATGTCCGGGTCATGCACATCTACCGTGAGATGCGGGTACGCTTCGAGTATCGCTGCGCCCAGCTCGCGCTGGATATCCGGGGTCTTGAGCGGGAACTTCTTGTCCGAGCGCTTTGCATCTACCTTGAATGTCTTTGCGCCGGAGAGCGCTTCTTCGAGATAGGGCATACCCTGCTTCACTATCTCATCGAAATCCTTCGGGAGAACGGCGGCACGCTGCACCGCGGCAACTCCGAAAGTCTTGGACACCCAGTCTATTGCCTTCTCCATATCCGCGCTTTCATTCTCCGGGGATATGTAGATCGTGGACTGGTTGCGGGTGATGTGAAACTCTCCGCAGTTCTTGATCCTGCGCTTTATATTGCGCACGAGAAGATCCTCAAAGGTGTTTTTGTTAAGACCTTTGAGCGCTATCTCGCCGTATTTTGCCATTATTACTTCCTGCATTTTACTGTCTCCGTTTATCTGATAATAAAGTCTTTGGGGAACGGGGAGTTTGAGGGGGAGGCCCTTTTCCGCGGAAAAGGGGCTTTCCCTCATGCGCGCCGGCGCCGGTCAGCGGCGGAACCTCTTTATCCCGTCCGCTATACCGGTCACAAGCGCGTCAATATCGCTCTCCGCCGTGAACGGCGACATACTTACCCTTATCGCGCAGTCCGCGTCCCTGTCCGGAACTCCGAATTCCGCCAGCACTCCGCTTGTCTTGCCCTTTGAGCATGCCGAACCGCTTGATACATAAATCTCCCGCTCTTCGAGGAAGTGCAGCATTATCTCGCTTCTTACCCCGCGAACCGAGAAATTCAGTATATTCTTTGCATTGTTATAGCTGTTTATTGCGATATCGGGCAGCTCCGCAAGCTTCCCGCACAGCCGTTCATTCATCACCATGTACTTTTCCGTGCAGTCCGGATAACTGCGCACCGCCTCGGCAAATCCGGCTATCAGGTCTATCGGCTCCGTGCCGGAGCGCAGGTTTTTCTGCTGACCTCCGCCGTACAGGAGAGGTTCAAAGCGCGCGCCCTTTGCGCAGTACAGCGCGCCTACGCCCTTTGTGCCGTGTATCTTATGCGCCGAAAGGCTTATGAGATCGGCTTTTAGCCCCTTTGACGGGAGCTTGCAGAAGCCCTGCACAGCGTCGGCATGCACGATAGTTTTCGGGTTCCTGCGCTTTACAGCCGTGTATATCTTTGCGATATCGGTTATAAATCCTGTCTCGTTGTTCACCCACATAGCGCTGACCATGAGCGTGTTATCATCAACTGCGTCGATTATACGCTGCTCGTAGTCCTGCGCCTCACCGCGCTTCGGCGGTTTTACGCGGACTATCTCATATCCCGCTTCTTCCAGCTTTTTCAGCGGGTTTGCAACACTCGGATGCTCGAAAGATGTGGTCACTATGCGCTTTCCGTTGTGGCGGTAAGCTTTCGGTATGCCGAAAAGCACGGTGTTATTGCTCTCGGTCGCTCCGGACGTGAAGTAAAGCTCTCCGTCCGCGGAAAGCCGGTCAAGTATCGTCTTCTTTGCTTCTTTAAGCGTTTTCTCGGCATTCACGCCCATACGGTAAAGCGAGGACGCATTTCCGAAATTGTCCGCCATATTGTCCGATACAGCTTTTATAACGCTGTCGAAGGGTCTTGTGGTGGACGAATTGTCAAGATATATCATTTTATCACTCGATATTAATATAGTATAATTATAGATATTATACCACATTTTGTAAAAAAATTAAATAGCATATTACCCGAAAATTTGCACAAAAATATCGGTAAGGAAATGCAAATAAGCATATCCTTGACCAAAATTGAAAGGATAATTGAAATGGCAAATGTAACAATGTCACGCCGCGCACTTGCAAGGCTCCTCACCTTTGCGCTCGCGTTTATACTTGTGCTTTCGGTCGCCGCGATAAACAACGGCACCCGTGCCGAAAAAGCAGAGAGAGCAGTTGAAAACAGCTATATGCACGCAATTGAGGAGCTTTCGCTCGACCTCGACAACATAAAGAACAACCTCCAGAAAGGAATGTACACCAACAGCATATCAATGCTCTCCGACCTGTCCGAAAAGCTATGCAGCGATGCTTCCAACGCGAAGAATTCGCTGTCTCGCCTGCCGATAAAGGAGCTTGATCTCACCGAGACCTACCGCTTCCTCTCGCAGGTGGGCAATTACTCGAAATCCCTCGCGGAGAAGTGCGCCGAGGGCGGAAGCCTTACCGCCGATGAACGGAAGAACATCTCCGCTCTGCATTCCTACGCCCAGAAAATAAGCGGAAGTATGTGGGATATCGAGCGCAGGATCGGAAACGGCGAAATTACGCTTGCAGACACGGCTTACGCCGCATCGAACCTCGAAGCGGACGGACTTGTCAGCGTCACCGACGGCTTTACCGATCTTGCCGACAGCGACAGCACTTTCCCGACGCTGATATACGACGGGCCCTACTCCGATCATATAATGAACAAGTCTCCGCTTATGCTCAAAAACGAGAAGAAGACAGACCAGGCGGAAGCGCTCCGCAAAGCGAAGAAACTTGCCGACGGGAATGAGCTGGAACTGCTCACACAGGAGGAAGGCAAGATGCCGTCCTACGTTTTCACTGACGGAAAGCGCACGATAGCTATAACAAAGGCGGGCGGAATGTATTCGTATATGCTGTCCTCACGCAATACCGGCAAGCAGACGCTTACGGCAAAGGAAGCCGTTATCCGCGCCGAAGATTTTCTTGCAAAGCTCGGCATACGCGGTCTTACCGACTCTTACTATGAGATAAGGAACGGAATCTGCGTTGTGAACCTTGCGGCGGAGCAGAACGGAGTAACGATGTACACCGATCTGATAAAGGTAGGCGTCGCGCTTGACAACGGGGAAGTGCTCTCGTTCGATATGCGCGGCTATCTCACGAACCACACTATCCGCGAACTTCCTCCTCCGAAAATATCCGGAGAATACGCAAAGACTCTTGTTTCCGGCAGTCTCACGCCGATATCATCAAAGCTCTGCGTTATCCCCTCCAGCGGTCAGAACGAGGTGTTCTGCCATGAGGTGCGCTGCACCGGCTCCGAGGGCGAGAACATTCTCGTCTATCTCAACGCCGTTACCGGCAGAGAGGAGCAGATCTTGATATTAAAGATCGGCTCCGGCGGCGTGCTGACAGTGTGAGAGTCTTGTGCTGCCGGCTGCTGCGCTGACGCGCTTGTCCTCCCGGACAGGGCCGGCTTACGCAGCCGGCTCGCGCAAGGGCAAAGCCCTTGACCCAAATGCCGTAACACGGAACTTTAGAAGGCAGAAAACAGGATCGGAATACCCGCAAATTACAAATTGTAATAAATTGCCAAAAATTGTAACCGCATTGTAACGGCATTGTAACCGGTTTGTTGTTGTATTGCGCCGGAAAACGTGATATAATACAGACAGAAAGAGGGAAACAGAGAAAAACAGAAGTAAACAAGCGAGTGAAGCGGCTTGACCGACCGAATAACGTTCAGATGTCTGTCAATGTCCTCCTTAAAGCCGGAACAACCCACCGGCTCAGTCAATGTCATTACCACGGTGTCCTCCCTTAACGGAAAAGCCGCTTCCCGCTTTTATATAAAAAACAGAAATATACCCTCCTTACCCCTTTCGCACGGCCTCAGTCAACGGCACAAAGACTGCGGCCGTTTATTTTTGCAGTAATGCGCTCCTGCACTTTCGGGAGAAAATTTTGTATGAATATTGCATTTTGCCGGCGGTTATGGTATAATAGAAATAATCGGTAAGCAACCGCTTATATCGGGTATTATGGCACCAAATGCCGTTGCCGGCTTTTCCCGGCGGAAAGGATAATTAATATGGACATCAATGCACTTTACCAGCTCTGGCTCGAAAAAGCAGTAAAAGACCCCGACCTCAAAAAGGAACTCGAATCCGTAAAGGGCAATACCGAAGAGATAAACGACAGATTCTACCGCGAACTTGAATTCGGTACAGGCGGTCTTCGCGGCGTTATCGGTGCCGGAACCAACCGCATGAACTACTACACAGTATGCAAGGCTACACAGGGTCTCGCTTCTTACCTTATGAAGATAAAGCCCGAGGGCGCCGCTGTTGCAGTCTCCTACGACAGCCGCATAAAGTCCGATTATTTTGCCGAATCCGTAGCAGGAGTTCTCTCCGCCAACGGCATACGCGTATTCATCTACAAAGAGCTTATGCCTACGCCTATGCTTTCGTGGGCAGTAAGATATCACGGCTGTGATGCCGGTGTTATGGTGACCGCATCTCACAACCCCGCTAAATACAACGGATACAAGGTTTACGGATCCGACGGCTGCCAGCTCACGATCGACGCTGCAAACGCTGTTCTCGCCGAGATCAACAAGACAGACGTATTTGAGGGCATCAGATCGATCTCCCTTGAAGAGGGCATCAGGAGCGGTCTTATCAAGTATATCGACGACAAGTGCATCGATGACTACATGGCAGAAGTAAGAAAGCAGTCCCTCCACCCCGATATCTGCGCAAGCGCAGGGCTCAAAGTTGTATATACACCTCTTAACGGTACAGGAAACAAGCCTGTTCGCCGTATCCTCAAAGAGATCGGCATAAAGGAAGTCGTTGTTGTTCCGGAGCAGGAAAATCCCGACGGAAACTTCACCACCTGCCCGTATCCGAACCCCGAATTCAAGGAAGCTCTCCAGAAAGGTCTTGAACTTTGCGCAAAGGAAAAGCCCGATCTTCTTCTTGCTACCGACCCCGACTGTGACCGTGTGGGCATAGCTGTTCCCGACGGTGACGATTACGCGCTGTTCTCCGGAAATGAGACAGGCTGTCTGCTTCTCGACTATGTTGCACGCGAGAGAACGGCACTCGGTACAATGCCGAAGAACCCTGTTGCGGTAAAGACGATCGTTACTACCGATCTTACCCGCGCTATTGCCAAGAAGTACGGAATTGAGCTTATCGAAGTTCTGACCGGCTTCAAGTTCATCGGCGAGCAGATAGGCTTCCTTGAGAAGAAGGGCGAGACTGACCGCTATATCTTTGGTTTTGAGGAGAGTTACGGCTATCTTGCAGGCGGTTATGTACGCGACAAGGACGCTGTCGTAGCATCTATGCTCATCTGCGAAATGGCTGCATTCTACCGTTCACAGGGCATTTCCCTTATTGAAGCAAGAAAGAGAATGTATGAGGAGTACGGCTGCTACTGCAACAAGCTTGACAACTTCGCATTTGAGGGCGCAAGCGGTATGGCAAAGATGCAGGAGATAATGACAAGCATACGCACCAATATCCCGAAGGACATCGCAGGCACAAAGGTCGTTGCATTTGCCGACTATGAGGCGAGCGAAAAGACCGACATTGTGACCGGCGCCAAGACAAAGATCGATCTTCCGAAGTCGAACGTTATCACGCTCTATCTCGAAGACAGCGCAACACTTGTTATCCGTCCCTCCGGCACAGAACCCAAGATCAAGATCTACTACACCACTGTCGGCAAGTCCAACGATGAAGCTGCCGCTCTCCAGGCAAAGTACGCAGAAGCCTTCACCAAGCTCGTCAAGAATTGATAAGACTTTTGAGAGAGAGTTTAAGAGATTTTTGAGACGGGGCGCTGCCCCGAACCCCGCAAGCCCCCTTTGAAAAAGGGGGCTTGACCCCCTAAACAAATGCAGTATTTCAGAGCGTACAGCTATTGGCGAGCGCGGACTGAAATGCAGTGGGGTTGGCGGAGATTCCGTTCATATAATAACAAAGAAAACAGCTTACAGAGGACTTTTCTGCAAGCTGTTTTTGTATTCAGAAGAGAATAACTAACCGAGGAGGCGTCCCCGTCAATAGAAGAATGTCGCTGCGCATTTCGCCGCGGCGCGTCCGCCGCCCCCCTTTTCCAAAGGGGGCTTGCGGGGTCACAGGGTTACGGCAGGAAGCCGTGAGTAGGCTGCCAAAAGGCACGCACGATGCGTGCATATAGAGCAGCCGAAGCAGAGCCCCTTCTCAAAAACTCTCAAAAATCTCTCAAAGCTCTCTCACTTCTTGAGGCGTCCCATGATGATACCTCTGCCGTTGGTGCCGAAATAGATCTGACCGTAGGTGCGCAGGTCTGCTGCGAGGGAACCGCCGATAGCGCCGAACTGGTGGCTGTCATCGTTGATGCGCTCCCATGTGTCGCCGCTGTCCAGCGAACGCCATACCCCGGCAACATCGTCATTCGTGCCTATCGCATACAGCGTCATAGGGCTGTTTTCGTCTTTTGCCGCTCCTATGGCAAACGCTTTCGCGGACTGTATGTTCTTGCGCTGGAGCGTTCCCTTGCCGCAGTCGGTGAGCAGGTAAACACCGCCCATAGCCGTGTTCAGCCATACATCGCCCTCCTTTTCGGGGCTCGCTGTGGGAATGCAGCCGTCCGGTATGAACTGATCCGAATTCGAGAAAGTCTTGCCGCCGTCCGATGTCACATACATTCCCGTTCCCGTGTAAACGTACAGGATATCCTCGTTGAAGCAGTCCGCTGCCATTTTCGGGCTCGCGAATGCCTTTTCAAAGCGCTCCCATGTGTCGCCGTCGTCCTTCGTCCAGTATATCGCCGCAGCCGATGTGTTCGTCCAGTAGATGATATTGCCGTTGCAGCTAACCTCTGCCGTTCCGCAGTCGCCGCCCACGTCCTTCGGCTTCTTGACATTTTTCCATGTCTCGCCGCCGTCACGGGTTATGGATATCGGAAGATTGCCTTCGCCCGTTCTCACCGCAACTTCCGGAGCATTGTACGCACAAGCTATGCTCAGCGTCTTGGTCATAAATCCGTTCCCGTTCATGTGGGACGGAGCCTTGTCAACATCGCGGTGAGTGAATCCGTCAATATCCCACATTCCCGAGTAAAGCCGTATCTCGTCCGAGTTCGCCGCCTTGACCACGTTCACCGCGGTCTCTTCAAGACCCTCGCACTTCACCTCCACATTTATCGTCTCCTTGCCCCATTCGGTAAGGTTCGTTGTGTGGAAGATCGTTGCACCGGTTCCGTACATTATCTCATTGCTGTCAAACGGGTTTATCTCGATATCGCCCATCATCCAGCCGAGCATAGCGTTCCCTCTGCCCCAGTCAAGCCACGGTGCAGCCGAGTAGTCAAGGCTGAACAGGCGCTCGGTGTCATCGGCTCCACCGAATATGCCCTCCCATGTCGCTCCTCCGTCGGTGGAGCGGAAGATGTTGTCGTCCTCGTTTGCCTTGTATCTGCCCATTGAGCTGACATACAGCGTGTCCGGATCCTTGGGGTCTATCGCGATATCGCCCCAGCCGTGTCCCGTGTCGTCAGGCGTGATGTCAGTCCATTCTCCGGTAACAGAATTATATTTCCTTATCGCGCCCTTGATCGGTCTGTACGGGTTGGCTTCGCCGGTAAATGCAAAATAAACGTTCTCGCCCTGCACATATATATGCGATGCAAGGAAAGACTTCGGCGCGCCTTCAAGCACTTCCCATGTCTCCCCCGCGTCATGCGTCACATACATCACCCTGTCGCCAGTGCCGACATAAATCGTCTTGCAGGGTTCTCCGTCTGCCGAAGAAGACGGGTCAAACGCAATCGCCGTAACTCCGAAGGTGTAGCCGTCCTCAGAATAGCCTTTACCGTCCGTGGGGAAGCTTGCCACCTTCGTGAAAGAAGCGCCGCTGTCACGGCTCACCCAAAGCCCGTCGTGACGGGAGCCGAGATACAGCACGGAGCTGTCATGCGGGTCAAGTTCAAGGCGGTTCGCCTGTCTGTGGGGCTCGTTTCCGCCCATATTGAATTCAAGAGGCGTGATGTTCCAGTGATCGCCGTAATCATCGGAGCAGAGCACCGCGGCTTCCATATTGCTGTACATTCCCACCAGCGCATAGACTTTATTCGGGGATTTCGCATCAGCCGCTACACCCTCGATGCCGTAGTAGCTGTAATGGTCGTTGCCGAACATATCGGTAAGCGGCTTCCACTTCCCTCCGGTGTTCTTATCCATTCGGTAAAGACCGCCGATATCCGTCTTGGCATATACCAGCCCCTCTTCACCCTTGTTATAGATTATACCCGTGGTATAACCGCCGCCTACGATCTGAACGTTTCCCCATTCGTACTCGGCAGCCGCGCCGGTGATCTCCGGCTCCTTTGTATCGGCAGACTGTTCCGTTCCGCCGTTATCCTGCGTATCTGCCGTATCTGCGGGCGCCGGGCTTTCCGTATTCCCGCCGCAGCCCGACATCACCATTGCCGCTGCAAGCAGCGCCGCCAGCGTTCTTTTCTTCATAAGCATCTCCTTTACTTGTCGGTTCCGGGTTCCTTCTGCTTTCCGACGATAAGTTCCTTCGCATAGGGCAGCTTCTCTATCTCCTTGCAGAACTCTCTCCATTCCGGGAGTCTGTGGTTCTTCCGCTGTGAATAGATAGTTTTCAGCGCACGGTAGTTTGTTGTAAGGCGCGCGGTAAGCTCAAATCCGCAGGGGTTGCTGTACAGCAGCCGCAGGTAGTCCTCGGGATCCTGTGTCTCGTTGTATCTGTCTTTCAGCTCGTTCATGATCTCGATCATGCGCGGATCGACGTACTTGCAGTACTGCTTCGAGAGATCGAATTTTGCGATGCGGTGCATTGTTGACTGGCTGGAAACGAACTCGAGGAAGCGGTATCTTTCGGCTTCTGTCCATGCCTTTACCGTGAAAGTAAGGTCGAATGCGACGCGTATGCCGGTCATGAACTGGTCGTGACCTTCGCCCTTGCCGGACTGAGCAAGCTTTACTATACGCTCCGTAATATCTCCGTTCACCGCGTCGGTATCGACTGCCATGGGGTATTTGCTTGCCTTGAAGCTCTCTTCGAGGTCATATACTTTGATGTTTTCAAGCTTCATTTTTATTCTCCTTCTACAAATTTCCCCCGCCGTAAAGCGGGGGAAACATTCTTTCCTTGATATTTTCCGGAAACACCGTGCCGGTTCATTCCGCCGCGGGACATTCCCGGGTTATTCCTGCAGCATAAACATATCGTAGATAACACGGATAGCTTCTTCAAAGTCCTCTTCCCTGATACCGATGATGATATTAAGCTCGGAGGAACCCTGGTCGATCATCTTGATATTGATGTTGGCATGGGAGAGAGCCGCGAAGATACGGGTAGCAGTACCCTTTGTCGCCTTCATTCCGCGTCCTACGACAGCTATCAGCGCAAGTCCTTCCTCGACTTCGATATGGTTCGGGTCCGATACTTCCTTTACGCGCTCAACAAAGTTCGGGTGAGCCTTGAGGTCATCGCTGTCGATGATGAGCGTCATCGTGTCGATTCCGGTCGGGATATGCTCAAAGTTTATCTTCTCAACGTCCATAAGGGTGAGTATGCGGCGGAGGAAGCCTATCTCGCCGTTCATCTCGTCCTTTTCTATCGCTACGGCACTGAAATTCTTCTTGCCGGCGATACCCGTGATTATATGCTCATTCTTGCCCTCGGGAGCTTCCGGAACGATCATCGTTCCCTTTGCCGACGGGTCATTTGTGTTCTTGATGTTGATCGGGATCTTCGCGTTTCTTACCGGGAAGATAGCGTCCTGGTGCAGTACCGTCGCACCCATATAAGAAAGCTCGCGGAGCTCTCTGTATGTGATAACGTCGATGAACTGGGGATCCTTTACGATACGCGGGTCCGCAACGGCAAATCCCGGTACGTCCGTCCAGTTCTCGTAAAGCTCGGCACCGATAGCCTTTGCTACTACCGAGCCGGTGAAGTCGCTTCCGCCGCGGGAGAAAGTGCGGATAGAGCCGTCGGGATTGGCGCCGTAGAATCCGGGGATAACTGCACAGTCATATCCCTCAAGGATAGAAGCAAGCGTTGCATCGGTAAGCTCCGCGTCAAATTCGCCGTTGGGCTTGAAGAAGATGCCCTTTGCAGCGTCAACGAAGTTGAAGCCGAGGTAGTTCGCAAGGATAATGCCGTTGAGGTACTCTCCGCGGCTTGCAGCATAATCTCTGCCTGCACGTTTGGTGAAGTTGTCGGTTATCTCCTCATATTCGCGGTCAAGCGAGATAGTGAGTCCGAGATCGGAAATGATGCCGTTGTAGCGCTCCGCGATCGGGAGGAATGCCGCTACCGCGTTTGCTCCTGCGCAAACATCGTCGTAGCACTTATACAGCATATCCGTTACCTTTGTGTCATCGGAGAAGCGCTTTCCGGGTGCGCTTGGAACCACATATCTGCGTTCCTTGTCGCTTCTGATTATCTCTGCGACTTTGCGGAACTGGTTTGCATCGGCGAGCGAGCTACCTCCGAATTTTACTACTTTTGCCATTGTCTGTTGTTCCTTTCTATATATGTTTACTCATTTATACCGTCTTTATCCAGCGACTTTATCGACAGCGTCAGGTACTTGAAGTTGTTGTAGAGGTCTATCACTTCGTCGCCCTCGTCCGTAAGTCTTATCACCGGGCGCAGGACATTGGAGTTGTTGCTTATGACCACGGCGTGTCGGCCGTCGCTCAGTATCACCTTTTCGCCTACCGGATACGGCGCGAATGCGTTAAGGAACGCGGTGATTATATCGTAGTCAAAGTGGGTGTTTGCACCGCCCATCATGAACTCCTCGGCTTCGGCAACGCTCCACGGCTGGCGGTAGGGTCTGTTGGAAGTCAGAGCGTCATATACATCGGCGACTGTGATTATCCTTGCAAGATAGGTTATCTGCTCGCCTTTGAGACCGAGAGGATAGCCTGTGCCGTCGAACTTTTCATGGTGCATCAGCACGGCGTTCATTATCTCTTCCGAATATCCGCCGTTTTTGCGGAGAAGGATATAGCCGTTCTGGGGGTGCTTTTTTATAGCGGTGAACTCATCATCGGTGAGCCGTCCGGGCTTTCTTATTATGTCGATATCTATGGTACGCTTGCCGATATCATGCAGGAGCGCCGCCTCACACAGATCGCGCATCTTGCTGCGCGGGAGATCAAGGCTTTTTCCTATTGTGACTGACATCATCGCCACACGCAGGCAGTGCTTGTATGTATAGTCGTCGTAAGACTGGAGCTGGTGCATTTTGAGCAGAATGTTGTCATCGGCGTACAGACTTGTTATAAGGTCATTTGCGACGTTGGAGATCTGTTTTGAAGCTTCTTTCGTGAATTCTTTCAGCGGCTTTTCATCGTCCGAGCCAAAGACATCTTTCAGCGTACTGAGCGACTGGTGGATATCTATTTCGGCGCGCATCTCCGCGGAAATGGTGGAAGCGCTGAAATTCTTTCTGATAAGCACCTCGCCGACGTTGTAGCGCTCTTTGAGGTTGAAGATCATAACGCTGTCGAGGGTAGTTCCCTTGAGGAGAAGCACTCTGTCGGTACCGGGCTCGATGACGTTATCGGCTGTGACCATACCGGATTCAAGTTCCTCGACTTTTATCTTCATGGAAGAAGATTCTGCCATTAACAACACTCCTTTCCTGCGAAATATCAACACACTTTATTATATCATATTTTTTTTGTTTTGTCACCTGTTTTCGCATAAATTTTTTCACGTCCTTGCAAAAAAATGCCGTTCCTTCCGGCAACACTGCCTCAGGGAACGGCTGACTTGCGGGCGCTCATTTCATAAGGGCAATGAAAGCGCGTGCTTTATGCGCTATGATCTTGTCGTTTTCGTATGTAAGGAACGAGGCTGCCTGATCTATCTCGACCCAGCGCATCTCGGAGATCTCATCGAGCTGGGGCTTTGCATCGCGGCTGATAGCCTTGCCTACGAAGTAAACGACGGTCTTGCTGGTGTCCTTGCGGGGACTGAAAGTTACAGTCTCACGGAAGCCGCTGTCGATAAGGACATCAATATTGGTTTCCTCCTTTATCTCACGCTCGGCAGTTTCGATCTCGGTCTCGCCTTTTTCGACATGACCTTTCGGGAAAGACCAATATCCCGATTTGATATGGCGGATAAGCAGTATTTCGGTATTGCCGTGAAATTTCCTGTACACTACCGCGCCGCAGGATTTTTCGTAATTCATCGGTTCATCCTTTCAGAATAATGGGAGCAGCCGCGCCGATCACGCGCGTTCTGCTGTAAATTATATATATTATAACACATTTTCTCCGATTTGTCACTACCTTTTTTGCATATTGCACGATATTTGATTGACATCGCCCTCAAAAAGTAATATAATAACAGTATAGCACCGTTCATAATGCCTCGCGGCGTTCTTTACGGCGCATTCTCTTCCGAAAGGAATGATAGTCATGGCTAACCGCACTGACCGGGATATCCGCGATACTCAGGTACGGCGGGTAAAAAGCCCGGCTACTGTCGAAGATCAGATAGAAAAGCTTCGCAGCAGGGGCTGTATAATCGAGGATATGGATCATGCGGTCTGCGCCCTGTCGAACATAAACTACTACCGGCTTGCGCACTATTTTGCGGTATTTCTTGAAACAAAGAGCAAGTACCGTGAGGGAACGAGCTTCGAGACGGTAATGCACATATACGATTTTGACAGGCTTCTGCGCTCCCTGCTTCTTACGGCGCTGGAGGAAGTCGAGATAACCATGCGCGCGAATATATCCAACTACCATGCGCTGAAATACGGCGCGCTCGGCTATCTGAACGAGTCGGGCTTTGACGCCCGCCACAACCACAAGCAATTTCTGAAGAAGATAGACCGCGTTATCGAGAACAATACAGGCGAGCAGCTTGTAACCCACCACATGAAGAAGTACGGCGGTGCATTCCCGCTCTGGGTTATTATGGAGCTGTTCAGCTTCGGGCTTCTAAACAGCTTTTACGGCGATCTGAAAACGGAGGACAAGCGCGCGATAGCGGAGAACGCATTCGGGCTGCCGTACCGGTGCGTTGAGAACTGGCTTATCTGCCTGTCCGAGCTGCGCAACCACTGTGCGCACTATAACAGACTTTACGCAAATAACATGACAGCTGTACCGAAGCAGCCGCCCGATCTTGCACGCCCTATCTCGAACACGCTGTTCGATTATGTGATCATACTCAAGAAACTCTACCCGCGCAGCGATGTGTGGAATACCGCCTTCGTCACCAAGCTGGAGCTTCTTATCGCCGAGTACGATGAAGTCATAGACCTGTCTTATATCGGTTTCCCCCTCGATTGGCAGAGCTTTATCCGTGACCCGTAAGAGAGAGTCGCGCACTGCGCTCGAGAAGGTCGCTGTCGCTCGAGAGAGGTCGCGCACGGCGCTCGAGAAGAGTCGCTTGCGCTCGAGAGGGTCGCTTACGCTCGAGATCGGGGGCAGACCCTTTTTGAAAAAAGGGTCATTCCCCCGAACCCCCTTCCCTAAAAACTTTGATCGCTCCGCAGTTAAGGGAGAAGTCTTTCAGAACAGAATAAAGACTGCTGAAACTTATAAATCTCAGCAGTCTTTTTCTTGTATTCAGATGAATATAGCTAACCGTGGAGCTGCACCCGCCCATTGAAGAATGTCGCTACGCATTTCGCCGCGGCGCGTCCGCCGCCCCATCAGCCGTAGGCAGCAGGTATAGCAGAGACTTGTGCAAAGGCGCGCACGATGCGCCCATACAGAGCATCCGAAGCAGCGTCGCCTCTCAAAAACTCACTTTACATCTCTAAATCTCTTAAAACTCTCAAAAAAGACTTGCATTATTATGTATTTTATAGTATAATAATATGGATAATGTAATAGCATACCAGGAAAGGACAAGAAGTATGGATATAGCTACTCTCGACCATATCTGCAGGCTGTCGAAGCTGAACTTCACAGAAGAGGAACAGCAGAAGGCTCTTGCCGAGATGTCCGATATTATCGGGCTTATGGACACAATCAAAGAATACGATATAACTTACGATGACACCAAGGATCACAACGAGATCCGCTACGACGATCTCCGGAAAGATATCCCCGAGCCGTCTTTCCCCACCGAAAAGCTCCAGCAGAATACAACGCCGCGTGACAACTGCTACGTCGTGCCGAAAATGATGGAATAACGGAGGGATAACATGGATCTGAAAAATATTACCGCCGCAAAGCTGCGCGGAATGCTCGATTCCAAAGAGATAAGCGCCAAAGAAGCGGCTTCGGAGTTTCTCTCCGAGATAAAGAAAAATGACGGAAAAGTCCTCTCATACATCACCGTTACCGAGGACGAGGCTATGAAGAATGCAGAAGCAGCCCAGAAGCGCATCGACGCGGGTAATGCCGCACCGCTCACCGGTATCCCGATCGCGCTGAAGGATAACCTCTGCACCGACGGCATAAGAACTACCTGCTCCTCGAAGATGCTCGGCGATTTCGTACCGCCGTACAGCGCCACCGCCGTCGAAAGGCTCGCCGTGCAGGACTACACCCTCCTCGGCAAGGTCTCCATGGACGAGTTCGCAATGGGCGGTTCCACGCAGACAAGCGCATTCGCAAAGACAAAGAACCCCTATAATACAGACTGCGTTCCCGGAGGTTCCTCCGGCGGTTCCGCTGCCGCAGTCGCCGCCGGATTCTGCGCGGCTGCACTCGGAAGCGATACCGGAGGCTCTATCCGCCAGCCCGCATCTTTCTGCGGCGTTACCGGTCTCAAGCCAACCTACGGGCGCGTTTCAAGATACGGACTTGTCGCATTCGCCAGCTCCCTTGACCAGATCGGACCTATCGCAAGATCTGCCGAGGACTGCGGTATCATTCTCAACGCTATCGCCGGAGCCGATCCGAAAGACGCTACAAGCAAGAATGTACCGTTCACCGACTTCAATGAAAAGCTCGGACAGAGCATAAGCGGTATGAAGATCGCTATCCCGAAAGAGTTTTACGGCGATGCAGTTGACGAAGAAGTAAGAAATGCGGTAATGAATGCCGCTCACGAATATGAGAAAATGGGAGCATCACTGGTTGACTGCTCGATAAGTACGCTTCGTTACGCGGTGCAGGCTTACTACCTCATCTCTTCCGCGGAGGCTGCTTCAAACCTCTCCCGCTACGACGGCATCAAGTACGGTCTGCGCGGCGAAGGTCACAGCTTTGACGAGATGATCCGCGACAGCCGCAACCGCGGCTTCGGCGCGGAAGTAAAGCGCCGTATCCTCCTCGGAAACTATGCGCTTTCAAGCGGATACTACGATGCCTACTACCGCAAGGCTCTCGCGCTCAAGCAGAAGATAATCGAGGAATACAATGCCGTATTTGAGAGCGCGGACGTTATCCTCACTCCCACAGCGCCCAGTGTTGCATACAGGATCGGTGTCCAGGACAACGACCCCGTAAAGATGTACACCGCCGATATCTGCACCGTAACGGTGAATATAGCAGGGCTCCCCGCGATCAACACTACCTGCGGCTACAACGGAGACGGAATGCCGATCGGTATGTCGATAGTAGGAAAGCGCTTCGATGAAGCAACGATCATACAGACTGCGGACGCGTTCGAGAAGACATTCTCGCCCGTTCGCTGCACATTATAAGAAAGGAGCATCGGAAAAATGTCTGATCTTTACCCCACGATAGGTCTGGAGATACACGCCGAGCTCCTGACAAAGTCCAAAGTATTCTGCACCTGTTCCGCGGAATTCGGCGGCGAGCCGAACTCGCGCTGCTGCCCGGTATGCTCGGGTATGCCCGGAACGCTGCCGGTGCTGAACCACACCGCCGTTGAGTACATCATCAGAGCGGGATATGTTACGAACTGCGAGATCTCGCGGTTCACAAAATGGGACAGAAAGAACTACTTCTATCCCGATCTCCCGAAGGCTTACCAGATCTCGCAGATGCCGAGACCCGTATGCCTTAACGGATATGTGGACATAATGGTGAACGGGCAGGAAAAACGTATCCGAGTAAACCGCATACACCTTGAAGAGGACGCAGGAAAGCTCGTCCACGACGAAGCTACCCGCTCCAGCCTCGCAGACTACAACCGCTGCGGAATACCGCTGATCGAAATGGTCACCGAGCCGGATTTCCACAGCGCGGAAGAAGTCGTTGCTTATGTCGAGAAGATAAAGCTTCTCTATAAGTACGCCGGCATCTGCGACTGCAAAATGGAACAGGGCTCGCTGAGATGCGATGTAAATATTTCCCTTGCACCGAGAGGCTCCGATGTGCTCGGAACACGCGCGGAGCTGAAAAATCTCAACTCCACGAAAGCGATAACCCGTGCGATAGAGTATGAGATCTACCGCCAGACGGAGATAATCGAAGCCGGCGGAAAGGTGCTCCAGGAAACAAGGCGCTTCTCCGATTCCACAGGCGAAACAACAGCGCTCCGCTCCAAAGAGGATGCCCACGACTACAGATACTTCCCCGACCCGGATATCCCGCCGATAATCTTCACCGAAGAAGAGCTGGACGCTATAAAGGAAGCCCTCCCGGAGATGCCCGAACAGCGCAGGGAGCGCTATATCTCGCAGTACGGACTTGCTCCCGCAGATGCGGACAACATCATAAACGACAAGGATATCTGCGACTTCTATGAAGCTGCAATAAAGGCTTACGACAAGCCCAAGACCGTTGCGAACTTCATTCTCGGCGAGTTCATGCGCCGCATAAATCTCGGCGAAATGTCAATGGACAGCCTGAAATTCGCGCCGGAGGATCTTGCAAGACTCATAGAGCTGGGCGATACCGACAAGATCAACAAGAACAACTACAAGACGATCTTTGTCGAGATGATAAATACCGGTGACAAGCCCGATGCGGTATGCGACAGGCTTGACCTCTGGGTAAAGGAAGACAGCTCGGCTGTTGAAGCAGTCATCGACAAGCTCATCGCCGACAACCCCAAGCCCGTTGAGCAGTACCGCGCCGGCGAACAGAAGGTGTTCGGATTCTTCATGGGTCAGGCAAACAAGGCTCTCAAGGGTCAGGCAACCCCGAATACGATCAAGGCAATTCTTGAACAGAAATTAAAAGGATAAAGAAAGGAACATAAAACAATGTTCACAGCAAACAAGTACCGTGACCACAACACGGCTATGATATCCGAAGCGGATATCGGAAAACAGGTCAGAGTCTCCGGCTGGGTGGAGAATATCAGAGATCACGGCGGTATCGAGTTCATCGATCTCCGCGATCACTACGGAATGCTGCAGGTCACATTCCAGAACAACGAGAAACTTCTTGAGGGCATAAACAAGGAGTGCGCGATCTCTATCGCCGGCACGATCATCAAGCGTGACGAGAGCACCTACAACCCCAAGATCGCTACAGGTACAGTCGAGCTTGCCGCAGAGAGCGTGGATATACTCGGAAAGGTGACAACACAGCTTCCTTTTGAGATTTCCACATCTCACGAGAACAACGAGGATATCCGTCTGCGCTACCGTTTCCTCGATATGAGAAACAGAAAGGTGCATGAGAACATCGTGTTCCGTTCGCAGGTAATGAGCTTCATGCGCGAGAAGATGACGGAACTCGGATTCCTTGAGCTCCAGACGCCTATCCTCTCCACTTCCTCTCCCGAGGGCGCAAGAGACTACCTTATCCCGAGCAGAAAGCATCACGGCAGATTCTATGCGCTTCCGCAGGCTCCGCAGATATTCAAGCAGCTGTATATGGTTTCCGGTTTCGACAAGTACTTCCAGCTTGCACCCTGCTTCCGGGACGAGGACGCGCGTGCAGACCGCACACCGGGCGAGTTCTATCAGCTCGATCTTGAAATGAGCTTTGCTACACAGGAGGACGTTTTCGCCGCTGCGGAGCAGGTATTCCCCGCTATCCTCGAAAAGTTCGGAAAGAAGCAGTACACTCATGCTCCTTTCCCGCGCATCACATACGAGGAAGCAATGCTTAAATACGGCTCCGACAAGCCCGATCTCCGCAATCCGCTGTTTATAATCGACGTTTCCGATCTGTTCGTTGACAGCTCATTCAAGCCGTTCTCGAACAAGACTGTCCGTGCAATACGCGTTCCGAAAATGGCAGAAAAGTCAAAGAGCTTCTTTGAGAAAATGGAGGAATACGCGCTTTCAATAGGAATGAAGGGTCTCGGCTACTTCAAGGTAGAAGAGGGGCTCAAGTTCAACGGTCCTATCGACAAGTTCCTGCGTGAAGGTGACAGGGAAGAGCTTGCAAAGCGCGCTGAGCTTGAAGTCGGCGACGTACTCTACTTTATCGCTGACAACAAGAAGAATGCGGAGAAGTTCGCAGGTCAGATAAGAAATGAAGTTGCATCGAGAATGGGACTTATCGACGAGGACAGATTTGAGATCTGCTGGATAGTTGACTTCCCGATGTACGAGGAGGACGAGGAGACCGGAAAGCCGATCTTCACACACAACCCCTTCTCTATGCCCCAGGGCGAGCTTGAAGCGCTCAATACCAAGAACCCCTGCGATGTTCTCGCATACCAGTACGACGTTGTATGCAACGGCGTAGAGCTTGCGTCCGGCGCAGTCCGCAACCATGATATTGACGTTATGGTAAAGGCATTCGAGATAGCCGGATATACCGAGGAGGACGTAAAGGAGAAGTTCGGTGCGCTTTACAGTGCATTCAAGTACGGTGCTCCGCCTCATGCAGGTATGGCATTCGGCATAGACAGAATGATAATGCTGCTTCTTGACGAGGACAGCATACGCGAGGTAATTGCATTCCCGCTGAACTCCAACGCACAGGATCTCCTGCTCGGTGCGCCTACCGAGGTTACGGAGCAGCAGCTGCGTGAGGTTCATATCAAGGTGCGTCAGCGTCCGCAGGATATCAAGAACAACCAGCAGCAGTAATGCACGAATGATCCCGCATTGTCAAATATTTAGGAGGAAGATGATACTATGGCTGAAGGATTTATAACATACAAGGGTTTCCCGCTGGTAAGAAAGGGAAACGAGATATATTACGGTAATATGAGCGACGAATATGTGACGTATATGAATGTTGTTTCAACGCATGATGACAACGGGATCACGGCTGCCGACAAGATAAAGGTGTTCCTTATGAAGACGGAAAAGGATCTTGATCCTATCTCCGCTATCGTCAAGTCGGTTGACCGCACAAGCCTCTATGATGCCCTCGATATCGCCAGCATCTGGCTGTCAAGAGAGATGTGAGTGAGAGATTTTGAGAGATTTTCAAGACGGGGCGCTGCCCCGGACCCCGCCAGCCCCCTTTGAAAAAGGGGGCTGGACACCCTAAACCGATGCAGTATTTCAGAGCACACAGCTTTGTACGAATGCCGACTGAAATGCAGTGGGGTTGGCAAAAACTCTGTTCATAAAATAACAAGAAAACAGCTTGCAGAGACAATCACTGCAAGCTGTTTTTAATCTGATGAGTATAACTAACCGAGGTGGCGCACCCGCCCATTGAAGAATGTCGCTACGCATTTCGCCGCGGCGGGGTCCGGGTCACGGCAGGAAGCCGTGAGTAGGCTGCCAAAAGGCACGCACGATGCGTGCATATAGAGCAGCCGAAGCGGAGCCCAGTCTCCAAAATCTCTCAAAGTCTCTCTCAAGCCTCTGTGGGAGTCTCGTCTGCGGCAGGAGCTGTCACAGGTGTGCCGAGGTAGTCGGGGAGCTTCATGCCGGCCTGATCGAACATCTCACCGAGGGGAGGAACAGACTTGAAAAGTCCGCTGATAAAGTCGGCAGTTGAGTTCTTGCCGTCGCCGCCCTTTGAGCCGCCGTCCCAGACAGTGACCTTGTCGATCTTGATGTTCTTGATAGCGTCCACCTGAATACGGAGAAGGTCTTCCATCTTGTCCGCAAGTATCAGCTTTACCGCGTCGTCCGCGGTTCCGGCTGTATTTACGAGTTCGCGCATACCTTCCGCCTGCTTCTGGAGCATCTCGCGCATACCGTTTGCCTGTGCTTCCATTTTCGCGTAAATAGCGTCCGCTTCACCCTTTGCCTTGCGGCGGATAACCTCAGCTTCCGCTTCCGCAGCGATCTGAGCCTGTTCCTTGGCTATCTGTGCCTTTACAATTATATCAGCCTGCTGGGTCGCCATTTCAAGCTGTGCACGCTGCTGCTCCGCAAGTTTCTGCGCAGCATAAGCTTCTTCGCGTGCCTTTGCAGCCTGTACCGCTTCCGCTGCCGTAGCAAGTTTCAGCGCTTCCGCTTCCTTTTCGCGTCTCTGTGCATCAGACTGAGCAATTGCGATCTTTGCCGAGTTTTCACCCTCTACTGCCTTTGCATTTGCAGCCGCAACTTCGATACGCTGCTCACGAAGAGCGTTCGCCTGTCCGATCTCACCGTCTCTGCCGGTCTGCGCGATAGCGATCTTCGCGTCATTTGCAGCCTTTGCATCAGCTTCAGCCTCACGGAATCTTCTCGATGCCTCGGACTGTGCTACCTCTACCTTTGCCGCGTTCTCACCGTCGATAGCGCTTGCATTCGCAGCTGCTACCTGGATACGCTGGTCACGGTTCGCGTTAGCTTCACCGATCGCACCGTCACGGTTCTTCTCTGCAACGGATTTCTTCGCGTCGTTGATAGCCTTTGCAGCCGCTTCCTTACCGAGAGCCTCGATATATCCGGACTCGTCGCGGATATCGGTTACGTTTACATTGATAAGACGGAGTCCGATCTTGCGAAGCTCGATCTCAACGTTCTTGGAAACTGCGATAAGGAACTTGTCACGGTCTGTGTTGATCTCCTCGATCTCCATTGTAGCAATTACAAGACGGAGCTGACCGAAGATGATATCCATTGCAAGCTCCTGGATCTGCTGCATCTTGAGTCCGAGCAGTCTTTCCGCTGCGTTCTGCATTACGCCGGGCTCTGTGGAGATGCCGACAGTAAAGCTCGAAGGTACGTCAACACGGATATTCTGCTTCGACAGCGCGTTGCGCAGATCGACGTTTATCGAGATAGGCGTAAGATCCATGTACTGGTACGACTGGATTATCGGCACGATGAATGCCGCGCCTCCGTGAATGCAGCGTGCGCTGCGTGCCTGACCGCTCTTGTCGCTGCCGACCTTACCGTAGATAACGAGTATCTTGTCAGACGGGCATTTGCGGTACCGGGAGAGTATCCCTCCGAACAGCGCGAACAGTATTATCACGCCGACCGCTATTGCAACAATAATGATAGGATCCATAGTGTTTTCCTCCTTTGGATTTTCCCTTATATCTGTGCGGCTTTCCGCCGCATTTTACCGTTATTTGTTCTCTGTGATCTTTACATCGCCTATCGACATAAGGATCAGGCCGAATATTGCAAGCTTCTCGTTTATTACTTTTTTGAGATGCTCCTCAAACACAGCTTTTCCCGCATTCTCGTCGTATTCCTTCATAGCTTCCGTAAGTGCCGCCGAGACTGTCTCGCTGACAGTTTCCTCGATCGCTTCGTGTGACGAGCCGTGGAATGTCGGCGCAAATATCTGGAGCTTATCTTCGGGGAAATATACCGTGAGCATAGCCGCGGCTCGGTAACTTCTGCCGTCCTTTCCCTCTGCTTCATCGCAGAAGGCTTCTGTATGGAACGGCACCTTCTTTATATAGAAGAACTTGCTCCGCAAAGAATACACGTTCTCGCCGTAGCTCGCCTTGCGCGGACTTATCGAGTAAACCCCGTCACGGTACTGTATGCGGTAGCAGTCGGCGGTCCGTTCCTCAAGGTCATGCTCCTTCGGCAGAAATACTATGAGGCAGCCTACACCTCCGATAACCACCAGAGCTATAAATCCCCAGAAAATATAGTCTATCATCTGAAGCTCCATGCTTCGCCTCCGTTCACACCTTTTCGACAACAAGCACGTTGTCGCTTCTTATGTCAATAACTCTTATCTGTGTACCGTCCGGGAGCGTTTCGTTCCCGTCAGTCATTGCATCGTATTCCACAAGTCTTTCGCCGCTTGTAACATTTACTTTGCCTTTGCCCATGCCGTTCGCCGGGATCACGAGATAAACAGTGCCGTTCGCACCGAGAAGATTTCTTACATTAAGAGTGCCGTTCTGTGCGAGTTTCCGGGAAAGCTGCATCAGCTTTGCAACTCCGTACATTGCCGCAAGTCCGAGCACGAATCCGACTACGACAGCTATTATGGCTATTTTAGTGAGCGTGTATGTAACTATGCCCGCCCAGCCGAACACGCAGAGGAATGTGATTATTCCCTGCACCGTGAAGAAATTCAGCGTTCCCACATCGGACGGGTTGCTTCCGTCGCCGTAGTCGATGTCAGAGGCATCGGAGCCGTCGGAACTGTCGAAGTCTCCGCCGCTCATATCTCCGTCTGCACCGCCGGCGTCGAAGTCCATATCTCCTCCGCCGTCAAATCCGGAAGTGTCGCTCGGGTTAACGCCCGCGCCGCTGTGTCCGAATCCGAGGATAAGCATTATCGTCTGTATCAGCAGTATCAGTGTAGCCGGTATTGCTACGCAGTACATTATCTGCTCGAACAGCTCCAGTGTATTCCACCAGTTATTGAACCATTCCATATAAACACTTCCTTTCACGAAAATGAACGCATGGAACAATTGTGTAAATGTAATTTACTATAATTATACCACATTTTCGCCCGGTGTCAATAATTAATCGAGCGATTTTTCAAAATCGTGATACTGCACAACAGCGCTCTGCGAAATTTAGCAATATGCCGAAAATGAAAAAATGCAGGGAAAACTATTGATTTTTTGGCATTTATGTGATAAAATCGTAAGTAAATAAGATTTACCTATCGTAAATAACGTATCAGATCGTGAAAGGAGTTTACTATGCTTCTCGTAACTACAGAATTTATTGCAGGCGCGAATATCCAGATGCTCGGGCTTGTAAAGGGCAGCACGATACAGACTGTGAATGCTATCCGCGATTTCGGCGCGAGCCTCAAGACTATCGTAGGCGGTGAGCTCAAAAACTACACCGAGATGATGGACACAGCCCGTGCGATAGCAACTGACCGCATGGTACAGGAAGCGGGAATGATGGGAGCTGACGCGATAGTAGGCGTGAGATACACGACTTCCGCTGTAATGGCGAGCGCGGCGGAGATAATGGCTTACGGAACTGCGGTAAGGATAGTAAAGTGACAAACCGCACGGTATTATAATACAGAAAGGAGACAGCGCCTATGGATCCCGCGGAACTCGGTAAAAGAATAAAGGAAGCCCGGCTTGCGAGGAAGATGACGCAGGCGGACGTAGTAGGTGATTTCATCACCAGAAATATGCTGAGCCAGATAGAGAGCGGTACGGCGAATCCGTCCGTGAAAACGCTCACTTATCTTGCGAAGGTATTGCAGCTCCCGGTGAACTATCTGCTTCCGGACGAGCTGGAGACATTCGACGACAGCGAAAATGCCGCGGTCAAGGATCTCGACGCGCTTATCCGTATGAAGAGCGCATTCAATCGTGGCGACTATGCTCTCGCGGCTGAACTTGCCATACCGTTCACGGAGAGTGGTAACATCGTGTATGATGAAGCATGCTCGGTGGCGGCGATGTCGTATCTCGAACTCGCAAAAGCGGAGAGCGAGCCGAAAAAGGCGATAGAGCTTGCCCGGAATGCCGAGAAGTTCTCCGGACTGGGCATCTTCGCCAAGCGCGATGTCCGCGCGTCGGCAGTCCTGCTTATCAGTGAGCTTGCAGAGAGACTTTGAGAGAGAATTTGAGAGAATTTGAGAGAATTTGAGAGAATTTGAGAGAATTTGAGAGAATTTGAGAGAATTTGAGAGAATTTGAGAGAATTTGAGATTTCAGAGAGGGGGCGCTGCCCCCCAACCCCCCGCCAACCCCCTTTAAAAAAGGGTGCTGGACACCCTAAATTGATCCGCCGCACAAGTGAAGTTTTATCTCACATCTTGCACAGGCGGCGGCTCATTGACCGCTTTCAGACTATTTCATAGTTTTGATTCTACTATTCTGTATTCATCAATGGGGAGACAGATTCCGGAGTTTTGGTTCAAAAAAGACTGCTGAAAACTTATGCTTTCAGCAGTCTTTATTTATTTCATAAGGTCTTTCTTATTTTCTGAATGGAGTCTTCGCCAACCCCACTGCGTTTCAGCCGATACCCGCCCATAGCTGTGCGCTCTGAAATACTGCATTAATTTAGGGTGTCCAGCACCCTTTTTTAAAGGGGGTTGGCGGGGTCCGGGTCACGGCAGGAAGCCGTGAGTAGGCTGCCAAAAGGCACGCACGATGCGTGCATATAGAGCAGCCGAAGCAGCCCCCCGTCTCCAAAATCTCTCAAAATCTCTTAAAGTCTCTAAAAAGTCTCAACAAAATCTCTCAGCCTGCTCTCTCGAAATACTCTTGCGGCTTCTTGCAGACGGGGCAGAACTCCGGTGCTTCCTTGCCGCAATGGAGGTGACCGCAGTTCCGGCATCTCCACACGATCTCGCCGTCCTCGCTGAACACCTTGCCGCTGTCGATAAGCTCAATAAGGCGGCGGTAGCGAGCTTCGTGCTCCTTCTCGATATTGCCGACCTGCTCGAAAAGCGCGGCGATGTTGTCAAAGCCTTCCTCGCGCGCTACCTGCGCAAATCCCGCATACATGTCCGTCCACTCGTAATGCTCGCCGCCGGCCGCGTTTTCAAGCGCCGCTTTCGTGTTCGCAGGAATACCCTCGCTTATAAGCGACAGCCACAGCTCCGCATGCGCCCGCTCGTTGTCCGCAGTCATATCGAAAATGTCCGCTATCTCGCGGTTTCCCTCTTTGCGCGCGATCTCACCGTATATGTTGTATTTCGTCCGCGCCTGCGCCTCCCCGGCAACCGCCGTTTTCAGATTCTCCAGCGTCCTTGAACCGTCTAACTGCATAATATCAGCCTCTTTCCTTTGTTTTGGTGATATTATGTGCATCTTGAGACTGATTATACATGGAAAGTCTCTGAATATCCGTTTATGGCGGGGATAAAGCACACTGCGGTAAGTACAGCAAGGGGAATAAGCCATAGGAATGATCTGCCAGTAAAAAGCTTGTCCGGCATAGCAAGAAACTCCGCATAGTGCTTCCTTTTTATTAGTATGATATGAATTATCGCTCCGATAAGTATCAGAAGTGAAACTCCGCCACATATCACACAGAAAATCTCCCGCGGTATCCGGGACAATCCGCTGAACGCCCAGCCGGTCGGCGGGTTCAGCTCATCATAAATGATACCGGCTGCACAGGCGGCAAGCGGTATTCCGACAGCGATCGGCATAGCTTTCAGCCGCTTGAACCTCGTTTCGGTACAGATCCCGATAAATCCCGCAAGTATCGGCAGCCAGACCCCCGCAAATAAAGTGATAGCAAAGGAGTTCACATGATCGAAAGCCCTGTCGGGCGGACTGCTTATAAATATCAGTAATTCAAGAAGCGCCGTTATCGCTTCCGCGATTGTGGCAGCTATAAACAACGGTTTTATTCTCTTATTCATTTTTCTGGTTAATAAACAAAACCCCGCCGTTGCCGACGGGGTATTCTCCCATTATATAGATTAGCCCTCTGTGTTCTCCTCGATGTACTTTACTACATCGCCGACAGTCTTTATGTTCTCGACCTGATCGTCCGGGATCTCAAGATCAAACTCGTCCTCAAAGCTCATAACGAGATCAACGATATCGAGAGAATCTGCGCCGAGATCGTCCTGAATGTTAGCGTTAAGAGTTACCTTATCCTCATCAACGTCGAGCTGGTCAACGATAATGCTCTTTACCTTGTCAAAAATCATAATATAGCCTCCGTTTATTTTTATTACTGTATCACCATTATAAATGATAGTATTCAAAAAATCAATAGCTTTTTTTATTTTTTAAAAAATTGGCAATTTTTCACAAACGATTCCTGTATATTTAAGCATTTTGCCGAATGCGCTGTCTCACTCTTCCGCGAAAACGCCTATTTTACGGAACTTGTCATATCTGCGGGCAAGAAGTGTCTCGGTATCGAGTGCCTTTAACCGCGGTATCGCATCGGCAAGGTAATCGCCGATACTCTCCGCTGTAAGATCGGGCGCGGTCTGCGCACCGCCGTCCGGCTCATCTATGATATGCTCGCATACGCCGAAGCGGACAAGATCTTCCGCGGTTATCTTCATAAGCTCCGCCGCTTCCGATTCACGGGAAGCGTCCTTCCAGAGTATAGATGCGAATCCTCTTGGAGAAATGACCGAGTAGAGCGCATTCTCAAGCATCGCCAGCTCGTCGCATACCGCGAGAGCAAGCGCTCCGCCGCTTCCGCCCTCTCCGATAACAATGGAGATTATCGGTGTGCGCAGTGTCATAAATTCCATAAGGTTACGGGCGATAGCTTCACCCTGTCCGCGCTTCTCTGCTTCAATGCCGCAGAATGCGCCGGGCGTGTCAACAAGGCATATCACCGGTCTGTGGAACTTTTCCGCCTGCTTTGCAAGACGGAGCGCCTTGCGGTAACCCTCCGGGTGCGGCATTGAGAAGTTGGACTGCTTGTTTTCTTCGAGGTTGCGTCCCTTTACCTGTGCAAGCACGGTAACAGGCTTTCCCGCAAACATACCCACACCGCCGATTATCGCGGCATCGTCTCCGAAATGCCTGTCTCCATGGAGCTCAAGGAAGTTCGTGAAAAGCGCGGGGATATAATCCCTTACCGTGGGTCTGCCCTTTTCGCGGATAAGCGCGAGTCTTTGTGTAGCCGTAAGATCGCTCATGTTCCCGCACCTCCCTTGTATTCTTCCGCCCGGGTGTAGTTGTGGGTGCGGAAGATCTTTGAAAGCGTCGGGCGAAGATATTTCCTCTCGACGATCATATCAACGAATCCGTTCTCAAGCATAAACTCTGCGGACTGGAAATCGTCCGGAAGCTTCTGCTTTATGGTGCCTTCTATGACGCGTCTTCCGGCAAATCCGATAAGCACTTTCGGCTCGGCGATTATGATGTCGCCGAGACTTGCAAAAGACGCGGTAACGCCGCCGGTGGTGGGGTCAGTCATTACGGTGACGTAGAGCTGACCTGCTTCACTGTGGCGTGCGATAGCTCCGGAAGTCTTTGCCATCTGCATGAGGGAGATGATACCCTCCTGCATTCTCGCTCCGCCGGACGCCGTGAAAAGCACTACCGGCAGCTTATGCTCTGTGGCGTACTCGAATGCGCGGGTGATCTTCTCGCCCACTACGCTGCCCATGCTCGCCATCATGAAGTTGCTGTCCATGATGCCGATGACCGTATTGTACTTGTGTATCTTGCAGGTGCCGGTTATAACAGCCTCTTTCATGCCGCAGCTTGCCTGAAGTTCCGCGATCTTGTCCTCATAGCCGGGGAATTCGATAGGGTTGAGCGACGCGAGACCTGCGTCAAGCTCGACGAACGTTCCCTTGTCAACGGTCATTTCAAGCCTTTCGCGGTAGCTTATGCGTGCATGGTAATTACATGCGGCACAGACCGATTTGTTACGCTCGAAATCGTCCCTGTAAACGACTGTGCCGCATCTCGGGCACTTGAAAAGCAGCCCCTTGGGTATTTCCACACCCGCTGCGGGCTTTTTTGCTTTTGCATCGGTCTTGGGCTTGGTATCAGCCTTTGACCTGTCTTTCACGACTTTGAAAAGATCTTCCAGAGCCATGCTTTTTATCACCTCTGAATACTGCCTGTGCCTGCTTTACGCGGACAGGTGGTTGTCGGTTGTCACGAAAAATCCTTGCGGTTAAGGAAGCCTATATCGAATCTGCCGCTGCGGAACTCCTTGTCACGCAGCAGATTCAGCTGGTAGTCGATATTCGTCTGCACGCCCTCGATCAGCATTTCGCCCAGAGCAACGCGCATCTTCGTTATAGCTTCTTCTCTGTCCTGACCGTGAACTATCAGCTTCGCGATCATGTTGTCGTAATACTGTGGGATCTCATAGCCCTGATAAACGGCGGTATCAATTCTCACGCCGAAACCGCCGGGACAGTGCACGGACTCGATCCTGCCGGGGCAGGGACGGAAGCCGTTCTTCGGATCCTCCGCGTTGATACGGCATTCTATGGTATGACCGCTGAGCTTTACGTCCTCCTGCTTAATGCCGAGGGGCATACCGCTTGCGATCATTATCTGCTGTTTTATAAGGTCTATCCCTGTCTCCATTTCGGTAACGGGGTGCTCGACCTGGATACGCGCGTTCATCTCCATAAAGTAGAAGTTCCTGTCGTTATCCACAAGAAATTCCACTGTTCCGGCATTCTGATATCCGCACGCTTTTGCCGCTTTTACCGCAGCCTCTCCCATTCTTTCCCGAAGCTCCGGCGTCATTATCGGGCTCGGGGATTCTTCCAGCACCTTCTGATTGCGGCGCTGGCAGGAGCAGTCGCGTTCACCGAGATGTATCACGTTCCCGTGTTCGTCAGCGAGTATCTGTATCTCGACGTGGCGCGGATTCACGATAAACTTCTCTATGTAAACATCGTCGTTGCCGAAAAAGCGGAGCGCTTCCTGCTTTGCGGCAGTAAGTGCGCTTTCGAGATCTTTTTCGCTGTCGGCGCGCCTTATCCCGCGTCCGCCGCCGCCCGCACTCGCCTTTACAAGAACCGGGTAGCCTATTTCCGCGGAAATGCGCTTTGCTTCGTCAAGGTCTGCCACAACTCCGTCGGAACCGCGTACTACCGGGACTCCCGCCTTTATCATAGTCGCCTTTGCATTCGCCTTGTCGCCCATAGCTTCCATAGCTTCCGCTCCGGGACCAATCCACTTTATGCCGCACCTGTCACAGAGCCGCACGAACCTGCTGCTCTCGGAAAGAAATCCGAAACCGGGGTGTATGGCTCTTGCGCCGGTTATCTCGCAGGCGGCAAGTATAGCGCGGGTATTAAGGTAGCTGTCGGTGCTTCTCGCGCCGCCGATACATACCGAGCGATCGGCGATCTGTGCGTGGAGAGCGTTTTTGTCCGCGGTGGAATATATCGCCACGGTCTCTATTCCGAGCTCGCGGCAGGCTCTTATGATACGGAGCGCTATCTCGCCGCGGTTTGCTATAAGTATCTTATCAATCATCGGTATATAGTGTCTCTTCTCTTTGTTCAGTATCTTTTCAATTTCCGTGTTACGGTCATTCGCTGCGGGGCGTTCCCCGCCGCCGTCCGCGCAATGCAGGAGACATTGACAGCGGTCACCGAAAGCGCGCACGATGCGCGCATACAAAGTGACCGCAAAAGGACAAGCGCGCTATTTGATCGCGAATGTGATCTCTGCTGTGCAGGCTTTTTCGCCGTTTACGGTAGCGATGCCCTTGCCGACACCTACGGGTCCCTTTACCTTTATGATCTCTACTTCAAGGCGGAGGGTATCGCCGGGAACTACCTGCCTGCGGAACTTGGCTTCCTTTACACCGCCGAAAAAGCCGATCTTGCCCTTGTTTTCGGGAAGCATCAGCATTGCAACAGCGCCCGCCTGCGCCATCATCTCAAGGATAAGCACGCCGGGAACAACCGGGTAATTCGGGAAATGACCCTTGAACCAGAAATCGTCAGCCTTGATGTGCTTGAGCGCAACTACCCGCTTTCCTTCCTCGATCTCCTCGATCTCGTCTATGAGAAGGAACGGATCGCGGTGGGGGATTATCTCCTTTATCTGCTCGATATCCATTTTCATATCATTCACCTTATTCTATGCGCATTATCGGCTCGCCGAACTCAATGGCCTCACCGTCGTCAACAAGTATCTCCGCAACTACGCCGTCATACTCGCTCGTAACCTCGTTCATAAGCTTCATGCTCTCGATTATGAAGAGCACATCGCCTTTATGTACCTGCTTGCCTACCGTAACATAGGGCGGCTTCTCCGGTGAGGGAGCCGCATAGAATGTGCCGACTATCGGCGAACTTACAATATTACCGCTCTTCGGGCATTCCGCGCTCGGAGCAGGTATGGAAGCCTGCTGTACCGGCGGCATCTGTCCCATAGCCGGAAACGGTATCTGCATCGGAGGAGGCGGGGGTGCCATAGGCGGCTGCTTCTCGCCCAGCTCTATCTCAAACTTGTCGTTCTTTATGCGGAAATAGCCGAGCCCGCTTTCCTTCATAAGCCCGATATATTCCTTTGCTGCACCGAGCAGCTCACCATGTTCGTACTGCATAAAACCTCCGTATTACTCAACAGGCAGGAAGCACAGCGTTGCGTTGTGCCCGCCGAACCCGAGAGAATTGCTTATCGCACCGGTAATCTTCATGTCCCTCGCACTGCCCTTGCAGCAGTCGAGATCGCATTCCTCGTCATCAACGCTCAATCCGACAGTCGCGTGTACAAATCCGTACTTCATCTGAAGTGCGACTGCCACAGCTTCAAGTCCGCCCGCCGCACCGAGAAGATGCCCGGTCATGGATTTGGTGGAGTTCACCGCCATTTTGTACGCGTGGTCTCCGAAAACTTTCTTGAGCGCCGCAGTCTCGGTGGAATCGTTTAACTTCGTGGACGTGCCGTGAGCGTTGCAGTAGTTAATCGTCTCCGGAGCAACTCCGGCTTCCGCTACCGCAAATTCCATCGCCTTCGCACCGGCTGTGCCTGACGGGTCGGGACTTGTCTCATGGTATGCGTCGCAGGTCGCGCCGTAACCGGCGATCTCCGCATATATCTTCGCACCGCGCTTTACCGCATGCTCGTATTCTTCGAGGATTACCGCTCCAGCGCCTTCGCCGAGCACGAATCCGGAACGCTCCTTGTCGAACGGTATCGAAGCTCTGTCGGGATCGGTGCTTCTTGTGACAGCGTGCATATTGTTGAATCCTGCCATTGCGAATCCTATGCTGCACGCCTCGGCTCCGCCCGCGATTGCGCAGTCAAGGTAGCCATGCTTTATCATTCTGAATGCTTCGCCTATTGCGTGTGTAGATGATGCGCAAGCCGAAACGATCGTGTAATTCGCACCTTTGAAGCCGGTCTTTATCGCAACTTCGCCGGGAGCCATATTGCTTATCATCATCGGGATCGTAAAAACAGAAACTCTTCCGTTGCCCTTGTTGTGGTAGTTGAGTATCTGCTCCTCGGTGGTCTGTATTCCGCCGATGCCGGAAGCTATGATAACTCCGCGCCTGTAAGGGTCTATGTCGGAGAAGTCTGTTCCCGCATCTTCAAGCGCCTTTTTGGAAACGTACACCGCGTACTGCGTCACAGGGTCGGTGCGGCGCGCTTCTTTTCTGTCTATATACTCGGAAACGTCGAAATCCTTTATCTTTGCAACTACGTTCTTTTCCTCTGTCTGTCCCGGAAACCACGGCTCAAGCGTAAAGCCGTGCTTTCCGGCTTTCAGGCTCTCACAGAAAGCTTCTACGGTGTTTCCCGTCGGGCTTAAAACGCCGAGTCCCGTTATAACAACTCTTCTCATATTATCTCCTTTTTTGAAAATTCACAATTTTTGAAAATGCACAATTCACAATGCACAATTCACAATTAAGGTGCGTGCTTCGCACGCGGATTTAAATCGTGACGGGATTTGAAATAATATTCTCCCGCCTGCACAATTCATAAAAGGATATGATCAATGTTCAGTTTTGCCGCAATTCAGATATATCCGCGAAGCGGATACCATAATTGTGCATTGTGAATTGTGAATTGTGAATTGTGCATTAATGTAAACGGCAAAGCCGTTTACATTGACAGTCCGCCGCTTATCTCTATTGTCTGACCGGTGATATATGAAGCGCTGTCGGAGAGAAGGAATGCGACAACAGACGCTATCTCCTCAACTTCACCGAATCTGCGGAGCGCTATCTGATCGAATATCTTCGCCTTCTGCTCGTCTGCGAGCACATCGGTCATGGGGGTCTTTATAAGTCCCGGAGCTACCGCGTTCACGCGGATATTTCTTGCTCCGACTTCTTTCGCCGCGGTCATGGTCATACCGATTATAGCCGCTTTGGACGCGGAGTAGTTGAACTGACCGGCATTACCGTAAAGACCCGCAACAGATGCCATATTTACGATCGCGCCGTGCTTCTGCTTCATCATGACTTTGACCACAGGCTTCATCATATTAAAAACAGACTTCTGGTTGACCGCGATGACCTGATCGTACTGCTCCTCGCTCATAAGTGTCAGCAGGTTATCTTTCGTAATGCCCGCATTATTCACAAGCGCGTCGATCGAACCAAAGGCGTCCTTGACAGCCTTTACCATATCCGCGCACTGACCGAAATCAGAAACGTCAGCCGCAAAGATCTCAGCCTTTACGCCGACAGTACGGCATTCCTCCGCCACTGCTTCAGCCTTAGCCTTGTCTCCGTCGGAGGGGTAGTGGTTTATCGCTATGTCCCAGCCGTCCTTCGCAAGTCTCTTCGCTATGCAGGCTCCTATGCCCTGCGATGCTCCTGTTATAAGTGCAACTGCCATATTCTGTACTCCTTTCAAAGCGACTGTGCCGGCAAAGCCGTCAACAGCCGCATGAGAGAGGGCTCTGCCCTGCTCTCAGACTCTGTACCTGCTTCCTTTCGTCCGCGAAAGGAAGCGAAAGCGAATGTCATTATTTACCGAGCAGCTTCTCTGCCTGCGCAAACATCTCTTCGATGATGTCCTTGCAGGGCTTTATCTCGTTTATCATACCGGCTATTGCTCCGCACATGAACGAGCCGTTTTCAAGGTCGCCGTCCACGACTGCTTTCCGGAGCGAACCTGCCGAGATCTGCTCAAATTCTTCGGGAGTGCCGCCGTCCTTCTCGAATGTCTGGAGCTTCTTCGCAAGCTTCGACTTTACGTTGCGGCAGGGGTGACCGGTAAATCTTCCGGTAACTATGCTGTCCGTATCTTTCGCGCCGAGAACGAGGTCTTTGTAGTTTGCGTGTATCCGGCACTCTTCGCTTGCAAGGAACCTTGTACCTACCTGAACACCCTCCGCGCCGAGCATAAACGATGCCGCGACACCGCGTCCGTCAGCTATACCGCCGGCTGCAAGCACGGGTATCTCTACCGCGTCAACCACCTGCGGAACAAGGCACATTGTCGTGTTCTCACCGATATGTCCGCCGCTTTCGGTGCCTTCCGCGATGACCGCATCAGCGCCGGAGCGCTCCATTCTCTTTGCGAGAGCAACAGAGGGAACGACCGGTATTACTTTTATCCCTGCGCCTTTCCAGCCTTCCATATACTTTCCGGGGTTACCCGCGCCCGTAGTTACGAATGCCACTTTCTCATCTATAACGAGCTGTGCAAGATCTTCCGCGTTTGGGCTCATAAGCATAACATTCACGCCGAAAGGCTTGTCGGTAAGCGATTTTGCCCTGCGTATCTGATCTCTCAGATAGTCTATGGGAGCCGCGCCGCCTGCGATTATTCCGGCACCGCCGGCATTTGATACTGCCGCCGCAAGGGTGCTTTCAGCCACCCAAGCCATACCGCCCTGCAATATCGGGTATTTTATTCCCAAAAGTTCTGTAATTCTTGTATTCATCATTCTATCCTTTCTCGCTTTATCTTCAAGCTGTTCGGAAGACCCGCCGCTTAACTGCGGAGCGATCAAAGTTTTTTGAGGAGTGGTCCCCATTCTCAAGCGCTGTGCGCGCCCGTCTTACTGCTCGAACACTATGGCACCGCTGGTGAGACCTGCGCCGAAGCCTACGAGGCAGATCTTCATTCCGTCCTTCAAGCGTCCGGCTTCGCCGAGTTCGGCAAGACAGGTAGGAATGCAGGCACTGGAAGTGTTGCCGCGGTTTTCGAGGTTCACATAGACCTTTTCTTCCGGCAAGCCAAGCCCCTTTACCGCACTCTCTATTATGCGCGCATTCGCCTGATGCGGTATATACAGATCAATATCTTCCTTCGTGAGCCCCGACTTTTCAAGCACCTTTGTTACCGCTGTCTGCATCGCATCGACTGCGAACTTATATACAGCCTTTCCGTTCATCTGGAGTGTGTGCGTCTTTGCTTCGCTGTCTATCAGCCCCTCGGGAACCGTGTCCTCCTTCAGCAGCGGGCAGTTGGAGCGGCTCTGATCTACCTTGCAGTAAAGCGCGTTGAAATAATCGCCCTTTGCATTAAGATATGACCACATCGGCTTGTTGTTCTTCGTAACTACTGCCGCACCCGCACCGTCGCCGAAGAGAATGCTCGCGCTCCTGTCGGTATAGTCGCAGTGCGGTGCAAGTCTCTCACTCGCCACGATGAGGATATTCCTGTAATCGCTGTCCTCAAGGAATCTCGAAGCTGTATCAAGTGCGTTTATAAAGCCCGTGCAGGCGGAATTGATGTCGAACGCCGCCGCGTTCACCGCACCGACTGTGTGCTGCACAAGGCAGGAGAGAGCCGGATAAAAGAAATCCGGCGAACAGGTAGCTGCAAGTACAAGGTCTATCTCCGATGGGTCTATGCCGCTGTTCTTCACCGCGGCAAGTGACGCCTGCTCCGCCATGTAGAAGTTCGGCTTGTCTGTAGATATGCGGCGCTCCCTTATTCCTGTCCTTGAATATATCCATTCGTCGTTCGTATCGAGTATTGTGGAAAGCCAGTCATTGCTTGCCACAGTATCGGGAACGTACATTCCCGTACCGATAATTCTTATTCCTCGCATTTTTCTCTCCGATTGCTGTTGATTTTATTATAAAAATGTTATATAATAGTAGATGTGAAAATGTGCGGGTCCGCCCGTACATACATATTAATATTATAACAGTACAGCCCGTTTTTGTCAATATCGCACAAAGAAAAAAATGAAATTTCGGATAAACTGTATGACAAAAAGAAAGGATTTTTACTATGGCAACTGCACTTTTATTCTCCGGACAAGGTTCCCAGTACAGCGGAATGGGCAGGAAATTATATGACGAGAACCCCTCCGCCTATGATGAGATATTCTCTGTCGGCTCGGAGATCCTCGGATTCGATGTGAAGAAAACAATGTTTGAGGGTACAGCCGAGGAGCTCGCTGTCACAAGCATTTCCCAGCCCGCTATCTTCACGATGTCGCTTATGTGCGCAAAGAAGTATGCGCTTGACGGAAAGGAGTTCGCGGCCGTCGCGGGTCATTCTCTCGGTGAATACGCGGCTCTTGTTACAGCAGGAGCTGTCGATCTTACCACAGGATTCACGCTTATAAAGCACCGCGCTGCCTGCATGGACAAGGCGGCGAAGAAGAACGGCGGAAAAATGGCTGCAATAATAGGGCTTCCGTCCGATGTTATAGAGACCGTGTGTGCCGAGGTGAACGGCGGCGGAGATTACGTTGTTCCCGTAAACTACAACACCTCGGTCCAGACTGTCATCGCGGGCAGCGAAGCCGGCGTCGCAAAGGCAGCGGAACTGCTGAAAGCAAAAGGCGCGAAACGCGCCGTTCCGCTGGCGGTGGCGGCGGCTTTCCACAGCGAATACATGAAGGAAGCCGGGCTCGAATTCAAGGAGCTCATCAAGGACATCGACATAGCAAAGCCGCAGAAAGCTTTCTATTCCAACGTTACCGGCGCGCGGCTCGACGACTTCTCCGGCATACACGACCTGCTCTCCCGCCATATCTATTCCCCGGTGCGCTTCACATCGGAGCTCGCAGCGATGCAGGCGGACGGCATAGACAGCTTCGTTGAGTGCGGTCCCGGCAAAGCTCTCACCGGTATGGTGAAGAAGACGCTCGACGACGTTTCCGCGGAAGCTGTAGATGCTTGATTCTCCGCCTGCGCGGACGAGAGAGGGGTGCCGCCCCTCTCTCGGACTCTTGCCCCGCTTCTTTCGGAACGCCGAAAGAAGCAAAGGCGAATGTAAAACAACACAACTATATGATGATCTTTTGAAAGGACAAAATATGAAAAAGTACGCACTTATCGGGCATCCGCTCGGACACTCGCTTTCACCCCATATCCACTCCCGGCTGATGACGCTTGCCGGCATCGACGGCAGCTACGAGCTGCTCGACATACCGCCCGAGAAGCTTGCCGACAGCTTTTCCGAGCTTTCACACCTCGACGGCTTCAACGCCACGATCCCTCACAAGGTAGGCATAATCCCCTACTGCTCCCGTCTCGACGGCTCCGCGGAACGCTTCGGCTCGGTGAACTGCGTCAGGAACGGGGAGGAAAAAGTCGGCTATAACACAGATGTGTTCGGCTTTACCCGTTCGATAGATATGCTTGGAGCAAGTCTCGATTCAAAAGTGCTGGTGATAGGCTGCGGCGGCGTCGGAAGAATGATAGCCGCCGAGGCCGCATACAGCGGCGGTGACGTTACCGTGGCAGTGCTGAAAGATTTCGCAGCCGACGCTGAAAAGACGATCGCCGCAGTAAAGGAAAGAATGCCGTCAGCAAAGACAAAGATTACAGTAATAGGCGGCGAGACCCTTTCCGCAGAGGACTTCGGCGCGGATATGCCGGAGTTCGGACTGCTGATAAACGCGTCTCCCGTGGGAATGTTCCCCAAAACGGAGAAGATGCCCTGTACCGAAGATGTTGTCCGTAAAGCAGGACACGTTTTCGACGTTGTGTATAACCCGAACAAAACCCTGCTCTCAAAGACAGCCGAAAAGTTCGGAATACCCGCAATGACCGGTATGGCTATGCTGGTGCTCCAGGCTGCCGCGGCACAGGAGATATGGAACGGCGCGAAATTCGACGAAAAAGATCTGAAAAAGCTGATATCCGATATGGAGGCTCTTGTATGAAGATATACCTCTGCGGATTCATGGGCTGCGGCAAGTCCCGCATAGGCCGCGAGTTTGCTAAAAGATCGGGAATGACATTCGCCGATCTCGACAGATACATCGTCGAGCACGAGGGAATGAAGATACCGGAGATATTTGAAAAGTACGGCGAACCCCATTTCCGCACACTTGAAGCAAAATATATATCCGAAATGCCGGAAGGAAGCGTAGTTGCGCTGGGCGGCGGCGCGATAATAAACGAAAATACCGCGAAAACGGCGAAAGAGACCGGTAAAGTCGTATTTCTCGACGCCGATTTTGAGGTATGCTACGGACGCATAAAGAATGACAGCAACCGGCCGCTTGCATACAACAACCCGAAAGAAAAGGTGAAGGAGCTGTACGACACGCGTAAACCGATATACGCCGAGCGTGCGGATATCGTCATAAAGGCTGACGGCACTCCGGCACAGATAATTGAGAAGATAAGGAAAGCACTATGATAATTTGCAACGCAAGGATCTTTACCGCGTCCGACGAGAACGGCATTATAGAATGCGGTTTTATTGAGACTTCCGGCGGTGTTATCACAGCTGTCGGAAGCATGGACGAGTTCTCCGGCTCCCTCGATTCGGGAGATGTGATCGACGCGTCCGGGCTTACCGTTTACCCCGCATTCGTAGATGCTCACTGCCATATCGGTATATGCGAGAACGGGCTTGGATTCGAGGGCGACGACGTAAACGAGACCACCGACCCGTCAACTCCCCACCTCCGCGCGATTGACGCGATAAATGCAGCCGATCTCTGCTTCACAGAAGCCGCAAGAGCCGGCATCGGCACAGTAGTCACCGGCGTCGGGAGCGCCAACCCCATAGGCGGAAGCTTTATTGCGCTCAAGACCTACGGCAGCTCACGCATAGACAAGCTGATAGTAAAAGACCCGGTATCTATCAAGTTTGCACTGGGCGAGAATCCGAAGCACGTTTACAATGACAGGGACGAGACTCCGGTAACGAGAATGGCGACTGCGGCGATAATACGGGAACAGCTCTGGAAAGCCCGCCGCTATATGGAGGACATGGAGGAATACGAGCGCACGAAAGGCACTGACGACGAGTCCTCCCGCCCCGATCTTGATATGAAATGCGAAGCGCTGATACCGCTCCTTAAACGCAGGATAAAGGCGCATTTTCACTGTCACCGTCAGGACGATATATTCACGGCGATACGCATAGCAAAGGAATTCGCCATTGACTATGTGCTTATCCACGCAACGGACGGGCATCTCATAGCGGACGAGCTTGCGGACGAACGGACACAGTGCATTATCGGTCCTCTTTTGTCGGACAGGTGCAAGCCGGAGCTTGTGAACCAGAGCATAGCGAATGCGGCGAAACTTCACAAAAAGGGCGTTGAGATAGCGATATGCAGCGATCACCCGGAAACGCCGATACAGTATCTGCCGGTAACAGCGGGAATAGCTGTACGCGGGGGACTGAGCCGGGAGGAAGCGATACGCGCGATAACGATAAATCCGGCACGCTTCTGCGACATAGATGACCGCGTCGGAAGTATAGAGCCCGGCAAGGACGCTGATATCACTGCATTCCGCGGCGAGATATTTGACATTACGGAGAAACCGGAATTTGTTATACTCGGCGGAAAGTTCGTGGACTGACTTATTTATCAAAAATATCCGAATCTATCATTTGTTTTTCACAATCAGAGGATAAACTGATAATACAGAATGAAGGCATTCTATAAGGTGAGATCAGATGAAGAAATTATTGATTGTATCTGAACTGTGTTCGCTGCTTGCATTTTCGGGCTGCGGTACGGCGCCGATAGCAGAGGTATATGCCGTTCCTGTTGACCCATATCACCCGGTAAACGAGGAAGACGTGCGTATCGGCGAATGCACGATCAGCATAGGCGACGAAGTCAGCATAAACGGTCAGGGCGCATGGTTCGGCAAAGACGATGATATATTGATATCAAAGGGCGGGACATATACGATCTCGGGAAATTACACAGGCGGCTGCATAACGGTTGACACGGACGACATAGTGAAGCTTGTTTTCTCGAACGCGGCGATCAGCAATGACAGCGGCTACGCAGTAGTTTCCAACGCGGATAAGCTCATACTGTGTTCTGACGGCGAGAGCAGTCTTACCGGCAGCGGCGGCGATTACGGCAACGCGGTATTCTCCTCCGGCTCGGTCATTATATCCGGAGCAGGCAGCCTCAATATAGACGGCGGCATCTTCTCTTGCGGCGACATACGTTTCGGCAGAAACGTGAGCACACTCTGTGAGATCCTCGAACTCGACAGCGGCGAGATGATCCCCGGCACGCTTACGATCAATTGAGAGAGGCTTTGAGAGAGTTTGGAGAGAGTTTGGAGAGAGTTTGGAGATAGTTTAAGAGACTTTGAGAGATTTTGAGAGATTTTAAGAAGGGGCTCTGCCCCTGTGACCCCGCCAACCCCCTTTAAAAAAGGGTGCTGGACACCCTAAATTAATTCGCCGCACAAGTGATTATTTATTTCACATCTTGCACAGGCGGCGACTCATTGACCGCTGTGCAGTAATTTTCATAGCTTCGATTCTACTATTCTGCATTCATCAATGGGGAGACAGATTCCAGAGTTTAGGTCAAAAAAACTGCTGAAAACTTTCGTTTTCAGCAGTCTTTATTTATTTCATAAGGTCTTTCTTGTTTTCTGAATGGAGTCTTTGCCACCCCCACTGCATTTCAGCCCGCGCTCGCCCATAGCTGTACGCTCTGAAATACTGCATTTGTTTAGGGGGTCAAGCCACCTTTTCCAAAGGGGGCTTGCGGGGTCCGGGGCGGCGCCCCGTCTCAAAGTCTCTTTCAAAGTCTCAAACCTCTCTCCCGGCTCATCTCACTGCCAGCCGGTTTCGGTAGCGTAGCTATAGACGATGCCGTCGGAAGTGGGAGTTATGCCCTTAGCGACAAAAAGCTCGGAAGTGGTGACGAACTCGAAGCCGTTCTCAAGCATCACGGGGATCGACTGACGCACAGCCTCCACCGTCTTTTCGTTTCCGGCTGCGTCATGCATCAGGATAATACAGCCTTCCGGGCATTTCTCCGTAAGAAAACGCACACGCTTCTCAACACTCACCTTGTCGTCCCAGTCGTTGCAGCCTATCCCGCTTATAAACGGCAGATCAATGCACTCGAACATCGTCTCGTTCACCGCGATATACGGCGGACGGAAGAACTTCGGATATTCGCCCACATTGTCGTATATAAGCTGTGCCGTGCGCTCCATCTCGTCCTTTATGTCCTCCGCCGACATCTCATTCATATAGCTGTGCGTGAAGCTGTGGCTGTTTATCTCACAGCCGAGCGAATGCGCTCTCTGCATGGCTTCCGCACTGTCCTCATTTATGTTCTGCCCTATGACAAAGAACGATGCCTTTATCCCGTACTCCTCAAGTATGTCAAGTATCTCGTTCGTGACGCCGGTGTTGGGACCGTCATCAAATGTAAGCGCTATTACCTTTTTGCCTGCAAGCTCCTCCGCTGTTCTCACGGGATTTTCCCCCTTTGCATATTTCGCTGAAGCTTCGGTTTCCGGTGCTTCTGTGGATTCGGGTGTGGTGGCTGCTGTCGTGATCGCGGTATCCGCAGATGTTTCGGCAGCCGGTGCCGAGGTCTGTGATGTACTGCCGCCGGACGCGCAGCCCGACAGTATGAGCGCCGCAGCTGCTAACGCAGCCGCGGCTTTTCTGAATGATATAAACATTTATTCCGTACCGTACTTGTTGAATTCGTTGACAAGCCTTTCTTTGAGTGATGAGTAGTATAACGGGAAAAGCGCGTCCGCACAGCCGAGCAGGAACATATTCCTGTTGTTTATCGCCGCGACATCGTGACCGTAGGTGTATATCCAGCTCCTCAGCCATTCCGTGTCATACGGCGGTTCCGGCTTCTTCGTCTTTGCAAGCCACGAAGAAGATTTGAAGCTCTCAACAACTATCCCGTCCGGATTAAGGAACCCGTATTCCTCAAGAATGTCGTAGGTCTGTTTGAGCTGTGTTTCGCGTATGTAGCTTTCGGGAGCATCCCTCCTTATAAACGGCAGTCTCACCGCAAAGCTGTACCGGATTATCTCCAGCACCTCCCGGAACTTCGGCTCGCCAAGCTCGCCGAGCCTTTCCTCGTCAAGCATAAGTCCCATATTCCGGAAGCACTCGGGATTGGTAATATCCACAAGTCCGACTCTGAACAGATCCTTGACGTTTATGTTGTAAAAATCGTTCTCCGCTATAAGATAGCAATACTGGAGCGCCGCAAAAAGCGATTCCGCCGCATTGTCGATAATGTCGGCAAACTTAAGCGCTATATCATCGTCCAACCGGACTCACTTCCTCTCATCAGATTCACGCGCCGATACCGTAAGCAAGCTTCTCGTAATCCGGCACAGGCATAGGTCTTGCAAAGAAGAATCCCTGCGCCATATTACAGCCGAGCTTTGTGAGAAGCGTTGCCTGTTCCTTGGTCTCGATACCCTCGCATATAGTGTGTATGCTGAGCGATGCCGCAAGAGAAACAACACAGCCTATGATAAGGCTCGCATTCTCGTGCTCGTCTGCGTCCTCGGTGAGGAACGAACGGTCGATCTTGAGCACATCTACCGGCAGGTCTTTCAGCATATTCAGCGACGAATATCCTGTTCCGAAGTCGTCTATCGAAACGTGGAATCCGTAGCTCTTGATCTCCTTGAATATCTCGAAGAGCTTTGCCGCATTCTCATACGCGGCGCTCTCGGTTATCTCGATCTCGATGCAGTCCGTCCTGACACCGTATTTGTCGCATATCGACGCAAGATCCGCAACGAAGTGGGGCTTGTTGAGATGCACACGGGACATATTGACGGAGATGCATTTCGGGGTGAAGCCCATGGAAGCGTATTTCTTCTGGAGCTTGCAGACTTCCTCGAACATATAGTAGTCGATGCGGGTTACGAAGCCGTTCTTCTCAAAAACAGGGATAAAGTCGCCGGGCGGTATGAGCTTTCCTTCGTGGAGCCAGCGCACAAGCGCTTCCGCTCCTACCACCTCGTTCTTCGCGTCAAGGGAGAACTTGGGCTGGAGATAAACGATAAACTCGCCGAGAGCGAGGGAATCTTCCATTATATCCTCGATGCGCTTCTCGCGTCTTATCTTTTCGAGCATAGAGTTGTCAAAGAACGCGTAACCGCTCTGCTTGTTGTCCTTGAGGGAATCTCTTGCCATATCCGCTCTGTCCGCCGCAACGCGGGATTTGAGATGCGGATCGTCAATGATGTATATGCCGATGGAAAGCTCCAGCTTTATCCCGCTTATCTGGTATTCCATATCGGACATGATACGTTTTGCAAGATCGACGAGCTCTTTTTTGTCGGAGAAGTCGGCGAATATGTAGAACAGGTCTCCGGCGCTTCTCGCAAAGAAATCGGTCTTGCCGATATTGCGCTTTATAACGTCGGACATCTTTCTGATGACATCGTTTCCGCCCTCGTAGCCGAAGAGGTCATTTACCGCCTTGAATCCGTCAACATCGAGGGAGATAAGGGCATGCTTGGTGGCGGTATCCTTCATTGCCACGGCGAAATGCTCACGGAACTTTGCGATAGTATCGTGACCCGTAAGGCTGTCGGTGTACATTACCCGGAGTCCGTCCGTAACTGCACCTTCGATCTCCGCCTTGACACCGGACACCTTTACCGTTGCGAAGATCGCTACGGCGAGCATGATCAGCGCCATAATGATTATCAGCATCACTGTAAAGCTTATCATCGGCGCGAAAGAAGCGTATGCTGTAGCGTCGGGAACTATTGCCGCGATCGTCCAGTCGCTGTCCGACATATCCGAGAATGCCGCGATATATTTTCCGCCGTTGATCTCTATATGCTTTACCGTTCCGCCCGCAAAGCTGTTAAGCGTGAAGCTGATATCCTTTGACACTGCCTCATCGCCTATCATTGAGATGAGGTTGCTGTTGAGACTTATTCCCGCGGCGTTGCCTTCGGAAGTGTAAACAACATCTCCCTCAGGGTCAAATACAAAGAAACAGGAGTTATCGCCCGAAACGCCGACAAGCTTTACGTCGGAAAAGGTGAAGGGAGGCGTATCACCCGTGAGAGTGCCGATTATCGCGCCTCTCTGACCTCTTACCGGCACGGTGTACATATCGGCGGGAGAGTTGTCGAAGTCGCAGTTCACGTTTGCGTAATGAGTTGTCTTTCCCGCAAGTCCTTCTTTGATGAACGCGCGGTGGGAGGTGTTCTCGGATTCTCCGAAGCTGCTTATCGTGATGCCGTCCGGCTGAGTGAATCCGACATGGCGGAAGCCTGATGCCGCGGCTATATCAGCGCATGCTTTCTCTATGCTTTGGCTGTCCGCAAGGTTTGTGCCTGTGAACCTGTTCGAGAATCCTCTGAGGGACTCGATCCTGCCGGTGAAATACGACTGAACGTTTACCGACGTAGCGGAAAGGGAGCTGCTGACGGCGCTTTCAGCCTGTTCCGTGAGCTGAGCGGAAACTGTGGGTATGTATATCGCCATAAGTATCACAAGCGAAATAACAACGAAGATAATAAGACAGACGAAGAACAGCTCTGTGTTTTTAAGAGTGTTTCTTATACTTTTAAGTTTCTGTTCCATTACGGCGCCCTCCTTTCTCACGTTTTTGTAATTTTACACAGATTTTACACTCGCAGTAAACCAAAGGCACTGCGCGAGATCCGACGCACAGTGCCGTAATGCTTTTAGTGCAGAAGCTCAACTATTTTTTCGGAGAGCTCCTCAAACGGCTGCTTGAACCAGTCACCCTTGACATGCTTTATCATGATCGTATCGTCCTCCGCGATGCCAAGCTTTTCCATATTGATAGAAAAATCGGTGATAAGGAAGAACTTCCAGCTGTAAACGTCGCGCTGGTGAGCTATCATCTCTCTGAGGCGCTCATAGGTGCAGTTCCTGCTCGCGTTGTCTCTGCCGAATACCATTATCGTCAGGATTATCTTCGACGGTCTGTCTTCTTCGGGAGTATTTGCAAGGCGTATGCCTATATCGTCCATGAGCTTTGACGTCTTATCGAGCATAGAGCAGGCACCGGTCGTATTTTTGCCCATACCGAGCTTCGGGAACTTGATCTTCTCGATAGGCGTATCGACGATCTTTATTTCCTCACCGTCGTTGAACGAGATTGCGGAGACTCTTATCTCCTTTCCGGTCTTTTTTACCGCGGCTGCAAAATTCTTCAGCGCTTTTGAAGCTTCCTCTCCGTGACCGGGCTCTACGAGTGCGTAGTCAAACGAGAAAAGCAGCTGTTTCAGATTATCTTTCATATTCATTTCCTCCGGTTTTTTGTATGTAAACAGAAAAGTTAGTTCAACTGCTTTTATTATACCACCTGTTTTTAAAAAAATCAATAGTTTTCCAATAAAATAAGCGGCATTTTTTGTAATAATAACGAAAATATATATACTGCAAGTAAAAAAGTCCCCGCGTGGGTCACACGCGGGGCGAAAAAATAAAGGAGATAAGTTATGAAAAAAATGAAACGATGCAATTAAGAAAAACAGAAGTAAAACAACTTCATTCAACAATCATATTATACCACTGAAGAGCGTTCTTTGCAATAGTAAATATGTATAAACTTTCGCCGCGGTTTTTGTTGATATCAGCACAGCCCGCGGCGGTTTGCGGTTACATTTTTGTGCATTATCCCTCATACTCGCTGAACTTCGGAGCATTTGCGATAACATCTGCCTCAAGGTTGGAGGGAAGCTGCTCGTAGCGTGCAAATTCCATAGTGAACCAGCCCATGCCCTTTGTCATCTGACGGATAACTGTTGCAAGATCGCCCGTTTCAGCCATAGGAAGCTCCGCATCTACCTCGGTCATTCCCTCGCCTACGGGGTTCATGCCGAGAACAGCGCCTCTGCGCTTGTTTACGATACCCATGATATCGCCGGTGTTCTCGTCCGGGACTGTGAACTTCATAAGCTCGATCGGTTCGAGAAGGCAGGGAGAAGCCTGTGTCAGACCGTTCTTGTACGCGATATGAGCTGCCATCTTGAACGCCTGCTCGGAGCTGTCAACAGGGTGATACGATCCGTCGAACAGTGTAGCTTTCAGACGTACAACGGGATATCCTGCGAGAACGCCGTGAACGATGCTCTCCTGGAGACCCTTTTCAACAGCAGGGAAGAAGTTCTTCGGAACGCTTCCGCCGAATACGCGCTCTTCAAAGATGAGCTGATCTTCGTCGTGGGGCTCGAATTCGATCTTAACATGACCGTACTGACCGTGGCCGCCGGACTGCTTCTTGTGCTTTCCTTCAACGGAGACTTTCTTGCGGATAGCCTCTCTGTACGCGATGATCGGATCGCTGAGGATAACGTCAACGCCGAACTTGTTCTTGAGCTTCTGTACAGCGGAATCTATATGCTGTTCACCGAGACCGCCGAGGATACGCTGATGCGTCTCGTGGTTGTGGATATAGCTTAATGTTCTGTCTTCTTCGAGGAGTCTGCGGATAGCATTGCTTATCTTGCCTTCGTCATTCTTGTCCTTTGCGGAAACAGCCTTGAAGTAGCAGGGAACAGGGAATTCGATCGGAGCGAGTGAGATAACGTTCGACGAATCGCAGAGAGTATCGCTCGTGTTGGCATTGAGCTTTGTAAGAGCGACGATATCGCCGGCATAAGCCTCGATCATCTCTTCCTGCTTCTTTCCGCGGAGTGCGAGCATCTTGCCGAACTTCTCGGGCTCCCCCGTTGTCGCATTGACCATATCGACCTTTGCGGTAAGAACGCCGGCAACGATCTTAACGAAGCTGAGCTTGCCCACGAACGGATCGGCGAGGGTCTTGAACACGAATGCGGCAAGAGGCATCTCCTCGTTGTAGTCGATGATCTCGTCCTTTCTCTCATCGGGCGACGGGAGCATATATATCATAGTGTCGAGCACCTTGTCGATGCTCTCAAGCTTTTCGGCGGAGCAGCATACGACAGGCGTGATGTTGCCCTGGTCAACGCCGTCATGGAGACCCTTTGTGATCTCGGCTTCGGTGAAATCCTCGCCCTCGTTCTCAAAGAATCTCATCATAAGCTCTTCGTCAGTCTCGGCGATAGCTTCCGCCATAGCGGCGCGCAGACCCTTGATACGGTTCTCGGAAGCGGGCATTTCAACTTCCTCGGGCTTGCCGTTGGTATATTTGTACGCCTTCATCTCGAACAGGTTGATGTAGCTCTCTACCTTGCCGGGCTTGTCGAAAGGAACGATAACCGGGCATACGGAGGAACCGAAGTTTGCCTTGAGATCTTCGAGAACGCGGTAGAAGCTGGAGTTATCCTCATCGAGCTTTGTAACCACGAACATGGTAGCCTTGCCGTGCTTCTTTGCTTCTCTGTAAGCCTTAATAGTGCCTACCTGTACGCCGTCCTTTGCGGGAACTGTGATAACGACAGTCTCGGCCGCTCTTATACCCTCATACATACCGCCGATGAAGTCGAACTGACCGGGAGTATCGACGATATTTATCTTAACGTCCTTCCACTCTGCGTAAGCGAGTGACGTATTCAGCGAAACCTTTCTCTTTATCTCATCGGGGTCATAGTCGCTCACGGTATTTCCGTCAGCTATCTTTCCCTGTCTGTCGATACCGCCGCTTACATAAAGCAGTGCCTCGGTAAGGGAAGTCTTGCCGCTTGCGCCGTGACCAGCAAGTGCGATATTACGGATATTCTTGCATTTATAGGTTTTCATTATGTAACCCCCTGAAAAGTAATGAATAGTGAATAGCGAATAATGAACAATTGAGGCGCGCCCCCGGCGCGTATCGGAAACAGATATCACATTTTCATAATTCAAGCTACCGAAATTTATTATACACTATTTTTTCAAAAAAATCTATAGTTTTTTTGTGAATAAACAAGTATTGGCGTAGAAATACAAAGTCAAATTTTGTGCAGTTTTACCAATCTCCGGCTTCATTATGCGTTTTCGCGCACGAAAACAGACAAACTAAAAGTGCGCAGCAGGAAGCCGCGCACCATACAATATCCCTGTCCGGTCATCATTCATCTTCGTCTTCGGCATATTCGAGAATGTCTCCCGGCTGACAGTGAAGCACCCTGCAAATAGCGTTAAGTGTTGAAAAACGCACCGCACTCACTTTTCCTGTCTTAAGTTTGGAAAGATTGACATTTGCAACGCCAACTTTATCCGAAAGCTCGTTGAGAGACATCTTCCGGTCAGCCATCACCCTGTCAAGCCGTAAAATAATCGCCATAACGCACCGTCCTTACAGAGTCTCGTCCGATTCCTGCTGGAGCTTACAGCCGTACTCAAAGATAAGGGCAAACGCTTGTAATATCATTCCGATCACCAGTATAACAATGTTTACTGTCTGCACTATAAAGAAATCGGGGAGCGCCGCCGAATAGAAGAAAAGCATATAGACGATGAAGAGAACCATGCCAGCCAGACTGCCGAACGTCAGAACTCCCGCAGCACCCTTCATTTTGTCCGCAATATCGTATCTGAACGGCGTATCGGACTCCTTGAGCCGCTTGAAAAGCAGTCTCATGAAGTTGCACAAAAGGAAGAAAACAAGCGCATAGTACGCTATGAACAAAGTGCTCCACATACCGTCTTTTCCTTCGATAAGCTGTCCGATAACCGCTACGAAGAGGATCACGGACAGAATGCCGAACACTATATTTCCGCCGAGCACGTATCCGTAAATATTCCTGCATATCGCTCTGTATCTCTGTTCAGAAATAACTTCCTGTTTTACTGTATTTTTCATAACGATCCCTTTCCATTATGTGCCAATAATAATCTGTAAGCTTACCGTGACTATAATATACCACACTTTTTGATGTTTGTCAATAGATTTTTAACGTAAAACATTAATTTTTTAATTTTTATATTATATTAGGTCTCAAGAATACGGGAATATGTATAAAATTGTTGACTATTTCTATAAATAATGGTATAATATATTGATTATTCATAATCAGAATACGGAGGTATAAAACAATGATAGTAACAAAGGACACCCTTATCGGCGAGATCTTACAGGAAAACGCGGAAGCCGCAGCACCCTACTTCTTTGAGATAGGCATGCACTGCCTCGGCTGCCCGGCTTCTATCGGCGAGACTATCGAGGAAGCCTGCCTCGTGCATGACGCAGACCCCAACGCTCTCATCGAGAAGCTCAACGCTGCACTCGCTTAAGTGATAAAGCTTGACGAAAGGCTCGCCGCGGCAGCATCATTCGTGCGGCTCGACAGGCGCATCTGCGATGTAGGCACCGATCATGCGCTGCTGCCATGCTATCTTTGCGAGCAGGGCGCAATGGACGTTATCGCCTCGGACGTGAACGAGAACCCGCTTGAAGCCGCACGCGCGAATATCGAAAAGTACGGCTTCGCGGACAGGATACGGCTCATACGCTCGGACGGGCTTGCGGAGATACCGCCATGCGATGATGTGATAATCGCCGGCATGGGCGGAGAGCTTATCGCGCGGATAATCGGCGGCTGCACGTTCGTAACGCCGGACACCCGCTTTATCCTCCAGCCCATGACGAGAGCGGAGCATCTGCGGCGCTTTCTGTACTCGGCGGGATTTGAGATAGCCGAGGAAAAAGGCGCATTCAGCGCCGGCAAGGCTTACACGGTGATACTCGCGGCATACACCGGCGAAAAACGCGCCATAACCGATGATTTCGCGTATTTCGGCAAGTGCGGTGACCCGCGGTACATAAACAAGGTAAACGGACAGCTCGGAAAGCTCGGCAGGAGTGACCCCTCTCTGCTGAAGCTGATAAGAAAGGAACAGACATGACAGTAGGAGAAGTTTACGACTACATAAACACTTACGCACCGTTCAGACTCCAGGACGATTTCGACAATTCCGGACTGCTCGTCGGCAGCCGTGACACCGAGGTGTATCGTCTTGCGGTATGTCTTGACATAACCAACGATATTGTTGAGGAATGCGAACGCGTGGGAGCGCAGCTCATAGTCTCGCACCACCCGGTGATCTTCCACAAGCTCGCGCGCATCGACGAGCACAGCCCGGTTTACAAGCTGATTAAATCCGACATTGCCGCTATCTGTGCGCATACCAACCTTGATATGGTGCGCGGAGGTATAAGCGATCTTATGTATGATATGATAGGATTCGGAGACCCGAAGAATGCTCCGGTGCTCCACCTTATCCACCCGGACAAGAACATAGGCTACGGCAGGATAGCTTATCTTGATTTTGAGATAAGCGCGGACGGTCTCGCGGAGAAGGCGAAGGCTGCATTCGGCTGCCAGAGCATAAAGTACAGTGACGGCGGACGAAGCATAAAGAGCGTTGCATTAAGCTCCGGCGCCGGGAATGACGAGGTGTATAACTGCATCAAGATGGGCATTGACGCGATAATCACCGGTGATGTAAAGCACCACGCTTTCATAGATGCACGCAATGCGGGAGTTACTGTCATCGACGCAGGTCACTACGCTACCGAGAATATAATAGTGGGTGAGCTTATAAGAAAGCTCTCCGCCCATTTCCCGGACGCAGATATATTTGAACCCGCCTCAAACGCAGAACTCTGCAAATACATCTGAGACTTTTAAGACTTTTTAAGACTTTTTGAGACCGGGCGCTGCCCGGACCCGCCAGCCCCCTTTAAAAAGGGGGCTGGACACCCTAAACTTAATGACCGTAAAACGGAACTTTAAAAGTCTGTGGACAGAACGGACAGGAAGATATAAAAGGCGGTGAGATTTTGTCACTTGACGGAGCGTTCCTGCGCTGTGCGGTGCGGGAGATGCTTGATAAGAAACTCATAGGCGCAAGGGTTGACAAGATACATCAGCCTTCACGCGATGAGATAATAATAACGGTGCGCACATTCGGCGGCGCGGAAAAGATACTGCTCTCCGCGGAAAGCTCGTCGGCAAGAGTATGTCTCACACAGACAGCTCCCGAAAATCCGCAGCAGCCGCCTATGTTCTGTATGCTCATGCGCAAGGCGCTGGGCGGAGGAAGGCTCACCGGTATTTCCCAGGACGGGCTTGAACGCATAATCAACTTTGATTTTGAATGTACCAACGAGATCGGCGATATCTGCGAGAACCGCGTTGCCGCCGAGATAATGGGAAAGTACAGCAATATAATACTGCTCACCAAAAAGGAAGGCGTGTGGCGCGTAATCGACAGTATAAAGCGCGTGACAGACGACATCTCGTCCGTGCGAAGAATACTGCCGAATATAATCTACGAACTCCCGCCGAGAGAAGAACGTCTCTGCCTTGCGGACGAGAATTTCGACTGCGGAAAGATAGGCGAATATCTCGCCCATTTCGGAGAACAGCGCATAGCAAAAGCGCTGATGTCCGTCTTTGAGGGCATCTCCCCGATATTCGCACGGGAATGTGCTTACCGCGCGGCAAGGGATACCGAAGCAAGAGTGAGTGAACTTAACGAAGACAGGCTTGAAAAGCTTGCGTTCTTCTTAAAGAAGAGCGCCGGGTATATCAATGATTACAACGGCTGCACGATGGTCTGTGAAAAGAGCGGTAAGCCGAAAGATTTCTGCTTCGTGCCGGTGGAACAGTACGGTGCGGAGATGACGGAGACGCATTTCGACAGCCCTTCGGAGCTTATAGACCGCTTCTTCGGAGAACGTGCCACAGCCGACCGAGTGAAGCAGCGCTCCGGTGACCTGCTGAAAACCATAATGACGATCTACGAGAGGATCTCCCGCAAGATCGAGGTGCAGAAGCAGGAACTGCGGGACTGCGCGGACAAGGAAAGATACCGCCTTATGGGAGATATCCTGAGCGCAAACCTGTGGCGCGCCGAAAAGGGAATGTCCGAGCTTACCGCCGATGATTACGTCAACGGCGGCGAGATCACGATAAAGCTGGACGTAAGGCTTACGCCGCCGCAGAACGCCCAGAAGTTCTACTCGGAGTACAAGAAGCTGGACACGGCAGAGAAGATGCTCACAAAGTTCATCTCGCAGAACGAGAAGGAGCTTGAATATATCGACAGCGTTTTCGACGCGGCTTCACGGGTCGGCAGCGGTGCCGGCAGCGAGGCGGCGATATTCGAGATAAAGCAGGAGCTTATCAGTTCGGGCTATATCCGCTCGGCAAAGACCGAACGGAGTGCAAAAGCCCCGAAAGCCGCGCCCCCGCTGAAATTCCGGTCTTCCGACGGCTTCGAGATACTTGTGGGACGCAACAACCTCCAGAATGACAAGCTTACGCTCAAGACCGCACTTCCCAATGATATGTGGCTTCATACGCAGAATATCCCCGGCTCCCACGTCATTATCCGTGCGGACGGACAGGACATTCCCGACAGCACCATAGTCGAAGCGGCACAGCTTGCGGCGACCTGTTCAAAGGGCAGGAACGGTACGAAGATTCCGGTGGACTACACCCTCGCGCGCTATGTTAAGAAACCGAACGGCGCGAAGCCCGGAATGGTCATCTTTGTAAATAATAAAACCATACTCGTTGATCCGAGTGAGGAGCTGTCGGAAAGGCTTTCAGTCAAATGACAGCGATCAAATATATTATATTTAAGAAATACTATTAATTATCCGTGTAACGGCATTACGGTCAAGCGGTACGCTTGCGCGGGTCGAGGCTGCGTAAGCCTCGTGCCGTCTGCAAAGACAGCGCGTCAGCGCTTTGCCGTCTGCACCAAGAAAGGACACAGCAAATGAAGAAAGAACTCGCAAAAACCTACTCCCCGAAGGACTTCGAGGAGCGCATCTACAAGAACTGGGAGGAGAAGGGCTACTTCCACGCGGAGCGTGATCCCGAAAAGAAACCCTACACTATCGTTATCCCGCCTCCGAACGTTACCGGACAGCTCCACATGGGTCACGCCCTTGACGAGACTCTGCAGGACATACTTATCCGCACAAAGCGCATGCAGGGCTATTCGGCGCTGTGGCTCCCCGGAACCGACCATGCTTCCATTGCTACCGAGGCAAAGGTCGTGGCGAAGATGAAATCCGAGGGTCTCACAAAGGACGACGTGGGACGCGACGGATTCCTCGAACGTGCGTGGGACTGGACACACGAGTACGGCGGTAAGATTCAGAATCAGCTCAAGAAGCTGGGTTCGTCCTGCGACTGGGAGCGCGAGCGCTTCACACTTGACGAGGGCTGTTCCGAAGCGGTCCAGAAGGTATTCATCGACTACTACAAGAAGGGACTCATCTATCACGGCGAGCGTATCATCAACTGGTGTCCGAACTGCAAGACCTCTATCTCGGATATCGAGTGCGAGTATGAGGAGCAGGAGGGTCACTTCTGGCACATAAACTACCCGCTTACCGACGGGAGCGGATTCGTTCAGATCGCAACCACCCGTCCCGAAACACTTCTCGGTGATACCGCAGTTGCCGTTCACCCGGACGATGAGCGTTACAAAAACATCGTCGGCAAGACCGTAAAGCTCCCGCTCACCGACAGAGAGATACCTGTCATTGCTGACGAGTACGTTGAAATGGATTTCGGTACCGGCGTAGTAAAGATCACGCCTGCCCACGACCCCAACGACTACGAGGTAGGTCTGCGCCACAGCCTCCCGATCATCAACATAATGAACGATGACGCCACAATAAACAAGGAGTACGGCGGAAAGTACGCCGGAATGGACAGATACGAGGCGAGAAAGGCTATGGTAGCCGATCTCGAAGCACAGGGACTTCTCGTTAAGGTTGAGAAGCATGTCCACAACGTAGGTACCTGCCAGCGCTGCCACACCGTAGTTGAACCCCGCTGCTCGAAGCAGTGGTTCGTAAAAATGGCACCTCTTGCAAAGCCGGCTATCGACGTTGTAAAGAGCGGCGAGCTGAAGTATGTTCCGAAGCACTTCGAGAACAGCTATCTGCGCTGGATGGAAAATATCCGCGACTGGTGCATCTCCCGCCAGCTCTGGTGGGGTCACCGCATACCCGCTTACTACTGCACGAATGAGGACTGCAAGCACGAAGTTATCAGCGAAACGCCCGTAAACGTATGCCCGAAGTGCGGCAAGCCCATGAAGCAGGACGAGGACACTCTTGATACATGGTTCAGCTCGGCACTCTGGCCGTTCTCCACACTCGGCTGGCCGAACGAAACCGAGGATTTCAAGTATTTCTACCCCACAAACACACTCGTTACCGGATACGACATAATCTCGTTCTGGGTATCGAGAATGATATTCTCCGCGCTGGAGCACACCGGTCAGAAGCCCTTCGAGCACGTTCTTATCCACGGACTTGTGCGCGACGAGCTTGGACGGAAGATGTCGAAGTCTCTGGGCAACGGCGTTGACCCGCTGGAGATAATAGACCAGTACGGTGCTGACGCGCTGAGATTTGCGCTTGTAACGGGCAACAGCCCCGGAAACGATATGCGCTGGACAGTTGCAAAGGTAACTTCGGCGCGCAACTTCGCAAACAAGCTGTGGAACGCTTCCCGCTACATTCTGATGAATCTTCCCGAGGACATGGAGAAGGCGGAGCTGCCCGCAGAGCTTCCTATCGAGGACAAGTGGGTACTTTCCCGCTGCAACAGGCTGGTAAAGGAAGTTACGGACAACATCGAAAGCTTTGAGCTTGGTATCGCGCTCGGAAAGCTCTACGACTTTATCTGGGACACCTACTGCGACTGGTATATCGAGCTTACGAAACCGCGTATCGCACAGGGCGGCGAGACTGCAAGAGCCGCACAGAATGTGCTTGTTTATGTTATGCGCGATATACTGAAACTTCTGCACCCGTTCATGCCGTTCATAACCGAAGAGATCTGGCAGTCCATGCCGGTTGCCGGTGAAGCGGAAAGCATCATGGTAGCGGAGTGGAGCAAGTACGATGAGAAGCTGGATTTTGCACCAGAAGAAGCTGATTTCACGAAGATAATTGATGCGGTCAAGGCAGTCCGCGCAAAGAGGACTGAGCTCAACGTTCCGCCGTCAAAGAAGGTGACAATGCACATCGAGACAGCCGAAAAGGCGCTGTTTGAGTCGTGTGCGGTATTCTTTGAGAAGCTTGCAGGCGCATCTAACGTTGAGATCACCGAAAAGGCAGCCGACACAACTGACATGGCAGCTGCCGTAACCTCCGCAGCCCGCATCTTCATGCCTCTCGGCGAACTTGTTGATACCGAGAAGGAGCTTGCAAGGCTTGAAAAGGAGAAGAAAGCGGTTGAGAAGGATCTCGCATTCCTGAACGGAAAGCTGAACAACGAGGGCTTCCTCGCAAAAGCTCCCGCGCAGCAGATAGAGAACGAGCGCGCAAAGCTCGCCAAAGCGCAGGAGAAAATGGCAAAGATAGAGGAATCTATCGCAGCACTCAGAAAGCTGTAAGAGGGTCGCGCACAGCGCTTGAGAGGGTCGCGCACAGCGCTCGAGATTGGGGGAAACCTTTCGTGAACGAAAGGTTCTCCCCCAAACCCCCTTCCAAAGAACTTTAATCGCTTCGCAGTTTATATGATAGTATTCTGCAAAGAATAGAAATGCAGTAATACTAAATAAGCATCTATCCGTAGACAAAATCAAGTAATTTCGTCACGATTCAGATGTGCGCGCTCCTAAATTGTGCATTGTGCATTTGTCTATATTTCGATAGAAATATAGTATAAATCAAAATGAGAAGAATGCTTTAAGAAGATAATCGAAGCATCGTGCAAAATCAAGCCGTGGAACGCTTTCCGCGGCTATTATTTTTGCGTTTCCGATCACCTCGTCGCCTATGGTCATGGTCACATAGCCAAGCACCTGCCCCTTTTCAACCGGCGCTTCAACCGCGGAAGTCCGACTGTAGTGATACTTTATCAGCGCTCCGCTGCCCTTTTCAAGGATAAGCTCCTGCACACCCGCAAATCTCGTGTCACACCCGCTTTTTATCCCGCGTTCAACCGGCACTTCCAGCAGCTCGGATACGTCCGGGCGCGGGATCACCCGTTCGTAATTGTCGAACCCGAGATCCAGCAGACTTCTGACCGCATCGAACCTGTCGCTGTCGCTTTCACAGCCGAGCACCACCGCCGTAAGCTCCATATTCCCGCGCTTTGCAGTTCCGCAGAAACAACAGCCGGCTCCGTCTGTCGTACCGGTTTTAAGCCCGGTAATACCGCTGTATGAGGTGATAAGCTTGTTGGTGTTGAGCAGCTGAGTCTCGCGGGGAGTTCCGGTGCGCACGCTGTCAAGCCGGGTGAGCAGGAAATCGTCGTAAAAGCTGTACTTCCGGAGTTCCGCAGCCATTACCGCCACATCTCTGGCGCTGCTGTAATGGTTGTCGTCATCATAGCCGACGCAGTTTGCAAAGTGAGTATTCGTCATACCAAGTTCCTCAGCCTTTTCGTTCATTATGGAAACAAACTTATCCTCGCTCCCGGCAATATGCTCTGCAAGCATTACGCAGGCATCGTTTGCGGAGGCGATGACAATGGACTTTGCAAGATCACCCACCGACATTTCCTCGCCGGTTTCCAGCCAAATCACCGAACCGTCCATACTGTTTGCATGAGCGGAGCAGACGGCGGTATCGGAAAAGCTGAGTTTTCCCGCATCTATCTCTTCCGCCGCGATAAGAAGCGTCATGATCTTTGTGACGGACGCGACAGGCAGGCGGGTATTTTCGTTCAGTCCGCACAGCGCCTTGCCTGTCGAGCTTTCGACGAGAACGGCAGCTTTCGCTGTTTTTATGTCGGCTTGAACGGTCTTTTCGCCTGCGGCGTAGGCTGTAACAGGCATAAGAATTGCCGTGAACGCAGAGGTAAGAACTGCAATAAGTTTTCTTAAATACAAAAGGAACACTCCCCCGGAACTTTGTGCAAGCTTCTGCTTGTCTGTTAATTATATGTATAAATAACGGTATAAATGTGCAGAATATTAGCGACATAATGCGGGACGGGGGTGCGGCATGCGCGGAGACAGCTTTGCGGCGGAGCTTATCAGGAGCTTCACGGTTTTTCTTGCGGGCGGCTTCATTTACGGGCTTATCGAGGTAGCGTACCGCGGACACACTCACCCGTCGATGTTTGTTCTCGGCGGGCTGTGTTTTTTGTGGATAGGCGGGTTTGACAGCTTCTTCCGCCGCATACCTCCGCTCTGGTTCCAGGTTCTTCTCGGCGGGCTGTTCATAACGGCAGCGGAGCTTACCTGCGGTATTATATTCAATTTGTGGCTGGGACTTCGGGTCTGGGATTACAGCAAGCTCCCGTTCAACTTTCTCGGTCAGATCTGCCCCATGTTCTTTTTTACATGGGTAGCTATCTCCTTGCCCGCAATCTTTGCCGAAAATGTCCTCCGCGCCGCGTTTCGCAGAGATGTTTGAGAGGAGTGGAGAAACTTTTTGAGACTTTTTAAGAGTTTTAGAGACTTTCAAGATTTTTCAGACGGGGCGCTGCCCCGGATCCCGCCAACCCCCTTTAAAAAAGGGTGCTGGACACCCTAAATAAATGCAGTATTTCATAGCGCACAGCTATGGATGAATGCCGACTGAAACGCAGTGGGGTTGGCGAAGACTCCGTTCAGATAATAACAAAGAAAACAGCTTGCAAAGATAGTCACTGCAAGCTGTTTTTGTATTCAGATGAATATAACTAACCGAGGTGGCGCACTTGTCAATAGAAGAATGTCGCTGCGCATCAGTTTAGGGGGTCAATCCACCTTTTTTAAAGGGGGATTGCGGGGGCTTGGGGGCAGAGCCCCCTCTCTCAACTCTCTCAAAATCTCTCAAAATCTCTCCCAATCTCTCAAGATCTCTTCTCAGCGGCTTTGGCGCTCTTGATGATCTTCTGGCGTGAGAACTCCTCGCGCTCCTTTTCTTCGAGCGCTTCGGAGATGAACTTGACCTGCTCCTTATACTTTGGGATAAGTATATTCTTGAGCGCATTGGCACGCTTCTGCGACTTGCGGATAGCCACCGAGAGACGATAAACGCTGTTCTCTATCTCAGCGAGCATGATGCCGGTCTGCTTCGCTTTGAGGAAGTTCACATAAGCCTTGTCATAGCTCGAGTCCGTATCCGCGAGGCTGTAGCAGAGTTTCGGCGCGGGATCGCCGCCCGAAAGCTGTGGAAGCTCAATTCCCATAACGCTCCGGTACGATATCTCAACAGTCCGGTCTATCGGCATTCCCGCCGACTTCTCAAGTATAACTCCGTCGATGACGTTCGCGTTCTGCAATGCCGCGTAAGCTTCGGCAAATGTGTTTTCAAGACTGTCGCTCAGCGCTTTTGCCTTGTCCGTGAGCATTACCATTTCCCGGATAAGGATATTGCGCTTTCTGTCCATAAGCTCATAGCCGAGCTGTGCCTGATGCAGGGAGTGTCTGGCATTTATCAGATTTCCCTTTGTAGCAAATACCTGCTGTGCCATAAGCTGTTCCTTCCTAAGATATTTTTGTCTGTTTTTTCATCGTATAGACCGGGGTCGTGAGAGAATCCCGATTTTTCGTATTTTATCCGGCGATGTTTTCTCTGTAATGTTCCTCGATGAGCTTCGCGTTCATTCGGTCAAGCTCCGATTTCGGCAGCAGCGACAGAAGATCCCACGCGAGTTCGAGTGTCTCTTCCATGCTGCGGTTCTCGTTTGCACCCTGCTTTAAGAAGCGCTGTTCAAACTCCGTTCCGAATACCATATACTTCTTGTCTGTCGGAGAAAGCTCGTCCTCACCTATAACGGAAGCCAGAGAACGCGCGTCCTGTACCTTGGCGTAAGCAGCGAAAAGCTGGTTTGCCACATCGCTGTGGTCAGCGCGGGTATAGCCCTCACCTATGCCGTCCTTCATAAGACGCGACAGCGACAGCAGCACCGACAGACCGGGGTAGACTCCCTCGCTGTCGAGCGTTCTGTCGAAAACGATCTGCCCCTCCGTGATGTACGCCGTAAGGTCGGGAATTGGGTGTGTTATATCGTCGTTCGGCATAGTCAGTATCGGTATCTGCGTTACCGAGCCGGTCGAGCCTTCTATTACTCCCGCACGCTCATACATCGAAGCAAGATCGGAGTAAAGGTATCCCGGATAGCCCTTTCTGCCGGGTATCTCGCCCTTTGACGACGAGAACTCGCGCAGAGCCTCGGCATAAGACGTGATATCCGTCATAACGACAAGTATATGCATATTCTTCTCGAACGCGAGATATTCTGCGGTCGTCAGTGCGCATTTCGGGGTGAGGATACGCTCGATTATCGGGTCATTAGACAGGTTGATGAACATAACGACTCTGCCGCTCGCGCCTGCCTGTTCAAATTCGCGGCGGAAGTAGTCGGCAACGTCGTTCTGCACGCCCATTGCCGCGAATACAACAGCGAAATCCTGTCCGTTCTCCTCGGCGATACGAGCCTGTTTTACTATCTGCACCGCGAGCTTGTTGTGGGAAAGACCGGAACCTGAGAATATGGGCAGCTTCTGTCCGCGGATAAGCGTCATAAGGCAGTCTATCGAGCTGATACCCGTGTGTATGTAGTTGCGCGGGTAGCTTCTCGCCACGGGGTTCAGCGCGCGTCCGTTGATATCTCCGAACTTCTCGGCAAAAACGTCGCCAAGACCGTCCGCGGGTTTTCCGGCACCGTTGAACACACGCCCGAGCATTTCCGTGCTGAGCGGTATTTCCAGAGGCTTTCCTGTGAACACAGTGCGGGTGTTGTCGAGGGAAAGCCCGGATGTGCCTTCAAATACCTGAAGTATGACTTTGTCGCCCTCCATCTGTACTACACGTCCGAGTCGTCTTGTGCCGTCCTCAAGGTGCAGCTCCGCGATCTCCTCATAAGCGACTCCGCTCACGCCCTCCAGTGCGACGAGAGGACCGTTTACATCTGCCAGACCGGCATATTGTATATTCATATAAGCACGTCCTCTCTTTATTCTTTCAGTGCGCCGATCGTTTCGTCGATCTCGCGGCTGTAATCGTCAAACATTTCCGGCTTGTCGTTCGGAATGTCGTATTTCATCTTCATCAGCTTGTCAAAAAGTCCCGTGCCGATTATGTCGGATACCGCCGCACCGCGTTTCAGCGCGTCCGTTGAAGCGTGATAAAGGCGCAGTATGACGCGCATCATAAGCAGCTGCTTGCTCATGGGGACGTATGTGTCGTCCTTGTGGAATGCGTTCTGCTGCAGGAAGCCGACTCTTACTACCTTTGCCGTCTCAAGCACTATCTTCTGATCGTCGGGCAGTACGTCCGAGCCGATCAGTTTTACTATTTCCATGAGCTTGCTTTCCTCAAGCAGGATATTGCATATCTCCTGACGCACATCGAGGAAATCCTCGCCCACATTCTTTTCATAGAACTCCGCGAATTCGGGGATATATTCTGAATAGCTCGTGAGCCAGTTTATGGCGGGATAGTGACGCGCGTATGCGAGCGGCTTGTCAAGCGCCATGAAACAGCGCACGAAGCGCTTTGTGTTCTGTGTTACGGGCTCGGAGAAATCCGAACCTGCGGGCGATACCGCGCCTATTATCGTGACGCTTCCGCGGTTTCCGGAAAGCGTGTTGCAGTTTCCGGCGCGCTCGTAGAATTCCGCAAGACGTGAAGGCAGGTACGCCGGGTAACCTTCCTCAGCGGGCATCTCTTCAAGTCGTCCGGATATCTCACGCAGAGCCTCCGCCCAGCGCGATGTCGAGTCTGCCATTATAGCGATGTCATATCCCATATCGCGGTAGTACTCCGCAATGGTTATGCCGGTGTAGATAGAAGCCTCACGCGCCGCAACGGGCATATTTGAGGTGTTTGCGATAAGCACCGTTCTGTCGGTGAGGTGATTTCCGCTTTTCGGGTCGATAAGCTCCGAGAATTCCTCAAGCACCTGCGTCATTTCGTTTCCGCGCTCTCCGCAGCCTATGTACACGATGATGTCGGCGTCACACCACTTTGCAATCTGGTGCTGTGTCATGGTCTTGCCAGTACCGAAGCCGCCGGGTATAGCGGCAGTACCGCCCTTTGCGACCGGTACTATCGAATCGAGGATACGCTGGCCGGTGATAAGCGGGGTATTTATGGTTATGCGGTTCGCAACGGGACGCGGCGTTCTGATCGGCCATTTCTGGCACAGGGTAAGAACGATCTCTTCACCGTCGGCATCGACTTTGAGTATAGTATCATTGACTTTATACGAGCCGTCGGGAGCAGCGTATGTGACAGTACACTTCTTTATCGTCGGCGGCACCATGGCTCTGTTTATGATAAGCGGCGACTCGCGGCACTCGGCATATATCTGTCCCGCGGAAAGCTCGTCGCCGGTCTTTGCAAGGACCTTGACATCAAAACTGCGTTCGGGGTCAATGGTGGGGATATCGCTGCCCTCGGTGACATAAACGCCGTCCGTCTTCTTCATATCGGAAAGGGGACGGGCGATACCGTCGAAGATCGCGGAGATTATTCCCGGTCCGAGAGTTACGCTCATGGGGGAGCCGGTACCCTCGACCTCCTCGCCTATTTTAAGACCCGCGGTATTCTCATAGACCTGTATGGTGGTGAATTTGTCGTTTACACCGATAACTTCACCGATAAGGTGTTTTCTGCCGACATAGACCATCTCGCGCATAGCGAAATCCTTGGTCTCACGCAGCTTGATAACGGGTCCGTTTATCGCATAAATGGTATTGTTCATTCCGTGGATTCCTTTCAGAGCTGCATTTCCGACCTTGCGGCGAAAGCTCCGCGCTCGCTCTCGAACGCGGTATCGAGCGTAAGGTCAATGTATATGCCCTTTTCGGGGTATTTGAAGATAAGCCCGCCGAGAACGATGTTCCTGTCGGTTTCGACCTTTACGCCGTACGGTCCGGCAAGCTTACCGACTGCATCGAGATCGGCTTTGCGGCAATAGACCGTAGCCGACGCGTCAAGCTTTTCCCGGCTGTCCGCAGCTTTGACGCATTTTTCCAGATGAGCGGCATAATCGCCGGAAGCGGTGAAATCACCGATCTCTTTCCTTATCTCACCGAAAAGCCCGTCCACAAGCTCGTTCCTGTGCAGCAGGACTTTCCTGTCGGCGGCGTATTTCTTCTCGGAAACGCGCTTTCTCTCGGTGCTCCGGTATTTCGACACCCGGGCATTAAGAGCACTGCCGTGTTCCTTTTCGCTCCGCTCATTTTCCTCATTTATCATAGCCTCGGCACGCTTTTCCGCATCGGCGAGGATATTCTTCGCGTCCGCTTCCGCGGCTGCTTTGATCCGCTTTTCAAGCTGACCGAGCTTTGTAACTAAATCTGCCATTACGCAGTTCTCCTTTCGGGCGTGGGTGCCGGATCACATCTTGATACCGACAGCGTCGCTGACGTATCTGCTCAGCGTCTCGGAGATGTGTGAATCGCCGTGTCTGTCCGGGATCTCGACGATAAGCGGCTTTCTGAGGGTGAGCTTCAGCTCGGCTATCTCCGCTCTGCACAGCTCCACCAGCTTCTTCGTGACGAACACAGCCGCGATATCGTCCTGCGACACCGCCTGTTTCAGCGCGTCCATGACCTCGTCGTGCTTATGCACGACAACGCCCTCAACTCCGGCAATACGCATACCCATCTGGGTATCAACGTTATCGCTTATAAGATAGCATCTCATAGGGTCTGCCCTTAACCGTTGAGTATGAGTATGGAAACGAGAAGTCCGTAGATAGCGACACCTTCGCCCAGTGCAACGAAGATAAGTGCCTTGGAGAAGTTCTTCTCGTCCTCGCTGATAGCTCCGATAGCCGCGGAAGCAGCATTTGCGACCGCTATACCGGTACCTATGGTAGCAAGTCCGGTAGGAAGCGCGGCGGCAAGGTACTTGAGTCCGTCGCCGACAGTTGCTCCCGCTGCCTGTGCTGCCGCAGCCGGATCACCCTCCGCAGCCGCGATTATAGGCATGAGCACGGTCATAAGGATCATAGTTCCCATAAACAGACCGCCGTTGAGCAGTATCGCACGCCTGCGGCTGAACTCCTTGCCCGTGTGAGCCTTATGTATCGCATATACCAGCGGTACGATTATCATTGCCAGTGCAAAAAGCGGTAATAAATATAATAACATTGTCTTTTCCTCCAAAATGAATGTGATATAAAGACCGCGGACGGTCAGATTCATGCCTTTATGTTTGCCGAAACGCTTTTGAACGGTATCCCGCCGCTCTTGAAATAACGGCTGAACAGCTCGTAGAACTCGAGACGGAGTACCTGTATCCCGACGATGAAGCCTTCAAATCCGGTAACGAAGATGTTTCCGACTATCAGCACTATTATGCTTCCGACGCCGTCGAACATTCCCGCTATGATGCTGAATACCAGCATCAGTCCCGCGTGGCTCAGTATAAATCCGCCGATACGCAGATATGACATCGTGTTTGTAACGTAGGTAAGGCAGGTCTCGAAGAGATCTATAACACCCTCGATTATGAACATTCCCACCGACTTCTTTTCCGGTGCGGAAGCCCCGCTCTCGTTCATCGCCGCAAGCTTTGCCTTAAGACCTGTGTTGACGTTGCCGCCGTTGGCAGTCCTTGTCCCCTGCTTGAGTCCGTGAGTCTCCATAAGGTGCAGCAGCGGTTCCTTGAAGAATATCAGCGCCAGCGGAAGCGCTATCAGAAATACCACATAAACAGGGCTCATTATCTCAATTCCGAGCGCCATGCTGCAGCCGAAACCGGCGATAAGAGAAGCGTACAGGACAAATCCGCAGATACCGCTTGCGCCGAAGATGCCGGACTCGAGATCCCTCATCTTAAGGCTCACTATGATGTTTATTATCATCGTCAGCAGTATCAGCACGATCCCCACGATAAGCGCCATTATCAGGAACAGCGTGGAAGCCTGGAATACGTCCTCCGGCGGCTCCTTATAGAACAGCGAGTAGATCGGCGGGAACCGGAATACCGCGAAGTCTTTCAGCAGCTCTTCGTTTCCGAACACCGAGCCGTACACGAATCCGAATACCGTGCTTGAGAAGCCGATACGCGTGATTATCGGGGCAAGTCCGGCTTTCGTAAACTTCGTGAGCAGCAGACCGAGCAGCATTATGCAGATACCCTGTCCTACATCTCCGAACATCATTCCGTACAGCAGCATATAGGTTATCGCCACTATCGGAGTCGGGTCTATGCCGTTGGCGGCAGGGAGCCCGTACATCTTCACGAACATCTCGAAAGGACGGAACAGCCGGTTGTTTTTCAGTATCACAGGTGCCGACGTGTCGTCCGGAGTCGTCTCGCGGTAGGTGACAGTCACATCTCCCACATCAGCCATAAGCTCCGAGAAGCGCTTCTTTTCACGGCTCGGGATATAGCCGGAGAACTGGAACTTGTTGTCGAACGCGGTAACGTTTGTTCTCAGCTCATAGCTGCTGTTGATGACCTTCAGCTTCGCATAGACTTTCGAGAGCTTCACGCCCACGCTGTCGGCGATCTTTTTAAGCTCGTCCTCTATCGCGTTCATTCGTTCGAGATCGCTGTCCATCTCTTCCAGCAGCTTGTTCGCCGCCTGATCGGAATTGCCTTTGAGGTAATCCGGAAGTTCCGTGCGCTCGAATCCGAGGCTGTTGAAGAGGTAGTCGGTGCTGTTTTTCTCGTCTGTCGGCGTTATGTAAAGGCACCATGTGAAGTTCTCCTTTTTTTCAAAGGGGTAAAAGAAGAACATTCTGTCATCATAGAATGAAAGCTTTCTTATGCTTCCGTTGGGGATCCGCCCGAACCGCGCCTTGACATACCTGCATGACAGCAGCTCCGAGATATCCGCGTCAAGTCCCTGGAAGCGCAGAAGATTGTGATAGATCGCGCTCTTTGACCGGAGCTCCGAGCTAAGCCGGAGCTTTTCGTCAACCAGATCCTTCTGCATATTGTCAACAGAGTCAAGGTAGTCCTTGAAGTCGGTGCTGGTGTTGTATTCGATATCGTCATGCTGCACCGTGTCGTCAAGCGCCACACCGACGGATTCCGCGATCGCTTTCGTGCGCTTTATCATGCGCTCGTAAACGCCCTTGTCCTTCATGATCTTCGCGGTGAAGTCGGTGCCGGAGGTGTCGGGAGGCGGGTTTATGTGGAAAGCCCCGCTCTCGCAGCACTTCGCAAGGGTCTTGCTGATCTTGCGGAGACTGCCCTCTATATACACAAGCGTCACTTTTTCAATTGCCATTGTTCGCCGTGTCCTTTCTTATATTATCAGATACTTTTCTGTCTCTTCCGGCGGGAGCCCGTATCTGAGCCCCTCTATTATCCTGCACAGGTTCACGCTCTCCGCCCGGAGCAGCATCATAAGCGAGTACAGCGACTCGGTCTCGCCCGTGCTTACCGCAAGCCGGTGGCGGAAATAGCGGTAATCCGCGATGTTCACGCCCACTTCCGGTATCGCAAGATCCTCCGGTGCGGCAGCCCGTACCTTTACAAACAGCTCTTTGAGCGCCGATACCGGATCCGGCATCTTCATCGCGTCCTGTATGTCCTTTACGCGGAGCCGTCTGTGATAGGGTATCAGCAATTCCGAGATGCCGGCGCTGTCCGCGGAGAATGCCTTCTTCATGCGATAGCACATCAGCAGGTTGTCCGCGTCCGTTTTATGCAGGATAAACTCCTTCAGAAGCTCACGGGTCCTGCCCTTTTCGGTCTTGTCCGTCTGCTCAAACGCCCACTTTATGTAGCAGACGTTTATCATCGTCACTATGCGGTTTATGTCCGGCGAAGGATCGTTAAGCAGCGGATCAAGAGGTCTGCTGTACATCGTTCCCTTTATAGCTGCCGCAATGTCCGGCAGCTTCTTCGCCGCCGCAAGTCTCAGCGGATCGAAGCAAAGATGCTCGCTCATATACTCCGGGAAAGAGCGCAGATAGCCCTCCTGCGTACCGGAGATGACCGCAATAACGGCTTTTGAGAGCTGTTCGCATTCCGCCTGCTTCACATGGAAGCTCATTATGCCCTTTTTATCGCCGGAGGCGTACCTGCACAGGCGCAGGTAGTTGTCGAACACGTTCTGGTTTATGAGCTGTTCCGCCTGTTCTCTGTGTATCGTCATCTCCGCGGTATCTGCAAAGATCGCTTCATACAGCGGTTTCGTCTTTAAATAAGCAACTGCCGCGGAGATCGAGCCTTTGTGCAGAAGGCTGATATAGTCGTCCTTTGTGAGAAATTTTCCGTAAACGGCACGCGCCTTTGCGGTAACTGCATTGTTCGCCAAGCTCTTCCGCACCTCCTGTCAATTAAGATATCGCATCTGCTCAGTCAAGAGAGAGAATGCGGTCTTTGATCTCTTTCTTCCACGCGTCTTTGCCTGCCGCCATTTTCTCGTCGAGAATGCGGCATTTCTCATCTGCCTTCTTCTCGGCATCGGATATATCCTTGTCGGAAGCCGCTTTTATCCCGGACATAAGGGATTCCAGCTGTCCGGCAAGCTTTTCGGCATTCTCCGCGGCTGTCTGTTCTTTCTTTTTACGCGCGTCGGCAAGTATGGCTTCCGCTTTCTGCGAAGCTTCTTCTGCTGCCGCTCTCGCCTTCTTGTCCATTTCGATTATAGTGGCTACGGAATTGTCCATGCTTGTTGCCTCCCGTTTATTTTACATACAATTTACAAACGTATATACCTATTAATAATATTACATTTCGCAGAAAAAGTCAACGTAAAAAAGTGCCTAAAATCCGCAGTTTAATTGTTGCATTTTTACCTTATCACGCAGTTTTACGGCATTTTCCGGGGTTTAAAGCGGCGGCGATAAAAAACAGAGCCGGCTGTCCGGATTTTTTCGGGAAAACTATTGACAAACGGGGAGAAATGTGCTAAAATAAATTCTTGTAAACCCGTTATGGAGAAGTCGCGTAGCTGGTCGAGCGCGCACGATTGGAAATCGTGTAACCGTCAAAAGCGGTTCGAGGGTTCGAATCCCTCCTTCTCCGCCAAAAAATCTCCCGACATCGTCGGGAGATTTTTTTACTATTCATTATTCATTATTCATTATTCACTATTCATTCATTAATCGCTGTTTATTGTTCAATTCCCGCCGAACCACATGATTAGTTCGGCGGGTTTGTGCCATTGTAAGCTGTGGTACGGTCGACCGGGGAATCCGCAGAGGCTCACCCCTGCGCCGTAAGTCCGAAGCTTACGGAGAGGGCGCTGTCAACGCGGTGCATATCGGTGCTGTCAAGCTCGCCCATACGCTCTTTGAGCCGCTTTTTATCTAATGTACGAACCTGTTCGAGAAGCACGACCGAGTCCTTTGCGAGCCCGCAGTTCACTGCGTCAAGCGAGATATGTGTCGGGAGCTTCGCCTTCTCGCGCTGGCTTGTTATGGCGGCTGCTATAACAGTGGGACTGTGCTTGTTTCCGATGTCGTTCTGCACGATAAGCACAGGGCGCACACCGCCCTGTTCCGAGCCGACGACAGGACTCAGATCGGCGTAATATATCTCTCCTCGTTTGATCGTCATATTTATTACCGTCCTTTCAGATGTTATCTTCTGTCTATATTTTTAACATCGAAGCGGTATTTATGCAGAACCGCCCTATATATTTTATTTCACGGACATGAGTTTGGTGACCCGCGGGCGAATGCTGTCCGCGTGCATTTTTTTCTTGACTTTTTTGCAGAATTATGTATAATTAAAGGTGGTGATGTTATGAGAAAAAAGCTGATCGGCACTATCGCATTTCTTTCTGCTTTGACAATGTTTGCCTGCTCATGCGGAGAAAATACTCCCGCGCAGACAGCTGCGGCTCCCACAGCGGCAGAAACGGAGCAGACCGGGCAGAGCGTTGTTTCCGAAACACAGACCGAAACGGTGACGGAAACAACTCCCGAAACGTCAGCAGTTATCAATGAAAACCTTACTCCCGAAGAGATGATAATACAGCGTTCGCTTCTTTCCATGGGCAGCGATGAGCGCTTCGCAAAGGTACTCAGCAAAGCCGAAAACGGCGAAGAGATAACCGTTGCGTACATAGGCGGTTCTATCACGGAAGGCTACACCGTGCAGCCGGAAGAATGCTGGGCGTACCTCACTCATCAGTGGCTCTGCGAACAATACCCCGACGCAAAGATAAACTACGTCAATGCGGGACTGAGCGGGACCCCGTCCACACTCGGACTTATCCGCTCCGACAGAGATGTAATAGCTCCCTGCGGTGACCCGGATATCGTGTTCATCGAATTTGCAGTGAACGACGACAACAGCGCGGTAACAAAGGAAGCTTACGAGAGCCTTGTCCGCAAGATGCTATCACTTGAAAGCGAACCCGCAGTAGCACTGCTGTTTATGCGCACTGACACCGGATACAGCTGTCAGGACTGGCAGAAAGAAGTCGGATATCTGTATCACCTCCCGATGATAAGCGTGAACGATGCGCTTACAGCCGGGATAGACGCAGGAACGATGACATGGGCGGACTACTCGAATGACGGCGCTCACCCGAATCCCGAGGGCTGCAAGCTCGTAGCGGAAATGGTGGAGTATATGTTTGAAGCGTTCCGAGGAAACGGAGATAGTTTGCCCGACGTTGACCCGAAAGATGTCACCCCGATTTACGGCAGCGAGTATGTGAATATGCACATGCTCGACAGCGCATCGCTCACACCCGTATCAATCGGCGAATACGAGAACACCGCACCGCTGACTGCATTCCCGAACGCGTGGACGCGCAAAACAGGCGATAACGAGGGCATCTCGTTCGATATGGAGTTCGACGATCTGTTTATCGTGTACCACTGCAACAAGAACAAACATTTCGGCACTGCGGAGGTTTACGTTGACGGAGAGAAGCAGTGCGATGTAAACAGCTTCGCGGAGGACGGCTGGAGCAATCCGGTACCGCAGCTCGTTATGCGTGGTGACGGCGTGCAGAAGCATACTGTCGAGATAAAGCTCGAAGGCGACGGCGAAAAGACGTATTTCGGCATACTTGCGTTCGGGTACACAAATGAGGAACTTGCACCGTAAGGTGTCAAATAAAAAACGGAGGATACATAAAATGGCAGATAACAAGGCAAAAGCCGCAGCAGAAAAGGGAAAGGGATTCTTTAAGGAATTCAAGGAGTTTGCTCTTAAGGGCAACGTAATGGATATGGCAGTCGGCGTACTGATAGGCGGCGCATTCTCAGGGATCGTGACCGCTCTCACAAGCGACTTCATCAATCCGCTCATCGCTTCGATAGGCGGCGCAGAGATCGCGGGCATGATAAAGCTCCCGTGGGTAAACTACGATGGTCTCACACCCGAAGAGGCAGCTGCACTCTCCCTCAACTACGGTAACTTCATCACAACCGTGATCAACTTCCTTATCATGGCTCTCATCATCTTCCTGCTGATGAAGTCTATCAATAAGCTCATGTCCATCGGCAAGAAGAAGGAAGAAGAAGCCGCAGCAGCCGAGCCTGCTCCCGAGCCCGAGCCTTCTAAGGAAGAGGTTCTCCTCACCGAGATCCGTGACCTCCTCGCCGCTCAGAATAAGAAAGAGTCTTAAGAGACTTTTAAGAGTGTTCAGATTTTTCAGATTTTTCAGACGGGGCGCTGCCCCGAACCCCGCCAGCCCCCTTTAAAAAAGGGGGCTGGACACCCTAAACTGATGCGTAACGACATTCTTCTATCGACAAGTGCGCCACCTCGGTTAGTTATATTCATCTGAATACAAAAACAGCTTGCAGAAAATATCTCTGTAAGCTGTTTTCTTGTTATTTACTGAACGGAGTCTTTACCAACCCCACTGCATTTCAGTCGGTAGCCGCCCATAGCTGTGCGCTCTGAAATACTGCATTTATTTAGGGTGTCCAGCACCCTTTTTTAAAGGGGGTTGGCGGGGTCGCAGGGGCGGAGCCCCCGTCTGAAAAATCTTGAAAATCTCAAAAATCTCTCAACTCTCTCAAAAACTCTCTCTTACTCTTCTGTTTCTTCTTCTCCCTCGGGCTCGTCATCTTCCGGAAGCTCATCTTCGGTGTCTTCCTCCGGCTCGTCCGTGTCGATAAGGTCTTCCTCGGCAGGCTTCTCGATCTCCTCGGTCTTTTCATTCTCGTCATGCTCGGTTCTGGTGAACGAAACCACAGAGTTGCCCTCGGTAAGCTTCATCACGCGCACGCCGTTTGCAGGACGGTTGAGAAGATTGATATCGTTGGCGCGTATCCTTATTATAACGCCGTCGGAGCTGATAAGGATAACGTCATCGTCCGCACCGAGAGCGCGTATTCCGCAGACATGACCCTTCTCATCGCTTACCTTGTAGTTCGTGATGCCGATTCCGCCGCGGCTCTTTACGGGGTAGTTGTACTCCGGCTCGCCCTTATCGTTGACGCGGCGTTCGCCGTCCTTCGTGAGCTTGAACAGCGCCGTGCGTCGTCCGTAGCCCTTGTCCGTGACTGTCAGTATCGTCATATCCTCGTTGTAGATCTTTGTTGCACCCACAACATAGTCGTCACCGCGCAGCCTTATTGCACGGACACCGGCAGCCGTTCTTCCCATAAGCCTTACCGTATGCTCCATAAAGCACAGCGCCCGTCCGTTATGCGTTGCGATAAGCACGCCGGAATCGCCCTCGGTGATATATGCAGCCGCTATCTCGTCGTCCTCGGCAAGATTTATCGCACGCAGACCTTTCTTGCGCACATTTTTGAACTGCGACAGCGGGGTTCGCTTGATGCGTCCCTGCTTGGTGATGCAGATAAAGACCTTGTTTTCGGCAAAATCCGAAGTCTTGATTATGGCGGCAACCTTTTCGTTCTCCTCAAGCTGAATGAGGTTGACAACATTGGTCCCGCGGCTCTGACGCGAACCCTCCGGCACCTCGAAGCACTTCAGCTTCATCATATTTCCCTTGTTCGTAACGAACAGCAGATTGTCGTGGGAGGACGAAATAAACACATTCTCGGTGAAGTCCTCGTCGCGCTGTTTTATGCCGGAAACGCCCTTTCCGCCGCGGCGCTGGAGATTATATACTTCCATGGGCTGACGCTTCATATAGCCGAGGTTGGTGTATGTCAGAACGCATTCCTCAACAGGTATCAGGTCTTCGATGTCAACTTCACCGCTTACCTGCTCAATAGAAGTGCGGCGCTCGTCACCGTACTTCTTCTTTATCGCGTCAAGCTCCTCGCGGATAACGGCATAAACCTTCGCCTTGTCGGAGAGGATCTCCATATATCCGCCGATCTTGCTCATAATGTCGGAAAGCTCTTCCTCGATCTTCTCTTTTTCAAGTCCTGTGAGCTGTGCAAGACGCATCTGCACGATAGCGTCCGCCTGTGCTTCGGAAAGACCGATCTCATGCTCGAACACGATGCTCTTATACTTGTCGTCCATTGCACGGGTAAGAAGCTGGCTGAGATCAGCTTCCTTAAAGCGCTCCATGAGACGCTCCTTGCCCTCCGGAACGCTCTTGCTTGAACGCAGGATCGCTATAACTTCGTCGATGTTGTCGATCGCGAGCATAAAGCCCTGCAGGAGATGTGCGCGGTTTCTTGCACGTTCAAGATCGAAGCGTGTACGGCGCTCTATTACCTCGGTCTGGAAATCGAGGTAGTGCATAAGCATATCCTTGAGCGGCAGCACCTTCGGTTCACCGTTCACAAGAGCCAGCATTATAACGCCGACTGTATCCTGCAGCTGGGTGTATGTGTAGAGCTTGTTGAGCACGACATTTGCATTCGCGTCGCGCTTCAGCTCCATTACTATCTTCATTCCGTTTCTGTCGGACTCGTCACGCAGCGTAGCGATGCCGTCAATACGCTTGTCGCGCATGAGTTCGCCGATAGATTCAAGAAGTCTGGTCTTGTTGACCATATAGGGTATCTCGGTAACGACAATGCGGGTATGTGTCTTTTCCTCGACGATCTCCGCACGGCCGCGCAGGGTTATCTTGCCGCGTCCGGTATAGTAAGCGGAGCGTATGCCGGAATAGCCCATAATGATACCGCCGGTAGGGAAGTCCGGTCCCTTGATGCAGCTCATGATGCTCTCGGGTCCGGCGTCGGGGTTGTCGATAAGCAGATCGATAGCGTCTATGACCTCACAGAGGTTGTGGGGCGGGATATTTGTAGCCATACCTACCGCGATACCGATACTTCCGTTTACGAGCAGGTTAGGGAAGCGGGACGGAAGAACGACAGGCTCTTTGAGCTTGTCATCGTAGTTGGTGCCGAAATCGACCGTATCCTTGTTGATATCGGCAAGCATCTCATTCGCTATCTTCGCAAGTCTTGCCTCGGTATAACGGTATGCGGCAGGCGGGTCTCCGTCAACGGAGCCGAAGTTTCCGTGACCGTCCACCATAGGATAGCGAAGCGAGAAATCCTGCGCAAGACGCACCATAGCGTCATATACGGAAGCATCGCCGTGGGGGTGGTATTTACCGAGAACTTCTCCGACAGTGTAAGCACACTTGCGGTACGGCTTGTCGGAGGTGTTGCCGGCATCATTCATGGTGTAGATTATGCGCCTGTGTACGGGCTTCAGACCGTCCCTGACATCAGGCAGCGCACGGGATACTATTACCGACATGGAGTAGTCAAGGAATGCAGTGCGCACTTCCTTTTCAATGTCTATCTCCATGAGCTTCTCATTCGGGTGGATCGATTCGACGTAATTATGTTCCATTCTTGTTTGTGTCCTTTTATATTAGTCCTTTTTCTTCAAAATAAGCCTTGAAAGCAAGCATTTCGTCCGTTCCGAGACAGCGCTTCGGAACTGCATGTATAAACGACCTGTTGACAAATATGAGTATGAGGTCTTTTACATCTGACATTACTATCTCTGTCTCCGCGAGACGGTACACGGTTTTTTCGACCTGTGTCTCGTCCTTTACGAGATCGGGGTTTTCAGCGATCTCCTTTGCAGCTTCGCTGCCCTCCTCAACGGGGAACACGCCCCGCGAGTTTATCTCGACGATCTCGGTCTCCTTGTCTGCCGAGGTTATCTCCGTTTCTATCTCGATCCTGTCATCATACAGGGTCATGGTATAAAGCTCGTCCGTCCCGAGATCGGCAAGCCCTTCCATCATCTTCTTCCGGATAAGCACCGGCTTGATCCAGTTGAAAACGAGAATGCCGAGCCCGAGACCGCCGGCAATGTACCCGGCAGGGTTTGTGTAATCGCGGATCACAAGATCGGCCGCAAGCACCACCACTATCAGATAGATCACCGTGTAGATAAGCTTTCTGCGCAGGGTGTACTTGTTGTGGAAAGCCTTGTATGCGGCTTCGATCTCCTCCGGCTTGTTGTCGAATTTTACGCTTAATGTTTCATTCATAGGGGATCTTCCTTAATACGGGTTGTTGCTGACAAGAAGCAGTATTCCGAGCGCTATCGTCAGCACAGCCACGATCACGGCGACCACCGTGTCGCCTTTCTTCTTTTGGTGCAGGAACTTTGTTATGCAGAGCGCGGAATATATGCCGGCGGTTATAAGTATCGCCGCGGCGGGCAGGGAGAAATCCCCGCCGGAAACAAGCGTAACCGCGCACGCCGCCCATGTTATGAGCAGCGCCCAGCGGAAGAACTTCCGCGCAACGGCGCAGATATCCTCGTCGTCATCTTCCACTCTGTCGATAACCGACTCATGCTTTTTTTCGTCCGCGTAGATGCGGTCCATTCGTTCCAGCTTCTTTATCTGCTGTTCGTTGTTTTCTTCGGAATTCATATTGTCTTTCCTTCGTAAGTCACAGCGGGAGCTGTTGTCTGTCAGTTTTCAAAATAGCCTTCTCCGAGCCTGTCAAGGCTGTCGGGGGTGACATAAAGCGGGAGCCTTCCGGTCTTTTCGGCAGTCAGCCCGTTGAGCATGCCGATATGCGTGGAGATGTGGCGGAACTGCATCAGGATCAGTTCAAGGCGCGTCTTATCGCACTTCTCCGGGCATTCAGCAAGCATCTTGTCATTCAGTGAACCGAGATAGTCGGCAGTCTTTTTCCGCACCTTTTCAAGGTAATCGAGAAGCTGACCGTCGCTGAGTTCGGTTTTGCAGGGCAGGTTCGGGTTGTCCATTCCCTCCTCGTGGAAAGGCGGCTCATCGAACACATAAGGGTTGAAGAACCACTTGTCCGCGGAATGTATCGTATGATAGACATATCTCCATGCCGGCGCGCCGCATACTCCGGCATTCCTGTCGTAAGTCTTTATGGCTGTGATGAGATTTAAAAAGTTTGCATCAGTCTGACGCTTTATCATCTCGCAAAGCTCGTTCATAATGCCTGTCACCTTAAATATCGAGGTTTTCAACGAACCGCGCGTTTGTCTCGATAAACTCGCGGCGCGGTTCTACCTTATCGCCCATAAGAATGGAGAAGATCATATCCGCCTTTGCGGCGTCCTCCATGCTTACTCTTATCATCGTTCTGCGTTCGGGATCCATAGTTGTTTCCCAGAGCTGATCGGGATCCATTTCACCAAGACCTTTGTAGCGCTGTACATCGACTTTTGCCCCGTTTTCGCCGGAAAGCTCGGCGATATACGCGTCACGTTCGTCATCGGAGAAAGCATAACGCACCTGCTTGCCCTTTGCCACCTTGAAAAGCGGCGGCTGAGCGAGGTAGATGTGACCTTCCTCGATAAGCGGACGCATGAAGCGGAAGAAGAACGTCAGGAGCAGCGTTCTGATATGAGCGCCGTCCACATCGGCATCTGCCATTATAACGACTCTTCCGTAGCGCAGCTTGGTGATATCGAAGTCCTCGCCTATACCTGTTCCGAGAGCCTTTACGACAGGCAGGAGCTTGTCGTTGTTATAGACCTTGTCGGCACGGGCTTTCTCGACGTTGAGCATCTTTCCCCAGAGCGGCAGGATAGCCTGGAATGCGCTGTTTCTGCCCTGCTTTGCGGAACCGCCCGCCGAGTCTCCCTCGACGATGTATATTTCGGTGCGCGTGGTGTCCTTTTCGTAGCAGTCGGAGAGCTTTCCGGGGAGCCCGGCTCCGTCCGCGGCAGACTTGCGCTTTGCTTCCATAGCCTTCTTTGCGGCATCGCGGGCAGCCTGCGAGTTTATCGCCTTGCGGACGATTATCTCGGTAGTCTCGGGGTGCTCCTCAAAATAATATGTGAGCTGTTCGGTAACGATCTTATATACAGCGGGCGCGACCTCGGGGTTTCCGAGCTTTCCCTTTGTCTGTCCCTCGAATTCGCACTCCGGCAGTTTCACGGAAATAACGGCGTTGATAGCCTCGCGTATCGCCTCGCCGGAAATAGCAACGAATTCCTTCTTGTCGTCATCATCCTTTTTCTTGGACGCTTTCTTGACCTTCTTCTGGGTCGCCTGCTGCTCCTGATAGGTTTTCACGAAGTCGTTGACTACTTTGTTGAGTGCTTTCTTGAACGCGGTCTCATGCGTACCGCCGTCTATTGTGTGGATATTGTTGGCAAAGGAGCGGAAAGCCTCGCTGTTGAAGTCGGTGTTGTACTGGAACGCGGCTTCAACGGTGATATCATCGACAACTCCGCTCAGATAAACAACATCGGGGTGCAGCTTCTCCGCGCCGCGCATATCCTGGAGCCATTCAACGTAGCTGATGATACCGCCATCGTAGCGCAGGGATTCGCCCTGGATATTGTCCTCGTCGCGCAGATCGGTGAGGTTTATGAGAAGTCCGCCGTTAAGGAACGCCTGCTCTCTCATGCGGTCAAGCAGGGTCTCATAGCTGAACACGGTCTCGTGGAAAATGGTGCCGTCGGGCTTGAAGCGGACTTTTGTGCCGGTCTTATCGGTCTTGCCTATGACTTTCATTTCTTCGTCATAATGCCCGCGCTCGAAGCGCTGGAAATGCACTTCTTTACCGTCATAGACTTCCAGCTCCAGCCACTCGGAAAGAGCGTTTACAACGGAAGCGCCGACGCCGTGCAGACCGCCGGAGACTTTATATCCGCCGCCGCCGAATTTTCCGCCCGCGTGGAGAATGGTATAAACAACAGTAGCCGCCGAGATCCCCTCTTTAGGGTGGATTCCCGTCGGTATTCCTCGTCCGTTATCCGTGACCTCGATCACATCACCCGGCAGGATCTTCACATCTATCTGCGTGCAGTACCCTGCAAGCGCCTCGTCGATAGCGTTATCGACGATCTCATAAACAAGGTGGTGAAGTCCGCTGGGACCTGTCGAGCCGATATACATTCCGGGGCGCTTACGCACCGCCTCAAGTCCTTCGAGTATCTGTATATCGTCCGCACCGTAATCGTGATCTGTTACTTTTGTATTGTCGTCCATTTTTGAAATTCCCTTATATTATAAATAGTATAGTTTATTATAACATAAAAGCTAAAAAAATGCAAGCATTTTAGAGAGATTTTGGAGATTTTTTAAGAGTTTTTTGAGATGTCGCTGCCGCGGGCCGAGCGCAAGCGCGCTCGATCGCAGTCCGCCGCACGGGTAAGTATCTATCCCGCATTTTGCACAGGCGGCGGTCTCATTGACAGCCGCACAGAAACTTTGACAGCACATATTCTACTTTTGTGCTCTCATCGATCGGAAAGCAGATCCGACAGTCCCGTGCAGGCTGTATCGTAAGTCTCTGCCCCTTTTGGCGGTCTCTGCTGCGGGAAAGAGGCGCCGTCCGCGATGCGGACGGCGCCATGGGCGCGTCAAACTGCCCGGGATCCCGGGCAGTTTGACGCGCAGAAGCCGCGAGCCCGATGGGCTCGCGGCTCGCTGTACTATCGGGTTTTCGCTGCAATACCAAAGTCACACCGTCTCCGGAAGCTCCCACGCCTCCGCCATACTCCGGTACTTCGCAGCATTCTCGCTGCCGCCCGCCTTTTCATAGCAGTCAGCGAGCATTGCAAGGGTATCTGCGCCCTGAGAGAGGACGGTAATGACCGCTTCCGTCTCGAATGCCGCGTCATTAAGCCAGCACAAAGCTTCGGCAAAATTGCCGCTGTCGTAGAAGAAATGCCCGATCTCGGCGCACATCTCCGAGCATGGGACCGCTATCACATCACGCAGACAAAGCCGGAAAAATCCCGCAGTATCGCCGGAAATGCGATACGCACGCGCAAGGACACAGCGGGCTTCCCTGTGCTCGTCCTCAGAGCGGGAAGTGTCGGCAAGACTCTGCTCAAAGAAGGGAACAGCTTCCGTGAGATCGTCCTTGTCTCCGGCTATGAAAAGCTCCTTCGCGTACATGGAATGAAGCGTCTTATCGAGCCGCATGCCTTTGCACAAAGCCTTCCGGAATGCAGCAAAATCCCGCTTCGCGTGGCTGCCCTTGGCAAGATGCATAATCTCTATGTCGCTGTTGTATATCACCGGGTCGAGCCGGATCGTTTCATGCACAGGATTTATCCATTCAAATGTGCGCAGCCGCTTAAACAGCTTCGGACGCAGCTCCCGTTTTGAGTTGTAGGCGGTGTTCTCCTCCATAAGATTGAGGTAGTACATCTGCACTATCTCCGTCTCCGGCGGGAGAAGTTCCTTTACGCGTCTGAACAGGCGGATATTGTCCTCGTCTATGACCTCATCCGCGTCGGCTGTGTATATGTACTCCATTCCCGCCTTCGAGAACGCAAAATTGCGCGCGGCAGCAAAATCGTCGATCCACGGGAAATCGTAGATCTTGTCGGTATATCGCGCAGCTATCTCCTTTGTGCTGTCCGACGATCCGGTATCGACAATAATCATCTCGTCCGCTATCGGCTTTAAGCTGTCAAGACAGGCGGCAAGCTGCGCTTCCTCGTTTTTGACTATCATGCATACGGATATGGTCATCATCATACTTCTCCGTTTCTTCTGAGCACTATCGCGTTCCAGCCTTCCGCATTGCTCTTCCGCAGAGCCGTGAAGCCGTTTCCGGTCAATGCACTCATCACTTCGTCAAGACGCTCGTTGATTATACCGGACACGACAAGCGTTCCGTTTTCCGCAAGGAATGAGCCGAATATGCCGCTCATAGCGATTATTACGTCCGCAACGATGTTCGCAGTGATGATGTTATACCCGGAGCCGATCTTTCCGCGCAGCTCCGCGTCATCTATGATATTTCCGCGGTACGCTTTCACTCTGTCTGCACCGAAGCCGTTCTTCTCCGCGTTTTCGGCAGCGGTCTTAACTGCATTTTCAAACACATCTACCATGACCGCTTCCTTCACACCGAGCAGCATTCCCGCGATAGACAGGATCCCGCTGCCGCAGCCGAGATCGAGTATTCTCTCTCCGCCGTTCACTATGCCCTCCAGAAGCTCCATGACCATTTTGGTGGTGTGGTGCTGACCGGTGCCGAAGCTTGATGCGGGGTCTATTTCGAGTATCTTTCTGCCGTGCGTATCGGATACAGTCTCCCACGACGGCTTTACTATCAGCTTTTCGCCGACATTGAAAGGCTTGTAGTACTGCTTCCAGTTGTTTGCCCAGTCCTCCTCGCGGACATTCCCGATATGTATGTCAGGCTCGCCGTAAAGCTCCGGTTCGGCAGTAAACAGCTCGTTCACCACGCCTTTGAGTTCCGCGAGAGTTTCAAGACCCTGCGCGTTGTCCTGCAGATAAAGGGTTATGTGCGTCGGAACTGTTTTCAGCCCCATAAGCTCGTCATCTACATAGTCCCAGTTTGCGTCCTTGTTTTCGAGAAACTCGTCGAAATCCGCGCTGTCGTGTATTTCAAATCCGTTTATTCCCAGTTCAGACAGGCGCATAACAAGTACGTCCACCGCCTGCGATTTTGTATATACGTCAACTTTCAGAAAATCCATGATCCGTCTCCTTGCATTTTGTTATACTTCTATTATGCCTTATTTTCGGAAAAAAAGCAAGAGGAAACGCTAAATTTAAAATATATGTTTTATGAATCTTTCGGCTTAAAGCATACTGCATTCGGCTGTTCGGCACTCTGCTTCGGCTGCTCGAAGCGCGCATATAAAACGGCAGCGCCACCGCCTCGGTCAGTTATTCTCTGCCGGATTTAAGAAAAGACTGCTGAAATTCGTTGGTTTCAGCAGTCTTTATTCTGTTCTGAAAGGCTTCTCCCTTAACTGCGAAGCGATCAAAGTTTTTTGGAAAGGTTTTCCCCAGTCTCCAAAAAGTCTCTAAAAATCTCTCAAACCTCTCTCCCTCCGTACAGCTCGCCGAGCAGGCGGTAATACCATGCCGCCGAGCCGGTATAGGCTGACCAGCCGCCGCGTCCCTTACACTCCGGGTTGGTGTAGATATCCGCGGACATGAAGTAGGGCTCGTTGCGGTATGCGCTTCCGCGCTCCGCCGGATTCAGAGCCGCGGCAAGCCTTTCCGCTGTCTTGCGTTCGCCGCTGTGCAGGAACGCAAGAGCCAGCCACACCGCAGCATGGGTGTATTGCGCGCCGTTCTCGCGGACTCCCTCCGGGTAGCCGCGAACGTAGCCGGGATCCTCTGCGGAATCCTCGCTGTAAGGCGGCGTAAACAGCGCTATTATGCCGGACTTCTCATCAAAAAGCTTCTCATAAGCCGCTTTCAGCGCGCTCCGGCGCTTCTCCTTGTCCGGAAGTCCGGCAAGCTCCGCAAATGCCTGCGGAAGCAGGTCTATCTCACAGCACTCGTTGCCCTTTGCCCCCATTTTCGCACCGTTGTCATAAAACGCGCGGAGGTAATACCCGTTCTCGAACGCCTCGTCCTCAACAGATGCCGCAAGCGACGAGGCGCGCTTCTCAAGTTCAGCCGCATACCCATCGTCGCCAAGCGCTCTCGCAAACGGCACAAACAACTTCACCGCCATAACATAGAACATCGAAAGCCATACGCTCTCGCCCATTCCGTCCTCGCCTACGCGGTTGTAGCCGTCGTTCCAGTCACCGCTTCCCATTTTTATCAGCGAATGGGGACCTGTACGGTAACAGCGGTCAAAGGACTTCTTGCAATGCTCGTAAACGCTCGCCGTCATTCCGCTCTGCGATATCGTCATATACCGCTCGGTATCTTTGCCGAGCTCCTCGCCGGCAATATACGGCACTTTCTCGTCCCAGATGTCCATATCGCCCGTTACCCGCGCATACTCCGCCGCCGCGTAGGGCAGCCACAGCATATCGTCCGAACAGCGCGTCCTTATTCCCTTTTTGCCGGTGCCGGTCTCATGCCACCAATGAAGCACGTCTCCCGCCGCGAACTGCGAACCGCAGCAGCGCAGTATCTGACGTTTAGCCTCGGAGGGCATGAAGTACACTGCCGCAGTGCTGTCCTGGAGCTGATCGCGGAATCCGTATGCTCCGCCGTTCTGGTAGAAGCCGCTTCTTGCCCACATACGGCAGCCGAGTATCTGCCACGGGAGCCATACGTTGTACAGCCTGTCTATCGTGTCGCTGCCGCTCTTTATCGTCGGGTGCAGCTCATATTCCGGTATAAAATCGCCGGGTCCGGCATCTTCAAGCACATCGAGCATCTCGTCCGCGCCATGCTCGCCGTAGCACAGCGAAAAGTTCAGTTCCACGGTGCCGTGAGCGGGTACGCTCACTTTCGCGGTCACGGCGGCGCAGCTTCCTGCGAAGCTGCGCACCTCGCCGTTCACTTCTCCAGCCCAGAACTGTTCGCGGTTCGTCGTAAGCGCGCATTCCGAGCCGTCCGGGGAAGCACAGGCTACCACCGCTTCACCGGAAAATTCCGGGTTCGCTGTATTGCGGATATAGATGCGGTTCTTTCCGCGGCGGTATGTCAGCACAGCGCCGTTGTTTGTCGCAGTCCTGTCCCAGGCAAGCACCGGTTCGGTGTAGTACGACAGCGCACACTGCTTTTCAAGCTCGCCGGTATTTGTCACGCAGACCGTCAGCCGCTTTCCCATTCCTTTCTGCATAACGGCAGCGGAAGTGCGGAATTCGAGCTTTCCGATCTCCGAAAGATACTCCGCGCCGCAGGGACGGAACACGGCTGTGCTGCCGGCTATGATGTCGTAGTACCTGCCGAGCCCCTTTACCAGCAGCATCTCACCGCCGTTGTCCCGCAGAGCGTCATTATACCACGGGGTAAGCTTGTTCTCGCGGCTGTTCATTGCATAGGTGAAGTCGAGGGAGTTCTGTGTCACAACACAGCCGAATTCCGGGGAGGCGATAATATTGCAGAAGGGGTGACCCTTTGACTTTATAACGTAACCGTCACCGCGGAATCCCTCGGAAAAGCCGGTGTCAAGCGGTTCGGCAGGTATGACTTCAGCAAGCTTCACAGGGGGCTTGCGCTCTTCCACAGGCTTTCCGAAAATGCAGACTGCCGCTTTTGTCACGAATGCAAGCTCCTTCGATGAAAGCTCGGAATAGAGCAGAGGGTAGATGCACTTCGTTCCGGCAGTCCGCAGAAACAGCGCCTCGGACTTATCCGCCGTGGTCTCGCACAGCATTATCACATCTACCGGCATACCGCAGCCGAACATTCCCTCTGCCATAAGCGCGGCGGCTTCACCGTCCCTGCCTTCACCGAGGTGATAGATGACAATGGGTCTGTCGCCGCTTATGCCGAGTTTCCAGAGGGTATCGCGTCCGAGATCCGAAGAAGCGGTGAGTATTTCCTCGGAAAAGACGTTTTTGCATATCGCGGCAGGCAGCAAGCGCCTTGCAAGCCGCCCGGCAAGTGTCGATTTCGGCAGCGGAGATACCGCTTCACCGTACCCGCCGTCCGGCAGAGCTGTACGCTCCGCCTTTCGTACCGATGCGGCAAGCTCCGTCACTTCGTCTCTTGAATCGCCGCAGCAGATAAAGAACGCGGTATGGTAACTTCTGCCCGCCGGAATATCCACCGGCATACGGACAAAGATGCAGGGGGAGGGAACAGAGCTGTTGTCGGAGCCTTTCAGCGCAAAGCCTTTTGAGAGATCAAGAGGCTTGCCGTGGGTCAGCACATTCTCACGGGAGAAAGAGTATATCGGCTCCCCGGGATCACGGAATCCCGCAGCAAGCCATGTTTCCTTCCCGCTGTCCCGATCCCGGCGGCGCGCGAGAAACAGCCTGTTCTCACGGTCATACTCCGGACGCAGGAAAAGATCGGAAAATGCCGGGTGAGAGATGATGTCCGCTTCCCTTGCGAGCGCCGGGCGCAGATAGACGTAAAGCTCGGCAGACCTGTCCGCCGGGAGCGTGTTGGTGACGGTGATATCGCGTATCACTGCCGCCTTCTCGCCAAAGGGATAGATATTCATATCGCAGGAAAGCCCGGCGCATTCCGCGCTGTATTCCGAGGAATTCTCACTGAAAATGACGCTTCGCTTTACCGGAACGCCCTTGTCGAATGCCGTCATATAGAACGGTATCTCAAGTTCTCCCTCGCGGATCCCTATGAACATACCGTCCGGGCGGCGAAGGTGATCGCGGACGGGGTATGTCACAGCCCGCCCGTCATACCTGTCCGCGCATATCCCGGTATCGGACATGAACAGTGCAATACGGCGGTTTGCGATGACATTGAAGCGCGGACGGAGCACCGAGAATTCGCTGTAATATTCGCTCCGGTTGTCGGCGGCAGTACGGTCACGCAGCTTCTCGATATCCACCACCACCTCGCCGGACATTACCCGCTCTTCGAGCAGTTCGTCCGCTCTCTGCATAGTTTCGTCTGACATAAAAAGTTTCCTTAACCTCCCCGCACAAAGCGTGTTTGTTATTCCGCAGATACTCATTCCGACATGGTGCGCCATGTGGCTGCGGACTACCGCGGCAGCCGCTCCCGTCCTTGCGCCGGTAAGATCCACCGCCTCGTACAGCCCGTATTTCGCGTGGGAGAAGGCTCTGTCCGCAAGCCGTGCAAGATTCTTCATACACGCGGAAAAGCTGTACGAGAGGGCAAGGAACGTGGAATAGGGGCTGATGACATACTCCCTGTCCATACCGCCGCAAAGCGCCAGCTTCTGAACGCCGTGCGCCTTGTACTGATAGTTGAGATCGCGGTCAAAGGCGTAATACCCACTCTCCGAAACCCCGAAAGGCATTCTCATCTCGCGTCCGCGCTGCTTCTGGCAATGCACCGCGTAACCGAGGGCTTCGTAGCACAGGCTTCCCCGCTTGGATTCGAGCAGCAGTTCCGGCATAAAATACTCGAACATGGTCCCCGACCATGCTATGGGTCCCGCATAATACCCGCTCCTGCTCATAACGCGTGAAAGGGCGCGCCAGTGGGATTTGTCGGCTTTTCCGCGCGCTATCGCAAAGAAGCTCAGCATTCTCGCTTCCGACATCAGCATATCGTAACAGTTCGGAGCCTTTTTCCCGGTGTCGGAGTTTATCCCGACGGAAAACAGCTTTCTCGCCCGGTTGTAAAACACCTCGATATCCGCGTCGGATATGAGCCGCCCTATCCTTCGGATAAGCGTGCTGTCCGGGATATCCTCGATGAGCTTGCGGCGCACGGCAACAAGACAGCACAGGAAATTCCCGCTGTCCACCGAGGATACGAACGGGTCAATGACCGTAAGCTCATCTGTGGAATACCAGTTGTACAGGCTCCCCTTATACTTCGGGAGCCGCTCGACAGTCGAGACTGTCCTGCCCACAAGGGTCTCCAGCCGCGCAGAGTCTATAAATCCCAGCTCCTCCGCGCAGACGCAGGACAGCAGATACATTCCGATGTTGGTGGGCGAAGTACGGTGCGAGACGCGGTAAACGGGGGAATACTGCACATTGTCCGGCGGGAGGAAGTTATCCTCCGCGGTGACATGGTCGGTGTAGAACCGCCATTCCCTACGCGCTTCGTCTGTGAGCAGCTTCCGCTCGCTTTCCTTTATCGGCTTAGGTTCGGCGCGGGAGACCCTGTCGCATACCACAGCAGCGGGCAGACAGCATGCCACAAGTATGCCGATCACGGCGGAAAAGATGTTCCCGAACCAGACGCTCACCGCAAAAAGCAGCACGCCCACTGCACTTGACGGCACCATTCCGAGCCAGCCGAAAGTGTCGGTCTTGTCAAAAGCCGAGGCGGTCTGCCATTCCAGCAGCCGTTTCCCCGTTATCATACGCCATACTGTGCGGAAGAACGCGTCCAGACCGAGCAGAGAGTTTCTGCCCATGAAGATGATCTCCGCGAAGATGCGGGTAACGAGCTGGCGGGAAAGTGAGGTGATCGGCGCGTAGAACTCACGGGTGTTGGAGAAGCCCATTCCCCGTATTGCCGCCGGGATAAGCCCGAGAATGAACGGCAATGTCAGCGAAAGCACCGAGATCCCTGCCGGAAGCAGGGAACCTATGCCCTGAACGCCTATGGTGAAGAAAATGGTCAGCAGGGCGTTCAGCGGCGTAAGAGCGCGGCGGACATTGTCGGAAAGCTTGTACTTGGTGAGCAGGGAAAGATCTCTGCGGAATATAAGCGGAAGGTTCTGTATATCGCCGCGCATCCAGCGGTGACTGCGGCGGAAATAGCCCTTCGTGGTGGGCGGCATGCCGTCGCTGAACTCAACGTCCCCGCAGTAAGCCGTGCCGAGTATGCCGCCCTCGATTATATCGTGTGAGAGGACGCGCTCTTCCGGAAGTTTCCCCGCGCATTCCCGGTAATAGCGATCGGTGCGGATAAGCCCCTTGCCCGTGAATGTTCCCTCGCCGAAGCAGTCGAAATACAGCTCGGAGGAAAGACTGTCGTAAACGCTCGCTCCGGAGCAGCCGCCTGTCCCGAAAAGCCGGGTGAGCCCGGTGCGCAGCGACGAAGAGAGGGAAGTGGTAACGCGGGGCGCGAACACGCCGTAGCCGCTGTTGCAGGGGTGGACTGCCGCAGCCACAAGCGAGTTTATGCTGTCCATAAGCGGCATGGTGTCGTAATCGAGGGTGCAGACGAAGGGAACGCCGATGTAGCCGGAAATATCGCCGTAAACTGCGCCGAAATCCTGTTCGCCGGCACAGATATAGGTGATGAGATCTTCCACGGCTCCCCGCTTGCGCTCACGGCCCTGGTACATACGCTGGGTGCGGCTGTAGGTGCGTTTGCGGAAGATGAGGGCGGTCTTTCCGTCGGAAGCGTCAAACGCAGACTTCGCCGCTTCAAGCAGGATCTTGTCGCTTTCCGGTGCCTTCTCCTTTGAGGGCGGAAGATCGCAGAGCAGGCAGTATCTTATGTTCGGGGAAGGGTTCTTCAGCCTTGCGCGATGAAGCCGCTCCATGCCGTCGGTGATGTCCTTTTCGGAGGAAACGAGAACGGAAAGAGCGCAGATGACCTCGTAATTCTCCGCTTCCGACAGCTTCACCGACGGTATGTCGCAGGCTTTCGCGTTTCTCAGCAGCAGTGCGTCTATCACGGTCTTTGCGACTGCCGCGGCGGGAGCAAACACCGCTATCCCGGCAAACCAGCCCGCAAATATCACGGTGAGCGCGGAAATGCCGAGGGAGAGCGCAAGCTGCACCGCTGTATAATAATAGGTGTTGGTGTAGGGAAAAAGCCGGCGCACGTCCGCGCGTATCACCTCGCCAAGACCGGTGCCGGAGTGCTTCGCGGTGATGAGGTATTCCGACGCGAGCCGGCGCTCGTCGATATCCGCCGCCTGCGCACATCGGGTGGTGTCCGCCCGCAGCATCGCCTTCGTCTTTTCGTCGCTGACCGCATACTCCGCATCAGCCGCATACCGCAGGCACATCGGGTTCAGCAGCCCGTTGATATGCTCCGTGTCAACATCGGCGGCGGTATAGACGATATCCCGTTTCTCCCCGTCCCCGGCGGCTTTCAGTATCGCACTGAACCGGATCTGCCACATAAGCGTCATCATATCCGCGTTGTCAAGCACGTCCGCGTAAGGGAGCAGAGCCTTGTAAACGCTCTCGGTGGTAAGTTCGTCGGTATCGGCAAGGGCATGGGTTATCAGCGGAAGGCTCCCGGCGCTGTGTACCTTGTGATCCGGTATCTCACCGATAAGCGCGGTTATCTCGGCGCAGAGCCGATGTCCGCCCTGCGCTTTGAGGCTCTTTCTGAGCTTCCTCAGCCGTTTTCTGTAAATGTCAAGCTTAGTGTATTTCATTTAAGTATCTCCTTCTTTCTTTCCCGGCGTATGGATATTATTGACAGAAATGCTATAATTTATTGCTAAATATGAAAAAATTGCAAATCGCTATTGATTTTTCGGACACGATGATGTATAATATAGAAGATATTATCGGATATTATTACGGCGAAACGGTAAAATGGCACAAAAAACAGCATTTTTTGCCCATGCCTTTGACTGGAGATATGTGTAGATGAAACTTAAAGGAAAATATTCTGAAAGCGCAGTATTATACGCGATCCTGCTTTCGGTAGGAGCAGTCCTCGCAGTTGTGGTATTTATAGTTGTACTTAACCTGTCCGGCGGAGAACTGCCGAAGATAGGACTCCCCGCAGCAGAAACAACTGCCGCTGCCTCCGCAACGGAAACAACACCGGCAGAGGAAAAGGGCTATGAGCCTGACCGCGAGCTTGCGGACGAGATGAAGGACGCTGTTATCAGCCTTATCTCCGACAACTACACTGTACTCAGACTCTACTATATAAGAGGACTCAGCCACAAGGACGAGCCCTACGGAAATGTACCGGAGGACGGCTACTACACCGTTGACAGCGACAAGTACACATCTCTGAGCCAGATCGAGGAGATCGTTGACCGCACATTCACAAAGGAATTCGCAGAAGAGATAAAGACCGATCCGCTCGGCTACGGCGCTATCTACAAGACACGCGACAGCGGCGAGCTCGGCATAATCGCAAACTATACGCCTATGGAATATGACCGTTCGTGGGAGAACCCGAAATTCGAGATAGACCCCAAGAGTGATACCGAGTGCGGTATCAGCCTTAAACTTCACGAAAAGGCTGATAACTCCGAGGTTAAGGTAAAGGCTGAGATGATAAAGACGGACGACGGCTGGAGACTTACATCTATCGTCTTCTGATTTGTTAGAAATGATGTGTTTTAATGGCAAAAAACAAGAAGGATAAGCCGATCGCCGTTTACGCGGTGGCAAGTCAGATCGGGCTTATCGTCGTGATACCGCTGCTTGTGTTTGTTATCGGCGGAACATGGCTGGTGGACTACATGGGCTGGCCGGACTGGGTGAGCATCATTTTCGTCGCAGTCGGCATAGTCTCCATGAGCGTATCCGCTATGAACTACCTCAAAAAGCTGATAGCGATGTACGATAACAGCGAATCGGGGACGGGAGCCTCCGAGATAAAGCATGACAGGCGCGATCACGACTACTACGACAACTACAGCAGGAAGAAAAAGCAGTGAAACTCCGACTTAACCGGTACACCGCGGAAGAGCTGAAAGAAATGCTCCCGTTTCTGGCTGCCGCGAACGGAGCCGCTGCGGCGGTACTCGCTGTGATCGGTATTCTGACCGGATTTGACTGGAGAGTGTTCAGCGGACTCGCCGCCGGCGATGCGCTGATGCTCGCAAACTTTGTTATAATCGGCTTTACCGCCGAAAAAGCGGTGAAGTGCAGAGATTTCCGCAAGGCAAGATCGGTCTGCGGGATCTCATACGGGCTGAGATATGCCGGAATGTTCGCGGCGCTTGCCGCACTTACATCATTCGGCGTGATACAGCCTCTGGCAGCGGTGATACCGCTGTTTTTCCCAAAGATTTGGTACACTTTTTTCTATGTGCGAAAGCACGGGAAGGATGAGGAAGCATGATCAATACGGCTGCTGTCCTTATGGCAGAGGAAAGGACGTTCACTGTTGACGGTCCTTTGAAATCAATAGTTTTCGAGCTGTTCGGAAAGGAATGGGTCATCGCCGAGACAGTTGTCACCCAGTGGATAGTGATGCTGGTGCTCGCAGTGCTGTTCTTCATACTCGGACGGAACCTCAAGCTCAAGCCGGAAGGCAAGAGACAGGTCATTGCCGAGTGGATAGTCGGATTCTTCACCGGCTACGTCGAGGATTCCATGGGCGTCAAGTATAAGAAGCGCTTCGGTCCTTACATAGGTTCCCTGTTCTGCTTCATCATACTCTCCTGCCTCATGGGTCTGTTCGGTCTCAAGAACCCCACCTCGGACGTTTCCGTAACCGCATCATGGGCGATAATCACATTCGTTCTGGTGCTCTGGACAAAGCTCAGGACGGGCGGAGTGAAAGGCTATCTGCACAGCTTCATCGAGCCGATGCCGTTCATGCTCCCGTTCAATATAATAGGCGACTTCGCAAACCCCATCGCACAGGCGCTCCGTCTCTTCGGAAACAACGTTTCCGGTATGGTAATCGGCGGACTCGTGTACTTCGCACTCGGAAGCTTCGCAATTCTCGTGCCGGCAGTGCTGTCGCTGTACTTCGATCTCTTCTCGGCAGTTATCCAGTCCTACATCTTCGTAACGCTTACCATGTCTTATGTGGCAATGGCGGATATGAGCGAGGAATAACGGCACCGTAAAAAGGTTCATTCGGGGAGGACCCCGTTAATAAAGAAAATATCCTGCATAACGCAGGCTGAAAGGAAAGGTTACTTATGGACAATTTAGGATTTGTATTGGGCGCATCGGCTATCGGTGCAGGTCTGGCTATGATCGCGGGTCTCGGCCCCGGTATAGGCGAAGGTATCTGCGGCGGTAAGGCAGTTGAGGCTATCGGCAGACAGCCGGAGGCTTCCGGAGCAATCACAAGACAGATGATCATAGGCGATGCTCTTGCCGAAACAACAGGTCTTTACTCCCTTATCGTAGCACTCCTCCTTATGTACGCTAACCCCTTTATCGGACAGCTCAAGTAAGCGTGCGTATTTACCGAAATAAACGGAAGGAGCAGTGAAAATGGGTGTTACACTGGCAGCCGGAGAGACCCTCCAGCTGGTAAATATCAACCCCGATACTATCATTTTCACGCTTATCAATACCCTCATAATCTTCCTGCTTTACTTCTTTTTCCTGCATAAGCCGGTAATGAAGATACTCGACGAGAGAAAAGAGAAGATAGGAAGCGAAATGAAGGCTGCCGAGGACGCACAGGCAGAGGCCGAAGCAACCAAGGCGGAATATGCCGCAAAGCTTAAGGAATCCAAGGAAGAGGCGGCACAGATTGTCTCCGCGGCGGTAAAGCGCGCAGGCGAGCGTGAAAATCAGATAATAGCGGAAGCTCAGCAGGAAGCCGCTGCACTCAAGCAGAAGGCTGAAGAAAGCATAGAGCTTGAAAAGAAAAAGGCTATAAACGAGATCAAGGATCAGATCTCCGATATCGTAATTATGGCGAGCGAAAAAGTCTGTGAAAAGGAGATCTCCAAGGCGGACAACGAAGCTCTTATCGACAAGTTCATCGCAGAAGTAGGAAAGGAATAAGAACATGGCAGGTTTAGTCGAAAAAACCTACGGCGATGCTCTCTTTGAACTTTTCCTCGAGGAAGACCCCTCAAAGCTCACCGAAGCAAAAGAGGAGCTTTCCGCGGTAAATTCGATAATATCGGAGCTTCCGGAGCTTATAAAGCTCTCGAAGACACCGACGATCGAAAAGGAAGAAAAACTCGGTATAATCAAGGAAGCCTTTGAAGGCAGGCTTTCGGAGTATATCTTCAACTTCCTTATGGTGCTCACCGAGGCAGGCAGGCTCGAATACTTCGACAAAGTCACGGAGTATTTCAGAGAACGCTGCAACGAATACCTCGGCATAGCGGATATCACTGTCGTTACCTGCCAGCCCCTCACGGCAAAGGCAAAAGCCGATCTCTCCGTTAAAATGGAGAAGCTTCTCGGCAAGAAGATAGTGATGAAGGAAGAGATCGACCCCTCGATAATCGGAGGAATCGTCGTAAAGAACGGCAATACTACGCTTGACGGCAGCGTGAAGGCAAGACTACGCGCCCTCAGGTCGGATATCGGCAGCGTGATCTGCTGATGCAATAAGCAATTCTCCCGGCAAAACGGGATGAAAGGAAAGACGAGATTATGGAATTACGCCCTGATGAAATAACAGGTATTATAAAATCCAAGATCAAGGCATTTGATTCAAAGATCACTCTCACCGATACGGGTACGGTTGTCACCGTCGGAGACGGTATCGTTCGTATCCACGGACTCGAGAACTGTATGATAAACGAGCTTCTCGAATTCGACAACGGTGTGCAGTGCATGGCTCTAAACCTTGAGCAGGATTTTGTCGGTGCGGTTATGCTCGGCTCTGATGCCGAGATAAAGGAAGGTTCCAACGTAAAGAGAACGGGTAAGATCATATCCGTTCCGGTAGGCGACGCACTTCTCGGACGCGTTGTAAACGCTCTCGGCGAACCTATCGACGGCAAAGGACCGATCGTTACGGACGAATACCGCCCCGTAGAAAGAATAGCACCCGGCATCATCACAAGAAAGTCGGTAGATACCCCTCTCCAGACAGGTATCAAGGCTATCGACTCGATGATCCCGATAGGACGCGGTCAGCGTGAGCTTATCATCGGCGACAGACAGACCGGTAAGACCGCTATCGCAGTCGATACGATAATCAATCAGAGAGATACAGATGTATTTTGTATCTACGTTGCGATCGGTCAGAAGGCTTCTACCGTCGCTTCCGTAGTTGAGCAGCTCAGAAACGCAGGCGCTATGGACTACACGATAGTAGTTTCCGCTACCGCCGCAGAGCTTGCACCGCTCCAGTATATAGCGCCGTACGCAGGCTGCGCTATGGGCGAGTACTTCATGGAGAAGGGCAAGGACGCGCTCATCATCTATGACGACCTCTCCAAGCACGCCGTTGCTTACCGTGCAATGTCGCTGCTCTTAAAGCGCCCGCCGGGACGTGAAGCTTACCCCGGAGACGTTTTCTACCTCCATTCAAGACTTCTCGAACGTGCAGCCAACCTCAACGAAGATTACGGCGGCGGTTCCCTTACCGCACTCCCGATAATCGAAACACAGGCAGGCGACGTTTCGGCATACATACCCACAAACGTTATCTCGATCACCGACGGTCAGATATTCCTTGAGACCGAGCTGTTCAACTCCGGTATCAGACCCGCAGTAAACCCGGGTATCTCGGTATCCCGTGTCGGCGGTTCTGCTCAGATAAAGGCGATGAAGAAGGTATCCGGTTCGCTCAAGCTCGAATACTCCCAGTACAGAGAGCTCCAGGCATTCTCACAGTTCGGCTCCGACCTCGATGCCGATACAAAGGCTCGCCTCGCAAAGGGCGAACGTATCGTTGCCGTTCTGAAACAGCCCCAGTCCTCGCCTATCTCCGTCGAGAACCAGATCATCATAATCTACGCTGTAATCAACGACTTCCTCAAGGATATCCCCGTTGACAGGATCGCAGAGTATGAGACCGCTCTCTTTGAGCACATGGCCACCGACCATGCAGAGATAATCGACGACCTTAAAAAGAACAAGGTGCTCTCTCCCGATAACGAGGAGAAGCTGAAAGCTGTTCTCAAGAACTTCGCCGCTAATTTCTGACGCGGCATAAATCTAATCCACGCATTCAGAAAGGAAGGGAAATGATATGACCAAATCCGCATTCGTACTTAGCATAGTTTCTATAAGCCTTTCGGCTGTACTTGCTGTTGCTGCGGTTTTCCTGATCCTTACAAACAAAGTCGTTTACATCGAAAGCGACCGCTGATGACGGCGTTTTAATGCACGTCACCGATCAATCCGCGCCGAAAACGCGGACCTGAAAGGAATGGGATAATTGGCTACGGGCAACATGAAGGACATCAAGCGCCGTATAAAGAGTGTCAGCTCGACAAGGCAGATAACCAAAGCTATGGAGCTTGTCGCCTCGTCAAAGCTCAGAAAAGCAAAGCAGCGCTCGGAAAACGGACGTCCTTACTTTGAAGCACAGTATGAGCTTCTTTCAGAGATCGCTTCCGTAAAGAAGGATTTCAGCACTATCTTCACGGAGCCGCGCGAGGTCAAAAACCGCCTGTTTATCGTAATCGCAGGCGACAGAGGACTTGCGGGCGGCTTCAACTCGAATGTTCTCAAATACGCGGCTGCCGCGCATAAGGACGATGCCGAAAAGCCGAAGATAATCGCTATCGGACGAAAAGCCGTCGATTACTTCGAGAAGCACGGCTACGAAGTCGTCGGGAAGTACCCCTACTTCGCGGAAAAGGCAAAGACCGGAAACTGCATGGATATAGCGCAGATAGCGGTTGACCTGTTCGCGGTGGGCGAAGTCGATGAAGTGGAACTTTTCTATACTGCATTCGTTTCGCCGCTGGTACAGACCCCCGAATCAGCTAAACTCCTGCCGATAGCAAATATCGGCGAGGGAACGGGAGACGATAACGGTCTCATCACCTATGACCCGTCTCCGGAAGCAGTGTTCGACAGAGTTGTGCCGAAATTCATCATGAGCATGATAAGCTGCGCGGTAGTTGAGTCATTCGCCTCCGAACAGGGCGCAAGACGCACCGCAATGGAGAGCGCTACCGATAACGCAGACGAGATGATCGCAAACCTGTCCCTCGTTTACAACCGCGCAAGACAGGAGAAGATCACAAACGAGATCACGGAGATCGTTTCCGGCGCAAACGCGCTGAGCTGACATACTGTCACAAGAATCAATCCCGCGGCATAAACGCTGCGGCTGAAAGGAAAAAGGCAAAATGGCTGAAAAAAACATTGGTACGGTCGTTCAGATCATCGGCGCGGTACTTGATATCCGTTTCGCGGCTGACTCGCTGCCGAATCTGAAAAACGCCATTGAGATCGACAATAACGGACAGCGTCTTGTTGTTGAAGTCGCACAGCATATCGGCGACGACATCGTACGCTGCATAGCTATGGGAGCCACAGACGGTCTGGTAAGAGGCACAAAGGCAGTCGATACCGGAAAGTCCATAACCGTTCCCGTAGGTAAGGAAACTCTCGGAAGAATATTCAACCTGCTCGGCGAGCCGGTCGATAACCTTCCCGCTCCCGAGACCGAGGAGCGCTGGGAAATACACAGAGATCCCCCCTCTTATGAGGAGCAGGCTGCATCCAACCAGGTACTCGAAACGGGCATCAAGGTCGTTGACCTTATCGCTCCATACCTCAAGGGCGGTAAGATCGGTCTGTTCGGCGGTGCCGGCGTAGGCAAGACCGTTCTCATAATGGAGCTTATAAACAACGTTGCAAAGCAGCACGGCGGACTTTCCGTATTTACGGGCGTCGGCGAGCGTACCCGTGAGGGTAATGACCTTTACAACGAAATGAAGGAGTCCGGAGTTATCAACAAGACCGCACTCGTGTACGGTCAGATGAACGAGCCCCCCGGAGCAAGAATGAGAGTCGGACTTTCCGGACTTACTATGGCCGAGTACTTCCGCGACAAGGAAGGTCAGGACGTTCTTCTCTTCATTGACAACATATTCAGATTCACACAGGCAGGTTCCGAGGTTTCCGCACTTCTCGGACGTATGCCTTCCGCCGTTGGTTACCAGCCTACGCTTGCGACCGAGATGGGCGCTCTTCAGGAGCGTATCACCTCTACAAACAAGGGCTCAATCACCTCGGTACAGGCAGTTTACGTTCCTGCGGACGACCTTACTGACCCGGCACCTGCAACTACATTCGCCCACCTCGACGCAAAGACGGTTCTTTCCCGTAACATAGCGTCTATGGGTATCTACCCCGCAGTTGACCCGCTGGATTCCAGCTCCCGTATCCTAACCCCCGAGATCGTCGGCGATGAGCATTACCAGGTAGCTCGCGCGGTACAGGCTACTCTCCAGCGTTACAATGAACTCCAGGATATCATTGCGATCCTCGGTATGGACGAACTCGACGACAACGATAAGCTCACAGTCGCAAGAGCGCGTAAGATCCAGCGTTTCCTCTCCCAGCCGTTCAGCGTTGCGGAGCAGTTCACCGGTATGCAGGGCAAGTACGTTCCGATCAAGGAGACTATCAGAGGCTTCAAGGAGATCATCGAAGGTAAGCATGACGATCTTCCCGAATCCGCATTCCTCTTTGTCGGCACGATAGACGAGGCTGTGGAAAAAGCCAAGTCGATGCAGTCATAACCGAAAGGGCGTGTGGAAATGACACCGTTTAAACTTCAGATAATCACCCCCGACGGCGTATTCTTTGACGGCATGACCGATAATGTCATCGTCCGCACAACCGTCGGAGACAAGGGTATCCTTGCACACCACGAGCCCTATGTTGCGGCGATCACGATAAGCAAGTTCAAGGTCCGTATCGACGGCGAATTCCGCTATGCCGCAATTTCGTCGGGAGTAATCAAGGTCAGCAAGGACAAGACCGTTATACTCGCACAGAGCTGCGAATGGGCGGACGAGATCGACGTTGACCGCGCCGTAAGAGCAAAGCAGGTCGCGGAAGAGCGCATCAGCACTTACGAAAAGACCAATGACCAGAAAAACCTCGATATCGCGGAATTCAAGCTCAAAAGAGCGCTCAACCGTATCGAGATCGCAAAGCTCAAATGAAAATCGTCGTTTTCACAATAATGTTTGTGAAAAATGACTATTGACCGTCAAAACGCTATATTATATAATATTATTTGATGTAATGGCGTTTTTGCCGTTCAATTTAAGGAGGACAAATTTTATGAATTTTAAAAAGACTATCGCATGCGCAGCTGCCGCAACTCTGACAGCTATCTCTCTCGCTTCCGTTGCAAGCGCAGAACTCGTTGAAATAGACGACGTACTCGATGCTAACGGACTTGAGCTTCTCGACAGTACATCAAGCTCCTGGATGCCTATCGCTTACTATGACGGTACTCGTCCGAAGATCGACCCCAACAAGGCTGTAGTTGACTACGGCGTTGACTGGTCTCAGGCTAAGAGCGTTGAGGTTGTATTCTCCGTTTCCGAAGGTACCCGTGAGGACTGGGACGGCGCATTCGGCGGTGCAGTAGTTGTATCCAGCAACTCGCCCACAGATGCTACCCACAACTGGCCGGCTTACGACTTCTGGGGAGTAACAGATGAGGCTCTTGAGATCGACACATACGAGAGCGCTAAGTCTCTTAAGCTTGAAAAGATCGGCGATTACACATATCAGCTGGTTTGCCCGATCGATGATACAAACTCCGTAGTTCCCGATCAGCAGCTCGTTCAGATCGCTATTCAGGACTGGTCCGGTGTTACATGGTGGACAATGGACGTTGTTTCCATGACAGTTAAGGACGGCAGCGGCAACGCTCTTATCTCCTGGGATCAGGCTGGTAAGTGCTCCCTTTCTCCTGTAGGCGCAGCTTCCGCTACAGTTGATGCAGCAGCTGAAGAGGCTCCCGCTGAGACAGCAGCTCCCGCAGCAGAAGAGACAGCAGCAGCTCCCGCTGAAACCGCAGCTCCCGCAGCAGGCGACACAACAGCAGCAGTTACTTCCACAAAGGCTTCTCCTAACACAGGTATCGAGGACGTAGCAGTTGTTGCAGGTCTCGCAGTTGTAGCAGCAGGCGCACTCTTCGTAGCTAAGAAGAGAGGCTAATCGTTAACCAAACAAACATAAAAACCGGTGAAGCTATTGGTTCACCGGTTTTTTATTATATTCTGATGTTCTCTATATTATCTGTTAATGGTTTTTTGAAAGGTTTTCCCCATGTCTTACTAAATTAGTATCTATCCATAGACAAAATCAAGTAATTTCGTCACGATTCAGATATGCGCGCAGAGCGCGCTCCACAATTGTGCATTGTGAATTGTGCATTGTGCATTATGTTCTCTCAGCCGATCTCCAGCAGCTCTGCTGCGTTCTTCCAGAAGATCTTCTCCTTATCGGCATCTGAGATATCAAGAGAAGCGACCAGCTCTATCTCATCATGCGGATCGCTCCACGGCAGATCGCTTGCAAACAACACCTTCTCCACACCATGCTTCTTCACGATCTCTGAGAAAAGCTTCCTGTCTATGTCCTTTGCCACAAATGCCGTGTCAAAATACACATTCGGCAGTCCCGCCGCATACCTTAGCACATGCTCCCAGGCGTAGTTTCCGCCCATGTGCGCTCCGATAAACTTCGCCTTCGGGTAGCGTTCGCTCAGTTCTATCAGATCATAAGGCATAGCACGGTGAACCATGGGCGATACAGGATCATACCCCATGTGAAATACGATCGGCAGTCCCAGCTCCTCACAGCGCCTGTATATCCGATGACAGTGCTCATCAAATATAAACACGCCCTGATAGTCGTTGTGAAGCTTTATGCCTTTAAGTCCAAGTTCCTTTATCCTGTCAAGCTCGTCCAGTGCGTCCTCCGCAAACGGGTGAACCGTTCCGAACGAGATTATGTTTCCCGAATAAACCTCCCTCGCCCAGTTGTTGATCGTTGTCTGCTGCGTCGGTTTCGTCGCTATCGGGAGCAGTACGCCGTAATCTATTCCGCACTTTTCGAGCAGCTCCCGTGCGCCCTTTATTGTGCCGTCGGTGTAGCAGGGGCAATCAGCTGTTGCTGTGAGCTTTGCTATCACGCGTTCGGCAAGAGAATCAGTGTATGCGTGAATGTGTGTGTCTATTATCATACCAATAACTTACAATCCCCCGCACAAACGGCGGGGGAAAGCCTTTTCCATATTTTTATCCTGCTTTTGCTTCTTTTCGCACCGAAAAGAAGCGGGGAAAGAGCCCGAGAACGGGGCAGCGCCCTGTTCTCGTCCGGCTGTCGGAAGCTAAACTTCCGCAGACGGCTTACAGCCTGCCGTCAAATGAGCCGCCGGAACCGCCGAATCCCGAACCTATCGCCGTGTAGCCGGTAGTCTTCTTCCTGTCCGCATTGACATTCTGCAGATCGTACCGGAGCTCCTTAAGGCGCGCATCTACACGAACCGATGCCTGCTTTTCCTTGTCCGCGATCGTGAGATACGAGGAATGCATCTTCACCGCAGCCTTGTGTATCTCCCGAAGCTCTTTGGAAATGCCGAGCGGGATATGCCCGCCGGTTATCATTCGCTTGATAAGCGTGCTTTCCTGTTCTGTGCACTGCGAACACGCGTCGTCGATATCCTGCCTTGTCTTTCCGATAGCTTCGATTATCTCACTTCTGCGTGCAACGATCTCGTCAAGGGTTTCGTCGATGTCCGTCGTGATGATCTCCGTCGTTGCGGCGCTGTACAGATCGGTAAGCCGCGTCATTTCCTCGAAATCCCGCAGCAGCCTGTCCTTGGTCTCATCGGTCATAGGGTTCACCCTTTCAGACTCTCGGCATTGCCGCTACCTGCGCGAATGCGTCTCTTAAGTCCGCAAACATCGGCAGCAGCTCCTTTATCATATTCGTATCCTTCTTGACATTTGCCGTAACGAGCTGTCTGTTGAAGAAATCATACAGCGCGTCAAGATCCTTCGACATCGGTATCTTCATATCAAGCACCGAGCGGAGCGCGTTTACTATATCCTGTGTTTTCTGCAGCGACTTGTTTGCGCTTGCATAGTTCTTTTCATCTATCGCAATGATAGCAATATTCATCTGTTTCTCTGCCTCGTCGTAAAGCTTAACGACGATCTCCATAGGAGTAAGTGTCTGGAGAGACTGCTTTTTGTATTCCGAATATGCGTTTGCCGCCATATACGATACCTTCCTTTTTTGTGTTATGCAGCCGCACCGGAGCACGGCTGCAGTTTAGTTGTTATTACTGGAAATACGACATGAACTGCGACTGCTGGCTGTTCATCGTTCCGAGCAGGGACTCCATTGAAGAGTATCTCTTCCACAGTCTGTTCTGCTCGTTCTCGTAGCGCAGGTTCAGCGATGTGATCTTGGTCTTTGTCCTCTTGATCGCGTTGTACAGCTCGTTGTCGGTAGCGGATGTTCCGCTTGCAAGACCCGCCTTTCTGATAAGCGAACCCTTGTTGTCGCCGGTGGACTTAACGCCCGCGTCGAGCGCAGCGGAGAACTTCTTCATTATACCGTTTTCGCTGTCGGTAAAGAGCTTCTCGATATCGTCGAGATGAGATTCGATAGCTGCGTCAAGCGCAGTCTCGTCGATCTTCGCAAACTTGCCGTGCTGGCTGTAGTCGGAAGATGTCTTGAGACCCATGGACGAAAGGGAGAACATATTGCCGTCAAGTCCCTCAACAGAGCCCATCAGCGCACTGCGCAGATTAGTCATGACCGTCGAAGTGACGTTGTCGTGATACAGCAGACCCTTCTTCGCCTTCTCTTCCCACTTCTCCTCCTGCTTCTCGGTAAGATCGAGATCTTCCTTATCAGAGTCGGTCAGGAAGTAGTAATCCTTCTCCGGCTTCTCGTCGAGGTACTTATAAACGTCCTCGATAAGCTGGTTGTAGTCGTTGACGAAGTCCTTTATAAGGTCCTTGATAGCCGAGGTATCCTTCTCTACGTTGATCGTAAAGTCCTCGCCTACCTTGACATTTCCTGAGAATGTGAATGTCGAGCCGTCGGCTTCTATGGAGTTGCCGTTGCTCTGGTATGTCTTGCCGTTGATCTCAACTTCAAGGTTCTCGCCCTTTGTGAGAGTTCCGCTCTTGAGTCCGATCGCGGACAGGAGGGACGAGCCGCCCTTGTCATCAACATCTACCGCGCTGTCAACGCCGTACTTGCTTGCAGTGATGCTGAATGCGTTGTCAAGAGACGAATATGTCATCTTAACGCCGGCTGTCGAAGCATTTACCTTCTTCATCATATCGGTAACAGTGGTATCACCGCTGAATGAGAAGTCAACGCCGTTTATCGAGAAACTGTAGTTTCCGTTCTCGTCCGCTTCCGCGCCGATATCGGAAAGCTTCGTTGTATTTGTTATCTGGGAGATCGCGGTGGAAGCGTCGCTTCCGGTGCTTGCCATTGCCTCCGCATTATTTGCGCTGTCCTTGCCCACCGTCATGGATAATTTTACGGGGTTCCTGACAACAGTCTCTGTACCGTCCTCGGCAGTGGTTGTTGTTTCGGTGTATGCGGATATCGAGACTTTATTTGTCGCGTTATCGTAGTTTACATCGAACTTTACCCCGTCGGATTCGAGATTGCCGATGCTGTTCTTGAGTGCGGACTTGGTGAAGTGATCGACAACATTCTCTGCTGTCAGATCGTAAGATGCATGATCCTCGTCATATACGGAATTCTTGTACTGTGTAAAGAGACTGCTCTCGGAGCTTTCAAATGTGCTCTTGCTGAGATGCCAGCTCTTGTCCTCGATGTGATCTGCCTTCCAGTCTTCATAGCTCTTGGGGGTCTCGTCCTCGCCGAGTCCGCTCTTGTATGTTTCATACTGCTCGCTGAGCTCTTCCTCGGTCTCTGTGGTACCCTCGTACTTGTTGTTGAGCTCGTCGAACTTAGCCTTGACATCGCCATCTGCGGTCTTCGCATACTCGTAAATGCTCTTTACGCTGCCTGCGTCTTCAAGCGCCTTCTTCGCAGTCTCGTCTGTCTGAGCCCAGTCATAGATTGAAGCTACGTCCTCGCCCTTTTCCTGCTGCTCGGTCTTGTATGCCTCATAAGCGTCCTTTGAAGTCTGTGACAGATTATCGATCGCAAATTCGTCCTTGTAAACCTTATAACCGGCTTTAACAGTCTCGTCAGCTTCGAGCCACTTGGTCATGCGGGACTCTTTGTTTGCCTTTTCAGCTTCGCTGTAAAGGTCATTCAGCTTTGTCTCCCATGTACCGTCGCTCTCTGCGGCTGCCTTCCAGTTCTTGAACGAATCGTATCTTACCGACTCCTTGAGGTCATCTGTAACGGACTGGTAAAGCTGTACCGCTTCCGACCAGCCTGCGCGTATCTTTGCGGCTTCTTCATCTATCTGCTCTTCGGTAGCGCCTTCGCCGAGGTTCTGCTTTGCAAGCTCGGTAGCCCTTGTAAAGCGGATATTGTTGCCCTCTTCATCTGTATCGGTAATTTTTACCACTGTACCGTTTTCGGTATCAATAATGCCGTTCTGGACCGCGCTGTCGAAGAAATCATGAGATATGGTCTGGAACGAGACATTGAGCGTCTTATCTCCCACCTGGAACGAAAGGGTATTCGTACCGGACTTGACATTTGAAAGGTCAAGGGAGTTTTCCGACTTCATTTCGCCTGTGCCGGAAATGGTGATACCTTTTCCTGCACGGGAAACGAAGGAAAGATCCGAACCGCCTTCAGCCTTAACATACACCATACCCTCATTGCCGGAATCGCCGACAGAGTCATTGCTCTCGCCGAAAGCCTTTTCGAGTGCGTCGTTTATGTTCTTTATCGAAGCCGCTGCGTCAGCGCCGCCTTTGAACGTTATGTTCTTCTCGACATCGCCGACGGTAACGGTTATACCGTACTCCTTGCCTTCTTCGAGCTTGCTTGCGTCTATCTTTGCGTTTCCGCCGAGCGAGTTGCCCTTGAGCTGAGCCTGCTTTGCGGTCTTGTTTACATTTACCTTATATTCGCCGGGGTTGGAATTGATCGTGGTCTGAACGGTGATGCCGCTCATTACCGCTTCCGCACCTGTGGAGTTATACACCTTTGACGCGTACTTGTTCCACATCGAGTTTCCCGCGATATAGGAATCCTTGTTGAGAATGTCAAAATACTTGTTCTTGACGTTCTGCATCTTGGATATGACATCTCTGTAAGCTTCCTGGGTAGCCTCATATTTGAGAACGTTGCGTTCCTGTTTTGTGGCTTTGAGCTTCGTATTGGCTGTAAGAGCGTTGATTATGGACTCGGTATCGAGACCGGAGTTCATACCGCTCATTCTTATCATATCATTTGCCATAATGAATCAAATCCTTTCTGTCGGTTTGGCATAAGCCGGGTCCTTCCATTCCCTCGGAAAGACCTTACTGATCCTTTTTCAGCGTGAGCAGAGCGTCGAGAGCGTCCTTGGAGACTGCCTGCGAGGAATCGAGGTTAGTCTCCTGTGCATGTCTCAGCTCGTTGCGGATTATCTTTATATCCTTCGGCGCGGAGATGCCGAGCTTAACTCTGTCCTTTGCAACTTCAAGCACGGTGATCTCGATATTATCCGCGATAATAACGCTCTCTTCTGTTTTTCGTGTAACTACGAGCATTATTTCACCTCCCGCGAAGCGTAAATGGGCATTCTGAAAGGATAATCGAGCGGGAGTATAACCTGTATTGCCTTATGCTGCTGCTTATTGATAACAATAGGCGACTTCATATTTACGGTAGTATGCTTATAGTCTGCGGGGACCTTTGCTATTACGAGCGCGGTAGCATCTCCGTCCTTGTCGAGACCGAGCTGTGAGCGCTCATTGTCCGCAAGCATCACCGTGAAGCCTCCGTCGATAAGCACGGGGTTGAAAACGATGAAGCAGAGTCCGGGATCGTCCATGGACTGGAGCCACATCGGGTAAACATCATCGCCGAGCGGTGAGAGCAGCGCGAACTTCTTGCTGTCCTCGAAAGCGTAAAGTCCGTTCGGAAAATCGTAAACGTCATTTTCATCGACTTCTATAGTTCCGAAATCCCTTGTTTCAATACTTATCATATCCGTTTTCCTTTCATTGACCAGAACTGATTGACTGTTTAACCGTGTACATCTACTTTGGGAACATAGTTAGGATCCGACTGCGGGGGAACGTAGATCGGATCGCCGAGGTACTCGATCTCTACCTTGGGCAGCTGGGTAACGTTGAATTCTACCTTGCCCGGAATGAATTCAAAGGGTGTAGCCTGGGTATTCTCCCAGTCTATGTTCACATCGCCGGCATCATAGTTGATATTGAGCACGCCGTCCTCGAATGTGATATCCGCGCCTTCCTTCGGCAGGAAATCCATTATAGTCTGGATAGTCTGACCCGCCTTGTTGTTCTGTGCCGCTATCTCGGCGGGGGAAACTCCTCTTGCAAGCTGATCGCCTTCACCGACGATCTTTGCGGTACCCTGATACGCTATCGAGATCCCGTCGTTTGCCTTGCGCTTTATAAGATCCCCGTCGGTATAGTTGCCGTAGCCCATGCTCGAACGCGCCGCATAAGTATCTATATTGATCTTCGGCGGCTCGGAGTGGATCTTAAGCTCGCCGTGCTTGGTCTGGATATTCATTTTCAATGACTTATCCGGATCGCCCGCATTCGGATTTCTCATTTCTCCCTTTCTGATATTGATCTCGACTTTTATCGGAACGGAAGTTATGCTGAGAAGATTATTGTCAACCATTTCAGATCAGCTCCTTTCATCTAAAAATCATCAGTTGATGTAATTGAATATCGACTGGGACAGTACCGACGAACCCATCTGGAGGGAAGCATTGTAAACGGATTCGAGCACCTTCCACCTCGTGATCTCGGAGGGAAGATCCGTGCTCTCTATGTCGTTCTGCTTATCCTTGAGGTTTATCATTACGTCTGCAAGTCTGTCCTCGTTGAACTCAATGAACTTTGAATGGGTACCGAGGTCCGCTATCGCTATGGAAAGATTGCTCTGTGCCGCGTAGATAAGATCCGCGTATCTTGCTACCATCTGGTGATCGCCCTTGCGCAGCATCTTTCCCGCATCGAGTACGAGCTGGATTATGTTCTTCGCGTAACCGTCCACTTCGTTGAACTCGAACTCGTTTGAAGCACCCTTGGTATTGTCGATAACGACATGACCGCCGTCAACGTCGTACTGTATCGTACCGAGATCGTTTACTCTCGGCACCGGCGTTTCTCCGAACGCACCGGATCCCGCCATTCTCTTGTTTGTCTTCTCGACAGTTTCGGCTACGGTACCGCCCATATCCATTACGACTTTCTTACCGCCGAGATTGACCGCGTATATCTTGGAGGGATCGGCAGAACTGCTGTCCATCGCTCCTTGAATATCCACGCCGCCGTCCGCCGTTGCATTTACATCACCGTAGTCGCCGTAATTTGATACCTGTGCAGGCTGTTTGCCCGCGTCGATTATCATACCGTTTGCATGCACCTCGAACTTGCCCTCTCCGAACGCATCATTCAGCGCACTTGTAAGGTTGTTCATGGAATCCGTAACGGTATCGCCGCCCCGGAAATCAACGTACTTCGTCTTGCCGTTCATTGTGACTTCAAGGGAGTAGTACTCGTTTCCGGTCATTGCCGAGAAATCTATCGAACCCGTGGTATCGTCTATCGCTGCGTTCTTGTAGGGATACCATGTCGGATCGTCTATATAGTGGAACTGACCGTCCTCGGTTATCTCCGGGGTCTCCTGGAATGCTTCCTTGAGCTGGGCGTTGATGTTCTCAACAGTCTCTGCGTTGGTATTGCCACCGATGAACTTGATAGTTCTCGCCTTGCCGCCGGCGGAGATATCCATTGAATACTCATTGCCGGGGGTTATGGAGTTGAGCTCGATCGAAGCGGTCTTGTTGGTCATACCGCAGCCGGTGCACTGCACGCCGTTGAAGGTTATGGGCAGCGCGGACTGATCGTCGATACGTCCGTTGGTCTTGTCGGTGGACATTCCTATACCGATATCGAGGTAGGAAACTCCGCTGTAGGGGAAGCTGTCCGGGTCATTCGAGGAATTTACCGAAACTCCGTTGTATGTAAGGTACTTGCCGTTCTCGGAGCCTTCGATCTTGAATGCCGCAGTCTCATTGTTGAGTCCGCCGAACACCTTTCTGTCGGCGATGTCGATATTGAGGGACTGCACCATTTCCTCGGCGTAGTTGTCTATCGACATAGCGATGATATTCATATCATCGGGGTTTCTTGTGCCGTCCGCGCCCTCGACAAGCTTCTCGTATGTGGTCTGGAGTATTGTGGAGAGCGACATCAGCGAAGTCTCGGCGTTGGTGTATATCGAATCCGCGGTCTTGAGGTTGTCCTGGTAGGTCTCTACTTCAGCCATTGACTTTCTGAGGCGGAGAGCTCTTGCCGCGTCGATCGGGTTTTCGCTTGCGCGGTCGAACTGGCGGCCGGAATATATCTTCTTTTCCGAGTTGTACTTATCGCCGTAGTTTGTCTCATATCTGCTGAGATAATTGCGGCGAATGGTATCTCCGGCTATTCTCATGGGGATCCCTCCTTAAATTACAGACCTACTCTGCCCGTGTTGTTTATAAGACGGTCGAGTGCGTCATCGAGAGCTGTCATAAGTCTCGAACTTGCGTTGTACCAGTTCTGGTAGGTCAGCATATTGATGCCTTCCTCGGTCTCCGATACGCCGGATACCGCGTCCCTGCTGTCAAGAAGAGCGTTGGAGGTAGCGAATGCAGCCTCATGTCTGCTCTCGTAGTAGTCTATGTTCTGACCGATACGGTTGCTTATGAAGAGCAGGTAGTCGTATGCGGTACCCTCATAGTCTCCTCTTCCGCCGAAGTCGAGCTGTTTCTTGTTGATGTTCTCGATAAGGCGGTTGATGTGGTTGCCGTCAAGGCTCAGCTCCCATACGCCGGTCTTTTCGTTCTGCACTTCACCGATCATGGTAGCGTCTTCCATCCATGTATCTGCGATACGGATATTATCCATTGTCATATCCATATCCTCATAGGATACGTCGCCGTTGCGGTAATCGTTGGTGCAGAAGAGCAGACGGTCCTTGTCTATGAGCTGACCGTTCTCGTCAACAGCGCCATTGAAATAGTTGAGGAAGTTTCCGAAGGTATGGGCGAAAGCGTCCATTGTTGACTCGTAATACGGGATTCCGTAGGAGTCGTTCTGATATCCTGTAGCGTAAACTCCGTTTCCGTTGAGGATATCGGTGTAAGCTTTCAGCTCGCCGGTGGAGAACTTCGCCTCGTCTCCGGAAGTCCAGCGGAGAACTGCCGCGTCATAAGCCGCGTAATCGCGCTGGAGCTCGGATTCGAACTCGCCTTCTATCTTGGTGCTGCTCTTCATATAGAGTTTTTCGTATTTCTCGCCGTTTATGATCTCAACGCCGTCCATGAGGACTCTTACCGAGCCGTCCGCGTTGTTGTAAACGTTGATGCTGCCCTTGTAGGAGAGCTCGTCGAGGAGCAGGTTACGCTCATCGAGCATTTCGTTCGGTCCGTAAGAACCGGTGACGGAATCGCCCTTGGCATACTTTTCAAGCGCCATTGAAGCGTACTCCTTGACTATGGACTTGTTATAGTTCACGATGCGCTCAATGATGTTGTTGGTATCCTCTATGGAGGTTTCGAGCGCTTCGAGGTTGGTGAGCTTGAGATCTTCAAGGTCAGCGCGGTAGGTATGGAGCAGGTTGGTCATATTGAACGCCTGGTTGCGGACGATACTTGCAAGCTCCTCGTTATCCGGCTGCGACGCGTATTTTGAGAGCGCGTCCTTGAAGGTATCGAGGCTGTTTGAAAGACCTTCGGTGGTGATGTTATCGAGTACAGTCTCGACTTCCTTTAAAATATCGGACTTTGTGCTGTACTCGGCAACGAATGGTGTGGATTCGCGGTATCTCTTGTCTATGTAGGGATCGCGGACCTGATCCACGCCAATACCGATAGCTCCCTGACCGGCGAGGGACATCTTGGAAGTTGTCGTCTGCCAGTAATTTGTGTGGTTGAGATAGCTCGATCCGATATCGACCTGCTGTCTCGTATAACCCTCTACCTTTGAGTTGGAGAGGTTGCTTCCCGTGATATCGAGGGCTTTCTGGGAAAGCTGTATTGTACGCTTGGACATTTCAAGTCCGAGAAACGTTGAACGCATGGTATATCAATCCTTCCTGCGCAGACGGATTTCAGACATTTCCGAAAAATCCGCCCGAGGTGTTGTGCTTGGTGACTTTCACGCCTTTTCCGGTATATGTGGAGGACGTGGAGTGAGTACGATTGATGAGCTTTTCCTGAACGGAGAGCTTACGCTCGATGATCTCGATGATATCGGCGTTTGTCGATTTTATCGTCTCCACATACTTTTCCATTGCGCTGCACTCCAGCAGGAGCTTGTTCTTAAGCTCCGGCGGGCATTCGTCAACCAGCTCTCTCGCCTTTTTCCCGGCGAGACCGAGCTTTTCGAAGAGGGCGAGGCGCTTTGCTTCGAGGTCATTGCCTTCCATGATGAACTTCTGTTCGACGGTAAGGGAGTCGAGCAGCCATGTAAGCTCATCGGCTATGACCTTTGCGCGCTTTTCGGAAACGAAAGCCGACAGCGCCTCGAAATGCCTGTTGTACTTCTCCATAAAGGCTATTACTTCCTTAGCGATATCTGTTGTCATTTCCTCAGCCTCCTTTTAGTCAACTTATGCGGACAGCATTACTTTCAGGCGATGATAGCGGCAGCGACAGCTTCCGACGATACGGGGCAGTTGTCTCCCGCGTACTTCTCGGCGAGTGCCGCAAGTCTTTCCTCGCTTGCAGGCGCATTTGCGCGTGAAGCGGCAGCGGTCTGAGCCGCGGCGAGGGAACGTCCGAAGTTGAACTCCACCTTATCGGTATTCACCGCACTCCTTGCGGAAGAATCGCTCTTCTTCGCGGATACAGGCTTGCTGTATCTCTTATAAGCGCCGATAGAGTTTAAATGCAGGTTATTTATCTCCATATATCTTCACTCCTTTGCAGATAAATCACAGACAATACATTACATATATATTATCGTCAAGTCCCTCAAAAACTTTAGGCGCGCCCCGCTTTTTTTATGATTTTTGTGAAATTTGCGGTATTTTCGGAGAATTCGCACGGTTATTGTTTACATTTTCGCAAAAAACTGATATAATATTAACCGATGCGAAACCTTTTCCGATGTTTTGCGTCTTTATTCATAGGACTTCTGCAAAGTGAAGCATACTATATTATAACATAACAGCTAAATTTTTGCAGTCGGTTTTCTCATTTTTGTGAAAAATGATATTAAAATTCGTAGAAAATAACAACGTTCAGGAGGAAAAATGAAGAAGAGAATATTGACAGCTTCCATGATTGCGGCAATACTTGCGGTATCCGCCTGCGGAAACGGTGCAAAGCCGGTTCCGACAACCGGATCGGCGCCCGAAAGCACTTCCGCGGCATCAGACGGAACTTCTGCCGGAAACACGTCTGCCGTCGAAACTCCGGCTGAAGACACATCTTCCGCCGAGACCGGGGCAGCAGCCGAAGAAAAGGCTGATGATACCGGCTTCCAGGTGACAAAGACGGTAATCTACACCGGCATAAACGACAAGAAGTATTACCTCGAAGACGCTGTGGAAGTAAACGAGGAATGGGGCATGGCGACATACGACACTGCGCTTGTACGCGTTTCAACCGGAACATACCACGACAGCGACACCGAGCCGGATCTCTTCACGCCGGACGAGTTTATTTACAGCGGCGAAAAAGCCGAACTCGGCACGGTATATCAGGTGAAGAAGGACGATGTAATGGGGGATCTTAAGATAGCCTCTGCCGAGACCCAGATCAGCTTCATCAAAAATGATGAGACCGGAGAATATATCTCGATGCCGTTCTATTCCTGCACCAAGATCGACGGGGATATCACGGTAACAGGTGTATTGAGGTATTATTTTGATGAGCAGTACGCTATTGCTTCCGGCGATCTTGTATTTGTTCCGGACGCGTCGTACAAGGGACTTCCGCTTTCGTTCAGCCCTTCCGGAATGTACGAGGACTACGGCGTGACGAGCTTTGATATGAAGGAGACTATCCCCGAAGACGGCAGCTACGGCGATACCTACTATGCCGGCGGCATCTGCGTTTACAGCGATGCTCCCCGCCTCCGCCTGGGAAATATCCTCCAGGACGATGCGCTCAAAAGCAATTCCGATCTTACAACGCTTCTCGACGGAGCTAAAGCCGACTGCTCAAAGCGCGTCGAGGTAACGCTCACAAACCTGCAGCTCGAATGGAGCGACCAGTTCGGCTCCGATCACAGCAGCGCCGTTATCAAGAGTATCAAGGGCGTCTGAAAGACAAGAAAAATTTTTCCGGCACTCTGCAACCTTTTTTCCGGCTGCAGAGTGTTATTTGTGAGAGGTCTTTGAGAGACTTTTAGAGATTTTTAAGACGGGGCGCTGCCCCGGACCCCGCCAGCCCCCTTTAAAAAAGGGTGCTGGACACCCTAAACTGATGCAGTATTTCAGAGTTCACCAAAATGGACGGGTACAGACTGAAATGCAGTGGGGTTGGCAATATTTCAGTCAGACTAACTACCCGAGGTGCTGCACCCGCCGATAGAAGAATGTCGCTACGCATTTCGCAGCGGCGCGTCCGCCGCCAGTGGGGTTGGCGATATTTCAGTCAGACTAACTGCCCGAGGTGCT